>Ga0228536_1000014_pt1 | contig 512491 bp, 460 predicted proteins | sample SJ1Smetagenome_FD_168611 | JGI IMG/M metagenome (GOLD analysis project Ga0228536, IMG submission 168611) | Enriched culture of PCE-dechlorinating microbial communities from Ithaca, New York, USA - SJ1.S | ecosystem: Engineered > Modeled > Simulated communities (microbial... > Unclassified...
TGGCCATTTCGTCCAGGGCCCTGCCGCCCTTTTCCGCCGCCAGAGAGATTTCCTGGGCCTGCTCCCCCGATTCGGCAGCCGCCTTCGCTCCCGCCTGGGACGCGCTCGCCACTTCCTCCACTCCGGCATTGGCCTCCTCGATGGCGCTCACCGTGTCGTGGGTGTTCTTCGACACCTTGCCCACGAGACCGATCACTTCCTGCACCGAGGCGCTGCTCTGCTCGGAGGCGGCACTCATGTCCTCCGCCCGGGAGAGCACCTTCGAGGCGCTTTCCAGGATTTCCCTGACCGTCCCGGCGGTCCCGGAGATCATACGGTTCACCGCGTCGGCCACGTTCCGGATTTCCTCGATGGACGTGTCCGCCTCCACGGAGGCGGTGAGGTCGCCGGTCTCGGCCACGTACCGGGCCCGCTCGGCGGCCGCCCGGAGGGGACGGGCGAGGCTCCGGGAGAAGAGGATGACCACGATGGAGGCCACCACGAGGACGCCTATGATGCCTATGTAGACCGCCCGGCGCATGGCTCCCACCGCGGAGAGGGACTCCGTGACGTCTGCCGCCGCGAAAACCACGTACCCGTTCGCCAGGGTCCAGTAGGACATGGTCTTCGGGACACCGTTCCACAGGTAGTCTATCCGTCCCTTCTTCTCGCTGATTACGGCATCGGCGTACTTGGCGAAGCTGCCGTCGACCACTTCCCGGAATCCCGGTCCCTCGAACTTCAGGGTGGGGTGGTGGAGATATTTCAGGTCCCGGTTGAGGAGGAAGGCGTACCCCGTGTCGTATATTTTTACCGAATCGAGGACCGTCCTGACGAAATTGAAGGAGAAGGTCATTCCGACGATGGCGGCAACCCGGCCGTCGATGAGGACCGGCTGGGAATAGACCACCACTTCCTCCCCGCTCTCGGAACGCTGGATGTCCCCCCAGTAGGGAGCTACGGTGTCAAGGGGCCTCCAGAACCATGCCGAGGAGGGGTCATTTCTGTCGATGAGCTGGGCGGGGGACATGTTCTTTCCGTCGAGGAACATGAAGAGGGATCCTGCATCAGCCCGCTCGAAGGCCACCATGAAGGTCTTTTCCGTGCCGTAGATCTCAGGGTTGAAAATGATGAACAGTCTCCGCGCCTCCGGAGACTGGATGCCGAGGTCCGTCATGAACTTGCCGTTCTGGGCGCCGAACTGGGGAACCACGATGTCCGCCACGTCGGGATTGGGCAGGCTGGTGAACCTGGTGGTGACAAGGGCCGAAAGGGCCTGGAGCATGCCGTCGAACTTGTTGAATGTGGCGTCCATGCGGTATGACAGAGATTCCGCCAGGGTGATCTCGTACTGCCGGGCCGAATCCTCGAGCCCCTGCCCGCCGATGTGCATGGCGTAAAATCCGATGCCTCCCACTGCCAGCGCAAGGAGAACGATGACCACGGCCAGAATGCGCGTTGCGAGTCTGTTCAGTTTCAAGGAAGAACTCCCCCCTCTGAAGGTGATTGGTGATGGTGGAAAAAGAACAGCCTTCGGCGTCCGAAGGCTGTTCTGCTAAATTTACCTCCGGCGGCCCGGCTGTCATGGCCCGAAGGCTGTAGACCCGAAGCTTTGCGTCCCCGGCTTTCGCCCGGTTTGCCCTATGGGGTGCAGATGAATGCTACAGTCGTTCCTTGAGTTCCTTGAGCTGCCGGGCCCGCTCCGCGCCTTTCTCGTCCAGGCCGAGGCGGTTGACCACAACCCGTTCGTTGACTCCCCGGAAAATGGTCCCGAGGGCGTCGGTACCCGTGACGTCAAAGATGAGCCTGTTCCCCCGGACTTCCCTGAGGACGGCCTTCACTGTCACGGTGGTCCCGAGCATGGCCGGGATCTCGTGTTCGAGGTCGATTCTCCGTCCCACGGAGAGGTAACCCTCCGGAAGCAGGTTTTCAGTCGCCGCCATGGCAGCCTGAACGGCCAGGGCGGCACAGGCTGATGTGGAAAGGTACTGGTTCAGGTAGGGAGAAGAATTGCCTATGGTATCCTCCAGCTCCACCGTCTTCTTCACTTCAGCGCTCAGCCCCGTCTGCAGGAGTTCGGAAAGGTTCAGCATGGAACATCCCTCCTTCTTGTGGATATACTCCCTCTTCCGTCTATTCTACAGTAAAATCTCTCACAGGGGGCAACTGCTCCGCCGTTTCTTCGTCGGTTTTTCCCCGGTTTTCCAGGAGAAAGTCGGCGATCTTCGGGTCGAACTGCCGTCCAGCCTGTTCCTTCACTTCCCTGAGAGCGTCATCCCTGCTTCTGGCAGGCCGGTAGGGGGTCCCGCGGGTCATGACGTCGAAGGCGTCGGCGACGGCGATGATCCTGGAGAGCAGGGGAATGTCCTCCCCCGGGAGGCCGGAGGGGTACCCCGTGCCGTCCCACCGCTCGTGGTGGGAGAGAATTTCGTCCGCCACAGAGGCCACGTCCGGAGTGGCAGAGGAGGCAACCTTGTATCCCGCCTCGGCGTGGCGTTTCACGTCCTCCCATTCCTCCTCCGTCAGGGGGCCTGTTTTGGACAGGATTCTCGGCGGAATGGAGGCCTTCCCGATATCATGAAGGTACGCGGCGAGATCCAGCTTTTCCAGGTCCAGCCTTTCAAGGCCAAGCCGTCTGCCCAGCATGCGGCAGAGCCGCCTCACCGAAAGATTGTGTTCGACTGTTTCAGGAGTGCTCTCCGCAAGGGACGAGAAGATGCTCCCGAGAATTGTCTCCCGGATCTTCCTGCTTTCTGAGATTTTCTTATCGTACATGTCCCCCTCGGCGTCCCGGAACACGTTGGCGAAATCCTGCCAGCGGTGAAGCTTCGCGCTGTACCCGAGGGACATGCTGGGAGGAACGGGCATGTCCTTCACCTGTATCTTCCGGAAGGCATCTTCGATGCGGTTGACGATGGAGGCGGCGTCCTCCTCCCGGGTATGGGGAAGCAGAATGACGAATTCATCCCCTCCCCACCGGAAGAGGAGATCGCTGCTCCTGCAAATTTTCCTCAGTACCTTTGCCGCGGCCTTCAGCAGGGCGTCTCCCACCTGGTGGCCGAAAGCGTCGTTGGCCATTTTCAGGCCGTTGAGATCTCCCATGATGATGCTGAGGGGAAGCTGGCGGTCGCAGTCGAGCCGTTTCAGTTCCTCTTCGAAGAATGCCCTGTTGTAGAGCCCCGTGAGGGGGTCTTTGAAAGATCCCCTGGAGAGCCCCTCCCCGGCGGCCTTGAGGTCTGTGATATCCCTGGCGATGGTCAGGACGGCGGGTTCCTCCCCCCTGACAAGGGGGAAAAAGGAAAGCAGCGCCGGAAAGGAGGTACCGTCCTTGCGCCGGACGATTCCTTCCGCAGAAAACGGGTGCCCCGTATCCAGATTTTTCCAGGCCTGTTTCACCCGGAGGGGGGGCGGGGAGGCCAGGACTGCCGTCATGTCGGACGACAAAAGTTCCTGGACGGTGAAGCCGAGTCCCTTCACCGCCGCAGAATTGACCTCCCGGATTTTCCCGGTGAGATTGTGGATAAAGACGAATTCAGCGATTCCCGCCATAAGGCAGGATAAAAGCTCTCCGGTATCCAAGCCCGATTTCCCGTTTCCGGGAGCGGCGTCTGTTCGGTCCATTCTGAGGTTCCTCCTTCTTTGCCTGAAAAAATGCACTATCCGGTCAATTATACTCCAGGACGGTGAAAAATCAGCCCTTTCCCCTCGCAGTGTTTCTTGTTATATTGTACCGGACGGCCATCGGACTTTTCATCCCCTAATCGAGGAGGTTTCTCATGAGAATCGTCGGATTCTGCAATCTGAAGGGCGGCGTGGGCAAGACCACCGCATGCCAGAACCTTGCGGTCGCCCTCGCCCGGAGAGGGCTCAGGGTCGCGGCTCTCGACCTCGATCCACAGAGCAACCTCACCGCCGGGTTCGGCATCTCCGTTCCGGAGGAACATCCCTATATCTACGACTTCCTTCTTGGAGACGTCTCCTTTGAAGAAGTCAAGGTTTCCCGGGAGGGGGTTGACGTGATTCCCAGCACCCTCGACCTCGCCATGGCGGAGATGCAGATCGAAAGCCAGCCCGGGAGGGACACCCTGTTGCGGGACGCCCTTGAGTCGGCCGGCCTCTCCGGTTACGACTGCGTCTTCTGCGACAGCCCTCCCCAGCTCGGCATATTCACCCGCAACGTCCTCGCGGCGTCCCACGAGGTTATTGTTCCCCTGGAAAGCGAGTTTTACAGCCTCGCGGGACTCCGCCTCCTTTCCAGGACGGTGGAGCTGTTCCGCAAGAGGCTGAACAGGGGGCTGGCCATCGGGGGGGTGCTCCTCACCAGGCATAACCCCAAGATCATCATGAACAGGGAAGTGGAGAAGGAGGTCCGAAGTCATTTCGGCGACAGGGTATTCTCGCGGTACATCCGCCAGAACATCAGTCTTGTGGAAGCCAGCGGGGCTGGAGTCTCCGTCTTCGGATACGATCCGGAAAGCAACGGCGCCCTCGATTACTCCGTGGCGGCCGATGAACTGCTCGAGAGGTGGAAGAACGATGGCTAAAAAAAGACCCAGCCTGAAAAATTACCTTTCCACGGGAGAAGTGTTCGCCGGAGAGGAACCCCTTTCCCCCGCCGCGGAAACGGCAGGAAAAACGGTTTCGGAAGAAGCTGCGGCACCTGCGGAAAAGGCTCCGGAAGGGGCCGGCGGGAAAGCTGCGGAAAAAAAGGCGGCGCCGGCGAAAAAGAAGACATCGTCGTCTCCGGAAAAGAAGCCTTCGGCGGCTTCCGGAAAGAATGCGGCCGGGGAGAAAAAAACGCCCGCCCTGCGGAGCCGGGCGAAAAAAACTTCCACGGCTCCGGAGAAGCCTTCGGAGAAAAAGGGTGAAGAATCTTTTGCCGGCGGAATGGACTCCATTCTGGAGATGCTGGCCGCGGAAGACCGTCCCCTGTGGGAGAGGCTCTTCGGGGCCGCCGAGACTGAATTTTTCCCCCTGGACCTGGTGGAGCGGAGGGAGGATTTCCGCACCATGCCCCGGGACCGGTTCACCCTCTTCCGGCTCGAGGAGCCGGGAAAACCCCTCCATCACGTAAGGACGAGCGTCCAGATCCGTGAACCCCTGGTCTGTCTCATTAAATGGGACGAGACAGGGCGGATTTCCGTGTTCAGATAAGGGGCGGAGTCTTCAGCAGAATTTCAGCCGCTTCTTCGAACGGCCGGGGGTGCCCGAAGAAATACCCCTGACCGCAGGTCGCTCCCTGTTCCGGGGACGGGACAGCCGAAAAATGGTATCCTTAACTGAAGATCAGCGTATTCTTCCCTGAAAGGTCGGTTGTCTCCCATGTATTTTTTCGAGATGCTTCTCTCCGCCGTGTCCCTCTCCATGGACGCCCTGGCGGCGTCACTCGGGATCGGAGCCTGCCTCGGAGCCGCCACGGGCGGCGCGGCGGCCCTCAGGGTGGCGGGAGCCTGCGGCGGCTTCCAGTTCGCCATGCCCCTGGCCGGGTGGTTTCTGGGCAGCCGCTTCCTGGTCTTTATTTCCGGCTATGACCACTGGGTAGCCTTCGGGCTCCTCGCCCTCGTGGGGGGCAACATGATCCGCGAATCCTTCAAGCCCGAGGACCCGGCCTGTCCTCCCTCTGATCCCTCCTGCGGCATCGCCCTCCTGACTGTGGCTGTGGCCACCTCCATCGACGCCCTTGCCGTGGGGGTGAGCTTCGCCGCCGTGGGGGCCCCGGTGATGGTGCTGGCGTCATGGTCCGGGGCGATAACGGCTTTCGCCTGTTTCGGGGGCGTCCTGGCGGGGTTCCGCGTGGGGCAGCTTCTCGGCAGAAAAGTCGAGTTCGCCGGAGGACTGGTGCTGTGCCTCATCGGGGCAAACATCCTGAGGGTTCATCTCATGGGGTAGACAGGGGAGACGCCTGGGTGTACATGGTGCTCTGCGCCGACGGAACGCTGTACACCGGCTGGACCTTCGACCTCGCCGCGAGGGTGGAAGCCCACAACCTCGGTAGGGGTGCCCGGTACACGGCGGGGCGGCGGCCGGTGAGGCTTGTCTTCAGCGAGCGTCTTCCCTCAAAGGGAGATGCCCTCCGGCGGGAGCTGGCTATCAAGAGAATGTCCAGGCAGGAGAAGGAAAGACTGGCGGCGGAGCGCATCGGTGCTCCTCTTGTGTCTCCCGGAGAGGGAGGACTATAATATGCACTATTCACGAACAGGAAGGGAGACCGGCAAGGAAAGCGAGAGTAGCGCGAGACCAGAACCGTTGTGCGGCCACATCCGCTGAGGGCGTCCCGACGGTTTTTTCGCGTCCGGCGCCCGCCGGGCGTGAAGGGAGGCTCCAGGGCAGTTCCTGTCTCTCCTTTATCGCCCCCGACAGCTTCAAGCCCTCCGGTTCCGGGAATTCCCGCCCGGACGGAGGAACATCCGCGAAGGGGGATAATTCCATGATTTCCATACTGAAAACCTTTCCCGACAAGAAGAACGCTTCTCTCACCCTGGAGAGTCTGGAACCCGGGAGCTGGATCAACCTGACGGCGCCCTCGAAAGAGGAGATGGACACGGTAAGCCGGGCCGCGAAATGCCCCGCCGATTTTCTCGCCGCCGCCCTGGACCCGGAGGAAGCATCCCGCATCGAGGCCGACGACGGGTGCCTGCTGGTGGTGATCAACGTCCCCAAGGTGGAGGGAAACTTTCGTTTCGATGCCATTCCCATGGGCGTCATCATCACCACGGAGCACATCGTCACCGTCGCCCTGGAGCAGAACGACGTCCTGCCCTCCTCGCCCCAGTCTCTGGCTGCAGTCAGCACTTTCAAGCGGACCCGCTTCCTCTTCCAGGTGCTCTTCCGGGCCGCCACACTTTTCCTGAAATATCTCGTCCAGATCGACCGCCGGTCCAACGCCATAGAGGCCAATCTAAGAAAGTCCATGAGGAACGAAGAGCTTTTCCAGCTCCTTGACCTCGAAAAGAGCCTTACCTATTTCACCAGCGCCCTGCGGTCCAACCGGTCGGTGGTGGACAAACTCATCCGGCTCTGCGCCAACGCCCAGATGCACGAGATCGTGAAGGTCCGGGAGGAGGACGAGGAACTCCTTGAGGACGTGAAAATCGAATACGACCAGGCATACGAGATGGTGCAGATGTACAGCAACATCCTCAGCGGCATGATGGACGCCTTCGCCTCCATTATTTCCAACAATCTGAACATGGTCATGAAATTCCTCGCCTCAATCACCATCATCCTGGCGATTCCCACGGTGGTGGCCAGCTTCTGGGGAATGAACGTCCATGTTCCTCTCGGAGGGCATCCCCTGGGCTTCTGGGGCGTTCTGGCCATTTCGGCCCTGTTTGCGGGAGGCTCGGCCTTCCTGCTCTGGAAGAAGCACATGCTGTAATGCCCCGAAGGGGGAGGAGGGGGAACCATGGCGAAACAAAGAAGGGAAGAAAGGGAGCCCTGGGAGTACCTCGGTAAAAAACGCGTGCTCTGGAAGCAGATCATCGCCCTTCTGCTGTCTGTCATTGTCCTCTTTCTCATCGTCGTCCTCGGTGATTTTCTGTTCCATTATTTTCACCTGGGCAAGGACTGGTCCGACTCCCTCCTGGTGAGAATGATCGTGGAGCGGCGGCTGATCCTGCCATTTTTCAGGTAGGTGCAAAGGCCTTCCCGGCGAAAGGGGAAGGCTTTTTTCTTTCTCCCCCCGGCAGCTCCGGTCTCGCCCCCGTCCTTCTTCTGCTGTCGGCCGCTTTTTGACCTCACAGTTTTTTTGCAGTATAATAATTTCATTAGTTTTTCAAAGCTGAGTGCTTTGTCTGCGCAGCAATCCTGTCGATACAGATCCCCGGCAGTCCGGCGGAGAATTCCGTTCCCTGGCTTTTCCTGCCTTCTTTGTCCTTCCGAAGGGCTCAATCCATGAAAGGAGCAGATAGATGAAAAAACACGCATTTTGTATTCTGCTGGTATTGTGTCTGGTGCCGGCCGCGCTTTTCGGTACGCCTCTGCAGGCTTCAGGAGAAGAGCCTCCTGTTGTGTTCGCTGATTTCAGCTGGGACAGCGTCCAGTTTCACAACAGGGTGGCAGGCTTTATTCTCGAACACGGATTCGGCAAAGAGGACAACAGTCTCAGCCACGGAGAAGCAGCCGCTGCGTTTCTGAAGAAGCATCCGGACCTTTGGCGGGAATGGGTGGACGGGCCGGCGGCGGAAAAGGTCGCCGCAGCGCTCGCGGATTCGGGGAAGTAATGGCTGTTTCCGCAGGGAAAGGCGGACCGGGGTTTCCCCGTCCGCCCTTCGACGATCCTGTCCGGAGCGGAAATCGGCTTATCGAATGGGCGGAGCCCCTTCTTACGGGAAGCGAACCGGCCCGGTCAAAGGAGGCGGCCGAAGAGTTCGCCCTCTTCTGCGGTCCGGTTCTTCAGGAGGAACTCGACAGGATCCGGAACGACGAAGGGGATCACATCCTGGGCAGGCTTGTTCCCTACTGGGAGGGATGGTACCTGGCGTCAAGGGCCCCTTTGCCGGTCCACTCCAACCCCTTCTACCTCTTCGCATCCGACACGCTGCCCGGAGAGTCCTGTCCCTTCAGGCTGGCCGCCCGGCTGGCCCTGTCGGCCGCGGCGTTCTGCACCGAGATCGACAGGGGGACCCTAGAACCGGACACGTTCAGGGGAGCACCCCTGTGCATGAAGGAATATGAACGGCTCTTCCGGACTTCCCGGAGGGCCCTGCCGGGAGCCGACGTGCAGGCGACGGGAACGAAAACCGGCCCCGCCGGGCGCAGTGCCCTCGTTCTCTCCGGGGGGGTACCCTTTCTCCTCGAACTGTATTCGGAAGAGGACGGCCTGAGGGATGTGGAAGAGACGGCCCGTCATCTCCGGGAGATGGCCTCCTTTCCTCCGGACGAAACCCCGCCCGTTGGACTGATCACAACCCTTCATCGGGATGAGGCGGCCCGGGGACGGCGGCTTCTCCTTGAAGGGGGAAAAGACAATGAACGGCTTCTCTCCCTTGCGGAGGAATCTCTTTTCGTCCTCCGTCTCGACGGCCCGTGCGGCTCCAGCCCCGAGGAACGGGCACGGCACTTTCTCTTCGACGGAGGGCAGAACGGCTGGTATGAAAAGTCCTTCCAGCTCATCGTCACGGCGGACGGTCAGGCCGGGATAAACTTCGAACACGCCTCCAGGGACGGGACCCACGTGGGGCGCCTCGTGAAGGAGATCCTTTCCCGTGCCCCTTCCGTGACGGGCAGAGCGTCGGGGCTTCCGGCACCGGTAAGGCTGGACTTCGCCCTCTCCGGGGAGTTCAGGGATTTCCTTGACGGGATTCCGGAAAAAAACCGGATCCTTTCCGATTCCAGGGTGCAGGCCGTTCTCAGGTTCGACGCCTTCGGGACCGATGCGGTGAAAGAAGGAAATGTCAGCCCCGACGCCTTTGTCCAGCTCGCCATGCTCATGGCGGCGGAGGAACTGTGGGGGGAGCGCAGGAGCGTCTACGAGTCGGTGCAGCTCCGCCGTTTCGCAGGGGGCCGCACGGAGGGAACCCGCCCGCTCACCCGGGAAGCGGCGGCTTTTATCGACGGCTTCCGTTCAGGCCGGGCATCTTCCGGCGCTCTCCGGGAGATGCTGTTCGAAGCCCAGCGGGCCCACAGGGAAAGGATACGGGAATGCCTGGAAGGACGGGGCGTGGAGGGACACCTCCAGCTCCTGAGGGGACTGTGGAAAGAGAGGGGAAGGGAGCTTGGCCTGAAGGAAGAGCCTGCCCTCTTCCGTTCCCCGGCCTGGGAAAAACTGGCGTCCTGCCCCGTATCCAGCAGCACCACGCCGGGAGAGGGCTTCGCCCTCGCGGGCTACGGTCCCGTCCAGCCGGGAGGGCTGGGTGTCCGGTATCTTTCCCGCAGGGATCACTTCATCTTCCACGTGTCTTCCTGGAAACAGGACGGCTCCCTGGCGCCGGAATACGCTTCCCGCCTGCGGAATGCCCTTGAAGCCATGGGGAAAGTACTGCGGGAACAGGAATAAGGCTGTTTCAGACAAATAAAGGGCGTCCGGTTCATTTTCCGGACGCCCTTCTTTTGTCTGTTGTCCGCCTGTACTGACGCTACAGGTTCCGGATCACCATGGCCACGCCCTGGCCGCCGCCGATGCAGGCGCTGACGATGCCGAATTCCTTCTTCTGCGCCTTGAGGGAATAGATGAGCGTCGCGAGGATCTTGCCCCCCGTGGCGCCGATGGGGTGACCGAGGGCGATGGCGCCTCCGCAGGGGTTGAGTCTGTCCATGTCGAACTTCATCACCCTGTGGCAGGCGAGAATCTGAGAGGAGAAGGCCTCGTTGATCTCGATGATCTCCATGTCTTCCAGGGACATTTTGGCCATCTCCAGGGCCTTCGGCATGGCCACCGTGGGGCCGAGCCCCATGTGGACGGCGTCTAGGGCGCCGCTGGCATACCCCGTGATCTCCGCCAGGGGAGTGAACCCGTTGGCCTTCGCCCAGTCGCTGTCAGCCACGATGTACGCGCTTCCGGCGTCGCAGAGGGCCGAGCTGGACCCGGCAGTGATGGAGCCGTCCTTTTTGAAGATCGCCGGAAGTCTGGCGAGGGACTCGATGGATGTGTCCTCCCGTGGTATTTCGTCGGTATCGAAGACGATGGTTCCCTTTTTTCTGTCCTGTATCTCCACCGGCACGATCTCGGAGGCAAAGCGGCCTTCTTTAATGGCGGCCACAGCTTTTCTGTGGCTGTTCAGGGCATACTCGTCCTGCTCTTCCCTGGTGATGGAGTATTCCTCGTTGAGGACTTCCGCCGTGGCGCCCATGAGCATACCTGCCAGGGGACAGTTGAAGCCGTCCTTGTGGAGGGAGTCCTCGGCCGCTTTCTCGCCCATGCGGAATCCCCACCGGGCATCCCTGAGCAGGTAGGGAACATTGGTCGCGCTCTCCATGCCGCCTGCGGCCACGGCTTGCATGTCGCCGAGGCGGATCTTGTCCGCGGCGAGCATGGCCGTCTTCAGGCTGGAGCCGCACCGCTTGTTCACGGTGAACGCGGGGATGGACTGGGGAAGACCCGAACGGAAAAGGGCGATCCGTGCAGGGTTGGCGCCGACGCCCGCCTGCCACCCGTTGCCCATGATGACCTCGCCGATGTCGTCAGGGTTTACGCCCGACCGCTTTACCGCCTCTTTCAGTGCCATGGCTCCAAGGTCGGGAGCCTCGAATCCTTTCAGGCTGCCTCCGAACTTGCCGCCCGGAGTCCTGCAGGCGCTCAGAATAACCGGTTTACCCATGGTCCGGTACCCACTCCTTTCATTCTATGCCCTTCATGGGGCAGAGGTCGGGGGAAATGTCGTAGTCCATGGTGGTGTTGGCCCGAAGCTCCTCCTCTGTGATTTCCGGGGATATTTCGCAGAGCACCATTTTGCCGTTCACCTTGCGGACGACGCAGAACTCCGTCACCACCACGCTGACCACCTTCGCTCCCGTGAGGGGCAGGGTGCACTCCTTCACCAGCTTCGGGCGGCCTTTCTTGTCGCAGTGGGTGGTGGCCACGTAGACCGCCCTGGCTCCCGTGACGAGGTCCATGGCGCCTCCCATGCCCGGCACCATCTTGCCGGGTATCATCCAGTTCGCCAGGTTGCCGAAGCTGTCCACCTCCAGGGCGCCGAGGACCGTGGCATCGAGGTGGCCTCCCCGGATGAGGCCGAAGCTCATGTCGCTCGCCACCAGGCTCGATCCCGGCAGCAGGGACACGCACCGTCCGCCGGCGCCGATGAGCCGCAGGTCTTCCTTTTCGGGCTTGGGACCCGCCCCGACCACGCCGTTTTCCGTCTGGAGCAGCACGTGCACGTCCTCGGGAAGATAGTCCGAGACCAGGGTGGGAATGCCGATCCCGAGGTTCACCACGGAACCATCCTCGAAATCGAGGGCGATCCGTTTCGCTATCCTGTGGCGGATGACTTCTTCATCAAGTACGGGAAGCATAGTATCCGTCTCCTTTCAGTACAAGAATATCCACGAGCATGCCGGGGGTAACCACATCGTTGGGGTCGATTTCACCCTCGGCGACGATGGTGTCCACTTCTGCGATGACAAGCTCCGCCGCCGTTGCCATGGCGGGGTTGAAGTTCCGCCCCGTGCCGAAGAAGGTGAGGTTCCCCCAACGGTCGGCCTTGTGCCCCCGGATCAGGGCCACGTCGGCCTTGAGGGGAAGTTCGATGATGTATCTCCTCCCGTCGACTTCGATGACCTGCTTGCCCTCTTCATGAATCGTACCGACGCCTGTGGGCGTCAGTACTCCTCCCAGGCCGAAGCCCCCGCACCGGATGCGTTCGACGAAGGTTCCCTGGGGGACGAGTTCCAGCTCCATTTTCCCTTCGTTGAAAAGTCTCTGGGTCTCCCGGTTCAGCCCGATATGGGATGCGGTCACCTTGCGGCACTGGCCGTTCACCACCAGCTTCCCGTGGCCGACTCCCTCGGGGTGCTGGTCGTTGGCGTAGAGAGTGTCGTTGGAGATAAGGTGAAGCTCCTTCGTTCCCTGTACTACGAGGGCGTCGATGAGGGTGTAGGGAACGCCTGCGTAGTTGAATCCGCCCACCATGAGCGAGGAGCCGGGCTTCACGTTCTGAACCGCTTCCTCCGCAGACATGACGGGCTTGATGAGTTTATGGGCCATGAGTCTGGAACACCTCCTCAGGATTGTGTGTTTTCAGGAGCAGGCGACGCGTTTCTTTTCGCCTTCATTTTCTGGAGCAGGTACACCCCCACGAGAAGTGCGAGGGCCAGGATGTCCGTCGTCAGGTTCGGTACGATGAGCAGGAAGGGGACGATGAGCAGGGCGATCCGTTCGGGAACGGAGAGCGGGGCGATGTAGTAGCCCTGCACTCCGGCGGAAAGGCCGATGATCGCCATGAGTGCCGTGACGAAGGAGAAGGCCACCTGCAGGATGTTGCCCTGGAAGAGCAGGTGGGGATTGTAGACGAACATGTAGGGAACGAGGAACCCCGCCATGGCGGTGACAAGAGCCGTGAAGCCCGTCTTCATGGCGTTGCTCTTCGCGATGCCGGCGGCCGCGTAGGTGGCCAGGGCCACGGGGGGCGTCACGTCGGCCAGCACGCCGAAGTAGAGGCAGAAGAGGTGGGCCGACATGAGCGGTACGCCCATCTGGAACAGGGCAGGCGCCGCCAGGGTGGACGTGATGATGTACTGGGCCGTGGTGGGAACCCCCATGCCCAGGATGATGGACCCGATCATGGTGAGGAAAAGGGCCAGGGGCAGGATGCCCTGGGACAGGCTGATGACGAAGGATGAAAAGGCCAGTCCTATGCCCGTGATGCCGATGACGCCGATGACGAGGCCGGAGCATGCGCAGGCCGCCGCCACTTCCACCGCTCCCATGCCTCCCGCGATGAGGGCGTCGAGAAGGCGTTTCGGTGTCATGCGGTACTGAGGCTTGCCCATCCAGGAGACGCAAACCATGAGGACGATGGACCAGAACACGGCCTTGACCGCCGAATATCCGAGGGCCAGGAAGATGACAAGGGTGATGATGGGGAGAAGCAGGTGCCAGCCCTCTTTGAGGACTTTCCCCACCTTCGGTGCCGTTTCCTCGGTGAGACTCTGAATTCCTCTCTTGCCCGCCCGGAAGTGGACCATGGCGATGATGGAGATGAAATACAGCGTGGCGGGGATGGCGGCGGCCACGACGATGTCCCAGTAGGAAATACCGAGGAACTGGGCCATGATGAATGCCGCCGCCCCCATGACCGGGGGCATGACCTGCCCGCCGGTGGAGGATGCGGCCACGACCGCTCCTGCGAAATTGGACGTGTACCCGGCCTTTTTCATCAGGGGTATGGTAAAGGCGCCCGTGGTGACGGCGTTGGCCACCGAGCTTCCGGAGACCGTTCCCATAAGGCCGCTGGCCACGACTGCCGCCTTGCCGGGGCCGCCCTGGCTGCGCCCCGTCAGGGCGAGGGAAAGGTCGATGAAGAACTGGCCTGCTCCGGTGACGCTCAGAATGGCGCCGAAAAGGACGAAAAGGAAAATGAAGGAGGCGGACACGCCCAGGGGAACGCCGAAGATGCCGTCGGTCCTAAGGTACTGGAAGGGAGCGAGCTCCTCGAGGGGAAAGCCTCCGTGAGCGAGGACGCCGGGGAAATAGGGGCCGAAGAGGGCATAGATGGTGGCGATGATGGCCACGATGGGAAGGGGCCATCCCATGGACCGTCTCCCTGCCTCGATGACCAGGATGATCATCATGGTGCCGATATAGATGTCCGAGGCGATGGGCATGCCTTCCCTCATGGCGATGGCATCCCAGTTCAGCAGGATGTTCAGGCACCCTCCCGCCATGAGGGCCGCGAGCACCCAGTCCCAGATGTCGATTTTATTCTTCGGCCGGGACTTGGACACGGGATAGACAAGGAAGATGAGGCTTCCCATGAACATCCAGTGGACGCCCCTCTGGTACATGGCCGAGAGAAGGCCGAACGCCGCTGTATAAAGGTGGAACAGCGACGCCGCAAGGGCTATGCCCGCCACCACCCAGTACTGCCACCCAGAGAGTTCTCTCCTCCGTCCTTCGATCACCTCTTTTTCAAGAGGCGGAGGACTGTGTTCCAAGGTGGTATTGTTTTCCGTCGTCATAAAAATGAACCTCCATTAGGGAGAAAGATGTGATCCTGCTGAAAAACCGGCCGGAGAGACTCTCCGGCCGGCCTGCGGCATTTTGCCCGCTTGGGGCTACTTCATGTCGACTCCCTGTTCCCTGAAGTACTTCTTCGCGCCTGCGGCGAACTCGGTGATGCCTACGCTGGCCTCTTCTGGCACGAAGTGGGCGGCCTGGGTGGTGATGTTCATGAACTTGTCCCGGTTCTCAATAAGGGTTTTCGTCAGGTTGTAGGCGAGGGTCTCGTCCATGTCGTTCCTGACCACGAGGTAGTTGCTGTCGGCGATGGTGAGGATGTCTTCCTTGACGCTGTCGTAGGTGCCGGCCTTGATAGTGTGACGGATAAGGAAGGGGTTGTCGGCGATGATCTTCTTGACCAGTTCTTCCTCAAGGGGAATCATGACCACGTCACGCTGGGCCGCCACTTCCATGACCGCCGAGCCGGGGGCCGCGAAGTTCCAGAACACGGCGTCCACATTGCCGTCCTTCAGCGCCATGACACCTTCGGGCTGGGTGAGCTGCTGCTTCGTGAAGTCCTTCTCGGGATCGATTCCGGCGGCCTTCAGGATGAGGTTGGTGAGGATCTGGTCGCCGCCGCCGGGCGCTCCGACGGAAACCCTCTTCCCCTTGATGTCCTCGAGCTTGGTGATGCCGCTTCCCTTCACGGTGACCAGGTGCTGGGGCGCGGGGTACATGCTCATGAGGATCTGCAGGGGCAGCTTGCCGTCGGGCTCGAAGGCCTCGGTGCCGGTGATGGCCTGGTACAGGGCCGATCCCATGGTCATGCCGATCTGGGCCCTGCCGGCAGCCACCAGGCGGCAGTTCTCCCGGGAGGCCGATGTGGCCCTTGACGTGGCCTTCACGTCGATTCCGGCGTTGGTGAGGACTTCCGCCATGGCGCCGCCGAGGGGGTAGTACGTGCCGCCCACGCCGCCGCTGCCGATGGTGATGAAAGTGGCGGCGAATCCCGCCGAGGCGAATGCCAGTACACCAATGAGCGCAAGTGCGAGAATGCTCTTCTTCATGAAACAATTCCTCCTTTTGTTCTGATGATCGAAGGGGCTGTCTACCCCTTGCTCCTGAGCGCCTCCGCCGAAGCCTTCAGGGCTTCCGCGAGGCGGCCTGTCATCTCGTCCAGCTCTTCCTTGGTGGAGACCAGGGGAGGCCCGAACAGGAACTGATCCCCGGCGACTCCAGCGATCTGACCTGTTCCGGGATACACCACGAGGCCTCTCTTCATGCACTCCTCGGTGACGAAGGCCGCGGCCTTCGCTGGAGCGGGGAAGGGGGCTTTTGTCGCCTTGTCGGCCACGATCTCTATGCCCCGCATCAGGCCCATGCCCCGCACGTCGCCCACGATGGGGATATCGAGCAGGGCGGGAATTTTTTCGTCGAACTGCCTGCCTCTTTCCGCAGCGTTCTCGAACACCTTGTTCCTCTTCATGTAGCGGATGGTGGCCGTTACGGCCGCCGCGCTGACAGGGTTCCCGTTGTAGGTGTGGCCGTGCTGGAAAGCGCCGCTGCCGTCCCGGATGGTCTCGGCGATTTCCTTCTTGACGATCATGGCCCCCACGGGGGAGTAGCCGCCGGCGATGGCCTTCGCCGAGCAGATGATGTCGGGGGTGACGTCCCAGTGCTGGGTGCAGAAGGCTTTTCCCGTCCTGCCCATGCCGGTCATGATCTCGTCGGCCACGAGCAGCACGTCGTACTTCGTGCAGATCTCCCTGACGATGGGCCAGTACTCCTTCGGAGGATGAAGGGCGCCCACCGTGGACCCCACGATGGGTTCGGCGAAGAAGGCCGCCACCGACTCTGGCCCTAACCTGAGAATCTCGGTCTCGAGGGAGCGGGCGCAGGCCACGCCGCAGTCGGGGTACTTCAGGTTCAGGGGGCACCTGTAGCAGTAGTGGGCGCAGATCTTCGGGCTTTCTTTGAAGAGGGGGGCGAAGGTCCGCCTCCGTCCCATGCTTCCGGCGAGGCCCATGGTCCCCACGGTGCTCCCGTGGTATGAATTCCACCGGGCGAGCATCTCGAACTTGCCGGAGCCGTTCCCGTCACGCTCCACGAAATACTGCCGGGCGATCTTCATGGCCGACTCGATGGCCTCGCTGCCGCCGCTCACGAACCAGACGTAGTCGAGCCCCTCCTGGGCAAGGGATGCCACTTCGTCTGCCGCCTCGATGGAGACCGTGTTGTTCCAGCGGGAGGGATGGGCGAACTCCATGACGAGCAACTGCTGGTACATGGCGTCCGCGATCTCCTTCACACCGTGGCCGATGCTCGAAAGCAGGGCTCCGGAGCAGCCGTCGAAATAGGCCTTGCCCTCCTCGTCGTACAGATACACTCCCTCGCCGCGCACGGCGGTCCGCAGTTTTGCCTTGAAGCTTCGTGATATCAGATGTCCATTATCCACCGAACAATCAGCTCCTTTCTGTATGAGTTCCCCGAAACAAAAAAAGCGGTGCTGCAGCTTTTTCTTTTTCATACCCCCTTTGCGGGGCCCGAGGCCCGCTAATGAATTCCTGCCTGAAAAGGGCGCTACGGCAGGGGCTTCATCCTGTCGGGAATGTAGATTCCCTCCTGTCTCCAGTGCCGTTCGAGCGTTTCAAGCTTTTCCGTGACGCCGGTGCCGAGGCTCCGGGCCACGGAGAGAATGAGGCAGTTGAGCAGGCTCATGGGAGCGGCGAAGGAGTCGATGAAGGACACCGGCTTGTAGGGAGCCGTGACCACGTATTTTGATTTTGCGGCCAGGGGGCTGGTGAGGTCGTTTGTGACGGAGGCGGTGGTCAGTCCGAGCTTTTCAGCCGTTTCGAGCACGTCCACAGTCCAGCGGGAGTACCGTGGAAAGCTGATGCCGAGCACCAGGCTGTCTGCGGGGGCGTTGGCGAGCATTTCGAAAGGCATGTCGGTGCTGATGGTGCGGACGTTGGGAAGAATCCATGAGAGATAGAAGGAGAGGTAGCAGACCAGGGAAGAGGAACTCCGGTACCCGGCGAGATATACCGCGCCGGCTTCGGCCATTGCCTGCCCGAGGGCGTAAAGCTCCGCGGAGGGTATTGAGGAGAGGGCGGCGGACAGGGTATCCATGTCCTTCCGGAGTGCCCGCTCGAAAAGATCGTCTTCGGGGGAGGAGCCGTAGTCCTTGATCCGTTCCAGGGTGGAGAGATGGTCGATGAGGCTGCTGGTCATTTCGGAACGGAGCTGCAGGTAGCCTGAATAGCCGAGGAGGTGGGAGAGCCGGATGACCGTGGTCTCGCTCACGCCGACCCGCTCGCCGAGCTGGGACGCCGTGAGGAAAGCGGCTTCTTTCCGGTGGTCCAGAAGGAATCGTGCCACCGCCGCCTGGCCGGGGGTCATTTCTTTCAATCGGAGAGTAATCCGTTCTTTCAGCATGGGACCTCCTTCTTGAAGGAAAAGCGCCAATGAAATGACAGATAAGAAGTTTTTCCTTCACGGATAATAAACGAAAAAATCTGCAGTGTCAAATTTTGATGTGCCTTTTGATGTGCCTTTTTCAGGGAGTCCGGGGGAAACCCGGTTGCAAAAAAAGGGGGGATGGAGGATAATATGTACAAATTACGCAGTTTTTTCTGTCGAAATATGGAGAGCGAACAGGGCCCCGGAGTACTCCGTGGCCTTGTGTATTATTCCGCCGTTCTCCGTCGGAGAGGGGGGAAATGACTGTGAGCAGGGCTTTTGTCAAGGAAAACGAAGACCAGGAAAGCTATCTTGAATGGCAAAAGCTTCTTCGGGACAGGGAAGAGCTTCTGCGGATCCTGGAGAAGAAGAAAAAATACCTTCAGGACGATCCCGCAGCCGCGAAAATTCCCGAGAAGAAGAGGAAGGAAATGGCGGCGAAGTACGAGGCCGAAGCCGAAGAGGTACGCAGGCTGCTGGAAGAAATGCTGGAAGAGACAAGGACGCCGTGATCTTCGCTGCCTGAGAAGCAGGAGAGCGCCGGGAGCCGGGGACGGTTTCATCCCCGGCTCCCGGTGCTCATTTTTTGCGGCGTCACTGGGTCATTCGTCCCGTGTACCGTGCTCCGCGATGAACCCCAGCGCCTCGTCCATGTGTTCCATCGCTTCCGCGCCTCTTTGTGATCCGATGCAGGCGCACAGCGTATCCACGATCAGCAGCTGGGCCAGCCGGGCCACCACCGCTTCCCTGTGGTACACGGCCTCTTCGCTGGAAACCACCAGAGCCGCGTCGCAGAGCTTCGCTATGGGACTTTCTCCGTAGCTGGTGACCGCTATGGTCCCGGCGCCCCGTTCCTTCCCTATCTGGAGAGCGCGCAGCATGCCCGTTGTCCGGCCTGAATGGGATATGACGATCATCGCGTCCTCCCGGCCCAGGCGGGAGGCGGAAATGGCGCCGATGATGGGGTCGCTGAAAGCAGCGGCATTCAGTCCGATGCGCATGAGCCTGTATGCGGCGTCTCCGGCGATGAATCCGGAGCCGCCCATCCCGTACACCTCGATTCTCTGCGCTTTCAGAAGCAGTCCGACAGCTTTTTCCAGGGCATCGGGGGAAATGCGGGTGCAGGTGTCAGCGAAGGTCTTCGAGGCGTTTTCGCTCATTTTTTGAAGGGCGGCAGCGGCGCTGTCGCAGGAATATACGCTTTCAAAAGCGCAGCCCCGGAATTCCTCGGCGCACATGGCCAGGGCGATTTTGAGTTTTGTAAAGCCGCCGTAGCCCAGGCTGCCGGCAAAATTGATGACGGAGCCGTCCGATACGCCCGCTTTCCACGCAAGGTATTTCACCGTCATGTTGACGGCCAGCCCGGGATTTTCCAGTATGACATCCGCAATTCTCTTTTCGGCGCCTGACATGGCGTGGTATTTTTCTTTCATCCGCTCCAGGGCATTCATCTGAAATTTCCCTCCGTACGCAGGAAAGTCCCTGCCCTCCCCAGGCACGACGTTATGGCGAGACCGGCGACGACGATCCACATGAAGGGGATTGAGGGCCAACCGAACCGGGCCAGTAAAAAGCCCATGAGGCCCGATGCCGCCGAAGCTCCCGCGTAAATGGAAAAATCAAAGATGCCGACGACGGTGGACACCATGTTTCTGCCGGCGAAGGAAAGCGGAAGGAAGGAGATGATGACCCAGGCGGATGCGTTGGCCAGCATGCAGAGCAGCCCGATCAGCGCCACCATGAGCAGCGGAAGCCCGTCCCCTACGGTGGTCATCAGGGCAGCGCAAAGGACCACAAGGCTCAGCAGCCTGAGGATTGTCGTCCTGCAGTCGTCGTTTGTTCTCACCAGCATGGCCCTGCCCGTAAAAACCCCCAGGATATTGGCCACAGGCACGACGGCGAGCAGAACGAGAGAGCTGCCCGGCCTGAGGTTGAGCATCTGCGAGAAAATCGTGGGAGCCCATGCCGCCATGCCTTCCTTGATGAAGCCGATGAGGCAGCACAGCAGGCAAATATGCTGGATTCGCATTCTGCCCAGATCCGCCAGGGATTGAGAAAAAGCGGGCCGGTTCCGGCCGTCCCGGTGCCCGTGAAATATATCCCCGGCCGGAAGGAGACGTGACATCAGGAGCCACAGCGGTATCAGCAGCACCATGATCACGCCGGGGACGGCAAAGTAGACCTGCCAGGAGCGGTGGGCGAACAGAAGCCCAAGGCCTGTCCAGGAAACAAGTATGCCTATGTTGCTGGCGGTGGACATCACCGTCGACACCATCCTCCGGTTTTCAGCCGGGAAAGAAAAGGAGAGCAGCCGAAGAAACACCCCCCAGAAAATGGCCTGGCAAAACCCGTTGACTGCCCAGATGACGGCTATGCTCAAAAAAGAGGAGGAGGCTGCGATGAGAAGATTGGCCGCCGACGTCACCGCCGTGGCCAGGATGATATACCCGTAGGGGTTGACCCTGTCGCCGATAAAGCCGTTGATCAGCTGGCTGACGGCGTACACGATGAAATAGGTGGAGGCCGCGAGACCCAGGTATTCCGCCGGCAGGGAAAGACCGTCGGCAAGCTTTGGAAGGGCTGACGCAAAGCTGAGCCTGCAGAGGTACGCCGCGATATAGGTGAACCAGCACAAAAACAGCAGCCCGTGACGCTTTGAAAAATTCATAATTGCCCTCCTCCCGGATGATGACCCGGCGAGCAGTATACGTCCGCCTTCGGGCCATGTCAATGAGTTAAAATCAATAAAAATTTTTTTAATGAATTTTTTTTATTCCGTTGGTGAGCCGGGTCTTCTCTCAGACCGGAAGAGAGAAGACGCCGGGAAGTCTCCGGAGCGGTTATTCGGGAAGACTGCGGATGTAGAGAAAAGTGAATCTATGATACGCTGTCTTCGTGAAACGGAGGTGGTTGAACCATGGACAGGAGAGAATTTCTGAAGAAAACGGCGGCTCTCGGCCTCGGAGGGGCGGCTTTGCTGCTTCCGGGGAGCGTCAGGAGAGTCCTCGGCGCCCGGGAAGGGCTGCCCGGGCTCGCCGCGGTGAGGGGAGGAGAGCCGGGAGAGATGTTCGACCGGGGGGTGGCTGCCCTCGGGGGAATGGAACGGTTTGTGAAAAAAGGCCAGACAGTGGTGATCAAACCCAACATGTCATGGGACGTCCCTCCCGAGAGAGGAGGGAACACCAACCCCGGGCTGGTGGAGCGGATCGTCCGCCGCTGCCTGGAGGCAGGGGCGTCCAGGGTCTATGCCTTCGATCACACCTGCGACCTGTGGCGGAACAGCTACCGGAACAGCGGCGTGGAGGATGCGGTGAAGCGCGGAGGAGGGGTGGCCGTCCCGGCTGATACCTCGGGATATTACCAGAAGGTACCCCTTCCCGGAGGAAGGGCCCTGAAGGAAACTGCCGTTCACGAGCTCATGATCGAATGCGACGTGTTCATCAACGTCCCCGTGCTGAAGCACCACGGGGGGGCGGGCATCACCATGGGCATGAAGAATCTCATGGGTACGGTGTGGAACCGGGGCGAATTTCACTCGAAGGGGCTTCACCAGTGCATCGCCGATGTCTCCCTGTTCCGGAAGCCGGCCCTGACGGTTATCGACGCCTACCGTATGATGACCCGCAACGGCCCGAGGGGTACGTCCGAGGGGGATGTCACCCTGCTCAAGGCCCAGATACTGTCCACGGACATCGTGGCCGGGGATGCGGCGGCGGCGAGGATCTTCGGCGCCGATCCGAAGAACGTGTCCTACATCCGGAGCGCCGCCGGGATGGGGATAGGGACCATGGACCTCGAATCTCTGGGGGTGGAGCGGATTGCCCTCTGAGAGGCCTCTGCCCGGGAAAAGAGGGCGGGCGGGGAGCGTGCGATTTCTGCTTGCCCTCGCCGTGGCGGTATTGTTTCTCGCCTGGTTTCTTTTCCGGGCGGGCGAGACGGCTCCTCTGCTGCCGTCGCTGCAGGCAGTTCCCTCCATTCTCCGGTGGTGGGGGGGCGCGGCAGTTCTGGCCCTGGGTGCCCTGTTCGCCGGGAGGGCATACTGCTCCGTTCTCTGCCCCCTGGGTACCTTCCAGGAGGCGGTATGGCGGGCCGGCCGGCGGCGCCTTTCGAGATACGTTCCCGGATCCCCGGCACGGTACTGGATTCTCGCTCTCGTTCTGGCGGCGGGCGCTGCCGGGCTGGCGGCCGTTCCGGCCCTCCTGGACCCCTACGCCGCCTTCGGGAGGGGGGTCACCCAGCTTCTCCGCCCCTCCCTGGCCGGCGGGATTGACAGACTCGCCGGTTTCCTCGAGAGCCGCGGTCTGTACGGGGTCATCCACAGGGCGGGGAGCATTCCCTTCGTGCCCGGTCTTTTCTGGGGCACCGCCGCCTTCTTCCTGGTCCTGACCCTGTGGTCTCTCCGGAAAGGGCGCCCCTTCTGCGATGGCCTCTGTCCGGTGGGAACCTTCCTCGGGTTCTTCTCCCGGTCATCCCTTCTCTCAATCCGGTTTTCCGGAGAGAGCTGCACCGGCTGCGGCCTGTGCGGCACCGTCTGTCCCCAGGAGTGCATCTCCGTAGAGGAGCGGAAGGTGGACGCCGACAGGTGCGTTCTCTGTCTCCGGTGCGTGGATGCCTGCCGGGGAGGGGGCCTCGCCCTTTCCTTCGGCGGTTCGGGGGAAAGCCTGTCCAGGAGAGGCCTGCTCCGGATAGCGGCCGGGACCCTCGCCGCTCTCGGAGTTGCCTTCTGGAGCTCGAAGAAGGATGACACCGTCGCTGCGGCCGCTTCGTCGTGGGATGAAAAGCTCCCCGTCTCCCCTCCGGGGTCGAAGAGCCGGGGAAACTTCTCGAAAAAGTGCGTGGCCTGCACTGCCTGTGTGGTGGCCTGTCCTGCGGGGATTCTCCGTCCGTCCCTGGGTGAATGGGGGCCGGAGGGTCTTTTCCAGCCCGTCCTTGACTACGGGAGGGGATACTGCCAGTATGGATGCACCGCCTGCGGCGACGCCTGCCCCACGGGGGCCATCGAGTCCCTGGAACCGGGAGAAAAACAGCTCGTTTCCATCGGGAAGGCCCGCTTCCTTCGGCGGAACTGCATTGTCCGGAAATATGGGACTGCCTGCGGCGCCTGCTCGGAACACTGCCCCACCCAGGCGATGCGCATGGTTCCCTTCAGGGGGAGCCTGACCATCCCCGAGCTGGACACTGCCGTCTGTCTCGGGTGCGGGGCCTGCGAATACGCCTGCCCGGCGGAGCCGAAGGCAGTCACCGTGTCGGGGCTCGCAGTGCACGGGAAGATCCGTCCCGTATCCGGCGGAAACGAGGGGCCCACAGTGGCCCCCCTGGAAGATTTTCCATTTTAACCGGCAGAGAACGGAGATGACGGCATGAATCTCGGAATGGGAGAAATACTTCTGCTGCTCGCCCTTGCGCTGGTGCTCTTCGGGGCGAAACGGCTGCCCGAAGTGGGGCGGGCCGTGGGAAGTGCTGTGAAGGAGTTCAAGCGGGGGCTCGAGACCGGCGAATCTCCGGAGAAGAAGGAGAATGGAGAGGATGGGGAGCCCGGACAGGGAAAATAGCGAAAGCTACGCCGACCACCTGGAGGTCCTCCGGGGCAAGATCATTTCGGTCCTGGCGTTTTTCTGCGTCTCCGCCGTGCTGCTTTTCTCCTTCGCCGAGGCCACGGCGGCGTTCCTGCTCGCCCCGCTCGAGGGGCTGGGCGTGACGCTCTACTATTTCCGGCCCTACGAAAAGCTGCTCACCTACATGCGACTGGCCTTCTGGGGCGGTATGGTGCTGACCGCCCCCCTCGTCCTGGTCCAGGGCTGGCTTTTTCTCCGGCCCGCCCTGAGGCGGAGCGAAGCAAGATACCTGCTGCTCGGCGGAGGAATAGTCCCTGTGCTGTTCGCCGCGGGGTCGGCTTTCGCCTACAGGGTTATCGCTCCCCTGGCCCTCCGGTTTTTCCTCGCCTTCGGGGAGGGGGACAACATCCTTCCTCTCTGGGGGTTCGGGGAATACGCATCCTTTCTGTTTTCCCTCCTGCTCGCCTCGGGGCTGGTGTTCCAGGCCCCCCTGCTGCTTCTTGCCCTGCTGCTTTCAGGAATCGTCTCCCTGCGGACCATCACCCGCCTCCGGCCGTGGATCATCCTCTCCATCGGCCTGCTGGCGGCCCTGCTGACTCCTCCTGACGTGGTGTCCCAGGTTCTGCTCGGGGTGCCCCTCTACCTGCTGTTCGAGCTCACCGTCGCCTTGGCCCGGATCGTCATTGGCCGTCGGGATGGCTCCGGGTGATCAGCACCACGGAAAAGATGATGATCCCGGCGGAAACCAGCATGGGGACGGAAACCGTCTCGCCGCCGAGGCTCCAGCCGAGAAAAAGGGCCACCAGGGGGTTCACGAAGGTATGGGTGACCACCCTGGACGCCCTGTCCACCTTCAGAAGCCAGACAAACGCCGTGAACCCGATGAGGGAGCCGAAGACCACAAGGTACGCCAGGGCGGCCACGGACTTCAGAGAGATGGTCTCCAGGGAGAGCCGGGCCGGTTCTCCGGCGGCCGCCGACAGGATCAGGAGCAGCACGCCTCCGGCGGTCATCTGCATGGCCGTGGAGAGCAGGCTCGATTTCGCCACGGGGGCCTTGCGGGAGTAGAGGGCCCCCATGCTCCAGTTCACCGTGGCGACGAGGACGATGAGCATTCCCACAGTGTGCTCTCCCGACAGGGAGAGAGAATAGCCGGACTGGTCGAGGACCAGGAAGACCGTTCCGCCGAAGCCGAGCACCAGCCCTACGCTCTCGGCGAGGGTGGGCTTCCTGGACTTGAAGAACAGCCAGTCGAAAATGACGAACCAGAGGGGCTCGATGGAGATGATGAGGGCCGCCACCGACGAAGGGACCGTCTGCTGGGCCCATACCACGGCCCCGTAGCCGCCCAGGAGCATCACGGCCGCCACCTTGAACGCGGCGGCGAACCCCGCCCGGGTGGGCCGCTCCTTTTCCCGGAGCAGGCACCATGCGAGCAGGAGCCCCCCTGCGAGGAAGAACCGCATGGAACCGCTGAAGAAGGGCGGAATGGTCTCCACGGTGAAGCCGATGGCCAGGTAGGTGGAGCCCCAGATAAGATAGAGGGCCGCATAAGCCGAATAATAGGCCAGACGGGACGGTTTTTCGCTGTTCATGGTGGACCTCCAGAATGTATTCAATTTTTCTCCCGCCGTATTATAACAAATCCCCGGGGATTTTTATTCCGAAAGGATGCCGCGGGCGCGGGACAGTCTGTTCAAACCCACTTCCTTCAATTAGAATAGGGCGACTCCCGGTGTTCCGCATAGAGGAACCAGTTCCGGGAGAGGAGGACAGTTATGGTACCCGAACAGTCCGTGAGCCTCGACCAGGTGATTCTTTCAAGCCCTGCCGTCCTGATCGGCGGGAGAATGGAGGAGAACCCCCGCGTGGATTTCGTCACGGGGAACATCTCCCTGTTCGGCTTGTCCCCCGATGACCTGACGGAGGGCCGGGTGACCCTGGACTCCCTCATTTTCGGCGAAGACCGGGAGGAAGCCCGAAGGGCCCTGGCGGAGTGCGCTTCCTCGGGCGCCGCTGAGTGCGTCCGGGAATACCGCCTGGTGACGCCGACCGGGGAGACACGCCCCGTACGGGATTACAGGATCTTTCACCGGGGCGGGACCGGAGAGCCCTGTGCCTGGCAGTCCACCCTTCTGGACATTTCGGACAGGCAATACTTCGAGAGAGCCGCCCGCCGGACCGAGGAGAGTCTTTCGTCCGTGCTGGCCGTCTCGGGAGTCTGGGCCTGGGAATATCTTCCGGAGACGGACGAGTTTGTGGGCTCCGGCTGTTTCCCTGTGGACGGCAGAGGGAAGGAAAAACTCCGATTTTTTCGTAAGAAGCTGTGGGAGGATATCATCCCTTCCCCGGACCTGGCAAGAATAGAAGAGTCATGGGCACATCTCCTGGAAGGAGACTGCCGTTTTTCGGTTGTGGAGCACCCGGTTCTGAGGCCTGACGGAACACGGGGCTGGGTTTCGGTCAGCGCTTCCCCCTGCCTGGACGAACGGGGCCGGGTGACGGGCTTGACTGGGCTTACCATGGACATCACATCCCTGAAGGAGGCGCGGCTGAAGGCCGATTCCCAGGCCGGGCGCCTGGAGCTGCTGCGCTCCATGTCCCTGGGGATGATGGAGGACCTGGATACGGATTCCCTGCTGGAAAGGATTCTCCGCAGCGCCGTGGAGTTCGCCGGGTCCGGGAACGGGGTGATTTCCCTCTTGGAGCAGGGGGGGACCGTTCTCCGGCACAAGTTCGCCGTGGGACTGCATGAAACGATGGTGGGGGAGACCCGGCCTGCTTCAGCAGGCATGACGGGCCAGGCTCTCCGGGAGAGGCGGCGGATTTTTACGAAGGACTACCGCACCTGGGAAGGGCGGATTGCCGATCCCAGGTTCGAGTCCATTACCGTTAACATTGTCCTGCCGCTCTTCCACGGTCCTCACGACTTCGGCACAGTGGGCATCCATTTCACGGGTGAATGCCCGGGCCTGGACGACCTGTTTTTTGCCTCCCTCGACCAGTTTGTCGCCGCCGCCTCCATAGCCCTGGAAAACGCCAGGCTCCATGAGACCTCTCAACGGGAGATCGGAGAGAAAATCCGGGCCGAGGGGAGGCTTTTCGCCCATGCCGCCCTGGCTGCGGCCTCAGCTGAGGCCGCAGGGCTCCTCCTTTCCCATAATCACCGCGGGACCGCCCTGAGCAGTGCCCTGGCGACACTTTCGGAAGCTTCGGGGGCCGGCCGGGCCGTCCTTCTGAGGAATATGCCGGAGAACGGTGCTGCGGAAGCGGCTGCCTGGGGTGAGGGAGGAGGCCTGCCGTACCCCGTGGATAACGGGCCGGTCTGTGCGGAGGATTATCCTCTTGTCTACGAGCGTCTCGCTTCAGGGCGGGCCTACCTCGGTCCCCTGAAACAGGACATGCGGGGAGGAATCGCCGCAGTTCCCGTTTTTATCGGGTCCCGGTTCTGGGGATTTCTCGCCCTGTTCTTTCAGGGAGAAGCTCCCCGTTATTCCGCCGGGGAGCTCGACGTGCTGAGGACGGCGGCCTACAACCTGGCGGCCTCCATGGTCCGGTGGGAAGCGGACGACAGGGTGAAAGAGGGCTATGAACGGCTTCAGAAGACTTTCGACGACGTGATCCGCACAATGGGATTCATCGTCGGAAGAAAAGATCCCTACACCATTGAACACCAGGAGCGGGTTGCCGTCCTTGCCCGGGAGATCGGAACGGTTATGGGACTGGACCCCTGGCGGCTGGAAGGGCTTCGCATCTGCTCCCTGGTCCACGACGTGGGGAAGGTGGAGATTCCCGGGGAGATCCTCAGCAAGCCGGGAAGGCTGTCTCCCCTGGAGTTCGAGCTGATCAAGACCCATGCCCGGTCAGGGTACGACATCCTGAAGGAGGTCGATTTTCCCTGGCCCGTGGCGGAGGCCGCCAGGCAGCACCACGAGCGCATGGACGGTTCCGGGTACCCCCGGGGACTGAAGGGGGAGGAGATCCTGCTTGAAGCCCGGATTCTCGCCGTGGCTGACGTGGTGGAGGCCATGTCGTCCCATCGGCCCTACCGCCCCTCTCTCGGCATTGAAGCCTCCGTGGCGGAGATCAGGGGAAAACGGGGAGCGGCTTTCGACCCGTCGGTGGTGGACGCCTGCCTGGAAGTTCTCCGGAAGAATCCGGAAATCATCGCCGGCGAAGGAAAATCCTTCGGGAGAGGAGGATGAGAGGTCCGTGAGCGCAAAAGATGTCCTCAGCCTTGACCAGATCATAGCGTCCAGCCCCGTGGTGGTCCTCTGGGGCGAACCGGAGGAGCGGCATCCCGTGGATTTCGTCACAGGGAACATTGACCGTTTCGGCTATACCGTTTCCGAAATCGTTCTCGAAGAAATCCCCTTTCTGTCCCTCGTCTTTCCCGGGGACAGGGAGCGGGTGAAGAGAGAATTTCTCAGGGCAGCCATGGAGGATGTTCCTTCGCTCCTGTTCGAGTACCGGATCATCACCCGGGGCGGGGAGGTCCGGTGGATCGAGGACAGGACCTCATTCCACCGGGACGGGAGCGGAAATGCCTTCGCCTACCAGTCAAGCCTGCTGGACGTCACCGACCGCAAGGCAGCCGAGCTGCGGGCGAAAGAGAGCGAGGAAAGGCTCTCCCGGGTGCTTGCCGCCTCCAGGGTGGGAATCTGGGAGTATTTTCCGGAAAGCGACACTTTCTCAGGCTCGGGCCATGGAGCCATCCTCGGGCTGGAGGACGGGGAGTTTCCCCTTTCCAGGCAGGACCTCTTCGGCAGGGTTCTTTTCCCGAAGGAAAATGAGGAGGCTGAAACGGCGTGGGAACGCTTCCTCGCCGGAGAAGACACCTTCCTCGACGTGGAGTGCAGGGCCGCACGCAAGGACGGCGGATCCCGCTGGGTGGTCTTCAAGGGATTCCCTGTCAGGGACGGCGAGGGCGGGCTTCTGCGGGTGACGGGCCTCACCATAGACATCACGGGCCTCAAGGAGGCGGAGCTCCGGGCGGAAGCCCAGAACAGGCGGCTTGAACTGCTCCACTCCATGTTCCTCTCCTTTATGGAGGAACTGGACTCCACAGCCCTCCTCCAGCGCATTCTGACGAAGGCGGGAGAACTCGCCGGGACGGAGCACGTATCCCTTTCCGTCTACCAGGAGAAGAAGAACACCTTCCTCCGGACCTTCGGCACCGGACTGTATTCTCCCATGGTGAACGAGAGCCGTCCCGTCTTCGTGGGCATTTCCGGATATGTTTTCAAAAAAAAGGAAAGGATCATCATCCGGGATTACCGCAGCCATCCCGGTCGGACCCCCGATCCCAGGCTGTCGGAGATCACCACCATCATCTCCATGCCCTTTTTCCAGGGGAAGAAGTTCATGGGAGTCCTCTCCATTGCCTACACGGACGGCTTCCCGGAGATCGACCGGGATCTGCTGGCCTCCCTCGACCAGTTCGCCGCTGCCGCGTCCATCGCCCTGGAAAACGCCAGGCTCTACGAGGGATCCCGGCGGGAGCTCGAAGAAAGAAAACGGGCCGAGGAGCGGCTTCGTTTTCACGGAAAGCTCGTGGAGGCAGCAGCGGAGGGAGCAAGCTTCCTTCTCTCCCTGGAGGACGGGCAGCAGGCCATGAACTTTGCCCTGCGGAGCCTTGGAGAAGCTCTCGGTGCCCGGAGGACAAACCTGTTCCGCAACTGCACCGCCCCGGACGGGAAGAAAAACGTCCGCCTCCTGGCCCGGTCGTCGGCACCCTGGGCCAAGGGCGCTCCCCTTCTTCCGGAGACCCTTTCCTGGGAAGAAAATCTTTCCGACGTCTATGCCTTCCTCGCGGACGGGGGAATCTATACCGGGCCGATTTCCGGCTTCGGCACCATTCCGGAGGGAGTTGTTCAGGATGCCGGGCCAATTTCCTTCATGGCCGTTCCCATCCTCTTCCGGTCTGAATTCTGGGGGTTTCTCGGCTTCAGCTTCGAGGGGAACGTCATCCCCGTCAGGGCCGACGAGACGGACGTGCTCAGGGCCGCGGCCTATAACCTTGCCGCATCGGTGATCCGGTGGGAGTCGGAGCAGGAAGTGCTCCGGGGGTATGAAAAACTCAGGAACACTTTCAACGACGTGATCCGGACCATGGGGCAGATCGTGGGCAAGAAGGATCCCTACACCATCGAGCACCAGGAAAGGGTGGCCCTTCTGGCCACGGAGATCGGCGCCGCCCTGGGGCTTGACGGGGAGCGGCTTGAAGGTCTCCGTATCGCCGGGCTGGTCCACGACGTGGGAAAAGTGGAAATCCCCAGCGAGATACTGAGCAAGCCCGGGAGGCTGTCCCCCCTGGAGTTCGAGCTCATCAAGACCCATGCCGGCTCGAGTTACGATATCCTCAGGGAGATCGACTTTCCCTGGCCGGTGGCGGAGATAGCCAGGCAGCACCACGAAAAGCTCGACGGATCGGGGTACCCCAGGGGGCTGAAGGGGGAGGAAATCCTTCTTGAAGCCCGAATCCTCACGGTGGCAGACGTAGTGGAGGCCATGTCCTCCCATCGGCCCTACCGCCCGTCTCTCGGCCTGGAGGCAGCCAGGGGGGAGATAGAAAAATACAGCGGAGTGCTCTATGACCCGGAGGTAGTGAAAGCCTGCGTGGCCGTACTGGAAAACAGTTCCGGCATTCTCAGCGTTCGCTGAGGCTGCCGGGGTTCTTCAGGGCTCTCAGGGAGAGAAGGCTTCCCAGGATCACCAGGGTGACCAGGGAAAAACAGACCAGAAAGCCCAGGGAAGTCAGCTCTCCGGGCTGTTCGCCCGGGAAAAGGCTGATGATCGCTCCCGTTCCCCACTGGAACACCACCGCAAGAACGATGACTACAGTATTCATTGTCCCGAGAAGGGCTCCCGTGTTCGCTCCTGCCGCCTGTTCCTTGGTGGCCGAGGCGTAATGGACTGCGCAGAGTCCGTTGGCCGCCCCGACGCAGAAGCCGCACACCCCCGCCAGGGGAAGGGGCAGCCGAAAGGCTACCGAGAGCAGAAGGGCCGTCCATGAGAGGCCGTTGAAAAGGGACCAGAAGCACATCGCCCTGAACCGCTGTTCAGTCCTCCCCCAGAACCTCCCGAGCATCACCGTTCCCAGGAACATGCCGATGCTGATGAGGGACGCCCAGTTCCTTGCCTCCGATGCGGGAACGCCGTAGGCCGTCCTGTACCATGACACCGCCCAGAGCCCCTGGTAGGAGAGCTGGGCCGACGCCGAGACAGACCAGACCACCAGCAAATTCCTGAGGTAGGAGGAGGAGACGATCATGCCGAAGGCCTCCCGGAGCCTGGAGATAACCGACCGGGCGGGCTGTCCGGCGAAAACCGGCCGTGCCGGCACTGGGTCGTATGCCCGTTCCTTCCAGAGCAGGAAGGCCATGGCGAGGCTGACTCCGGCAAGCCCCGCGAAGGTCCGGGAGAGTCCCAGGGCGTCCAGGAACCACCCGAGGGGGGCCACGGACACAATGGCGCCGAGGGCTCCCAGGGAAAGGGTGACGCTCGAGTAGAAGACGTATTTGTCGGGCGTGAAGGCGCTCGCCTGGTAGACAAGGGCTCCCCCGTACATGGGCGCCAGGCCGATCCCCGTAAGGAGCCGCCAGGCGCCGAGGGTGAAGGGGGAAGGCTCGACGACGAGAAAGGCCGTTCCGATGGCCGCCAGGGCCATGCCTCCCGCCATGACCTTCAGGGGACCGAACCGGTCATGAAGGGCTCCCGACACGGCCTGCATGACTGCATAGGCGTAGTAGTAAAGGCTGGAGAGAAAACCCGTGAGAGCGGCTCCCATACCGATGCGGGCCGCCTGCTCCGGCAGGACCACAGATGCCGAAACCCTGAAGAAGAAAGAGAAAAAGTAGGCCGTTACCAGGCAGCCAAAGAGAAAATGGGCCCGCCCCGGTGAGAGGACGCTCGCTCCGGCAGATTCGCTTGACCTGGATAAGCTGTTTTTCATGAAAATATCTCCTTGTGGAATTCTGGGGCCGACATTGACGAGCTTCCGGGAAGGATAGCATCCTTTCCCTCCGAAGTCCACGGGGAGGCGATCCCGGGAAAAAACTGTCGGAATTCTCTTTGGTCCGCAGGCTGCTGAAATCGCTGCTGAAATCGGTATTGACAAAGGGAAAAAGAGAAAGTAAGATTGATCTAACCTGAAAGTGAATGAACTCTCACTTCTTAAGGAGGCAGTGAATGGCTGTATCCTCGAGGATAGAAGATTACATGGAAACCATCTTTGCCCTGGAGATCTCGGGGAAGGAAGCCACTGTGACCGACCTCTCCAACGTTCTCGGCGTTGCCAAGGCGACGGTGGTCGCTGCAGTGAGGCGGCTGGTGGCCGCATCCATGGTCACCCACGAGCGGTACGGAGCCCTGCAGCTCACCGAGAAGGGGCGGGAAAGAGCCCTTCACATATACAGGCGCCACGAGCATCTGACCTTCCTCTTTCAGGACATCCTCGGCTTCGAGCGGGAACGGGCCATGGCCATGGCGTGCGCCATGGAGCACGAGATGGACGAAAAGGCGGAGGCACGGATACTCGGGTTTGTGGATTATCTCGTCCGGGCCCGGAGGGACGGGCGGGAATGGGTTCAGGACCTCCTCTGCGTCATGGGAGACGAACGGAAGCTCCCCCGGCCCCTTTCCATGATGCCGAAGGGAGAAAAGGGCGTGGTTTCGCGGGTTACCGCCGACGGGCCGCTCCGCCTGAGGCTTTTCGAGATGGGCTTTGTTCCGGGAACCGTGGTAGCCAGAAGGGGAGAAGCCCCGCTGGGGGACCCTCTGACGGTTGATGTACGGGGGGCGGAAGTGGCTCTCAGGAGAATAGAGGCAGCATCAGTCTGGATATGTGCGTGTCCCGAATGAGGCACGCCGGGGGGAGGAAGAAAGTATGTGTCCCATAACGGTTATGCCTGAAGGAAGCGAAGTGACTGTGGCCAGGGTCACGGGGGGCGGAGAAGCCTCGAAAAGGCTCTCGGAGCTGGGGCTCGTTCCCGGAGTGCAGGTCAGCGTAGTGCAGAACGGCGGAGGCCCCCTTCTTCTGAAAGTCGGGGAGTCCCGGTTTGCCCTCGGTCAGGGGATGGCGCTGAAGGTCTTCGTGGACGGCGCCTGCAGATAAAAAAGAACAAAAAAAGAACCGGCCGGTTCTTTTTTTCAGCGAAAAATTCAAGTTAGACAACGCGAACATCAAGGAGATCGGAGGAGGTACTATGGGAGCTTTTGGCGGATGCTGCGGAACCGTGACCGAGAAGGCACTCAGTTCACTTGCCGTGGGTGAAGGCGGCGTGGTTTCGAAAATAGGCGGGGACGGCGGGCTCAAGAGACGTATTCTGGAAATGGGCCTTGTTCCCGGCACCGAGATTCGGGTGGAGCGGAAGGCTCCGCTGAACGATCCCGTTTCCGTATGGTTCAGGGGCTACGAGCTCAGCCTGAGGGTTGACGAGGCCGATGCCGTGTTCGTCCGCCCGAAGGGCTGCGCGGGATGCGGCGGGGGGTGCAAGTGATGGGCTACACGGTAGCCCTCACGGGAAACCCCAATACGGGCAAGACGAGCCTGTTCAACGCCCTGACGGGGTCGAACCAGCACGTGGGCAACTGGCCCGGAGTCACCGTGGAGCGGAAGGAAGGCCGGTTCAGGATAGGGGACGGCGAGGTGAAGGTGGTGGACCTGCCGGGGATCTACAGCCTCGGCGCAGCATCCCTCGACGAGGAGATCGCCGCGGATTTCCTTCTCCGGAGCCGCCCCGACCTGGCCATCGTGGTGGCCGACGGGTCCAACCTGGAGAGAAGCCTCTACCTGGCCGTGCAGATGCTGGAGACGGGGACGCCCCTGGTGCTCGCCCTGAACATGATGGACATGGCAGCGGAAAAGGGGATCACCATAGACGTGGAAAAACTGTCCTCCCTCCTCGGCATACCGGTGGTTCCCACGGTGGCCCGCCGGAAGGAGGGGATCGAGGATCTCAAAAAGAGAGTGCTCCAGGAGCTGAAGAACAGGACGGCGCCTCTGAATTCCTTCTCCCTGCCCTACGGCGAGAGGCTCGCCCCTCTTTTCGATAGTATGGAGGCCTTCCTCTCATCGAAACCGGAGCTGATTCCGGGGCTTCCCGCCCGCACGGCGGCGGTGAAGTTCACCGAAGGGGACCCCGCCGTTCTTGCTTCGGCGGAGGCGGCAGGCCTCCGCAGTGAACTGGAGACCATTCTTTCCCGCGAAGGGGCTTCCGTGGAGGCATCCCTGGGGTACGACCTCCAGACGGCGGTGATCGAGCGGCGGTGGGGCTTTGTCTCGGGCGTGACCGCCGAGTCCGTCACCCGGGACCTCTCCCTGAAGACACGGCTCTCCCTTTCCGACAGGATCGACCGGGTGGTGACGTCGAGGACCCTCGGCCTTCCCCTGTTCTTCCTGGTGACATGGGCCATCTTCCGGCTCACCTATGCCCTGGGAGACCCCCTGGTGGAGATCTTCGAAGGGCTCTTCGAATCCCTTGGGGAGCGCTCCGCAGAATTCCTGGCCGGCGCCGGACTCTCCGGTGTCCTGGTCTCCTTCATCCAGGACGGCCTCATCGGGGGCGTGGGATCCGTGGTGGTGTTCTTTCCCCACATCTTCATCCTCTTCGCCTTCATCGCCGTCCTCGAGGACTCGGGGTACATGGCCAGGGGGGCCTTCGTCATGGACAGGCTCATGCATCTCATGGGGCTCCACGGCAAGAGCTTCATTCCCATGCTCATGGGCTTCGGGTGCAACGTGCCGTCCATGATGGCCACCCGGATACTCGAACGGCCCCGGGACAGGATGATCACTCTGCTCATCCTGCCCTTCATGAGCTGCTCGGCCCGCCTGCCGGTATTCGTTCTCTTCTCCGGCGCTTTCTTCGGCGCTCACGCAGGAACGGCCGTCTTCTCCCTCTACGTCCTTGGGATCGTGGTGGCCATAGTTGCTGCCAAGGTTCTGGGAAGCACCCTCTTCAAGGGAGAATCGTCCCAGCTCGTCATGGAACTGCCCCCCTATCACATCCCCTCGGCGGGGATGGTGCTCCGGCACGCCTGGGAGCGGGGATTCCTCTTCCTTCAGAAGGCGGGCACCTTCATTCTCCTCTCTGTGGTGGCCGTGTGGGCCCTGGCGAGCCTTCCCTGGGGCGTGGAATACGGATCCGAAGAAAGCCTGGTGGGGAGCATAGGGAAAGTGCTGGCCCCGCTGTTCGAACCCGCCGGATTCGGCTTCTGGCAGGCGGCGGTGGCCCTCTTCTTCGGCTTCCTGGCCAAGGAAGTGGTGGTGGGAACCTTCGGCGCACTGCTCGGCGCCGGGGAGGCCGGGCTCACGGCGGCCCTTCCCACCCTCTTCACCCCCCTCTCCGCCTATGCCTTCCTCGTGATGACCCTGCTCTACGTCCCCTGCGTGGCGGCGGTGGCGGCCTTCAGGCGAGAGACGGGAAGCTGGAAGTGGACCTTCTTCATGATCGCCTACACCACCCTCGTGGGTTACGGCGGCGCGGTTCTCGTCTACCAGGGAGGCCGTCTTCTCGGCCTCGGGTAAGAAAAAGCGTCACAGACTCCTTTCAGCCCCTTCCCTCCCGGACAGGGGCTGTTATTTTTGTTTCAGGGCAGAGGGAGTGTTGCCGGGCGCAGTGCCAAGGCCGAGAAACCGACAAGGATGTCGGTTTCAGGCGCAGTTGTTACGGATGACAATGTGCGCCGGCGGCCCAAACGAGCACCGGTAACACTCCCCGCTGCCCATGGACTAATGAAAGGGGGCATTTTTCTTCCTTTTCCGCCCGGGTCTGGTAGAATGAGCGGAAAACACCAGCATGACCGGCGAACAAGGAAAGGACGATGGTGTTCATGGACCTTCTCTTCGAACCCCTCTCCCTGGAAAAAGCGGACCGCTACAGAGAGCTCTATGAAGCCTGCCCCAGGCGGTCATCCTACTATTCCTTCGGCAGCCTCTGGGCCTGGAGGAACATCTTCGGCTTCTCCTGGGCCTTCCGGGAGGGAATGTGCTGGATACGGACCGGTTCGGGCACCCTGTGGGCACCCGTGGGCCCCTGGGAATCGGCGGACTGGAGGAAGATTCTCCCGGAAATCTTTCCCGGGAGGGCAGAATTTGCCTATGCCCCCGACGGCCTGACGAGAATCTGGACCGACCTCTTCCGGGACAGGATCACAGCCAGGGAAGTTCGTTCCCAGTGGGAATACCTTCATTCCGTCCAGGACCTCATCGCCCTGAGGGGCAACCGCTTTTCCAGGAAGCGGAGCCACATCCGCCAGTTCGTGAAAAACTATGCCTTCCGGTACCGTTCCCTGGGCCCCGGCGACGGTGACTCCGTCCTGGAAGCCCAGAAACTGTGGCTTGCGGAGCGCCCCGAATCCCCCGCCCTTCTCCGGGAAAACGAGGCGGTACAGGAGATGGTCCGGGAATGGCGGAACATCCCCGGTCTTCTCGGCGGCCTTCTGGATGTGGACGGAGTGCCGGCGGCCTACACCATTGCCGAGGCCATCCCCGGCGACACGGTGATGATCCATTTCGAAAAGGCCCTGCCCTCCTACAACGGGGCCTACCAGGCCATCAACCGCATGTTTCTCCAGAACACCGCCTCCTCCTTCGCCACGGTCAACCGGGAGGAGGACCTGGGCGACGAGGGGATGCGGGTGGCCAAGATGTCCTACCATCCCGTGGGCTTCCTGAAAAAGTACACCCTCTCATGGTTCCCCGACTGATCCGGCTCTGTCTTTCGTGCCGTTCCCGTGGATTCACCCTGGCCGAAGTCCTGGTGGTTCTCGCCCTGTTCGGCCTCATCGCCGCCCTCGCCTTCGCACCGTCGGTGATTCTCGTCAGGGGGCTCGGAGAAGCGAGGACGGAGACGGCGAAGGAACAGGTTTCGGACTATCTCCTGGGGCGGATCGCCGCGGAGATGCGCCTCTCGCCCCGATATTTCCCGGGCGGACCGGCGGTGGCGGCCGTCCGCAAGGATCTCCTTGGAGGCCTGGCTGACGACAGGCTTGCCTTCTGGAGCGACTACGGCGGCGAGCCTGGAGTCAGGGCATGGAAGGTGTTCCGCCCCGGGGCGGGCAGGGACGGTGCCCCGGGGATATACCGCTGGATCCTTCCCCTGGCTTCTCCGGGAGCAGTGGAATGGGAAAACCTCGACCCCGCAGGAGGCAGGCTTTTTATCCCCGGTGCCGATTTCCTGAGGATTTCCGTTCTCTCCGCCGAAACGGGCGAATGGGGCGACGACTATGAAGGCCCGAGGCCAAGGGGCGTCAGGTTCGAGGCCCGGACAGGGAAGGAGGCGGTCTTCCGTGAGGACTGGCTTCCTCCCGAGTAAAAAACGAAGAGGCCTTGTCCTTCTCTCGGTCCTCCTGGTGTCCCTCTTCCTGCTGGCTGCCTCCACCGGATTCGCCGTCTTCGCCAGGAGGTCCGTGAGAGCCTTCGACGGACAGCGGCGGACCTTCACGGCCAGGATGGTCTGCGAAGCCGCCCTCCCCGCCGCGAAGGCCCTGATCGGGCTCCACCCCGGAAAGGCCCACGCTCCGGGGGACGATGTCTTCGCTCCCCGGACCCTCGCCTTTCCCGAAGCGGGTGTGACCGTGGAGATGACCATCATTCCCCTGAACGACCGTTTCCCGCTGAACGGGATCTTCCTTCCCGACGGGCGGACGGTGAGGTCCGAGCTCGCGGGACCGTGGAGGCGGCTGTGGCGGCAGGCCGGGGCCGAGAATCTCGAAGCCGTGGTGCTGGACTTTCTCGACGGGGACGGGGCACCCCGCCTCGGCGGAGGCGAGCGGGACGGGTACCTGAACAGGCCCCTTCTCTCCCTGGAGGAGCTGCTTTTTGTTCCGGGAATGACGGCGGATATCCTCTACGGAACCGAAGGCCGCCCCGGGATCGGACCCCTTGTCACCCTCCGGTCCGACGGAAAGATCAACGCCAACACGGCTCCTGCGGAGGTGCTGGCTCTCCTGGACGGCCTGGACGGGAACATCGCCGCCGAACTGGTCCGGGCGAGAGAAACCAGGGTTTTCTCTTCCATGGAGGACCTGTCTTCCGTGCCGTCCTTTCCGGCGTCGGCCAGGGCCCAGCTCATGAACGCGGTCTCCTTTACGAGCAGCCATTTCCGGGTGTCCTTTCTCGTTGAGTTTGCCGATGGTCAAAAGACCCCCCTGGAGGTTATACTGGAACAAAAAGGTGCGGTGACCGACACGGTCCGATGGGAGGAACCGTAGATTACCAGACGTCAGATTTCCTCGTTTTTCCTCAAGACCGGGGACGGATTTCGCCTCCTCGAAAACGGCGGCAGTCCCTCCGGAGAAAGGAGCACCGGGAACAGTCTTCCTTCCCGGGGCGCCCTTGTTCTGTACCCCTTCCGGACCCTCTCGGTGCACCCCTTTTCCTTTCCCTTCCGCCCGCTCAAGGACGTGCGCAGCGCCCTCTCCCTCAGATTTCTCCCCCTGCTTTCCGGGGAGGAGGCCGTGGACATCATCCCGTGGATCTCCGGCGCCGGAGGAGGGGGAGCCGAGGGAGCCGCGTGGTGTGTTGCGGCCTCCGAGGTACCCGGAGACGGGGTTCCCCTGCAGGGAAACATCTGCTGGCCCCTTCCCCTGGCCCTGGCTTCCATGGTGGACGGCGAAGGGATCGCCGTGTTCCGCGGGATGGGGATTACCGCCTCGGCGGTATTTTCCGGAGGGGTTCCCGTCTTCTGCAGGTGCGGCAGTGAGGAAGAGGGAGTCCGGGGCTCTGAAGAGGGCGGCGGTATGGACGGAGATGTCCGCCTCTGCAGGGAATTCGCCCTTGCTTCCGGCCGAGAGGGACTCGCAGCTTCGGTCTGGACGGGGACGTCCCCGGGCGAGCTCCTGGAGGCAGCCCGGCAGACTGCGGCCCGTTTTCCGGCCTTTCTTTCCGTGAACATTTCCCGGCCCGCCCTGGAAGCCGCTCTCGCCAGGGAGAGGACGGCCCGGGTCCTCAGAAACTTTTCCGCCGCCGCCGCGTTTCTCGGGGCGGTCTTCTGCGCCGTTCAGTTCTCCCTCTCCCTGCAGGTCCGTTCTTCCCTGGAGAGGATTTCCGCCGAGGCGGCGGCCCTCTACCGGGAGATCGCCGGTCCGTCGGAGCGGATCGTGGACCCTCTCTCCCAGGCCCGGGGCAAACTGGCGGAACTTCGGGGAAGCGGAGGGGACGACAGCTCCCTCTCCCTCTTTCTCGGCCACCTCGGAAGGGCGTGGACCGGCGGAGACGGGGGAAGAAAATCCGGCTTCCCGGTCCTCGACCAGATGCGGTACACCGGCGAGAGTGCCGAGCTGACAGGGACGGCCCAGACCATGGAGGCCATCCAGGCCCTCCGGACGGCGGCTGATTCCGGGGGGTTCAGGGCTTCCCTGGGGGACATCCAGCAGATCCCCGGCGGAGGACTGAGATTTTCCCTGTCCCTGAGGAGGGAAAAGCCGTGAAACGCTTCCTGTACGCCTCCATGCCCTCCCTCCTGGGAAAGGACGACAGCGGCCCCGGGGCGGAACGCCGGGCCCTTCTCCTGCTGCTCCTGGCCCTTCTCGCCTGGGGAGCTGCCTTCTCCCTCTGGAGCGACGGCAGGGACCTCCGGGCAAGGAGAGAGCTCCAGAAAAAACGGTTTGACGATCTCGCCGCGGTGACCGGGGAATACCGGGCACTCCGGCAGGCAGCCGGGACAGGACGGATTCCCCTTCCCGCCGACGTTGAGGAGGATCTCCTCACCGCCGTTTCCAACGCCGTGGCCTCCCTCGGTCTCCGGTCGAACATGCTGAGCCTGAGCAGCACCACGGGACGGGGGGGCGCCGGCGCCGTCTCCGTGACGCTGGAGGCCCTGTCCTCAGAGAGCCTGGCCCGCTTCCTCCAGGAGACGGAGCGGAGAGGCATCCATTCCTTCTCCGCCGACCTCCGGACGGTACGGAGCACTTCGGCCGAAGGGGCCCCGGGACGGACCATATCAGCGGTGCTCCTTCTCGGGAGGCAGGGGCCATGAAAGCCGGAAGGACGGTCCTGTTTCTTCTATTCTCGGCGGCGGTGTTCGGGCTGTCCTTCCTTGTCTTCTTTCCCTTCGGGGCAGGAACGGAGGCGGCCTGGAGCAGGGCTGTCCGGGCGGCGTCGGAAAAGGGCTTTTTCCTTGACGCTTCTTCCGTGTCAGCGGAGGGACGCCTTCCTCCCGGGGCGGTACTCCTCAATGTCCGGCTCCGGTCCCCTCTCCTCTCGGGAGAGGCCGGCCGGATCACGGTTGTCTTTTCGCCCGGCGGCACCATAGCCGGCCTTGCACCGGCGGCCTCGCTCAGGCTTGAGAGGGTATCGGTGAACCTTCCCCTTCCGGGGGAGCAGCCCCTCTTTCTCGCTGCGGTCGAGGCCAGGCTGGTCTTCCGGTCCGACAGGGTCGAGGTGCTGGAATTCCGGACTTCCGGGGAGCTTGACGTTTCCGGGACGGCGGTCCTTTCATCCCGGGGCTTCGCCCTGGAGGAGGCTGATCTGACAATCGGAGGAGAGCGGGCGGCCCTTATGGAACTCTTCCGGTCCGTCCTTCCCCTGAGGCAGGAAAAACCCGGGGCCTGGATCCTGAAGAGGGGAGGGAGAAACCCTCATGGCTCGAATTGACGACCTTCTCCGGGGAGGATCGAGGCTGGCTCTTCCCCTTCTCGGGGCGGCCCTTTTCTCGGCAATGGCAGGGTACTGGGCGGCCGGAATGGTGGAGGAACGGCTGTTTCTCCTGTCCGTGGAGGAGACCGGAAAAATATCGGCCAGGGGAGCGCCGCCGCTTCCGGCGGAAAAGGAGCAGGGCCCTTCCCTGAGGGATTTTGCCGCCGGGGACCCCTTCGGGGCGGCCCCCCCGCCTTCTGAGGCGCCTTTGGTGAAGGCGCCGGAGACGGAAATTACCGTGAGTGAGCTGTACGAGCTGGAGGGCATCCGGCTCGCCGGGACGCTGCCGGGGATCGCGGTCTGGATCGACGACGGGGGAAAACAGTCCGTATTTCTCCGGGGCCAGCAGGTGAAGGGCTATGAACTGACCGAGGCCGGCGAGGACAGGGTGGTCCTCAGAAAGGGAGGCACGGTGGTGAACGTCCTCCTCCGGTACAGCGGCCACACATCATCCAGGGCCTCGGCCCCGCCGTCTCCTCCCCCGGTTGTGAACATACCCGGCCAGGGAGTTACGGCGGCCCGTCCCGGGCAGCAGGGATCAATCCCCAGGGAGACGGTGGACAACCTGCTCATGAATCCCCTGGACGAGATGAAAAAATTCCGGCTCAGGCCGAAGTTCGACGGCGACAGGGCCCTGGGCGTGGAAGTGCAGTGGATGGACAGGAACAGCTTTCTGGAGTCCGTGGGGGTGGAGAAGGGCGACGTGATCCAGTCGGTCAACGGCCTGGAGATCCGGAACATGGGGGACGTGGTGAACGTCATCAACTCCCTCATGGGAGGAAGCGCCTTCGATGTGCAGGTTCTCAGGGGCGGAGCTCCCGTTTCCCTGAAGTACACCATCCGGTGAAGGACCCCATGGGACGGGGAAGGAAGCGGGGCTTCACCCTTGCCGAGACGCTCGTGGCCGTGGCGGTCCTGGGTCTCGTAGCCGCCGGCAGCATGAGGCTGGCCGTTCTCTCCCTCCGCGCCCTCGGGGAGGTCCGGCAGGGACGTGAACAGCTCGCCCTCTCGAGGAACTTCTGGCTTCGGGCGGTCAGCGGAAAGCTGGAGAGCCGGGGCCGGGACAACGGAATCTCCTGGGAGACCGGCAGATTCGAATTTCCGGGGCAGGACGGCCTGCCTCCCGGCTATTCCTGCGGGAAAGTCGTCATACGACCCGCCGCCGCAGCGGGGGGAAACGAAGTGGTCCTCTATGTTCCTGACCGCATGATCTCGAGGGGGAGACAACAATGATCCGGAAACTGCTTCTTCTGGCACTGATCCTGTTCTGTTTCGCACCGGGGGCTCCGGCCCAGACTCCGCCCCAGGACGACGAATTCGCCCTCGTGGAATCGGCCCGGAGAATGAGGGCTTCCGGGAACGCCCAGTTCAACTTCCAGGACGTGGACATGGTGAAGTTCATCCGGTTCATGGCGGAGCTGCTGAACGAGAACCTCGTGCTCACCCCCGGTGTGAAGGGGTCCATCTCGGTCATATCCCCGAAGCCCTTTCCCCTGAAGGAGGCCAGGCAGGTGTTCATCTCGGTGCTGGAGATGAACGGCTACACCCTGCAGCAGGGCGCCGGGTTCGGCAAGGTGGTGCCCCTCCAGCCGGGAAGCTCGGCGGAATCCGACGTCCGCACCGGGCGGATGGGGCCGGGGGAGGGGGAGCAGACGGTCTCCCAGGTGGTCCCCCTGGACTTCGTCACAGCCGACTTCATCGCAGCCGCGGTGAGCCAGGCGTCGGGCCGCATGGTCACCGTGCTGCCCGTGGGCCGGGGGAACGACATCCTCCTCACCGGCAGGGCCACCGACGTGAACAGGGCGGTGGACCTCATCCGGACCCTGGACAGGGCCGACAAGATCTTCAAGTCCCGGACGGTGAAAATCACGAAGGCATCCCCCGAGATCATCGCCGCCCACCTGGCCAACCTGGCGAAAGTCCCGGGAAGCCCGGTCTTCGGCCTCACCGTTCTCCCCGACGCCCCGGGCAACCAGATCGTCCTCGCCGGGGAGGAGCGGCACATCAACCGGGCGCTGAAGCTCATCGCCGACCTGGACGTCACCCCGAAGTCGGGGGAATTCCACGTGTACAAACTGGAGAACGCCGATGCCAAGGTGGTGGCGGAGCAGCTGTCGAAGATCCTGTCCGCCCAGGCGTCCCAGGCGGTGAACGCCGAAGGGAGGATCCCCACCACGGTGGTGCCCGACATCCCGTCCAACAGCCTCATCTTCGCCGCGCCGCCCCACCATTTCCAGTCCCTGGTGGAGATCATCCAGAAGATCGACACCCTGCCCCGCCAGGTGCTCCTCCGGGGTCTCATCGCCGAGGTCAACCTGACGAAGCTCAACAACGCCGGCATCGACTGGGCCACCTGGGGCGGGGCAGTCACAGGGGACGCGGTCCTCGCAGGGCAGCTGAACATGGGGGGCGCAGGGGTGCCGGGCAACATCATCGACTGGTTCCAGAACCTCTCCAGGACGGAAGAGGAGTACAGGAGGAGCGACGGAACCTACGGGACGAGAACGAACTACAAGGGTATGGGCCTCGTCTACGCCTACCTCGACCTGCTCAAGAAGTTCGACGCGGTGAACGTGCTCTCCATGCCCCGGCTCATGTGCACCGACAACCTCCCCAGCGAGCTCCAGGTGGGGCAGGTCATCCCCCAGCTCAAGGGAAAACTTTCGGACGTATCCAACCCGAACGCCGTGCAGAGCAGCTACGAATACAAGGACACGGGGCTCATCCTCCACGTCACCCCCTCCATCCGGAGCGGGAACCTTGTCGCCCTCGATGTGGAACAGGTTGTCGAGGACGTGCTCACCGCCATGACCGCAGAAACCCCCGTGACGGGCAAGCGGAAGATCAAAACCAGCGTCATGGTGAGCTCCGGCAACACGGTGATCCTGGGAGGCCTCATCAAGGAAGTGGAGAAGAGCCTCCGGAGCAGGGTCCCCGGCCTCTCCTACATCCCCCTCATCGGCGGGCTCTTCACCCGGTCGGTGAAGCAGCGGGAGAAGATCGAGCTCATGATCTTCCTGACCCCCTACATCCTCGAGACTCCCGGCGAGGCGGAGCAGATCACCCGGGAGATCGTCTCCGGCGAGCACGGCATGAGCGCTCCCGAGGAGAAGCTCTGGAAGCGCCTCGAGAAGGAGTACCGGGAATCGGTGAAGCAGCAGTCGAAATGACGGGAGGAGACGGAAGAATGGTCCCACGGCTTCCCGACGGAGAAGAAATCGCTCCCCTCATCCGGGGGAGAGTCAGCCTCGACGCCCTGAAGAACGCAGGCATCCTGCCCCTCCGGGACGACGGGGAGCGGCTTGTGGTCGCCCTGGCCTCGCCGGAGTGCTTTCCCGCCGCCCAGGTCCTTGCGGCGTCCTTCGGCCGGGAGGCGGCGTGGGAGCTCCATCGGCGGGAGGACCTTGAGCACCTTTGGGGCCGCCTGTACGACCTGAGGGGAGGCATCGGCGACGACACCCTCTCGGCCGTGGCGGGCATCGACGACGGCGACGGGCTCCTCAGGGAGGACGTGCAGAGCGACTCGGTGGACGTCCCGGTCATCAAGCTGGTGAACGGCCTTCTGAGGGAAGCCCTGAAGATCCGGGCGACGGACATCCACGTGGAACCCTTCGAGAACGAGGTCCTCGTGAGATTCCGGGTGGACGGGGTTCTCCACGACCGGCTCCGCCTTCCCCGGAACCTCCAGGCTCCCCTGACGAGCAGGATGAAGGTCATGGCGCGGATGGACATCGCCGAGCGCCTCGCCCCCCAGGACGGCCGGATCGGCATCACCGTTGGGAACCGGGCGGTGGACATCCGGGTCAGCTCCATCCCTGTGCAGCACGGAGAGCGCCTCGCCCTCCGCCTGCTGGACAAGGGCTCGGGGCTTCTCAGCCTGGAGGATCTCGGCATGGACGCCTCATCCAGGGAGACCATGAGCGCCCTCATCGGGAACCCCCACGGGCTTATCCTCTTCACGGGACCCACCGGCTCCGGCAAGACCACCACCCTCTACGCCATCCTCCAGGCCCTGGCGAAGCCGGAGGTGAACATCATCACCGTGGAAGACCCCATCGAGTATGACCTGGAAGGGGTCGGGCAGATCCAGGTGAACGAAAAGGCGGGGGTCACCTTCCCCTCCGCCCTCCGGTCCATCCTCAGGCAGGACCCGGACATCATCATGATAGGCGAAATGCGGGACTACGAGACCGCCCACATAGGCGTCCAGGCGTCCCTCACGGGACACCTGGTCCTCTCGACCCTCCACACCAACGATTCCGTCTCGGCGGTAATCCGCCTCACCGACATGGGGGTGGAGCCCTACCTCGCGGCCGGGTCCCTTCTCGGCGCCGTGGCCCAGCGCCTTGTCCGGACCCTCTGCCCCAAGTGCTCGTACAGGGCCGAAGCGCCGGCCCTCTTTCGGAGAGAGGGTCTTACGGAGGTCTTCCGGGGCAGCGGATGCGACCACTGCATGGGCACCGGGTACCGGGGACGGGTGGGGCTGTACGAACAGTTCATTCTTGACGACGAGCTCCGGGAAATGGTGGCGGCAGGCCTTCCCACCCCGAAGATACGGTCCGCCGCCCGTTTGAAGGGGTTTCGTACCCTCTGGGAACTGGGTCTCGATGCCCTGCGGCAGGGGAGGACCTCCCCCGAGGAGCTGCTCCGGGTGGTCTCCGCAGGGGAATTCGGCCCCTCCCTGGAAGAAGGATAAGCCGTGCCTGCCTTTCGCTATACTGCCTACGACGAAACAGGAAAGGTCCGGAAGGGAACGGTGGATGCCCCGTCCTCCGTCAGGGCGGGCGAACTGCTCGCCGCCCAGGGGCTCACGGCGGTGGACATCGCGGAGGGAGTTCAGCGGAAGGCCGGGCGGAGAAGGGGCTTCGGCCTCTCCTACCATGCCCTGTTCTGCCGGGGGCTTTCCTCCTACCTGAAGCGGGGAGTTCCCCTCGCCGAAGCATTGAAGTTCCTGGGCCGCCATTCATCGGACCGGCGGGTGGCCGATGCCTGCCTTCATCTCCACGAAGGCGTGCTGGGAGGAAAGCGCCTCTCCGCCGTGCTGGAAGAAACGGGTCTCTTCCGGGAGGACCTCCTGAGGATAGTGGAATCGGGCGAAAGGACATCGGCCCTTCCCGGTGTGCTGGAGCAGGCTGCGGCCCTCTACGCCATGCAGGAGGGGCAGCGGCGGAAGATCCGGTCCGCCCTGACCTACCCTCTGGCCATGACGGTCATCGGCTTCGCCGTGGTCCTCTTTCTGCTCACCTACGTGGTTCCCCGGCTCGCCGACCTCTTTGCCGACATGGGGCAGGCCCTGCCCCTTCCCACGAGAATCCTCCTGGGAACGGCGGCGTTTCTCCGGGAATGGTGGCCGGCGCTGGTCCTTGCCCTGATGGGGTTCTTTTTCCTGGCACGGAAGAGAAAGTGGTCCGTGAGCCTCCCCTTCTTCCGGCGCATCCGGGAAAATATCGCCCTCTCCCTGGTGATGTCCCACCTGAAGACCCTGCTCTCCGCTGGGATCCCCCTGGTGCAGGCCCTCGGAATGGCCTCCTCCATGGACTCCCGGCCGGAGCGGTGGATGGAGGCCGCCCGGCTCGTGAAGGAAGGGTTCCGGTTCGACCGTGCCCTGGAGAGGCTTGGCACCTTTCCCGAGGAGGCGGTCTACATCCTCAGGATCGGCGAGCTGGGAGGAGACCTGCCGGGTGCCATCGGCCAGGTGGCGGAGATGAACTGGGAGGAGGCCCGGGACGGCATGGAAAAGGCGGCCACTCTCGCGGAACCCCTCCTGGTGCTGTTTCTGGGACTGGCAGTGGGCTTCGTGGTCATCGCCGTGCTCCTTCCCATATTTGACCTGTCCAGTCTCGCGGGATGACGGGCGGGCAGAACTGAAACGGAGGTTGTGCAATGAAAGAAAGGCAGCTGAAACGGAAGGGCTTTACGCTGGTGGAAGTGCTCGTGGTGGTGGTCATCCTCGGCCTGCTGGCGGCTCTCGTGGTGCCCAGGGTGGTGGGCAGGGGGGAGGATGCCAAGAGAACCGCGGCGGCGGTGCAGATCCGGGAGATCGAGCAGGCCCTGGAGATGTACCGGCTCGACAGCAGTCTGTACCCCTCCACGGCCCAGGGGCTTGAAGCCCTGGTGACAAAACCCTCCATTCCTCCCGAACCGAGGAAATACAGGGAGGGAGGCTACCTCCGGAAGCTCCCGGCGGATCCCTGGGGAAGCCCCTTCGTCTACCGCCGCCCCGGCGACCACGGCGAATACGACCTGTTCTCCCTCGGTGCCGACGGCGAAGAGGGAGGAGACGGTCCGGGGAAGGATATAACCAACTGGGAGTAGGCTTGCCCGGAAAGAATTCATGGTATAAAATGGCTCAAACTAGTTAGTGTTTTTTTGAAATTTACTTCTGAGAATATCAATCTTTTCCTCCGAGTCGCCTGTCCTAAAGGATCTATCCCACGGACAGCGACCGTTAGGGTGCATCCGGAAACAGGTGCGCCTCCCCTTTGGCAAGGAGGACGTTTTTCCCCACACGGCGAAGCCGTCCTCATGTCTTGAGGGCGGCTTTTATTTTTTCCATCTGCACGAGGCGAAAGGAGGGGTCGGTTCAGCGGAAACCTGACGGAGAGCCCCGCGCGAAGAGTTTATTGAACAGGAAAGGGGCGGAGGTTCCGGTCCTCATCGCATGGCCGCGCACAGGTCCGGAGCTCTGCCGCCCCGCCCCCTGCCGACGAACGGAAGGAGCTGGGAACAGGATGATTCAGAAAGTCTTTTTTGTCAACGGCGTCGAACGGAACATCATAGTGGAGGACGACAGCACCCTTGCCTCCGTACTCAGGGAACAGCTCGGGCTCACCGGAACCAAGATAGGCTGCGGCCAGGGACATTGCGGCTCCTGCGGCGTGATCATCGACGGCACGTATACCCGTTCCTGCGTGTACAAGATGTCACGGCTTCCTGAAGGAGCCTGCATCACCACCATCGAGGGGATAGGCACTCCCGGGAATCTCCACCCCATCCAGAAGGCATGGATCAGGCACGGGGCCGCCCAGTGCGGTTTCTGCACCCCCGGATTCATCGTCTCCGCAAAAGCCCTTCTCGACACCAACCCCAATCCGACCCGGGAAGAAGTCCGGGACTGGTTCCAGGCCAACAGGAACGCCTGCCGCTGCACCGGGTACAAGCCCATCGTGGACGCCGTCATGGATGCCGCCAAGGTGCTCCGGGGAGAGATGGACGTGAAGGATCTCGATTTCGTCCTTCCTGGTGACGGACGGATCTGGGGCAGCAGGTACCCCCGTCCCACTGCGGTCGGAAAAGTCACCGGAACCCTGGACTACGGCGCCGACCTTATCCTCAAGATGCCGAAGAAAACCCTCCACGCAGCCCTCGTCCAGGCGAAGGTTTCCCACGCCAACATAAAGGGTATCGATACCTCCGAGGCGGAGAAGATGCCCGGAGTCTACAAGATCGTCACCCACAAGGATATCAGGGGGAAAAACAGGATTACCGGACTCATCACCTTCCCCACGAACAAGGGCGACGGGTGGGACCGCCCCATCCTGTGCGACGAGAAGATTTTCCAGTACGGTGACGCAGTGGCCATCGTCTGCGCCGACAGCTACAGGAACGCCGCCGCGGCGGCCGAAAAAGTGAAGCTCGACCTGGAGGTTCTTCCGGCTTACATGAGCGCCCCTGCCGCCATGGCGGAGGATGCCATCGAAATCCATCCAGGCACACCAAACGTGTATTTCACCCAGAAAATCAAGAAAGGGGAGGATACGGCCCCCATCTTCGCCCGTTCCGACGTGGTCACCGCGGAGGACGACTTCTACGTGGGCAGGCAGCCGCACATGCCCATCGAGCCTGACGTGGGATTCGCCTACCTGGACCACGAGGGTCGGCTGGTAATCCACTCCAAGTCCATCGGCGTCCATCTCCACCTGGCCATGATCGCCCCCGGCCTGGGTGTGGAGCCCGAAAAGCTGGTTCTCGTGACGAATCCTTCCGGGGGCACCTTCGGCTACAAGTTCAGCCCCACCATGGAAGCCCTCGTGGGAGCCGCGGCACTGGCCACGGGACACCCCGTGGCGCTGAACTACACCTGGAAGCAGCAGCAGCAGTACACCGGAAAGCGCTCCCCCTTCTTCGTCAACATGAAGTTCGCCGCCGACAGGGAAGGAAAGCTCCTCGCCATGGAAACCGACTATTCCGTGGATCACGGCCCCTATTCCGAGTTCGGCGATCTGCTGACCCTGCGGGGCACCCAGTTCATGGGCGCGGGATACGATATTCCCAACATCAGGGGCGAGGGCCGGACGGTGTGCACCAACCATGCCTGGGGCTCGGCTTTCAGGGCCTACGGTTCCCCCCAGTCCCTCTTCTCCTCCGAGGTCCTTATGGATGAACTGGCGGAGAAGCTCGGCATGGATCCCCTGGAGATCCGCCTGAAGAATGCCTACCGGCCGGGGAGCACTTCTCCCACGGGACAGGCGCCCGAGTCCTATTCCCTTCCGAAGATGCTCGAGGCGCTCCGGCCGAAGTACGAGCTCGCGAAGAAGAGAGCCGCCGAGGGCTCCACTGCCCGCTACAAAAAAGGCGTCGGCCTCTCGGTGGGTGTATACGGCTGCGGGCTCGACGGTCCCGATGGTTCCGAGGCACGGGTCGACATGAACCCCGACGGGACCATCACCATCTGTACGGCCTGGGAGGACCACGGCCAGGGTGCCGATATCGGCGCCATCGGAACGGCCCACGAGGCACTGCGCCCCCTGGGCATCTCCCCCGACAAGCTCCGGTTTACGTGGCCCAATACGGCGAAATGCCCCAATTCAGGGCCTGCGGGCGGCTCCAGGTCCCAGGTCATGACGGGCAACGCCATCCGGGTGGCCTGCGAAACCCTGCTCAAGGAGACCGCGAAGCCAAAAAGCGGCTTCTTTAAGAAGGACGGCGGGTATATGACCTATGACGAACTGGTTGCCGCCGGAAAGCCGACCTCTTTCGCCGGAAAGTGGTCCGCCGTGGAGGGGGCCGCATGCGATGAAAACAGCCAGGGGAAACCCTTCGTGATCTACATGTACGGCGTGTTTATGGCCGAGGTGACCGTGGACACGGAAACGGGCAAGACTGCCGTGGACCGGATGACCCTCATGTGCGACTGCGGGAAGATCAACAACCGCCTCGTGGTGGACGGACAGAACTACGGCGGCATCGCCCAGGGCATCGGCCTCGCCCTCTCCGAGGACTTCGAGGATATCGAGAAGCACTCCACCATGCCCGGGGCAGGGTTCCCCTACATCAAGGACATCCCCGACGACATCGAGGTCATCTACTTTGAGGAGCACAGGGCCGACGGCCCCCACGGCGCGGCCGGCATCGGAGAGCTTCCCCTCACGAGCCCCCATGCCTCCGTCATCAACGGCATCTACAACGCCTGCGGCGTGAGGATCACCAAGCTTCCCGCCTACCCCGAGAAGGTCCTGGCGGCGCTGAAAAAGTAGACGTGTACCGCAGCGGGGGAAGGGGTAATTTCCCCTTCCCCCTTTCATTTCGGAGGTTTCGCCATGGAAAAATCAACCCTCGTGGAATTCGAGAGCAAGTGCGTCCAGGAAGAGCCTACCAGGTGCCGGGCAGCCTGTCCCCTCCACCTCGACGGCCGGGCCCTCTGCGAGGCTGCGGTGAAGGGGCGGTTCGACGAGGGACGGAAGATCATCCAGAAAACCCTTCCCCTTCCCGGGATTCTCGCCCGGATCTGCGACGCTCCCTGCCGGGATGCGTGCCTCCGGCAGGAGAAGGGCGGAGCCCTCGAGCTGGGGGCGCTGGAGCGGTTCTGCGCCGATGAGGGGTCTTTCCGCAGGCCCCGGATCCTGGTCCCGAAGACGGGACGCACAGCGGCGGTCCTGGGTGGCGGTATCAGCTCCCTTACGGCGGCTCTTGACGGCGCCGGGAAAGGCTATTCCGTCACCGTGTTCCGGGCGGAGAACGGCGGGCGTGAGCTTCTTTCCCTCTCTCCCCTTCTCACGGAGGATGTTGTGAGGGAAGAGCTTGAATGGATGGAAAAGCTGGGCGTTCACTTCCTTCCCTGGGATGCTTCCGTCACTCCCGAAGGGCTGGCTGAAAGATTCGATGCCGTCTATGCCGGCCTGGACGATCCACTGTGCCGCTCCTTCCCTGAGCTCCTCGAACGGGGAGACCCCGTCAGCCTGGAGACCGCCGTGCCGGGGGTCTTTGCTGGAGGGAACACCCCATCCTTCATTTTCAGGGCTGCCGCAGGCCGCCGGGGAATGAAGTCGGTGGAGCGGTTCCTTCAGGGAGCGTCCCTCACGTCCTCCCGGGAGAAGGAGGGGCCCTATGAGACCCGGCTTTTCACGAATACAGAAGGGATCGAACCCGTGCCCCCCGTACCGGTTCCGCCCCGGGGGTATTCCCGGGACGATGCGGTCCGCGAGGCCGGGCGGTGCCTGCTCTGCGAGTGCCTGGAATGCGTGAAGTCCTGCGTCTTCCTGCAGAATTACAGGGGATACCCGAAAAAGTTCGCCCGGGAGATCTACAATAACCTCTCGGTGATCCAGGGGACGAGGCTCGCCAACGGCATGATCAACTCATGCACCCTGTGCGGTCAGTGCGAACGGATCTGCCCGGAGGGCTTTTCCATGAGGGACCTGTGCCTCACGGCCCGGCAGGAGATGGTGCTGCAGCAGAAGATGCCGCCGTCCGCCCATGAATTCGCCCTGGAGGATATGGCCTTCGGGAACTCTCCCGGGGCGTCCCTCCTGCGCCATGAACCAGGCCTCAGAGGGAGCGCCTTTCTTTTCTTCCCCGGCTGCCGCCTTGCGGGGATTTCTCCCCGCACCACGAAAGCGGTCTACGGACACCTCCGGAGGATCATAGGAGACGGTGTGGGATTCTGGCTCCGGTGCTGCGGAGCCCCGGCTCGATGGGCAGGCAGGCGGCAGGAGCTGGAGAAGGAGGGTGAAGAGTTTCTTTCCCAGTGGCGCTCCATGGGCTCTCCGGTGGTAATCGCCGCCTGCACGAGCTGCCTGGAGGTTTTCCGGAAGGAGCTGCCTGAAATCCGGGCCGTCTCCCTCTGGTCTGTCCTGCAGGAAAAGGGCGTCCCCGATGTTGTTCCGGTCTGTTCCGCTTCCACGGTGCTCCACGACCCCTGTACGGCGGCGGAACTGCCGGAGGTGCGGGCCGCGGTGCGGGAACTGGCCTCCCGTGCGGGGGCGGCGGCGGAGGAACTGCCTCTGTCGGGAGGACTCACGTCCTGCTGCGGCTTCGGCGGCCTTCAGGAGTGCGCCAACCCCGGTCTCGCGGCGAAAACGGCACAGGAACGGTGCGGGGAGTCTCCCTCCGATTACCTCGTCTACTGTGCCATGTGCCGGGATCTCTTCGCCCGGACGGGAAAGAGGACGGTCCACCTTCTGGACCTGTTCTTCCCGCCGCCTGACGGGACAGGGGAGGACCTTCCGCCGGTATCCTGGTCGGAGCAGAGGGAGAACCGGGCGGCTCTCGTCCGGGAGCTTCGGAAATCCCTGTGGGAGGAGGAAGAGAAGATGGAGGAGGAATGGGAGACCCTGCCCCTTGTTATGGACGGAGAGACGGAAAAAATGCTCCAGTCGCGCCGAATCCTTACAGGCACAGTGCGGCAGGCCATATGGAACGGGGAGACATCGGGCCGGAAGATCGCCCGGCCTGACGGCACGCTGATAACCAGCCTGAAGCCCGCGTCCGTAACCTATTGGGTGGTCTACCGGTCCCTGGAGAACGGAACTTTCGAGGTGCTCAACGGCTGGAGCCACCGCATGGAAGTGAAGGGAACGGAGAGGAGAGCGCCGTGAAAGAACTGCTCAAGTCCTTCGAAAAGTACAGGGAGTACCGCTGCGTCTCCTGCGGATGTCCCATGGAGCTGAAAAAGATGGACATCACCTACCTGGGGAGCGTCTTTTCCGTCGATCTCCCGGCGTGCCCGTCCTGCGGCATGGCATTCGTTCCCGAGGAGCTTGCCACGGGCAAGATGCTCGAGGTGGAGAAAATACTGGAGGACAAGTAATGGAAACCTTCGAGATGGACGATTTTCAGATGCGGCTGGCCTCCCTCTCGGCGGAGGGGTACCACTGCAGCCAGATACTGCTCCTCCTGGCCCTGGAGAAGACCGGAAGGGAAAACACTGACCTCCTCCGCGCCCTGGGTGGCATTTCAAAGGGCGTAGCGGAAGGCAGCGAGACCTGCGGGGCCCTCCTCGGAGGTGCCTGCCTGCTCGGTTTCTACGCCGGAAAGGGGCAGCGGGACGAGAGGGAACATCCCCGGTTCCGTGACATGCTCAAGGATCTCGCGGAGTGGTTCCGGGCGGAGGCGGGCCTTCCCGGGGGAAGCGCCAGATGCGCGGACATTCTGGAAGCCTTCGGAAAGACACGGTGCCCCCTGCTTGTCCGGTCGGTGTGGATGAAGGGCATGGAGATCCTTGAAGAAAACGGGATCGATACCCTCGAAGGAAGGCCCCTGCCCGAGTGACCCCGGAAAAGACAATGGGGGACCTTCTCGCAGAGCGTTCCCGCCGACGTACCATCCTACAGGCGGGTACACGGATGTTCCAGAGAGGAAACCGCCAGTGAACACGCCCTTTCCCTTCGATGTCAGGGCCGCCCGGAAAGCGGGCGGAAGGACGGACCGCGGAAGCCTGGACGACAGCCGTCTGGAAGCGCTCCGGGCGGCCGTCGGCCGTGCCCGGCGGACCAGCCCCTTCTACCGGGGCCTTCTCTCTCCTTTCCCTGAAGGATTTCCCCGTTCCATGGAAGAATACGGGGGAATGCCTTTCACCTCGGCGGGGGATTTGTCGAAGGACCCCATGTCCTTCCTGGCAGTATCCCAGAATGATGTCGCCCGTATTGTGACCGCCCGGAGCTCCGGCACCACGGGGACGCCCAAGAGGGTCTTCTTCACGGAAGGAGATCTTGAGAAGACCCGGAGCATCTTCGCGGAAGGCATGACCGCCCTGGTGCCCCGGGGAAGCAGAGTGCTCATCCTTCTTCCCGGAGAGCGTCCGGGAAGCGTGGGAGACCTGCTCGTCCGGGGGCTCGCACCGGAGATGGAGGGCGTGCTATGCTCCTGCCCTGACGCAGAGGACACCCTCAACACCATTGCCCGTCTGAGGCCGGACTGCCTCGTGGCCCTTCCTTCCCAGGCGCTCAGGCTGGCACGGCACTCCCTGTCGCCTCTCGGGAAGTGCCTGTCGTCGGTCCTGCTCTGCTCCGATTATGCCTCCGACAGCCTCGCGGCGGCAGTGGCCGGGGCGTGGGACTGCACTCCCTTCAGACACTACGGCCTCACCGAGACGGGGTACGGCGGTGCCCTCTCCTGCGGTGAAGGGCAGGGAATGCATGTCATGGAGGACAGTTTCTTCTTTGAGATCGTCTCCCCGGGCACGGGGGAGACCCTCCCCGCCGGAGAAGAAGGGGAAATAGTCTGTTCGTCCCTCAATGCAGAGGGGACGCCTCTCCTGAGGTACCGTACCGGAGACAGGGGGCGGTTTCTCCCCGGAACCTGTTCCTGCGGCTCCTTCCTCCGCAAAATCTCCGTAAAGGGGAGGCTGGCGAACGGTCTTGTCCTTCCCGGCGGATTTGTTTCCCTGGCGGACCTGGATGAAGTCCTGTTCTCCCTCCCCTGGCTCGGTGGCTACGAAGTCAGAATACGGGGCCAATTTCCTGTTTTTTCCCTCGATGTACCCTCATTGCCGGACGGGGTTGTGTCCCTTCCGGAAGACTTTGAGCGGGAGGCCGGAAATAAACTCCGGCCACTCCCAGGTCTGGAAAAACTGCTTCCGGGGACCGAATTTCGCCTTACCTCCCTGCAGGATGTGGATATGGCCCCGGCAAAGCGACTGGTTCTCCCTGAAGCTCTTCCGCGTCGGCCCGAATGAACGGGCAGGTCACCCTTTCCTTTTTGCCGCCTGAATTCGCCCCGTTTTCCCCGTCCCGAATCTGAAGATTACCCCGAAACGGTGAACTATGATAAAATTGCTCATCGCTGTTTTTGCATTTTCGATTCTGCAGGTGAATCTGCCGGGAGAGGAGATGAGGCACTGTATGGGAGTAATGAACGTTTCCACCCGGGTGAGGCCGGAAGATCTTGCCGTAGTGGCCGAGGCACGGGGACACTGCCTTGACATGGACCAGTCGAAGCAGAACGGCGGACTGGAGAATACCCTGAAACCCATGGAAGTGGTCCTGGCGGCCCTGGGAGGGTGCATCACCATGGTGGCCATGGCGCGGGCCCCGAAGGAAAACCTGGACCTGCGAGACCTCAGGCTCGAAATGGAGGGGGAGTATTCCGCCGCCGACGGCTTCAGGACGATCCGGATGACTGCACGGCTCCGGTCCTCCTCTCCGGAGGACCGGCTCATGGAGTTTTTTCACGCTGTCGAGAGGGTGTGCCCGGTCAGCAATTCGCTGAAGGCCAGGATAGAGCTGGAGGTGGTTCGGGAACGCTAAAAGAACGGGAGTGAACGAAATGCTCCGGAAACAGCCGGAGATGCGGAGAGTTTTTTCGTGACGACTTTTTCTTTTGAGAAACAGGAGGGATAGAATGAGTTTCTTCGAACATTTCGGATTGACCAATGCCGCCGACGTGGCGACGGGAATGCTGATGCTCGTCATGATCTGCTACGCCATCGGCGATATCGTGTCCTACAAGACGAAAGCCGTCTTCTCCATGATCTTTGTCACGGGCTTCATTTTCCTGTTCGGCTTCTGGTACGGCTTCCCCAAGACCATCTTCCAGACGACGGGAACCATGGCCTTCGCGGCGGTAAGCCTTCCCATCATTCTTGTCCACATGGGAACCCTCATGAAACTCAGGGACATCAAACAGGAATGGAAGACGGTCATCATCGCCTTTGTCGGCCTCGTGGCTCTTTCGATCGGCCTCTTCTTCATCGCCGGGCCCATCCTCGGCCGTGAAATGGCCCTTACGGCGGCCGGCCCCATCTCCGGCGGCATCGTGGCCACCATCATCGTGTCGGAAGCCGCCAAGAAGGTGGGGCTCGAGCACCTTGCCGTCTTCGCCACCCTTCTTCTTGTTCTGCAGAATTTCGTCGGCCTCCCCATCGCCTCCCTCTGCCTGAAGTCGGAGACAAAACGCCTTCTCGCGAAGTTCCGCAGCGGCGAGGCGGAGGAAACAAAGGCAGGGAACGCTCCCAAGAGCGATCCAGAGGTACCGAGCATCAGGCTGTTCCCCGCATTCCCCAAGCCCATGCAGACCCCCTTCGTTCTTCTTGCCAAGACCGCCATCGTCGGCTGGGTTGCCCTTCTCGCCGCCCAGCACTACAACGCCATGGTTCTCGGTGCCGGCCTGCCTTACCTGCAGCTCCACAAGTTCGTCATGGCCCTCATCATGGGCATCGTGTTCTACGAGACCGGCTTCCTGGAGCACAAGGTGCTTGACAAGGCCAACGCCATGGGCTACGCCATGTTCTTCTGCCTGATCTTCATCTGGGTCAGCCTTCCCCAGGCCACACCGGAACTGGTACGCTCCCTTGTGTACCCGCTGGCGGTCTGCTTCGGCGTTGCCCTCGTCGGGATCGTCACTTCCACCTTCTTCACCTCGAAGATCCTCGGATACTCCTGGGCCATGGCGACGGCCATCGCCGTCACCTGCCTCTTCGGCTTCCCGGCGACCTTCATCATCACCGACGAGGTCACCACGGCAGGATGCGACAACCCCAAGGAGAAGGAGTACTGCATGAGCCACCTCCTTCCCAAGATGCTCGTGGGCGGATTCACCACGGTCACCATCGGATCGGTCATCCTTGCCGGGTACCTCGGCCAGATCATCGAAACCCTGGCGAAATAATCGCCCTGTAACGAATCGGAAGAGGGAGGCCCGGACAGTCCGGACCTCCCTCTTCTGGTGATATGACCCTTTACTTTTTTGTACCTGACACGGTCAGTTCCCTGTAATAGGATTCCGTGACTCCCTGGCATCCACGGCAGACGGGACCGTGGTACGGCGGGTAGGCTTCCCCGCACACGGGGCAGATGACAGGGGGCACCTTCGGCCGGACTTCGAGCAGCCCCGGGGCAACCTCCACGGGACAGACATCGAACAGCCGCCCTCCCGCCCTGTTGATGCCGTCCAGAATCGCCTCAAGGTCCTGGTCCTTTTTCGGTACAAGCTTGAGGAACCATTCGTTCACCGCCCGGCACTCTTTCAGCCGTTCCATGCTGAGGGAGATCCGGACGCCCTCCCCGGTCTGCTTGTCGTAGAACACGGCGGCGAACCTTCCCGTGTCCACGATCTTCATCCAATGGTTTCCCACGGTACAGGGGGTGAGCAGCTGGATGGCGTCGGCGAGGCATTTTCGCGTCTCGCAGATTACGTCCACCAGGATGCCTTCAGGGAGGTGCTCCCGTGCCAGGGCGACCATGTGGAGGGCTAGCACTCCCCCGGGGGCCTTCTTGCCGTGGAACCGCTCAAGCTCCTTCAAAAACTCCTCGTAGGAGGAAAAGGGGCCGCAGAACATCAGGCGATCTTCTCGATCCTCACGGCGCACGCCTTGAAGGAGGGCGTCATGGTGTCCGGATCGAAATGTTCGATATTGCCGCTCAGAAGGTGGTTGGCGTTGGTCTCCCAGAAGTGGAAGGACATCCAGACCATACCCGGAGCGATGCGCTTTGAAACGTTCGCTCTAATTTTAACTTCGCCGCGCCGGGACGCGACCCGTATTACTTCTCCGTGGGAAATGCCCAGCCTCTCGGCATCCTGGACGGAAATATCGGCGAATTCCTCGGGCATCCGCTCGTTGAGTCCCTTTGCCCTGCCGGTCTGTGTCCGGGAGTGGTAATGGACCAGGCGGCGGCCGGTGCTCAGCACCATGGGATACTCCCCGTCGGGCTGCTCGCTGCTGGGAACCCAGTCGATGGCCTGGAAAAGCCCCTTTCCCCGGGAAAATTTGCCGTCCCTGTGGAGGATGGGGGTTCCGGGGTGCTCTTCGTTCGGGCAGGGCCACTGGATGCCGCCGATGCTGTCGAGGCGGGAAAACTTGATCCCCGCGAAGGCCGGACAGAGGACGGAAATTTCGCTGTCCCAGAGTTCCCGGCCGCTGCTGGACGGCCATTCATACCCGAAGCGTTTCGCCACCTGTTTGAAAATCCACCAGTTGGGCTTCGCTTCGCCGGGGGCTTCCCTGATCTTGCGGACCCGGCTCACCCGCCGCTCCGTGTTGGTGAAGGTTCCGTCGTCCTCGCACCATGCTGCTGAAGGAAGAATGACATCGGCGAAAGGCGTCGTCTCGTTGCGGAAAATGTCCTGCACCACCAGGAACTCCGCCGAATTCAGACAGTGGGAGACATGCCTGGGATCGGGCTCGGTGGCCACGAGGTTTTCCCCGAAGATCCAGAAGGCCTTCAGCCTGCCGGTGGGCAGACCGTTGACCATTTCGGCGATCTTCAGCCCCGGTTTTTCCGGAAGGCTGTCCACGCCCCAGAAGCCGGCGAACTTTTTGCTGATCTCGGGCGAATCCACCTTCTGGTAGCCGCAGAACATGTTGGGAAGGGCCCCCATATCGCAGGCGCCCTGGACGTTGTTCTGCCCCCGCATGGGATTGACGCCGCCCCCCTCGATTCCCATGTTCCCCAGGAGCATCTGCAGGTTGGCCAGGGTCATGACGTTCCGCTTGCCGGACACGTGCTCCGTGATGCCGAGAGTGTAGATGACCATGGCCGGCTTGACGGTCCCGAGCATCCGTGCGATCTCGACGATGGTGCTCTCGGGAACTCCGCTGATTTCCGAGGCCCGCTTGGGCGGATACTCCTCGATCTTCGCCGCGAATTCCTCGAAGTTCTCGCACTTTTCCTCCACGAATTTCCTGTCGTAGAGGTTTTCCCTGATCAGGACGTGCATGATGCCGTTCAGGAAGGCGATGTCAGAGCCGACGCGAAGCTGGGCGAAGATGTCCGAGTAGTCGGCCAGCTCCTGCCTCCTCGGGTCGACGACGATGAGTTTCGTTCCGTTCCTGACGCCGTTTTTCAAATAGGTAGCCGCGACTGGGTGAGCCTCGGTCATGTTGGTGCCGATGCAGAAGAGGAGCTTCGCCTTGGCGAATTCCCCGATGGTGTTGGTCATGCCGCCCGCTCCAAAGCTTGTCAGTAGCCCCGCTACTGTAGGAGCGTGTCAGACCCGTGCACAGTGGTCTACGTTGTGATTCTGGAAGACCATGCGGAAGAGCTTCTGCATGCTGTACGAGTCCTCGTTGAGGCTGCGCGCGCAGCTGACTCCTCCCACCGCGTCCGGGCCGTGCTTCTGCATCACCTCCTTCAGGCGGGATGAAACGAGGTCGAGGGCCTCGTCCCATGAAGCTTCGCGAAATTCATCGTCCGGGCTTTTCTTCTCGCCCTTCCGCACCCTGATAAGAGGCTTCGTGAGCCGTTCGTCGGAGTAGATGAAGTCGTAGCCGAACCGTCCCTTGACGCAGAGCCTGCCCCTGTTCGGCATGCCGTCTTCCGTTCCGGTCACCCGGGCGATCCTGTCTCCGTTGACATGGAGATCGAGCTGGCAGCCCACGCCGCAGTAGGGACACGTGGTGCGGACCGTTTTCGTCTGCCATGCCCGTCCCTGGCCGACGGCCTTCTTCTCGGTGAGGGCTCCCACGGGGCACATCTGGACGCACTGGCCGCAGAAGACGCAGTCCGATTCCTCGAGCTTGCTTCCCACGGGCGGATGGATCATGGTCTTGATGCCCCGGAACTGGAAGTCGATGGCGTGGTACCCCGACTGGTGGTCGCATGCCCGGACGCACCGGCCGCAGAGGATGCATTTGTTCATGTCCCGGATGAAGAAGGGGTTGGTGTCGTCAAGTTTGTGCTCGGTGCACACGTCGCCGTCGTCCCGGAAGGGGGATTCTTCGATCCCCAGCTCGTAGGCGAGGTTCTGCAGCTCGCACCGGCCGTTCGACTCGCAGGAGAAGCAGTCCAGAGGATGGCGGATGAGGATCATCTCCACGACGGCTTTTCGTGCCGCCAGGGCCTTCGGGCTGAAGGCGTCGGCCACCATGCCGTCCGTCAGGGGAGTGGTGCAGGCGGGAAGGAGCTTCGGGTTCTTTTCCACCTCCACGAGGCAAACGCGGCAGGCGCCGCTGGGCGGCAGGGCCGGGTGGTCGCACAGCGACGGAATCCGTATGCCGTTGGCCCGGGCAGCCTGCAGAATGGTCACGCCAGGTTCTGAAGTAATCTCCCGGCCGTTGATGACGGCCTTGATCCTGTGTGTTCCCATTTCTCAAACTCCTTTCAGGGTAAAATGTCAGCTCCGTGATGAAAAAGCGCATCCGGGGTAGGAGCACGAAACGCAGTTCCTGCACAGACCTCCTTTCCCCCAGCGTCTCACCTCCGCTCCCGAAGGAGGAATGCCCGCATACAGCCTGTCGAGGACCATGTCCAGGGATGTCCGCTCGAAAAAAACAGCGGAGGCGGGAACGCCGAGGACAAAAACATCCCCCCTGCGGGCAAGCATAAGATTCGCTCCGGGGATCACGGGGATTCTCCGGAACACCACTTCGTCACACATCGCTTCTATGGCCCCGGGGGTCAGGTCATCGGCGTCGACGCTCATGCCGCCGGTGCAGATTATGACCCGGGCTCCTTTTTCAAACCATGCCGCAGCGGCTCCGAGAATGGAATCCCGGTCGTCGGGGCAAAGGGTTTGTCCGAGGAAAGGAGCCCCGTAGACGTCGAGTTTTTTTCTAAGCTTGGGAAGAAAGGTGTCCCGGACCGTACCCTCGAAAATTTCCCGGCCCGTGGTCACAAGAGCCGCAGGGAGGGGAGACCAGGGGAGAACGGAGATGGGGGACGCGTTCCGGGCGCGGTTCACACGGCTGCGTTCCATTGACAGGGGGCCGATGCGGAACGCTGCGGCCGCCATGCCTTTCGTGACGGGGGTTTTGTTGGGCCGGGTGGTGAAGAGCCAGTCCGGATCGTCGTTGATGAAGTCGATGTCGTTGTCGCTGAAAAGAAGGAGGCCGTCCCGGACGGCGACAAGGGTACATTTCCCCTCCTCGGGGCCCCGCAGTTCCAGCCCGGCTCCTCTCATCCGCTCTCCGAGGAGCAGGGCGGCCTCGTCTTCGTGCAGCTCGTCGGGGGAGAATTCAAGAAAGGGGATGTTGCATTTTCCCATCCGCCTGAGCAGGGGAACGTCGTCTTCAGCTATAACATGGCCTCTCCGGAAACGGGCGCCCTTGAAGCCCGTCTCGGGGTCGATGAGGGTGAGATCGTGGGAGATTTTCTTTCCGACGGCCTGTTCCACGGGGAGGGTTTTTACTATCATGTCCGGATCACCGCGATTCCGCCTTTCGACAAAAAAAAGGACCGTTCATCGGCAATGATGACGGTCCCCGTGGCTTCACGCGGTTTTTTCCGTCCTCCTTGCCAAACACGGGAGGCATGCCCGTTTCCAGGCATACCCTGACGGCCGCAGTCCATAGAGATTCACTCCACAGGAAATACGGCTCGGAGGCGCTATATTGGGTGACAGAGCGCTTTCCCTTTTTATAAAACAGCATTAATAGGGAAAATTATCTCAATCTGTCTGCCATTATAGGGTATTTTCTCTTTTTTTTCCAGCCCGGTGTCCTCTTTTGCTTCCGGAGGGAAAAAGAAGGGGCTCCGGCATTCGCCGGAGCCCCTTCTTTCCATGGTAACGGCGGTATATTCCCTGTTAGGTCAGTCCACCGCCAGCATGACGCTGTCTGCCTTGACCACTGCGTAGACAGAGGAACCGACCCTGATTCCAAGGTTGGCGAGAGAGTCCATGGTGATAACGGATACCATGGACTGTCCTCCGCCGATGTCGATGGTCACCTGGGCTTCCACGGCACCTTCCTTGACCGCCGTGACTTTGCCCCGTATCTGGTTCCGGGCGCTCAGCTTCATTTTCTCAGCCTCCTTTTTCGTAGGGATGCCAAAAACAGTACCTTCCTCTTCCATTATGGCGATGATATGATTTTTTGCAACGGGACAATCCCGGAAACATAAGGGAAAAACACAGGGGAGGAATAGAATCGTGAAATCCATAAGAGAAAAGGGAATACTGTGTGTCGTTTTGCTCGCCGTCATGGTCCTGTCCGGCCCGGCGGAAGGGAATCAGCCTCTCACGGTCACGGGCGGGGAGCCCGTCACCTATGCCTGCGCCAACGGAGACCGGCTGGTGGCACGGTATTTCAGCCTGTCCGACGACAGCCTCCGGTTCGTGAAGATTCTCTTTCCCGACGGCCGGGAATACACCCTTCCCCAGGTGATCTCCGGATCCGGCGCCCGGTATACCGACGACGGGGAACTGCTCTGGTGGATCAAGGGAGACGAGGCCAGGGCGGAGATCCGGGACGAAAACGGGGAATGGAAGGAGCTCTGCGGGGAGTGCAGGGTTCTGCCCTGAGGAAAAATTCCGGAAGAGGAAAAAATTGACGGGTCCCCTCACCGGGACCCGTCAATTTTTTCCCGGAGTTCGTCCCAGGAGGGAATTCCCCTCCAGAGAAGCTTCCCGTCGAGGATCCACGTGGGTTCCGCCCGGATATTGAACCGGATGAGGTCGAAAATCCAGAAGTAGCATCGGGGATCGTAGATGTTCACTTCCATGGATTCCCCGTACCGGTCACGGAGCTTTACAAGCAACGGCCCTGCCGCCTCACGGGCGGCCGCCTGCGGAAAGGATTTCATTTCCTCCTCTCCGTACAGGAAATTGCTTCAGCAGGCCGAACCCATGGGCTTTTCCATGTAGAGCTTCATTTTTCGAACAGCCACGGCGTCCCCTCCTTTTTCAGAGATTTTCCGAGACGAGCTCTCCGTACTCTACCGACCGGTACTGTCGGTACTCCTTCCCCTGCACGCCGATGGCCTGGGGCGGACAGAAAGCGATGCACCGCTGGCAGGAGACGCAGGTGTCCAGGAACTCGGGATACTCCGCCATGCGGATGTTCTTCGCCGGGCAGAGCCTGGCGCACTTGCCGCACTTGATGCACTTCTCCCTGTCCACGGCGAGGGGATACTTGCCCCTCATGAGCTTCCATGGCCACTGCTGCCGGGAGAGACGGTAGAGGAGCGGGGAAAGGACATTGCCTCCCTTCCACGGGGCGTTTCCCTCCAGGAGGGCGTCGGCGAAGGCGGAAGCGTTCTTCTCCATTGTTTCGATTTTTTTCCTGTTCCTCTCGAGGGGTATGGTTGTGTTGTTGTAATTTGACGGCATGACGAAATCCCGAGCCCCCAGGGGGGTGAAGTTCTTCGAAAGCAGAAGTTTTTTCACCGCCGGGCGGAGGCCTCCGGACGCTCCTCCCATGGTGGAGATCAGGAACGCGCCCCGGCCCTGTCCGTCGGGGAGGCTCTCGAGGAATTCCCAGGCGAAGGGGTAGGTGGAGAACATGGCCACTGTGACTGCGATTCCAAGGGCGGTCCTGTCGTCCTGGAAGGGTAGAAACCCTTTTTCCAGCCGGCGGAGCCGGACCGTCTTCCCTCCTTCCCTGAGCCCCCGGGCCACGGCCCGGGCCGCGAGCAGGGTGTTTCCCGTTCCGCTGAAAAAGTAGAAATCCACTGACCTTTCCTTCATTTCGGGAGCCGCGCCTCCTTCGGGGATATTTATGGGCCCCATTGTACAGCAGGAAAGCCGGAGATGATTGTCTCCCCGGAAAGAAAGATGACGGTAGTGTAAAATAATAGGGAAAGAAATTACGGGAGGTGGAGAAAATGAAAATACTTGAAGCTGTAATTGCCGCATCAGTCGTGTTTTTTGCCGGAAGGGCGTGGGCCGGTGAGCTTCCTCCCCTGGACCGGCAGATTCCTCAGGAACTCCGTACAGCCACCTTCGCCCTAGGGTGATTCTGGGGACCTGACGCCCGGTTCGGGCTTCTCGACGGAGTGGTGCGCACCAGGGTGGGATATGCCGGGGGAACCACTCCGGATCCTACCTACGACGATATAGGGGATCATACGGAGACCGTTCAGGTCGATTTCGACCCGGCAAAGATTTCCTACGGCGAGCTCCTGGAAGTGTTCTGGACGAGCCACAACCCGGCGGCCCGTCCATGGTCCGTCCAGTACCGGTCCGCCATTTTTCCGGCGGACGAAGAGCAGCGAAAAACAGCGGAACGTTCGGCCGCGAAACTCGAGACCGCCATAGGCGGCAAGGTCTTTACGGCCATCGAACCCCTGGCCCGCTTTTACATGGCCGAGGGGTACCATCAGAAATACTACCTTCGCAGGGATTACATCCTCATGAGGGAATACAGTGAAATGTTTCCGGAGCGGGACGGTTTCGTCAATTCCCCCTCCGCTGCGAAGGCCAACGGAATTCTTGCGGGACTGGGTTCGAAGGAGGAACTGGAACGATTTCTTCCGCTGCTCGGTCTTTCGGAGGAGGCGCAGAAAAGACTCCGTACCAGGGTGAAATAAGCGGCATTCTTCAGGAAGGGGAGAGGAAAGAAGAGGATGAAGACTGTGTTTGTTGGGCTCGGCGGTGTCGGCGGGTACTACGGCGGCAAAGCGGCCCGGGCATTTGAAGGCGGCAGTGAGCACCGGGTGGTGTTTCTCGCCAGGGGAGAGCATCTCCGGGCCATCACGGACAAGGGGCTGAGGGTGCTGGCCCAGGACGAGGAGTTCCTCGCAAGGCCCTTCCTTGCTACCGACGATCCCGCTGAAATCGGAACAGCCGATCTTGTGGTCTTTGCGGTAAAGGGGTACGACCTCCGGATGGCCGCCCGGACGGCCGCCCCCCTCGTGGGACCGGAGACAGCGGTCCTTCCGCTGCTGAACGGGGTGAACAGTCCTGAAATCCTGGCCGGGACACTGCCTCCGTGCCGGATGCTCAACGGGTGCGTATACATCTCCGCCCGGATCGAGGGGCCCGGGGTGGTCCGCCAGACGGGGGGCAGCAGGAAGCTCTTCTTCGGCCCCGTGTCCGGCGGCAGGGAGCAGTACCTGCCCGTGGAGGAAATGTTCAGGAAGGCGGGGATAGATGCGGCTCTCGTGGATGACGTGAACGAGGCCGTCTGGACGAAGTTCATCTTCATGGCGCCCTTTGCCGGGGTAACGTCTCTCTTCGGAAGATCTTTCGGCGAAGTTCTCGCGGGGCAGGACAGCCAGCCCATGCTCGAGGGGATGATGCGTGAGATACAGGCCCTTGCAGTGCTCAAGGGAGTTTCCCTTCCGGCGGACATAGTCGAGCTGTCCCTTGCAAAGGGAGTGGCCTTCCCGCCGGACACGAAATCATCCATGCAGCTCGACTGTGAAAAGGGGCGCAGAACGGAAATCGAAACCTTCCTGGGATTCGTCGTCCGGGAGGGAGAGCGTCTCGGAGGCGATGTTCACCTCACCCGGGGCGTGTACGACGCCCTGAGAATGAGGGCGGATCACCCCTGCGGCTGCGTTTACGAGCAGGAGGGACAGCGCCCGTAGGCGAGGAGCTGCTTCCCCTCCACGACGCATCCTTCGGGAACCTGCACCGTGGGAAGAGGCTGGTCCTCCAGGCAGATCATCCTGCCGCAGGCCAGGCAGAGAAAATGGGGGTGGTTTCCGGGACACCTGTTTCCTTCGGGGAGGTGAGCGCAATAATGCCATGCTCCGTCGGTGCCGAGGACCTTGTGGACCAGCCCCTTTTCCTCGAGCAGCGACAGGGTCCTGTACAGCGACACCTTGTTCACCCGCTTCCCCGTGAAGCGGGTGAACGTGTCTTTCCAGGAAAGGGGTCTCCCTTCCCCGAAAAGAATGCGCAGCACCTCTTTCCGGAGTTCCGTGGGCCGTATTCCCCTTTCCCTGAGAAGGTCTTCCGGGCTTCTCATCGGGCCGCGAAGACACAAACGGGATAGTTGCACTCCCTGCATTTCCTGCACATTCCTCCCACGCCCCACCGTCTCACTTCCGCAGCCGTGGGAATGAGGCCCGCAAAGAGACGGTTCAGCAGGGGGTCCAGGCTTGTCCACTCGTCGTGGACCACGCAGGCGGGTGCACCCACGATCTTCGTCTCGCCCGCGAGGGCGAGCATGAGATGAGCGCCCGGAATCGCGGGGACACCTCTGAACCTGACCTCATCCGCCACCGAAGCGATGGCGCCGGCGGTCCTGTCGTCGGGGTCCACGCTCATGCCCCCCGTGGCGATCACCAGCTCCGCCCCCTGTTCGATGAACGTCCGGATGGCGTCGGCGATCTCTTCTCTTTCGTCCCCCACCACCGCATGCCCCATAAGGGATGCTCCGTACCCTGCAAGCTTGCCCTGAAGCTTCGGGGCGAAACCGTCACGGATCCTTCCTTCAGCCAGTTCCTTTCCGGTGGTCACCAGGGCTGTCTTGAGAGGGGCGAAGGGAAACACCGTCATGGGCAGAGTCGCCTCTTCGCCCCTGCTGACCTGTTCCTTCCTCATGGTGAGGGGGACGATCCTGATGCCCGCAACCCGCTCGCCCTTTTTCACGGGAACCTTGTTGGCCACTGTTGCGACGATCCAGTCGGGATCGTCGTTGATCCTGTGAATACTTTCTTCGTCATAGACCAGGAGCCCGTTCCAGAGGGCCGAGAGGGACACTTTCCCCTCCTCCGGCGCCTCAGACGAAATCCCCTCGCCGCTGAGACGTTCGGCCAGCCTTGACGCGGCATCGTCCTCGTGGACATCCCCATCCTCCAGTTCCAGAACAGAGATGGATTCCTTCCCCATGGACTTCAGCATGGGGATGTCCTCCTCCCGGAGAACCTGCCCCTTTTTGAAGCGGGCGCCCTTGAATCCCGTCTTCACGTCGATCTGGGTCATATCATGGGAAAGGGTCATGCCGAGCGCGTCTTCCACGTGAACGTAGCTGATTTTCGCCATAAAAAAAGTGTCCCCCGCCTTCTCGTTGCCTTGAATGACTGCAACATGGTTGCAATGGAATTATAGCATGGGTGCAGAATGTATGGGGTATACAGTTCTGTTTGTTTATTGAACGAGAATGACGTTTATGCTATCATCAATCCAATTGTGACCGTATGCACAATGCCTGCAAAGGCAGAAGTAAAGGGGAAAAGGAGGGGAATCATGGCTTTCAGCGTTGATGAGATCCGCGAAAGGTCCAGGAAAATCGCCGAACCCTGGCGGAACGGCAAGGGAGGTCTCATTCCCATTCTGCAGGCCGTTCAGGAGCAGATGGGATATCTTCCGCCGGAGGCCCTGGAGACCATATCCAGGGAACTGAAAATACCGTCCTCGGAGATTTACGGTGTAGCAACGTTCTACGCCCAGTTTCACCTCAAGCCCAGGGGACGCCATGTGGTGCGGGTCTGCCGGGGAACGGCCTGTCATGTCCGGGGCAGCCTGAAGATACTGGACAGCGTGAAGGAGATCACGGGAGTGGAGGAGAACCAGACCACCGAGGACCTGCGGTTCACCATAGAGCCGGTGGCCTGTCTCGGCGCATGCGGTCTCGCGCCGGTGATGATGATCGACACCCAGACGTTCGGCCGCCTGACTCCCGACATGGTGAAGGGCATCCTCGACAAGTTCGAGTAGAAAGCGGAGGATAATGCCATGACGCAAATGAAAATCAGGAACCTCGACGACCTGAGGAAACTGAGGGAATCGTCCAGGGATCTTTCGTCAGCCAGGTCCGGCGGCGGGACTGTAGTTATCGTGGGCATGGGTACCTGCGGCATCGCCGCCGGGGCCAGGGAAATCCTCTCCGAAGTGATGGCCGAACTCGCGAGGAGAAACATCGGCGATGTGGCGGTCCAGACCACGGGCTGCATCGGCATGTGCCAGGACGAACCCCTGCTCGACGTGATACGGGGAGGCCAGCGGGTGACCTACGGCCGGGTGAAGCCTGAAGATGTTCCGAACATCATCGCGGAGCACGTGGTGAACGGCCGGGTCGTGGAAAAGCTCGCCATCGGCCGGGCCGACTAGGGGAGGGAGGAGGAATCATGCCTATTTATCGTTCCCATATCCTGGTCTGCGGAGGCACCGGATGTGTGTCCAGCGGAGCCCGGGACGTAACGGAGTGTCTCAGGAACACCATCAGGGACAGGGGGCTCTCCGACGAAGTGCTTGTGGTGCCCACGGGATGCCATGGAATGTGTGAAATGGGACCCATCCTGGTGGTCTATCCGGAAGGGACTTTCTACTGCCGTGTCCAGAAAACGGACGTGGCCGAGATAGTGGAGGAGCACATCTACAAGGGACGCCCGGTTCAGCGGCTCATGTACTCCGGTTCCGAGGAAATGCCCTTCATTCCCCACTACAAGGAAATCCCCTTCTACGGGAAGCAGCACCGCATCGCCCTGGCGAACTGCGGCTACATCAACCCGGACAACATCGAGGAGTATATTGCCCGGGGCGGCTATGAGGCTCTCGGGAAAGCCCTTTCCTCCATGACGACCGCACAGGTGATCGACGAGGTGAAAACGTCCGGCCTGAGGGGGCGCGGAGGCGGCGGATTCCCCACGGGTCTCAAGTGGAGCTTCTGTGCCTCGGCGAAAGGCGACAAGAAATATGTCATCTGCAACGCCGACGAGGGAGACCCCGGGGCCTTCATGGACCGGTCAATCCTCGAGGGCGACCCGCACAGCATCATCGAGGGCATGATGCTGGGCGCCTATGCCATGGGCGCCGACGAAGGCTACATCTACTGCCGGGCGGAGTATCCCCTGGCCATCCAGCGGCTGAAGACGGCCATGGCCCAGGCTGAAGGCTACGGCCTCCTGGGGGAGAACATCATGGACAGCGGCTTCTCCTTCACCCTCCACATCAAGGAAGGGGCTGGAGCTTTCGTCTGCGGCGAGGAGACGGCCCTCATGGCTTCCATCGAGGGGCGGAGGGGAATGCCCCGCCCGCGGCCTCCCTTCCCGGCAAATTCCGGCCTCTGGGGGTGTCCCACGAACATCAACAACGTGGAAACCTGGGCCAACGTTCCCCAGATCATCAGAAACGGCGGGGCATGGTATGCCTCCATGGGAACGGAAAAATCCAAGGGGACGAAGGTCTTCGCCCTCACAGGCAAGATCAAGCACACCGGCCTCGTGGAAGTGCCCATGGGCATCACCCTCCGGGAGATCATCTTCGACATCGGCGGCGGCATACTGGATGACAAGAAATTCAAGGCGGTCCAGATCGGCGGCCCCAGCGGAGGATGCCTGACGGAGGATCACCTCGACACGCCGGTGAGCTATGAAAGCCTCACCGCCCTCGGAGCCATCATGGGTTCCGGCGGCCTTGTGGTCATGGACGAGACCACCTGCATGGTGGACGTGGCCAAGTTCTTCCTGGAGTTCACCCAGAAAGAATCCTGCGGCAAGTGCGTTCCGTGCCGGGAAGGCACCAAGCACATGCTGCTGCTCCTTGAAAAGATCACCGAGGGCAAGGGCACCATGGAGGACCTTGACACCCTCGAGGGGCTCGCCCACATGGTGAAGGACATGTCCCTCTGCGGTCTGGGCCAGACGGCCCCCAACCCGGTGCTCACCACGCTCAGGTATTTCCGGGACGAGTACGTCGCCCATATCCGGGATCAAAAGTGCCCTGCCGGGGCGTGTGCGGCTTTGCTGGAATACAGGATCATCCAGGAGGCCTGCAAGAAGTGCGGCATCTGCGCCAGGAACTGTCCCGTCAAGTGCATCCCGGGCGACCGGAATTCCGGGTACCTTATCGAGACCGACCGGTGCATCCGTTGCGGCACCTGCTTCGAGAAGTGCCCCTTCGGCGCTATCGAGAAGAAGTAGTACCTGAGGAGGATCGACATGAGTGATATCACGCTCGTCATCGACGGAGTCGAATGCAGGGCGGCGAAGGGAGATACCATTCTCCAGGTCGCCAGGAGAAACGAGATCTACATTCCGACCCTCTGCTGGATGGAGGGGCTGACGCCCATCGGTTCGTGCCGCATGTGCGTCGTGGAGGTGGAGGGGAACCCCAAGCTCCTCACCGCCTGCACCACCCCGGCGGAGAACGGAATGAAGATACATACGAAGACGGAAAAGCTGAAACAGTACCGCCTGCAGATCCTGGAGCTTCTCTTCGCGGGAAGGAACCACTTCTGCATGTTCTGCTCCCAGACGGGAGACTGCGAACTCCAGCGGCTCGCCATCGAGCACGGCATGGACAAGGTTCGCTACCCCTTCCTGTACGAGCCGTTCCATAACGACGCCACGGACCCGAACATCCAGCTGGACCACAACCGGTGCATCCTCTGCCTGAGGTGCATCCGGGTCTGCGCAGAGAAAGTCGGGGCCCATACCCTCGACCTCGAAAAGAGGGGATGGGGAACCAACATCACCGCTGATCTCGGGAAGATGCTCGGCGAGAGCGACACGTGCGTGTCCTGCGGCGCCTGCGCCCAGGTCTGCCCCACGGGAACCATAACCCTCCGGGACTTCGTCTACCGGGGACGGCGGAACGACTGTGACGACCAGGTGGAGAGCATCTGCCCGCTCTGTTCTCTCGGCTGCAGGATCAAGGCCTATGTCCGCACTGGAAGCGTTGCGCGGGTTGAAGGTCTCTCGGCGAACAGCCCCGACGGGGGCCAGCTCTGCCACAAGGGACGCTGGGGCCTGCCCAAATCCACAGAACGGGACCGCCTCACGGCTCCCATGATCCGAACCGGTTCTTCCTTCAGGGAAGCTTCCTGGGAGGAAGCGCTGAATCTCATCGCATCGAAGCTCAGTTCCGCATCGAAGGCCAACAGGGCAGGCGCTCTCCTCTCCGAGCTGTCCACCGACGAAGAACTCTCCGTGGTCTCCTCTTTCTTCAGGGACACCATGAATATGGAGAAGGTGGACGGGTTCTACGGCAACATGCTCCGGGGATTCGTGAAGGGTTTCCAGCCCTTCGCCGACCAGGGAATACGGCCGTTCACCGGGGCGCACAACATCCTCGAGAGCGATGCCATTGTCGTCATCGGGGCGAACCCCCAGGAGGAGGCCCCCGTGGCAGCGAGCTATATCCGGGTCTCCACCATCATCGAGAGAGCGAAGCTTATCAACCTGTCCGCAGGGAAGAACCCCTTCGACGGGATCACCGACGCGGATATCCGGGCCGCCCTCGGGGGTGAGATGGAAAAGGTGCTGGTCTCTCTGAAAGAGGCCGTTGAAGGAGGAGATGAACCGAAGGACCCCGGCATGAAGGAAGCCGTCCGGATTCTCCGGGAAGCGAAGAAGCCCGTGTTCGTCATCGGTTCAAGCCTCGCGGAACATCCCGCCCTCGTCACGGAAGCCCTGAACCTGGCAGTCGCCTCGAAGGCCTTCTTCAACGACGGTCTCGGCGTGGTGCCCATGCTCCGGGGAGGAAACTGCCTCGGTGCACTCAACACGGTCATCGGTGAGAGCGACTGGCTCGGCGACGGCGAGCTCGATTTCCTCTACGTGCTCTCCACCGGCATGGTGGATGAGGACAAACGGTCCCTGGAGGCCATGACCAGGGCACGGTTTGTGGTGGTGCACACCCCCTTCATGGTCCATCCACTGGTGAACATGGCCGATGTGCTCCTTCCCGCCCCGGCGTGGTTCGAACGAAGCGGGCACTACTGCACCCTGGAGGGAGAGCGGCGCAGAATGAACATGATCGTGCCTCCCAAGGGCAACCTGAAGGGATTGTCCGTCATCATGAATGAGCTGGCCGGCAAGCTCGGTCTCGCACTCCAGCCCGCCTCGGCCGCTCCCTGCGAAAACGTCTACGAGGCGAAGTCCCCGTCCACCGCGGCCAGGACCGTCTCGCTGAAGGAGGTACGATGACCATGGCGAAGCCGAAAATCGCGTCCGTCTGGCTTGAGGCCTGTGCGGGCTGCCATATGTCCTTTCTCGACATCGACGAACGGATAGTGGATCTCCTCGGCAAGGTGGAGCTCACCGCCACGCCCATCACCGACATCAAGACCTTCCCCGAGGTCGAGGTGGGGGTCATCGAGGGCGCCCTCGGCAACGAGGAGGAGCTTCATCTCGCGAAGGAGCTGAGGGAGCGGTGCAAGATCCTCATTGCCTGGGGAGACTGTGCCGTCTTCGGCGGAATCAACTGCATGCGGAATTTTATGCCTGCCGAGCAGGTGCTGAAGGAAGGATACGTGGACACCGTCAGCACGGTGAACCCCGACGGCGTACTTCCCCGCCAGGATCTCCCGGCGCTTCTGCCCCAGGCGATCCCCGTGGACCGGGCCGTCAAGGTGGATGTCTACGTTCCCGGATGCCCGCCCGACGCGGACACCATCTATTATGTCTTCAGCGAGATACTGGAGGGGCGGATTCCCACCGTTCCCACGGATATCATGCGCTACGACTAGCGGAGGAAACGAGTCATGGAGAACACGAAGAAAAACACCATTGTGGTGAATCCCATCACCCGCATCGAAGGCCACGGAAAGATCACCGTGGACCTGACGGACGGCGGCGCCGTCGACAGGGTCCGCTTCCACGTGACCCAGTACCGGGGGTTCGAGGTCTTCTCGAAGGGCAGGGATTTCCGGGAAATGCCGGTGATCACCCCCCGTATCTGCGGAATCTGCCCCGTGAGCCATCATCTCGCCTCCGCCAAGGCCTGCGACGCCATTCTCGGCGTCACCCTCACGCCCACGGCGGCGAAGCTGCGGGAGGTCATGCACATGGGGCAGTTCATCCAGTCCCATGCCCTCTCCTTCTTCCACCTGTCGAGCCCGGACCTGCTCTTCGGGTTCGACGCCGACCCCGCCATCCGGAACGTGGCCGGGCTGGCCCAGGAATACCCCGATCTGGCTGTGGCGGGCATCGGCATGAGGAAATACGGCCAGGAGATCATCAAGACCCTGGGCGGCAAGAAGGTCCATCCCTGGCACAGCATTCCCGGAGGGGTGAACCGCAGTCTCCGGGCGGAGGAGAAGGACGGCATGATCGCCGCCCTGCCGAAGCTCAAGGATGACCTCCGGAAGGCCCTCGACCTGGTGAAGAACTACCTGGCGGAGAACGCGGAACTGGCCGCCCGGTTCGCCACCCTCGAGACGTCCTACCTGGGCCTCGTGAAGGACGGAAACCTGGAGCTCTACGACGGCCGCATCCGGCTCAAGAGTCCCAGGGGACGAATCACCGACGAGTTCGACGACAGCGAATACTGCGCCCACATAGGGGAGCACGTGGAGGAGTGGAGCTACCTGAAGTTCCCCTTCTACCGTCCCCTGGGCTTCCCCCACGGATCCTACCGCGTGGGGCCCCTGGGACGAATCAACGCCTGCGACGACATTTCCACTCCCGAAGCATCGGCGGAGCTGGCTGCCTTCAGGAAGTCCACCGATGACGGCATGGTCCACTACACCCTCTACTACCACTACGCCAGGCTCATCGAGATCCTCTATTCCATGGAGCGTCTCGAGGAGCTCCTGAACGACCCGGACGTCCTCGGCAGCGACCTCAGGATCACCGGAAACGTAACGAACCGCGAGGGTGTCGGAGTGGTGGAGGCCCCCAGGGGAACCCTTATCCACCATTACGAGGTGGACGGCAAGGGTGCCATCGAGCGGGCGAATCTCATTGTGGCCACCGGGCACAACAACTACGCCATGAACCGGGGCGTGGAACAGGTGGCCAGGGACTACATCACGGGCTCCGACGTGAAGGAAGGGGCACTGAACCGCATGGAGCACGTGATCCGCTGCTACGACCCGTGCCTCTCCTGCTCCACCCACGCCGTCGGAAAGATGCCCCTGAAGCTCGAGGTGCGGAACAGCCGCGGCGACGTGGTGAGGACGGTCACCAAGGAGTGAAGGTCCTCGTCTGCGGCTACGGCAACCCCTTCCGGACCGACGACGGGGTGGGGCATCTTCTCGCCCCTGCCGTGGCTGAACTGATCGCTTTCCGTGGAGGAGAGGCGGAGGTCCGCCTGGAGCACCAGCTTCTGCCCGAAATGGCGGAGGAGTTCGGGAAGTACGATCTGCTGGCCTTCACCGACGCACGGGTGCCCGGTACCGGGAGCGGGAACGGATACGATATCCGGGAGATTTCTCCCGACCCCGCTCTCGAAGGACTCAACATCCACTCGGTGGGCCCGGAGTGGATTCTTGCCCTCGCCGCGAGGCTATGGGGGAAAGTGCCACCGTCGGTACTCGTCAGCGTGGAGGGGGAATCCTTCGATTTCGGCGAAGGCCTGACTGCGGCATGCAATGAACGGATGAACTGCGCCCTCGCCGCTTTCGATGAATGGCTGAGAGACAGAAATTTACAGTAGCAGGCGGCGCAGAACCCCCGGCGGAAGCCGGGGGTTTTTTTTCTGTGAAGCCGGGGGGGGGGATACTCCGGCGGATGAATATCGGAATATAATGAATCAAAAGACAGGCCCCCCTCCCCTGTATCCGCAGTTTTTCCAGGCAGAGGGAGTGTCGCTGGGCACAGCGCCCAGGCCGAGAAACCGACACGGATGTCGGTTTCAGGTGCAGTTGTCAAGGACGACAATCTGCACCGGCGGCCCAAGCGAGCACCGGTGACGCTCCCCGCTGCCAACGGAATTAGGCTTCAGCGGAGGGGGGCGGGAGGAAAACAGGGGCGGTCCGGCAGACGGCGCGAAAGGCGGCGAAGGGCATGGGAAGAGCGGCAAAAGGGGTTGCGGCGGTCCTGATTCTGGCGGGTATTCTGTGGGGGGAGCCTGTATGTCCGGCCTCGGCGGACGGCGGAGGAATGAGCCTTCGGGAGGAGATAGGGGCGCGGATCGGCCATATTAACGCCCTTCCCGCCGGAGAGCGTCTCAGCCCGAGGGGATCGGAAAAAAAGGAAGCGCTGCCTGGAGGGAAAATCCTGTCTCCCCAGGAAGAGTTTTTCGCCTCCCTGGGACTCGACAAGATTGCCCTCGGCGAGGAGGACCTCCGGGAGATCGAAGAATACCGGGAGGCCATGAAGAATGCGGGGCTCGGCCCGGAGCAGATCGAGGAGGCCGTGAAGGGGTTCGAGCTGGCGAAGAAGATGAGTGCTCTGGGGCCTGCGGCCATGATGAAAGCCGGCAGGGGTGCCGCGAAGAAGCAGGATTCGAAGAAGGAAACCCGGGAAACGGGCGCTGTGGGCGACGCACCGCTGCCGCCGGCGGCGGAAGGATACAACGCCGGGGACGAAGGGGAAAAAGCCCGGTGGGCCCTCGGTCTGGCGGATTCCATGGCCGTGGCCTCCTTCTACGACATCGCCGACGCGGGCATGGTGAGGGCGGCAGGGCTTGCCGTCTCCGCCTACCCCCACCCCCTGCTCCTGAACAACTTCGCCGGGATGATTCGGGAGGTTTCACCCGATGACGCCCTCTTCTTCTACTTTTCCGCCCTCTCCCTGGAACCCCGGAACCCTGTCATATTGACCAACATCGCCATGTCCTTCCTTGACCGGAACGACTTCGGTGCGGCCCGGAACTACGCAACCCAGGCCCTCTCCGAAAATCCAGAGTTTGGCCCCGCCTTCCAGGTACTCACTTTCTGCCATCTTCGGGACGGCAGCAGCGTCCTTGCCGCCGAGACGCTCATGAAGTCGGCGAGGGACTGTTTCGACGACCTGTCCGTGCGCCTCTTCGACGATTACCTGGAGGAAGTGGGCAACCTTGATGTGACCCAGGGGGAGAAATACCCCCTGCCGGAAGAGCATCTGGAGATCCTGTACCAGATCGCGAAGAAGTACGGCGACCCTGAGCGGGAGAACGGCGCCGACACGCCGGGAGCCCAGATCCGGATCAACCCCTTCCCTGTCTTCGGGAGCGCCGACCACTACCTGAATTCCATGGATTTTCTCTTGGGGGATGCGGAAAGGAGAGCGGCGAAACTCGCGAAGATCTCCGCTGAGCTGGGCCGGCTCGAAAAGGCCGTCTTCGGCAAGCGGGGAAGCCGGGGAGCCCTGCCGGTGATGAAGAACATGCGCCAGTACTACGCATACCTGGTTCTGGAATCGTACTACCACTTCAAAATGAGGGAGCTCAACTGGAAGCTCCAGGAGGAGGACCCCACGGACGACCTTCTGAAAGACTATGTGGATGCCTACATGACCCAGTGCATTTCTTTCAGAAAACAGGAGCACGATTTTCACGAAGCCTTTCTGAAGCAGACCAAGGGAAGCCCGAAGGAGGAGGCGGAATGGTACCGGAAGGGAATCCGCTTCTACTCGGCATGCCTCGACCACCAGAAGATGCTGCTGGACATCACCCGCCGGTATACCCTGGAGTACCTGAAAATCCCCAAGAGCAAGTATGACGAACGGAAAACTATCGTAGAGGAGTTCTGGCTGAAGGCGGGCGGCCTGCTGAAATACATGACGGACGGGAATGTATATGACCTCGCGGACAAGAGGCGGGAAATGTTTGCCGTGGACTGGATGGACATCTGGCCCACAGCGGGGTACCCTGTCCCCAACGCGGGAGATTCCGTTTTCGTCAGGGCTGTGGACGAAGCTCCCCTGGGCATGTCCTCGCCTTTCCTGTGCTCTATCTCCCCACCGGCCCTCCAGGGAGCCCTGGAGAGGATGCAGCGGTACCAGGAAGAACTGGCGAAACTGAGCAAAGGTCTCAACAGGCTGAACCCGCCCCCGAAGGTCCTGCCGAAATACGCCTTCGACGTCGACCCGGTGGAGATCGAACGGACGGCCCTCCCCATGTTCAAGGAAGCGGGGGATTTGCCCCTTATCGGTTTCGAGGGGACCCTTCCCTTCTCGGACAAGCACACGGCCTACACCGACGGGTCGAAGAGCACCTGGATCATCACGGGTGAAGGAGGCGCGAGGGGGTCGGTCTACGACGACAGTTCCGGGACCATGACCACCTTCAGCGCCGCGTCGAAGCCTGGCGGGTCGACGTCGGTCTTCGACGTGGGGGCGAAGCTGACGGACGTGAAGGATCTGGGGGACCGGCTGGACAAGGCCACTGAGTTCGTCCGGGAAAAGGTGTTCAGGCAGAAGGGCGGAAAGGAGAGCGAAGGGTCCGGTCCCTTCGGGGGGCCCTTTCAGGCTGCGGACATGCTGAAGAAGGGGCAGGAGACCATCGGTTTCCTCCAGGCGGCGGGAAACGTCAAGGGTGCCGGTTCGAGGATGTACGGTGAATACGTCACCCGGGACAGGGACCATAGGGTGATCGACCACGGCCTGGTCTACATCCGCCAGGTGGGTGGGGCTCTGCCCATTGAAAACTCCCCGGAGCTGGGGAGGGAGGTTATGGTGATGAAGTCCCGTATCACAGGGGTCTCCACGAAGCAGGAGTTCACCCAGTACAAGTTCAAATTCGCCACGGTCAGGACCAGGTAAACGGGGATAGGGGCAGATTCCGGGCCCCATGGGCAAGAAAGGGCAAGGCTATCCGGCGCGGGAAGGTGAACGGCATGGTAAAAACGGGGCGGTTGTTTTTCCTGGCGGCTGTTCTGGCGGCCGCGTTGTGGGTGAAACCCTTTTGTCCGGCTTCGGCGGACGGCGGAGGAGTGAGCCTTCCGGAGGAAATCGGGGCTCGGATCGGCCGCATCAACGGCCTTCCCGCCGGAGAGAGGCTCGGCATCCCTGGCGGGTCTGAAAAGACCGGGGACGGGTTCCTCGGCTCCCTGGGGCTCGACAAGGTTTCTCTCAGCGAGGGTGACCTCCGGGAGATCGAAGAATACCGGGAGGCCATGAAGAATGCGGGGCTCGGCGCAGAACAGGTCGAAGAGGCAGTAAAGGGGTTTGAACTGGCGAAGAAGATGAGCGCCATGTCTCCCGGGGCCATTCTGAAGGCCGGTCTCAATGCCGCCGGTAAGAAGGAGGAAGAACCAATCGGGGGACTGACAATCGGCGACGCGCCCCTGCCCCCGGCGGCGGAGGGATACAACGCTTCGGACGAAGGGGAAAAAGCCCGGTGGGCCCTCGGCCTGGCGGACCATATGGCCGTCGCCTCCTTCTACGACATTTCTGACGCGGGCATGGTGAGGGCGGCAGGGCTTGCCGTCTCCGCCTACCCCCATCCCCTGCTCCTGAACAACTACGCCGGGATGATTGGGGAGATTGCACCCGACGATGCCCTCTTCTTCTACTTTTCCGCCCTCTCCCTGGAACCCCGGAACCCCGTCATATTGACCAACATCGCCATGTCCTTCCTCGATCTGGAAGATTTCGGTGCGGCCCGGAACTACGCAACCCAGGCCCTGTCGGAGAACCCCGAGTTCGGTCCCGCCTTCCAGGTGCTGACGATCTGCCATCTTCGGGACGGAAACAGCGTCCTCGCCGCCGAGACGCTCATGAAATCGGCCAGGGACTGTTTCGACAGCCTGTCCGTCCGTCTGTTCGACGATTACCTGAGGGAAACGGGGGATCTCGACGTGAGCGAGGGTGACGAGTACCCTCTTTCCGAACAGCAGCTGGAGATCCTGTACCAGATCGCAAAGAAGTACGGGGATCCGGAGCGGGAGAACGGCGCCGACACGCCGGGAGCCCAGATCCGGATCAATCCCTTCCCTGTCTTCGGAAGCGCGGACCACTACCTGAATTCTGAGGATTTCCTCGTCGGGGATGCCGAACGTATTTCAGGCAGGCTCGCCGGGCTTACTTCGGAAATATCCGGCCTCGAGAGGACCATCTTCGGGAAAACGGGGGACAGGGGAGCCCTGCCGGTGATGAAGAACATGCGCCAGTACTACGCATACCGGGTGCTTGAATCGTACTGCCGTTTCAGGATGAGGGAGCTCAACCTGAAGCTCCGGGAGGAGGACCCCACGGAAGGACTGCTGGAGAAATATGTGGACGCCTACCTCGGAAAACTGTTCCCTTTCCAGGAACAGGAAGACGATCTGTACATGGACTTTCTGCAGCAGCCGAGAGGGACCCCGCAGGAGGATGCGGAGTGGCACCGGAAGGGAATTCGCCTGTATTCAGCCTGCATCGGCCACCAGAAGGATCTCCTGGACATCACCAGGCGGTATGCCCTCGAGTACCTGAAGATAGCGAAAAACAAGTATGACCAGCGGAAGCCCCTGGTCGAGGAGTTCTGGCTGAAGGCGGGCGGCCTGATGAAGTACATTACGGACAGAGACATGTACCTCCTTGTGGACAAGATGAGGGAACATTTTGCAGTGGGCTGCGTTGATGTCTGGCACACAGCACGGTTTCCCCAGGTGCATCATCTGCTGGATGCCCGCCTTGAGGGTCCCGGAGCACCGAAAAGAAACGCCCCGGGATTGTCTCCCGTCATAAATTGCGGCATTCACCCCTTCAATTACCATAAGTCCCTCGAGAGCATCCGGTCGTTTGAGGCGGAGCGTGCACGGCTGAGCAGGGAGCTCAACAGGCTGAACCCGCCCCCGAAGGTCCTGCCGAAATACGCCTTCGACGTCGACCCGGTGGAGATCGAACGGACGGCCCTCCCTCTGTTCAAGGAAGCGGGGGATTTGCCCCTTATCGGTTTCGAGGGGACCCTTCCCTTCTCGGACAAGCACACGGCCTACACCGACGGGTCGAAGAGCACCTGGATCATCACGGGTGAAGGAGGCGCGAGGGGGTCGGTCTACGACGACACCTCCGGGACCATGACCACCTTCAGCGCCGCGTCGAAGCCAGCCGGTTCGGCATCGGTCTTCGACGTGGGGGCGAAGCTGACGGACGTGAAGGAACTTGGCGAGCGGTTGGACAAGGCCACGGAGTTTGTCCGGGAGAAGGTGTTCAGGCAGAAGGGCGGAAAGGAGAGCGAAGGGTCCGGCCCCTTCGGGGGGCCCTTCAAGGCGGCGGACATGCTGAAGAAGGGGCAGGAGACCATCGGTTTCCTCCAGGCGGCGGGAAATGTCAAGGGGGCCGGTTCGAGGATGTACGGCGAATACGTCACCCGTGACAGGGACCACCGTGTCATCGACCACGGCCTGGTCTACATCCGCCAGGTGGGTGGGGCTCTGCCCATTGAAAACTCCCCGGAGCTGGGGAGGGAGGTTCTGGTGATGAAGTCCCGTATCACAGGGGTCTCCACGAAGCAGGAGTTCACCCAGTACAAGTTCAAATTCGCCACGGTCAGGACTAGGTAAGCTACGGGGGAAGAACGCGTTTTCAAGGGTGATTTACATTATTCTGATTTTTCCATATACTCAAACCCGGATATTCGCGGAGAAGGGGTCTTCTGCGCTCCCGGCACCCGGGGGCCTGCCTGAGGGAAAGAGAGGTGACCGGGATGACCATGCCGGGAATCCGGAGGATATTTGCCCTTGCTGTTGCGGTTTTTCTGATGTCGCAGTGTGCCCCTCTTCAGTCGGAGGGGGCTGTGCGGTATGTGACCCAGAACGGCGCCGGAACGAAGCACGGAGGCTCGTGGGGCAACGCCATGGGAGAGAGCGAGTTCGTCCAGACTTTGGCGCTCGTTCATCCTGCCCCGACTGAATACTGGATCGCCAAGGGGACGTACCGGCCCACCGCGGCCCCGCCGTACGATCGGAATGCCACGTTCGTCCTGAAGAACGGGGTGGCCCTGTACGGAGGCTTCGCCGGAAACGAGAACCTGAGGAAGGAGCGGGACTGGAACGCCAACCCCACCATTCTTTCCGGGGAGATCCAGAACGACGGGTCTATCTTGAACAACAGCCTGCACGTGGTGTTCGCCGAGATGGGCACGGACGGGACGGCCGTCCTGGACGGCTTCGTGATCACGGGAGGGAATGCCGACGGAGGAGCCCTTCAGGATACCCACGGCGGCGGGATGATTAATTTCGGCGACCTCAGGATCGCCAACTGCACCTTCCTCGGGAACTGGGCCCGGCTGGGGGGAGGACTGTTCAACCAGGGCAGCGCCTCCGTGGTGACGGGATGCACCTTTCTTCAGAACACGGCCACGGAAGACGGCGGCGGCATGTACAACACCGCCGGAAATCTTTCCATAGCAGGATGCACCTTTTACGGCAACATGGCCTATTCTTTGGGGGGAGGAATGAAGAACCGGGGGAGCAATCCCGTGGTGGAGGCCTCCACGTTCAGGCAGAACATGGCCCACTTCGGGGGCGGCGGCATGAGCAACGAGGAGTGCGGCGCCGTGACGGTGAACTGCACGTTCTACAACAACCGGGCGGGAGTGATCGGCGGGGGAATGCACTCCCGGGACGGTTCTCCCCGGCTGACAAACTGCACCTTCTACAAAAACACGTCGGACCTCGTCGGCGGGGACCTCGGCAACCTCGGGACGAGCAGCCCCAAAATAAAGAACACCATCTTCTGGGGCGCCTCCATCGGGGTCATCCACAATCACCCCACGGCATCGCCCGTGCTCTCTTTCTGCGTCGTGCAGGGAGGGTATGCCGGAGGAACCTCCATCATAACGGCGGACCCGAAGCTTGCCGACCTTGCCGACAACGGGGGCCGGACCTTCACCTGCGCCCTTCTCGCCGGCAGTTCGGCCATAGACGCAGGCACCTCCGATGGCGCTCCAGCCCAGGACCAGCGGGGAACGGCCCGCCCCCAGGGGTCGGGAGTCGACATCGGGGCCTACGAATCCTCCTTTTCGGCCCCCCCGGCACCTCTTTCGTCCTCGGGGGGCGGATGCTCGGCTGCCGGGGGCTCCATGCCGCTCGGCCTTCTGCTGTTGCTGCCGCTCCTGCTTCTGAGACGTCCATAGGCTGAAAGGGAAGACGACGGTTTCTCATGAAAATTGAGAGGAAGGTGCGGGCACCTTCCTCTTTTGTATGCAGTATTTTCTCTGTCTGGTTGCGTTGTTCTGCTCTCCTTCGGTTACGGCTCTGTAGAAGTCCCCAGGAAGGGTGCCGGATCCACCGTTTTTCCCTTCCGGAGAAGGTGGAACGTCAGCCCCGGCCCGGTTCCCTCTCCCACCAGCCCGATCTTCGTCTCCGCTGTCACGGACTGCCCCGGTTTCACGTAGAAGACCCCCAGGCCGCCGCAGAAAGTGGCAAAGTCGCCGCCGTGGCGGATGAAAACGGCGTTTCCGTACTCCTTCATCCAGCCGCTGTGGAGGACTGTCCCCGGGGCCGGGGCATAGACCGGTGTTCCTGCCGGTGCCGGTTCGAAAAGCCCCGTCCCGCGGACGGTTCTGCTCGCCGCAGTCCCGGCGCGGAGGGGCCAGCGGGGGTGGAAGGCGGTTCCTTTGGCCGCGGAAGGAGGGGACTCCTTCTGTTCCGCTGCCCCGGATTTCTCCGCTCCGGCTTTCGCCTGCGGAAGGACCAGCACGTCCCCGGGCCGGATGACGGATCCCTCCCTCAGGCCGTTGGCTTCCATCAGATCTGCAAGGGAAATGCCCCCGTTTTTCGCGATACGGAAAAGAGTGTCCCCTGCCCTGACAGTATATCTTCCTCCTCCTGATTCTTCTCCAGCTTTTACCGGGACTTCGGCCGTATTTCCTTCCGTGGGGGGAGGAGCGGTGCTCCCGGTTTGCTGTTCCCCGGAAGGGGGAGGCGCCAGAGGCTCGAGGTATTCCCCGCCCTCCCGGGGTTTGGGCCAGGCGCCAAGCCCTCTCCGCTTCGCCTCGTAAAGGGTTGAAAGCACGTGCTCCGTCGATCCGGGAATAAGCATGACTGTTCCGGGGGGAGGCAGTTTCTCACCTCCGGCCAGCCCGTTGGCCGAGGCGATGTCCCCCGGCGCGGCGCCGTACCGGCCTGCGATGGCTGCAAGGGTGTCCCCGTCCGCCACCCTGTGGACGGAAAAGGGCTGGTCGGCGCTCCCTGCCCCGGAAGCGGACAGCAGAATCAGGACGAGAAGAAGGAGTTTCATGCCGTATCCTCCGTTGTGTTTTTCCACATTATAGCTTCCCGGGAGAGGTTACGGTTATAATGTTCCGAACGGATCATCTGTAATCCTGGTCACCCGGCCATGGAAGAACAAGGGGAACGAAAGGGGAGAATGACATGAGCACTGCGCTTTCTGCGGCTGACGTATTCAGTGCGGCCATCCTTCTGGAGGAGAAGGGGGCCCGGTTCTATTCCGAAGCGGCCGCCAGGTTTTCGGGAGAAGGCAAAAAACTGCTCTCGGGTCTGGCGTCCATGGAAAAGGTTCATGCCGGGCGTTTCCGGAAAATCATGGACACTCTGCCCTCCGCCGACCCCGGAGAGATGACGGAGGAAAGGGACGCCTATCTCAGCATGCTGACCGGTGACCGCATTTTCACCCCGGAATCGGAGATGGAGATGCGGGACACCTACGGCGACATTCTCGAAAAGGCCATCACCGTGGAAAAAAACTCCGTCTTTTTCTACACGGCGGTAAAGGATACCCTGGCGCAGAAAATGGACGGTGCGGCGGTGGACCTCCTGATCAGGGAGGAGATAGGGCATTTCCAGTCCCTCACCGACGCCCTCCAGAGGTGGCGGGAGCGGAAGGGAGAGGCCTAGCCCGTGGCGTCCTTCTCCTTTTCCCGGGAGGGCTTCTCCTCCGTACTTGAAGCTCTCGGCGGGAGGTATGCTCTCTGGGGACCGAAGCGGCTGAAGGGGAAGGGGCGGTTCTTCGGCACCGACCTGGTGACCTGCGCCCCCCTCGAATCCTTCGACAGTCTGGAGCTCGGGGAGAAAAGCTCCGTGTCGCCGAAAGACATCGTTTTCCCACCGGACGAGACCCTTTTTTACTTCACCGGCGACCGGTTCTCCGAGCCGCCCCTTGAGGATGAACGGGAGACCATTGTCTTCCTCCGTCCCTGCGACATCAACGGATTCCGGCGCCTCGACGCCATGTTTCTCGAGAACGGCGGCACCGCTGACCCGTATTACCGCCGCAGGAGGGAGAAGCTCCACTTTTTTATGATCGAGTGCCGGGAATCCTTCGAAAACTGCTTCTGCGTCTCCATGGGAAGCAACGTAACGGATAATTATGCCGCGGCCTTCAGGTTCGGGGAGGACTCCGTGGAGGCGGAGGTGAAGGATCCGAAGTTCACGGAATTCTTTGCCCCGGGAAACCCGTCTTCCTTTGCCCCGGAGTTCGTGAAGGAGAACATGAAAAGGGTGACCGTTCCCGCCGTGGAGGAGATGCCGCCGGAATTGTTCGTCTCCCCTCTCTGGGACGAGTACGACAGCCGGTGCATCGCCTGCGGCCGGTGCAACACCTCCTGCGTCACCTGCACCTGCTTCTCTTCCCTCGACCTGTTCTACTCCGACAGCCGCTCCTGCGGCGAGCGCCGGCGGGTCTGGGACGGATGCCACCTGGACGGATTCACCGACATGGCGGGGGGCCATTCCTTCCGGAAGAAGAAGGGGGAGCGCATGCGGTTCAAGACGTTCCACAAGATCTACGATTTCCGGAAGCGTTTCGGCTACGACATGTGCGTGGGGTGCGGCCGGTGCGACGACGTCTGCCCCGAGTACATCTCCTTTTCCGAGTGCATCAACCGGGTGTCGGAAGCCCTGAAGGGAGGAGAGGCTCAATGAAAGAGAATCCCTACCGGCCCTTCCCGGCGAAGATCACTTCCCTCACCCCCGAGACGGACCTCGAGTTCACCCTTACGGTGGAAGCCGCGGCGGAGATGACGCCGGGCCAGTTCTTCCAGGTTTCCCTGCCGAAGATCGGCGAAGCTCCTCTCTCCATCAGCGCCTTTGGCCCCGACTGGATCCAGTTCACCGTCCGGGCCGTGGGCCGCCTGACGAACTCCCTGCAGGATCTGCGGAAGGGAGAGAATCTCTTCATCCGGGGACCCTACGGAGTAGGGTTCCCGCTGAACGTGCTGCAGGATTCCAACCTCGTCATCGTGGCGGGAGGCTCCGGTACGGCCCCTGTCCGCCCCCTCATCCGGAAGGCCCTGGACGGTGATCTCCCCCTCCGCTCTCTCCGGGTGATCGCCGGATTCAAAAACCGGGAGAGCATCCTCTTTTCCGGAGAGGTGGAGGAGTGGCGGAAGCGGGGCGACGTGCTCGTCACCATCGACAAACCCCAGGAGGGATGGGACGGTCCCGTGGGGCTGGTCACTGAGCACATCCGGAAGCTGGCCCTTCCCGACCCCCGGGACGTGCAGTTCGTGGTGGTGGGCCCCCCCGTGATGATGAAGTTTGCCGCGGCGGAGGTCCGCCTCCTGGGTGTTCCGGAGGAGAACATCTGGGTCTCCTTCGAGCGGCTCATGTCCTGCGGCCTCGGCAAGTGCGGCCACTGCAAGATCGACTCCGCCTACATCTGCCTGGACGGCCCGGTGCTCAACTTTACGAAGGCCTCCCGGCTCATCGACTGAGAGGTGAACTTCATGTCCCTCGACCTCAACCGGAAAAAAGTGACGAAGAACGCCTTCCGCATCACGAAAATGCGGAATTCCACCGCTGTCCGGATCCGTGTTCCCGGAGGGCATCTCGGTGCCGAAGATATGCGGATCATCGCGGGCATCGCAGAGAAATTCGGCGACGGCAGTCTCCACATCACCATACGGCAGGGCTTCGAGATCCCCAACATTCCCTTCGAACGCATGCCCGAGGTGAACGCCGCCCTCGTTCCCCTCATCGAGCGGCTGGAGCTGCCCCACGGGGTGAAGATAGAGAACCCCGGGTCCGGCTACCCGGCGGCGGGGATGCGGAACATCTCCGCCTGCGTGGGGGCGTGGTTCTGCCCCTTCGCCAACGGGGACACCACGGCCCTCGCCGGGAAGCTGGAGGCGCTGGTCTACCCCAACGATTTCCACACGAAGATCGCCGTCACGGGGTGCCCCAACGACTGTATCAAGGCCCACATGCAGGATTTCGGCATCATCACCATCTGCCGGCCCGAGTACGACTACGGCCGGTGCATCGGGTGCGAGGCGTGCGTGAAGGCCTGCACCCAGAAGGTCACCGGAGCCTTGAAGATGAAGGACGGCAAGGTGGTGAAGGACGACCGGCGGTGCATCGGCTGCGGCGAGTGCGTCCTCGCCTGCCCCACCGGCGCGTGGACCCGGAGCCCCGGGAGCCTCTACCGGCTGCTTATCATGGGCCGCACCGGAAAGAAGAACCCGAGGCTCGCCATGCCCTTCCTGGACCGGGTGACCGAAGACGTGGTCCTCAAGGTGATCCGGAACACCCTGGACTACGTCGACAGGCATATCCTCCGGAGCCTCGTGAAGGAGCACATCGGCTACATCGTGGACCGCACCGGGTACCCGGTGTTCCGTGACGCGGTGCTTGAAGGGGTGACCCTCAACCCCGAGGCGAGGATCGCGAAGACCATGAGCTGGCCGGGGTACCACACCCTTGACGACGGAAACCTCAAAGAAATCGAATAATATCCGCTGCGGAAAGAGATGATTCCATGTTCGAAGCGCCCTATTCCATCCCCTACGCCGGCATAGGCCCCGACGGCCGCATGAAGCTCCCGGTGCTGCTCGACATCCTCCAGGACATGGCGGACCGGGACGCCCACCGCATGGCCATGACCGTGTCGGATTTGCTCCCGAAGGGAGTGAGCTGGGTCCTGCGGAGGTACCGGGTCACCATGGAACGGTACCCGGAGTATGAAAGCACCCTTACGGTGAAGACCTGGCACGAACCCAGGAGGAATCTCCATTCCCTCCGGGCCTTTTCGGTGACCGATGAAAATGGACCGGTAGCCTCGGCGGAAACGAGCTGGATCCTCATCGACCTGGAGCGGGGGCGGCCTCTTCGGCTTGACCGCCACGCCACCCCCCGCTATGTGGAGGAGAGCCGCCCGGTGACGGCGGAATTTCCGGATCTGCCTTCCCCGGACAACTGGGAGGACGAGCGCCCCTTTTCCGTCCGCCGGTGGGATCTGGACCGGAACAACCACGTGAACAACGCGGTCTACTTTTCCTGGGCCGCCGAGGCGGTGCCCGAGGAGACCGCAAAAGACTGTTCCCTTGTTCGTGTTGACGCCGAATACCTCCGCCCCACGGAGGGGCGTGGGGATATCCGGGTCCGGACGGCCCGGCATGCCGCCCCCGGAGCGGAAAGGATGTACGTTCATTCCATCGTCGGACCCGACGGTGACGAGAAGGCCCGGTTCATTACGTGCTGGAAACGAAGGATGTGATCTACTGCACGAAGGCCCCGGCAATGTCATCCTGAGGGCTGTCTCACCGCCCGAAGGATCCGGGGTGGCTTTAAGGGGGGCTTGTCATTCTGAAGGCCGAAGGCATGAAGAATCTGGGGTAAGAGTCTTTGAAACGCAAAGTCTGATTCTTCTGCTGTGCTCAGAATGACATGTAAAACCAGTTGCTTCGCCGGTGCTCAGGACGGCAAATAAAAATTGCCACCCTGGGGGCTGGTCAGGCCCTCTTGTCAGTCCCGGGTAAGGTTATCTTCCTGATCTGTAGGCTGAAAAAGCGTTTTCGGGGCAATCTGGTTGATCATTGACTTTTCTATGGAACTGCTCTTGCCTGAAAGTTCTTCCAGACCCTTCGAAAGGTCATTCAGTTTTTGATACAGGTCGAACAGGCTTTGCGTATCGTCTATCCCCTCCAGTAAATCAACGAATCTTGCCAGTTTACCGGTAACCTGCTGAAAAAGAAAACGATTGATTTTAGTAACCAGCTCACATGCTGAACTCACGGCACCCACACGCCTGGCGCCTATCCGCACTGTATCATAGCGGAGAAAGCGAATATATTTTTCAGAAAGCAGCACGTTTTCATTCAGAAGATAATCGACACCGATGATAAACCGTGCTTTCCTCAGCATCCTGCTGACGTCTTTTTCAGGCATTTCGCTGTAGGGGAGGGGAATAAAATTAATATTCGTTATCCCCATGGATTTACAGCTTTCAATCAGTGTCTCAATATAGGGGGACTTATTGTTGAAAACATAAACGTCGCTTCCCGCAGGTATAGAGGCTACCTGGACGTAAAAATGGGATGTCGGCATCAGGTTCAGAACAATGATCTTGTCATCGGGGATGTACGGCTTAAGGCGGACATATTGCGACTGGTTGCAGACATACAAAATTCCGTCAAGACAGTTGATGATATCCCCGCCAAGACAGGTTGATACAGGAATATCAGGCCCGACGATCAGCCTGACGGCATCCCTGATTTCCTGTGCCAGAAACGGATTGCTCCCGACGGCGTAAATTTTAAACTCCATCATGCGGCCCTTGCTCATTTAAAATTTCAGTTAAAAAAGCTGCAAACTGACTGCAGAGTTCAGACAGGTCATGGTTTTTCCTCCAGTACAAGCTCAGCTCACAAATAACAGACGAAGCTGCCGTATCCGTTTTGCATACCGGCAGATCCATTTTCAGGAAACCGGGGACTACAGCGGCAGCCTTTTCCGACTCAAGCAGTTTCTCGAGCGTCTTCAGGTTCGAAATGCGTCCCATAATATTATTCTCTGGAATGTCGAGTTCTTTAACAATGGCTTCCTGAACTGTTGCCGAGTCATCGCAGAGAAAAACAGGCATGTCTTTCCGCAGACGTGAACGCAGGTTTTTTAAAGTGTATTTAGAAAAATGATTACTAAAAATAATTTTGGGAGGAGCGCTTAAAAGTGCTTTCCGATGAGAGGAATTCGAGTCTTTCGCGTCAATCAGAATTGCCGCTTCAACTCCGTCGCTTTCAAGCAAATGCAGAGCGTTCCTGGACGTACACTCAGTGATGATTATCCGGGCATCAGGATATTTCCGGCTGAATACCGTGTACGACGGCAAGATCACCCGTTCCGACATGCACGAGCAGATTGCCAGTTTCAGGATGTTCTTCTTCTTGTTCTTTACGTGGTCCAGCTGCGAGAGGGCTACATTCACATCCTTAAAAACCAGCTTAATGTAATTGTAGAAAACCTCTCCCTCCGTGGTCAGTGAAAAGTGCCTGTTGGACCTCACAAAAAGGCGGGTATTCAGTTCTTTCTCCAGGCTGCTGATGGCATTTGTGACGGCAGGCTGGGAAACATAAAATTTTTCCGCAGCTTTCGTGAAACTTTTTAATTCACTGACCGCCAGAAAATATTCCAGTTGGCGCAGTTCCATTTCAACTCTACTCCCTTCCCCGAATCGCACCTAATAATACCATGTGTTTCAAAAAGGACGGTTTCGCCTGCCATATGTTTCACTTATGCATGGATAAAGAACCGGTATTGGACAGCATGGAATCTTTGATGGTTGAATAAAATGGAAAAATACCAAGAGAAAGAAGGGGTGCAGTAAATGAAAAAGAACCTTGCAAAACTTGGAGTTTCACTCCTCGCGGTTTTCCTTTTTTCTGGAGCGGTTTTTGCAGCTGATCAGGTTACATTGACCCTCGGACATATTGTCAAGCCTGACGGTCCTGTTGCCATTGCCGCAGTTCGTTTTGCCGACCTGGTAAAAGAGCGGACAGAGGGAAAAATTATAATCGAAGTGTATGATTCATCAACACTCGGAAGCCAGAGAGATCTTCTCGAAGGCCTTCAGATTGGAACCGTTGACATGACCCTCAGCTCTCCAGCGATTATGTCCGCGCTTACTCCCAAAGTCTCCGTATTTGACCTCCCCTATATTTTCAAGGATGCAAAACATGCCTATAGTGTTCTTGATGGCGAACTGGGAAAGAAAATCTTCTCGGAGGGCGAAAATTTCGGCTATTCCTGCATCAGCGTATGGGAAAACGGTTTCCGTCACACTACCAACAACAAGCGCTCCATCAAAATCCCCGAAGACTTCAAGGGCCTGAAAATCCGCGTTCCTGAAAGCAAAGTGTACCTTGAAATGGTGAAGGTCCTAGGCGGCAATCCCACTCCCATGGCTTTCGGCGAACTCTTTACGGCACTCCAGAACGGGACCGTAGACGGGCAGGAGAACCCCATATCCCAAAGCTACTCTTCACGCTTTCATGAAGTTCAGAAGTATATGACCCTCGATGGACACATTTATGCCTGCAACCCTCTTCTGATCAGCAATACGGCGAAGAGCAGCATACCGGGTGATCTTTATAAAATCTTTGTGGACACTGCCAATGAGGTGAGAGACTGGCAAAGAGAGCTGGTACTCTCCAGTGAAGGCGAAATGATGAAAGAAATGAAAGGAGCGGGAATGGAAATCACCGTCCTGTCTGCCGAAGAAAAAGAAGCCTTCTCAAAAGCAGTCGCCCATGTCTGGGCCATGTTCGAAGATGTCATCGGAAAAGACCTGATCGAAGAGGTAGCCAGTCATCGCTAACTTTTTCGTTCCGAAGTGAGGAGAAAAAATCTTCTCATTCTTATTAAAATCTCTTAAATCCAGTAGCGCCGAAGCATAAAGATCCTGCTGCAAACTGGATTTAAGAGATTTCTTATCGAGGTGAGACCCATGAAGTTTCTGACAGCAGTCAATGATTTCCTTGTATGCATCGCTAGATTTGCAGCCATTACCGCTTTTATCGTAATGGTCATTTCATCGTCACTGCAGATAATTTTCCGCTTTGTACTGAATATCCCCCTTCCGTGGAGCGAGGAACTATCAAGATTCGCCTTTGTATGGTCCACCACACTAGGGATCAGCATATTTATGAGAGGGCGGAAACACTCTTCCGTTGATATCCTTGAAACAATTCTTCAGCCGAAAAACAAAAAAGTGCTTCTCGCTGTCACAGACATCCTCTGCGAAGTATTTTTCATTGTGATGATAATCGGCGGCATCAGAATGGTAAACGTGACCATGAACCAGATCTCTCCCGCCCTGAGCGTCCCCATGGGGACAATGTATCTGTCTATTCCTCTCAGCGCCGTAATCATGATGCTCATGTCCGCGGAGAACTTCCTCAATCTTTTTTATTCAAAAGAAGGGAGGGGACAATAAATGGCGATACCTGCACTTTTTCTCGTCCTGTGCGTTTGCCTTGTCCTCGGAGTTCCCATTGCAGTGGCTCTTGGTCTTTCTACAACCGCTTCCATACTCTCAACCGGCCGCCTTCCCATAACCCTTGTGGCACAGCGCCTGTTTACGTCCAACGACTCCTTTCCGCTTCTTGCCGTTCCTTTCTTCATGATGGCAGGAACGATAATGACAAAAGGCGGCATATCGAAACGGCTCATTGCCTTTGCCAACACCCTTGTCGGCTGGATCAGCGGAGGCCTCGCCATGGTGGCCACCGTCACATCCATGTTCTTTGCCGCAATTTCAGGATCTTCATCCGCCACCGTCGCAGCGGTCGGATCTTCCCTTATTCCTGAGATGACAAAAAACGGATACGAAAAAGAGTTCTCCGCGGCAGTGTGTGCAGCAGCAGGGGCCACCGGAATCGTCATTCCTCCCAGTGTCAGCATGGTGCTTTATTGCATCGCCGCAGGCATTTCCGTGGGAGATGCCTTCATGGCCGCTGTGATCCCCGGAATTCTCATGGGACTTGGAATAATGGTGGTTATTTACTTCCAGGCAAAAAAAAGAGGATATGAGAAAAAAGAGCGGGTTCCTCTCAAAGAAGTCGCCAGAACATTTCTGGACAGCTTCTGGGGACTGCTTACGCCCTTCATAATCATCGGGGGTATTTACGGGGGAATCTTTACAGCCACCGAAGCAGCCGCGACATCAGTTATTTACGCCCTGATCGTAAGCTTTTTCATCTACAAAGAAATAAAAATTAGCGATATTCCTGAAATCATAATGGACTCAATAAAATCCACAGCTATCGTAATGTTCATTATGAATGCAGCGGGCCTGCTCAGCTGGATAATCACCGTGAATCGCGTTCCGCAGACCATAACAGCCATGTTCCTGGCGATTTCAAACAACCCATATGTGCTGCTTCTATTGATCAATATATTGCTCCTGGTGGTCGGTGTTTTCATGAATGCGTCCCCTGCCGTGATCATCCTTGCACCCATTCTGGTGCCTATCGTTGAATCTCTCGGAATCGACAAGGTCCTCTTTGGCGTCATCATGATCGTCAACCTGGCCATAGGCACAATAACGCCCCCTGTGGGTGTCGACCTTTTCGTGGCGCAAAGCATCACCGGCATCCCGTTATCCGTGCTGGTCAGAAACGTATTTCCCTATATGGTGATGCTGATCTTTGTATTGCTATTGATCACTTACATTCCCCAATTGTCGCTCTTCCTGCCGGGGCTGTTGAGATAGTCAGAGTACTTTTTTGACAGCAGAAGAGAAAACTAAATTATTTGTGGAGGCATTATGAGAATCGTCGAGATAAAAGAAAAAAAAGTCGGTTTCCACACAAGCATACGAAATTCAGTCGTGGACTTCAGCGAGGTAACAGGAAGTATTGTCGCAGTAGTTACTGATGTACAGAAAAACGGGCAGCCGGTCATCGGCCTCGGCTTTAACTCCATCGGCCGGTACGCTCAAAGTGAAATCATTCTTAACCGCTTGGTCCCCCGAATAATGAGAGCTTCTCCGGAAGACCTTCTGAATCATGAACGGACAAATTTTGACCCGGTAAAAATATCCGGAATAATGATGAAGAACGAAAAGCCGGGAGGGCATGGAGACCGGGCTCATGCAGTAGGTGCTGTTGAAATGGCGCTTTGGGACGCAGTCGCCAAAATAGAGGAGAAACCCCTCTGGAAACACCTGAGTGACAACTACAATGGCGGCGCATATGATGAAAAAGTGTTCACCTATGCGGCAGGAGGTTACTATTACCCGGGCAAGGGAATTGATGCCCTGAAAAATGAAATAAAATCATATCTCGACAGAGGTTTTACAAAAGTAAAAATGAAAATCGCCGGAACCTCCCTGAAGGAAGACCTCGAGAGAATAGAGGCCGTGATACACATCCTTGGGAGCGGCTGTCAAGTAGGCGTTGATGCAAACGGAAAACTCGGACTCCGGGAGGCGCTGGAGTACGCCTATGCTTTAAAGGACTACGACCTCATGTGGTATGAGGAGCCTGGCGACCCTCTGGATTTTCGGCTTAACGCGGTTTTGGCCGAAGAATATACGGGGCCAATCGCTACAGGGGAAAATCTTTTCTCCATGCAGGATATACGGAATCTCCTTCGGTATGGCGGAATGCGCTCCGACCGGGATATCGTCCAGATGGACTGCGGCCTGGCGTATGGGCTCACGGAATACATGAAAACGCTCAAAATGATGGACTCGCTCGGCTGGTCCCCCAGAAGATGCGTACCCCACGGAGGGCACCAATTCTGCCTTAATATCGCGGCGGGCCTGCAGCTCGGAGGAAACGAGTGCTATCCAGACGTATTCCAGCCTTTCGGAGGATTTGGCGACGGTGTTGAAATAGAAAACGGCTATGCCAAACCTTCTATGGCAATTGGAATCGGAATCGAGGAAAAAGAAAACCTCTACAAAGAGTTCAAAAAGATTCTTTAAAAAACCACAAACAACCACAAACAACACTGCAGTCCCGGGTGTAAAAACCCGGGCTGCTTCATTCCGGGAAAATAATTACCCTGTACATCCAACCAACAACATGTCCACCGTCGTAGCCCAGGTGCTCAAAGAAGGAAAGCGGGATCTGTGCGACCCCTTGCTCCGCTTCAAGGAGAACCACGGGTTCGAGGCGGCCTTATGTACGTGAACGCCGGACACGAAAAGGGGAACGTGGAAAACAAGGTCGGCTACCACAGGCGCAACCTCCTGGTCCCTGTCCCCCGATTCGAGGATCTCGAGGAGAACAACAGGGAACTCCTCCGTGTCTCGGAGTAGGACCATTGCCGGAAACACTACACTAAAAGAGAAACAGCACCATCGAGACCTTGCGACGGCAGGATAAAGAAAACCTTCACCCCCTGCCGTCGGCGTGTATTCGATTGTGCAGGCTACGAAACCATTCGTCCCGGTGTGGTTTCATAATCGAATAATAATTCACCTTGACTTCTTCCCGACAATCGGTATATTTGAGGTATAGAAAAAATTTTCAGTTTGTTTCTGTTTTTATTTCCTAAAACACTACAGAAAGGAGATTGAAAATGGCGAACCTCGAAAAAGTCGAAGGCATCGGCGAAGTCTACGGAAAGAAGCTCCGGGACGCGGGTGTGAACAATACGGACATGCTCCTCGAGGCGGGGAGCACGAGGAAAGGGCGGGACGAGCTTGCCGTGAAAACGGAGATTGCTTCGAAGCTGATCCTCGAGTGGGTGAACCACGTGGATCTCTTCCGGGTGAAGGGCGTGGGGGAGGAGTACGCCGACCTCCTGGAGGCCTCCGGCGTGGATACGGTCCCCGAGCTCGCCCAGAGGAGGGCGGACAACCTGCACAAAAAAATGGCCGAGGTGAACGGAGAGAAAAAGCTCGTCCGGCAGCTTCCGTCCGAAAAACAGGTGCAGGAGTGGATTGACCACGCGAGGGAACTTCCGCGGAAAATCCAGTACTGAGAAGGCTGCCTGACCGGGGCGGGAGGGGCGTACCGGCTCCTCCCGCCCCGTTTTTTTTACCCCTTCCGCCCAGGGCGGAACATTCCTCATCGCCTCCCGATGGGAGTTTTTCTTCCCTCTCCCATTGACATTCCCCTCCCCTGTCCCTAGAATTGGTTTGTTTCTTCAATAAATTAATTATCGGTCCCCGCGGCAGACTGCGGGGCAGAGGAGGAAGCGGTGATGAGGATTCGCGCCATCAACGCGGAAAAAATGGGGCTGTCCAACAGGCTGACCCTGATCAACCTCATCCGGACGAACCCCGGGGTGAGCAGGAGGGAACTTTCCAGGCTCGCGGGGCTTGATCCAAGCACGGTCACAAAGATCATCACCTCCCTTCTCGACAAGGGGCTCGTGGTGGAGCAGGGCGTTCGTGACGCCGACCAGCCGGGCAGAAAGTCCATCATGCTCCGGGTCTCCAGGGACGCGGCGGTCTGCCTGGCTGCGGAGGTCGGTGTGGAGAGCACCCGTATAGCCGCGGGATACCTGGATGCTTCCTTCGAAGTGCTCGAAGAGTTTCCCACCCCGTCGGACCAGGATTCATTTTTCCGCGTCTTCGCCGAACGGATGGAGTCCGTCCGGTCCCCCGCGGGGGCAAGGGAATTCTGCGCCCTGAGCTTCGCCGTTCCCGGGATGGTGGAGTGGGGAAGCAACATCCTGAAGCACCTTCCCCATATGGGATGGAAGGACGTGAACCTGGGCGAGAACCTGCGGCGGACCCTTCCGTGGCTTGACCTTCCCGTGTTCGCCGCCAACGAGGCAAAGCTCTCCCTCATCGCCGAGATGTTCCGCAACCCTGGAATTTCCCGCCTCCACAGCGGCATCTACGTCTACCTTTCCCAGGGAGTGGGGGGTGCCGTCCTTGTGGGCGACAAGATCATCCACGGAGCGGGAAACACTGCCGGCGAGCTGGGGCACATGGTCATCGACGCCTCCGGCCCCCTCTGCCACTGCGGCAGCAGGGGGTGTTTCGAGACCTTCGTCTCCATCGACAGGGTCGTGAAGAATTACGAGGAGAGGAAGGAGCCCCTTCCGGGGCGGAACTTCCGGGAAAAATTCCGGCTCCTCCTCGACCGGTCCTCGTCGGGGGACGGAGCGGCTTCGGATGTCCTGGAGGAAATGAAGGAGTACCTGGCCATCGGTCTCTCGAACCTCGCCAACATTCTCAACCCCGATTTCATCATGCTCGGAGGTGTGGGCTCCATTTTCCCCTCCGCCTTCATCCGCTCGGTGAGCGACGCGGTGACCGCCAGGGCCCTCGGTCCGGCAGGGGCGGAACTGCTCTTCACCAGGGCATCCCTGGGCATCGAATCCGCCGCCCTTGAAGGGGCGACGCTCATGGCCATGAACCACCATATCAAAAAGGTGATCTGAAGCGGCCACCTTATCCGCAAAGGAGGAATCAGCAATGGGAGAATACTTCCCCGGCGTGGGAAAAATCCGGTATGAAGGCCCCCTTTCCCCAAATCCCCTGGCCTTCAGGGAGTACCATGCCGACGAGATCGTGGCGGGAAAGCCCATGAAGGAACATCTCCGGTTCGCCATGTCGTGGTGGCACACCATCTGCTCCCGGGGGAAGGACATGTTCGGCGATGAGGCAGCCGTCCGTCCCTGGGACCGGGAGGCCGACCCCATGAAGCGGGCCCTGATGGCGGCGGACGGAGCCTTTGAGTTCATGGAGAAGCTCGGGCTGGAATTTTTCTGCTTCCACGACAGGGATATCGCTCCCGAGGGAGAGACCCTTGCCGAAACCAACGCCCGGCTCGACGAGGTCGCCGCCCATATCCGGGAGCACATGAAGAGGACCGGAATACGGCTGCTGTGGGGAACGGCCAATCTCTTCAGCCATCCCCGGTACGTCCACGGGGCGGCCACCTCCTGCAATGCCGACGTGTTCGCCTTCGCCGCCGCCCAGGTGAAGAAGGCCATGGAGCTTACCCGGAACCTTGGAGGAGAGGGGTATGTCTTCTGGGGCGGCCGGGAAGGATACGAGACCCTGCTCAACACCAACATGGAACTCGAGATGGACAACCTCGCCCGGTTCCTGAAGATGGCCGTCGACTACGGGCGGAAAATCGGCTTTTCGGGGCAGTTCCTCATAGAGCCCAAACCGAAGGAGCCGACGAAGCACCAGTATGACTACGACGTGGCCTCGGTTCTGGCTTTTCTGAGGAAATACGGTCTCGAAAAGGACTTCAAAATCAACATCGAGGCAAACCACGCCACACTGGCGGGTCACACCTTCCACCACGAGCTTCACCTTGCCCGTGTCAACGGCATGCTCGGGAGCATCGACGCCAACCAGGGAGACCTCTTCCTCGGCTGGGACACCGACAATTTCCCCACGGACCCCTTCACTACCACCCTCGCCATGGTGGAGGTGCTGAAAAACGGAGGCATCGCTCCCGGCGGGCTGAACTTCGACGCCCACGTGCGCCGGCCCTCCTTCCAGGACGACGACCTCTTCCTCGCCTATATCGCCGGAATGGACGCCTTCGCAAAGGGGCTCCGGGTCGCCGCGGACCTGCTGGAGAGCGGCGAGATAGAGGAGTTCGTCGAAAAGAGGTACGGGAGCTTCGCCTCCGGCATAGGAAAGCGGATCCTGGACGGGACCGCCGGGTTCGAGGAGCTGGAGGCCTACGCCCTTGCAAAAGGCCGGATCGAAAATTCCTCTGGCCGGCAGGAGCTGCTGGAATCCATCCTGAACAGGTACGTGCTGAATTCCGGGGCCCGCTGAAGGGAGCGGAACAGAAAAAGAGAGCGGGACGGGAGAATTCTCCCGTCCCGCTCTTGCTGTTTCCGTCACTGCATGCGCTGGTACATGACCATCATTCCCGTCACCGCGTCGGTGATGGTGAAGGTGAGCCCTCCCGGGCCGAGCTGGAAATAATAGTTGAAGGGCATCCCCATCTGGTTCTGGCCGTACATCATGTTTCCCTGGATCTGAAACATGCCGGCCTCGAAGGGAATTCCGTTCATCCACGACTGATACTGGTTCCCCTGGATCTGCATCACCACCTGCTGTCCATTGAGAATCGTTCCCCACACCCCCGTGAGGTTGATGTACTGAACCGGAGGAACTGGAGGAACCGGCGGCTGAGGAACGGGCGGCTGAGGAACGGGCGGCTGGGGAACTGGCGGCTGAGGAACTGGCGGCTGAGGAACCGGAGGCTGGCCGGCAGCGCGCTTGTAGACCACGGCGGTTCCGCTGTCGGTGAAGGTGGCCACCAGTGCGTCCGAGGGCTGGTTGAAACCGAAATAGATGTACACGGGAGCCCCTGCCGGCGGGGTGATGGTAAGAAGGTTGTCTTTCACGGCCGTCTTTCCCTGGATTTTCGCTCCCTTTTCAGTGGTGTAGACCGCCGTACCCCTGTTCATTTCAAGGGCGCTGCCGTCGTCTCCTTTCCAGCTTCCGTCCATGTAGCCGGCCGGGAAGTTGATTTCGTCAAGGGGCATCATGATGGTCTTCGCCATGGTGTAACTGTCGAAGGTGGTCCAGAAATAGCTGGTCCCCTCCATGGCGAGAACGGCGAACCGGCGCTCCGAAGGTTCATATTCGCCGTCGGGCTCCTCCTTTTCATAGGCGGTCAGGATGGGCAGCCCCCTGGGTTCCCACAGGAGGGCGAATTCCGAAGGTTTCTCTCCGAAGACCTCTGCCTTTGCCGGGAATACGTTCGGGTTTTTTCCGGCCGGACTGATGGTGAGCACGTTTCCGGCCGGGGCCATGATCATGCCCTGTCCGTTCCGCTGGGCCACGGCGGTGAATGTCGCATATTTTCCGGGGAGTTTCCCCGTCCCGAGCCTGTGAGTTTCGTCAAGCCTGGGGGTGATCTCGGGATTGGCTCCCACGGTGACGGGAGGGCTTACCAGGCTGGTTCCCGCTCCGCCGATGGACTCGGCCTGACCGATGATCCGAAGCGTCTTTCCGGCGGGAATCATTTCCAGGATGACGTCGAGGCCTTCCTCCCAGCGGATGGCTTCTCCCGGAACTATCTTCACCTTGCCGTCAGATCCGAATTTGATGATGGAAGGCTTGAAAACCCCTTCCGGTTTCGGTGTCACGTCTGTGATGGCCACACCGTTTTCCGTGAACACCACGGAGGTCATGGCCACGATGCCGTAGGTCTGGGTGTCCACCACCAGCTCCACGGGAATGTCTCCCCGTGTGCCCGGGTCGGAATAGGTGCCGTCGATGGTGAAGTGGAACAGGTCGGACACGTCCCTGTACCGGGCGGTGACCGGGACGCTCGTCTTTCCGTTGGCAACTCTGTGGATGAGTCCCCCGACCTGGTAGAGCAGCTCGCTCCTGCCGTCCTGGAAAACGGGTGTCATGGCGTCGGAGATGTTCGCAGCTTCTTCCTGCCGTTTCTTGCTTCCCTCCGGATCGAGCTTTTCGTCAAGCAGGATGGCGTCGGAGACTATGGTGTAGTCACCCTGGGGATTGTCGGCGTAGGCGAACCCGGCATAGCCCCAGAGGATGGCTCGTCCTTCGATGGTCAGCTTGACGTAGCTGCTCCTGGGGAGGTTGGCGGACAGGGGAATGACCTCCGTCAGCGGGTCGAGATCGAAGTCCTTCCCTCCCTTGGGCTGGGTGACCCCCTGGCGGAGCTTCGGCGTGCCGAACTCGATGGAGGCCACTCTGGGCGGGGTCATGCCGTCCTCTTTCTGCTTCCGGTAGAGGGCTGTCAGGGTGGAGACCCATCCCGTCTTCCCGTTGAAGTCCAACTCGGAGTAGCCGCTCCGCAGGTTGTTCTCCCTCAGGGGGGCGTAAATGGAAAGCCCGTTGCTGAAGACGAGCATGGGACCCTTCTCCGACGCGATGATCAGTTCGGCGATGGTCTTCTCCAGGGCGGCGATCTCCGGGGCGGGGGGATTGGCCATGGTTTTTCCCAGCCGGGCCAGCCAGTCTCTCAGGTCAATGCTCGACAGGGCGCTGTCGTCCCGGAGGTAGTCTCCGCGACCTCCGTAGTTCTGGGCGTAGAAGATGGTCCGGGTGATGTTCGCCCACTCGGCGGGGATTCGCTCTTCCAGCTTCCGGGAAAACGCGGCGAAAGCCGCCAGGAAGGCGTCCGTCTTCGACAGGTCGAAGGCCGTGTAGGCCCCGTCCTTCCGCCCGTGATCCCTGAACCCCCGAACCCCTGTCCTGACGAGTTCCGCCGCAATCTCGGCGGTGCTTTTCCCGGCGCCGAAGAGGGGCAGTCCCTTGGTGTAGTCCATGCCCACGCCGGGAATCGTCGGGGCGGCCCCGACCATCCAGGAGGCGAAGGGAGCGCATGCCGCCAGGGTTTCCGCCTGGCCCATGAGGCACATGTCGAAGAAGAGAAGATCCAGCTTTCCTCCCGGAAGAATTGATGCCGCACTGTTCAGGACGTCCCGGAACTCGGCGAGGGTGATCTCGTCGGTACCGCCTGCGGCCCCGGGGGCGTCGTCGTCGTTGGCCATGTTGATCCAGCCTGAACCGTGATCCCACATGAAGAGGGCTGTCTTCTTCGCAGGGAAGGCCCGGAGGGATTCACGGATGAATCCTTCGAGAACCGCAGGGTCCCCGAGGTTCAGTTCTCCGCAGTCGGCGAGGAGCTGGGAATCGATTTCGTCGCCCCGGACTGATTGCTTCACCCGGTAGGCCCGGGCGCCGGTCCAGTCGCCCATGGCGGTGCTGAATTCCTTCGAGCGGTCCAGGAGAACGATTACCTCCACGCCGGGGCCCGGGTATCCGGCCTCCAGCTCCTTCATATCGCTGAGGGCGAAGCTTTCAAGGTTGTTGTCGCCGTTGAAGTAGGCGATGATGGTCCATTCTCTCTCGTTCGAGAGAACCGGTTCTCCGAAAGTTCCCGGAGAGAGGGGGGCCGCCGCGGCCTGCTGCGGAGGAGGGGTCGTTTCGGCGGAGGAGGGGGAAACTGCCGGGCAGAAGAAGGAGGCGAACAGGAGGAGCAGCGACGGCAGGAAGAGCAGATTTTTCCATTTTCCTTTCATCTTTTTCACCTTCTTTGAAATGATGTGGAAACGGTGCGCTCTGCCCGGGAAAAACCCGGTATGTCCACCCGGGCAGCGGAACGGGTGCCGCCGCAGATGTTGAAATACCACCTCCTCCTGGTCATGTCCCGGAGCCTGTTTTCCCCGCAGGAAAAATTCCCCCCTGCTCCGGTAAAGAACACAACCGGTTTGGCGTAATGGTGGCACATGAGCAAAAATATTTCAACAAGAAAGTTGTAAAATATTTGTAAATATAAAGGGCTCTACGGAAGCCCGGGATGACGGGAACTCCCGGCGGTCCGGTCCTTCCGGCCATCGCTTCATCAGAGTGCATTTGCAAAGGAGTCCATGGATGGTATAATCCCCTCTATTATCCCGGCCCGGAGGCCGGGTTCTTCCCTGCCTGCCACGGTTCCGGCGGAAGCATCGTAGCGGGCGGGGAAAAGTCCGCCGGAAAAATGACGGGAATACAATGAAGGGACGTGGTGTAATGCTGAAACAATGGAAATGTGCCGTTCTTGCCTGCCTGGTTCTGTCTGCCCTCCTTGCGCCGGCCGCCTTTGCCGATGGGTATCCGTCCAAGGGCGTGACCCTCGTGGTGCCCTGGGGTGCGGGCGGGGTGACCGACGTGGCCGCCCGGGTATTCGCCCCCCTGTTCGAGAAGTACCTGGGCGTTCCCGTGGTGATCCTCAACCGACCGGGAGCTTCGGGTGCCATAGGCACCGAGTACGCCTACGCAAGGCCTGCCGACGGCTATACTATCGTCTTTTCGGCGGAGACGCCGGCCACGTTCCGCATCATGGATGTGAGCAGGCTTTCGTTCCATGATTTCGAGCCCATAATGCTGCTGTCCCATTCCGAGAAGATCATCGCCGTGGCTCCGGAGTCTCCCTACCAGACCCTCGCGGACCTGGTGAAGGATATCCGGGCCCGGCCCGGCAAGGTGCGGTTCTCCTACAGCGGCGCCGGGGCGAGCGGCCACGTCCAGGCTCTCCTGATGATGCAGAAGGGTGCCCTGGACTTTTCCGCCACGCCCTTCGGCGGCGGCAACAACGCTCTCCTGGCGGTGCTCGGGGGGCAGGTGGACTTCACATCCCCCAACATCGGGACGGTGAAGGATTATATCGCCTCCGGCAAGCTCCGGGCCCTGGCAGTGTTCGACAGGAACAGAAGCGTCTACCTGCCCGAGCTTCCTCCCATCACCGAGGCCATCCCGGAGATGGAGTCCTTCCTGCCCCTGGATTACCCCAACTGCCTCATGGTGAAGAAGGGGACGCCGGCAGACGTGACGGCGAAGGTCGCTGAAGCGGCCTCGAAGGCCGTGGCGGACCCGAAGTGGAAGGAGTTCCTCGAAAACAACTGGTACGTGGGGCTCGATTCGGTGAGGGGGCAGGATATGCTCTCCTACTGGGATAACTGGGCTTCCGTGGTCGGGTGGGTGCTCCAGGACGCCGGGGTGGCCAAGAAGAGCCCCGAGGAGTTCGGCATCCCCAGGCCGTAGCGTCAAAGGTTCGCTTCGGGGTCCCTTCGGAAGGAGGGACCCCTGTTCCCTGAAAGGAAGGAAAACATGTCCAATGCCCGCTCTCCCTGGGCCGGGAATATCCGGCACGGGGTCTTTTTTCTCGCCGTGGCCGCCCTTTTCGGCCTGCAGGGGATCGCCGTCCACGACGGCGGTCAGTGGAGCCTTTCACCTGCCCTTTTCCCCCTGATCCTTTCAGGGGGGCTTGCCTTCCTCTCCGCTGCGCTCATCGGCCAGGCCCTCCTCAGGATCCGTGCCGGGAACGAAGGTCCTTCCCTGAACGGGGGAGCCCCTGTTTCCGCCATGCGTGCATCCCTGACCTTTCTCCTGTGCCTCCTCTATGCCCTGGCGCTGCCCCGGGCGGGCTTCCTGCCGGCGAGCGCCGTGTTCCTCGCCCTGTTCTGCCTTCTTGTCGGTGAGCGGCGCCTCCGGGCTGTCGCTGCCCTGTCCCTCGTTTCCCCGGCGGTGATATACCTGCTGTTCCGCCACGGGCTGAACGTGCTTCTTCCCTAGGGGGACCGCGGCAATGGATCTCATCCTCTCCATGGTTTCCCAGGTGGACTTCACCTTCGTGCTGCTGATCTTCGCGGGGGCTTTCGCCGGGCTCTTTGTCGGCGCCATTCCCGGGCTCTCCGTCACCATGGCCACGGCCCTGCTGGTCTCCATAACCTTCACCTGGACGGTGAAAAACGCCCTCGCCGTCATTCTCGGGGTGTTCGTGTCAGGGGTCTACGCCGGGGCGGTCTCCGCCATCCTGATCAATATTCCCGGAGCCCCCTCCTCGGTGGTCACCACTCTCGACGGGTACCCCATGGCCCGGAAGGGGGAAGCGGCCCTGGCCCTGTGGGCGGCCACGTTCCATTCCTTCGTGGGGAGCGTGTTCGGCTTCCTGGTGCTCATGTTCGTCGCCCGTCCGGTGACTGATTTCGCCCTCTCCTTTTCCGCCATGGACTACTTTCTCCTGGCCCTTTTCGGCCTCACCACCATCGGGACGCTCACGGCGAATAATTACCTCAAGGGGGGCATCTGCGCGCTTCTGGGCCTGCTGCTGAGCATGGTGGGCATCGACCCCTTTTCCGGTGCGGCCAGGTATTCCTTCGGCCTGACCGACCTGCAGGGGGGCATTCCCCTCATCGCCGCCCTGATCGGCCTTTTCGGCTTTGCCGAGGTGCTCGACCAGGTCGCCAGGGGGACCATGAACGCCATTGCCGCACAGGCGGGCAGGATGCGGTATTCATTCCGGGAGATGATCAGGTACCTGCCCCTGTCGCTCCGGTCCTCGGTCATAGGGACCTTCATCGGCGCCCTTCCCGGGGCGGGGGGGCCGGTGGCCTCCATCATCGCCTACGACCAGGCCCGGAAGTCGGTGAAGAATCCTACCCGGCCCTTCGGGGAGGGAGCGGTGGAGGGGGTCATCGCCAGCGAGGCCGCCAACAACGCCTGCATCGGCGGAGCCCTCATCCCCATGCTCACCCTGGCGGTTCCCGGGGACGCCGTCACGGCGGTCATCCTGGCGGCATTCTACGTCCACGGCCTCCAGCCGGGACCCCTTCTGTTCGTCCGGACGCCGGAACTGTTTTCCGTGGTGCTCGCCGCAGGATTTCTCGCCTGTATCGCCATGCTCGTGCTGGGCATGACGGTGGTTCCCCGCCTCTCGGGGATCGTCCTGGTACCCAAGCGGATCCTCATGCCCCTGGTGACGGTGCTATGCGTTGTGGGAACCTATGCGGTGAACTCGAGCATGTTCGACGTAGGGCTTATGTTCTGCTTCGGTCTTGCGGGTTTCCTGATGAGAAGCAGGGGGTATCCGGCCGCACCGCTGGTGCTCGGACTCGTCCTTGGGGAGATGATGGACTCGAACCTCCGGAGGGCGGTGAACATGGCAATGGCCGGGGACAGCGTTTTTCTGGAGCTGTTCGGCCGTCCCTCCACAGTGGTGCTTTCTCTCATGGTGGCTTTTTCCGTCCTCGCCGCCGTTCCGGCGGTGAAGGAACGGATCGGTGCGGCGGCCTCCCGCCTTCTTTCGGTCTTCGGATCGGGCAGGTGACGGGAATAAATCAGGGCCCCGGCCGGGGCCCTGATTTATTCCAGAATGGCTCCTTCGTCCAGCAGGGTCTTCCGGAGAAGATCCCGGTCCAGATCCCGGAGGTGACTGCCGGAGCGGAGGGCGAGCCGGGCCGCGGTCCCGGCGGCGTGGCCTGTGGCGAGGCACTGGCCCATGACCCGGGAAGAGGCGTAAGCCCCGGAGGTGACGGAGATGTTCCTCCCCGCGGCGAGGACATTGTCCATTCCCCTGGGGAGGAGAGAGCGGTAGGGGATGGTGTAGTCCTTTCCGCTCCACCGGTAGACGAGGCGGTTCCGTTCCCAGTCGTGGTACTCCATGGGCCAGGAGCCAACGCAGACGGCGTCGGCAAAGAGCCGCCCCTCCATGATGTCCTCTTCAGTGAGAGTGTAGGCGCATTCCGTCCTGGAGGCTTCCCTGACGCCTAGGGCGGGGGCGATGCAGGACAGGACGGCCCTTTCGAACCCCGGAACGTATTTCCGGAAAAACCGGGCGTTTTCCAGGACCTTGTCCCTTCCGCCGGTCAGTCCCGCAGTGACGTCCAGGGGAACCGAGGGATCCGCCTTCACCCAGTTGGCGTTCACTATGGCGGCCGTTCCGCCGGGAAGGACAGTGAGAACGCCGTTGCCCCGCTCCTGGGTGATGTCCCCCTTCGCCCGGGCTTCAGCCATGAGCGAAGCGATCTGATCCTTGCTGACGGCCCTGGCCGTTTTTCCGTCCACGCTGTCCATGCGGAACACCATGGTCCCGGCCTGGAGTTTCCCCCCTTCCGGGGAAAGGACGGCGCCGGAGGGGGCGAAGGGGGCAAGAAGGGCCTTTCCCGTGGCATCCACGGCGATCTTGGGAAGGATGACCACCCGGGTGCCTGACTCGGTGTTGACCGTTTCGACGGACAGGAGCCTTTCGCCGTCGAAGGAGGCCCCGGTGACGAGAGTGGAAAGATGCAGTTCCGTTCCTCTGCGGAGAACCATCCTGTCGAGGGCGCAGGCAAGAAGCTCGGGGTCGCAGATGTCGCTCCTGTGGGTATCCCGGTTCACCCCCTCGTCCAGTCCTCCGAGGGCCTTCAGTTCCCGGGCGAGGGCGTCCCTGGCGCCGCCGGAGATTTTTCGCCGTTCACCGAGGGAAGAGTAGCACCCGCAGAGGGTACTCACCAGTCCGTTGGTGGCCGTTCCGCCGAGACGTCCGGTTTTTTCCGCCAGGACGACGGAAATTCCGGGGGCCGACGCGGACCATGCCGCCGCCGCACCGGCGGAACCGCCGCCGAGAACGAGAATATCGCAGGACAGGGTGGAGGAAACTGTTTTCACGGGCATCACTCCGTTCTGTGAAAAGTGTTTTCCTGCATGCCGCCCGGCTCAGGGGAACGAGGGGGCCGGCAAAGGCGGAAAAAGAGAGAAAAGTTTCTGTTTCATAAGAAAAATGATTCCATGAAACGGCATTTTGTACTATGATAACAGATTGTGAGAGAGCATGAGCGTTGCCATACCTTTGCAGGAGGCGAATGCGCCATGGCGAAAATGCCGCAGGAAAAACACCCCCCAACCGAAGGAAGTCCCCCGAACGGGACCGGAGCCTTTGCCCCCGGAAACGGTGTCCAGGACGGGGATGAAGCTTTCTGCCCCGCGGCTCTCCGGGGTATCTCCCAGAGAAAAATGAAAGACCGGTGGATCGAAAGCCTGTCCGCCAACCTGCACGGGTTGCTCTTCCAGGTGAGGCGGGCTCCCTCCGGCAAAGATCTTATCGCCTGCATTGGAGGAACCCTTGCTTCCTATTTCGGTTTTAGCCCAGACAATGCCCCGGTGGACAGGGATGCTTTTTTCCGGAACGTCTCTCCCGGCGACCTTCCAGGGGTTGTCCGGTCTTTCGATGAAGCCATGGAAAAGAAGAGCACCTGGAGGTGTGAGTTCCGTCTCGAACTTCCTGAGCGCCGCCGGTTTTTCGTCGAGGGGACGGCGTCACCGACGGAGGAGCCCGAGGGCAGCCTTCTGTGGCACGGGTTCCTCGCGGATGTGACGGAGAGGAAGGACCTCGAGGAGAGGCTGAAGGACCAGCTGGAACTCCAGGAGCAGATCTTTGCCACCATCCCCGTGCCCCTCGTCCTCAAGGATCATTCTTCACGGTTCCTCCAGGTCAACGAGGCTTTCGCAGATTTCGTGAACAAGCCCAGGGAGGACATCCTGGGAAAGGGCCCCCATGAGGTCTTCGGCCCGGAGCTGGCCGAGCTGGTCTTCCGGGAAGACCGGGAAATTCTCCGGACAGGGGAGACGAAGATGGACCTTGAGCGCCGGGTGACTGATGGTCACGGCAGGCTGATGTGGCTGAAGTCCTACAAGGGCCCCATCCGGAACAGCCGGGGAAAGATCGTGGGCATCGTGGGGGGGAACATGGACATTTCCGCCGTGAAGGACGCGGAAGAAGCCCTCAGGGAGAGTGAAGCCCGCTGGAAGTTCGCCCTGGAAGGATCGGGAGCGGGGGTCTGGGATCTCGATGTCCGGACCGGCGACATCTTTTTTTCGAAACAGTGGAAGGTGCTGCTGGGCTACGAAGACCACGAGATACGGAATTCCCTGGAGGAATGGAAGAGGCTGATCCATCCGGACGACGCCCAGGCGACCTTCCGGCAGATTGAACTTACCCACGAGGAGAATCTGGACGTCTGCACTGCCGAATTCCGGATGAAGCGGAAGGACGGAGAGTGGGCCTGGATCCTCGGCATGGGAAAAGTGGTGGAGCGCGGAGGAGACGGCAAGCCGCTCCGGATGATCGGCACCCACACGGACATCACTGAACGAAAGAACGCCGAAAAGATCATCTTCCACCAGGCCACTCACGACGCCCTCACTGACCTGGCCAACAGGTCCCTGTTCAATGACCGTCTCGAGATGGCCATGGCCGAGGCCAGGCGGTGCGGGAAAAAAATCGGGGTTACTTTTCTCGACCTGGACAATTTCAAGAAAGTGAACGACGCCCTGGGGCATTCGGCGGGAGATATGCTGCTTGTAAGCGCCGCAGAAAGGATGCGGCGGACGCTCAGGGATACGGACACCCTGGCCAGGATCGGGGGGGACGAATTTGCCTTTCTTTTCCCCCTGGTGGAGGACCGGGCCGAGGTGGAAGCCGTGGCGGCCCGGATTCTGGAAACGCTCTCCGCGCCGTTCATCATCGAGGGACGGGAGTTCACCATTTCCGGGAGTATGGGGATCTGCCTCTTTCCGGAGGACGGCGGCGATGCGCAGACACTCATGAAGAGGGCCGACATGGCCATGTACGAGGCAAAGCGGGCGGGGAAGAACACCTGGCGCCACTGGGCGGGGTTACCCTGTTCCGTCAACGGATAAACTTGCCGGAAGAAAGGATGAAGAACATGTTTCCGTCATTCAGCTATGAAATGCCCACCAGGGTGGAGTTCGGCCGTGGGGTGGCGCTCCGCACAGGGGAAGAGGTCGGAAGGATCGGCGGCACGCGGGTTCTGCTTATCTCCGACGAAGGGGTCCGGAGGGCTGGACTGCTCGACCGCGTCACGGAGAGCCTTGACCATGCTTCCGTTCCCTGGGACCTGTTTCTCGATGTGGAACCCAACCCGAAAGACCGGAATGTCCATGCCGCGGCTGCCGCAGTGTCCAAATCGGGGGCGGACTGTCTCGTGGCGGTGGGCGGAGGCAGCCCCATCGACTGTGCCAAGGCCGTGGCCATCGTGGCCGCGGCGGGGGGCAAGGTCAGGGAGTACGAGGGACGCTTCAAAACCTCCGTCCTTCCCCTTCCCATCATTGCCGTGCCGACTACTGCCGGAACGGCGAGCGAGCTGACCTTCGGCTCCGTCATCACGGACACGGCGGCGAAATTCAAGTTCACCGTCAAGAGCCCCCTGCTGGCCCCGAAAGTGGCCCTGGCCGACCCGGGAATGACGGCCACCATGCCGAAGAACCTCACCGCATTCACGGGAATGGACGCCCTGACCCACGCCATCGAAGCCTATACCTGCCGGGCCGCCACGCCCTTCTCCGACGCTCCTGCCATTGTGGCCATGGAGCTTATCGGGAAGTATCTTCGCAGGGCCTGGAAGGACGGCTCCGACATGGAGGCCAGGGAGGGAATGCTCCTCGGGAGCCTCCTCGCCGGGGTGGCCTTCAGCCATTCCGACGTGGCGGCGGTCCACTGCCTCGCCGAGGCTCTGGGCGCACTGTACGACGCTCCTCACGGAGCCTGCAACTCCATCGCCCTTCCGGCCGTAATGGAATTTTCCATGGATGCCTGCGTGGACCGGTACGCCAGGGTGGCCGCCTGCCTCGGCCTGTCCTTCTCCACTCCCCGGGAGGGGGCGGAAAAGGCCGTGGAAGAAGTGAAGCGGATGGCCATAGATCTTGAGCTGCCCTCTCTTTCGGTTTTCGGCATCAAAGAGGAGGATTTCGACGAGATCGCCGCGAAATCGGAGGCCAACTCGTCGAATCCGGACAACCCGAAGATCCTCACGAAGGCCGACTATGTCGGGATCCTCAAAAAACTGACCTCCGCATAAGGAGGGGTCCGCCGTGCCGGCCTGCTGAAAATCCGGGTTTCCGCGGAGAAAGGCTGTTTTGAAGGCGGACAGGAAAAGGAAACAGAAAAGCGAAGGGAGAACGGGCAGTTCCCGCCTTCGCTTTTTTATTGCACGAGAAGGGCCGCCATCTCCTCCATGTTTTCGGCCAGCTTGTCCCGGAAAGCGAGCAGGAGCGGCTCCAGGGAGGTTCGGCTTGTCATGGTGAAGACCAGCTTGTGGGGGAACATCAGGTAACGGACGCCGAACCCCTCGTCGTCCGACGGGCCGTAACCGTAGATGCGGAATGCCTCAGTGGGGCCCGTGCTCGTGGAGACCATGTTCCTGGAAAGAACGGCGTATCCGGGGGAGGAAAAGAGGGCCGGTGGTTCGTGAACTCCTATCTCCCGGCCGAAGCGTTCCATCATCTTCCGGAGGCCGAAGAGGTGGCGGTCCACTCCCCGCCCGTCCCGGCATTCCGCGACCCGTTCACTGTGGGCCCTTGAGGCGGCCTTCAGGGCTTCCGCGGTCCGCCTGTGCGCGAAGGCGGCCGCTTCCGCCGTGACTGGGCGCATGGCCTCGGTGCGGCCCAGGAGAAACTGCCGGGTCATCACCGCTTCATAGGCGTTCAGGAATCTTCCGTACAGGCCGAAGACCGATGTCTGCATGGCCACCTGGCAGAATGCGTCGGGACTCATCCCGAGGCCCTTGATTTTCTCCCGTCCGAAGGCTGAGAATTCAAGGACGGCCAGCGTAGTGTTCTTCCGCAGGCAGTGGAGGGCCTGTCCGGCTTCTTCGAGATGCCGGACGGCTTCTTCGGAAAGGTGAAAGGGCAGCGGCAGGGCGGAAGGAGCCTGCCATTTCCCATATCCGCCCGTCCCGCCGGACCTGAGAATGACGGATGCAAGAAGCGCGTGCTGGGAGCCGTCCAGGCCGGAGTGCTCGAAGTTCAGGCCCGCTTCTCCCCTTTCATCGACGATGATCTGGAAAGACTTGTCATACCATCGGTTCGCTCCTCCTCCGGAGAGATAGTGAAGCCCCTTCCCCTGGAGAGAGGGCGGGGTTTCCGGGTCGAGACAGAGGACGAAGAGGGCCGACTCTATTCTCTCCAGGTTCCCGCGGTTCTCCGGACAGATGGAGGCGATCGTTTCCCTGAGAGCCCCCCAATCCCTCCGGGGGAGTGATGTGCCGAGGCCGATCTCCCCGCCGGGCCGCGGGGAAGCGGCAATTTCATCGAGACGGACGGCGAGGCTTTCATGGGATGCCTCGTTCCCCTCCGGAGAGAGGACGTCCAGCGACCATGCCCCTCCTCCGCACAGGACGGTGATGTGGCGGCTGTCCGGCCGCGTGGCGAGTTCGTCGCCGGAGAGACCGGCAATTCTCGTGGTGCCGAACAGATTTCTGTACTGGCTCATGCACAGAGGCGTTCCCCGGTCGGTATCGGGAGGGAGGGTTTCGCTGTCGATGCTTTTTTTCAGGGAGAGTGCGGCGGAGATCAGCCATGCTGCCCTCCGGGAGCGGGGGGACGGGCTGAGGAGAGGCGGAAGGTCCAACAGGGAAAAGACATTGCTGTTGATCACAAGGGGGGCGGGGGATTCGAGATAGGTCCGGAGCCAGAAGTCCGAGAGCCAGCTTTCCGGCGTCTCTTCGGACCACTCCTCCAGGCGGCGCTGGAGCTTTCTGCCCGCCCCGCCGGGAGCGAGAAAGGCCCGGGCTGACTCCGCCGTCTCATGCCGGCCCTGTTCGTCAAGAAGGGGAGCCGTCCAGTCCAAAAATTTCGGGAGGGTTTCCTCAAGAGGAAGAACGGGGAGCCTGGGAAGGCTCCCCTGGAAAGCAAACGTGCCGGATGTTTCCGGATATTTTTCAGCCATGGAGAAGGTTACCTCTTGGGCGGTTCCCACCGCTTGGCCATGTTCTGAGTGAGACGGTCGATGACAATGGCCAGGAACACCACGCTCATGCCCGCTTCGAATCCCCTGCCCACGTCGATGCGGTTGATGGAGAGCAGGACTTCCTGTCCCAGGCCCCGGGCACCGATCATGGACGAGATGACGACCATGGCCAGGGCCATCATGGTGGTCTGGTTCACTCCTGCCAGGATGCTCGGCATGGCAAGGGGAAGGCGCACTTCCCTGATGAGCTGCCAGCGCGTGGCGCCGTAGGCCAGGGCAGCCTCCTCCACGGGCTTGGGAACCTGGTTCAGCCCGAGGGCGGTCAGCCTGATCACGGGAGGAAGGGCGTAGATAAGGGTGGCGAGAACAGCGGGGACCTTGCCCAGTCCGAAAAGCATCATTGCCGGTATGAGGTAGACAAAGCTCGGCATGGTCTGCATTCCGTCCAGAAGGGGACGGAGAACGGCGGCGACGGGCCGCAGCTCCGCCATGAGCACGCCGAGGGGCAGCCCGATGATCAATGCCATGAGAACGGCGGTGATGATCACCGAAAGGCTTTCGACGGCCATTGCCCAGAGACCGAACATGCCGATGACGAAGGGCAGGGATGCCAGAATCACGGAGGAAATGAGTTTTTTCGACGAATACCAGCTCAGCAGAAAGACGCCCGCTATGTAGGCCCACCACGGGATGAACGTGAGAATCGAGTTGACTCCGAGGAGGAACGAGAGTATCCCGTCGGAAATGGAATCGAAGACGGGGGAGTAGGCCTCGATGAGATTGTTGATGAATTCATTCACCGCCCCGGCCACGTGGTACCGGAAAGCTTCAGGAAACATGGGATGCTCCCTCCTTCCCCGCCCTGCTTCTGGCCAGGACCTCTTCGGCCCGCCTCATCTGCTCCCGTTCGTCGCTGACGAACCGCATGACATAATCATCTGCCGGGTTCGCGATGACCTCGTCGGGAGACCCGACCTGGACGATCTCTCCTTTTTTCATGATGGCCATGCGGTCTCCCATGCGGAGCGCCTCGGAAAGGTCATGGGTCACGAAAAAGATGGTCTTGTGCATAACCTTCTGAAGATGGATCATCTCGTCCTGCAGCTCCCGCCGGATGAGGGGGTCGAGCCCGCTGAACGGCTCGTCCATGAGCAGGATGGGCGCGTCCATGACGAGAGCCCGGGCGATTCCCACCCTCTGGCGCATGCCGCCGCTCAGGGACGCCGGGTAGTATTTCTCCCATCCCTTGAGCCCGACCTTTTCGATAGCGTCCGCTGCTTTCCCCATCCTGCATTCCTTTTCTTCTCCCCTGAGCTTCAGGCCGAAGGTGACGTTCTGCAGAACCGTGCGGTGGGGCAGCAGGCCATAATGCTGGAAGACCATGGCGATTTTTTCCCTGCGGAAATTGACGAGCTGCCGTTTGTTCATGGCTGTCACGTTCTCGCCGTTGATGATGATGTCTCCGGAGGTGGGTTCCACGAGACGGAGCAGGCACCGGATAAGGGTCGATTTGCCGCTGCCGGAGAGCCCCATGATGATGAACGTCTCTCCCTGCCTGATTTCCAGTGACACGTTTTTCATCGCCACCACGGCGTCTTCTCCCCTGTCAAGCTCCTCCACACGCTCCTCGTTCTCCACGTCCGAAGAAGAAACGGTCAGGCCCTTCTTACGGGTATAGATTTTCCAGAGGTCGCGGATAAGAATGGCCTCCGCTGCGGTTCCGCCCCCGGAAACGCCGGATGCGGCGTCCGCCTGCTGCGGGGCGTCCAACTATTTCTCCTCCTTCAGCGCCGCGGTCACTTTTTCAGCCACGTCGGAGGAAACCCAGGATGTCCAGACATCCTCGAAATTTTTCAGGAACCAGACGGCGGCCTGCCGCGTATCCGCCTTCGTCTCGAACATGAAGCCGAGGACCTTGTTGTTCTGCTCGAGGGTTGTGCTGTAGTTTTTCAGGAATGCCGCGATGTCGGGGTTGGCCTCCGCGAACTTCGCATTGGCGACGATGAGCACACGCACCGACGGAATGGCGCAGGCGTACAGGTTCTCGTCGTTCCAGAGCTTTTCATCGTAGGGGGGCTCTTCGAGCATGGTCATGTCAAGAAGCCCCATGACCCACGTGGGCTCCCAGTAATAGGCCAGGACGGGCTGGCCCCGGTCGTAGGCCCTCTTGATGGCGGTGGAGAGGGCGGTTTCGGAGCCTGCGGAAAAGGCATCGTAATGCTTGTCCAGGCCGTAGCCCCTGATCTTCATCTCGTTGATGGACGTGACCTTCCAGCCTGCCGGTCCGTTGAGAAGGCGCCCCTTCTTCGGGTTCTCGGGGTCCTTGAAGAGCTCCCAGTATTTCGGAAGGTCGGCAACGGACTTGAGGTCGGGAGCGACCGGCTTGATACCCCGGGCTTCGTCTCCCTTGATCATGTAGGTGGGAACGTACCATCCCTGGGGGGCGTCGGGGAAATTCGTTCCGAGGCTCACCATTTTTCCGCTGGCCGTGGCTTTCTCCCAGAACTCGAGAATGTTGTCAACCCAGCCTTCCATGGAAAAGTCGGCGTCTCCCCGCTCGATGCCCATCATTCCCGGAAGGGACTCGGCGAAGATGAAGTCAGTCTCTTTGCCGAATCCTTTCTCGATGATGTAGGCCGCAATGCGGTTGTGGACCTGGACGCTGTCCCAGCTGAAGTCGACCAGCGTCACGGGGCGGGCTGCCGCCGTTCCCGGAAAGGCGGTAAACAGGCATAGGACTGCAAGAACAAGCGCAATAGTGGTTCGCATTTTCATGCAAACACCTCCTGGTAGGAATTTTTTGCGTTGGATGCCGGTAAAGGAAATGGACATCCGCGAAGAAAAATGAAGTGTTTCCCCTCGGGGTGAACATGTATTATCTGATTAAAACTCAAGGCGCACAATTTGTCAAGATAGATAATTCTGTATTGTATATCCACCCTCCCCCTGTGGGCGCAGGCCCCGGCAGGGGGTATACTTATCCTCACCTACTATCCAAAAGGGGGCTGAGCTATGCGAAACGTGGTGAACGGTATGAAGGGATATTTTGACCGGGGGATGGACTTCCTGTTCAGGCAGATCGACGAATGCCCGGACGACCTCTGGAACAGGAAGGGCGGCGGATTCTTTTATTGGCAGCAGGTGTACCATGCGTTCTTCTGCGTGGACTATTTCCTTCTCCCCCCCGAAGGGGAGATGGTGGAAGAACCTTTCGGACGGGCTGTGGCCATGTTCAGCGAGGTGCCTCCGGTAGCTCCTTCGAAGGAGACTGTGAGAGAATTCGGCGCAGTCATGAGGAAAAAGGCGGACGAGTGGATTGCCGCCCTCGACGACGAGTCCCTGGGGCTCAGGCATGAGGGAATGACGGCCCGTAAGAAGGCGGAAACATGCAACGGTGCGGTTTTTGCCTCCCTGTGCGGCCACAACATGTACCACGTGGGGTGCCTCGATTCGGTGCTCCGGGAGCATGGCCTGAAGGGAGTCTACTGATCTCTGACGGACGGGGAGACCGGTTCCGGAGGGCAGACCCGTCATGGTATGATGAACCCCGGTCCTGCAGGACCGGGGTTTTTCCTGCGGCCCGCAGAAGCACGAAAGTGTACGGAGAGGAGGAGTATGGTGCCGGCCCCATTGTTTGTCTTCGCCCCGGACAGGTCTGTTCTCGGCCTGCTGGCGGTCCTCGTGTCGGGGGCCTCTGTTCTGGCGTCCGCCGGGTACTTTTCCTCTCCTGAAGACCGCCGCTTTTACTCTTCCTGGACCGCCGTCTTCCTCCTCACGGTCCTTGGGTGCCTCTTCTCCGCCTCCTGGCTCGGCTACCTCGTTTTCCTCGAGCTGTCCACCGCCGCCCTGTTCTTCCTCACGGCCCGGAAGGAGCCCCGGACGGCCTTCCGGTACCTCACGGCCCAGCTTGCGGGGGCGGCCCTTCTTCTGGGAGGGATCGCCGGCGCGGGGGGCGGCCTTGCCTTCGGCCCGGTGGAAGGGGATGTCCGCCTTCTGTTCATCCTGGGCCTGGGTGTGAAGACGGCGCTGCCGGGTCTGCACTTCTGGCTTCCGGAGACCCACGGGAGGGCGCCTGCGCCTGTGAGCGCCCTGCTGTCGGGGGTGGCGGTGAAGACGGGAGCCTTCGGCATCCTGACGGCCCTCGGCGGCGTGCCGTCCCCGGGCCTCGTGGCCGCCGGGGCCGTCATGGCGCTCTGGGGAGTGATCCAGGCCCTTCCGCAGCATGACGCCAAAAGGCTTCTCGCCTACCATACTGTGAGCCAGTTGGGGTACGTGATGGCGTCTGCGGGAGCGGGAGGAGCGGCGGGAGCGGTGTACCATTCCCTTGCCCACGGGCTGTTCAAGGGGTGCCTGTTTCTGTGTGCGGGGTCGCTGGAGAAGTCCTTCGGCACTCGGGACCTCGGCCTGCTGGAAGGGCGGGGGCGGGAGCTTCGCTGGACCCGTTGGCTGTTCTGGCTGTCGGCGGCGGCCATCATGGGTCTTCCGGGGACGGTGGGGTACGGGAGCAAGATTTTCGTGAAGGAGCCGCTCGGCAGCTGGCCCCTTGCGGGGATTGCGCTGGCCGTGGCGAACGGGGGAACGGTGATGTCCTTCTGCAAGATGGGGTACTATGCCTTCGGCCCCGGAAAGAGGAGCGCCGGTGGACGGTCCGTGAGCGAGAGCGGTTGGATGGTGCTCGGTATGGTTCTGCTGTCGGTGCCCGTGGTGGTGCTGGGGCTGTTCCCCGGCGTGTTGGGGAGGCTGCTCGGCGGGGGAGAGCAGGAGCTGTTCTCCGCGGGGAAGCTGGCGGAGAGCCTCGGGGTGTTCTGTGCTGGTGCGGCGCTCTTTTTTCTTTTCCGGAAGAGGCTGGGGACACTCGGGGAGCTGCCGGATGCGGACCGTCTGACGGACCGCCTGCCCGCGTTTTTTGCCCGCGCGGTGCTCCCGTTCCGGCGCCTCCAGGGAGGCAACCTCCGGGAATATGTCCTTGCGGCCACAGTGAGCACAATTTTTCTGCTTCTCCTTCTCTCCTGACTTTTTGTCCGGAAGCTCTCCATGATATGATTATGAAGCATATTCAGTCCGCGGGAAGGAGGCGGGACCATGAAAATACCGCCGGGAACCTTTCTTCTTTTTCTCGCTCTTTTTGCAGCCTGGACGGCCATGGCCGGTTTTTTCTCCCCGGCCTTCCTTCTGGCGGGAGCCATGCTGTGCCTTTTCATCACCCGGATCACCTGGAAACCTTTTTTCGGGCGGAGGGTGTTTTTTGCGCCGAAGCTTTTCTTCCGGCGCATGTTTTATTTCGCAGCCTTTATTCCCTTTTTCGTCTTCGCCATGGTAAAGGCGTCCTTTGACGTGGCCCGACAGGCGTTCAGCCGGAAGATGGACATCTCGCCGGGAACGTTCGTCTACCCGTCCACCCTTTCCACGAAGGGAGCGGTGGTGGCCCTGGCGAACGCGGTGACCCTGACGCCGGGCACGCTGACGGTGGACATGTCCGGGGGAAAGATGCTGACCGTCCATGCCCTCTCCGTGGCTGACGGCGGACGGGAACGGCTTGCGGCGGATATACGCAGGCTCGAGGAAGGCATCAGGAGGTTCACGGAATGATACTGGCAGCCCTGTGGGGGATGGTGATCTCGGGTATGATCGGGTTCGTCCGGGTGATTCTGGGACCCTCTGCGGCGGACCGGCTGGTGGCGGCGGACGCCCTTTCCGTCATCTTCACCATGGTGCTCGTGCTGCTGAGCCTGTACCTCGAAACGTCCTTCCTCCTGGACGTGGCCCTCGCCTTTTCGGTCCTTTCCTTCGCCGACATGCTCCTGATGGCGAAATATTTCGAGCACGGGGAACTGCACAAATGACCTGGGCCGCCGTCCGTTTCCTGGGAGGGCTCTGCATCGCCGGGGGCGTGTTTTTCAGTTTCGCTGCTGTGGTGGCCATTCTCCGGTTTCCCGACGTCTACACCCGGCTTCACGGAAGCGCCAAAGCCCTTTCAGGCGGGGGAATTCTCATTCTCCTGGGAGCCCTTCCCTTCACCGGGAGCATTTCGGGAGCCCTCAAGCTTCTGCTCATCGCACTCTTTTTTGCGGTCTCGAACCCCATGGCGTCCCACGCCATCGCCAGGGCATGCCGCAGGCGGGACATGATGAAGGAGCCCCGGTGGTGAGCACTCCGCTGCTGGCGCTCCTGTACGGCTTTATCCTGCTCACGGCGGCGGTGGCCGTTTTCCTGGAGGATCTTCTGAGTTCCTTCATCTCCCTCTCCGTGATGGGCGTTCTCATGGCGACGGTCTTCGCCCTTCTCCGTGCCCCCGACGTGGCCCTCACCCAGGCGATCATCAATTCCGGCCTCGTGACGTCCCTTCTGCTGGTCGCCTACAGCCAGACCCGGAAGACCCCCCGGCCCCCGGAAATCTGCGCCGAATGTGCCCCGTGGCTCCGGTGGCGCATTCCAGCCCTTGTCTGCGGTCTGCTGGCGGCCCTTCTTTTCAGGGGCTTCCTCTCCCTGGCAGCCGGCAGGCCCCTGGGTACGGCCTCGTCCCATTTCCTCTCCGCGACGCTGCGGGATACGGGCGGCATGAACGTGGTCGGGGCCATCCTGCTGGATTACAGGGCCTTCGACACCCTGGGGGAGACTACAGTCATCTTCGCCGCCGTCTCCGGAGTGTCCCTCCTCCTTTCCGGCGGACGGCAGGTCCATTCAGGGTACGGGCTCTCCTTCATCGTGAAGCGCGGTATGGCTCTCCTGACGCCCTTTATCCTTCTCTATGCGGCGAGCATCATCCTCCTGGGGCACCTCACCCCGGGAGGAGGCTTCCAGGGGGGAAGTGTCTTCGCCACGGTGGCCATCCTCATGTGCGTAGTCTACGGCACCGGCTTCGAGGCGTCCCGGATTTCGTCGAAGAGCAAGGAGACCCTTGAAGCGGGAGGGGCCCTTCTTTTCGTGTTCATAGGCCTTATCGGGCTGGCCTGGGGCGGCGGCTTCCTGGCCAATCTGGCGGGGCCCTTTTTCCCGGGGACGCCGGGAAGCCTCTTCAGCGGGGGGAACATGCTGCTGCTCAACCTTGCGGTAGGGCTGAAGGTGGGCGCCGGGCTCTCCTCGATCTTTTACGCCATGATCAAAATACTCGAACTGGAGGACGAACCATGATCACCATGAGCTTCGTCACGGCGGCCCTTCTTTTTGCCCTGGGGCTTTTCACCGTCCTGACGCGGCGCAACGCCTTCAAGACGGTGATCGGCCTGACCCTCATGGAATCTGCCGTGCTGCTTCTCCTCATCTCCTGGGCCTATGTTCCCGACGGCTGGGCGCCCATTCTGCCCCTGAAGGGACCGGGGGCGGACCCGCTGCCCCATGCCCTTACCCTTACCGCCATAGTCATCGGGGCGTGCGATATCGCCCTTGCCTTCGCCTTCATCATGAAGCTGAACCGTTTCGAAAAGACGGTGGACGTGGACCGCTTCCGGCGGCTTAGGGGCTGATCGGGCCGTGGACAGACATATTCTCGCCTTTCTGGCGGTCCTCGTGTCGGGGGCCTCTGTTCTGGCGTCCGCCGGGTACTTTTCCTCTCCTGAAGACCGCCGCTTTTACTCTTCCTGGACCGCCGTCTTCCTCCTCACGGTCCTTGGGTGCCTCTTCTCCGCCTCCTGGCTCGGCTACCTCGTTTTCCTCGAGCTGTCCACCGCCGCCCTGTTCTTCCTCACGGCCCGGAAGGAGCCCCGGACGGCCTTCCGGTACCTCACGGCCCAGCTTGCGGGGGCGGCCCTTCTTCTGGGAGGGATCGCCGGCGCGGGGGGCGGCCTTGCCTTCGGCCCGGTGGAAGGGGATGTCCGCCTTCTGTTCATCCTGGGCCTGGGTGTGAAGACGGCGCTGCCGGGTCTGCACTTCTGGCTTCCGGAGACCCACGGGAGGGCGCCTGCGCCTGTGAGCGCCCTGCTGTCGGGGGTGGCGGTGAAGACGGGAGCCTTCGGCATCCTGACGGCCCTCGGCGGCGTGCCGTCCCCGGGCCTCGTGGCCGCCGGGGCCGTCATGGCGCTCTGGGGAGTGATCCAGGCCCTTCCGCAGCATGACGCCAAAAGGCTTCTCGCCTACCATACTGTGAGCCAGTTGGGGTACGTGATGGCGTCTGCGGGAGCGGGAGGAGCGGCGGGAGCGGTGTACCATTCCCTTGCCCACGGGCTGTTCAAGGGGTGCCTGTTTCTGTGTGCGGGGTCGCTGGAGAAGTCCTTCGGCACTCGGGACCTCGGCCTGCTGGAAGGGCGGGGGCGGGAGCTTCGCTGGACCCGTTGGCTGTTCTGGCTGTCGGCGGCGGCCATCATGGGTCTTCCGGGGACGGTGGGGTACGGGAGCAAGATTTTCGTGAAGGAGCCGCTCGGCAGCTGGCCCCTTGCGGGGATTGCGCTGGCCGTGGCGAACGGGGGAACGGTGATGTCCTTCTGCAAGATGGGGTACTATGCCTTCGGCCCCGGAAAGAGGAGCGCCGGTGGACGGTCCGTGAGCGAGAGCGGTTGGATGGTGCTCGGTATGGTTCTGCTGTCGGTGCCCGTGGTGGTGCTGGGGCTGTTCCCCGGCGTGTTGGGGAGGCTGCTCGGCGGGGGAGAGCAGGAGCTGTTCTCCGCGGGGAAGCTGGCGGAGAGCCTCGGGGTGTTCTGTGCGGGTGCGGCGCTCTTTTTTCTTTTCCGGAAGAGGCTGGGGACACTCGGGGAGCTGCCGGATGCGGACCGTCTGACGGACCGCCTGCCCGCGTTTTTTGCCCGAGCGGTGCTCCCGTTCCGGCGCCTCCAGGGAGGCTATCTCCGGGAATATCTTCTGGCCGCGGTTTCCGCGGCCCTGCTGCTGGCGGTCCTTCTGTTCTGAGGACGGGCGGGGGAAGGATGATCTCATGATCTTTTCTGACTACTGGATGCTCTGGCCGATTGTCGTCCCCCTGGCGGCGGCGTTCGTGCTGCAGGTGCTGGACTATTTCGTTCCGGAAAGGATGGAGGGCTGGATAAGGATTTCCGCTGTCGTCACCGCAGCGGCTGCCCTCGGGGCTTCCTTCTCCGGCTGGAACGCGGTGCGGGTGCTCCATGTGGGGGGGTGGGCCGCCGAGCTTGGAATTATCCTCGTCACCGACAGGCTCTCTTCCGTTTTCCTTCTCGTTTCCTCCCTGGGGGGGGCGGCTTCCGCCTGGACAGTGTTTTTCCCCTTCCGGAGGGAGAACCGCCGCTTCTGCGGGTTGTTCTTTATTCTCTGGGGAGCGCTCAACGGAATTCTCGTCACGGGCGACCTCTTCAACATGTACGTTTTTTTTGAGATCCTGGCCGTATCGGCCTATGTGCTGGCAGGAGCCGCCATGACCCGGGAAGGCCTCGAGGCGGGGCTGAAATACCTCGTCCTCGGCACCGTGGGGGCCCTGTTCCTTCTTATGGGAACGGCGCTGCTCTACATGGGGAGCGGAACGCTGAACCTCGCCCTTCTTTCCTCCGCCATGGAGAGCGTTCCCAGGGGTGCGGCCGCCGCCGCCGCCGCGTGCCTCCTGACAGGGCTCGGACTTAAAATGGGAATGTTTCCCTTTCATTTCTGGCTTCCCGACGCTCATTCGTCCGCGTCCACAGGGGTGAGCATGATTCTGTCCGGAGTGGTGGTGAAGGCCTCTTTCTACGCCCTGCTGCGGATCGTGTTCCTTCTTTTTCCGGCAGGGTCCGGCTTCTTTTCGGTTCCCGACATCCTTCTGGCTCTCGGTGTTCTCTCCCTCGCGGCGGGGCACCTGTCCGCCCAGCGACAGCATGACGTGAAGCGCCTCCTGGCGTGGTCCACGGTGGCCCACATGGGGTACCTTCTGATCGGCGCAGGGTGCGCTTCTCCCCTGGGCATCGGCGGAGCCCTTCTTCACGCGCTCAACCACGGGGCGGCGAAAATGGGGCTCTTCCTCGGTGCCGGCGGGCTGTATTCCCTTTCGGGGAGCAGGAACTGGCGTTCCTTCGGGGGGGCAGCGTCACGCCATCCCCGGGAAACGGGAGCCATGGCCCTCCTGGCGGCGTCTCTGGCGGGCATTCCTCCCCTGGGCGGCTTCTGGAGCAAGTGGATGATTCTCCTGGCGGCGGCGGAGCGGGGGGCCTGGGTTGCGGCCCTGGCGGTGGCTGCGGGTACAGTCCTCTCGTGCCTCTATTATGTTCCTCTTTTCTTCGTGCTGTACGGTCCGTCACGGCCCGAAGTCTCCGCAAAGAAGTCGGGAGCCCCATTCCCCGGGGGAAGGCTACTCCTTGCCCTCGGCGCTTCAGCGGTGCTCCTCGCGCTCCTCTATCTCGTTCCCGGGCTGCGGGAGCAGTTTGTTTCGGCGGGAACGTCGGCCCTGGTCCCGGACGCCTACATCGGGAATGTCCTGGGCAGGCCGGTCCCCTGACGGTGTTTATCCATGGCAAGGAGGTTGATCTCGCCCATGACTGAAAAAAAGGAACTGCGGGAACTCGTGTCACCATTGCAGGAAGTTCTTCTTGAGTCCCGGCGGACGGCTATGACGGCCGTCAACGCGGAGATGCTCAGGGCCTACTGGGAGATGGGAAAAATTCTCCTGGAGGCACGGGAAGGAGAGAATGTCCCGGATGACCTTCTCGAAGCCGTGTCGGCGGAGCTGGCGCCGGAATTCGGGAGGGCGTTCAGCGCGAAGAAGCTCGCGGCCATCCGGTCATTCTACGGCGAATACGCCCACCGGCCTCCCCTTATCCGCTTCCATGAAAAGAACGAGCTCGCGGAATCGGGGCTTCCGCCCCTTAACCCCAGGCTCAGCTGGACCCATTACCGCCTCCTTCTTTCCCTTCCCGGGGAGGAGGAGAGAAAAGCGGCCGAGCGGATGACTCTTCGGGAGCGGTGGTCCGTATCCGAACTGGAACGGCAGCTCGGGAACGGAACCCCCCTGGTGTGCCCGGATACGGGAGAGGAGTGCGACGACGGTCCCTCCTACCCAGAGGATTTCGCCTCCGATCCCCATGTCCAGGCCTTTCTCGGGGTCCCCGAGAGGCAGCGTCTCACGGAAACCGTCCTCGAACGGGCTCTCATCGACCATCTGCAGACTTTTTTCCTCGAGAAAGGGCAGGATCTCTATCTCGTGGAACGGCAGAGAGAAACCGTCCTCGACGGAGAAGCGGTGTTCACCGACCTCCTCTTCTACTCCAGGCCCCTTCATGCCTTTCTCGCGGCGGAACTGGTGTACGGCGATTTTTCCCGTGAGGATGAACAACGGATGGAGCGTGTCCTCCGGAAGATCAGGGAGGACGGCCTGGTGGAGGATGAGACGGAGAATCCTCCGGCGGGGCTTCTCCTCTCGGTGAGGAAGGACGGCGGGCGGATGAGGTATATCTTCCCTGCCGGGGCCGCCGGGCAGGAACAGCGATACCGCTCCAGGCTCCCCCTGGAGGAGGATATCGCCGCCGAGCTTGAAAGGGAGCGGGACGAGATCCTGGCCCGCTACCCCTTCCTGGAAGAATGACATTCCCGTGCCTTGACAAAACGAATTCATCGGGGCTATAGTAGAGACGCAGGGGAACTTGAAAAAGCAGAATATTCTGCGCGCTTGATGAGTGCGTTCAGGGTGTTTTGCCCCACATACATGCAACAGGTGTACCTTCTACCGGGGAAGCTCCGCTTCCCCGGTTTTTTTTATTCTTTGCACCACACTTTCATCAGAATATGGAGGGAATAACATGGCAAAGCCGATAGTTGCGCGGTGGGAATGGAGGACCTTCGGGGCGGGATTCGACGAACCGGAGGAAAGGATCCGGACGTACGAACAGGGCAATTTCAAGGAGAGCGGGGAAGTGTACGTGCTCTCGAAGAACAGCGACGAGAACGTGAAGGTCCGGGACGACCTTCTTGACATCAAGTCCCTGCAGGAAGTGAACGCCGACGGTCTCGAACAGTGGTTCCCTGTGCTGAAGGCAGGTTTTCCCATCTCCGTGGAGGACCTGAAGAAGGTTTTCGGCTATTTCAAGGCCCCCGAGCCCATTTTCGGGCGGAAGGAATATACCTTCGACCAGTTCCTGAACGAGATCGTCCGTCCCAACCAGAATCTCCGGCTCGTCCAGGTGAAGAAGAAGCGGTATATCTACGTCATCAACGGGGCGGTCACCGAGATCGCCGAGACCGAATTCGACGGTGTGGCCCTCAGGACCATCTGCGTGGAGCACGAGGACCCCGAGGTGGTCATGAAGACGGTGCGGGAACTCGGAATGGAAGATCTGCCCAACATCAACTACATCCAGGCGATGAAAAAGACCGTGGGGATGGCGTGATTCCATGGACACCGTCAAGGCAGTCATAGACGTCGGCACCAATTCCATCAAGTTCCACGCCGCGAAGAAAAAAGCGGACGGGTCCCTTGAGACCGTGCTGGACAAAAACGACATCGCCCGCCTCGGCGAGGGGCTCAGGGAAACGGGGCTGATCGCTCCGGAAGCCCTTGAACGGAACGCCCTGTCCGTGGCGGCCTTCGCAGAAAAAGCGAAGGAGCTGGGTGCCGTGCCGGAGATCGTAGGCACCATGGCCCTCCGGACGGCGAAGAACGCAGCGGACTTCGCCTCCAGGGTGAAGGAGCTTACGGGCCTCGATGTCAGGATCATTCCCGGCGAGGAGGAGGCCAGGCTTTCCTACCTTGCCGTACTTTCCGGCCTTCCCCTCGCTGGAGGGGAGCTCGTCACCTTCGATACGGGCGGCGGAAGTACGGAATTCGTCTACGGCAAGGGTACGGAGATGGTGCGGAAGTTCAGCATACCCCTGGGGGCGGTGCGCATCACCGAGGAATTCTTCGCCGACGACCCGGTTCGTCCGGGCTCGGTGGACGCTGCGGTGAAGGAAATCCGCTCGAGCCTCACCGGCGGAGGGGTACTCGGCTCCCCCGAGGTGATCGTGGGCATGGGCGGAACCGTCACGAGCCTTGCATCCGTCAAGTTCAAAATGGAAACCTACGACCCCGACGTGGTCCAGGGGTCGGTCCTCACCCTGGCGGAGCTGAAGGACATGGTCGCCATGTTCGCCTCCATGACGCTGGAAGAGCGGAAAGGGGTGACGGGATTGCAGCCGAAGCGGGCTGATGTTATCCTTGCCGGAACATGTATCGTCTGCGTCATCCTGGAACTGCTCGGCGCCTCCTCGTTCACCGTGAGCGACAGGGGCCTGCGCCACGGGCTGGCCTACGAACTTTTCAACCAATAGGGGAATTCGCCCGGGAAAACAGGATCCGGGGCAGGGAAATTCCAAAAATTCTCAGGAGGTGTTTTTTCATGAAACGGATCATTGCCGTTCTGTGCATCGCGAGTCTCGCTGTGCTCGGGGCCTCGGCCGCCTTCGCGGCCTACCCTGAAAAACCCATACGGGTGGTCAACTACGTGGGACCGGGCGGCCTCATGGACGTGACGAGCAGGAAATTCGTCTCCATAGCCAAAAAATTCACCGACGCCACCTTCGTGGTGGAAAACAGAGAGGGCGCCGGCGGCCTGGTGGGGATGCAGGCGGTGCTCGAGCAGCCCGCCGACGGATACACCGTCTTCGCCGCCACCACGTCCAACATAGCGAAGGTGCTCACGTCCAAGAAGGATGTGGATGAGTTCATCTGGGGATTCGAATGGATCGCCATGCTCATGAAGGACCCCGAGTGTCTCATCGCTGCCAAAGACAGCCCCCTCAACACCTGGGAGGCCGTCTTCAAAGAAGCGCAGGAGAAAAAGGGCGCCCAGCTCTGGACAGGTCCCGCCGCGGGAGGCAACGACCACCTCATGGCCATGAAGGTCTGGGAGAAGAGCGGAATGAGCGCGAAGTGGATTCCCTACAACACAGGCCCTGAAGCCATGATGGCCCTTCTCAGCGGCCAGGGTGCGGTGTACGTGGGCAACCCCGCCGACATCGGCGGACGGGAAGGCTTTACCATCGTCGCCATTGCCCGCAAGGAGCGTTCCCCGAAGTTCCCGGACGCCCCCACCTTTACGGAACTCGGAATCCAGGGGCTCGAGGACGAGGCCATGTGGCGGGGCTTCGCCATGAAGAAGGGATCCCCCGAAGAAGCCATGGCCTGGTGGGAGGATCTTCTGAAAAAAGTGGCCGCCGACCCCGAGTGGAGGGAATTCCTGGAGAAGGACGGCATCGACGTGGTGGACTACGGCCGTCCCGAATTTACCGCCCAGATCAAGAAGGACATCGAGGACTCGACTCACTACCTCAAGCAGTACGGCCTGATCAAGTAAGCGTCTTTGCAGGCTGAAGAGGGATGCCCCCGGGGCGTCGTCGGAGAAGGCGGCGCCCCGTTTTTTTAGAAGCGGGATTTGCAGTGAAACGTGACCGCGGGCGATAATGCCCGGGGAGGTGGAAACTGGTGGAAGAAATGCTCGTTTTTCTCTCGGGAGGCACAGGGCTGCTTCTCTGGGCCGCAGGCCTCCCGGCAGTGCTGTTGGCAGTGTGGGCCGCCACGGGACGGGAGCGCCTGGCCCCGTTCCGGGTCCGGATGCTCATCTGCGCGGCCCTTTTGTATCTTTCCTTCGTCTTTTTCTTTCTGTCCTTCGGTCTCGAGGAGATCGAGGCCGTGGGGAGCAGCGCCAGGACAGCGCCGAGGCTCTGGGCGGCGGGACTCGCCCTCTTTACCGCCGACCAGCTTCGCCGCACCCTTCAGGGACGGGCTCCCCGGGATCCGGAAAGCGGCGACATCCGGCGGGTTCTCGCCACTGCCGCCATAGTCGCCTTTTCCCTCTGGGGAATGGATATCGCGGGGTATTATATTTCGTCGGGCATCATGCTCCTCGCGCTCTGCATTCTTCTGGGCGAGAGGCGTCCTGTCGTGTTTCTCTCCGTGACGGGGGGATGGATCCTGTTCTCCTGGGCCGTATTCTCCCGGATGCTGAACCTCAATCTGCCCTCCGGGCTTTTTTTCTGACAGGGAGGCCTTTTTCATGGAAACCCTATCTCATCTTCTTGAAGGACTGGGAAGCCTTATGGGGCCCATCCCCCTTCTCGTAATCGCGGCAGGGGTCGTCGTGGGCATCCTCGGCGGGGCCATGCCCGGAATATCTCCCTCCATGGCGGTGGCCCTGCTGCTGCCCTTCACCTTCGGCATGACGCCGTCCATGGGACTCGTCATGCTCTGCGCCATCTACCTGGCAGCGAACTACGGCGGGTCCATTACGGCGGTCATGATCAACACCCCGGGAACACCTTCAGCGGTGGTCACCGCCTTCGACGGATACCCCCTCACCAGGAACGGGAAGGCGGGTACGGCCCTGGGCATCTCTCTCATCGCGTCGGTGGTGGGAGGATTTGTCGGCATCATCATTCTCGTCCTCTTTTCTGCACCCCTGGCGAGATTTGCCCTGAAATTCTGGCCTGCGGAGTACTTCGCCCTGGCCATCCTGGGCCTTTCCACCATAGCCTCCCTTGGAGGCGGGCGGTGGCTCGAGTCCTTCATCGCCGTCCTTCTCGGCCTGCTGCTGAACACCATCGGACTGGATCCCCTCAGCGGGGTCAGCCGGTACACCTTCGATGTTCTCCGCCTGTACGACGGATTTTCCTTCATTCCCGTCCTCATCGGCCTGTTCGCCCTGAGCGAGGTATTCTCCGGCATCGAGTCGGGGGAAATCGGACATCCTCCGGCAGCCCCCGACAAAGAACGGTCGCCCTGGCCCAGCCTCAGGGATTATATGAAGCTGAAGTTCTCCATGCTCCGGGCGGGAGTCCTTGGAACAGTGATCGGCATTTTCCCTGGTGCCGGAGGTACGATAGCCTCATTCATCGCCTATGACGTGGAAAAGCGCCTGAGCAAAAACCCCGCCGAGTTCGGTCAGGGTGCTCCCGCAGGCGTGGCGGCCGCTGAGGCGTCCAACAGCGCGTCCGTAGGCGGAGCGCTGGTTCCCCTGCTGACTCTCGGCATCCCGGGAAGCTCCTCGGCGGCTGTGCTCATCGGCGCCCTCATGATCCACAACCTTCAGCCCGGGCCGGAACTCTTCACCAAGCACCCGGAGATAATCTATTCGCTGTTCTCAAGTCTTCTGGTGGCAAACGGCTTTATCCTCGCCCTCGGCCTTCTGGGAGCCAGGCTGTGGATCAAGGCCGCCCTCATACCGAAGCGGCTGCTCTATCCCCTCATTTTCGCCTTTTCCTTCATCGGCAGCTACGCGGTGCGGTCCTCCGTCTTTGACGTGGGGGTGTGCCTCGTTTTCGGCCTCGTGGGATGGCTTCTCTCCAGGGCGAAGTTTCCCGTTTCCCCCGTGGTCCTCGGAATGATCCTCGGCACCATGATCGAGAAGAATCTCAGGGCGACCCTCATGATGGGAGGATTCTCCCTCTTCGTGCAGCGGCCCCTTTCCCTGACCCTGCTTCTTCTGGCCCTCGCCTCGGTGGCTGTGCCCGCCCTGCGGGAGCGGAGAGCTGCCCGGAAGGGAACGCTGTGAACCTCCATCTTTTTTCGTACATCAACATCCTGGGCGGCCTGGCCCTCTTCCTCTACGGTGTGGAGGAAACCACGGCCGCTTTCGGTTCGAGCTTCGGCGGGAGATCCAAGGACCTCATGGTCCGGTTCACCCGGAAAAAGCCCCTGGCCTTCCTCTTCGGCGTTCTGCTTTCCGCCGTGGCCCAGGGCAGCACCGTGGCCACGTCCTTCGCCATCGGCTTCGTGGACGTGGGCATGCTCTCCTTTGCCGGCTCCGTGGTGGTGATGATGGGGGCCAGCGTGGGAGGCACCTTCGTGACCTTCCTGCTCAGCCTCGACATCGCCGCCTTCTCTCCCCTGCTCTTCGCCGCAAGCCTGCTCATGGTCCGGTTCGGGAGAGGAAAAACCTACAGGGTGGGCAACATGCTCCAGGGGCTCTCCCTGGTGCTTCTCGGAATGTTTGTCCTCAAACTCGGGGTGGGGCCCCTTCTTTCCACCCCGGGATTCGCGGACATCGCCGCCCATGCGGGACAAAACAGCCTCCTGACGGGCCTGGCGGCCTTCGCTGCCACGGCGGTCCTGCAGAGCAGCTCCGCCGTCATGGCGCTGGCGGTAACCCTTGCCACCTCCGGCGCCCTGCCGGTGGCGGCGGTCCTCCCGGTGATTTTCGGAGCTCACGCGGGATCCTCCGTGACGGTCCTCATCGCGGGATTGTCCGGCAAGCAGAATGCAAGAAAACTGGGGATCTGCACCTTCGTCTACAAGGTGCTCGGAGTTCTCATTCTCATCCCCGCCCTGCCCTGGCTCCAGGACCTGCTCTCCGGAGCGGCGGGGGGACTTGCCGGAAAGATCGTTCTCGCCCAGGTGGGGGTGACCCTCTTCAACGCCCTTGTCTTTTATCCCTTCGCCGATGTCCTTGCCCGTTTTTCAGGCGCCATTGCCGAAAGGATGGGGGGAGAACGGCTGGCGGCCCCGGTCTATCTCGACGAGGATCTGCTCGAAATTCCCTCCATGGCCATCCTGCTGCTTTCAAAAGAGATGATCAGGCTGGCGAACTACATCGAAATGTACTGCCAGGTTCTCTTCGTTTCCGGCCCGAACGGAAACAAGGTGTTCCAGGAGCTTCCCGGGGCCATCCGGGAACTTTCGGAGGCATGCGAGGAGTACATGTACGGCATCCACATTCCATCGGACGACGACGTTCTTCGGGAAAACTACTCCACGGTGTCCTATTCCATGGTATCCTTCCGGCAGATGGCGAAAATTCTTTCCGGGGAGCTGCGGCTTCTCGCCGAAGCAGGAGTGGGAGGGCAGCTCGCCAGGGAGCTCGGGAAGACCACCTGGGACGAGCTCACCAGGGTGGCCATGACGGATATCCGGCTTGCCCTGAGGGCCTTCGCCCTGGGGGACGTGGATTTCGCCGTCGTTGCCGGGAAATATGAACGGGAGTTTGAGGAACTGGACAGGAGAATCCGGCTGCGCCTCGGCGCGGACGCCCTCAACCGCAGGGAGCTCGCTCCCCTCGTGGACTTCCTGTCCCAGATTTTCCTTCTCGTGAAGACATCCCTCGAGATTGCCCGGGGTGAAGCCTACCGGGAAGGTATGGTTCGGAAATAGCCCAGGAGGTGGAGCAGCCCAGTGACCCACGGAAAAAACAACAAGTCCATTCAGGCCTTTCTTTATGCGTCCGACCGGGAACGCATCGTCACCACGGTGATCCGGATGGGGGAGATGGCGGCGGACGCTCTTCAAAATGCGGTGAATGCCCTTTTCAACCATGATGCGATCCTGGCCCAGAAAGTCATCTTCAACGACGACTTCATCGACAGGCTGGAGGAGGCCGTGGACCAGGAGTGCCTCGGATCCATCGCCATGAGAAGCCCCGGCAAGGAAGAGCTCTGCTTTGTTTTCGGTGTCCTGAAAATCATCACAGACCTGGAGCGTATCGGCGACCAGGCGGTGAATATCGCCGAAAAAGCCCTGAAGATACGGAGCGCCACCGCCTTCCCCAAGAAGGACAGGATCCTGTCCATGCTGGACACGGTACTCTCCATGTTCCGCCATGCCCTCGAGGCATTCCGCACCGGCGACAGGGAGGCCGCCTCCGCCCTCTGGAAGCAGGACGACGTGGTGGATGAGATCTACGCCCAGTGCTACGAAGAATTTATCGATTCGGCCATCGCCGGGGCAGCGGGAAACCACGAGGAGGTGGAGCGGGGGGCCGTGGAACTGTGGGCCGCCCGTCACCTCGAAAGGGCGGGAGACCACGTGATCAATATCGCGGAGAGGGTCTATTTCATGGTGGAGGGCAAGTATTTCCCGAGCAGGGAAGAACGGGAAAAGAACAGGAAAACGGATGACAGGACAAATCGATGACAGAAACCCCGGAAGGACGCCCTCGAAACGAGAGCGTCCTTTTTTTCTGACCAATCTTGACAGATGTGGAAAAACGGATATAATTTCCATAGTCAGCATTAGTCAGCATTAGTCAGTAAATCAGGGGGGAGACACCATGAAAAAAGCGGTCGGAATAGATCTTGGAACAACAAATTCAGTCATTGCGGTCATAGAGGGCGGTTCGCCCGAAGTCGTGGCCAACGCCGAGGGAGGGAGGACCACTCCTTCGGTGGTGGCCTTTACCAGGGAAGGGGACAGGCTGGTCGGTTCTCTCGCGAAGCGGCAGGCCACCCTCAATCCTGACGGGACCCTCTTCTCGGTGAAGCGGTTCATCGGCAGGAAATACAATGAAGTGGGGTCGGAGCTGAAGATCGTTCCCTACAAGGTCACCGAGGGGCCCAACGGCGCCGTACGGTTTTCCGTGAACGGAAAGGAGTACGCCCCCGAGGAGATCAGCGCCTCGGTGCTGAAAAAGCTCGTGACTGACGCTTCGGCCTACCTGGGGGAGAAGATCACCGACGTGGTCATCACCGTGCCGGCATATTTCAACGACGCCCAGAGGCAGGCCACGAAGGATGCCGGAACCATCGCCGGGCTGAACGTGCTCCGGGTGGTAAACGAACCCACGGCGGCAGCCCTCGCCTACGGCCTGGAGAAGCAGAAGGAACAGAAGATCATGGTGTTCGACCTCGGCGGCGGCACCTTCGACGTATCCATCCTCGACATAGGCGACGGCGTGGTGGAAGTGCTCGCCACGTCGGGAGACACCCATCTCGGAGGCGACGACTTCGACAAGGTGGTAGTGGACTGGATCGCCGACGAGTTCAAAAAGGAGAACGGTATCGACCTCCGGAAGGACAAACAGGCCCTGCAGAGACTCTACGAGGGTGCGGAGAAGGCGAAGTGCGAGCTTTCGTCCCGTGCCTCCACGGAAGTCAGCCTCCCCTTCATTACCGCCGACGCCAACGGGCCGAAACACCTCAGCATGACAGTCACCAGGGCGAAGTTCGACCAGCTCACCGCCCCCCTGGTGGAGCGCTGCGTGGCTCCCGTGAAGGACGCCCTTTCGGCAGCGAAGCTCACGGAAAAGGACATCGACGAGGTGGTTCTCGTGGGCGGATCGACACGAATTCCCGCTGTGCAGGACCTGGTCCGGAAGCTCACCGGCGGAAAACAGCCCAACATGTCGGTGAACCCCGACGAGGTGGTGGCCGTGGGCGCGGCTGTCCAGGCCGGCATAATCAGCGGAGAGATGAAGGATGTGCTGCTTCTGGACGTGATCCCCCTTTCCCTGGGGGTTGAGACCATGGGCGGCGTGATGACGAAGCTCATCGAGAAAAATGCCACCATTCCCTGCAAGAAGGCGGAGATTTTCTCCACGGCGGCGGACAATCAGCCGGCAGTGGACATCGTGGTGCTCCAGGGCGAGCGGGAGATGGCGGCGGACAACCGGATCCTCGGCAACTTCAAGCTGGAGGGTATCCGTCAGGCGCCCCGGGGGCTGCCCCAGATCGAAGTCACCTTCGACGTGGACGCCAACGGCATTCTCAATGTGAGCGCCCGGGACCGGGACACCGGCAAGGAGCAGCGGATCACCATCAACGGATCCACCAATCTCGACACGGCGGAAGTGGAGCGGATGATCCGGGAAGCCCGGGAACATTCCGCCGAGGACCGGAAGAAAAAGGACCTTGCCGAAGCCCGGAACGATCTGGAGGCTTCCGTCTACCAGCTTGAGAAGATGCTGGAGCAGGGCGGGGCGAACGTGCCGGAAAACGAAAAGGCCCGGGCACGCTCCCTGGCGGAGGATGGCAGGTCCGCTCTCGCCAGGCACGACGGGTCTCTCGAATCCCTGAAAGTGGCCGCTTCCGACGTGAAACAGATGATCCAGATCCTGTCGTCCTCGTCCGCCCAGGGGCCGGAACCCCAACCCGCTTCGTCGGCAAGGGAAGATGACAGCGTGGTGGACGCGGAGTTCACCGACGGGTCCGGAGGAGGATGCTGAGGCGTCTGATGCCGTCTCCGTGAGAGACAGGTCCCCAATCCGGCACAGGGCCGGTTTTTCATAGATCGAAGCCTGCGGGCAACTGCAAATTGCCCGCAGGCTTTTTTGCGGTTATACTTGGCTGGAAAATTCCGGAGGTGACCAAATGTCATTGACTTTTACCCCCTTGTCCATAGATATGCGGAATGATTATTCCGCCCTGTTCGATCTCTGTTCCGGCAAGACGTCCGACTATACCTTCGTCAACATCTGGGCCTGGTCCGACGAGCGGCAGTATGAACTGGCCCGTGCCCACGGCCTGTTCTGGCCCCGCATCAACCGTCCCTCACCCGTCCTCTGGGCGCCTGTGGGAAACTGGGAGACCGCCGACTGGGAGCGGATTCTGCCCGACCTTTTTCCGGACGGAGCGGAGTTTCACAGAGTGCCCGAAGAACTTGCGGCTCTCTGGTCCGAACGGTTCGGCGGGCGGATGATACTGGAGGACCAGCGTTCCGAATGGGAATACATCTACTCCGTGGAGGAGCTGATCAACCTCAGGGGAAACCGGTTCCACAAAAAAAAGAATCTCTGGAAGCAGTTCCACAAATCCTATGAATCTACCTATAAAAAACTCTACCGGGAAGACGTGGACGGCATTCTCGAGATGCAGCAGCTCTGGTGCGAATGGAAGAGCTGCGATGACATCCCCGGCCTCCGGGCGGAAAACCATGCCATCTCAAGGGTTCTGAAGAACTGGGACCGCCTTCCCGGCCTGCTGTGCGGCGCCCTCTATGTGGGGGATTACATGGTGGCCTACTCCGTAGGGGAACCCATGACGGAGGACATGGTGGTGGTCCACTTCGAAAAGGGGCTCGCCGACTACAAGGGAGTGTACCAGGCCATCAACCGGGCTTTCCTGGAGCATTCGTGCCCGGATTTCACCTGGGCCAACAGGGAACAGGACATGGGAGAGGAAGGCGTCCGGCAGGCCAAGGAATCCTACAACCCGGCCAGGTTCCTCAAAAAGTACCGCGCGGTCTGGAAAGGGTAGCCCGCCGTCATGCCCGACTGGGAAAAAAGCACCCTCTTCCGTGCCTTCCGGCACAGGAATTTCCGCCTGTTCTACATGGGCCAGATTGTCTCCCTCTCAGGGCTCTGGATGCAGCGGGTGGCCATGAACTGGCTGGTCTACAGGATCACCGGCTCCCCTCTCCTGCTCGGAACGGTGGACTTCATGACCCAGATCCCGGTCCTGCTATTCGGCTCCTTCACCGGGGCCTTCCTCGAGGGGCGGAACCTGCGAAGGATCATCATGATCTGCCAGACCATCAGCATGCTCCATGCCCTCACCCTCGCCGTCCTGACCCTCTCCGGTGCGGTGGAATACTGGCATATCCTCATTCTGGCGGCCATCATCGGCATCTCGGACTCCTTCGAGGTCCCGGCCCGGCAGGGTTTCACCATCCGCCTCGTGGAGGACGAGAAGGACCTGGGCAACGGAATTGCCCTCACATCCACCCTCTTCAACGTCACCCGGCTCGTGGGACCGTCCATCGCGGGGATGGTCATCGCCGTGGTGGGGGAGGGGATATGCTTCCTGATGAACGGCATGGCCTATTCGGCCACCCTCACCGCCCTCTTCCTGATGCGCTTCAGGAAGCCCCTCGTCACGGACCAGGTCCGCAAGAGCGTCCTCGAGGGAATGAAGGAGGGCGTCCGGTACGTGGCCTCCTTCCTCCCCCTGCGGAATTACCTCGGGGCCATTGCCCTGGTGAGCTTCTTCGCCTTCCCCTACATGGTCCTCCTTCCGGTGTTCGCCCGGGAAATTCTCGGCGGGGGGCCCCGCACCCTGGGATTCCTCATGGGAGCCACGGGGCTCGGCGCCCTGGCGGGATCCGTCCGGCTCGCCCTGAGAAAGTCCCCTGTGGGTCTCGGTAAAATCATGGCGGTGTCCTGCGTTCTCCTCGGCTTTTCCATGGCGGCCTTCTCTCTCTCCAGGGTCTTTTATCTCTCCCTGGCCCTCATGGCCTGCCTCGGCTTCTTCATGGTCTCCACCCTGGTTTCCTGCAATACCCTGGTGCAGACCCTGGTGGACGAGGACAAGCGGAACAGGGTGATGAGCCTCTTCATCGTCTGCGCCATGGGCATCACACCCATCGGGAGCCTCAATGCCGGGTGGCTGGCCACCCATATCGGCGCTCCCGCCACCCTCTTCGCCGGCGGGGCAGTCAGCCTCGTCATCGGCCTGCTGCTCCTCCGGGCGTGGCCGTCCATGTGGGCTCTCTCCGAGCCGGTCTACCGGCGGAAAAATCTCCTGTAAGCCCCCTGTGCCCGGACCCTCGGGTATAATAGGGAAGAAGAAAATACCTGATACAGGCATTCCCGGGAGGTGAAGGAAGTGGCGAAAGAACGGGTTCTCATAGTGGGGGGCGACGCGGCGGGCATGTCCGCCGCAGGGCAGATCCGAAAACTGCTTCCCGACGCGGAGATCACAGTCTACGAGCGGAGCGGTTATTCTTCCTATTCCGCATGCGGCATACCCTATTTCATCGCCGGACTCGTGGAGCCGGAAACCAGGCTCGTCGTCCGGGCGCCGGAGGAGTTTCTGCAGAAGCAGAACATCGTGGTGAAGGTCCGCCACGAGGTGCTTTCTCTCGATCCTGACGGGGGCACGGTTCTGGTGAGAGACCTGGAGTCGGGAAGGGAATTCCGGGACTCCTGGGACAGGCTGCTTATCGCCACGGGGGCGAGCCCTGCCGTGCCTCCCGTTGAGGGAGCAAAAGCGGAGGGGATTTTTACCCTCAGCACCCTGGAAACCGGCATCGCAGCGAGGCGCTACGTGGACGAATTTCGGCCCCGGCACGCCGTGGTCATCGGAGGCGGCTACATCGGCCTGGAAATGGCCGAGGCCTTCGCCTGCGTCAGGGGAATGAAGGTCACCCTTCTGGACAAGTCCCCCCAGGTCATGAACACCTTTGACGGCGACATGGCGGAACTGATCGCATCCGCGATCCGTGGGATCGGAACGGACCTCCGCCTCGGCGAAGGGCTGGTGGGCTTCGGCACCGAAGGAGGCCGGATCCGGTCGGTCATCACCGAACACGGAGAAATAGAAACGGAAATGGTGATCATGGGCCTCGGAGTTCGCCCAAACTCGGGACTCGCCGGGGATGCGGGGCTGAAGCTGTCCGTCCGGGATTCCATCTTCGCCGACGAGACCATGGCCACCTCCCGTCCCGGGATCTGGGCCGCCGGAGACTGCGCCTCCACTACCCACCTCATGACGGGGAAACCTTTCTGGGTCGCCCTGGGCACAGTGGCCAACAAGATGGGACGGGTGGCCGGAATTTCCATGGGAGGCGGCCGGGCAGCTTTCCCGGGCGTTTACGGCACGGCCATGAGCAAGCACTGCGGCCTTGAAGTGGCCCGGACCGGGCTGACGGAGAGGGAAGCGGAAGAAAACGGCTTCCGGTCCGTCTCCTCGGTCATTCGGACCAAGACCCGGGCGGGATACTACCCCGGGGCGGAGACCATGCACGTGAAGCTCGTGGGCGAGGAAGGGTCCGGCAGACTGCTCGGCGGACAGATCGTTGGAGGCCAGGGCTCGGCGAAGCGGGTGGACATCATCGCCACGGCCCTTGCGGGAGGAATGACGGTCAACAATCTTCTCGAGCTCGACCTAGGATATGCTCCCCCCTTCTCCATGGCATGGGATCCGGTCCAGATCGCCGGAAGGGAACTGCTGAAAAAAACAGGCGGGGAATGACCCGCCCATCAAGGAGGTAATTTCGTGCTGTCGGAAAAAATCGATGCAATGAAAGATGAACTTGTGGCCGCCATCCAGGAGGCCGTGCGCATCAAGAGCGTGGGAGGCGAACCCTCTGAAGGGGCTCCCTACGGGGAGGGACCGAGGAAATGCCTCGACTGGACCCTCGCCTTCGCGGAGCAAATGGGGTTCCGGACGAAAAACGTGGACAACGTGGCGGGCTGGGCCGAAATGGGCGAAGGGGACGAAATGGTGGCCCTCCTCGGACACCTGGACGTGGTTCCTGAAGGAAAGGGCTGGACGGTGGACCCCTGGGGCGGTGAGCTTAAAGACGGCATGGTCTGGGGCCGGGGTGTCCTGGACAACAAGGGGCCTGTCATAATCGGCCTCTTCGCCGCGAAGGCGATCTTCGACGCCGGGCTGAAGCTGAAGAGGAGAGTCCGGGTCATCTTCGGCACCAACGAGGAGCAGGGCAGCAAGTGCATGAAGCGCTACGTGGAACTGGGGGAAGACCTTCCTTCCGCCGGCTTCACCCCCGACGCCGAGTATCCCATCATCCATGCCGAAAAGGGCATCGTCACCTACACAGTCTCCCTTCCCTTCGCCCCGTCGGGCGAAATGAAGATAACCTCCCTCGAGGGAGGCGTGGCCGCCAATGTGGTCATGGCCGAGGTTACGGCCGTGATCGAGGACTCCAGGACCGAGTGCAGGCAGCGCATCACCGCCGCCGCGTCCGCCTGGAAGGGGCCGGAAGGCAGTGCCCTTTCCTCCGACGATGACGGCAGCAGGGTCACCCTCGTGATGAAGGGCCACCCCGCCCACGGAAGCACGCCCGAAAAGGGAATCAATGCCCTCGCCTGCCTGGCGGATTTCATGGCGGGGCTGAAGCTGAAGGGCGAGCAGGGGGAATTTTTCAGCGCGTTCTCACGGCTCGCGGGTTTCGAGACCGACGGGAAATCCTTGGGCGTCGCCATGGCCGACGAAGTGTCCGGGCCGCTGACGGCCTGTGTGGGCGTGGTGAAGGCCGAGAAGGACCGGGTTTCCTTCACCATCAACATGCGGTACCCTGTCACGGCGAAGGAAGAGGCCGTCACGGGCCCCATCGAGGAGACCTTCAGGAAGAACGGCCTGGCGGTGGAGAAGGTGTCCAAGGCGAATCCCCTGTACATGCCCCCCGAATCCAGGCTCATCAAGGCCCTCCAGAAGGTCTACACTGAAGAAACAGGCCAGGAAGCCACCCTGCTGGCCATCGGCGGGGGCACCTACGCAAAGACCATGCCCAACGTGGTGGCCTTCGGCCCCGTCTTCCCAGGGCAGGACTACACAATCCACGAGGAAGACGAGCGGTGGTCCGTGGAGGACATCATGAAGAACGCCCACATCATGGCGAAGGTACTGGTGGAGCTTGCCGAGGTACGGGAATAGAACGGGAGAAATATGAAGGGGCTGCCGCAGGGATCTTTGCGGCAGCCCCTTTTTTCGTCCTGCGGTCCGGAAGAGTTACTTCAGTTCGTAGGGCCAGGCCATGATGCCTCCCTCAAGGAGGGCCACGTCGTCGAACCCTGCGCCTTTCAGGGTCGCCAGTGCATCCCAGCCCCGGACGGAGATTTTGCAGAAGGCCACGATCTCCCTGTCCCGGGGCAGTTCGCCCGCCCGCTCCCGGAGCTTGCCGAGAGGGATATTCACGAATTCGTAGGGGATGCGTCCCTGGAGATCCAGCTCTCCCGGCGTCCTCACGTCCAGCAGCAGCGGGGGATTGGGTCCCTCCATCCGCTCCCGGAGTTCCTTTGCCTGGTAGGTTTTCACGAGGCCGTCCATCTTGTTCTTCAGGGCGTTGGCCGCGTGGGTGTTCGGATCGAGGGCCGTGGAGAAGGGCGGGGCGTAGGCGAAGTCCCCGTCCGCCAGGAGGTCCACCGTCATTCCCGTGGAAACGGCCGCCACCATGGCGTCAAGGCGCTTGTCCACCACCCCTGTACCCATGATCTGGGCGCCCAGGACGCGGCGGCTCAGCCTGTCCGCCACAAGGCGGATGGTCATGGCGCCCATGCCGGGCATGAAATGGGGCCGGTCAGGCTCTTCCACCACGATGCTCACCGGTTCGAATCCCGCCTCTTTTGCCTGTTTTTCGTCGAGGCCCGTCTTGCCTATGGTCAGGTTGAAGAGCTTCAGGATGCCCGTCCCAAGGACTCCCGAGAAGGGCGTGGCGAGCCCGGCGATATTGTCGGCGATCACCCTGCCCTGGCGGTTAGCCGTGGAGCCCATGGGCTGCCATACGGGCTTTTTCGTGACAAGGTGCCGTGCCTGGACGCAGTCGCCTCCGGCGTATATGGATGGGTCGCTCGTCCTCATCTGCTCGTCCACCACGATGGTCCCGTTGGGGGCGAGCTCCAGGCCCGCGTCCCGGGCAAGACTGGTGTTGGGGCGGATGCCCACCGCAAGGAGCACCATGTCCGCAGGAAGGGAGCGCCTGTCCGTCCTGACTCCGGTGACGACACCGCCCTCGCCGGTGATTTCCGTGACCTTCTCGCCGCCGAAGAAATCGACGCCTTTCGCCTTGACCGCCCTTGCGATCCGGAGGCCGAAATCTTCGCCCACGAGGGCCGGGAGAGGGGTGGAAAGGGCGTCCACCACCGAAACCTTTACTCCCCGTTCCGCAAGGGCCTCCACGACTTCCATGCCGATGAGCCCGGCGCCGATGATGACCGCCGTTTTTATGTTTCCCGACGAGAGGGCCGATTTCATGGCCAGAGCATCGGGCATGGTCCAGAGGGTGAAGACCCTGTTGAGGTCGCTGCCCGGTATGGGGGGGCGGATGGGGGACGCTCCCGTGGCGAGCACGAGGTTATCGTACGGAAAGTTTTTTTCTTCTCCGGTGGATGCGTCGGAGGCGGTGACGCACCTGTTCTCCCTGTCGATCCTGGTGGCGAGGCAGCCTGTGTGGACCGTGACGTTCTTCACCGTCCGGAAGAAGTTCGCGTCCCGGATGATGCCGAGGGGAGTGCAGACCAGGTCCTTGTACTCCTTCACCACGTCCCCCACGAAATAGGGGAAGCCGCACCCGGCGAAGCTGAGGTGTTCCCCCCGCTCGAGCACCGTGATGTCGAACTCCGGGGCCAGCCTGGCAAGCCTGGCGGCCGTCTTGGCGCCGCAGGCCACGCCCCCGATGATGAGCACCTTTTTTCTTTCCATGAACCATACCCCTCCTTTTGGGATAATACCACTATCCCCTATATGGTATTCTTCATGGGGGATTATGTCCAGTCGTCTTCCATCTCGTGGTATGATTCCACGTCGATTTTCCTCTCCTCGCAGAGGGCCCGCACGTCGTCACCGGATTCGCAGGGGAATTCGCAGGCGAGACCGCAGCTGGAGGACAGTCTCCGCGGAACGGGAACCACCTTTGCCGGAATATCCTTTTTTCTGCAGGTGCGTTCGAAGAGGAGCGCCATGCTGGTGACCTCGAAAGTGGCGATGCAGCGCATTTTCTTTACCGTCCTTTCTCCGGGGGAAGGCCGGTTCCCCGGAATGCCGATCTTTCTTTCATCCGCCGTTCCCTTTTTTGACACCCGGAAGGTATACTCTTGGAACGGTATTTCCTTCCGGAGGTGGATGGGATGAACTATGTCGCTCTTGCCGTGATACTGGTCCTTGCGTGTATTCCCCTGTTTGCGGGGTCGTCCCGCATCCGCCCCTGCTATCGGGGGTGCCACGGGTGCGGGAAGTGCATGTCCTCCCCGGGAAAGAAAAATACTTCCGGTCCCGAAGGACAGGGATAGGATACTGCCCGTTCTCTCTTTTCGCAACGCAGGCAGCCGCAGCCCCACCGCGGATCGACAGGAGGAGCCGTACAATGAATATTTTCCGTAGTCTTCGAACTATTTTGCTGCTCACGATCCTCTGCCTCCCCGGACCCGCCTCCGGGGCGGCACGGTTCTCCCTGGCCGCCGTGGGGGACGCCCTGATCCACAAGGGGGTGTACGATGCGGCGGTTATCAAGGGCGGGGGGTATGATTTCCGGCCCATGCTCCGCCTCGTGAAGAGCCGTATCGCCCCCCATGACATGGCCTTCTACAACCAGGAGACGATCCTCGGCGGCACAGAACTCGGCCTGTCCACCTACCCCATGTTCAATTCCCCCAGGGAGGTGGGGGACGCCTTCCTCGACGCCGGGTTCAACCTGGTGTCCCTGGCGAACAACCACACCCTGGATAGGGGGGAGAAGGGCGTTCTCGCCTCGCTGGAATACTGGAAAGACAAGAAGGACGCGGTGACCGCCGGAAGCAGCCTGACGGCGGAGAAGGAGAAAGAGATCCGGTTTTTCCGGGTGAACGGCATTTCCTGCGCTTTCCTCGCCTACACCACCGCCACCAACGGCCTGAAAGCCCCGAAGGGAAAAGAGCACTACGTCAGCCTCTACACCCCGGAAAAGGCGAAGACCGACGTGGTCCGGGCCCAGGAAAAAGCCGACGTAGTGATCGTCTCCATGCACTGGGGGAGCGAATATGTGTTCGCCCCCACCGCGGAGCAGAAAAAAATCGCGGAGCACCTCGCCTCTCTCGGAGTTTCCATCGTTCTCGGCCATCATCCCCACGTGGTCCAGCCCGTGGCCATGGTGAAGAGCACCCTCGTGGTCTATTCCCTCGGCAATTTTCTCTCCGCCCAGAAGGAGCTCCACAAGCTCGTGGGCCTGCTCGTCTCCCTTGACGTGGTCAAGACGGAAATGAGGGGGGAGACGCGGATATCCTTCGAGAACGTCACCGGGACGCTGCTGTACAATCCCCGGCGGTCTCCCCTCGGGCGGTACGTGGTGGTTCCCTTCGACATGCTCAGGGAGGACATCCTGAAGGACTTTCCGGCGGTGTATAAAAAGTACGCCGCCATTGTGACGGGCGGCGGAAGGGCCATCTCCATGAGGGCTCCCGCAAAGGCTCCTCCGCCGAAAAGCCGCCCGGCGGCGAAGAAAGCTCCCCGGGGAAAATGAGCCGGAAGCGGAAAGCGGGGTGCGGGGTATTTCCCGCACCCCGCTTTCCGCTTTTCAGGGAAGAAACTCTCCCGCCAGGCGCTCCCGCATTTCCGGCAGGGGAATGGAGTATTCCTCGGACAGCCTCCGGACGTCCTCGAACTCGGGGTTTGCCCTGAGGGTTTCCCCGCCGAGGCGGGCCACCTTGAACCTGACCAGGCCCCAGGAGGTCTCCCGCTCCACGATCTCATGGTCCGTCTTCAGCCGGTCCACGGGGTATTTCCGTAAGCCGAGGGTGGTGGTCTCCCGGAGGAGGATTTCCGCCAGGACTTCCTCTTTTTCGGGAAGGCAGAGGCAGCTCAGGGTCACGGCGGGGCGCCCCTTCTTCATGATCATGGGCGTCGCCCAGACGTCGAGGGCCCCCTCGGCGAAGAGCCTCTGCATCACCGGCCCGTAATACTGGGGGTTCATGTCGTCGATGTTCGTCTCGAGGACGACCCCCCGGTCCCGCCGGAAGACGTCCCCGCCGCCGGAGCCCGGAGTGTCCACGATCACGGCCCGCACCATGTTGGGGATGTCGCTGTCACGATCGCCGAGCCCCTTGCCCGATGCGAGGACTTTTCCCGCCGGCAGGGGGCCGAACTCACCTGCCAGGCACCGGACCAGGAGTGCCCCAGTGGGGGTGACCCGCTCCATGGGGGCTCCTTCGGCGTAGACGGGGATCCCCTCCAGGAGTTCCATGGTGGCCGGTGCGGGAACGGGGAGAATGCCGTGGGCGCACTTTATGGTGCCCGACCCCACGTTGAGGGGGGAGGAGACCGTCTTTTCGATGCCCGCCATCTCCACCAGGACGAAGGCGCCGATGATGTCGGCGATGGAGTCGATGGCCCCAACTTCGTGGAAATGGACATCCTCCGGGGTGGTGCCGTGGACCTTCGCCTCCGCTTCGGCCAGAAGGCGGAAGGCCGCGGCGCTCTGCTCCTTCACCCGGGGGGAGAGGGGGCTCGCCCCGATGATGGCGAGGACGTCGGAAAGCCCCCGGTGGGGGTGATCCTCAAGGTTGAGTATCGATACCTTCGTGCCGGCTATACCGCCCCTGCTTCCCCGGCTGATGGAGATTTTCAGCCGGTCATCCGCTCCCGGTCCGTGGTGATGGTGGTGATCGTGGTGATGATCGTGGTCATGGTCATGTCCGCCGCCGGGAAAGAGGACGATGCTCTCCATGGTTTCGAGGAAGGTTTTCCTGTCCAGTCCGAGGTCGAGCAGCGCTCCGAGAAACATGTCGCCGGCGATGCCGGCGAAACAGTCGAGATACAGGGTCTTCATCAGATTCCTCCGGTTTTCGCGTTCGGCCGGGTGAGGCCGTTTTTTCCCATTCTATCATTCCCGGGACAGAAAAATGGAGGCGGAGTGTGCTATCCTTACAAAGATAGTTTGTGACAAAAAAGGAGGATCCGTCCATGTCCGTTCGCCTCGAGGAGAAGATTGCGCACAGGTTTGCCGGGGATCCGTCCCAGCGGGTATTCTGGTGGAAGGGAGCCTGGGAAGATGCCGCGGAGACGGAACGGAAGACCGCCCTCTGCGCCGAAACCCTCCGCCTGGGAGGATTCCAGCCGGGCAGCCGGCTCGCGGTGTTTCTGCCCAACAGCCCGCTGGTGCTCCACCTGTCCATGGCGGCCTGGCGTCTCGGAGGCACCATCGTCCCCCTGAACCCCAGAGGAGGCACGGAGTGGATCCTGAAAATACTCCATCACGTGGATCCCTTCGGCGTGGTCCTCGGTGAAGGAATGGAAGCCCTTACGGAGGCGGTCCGTGCGGAGGGGATACCTGCCGTGGAAGCGTCCCCCGACGGAACAATCCCTCCGTTCACGGGACGACGGGACCGGGCGGAACAGGATCCCGGCGTGGCGGTGATCTTCGCCACCTCCGGCACCACGGGAGCCCCGAAGGCGGTGCCCCTGACCCACGAAAACCTCTACGACAACACGAAGGGTGTCCACGAAACGGTGGAGGGGTTTGACAGGGGACGGGTTCTCATGAACGTGCTGCCCAACTTCCACTCCTTCGGCTATACCGTCTGCGGCGTCCTGCCCCTTGTCTGGGGACTCCCCGAGGCTCTTCTGCCCGGCTTTCTTCCCCTGAAGAACCTCTTCGAGGGACTGAGGGAATCACGGACGGGCATTCTCATCGCCGTTCCCACCATGCTTCCCTTCCTTCTCGGCGTGGCGTCCAAGGGGGAGTCCCTGCCCCCGGAGCTGCGCTATATCCTCACGGGCGGGGGCAAGCTGGATCCGGGCCTTGAAAAGCGCTTCCGGGACCAGCTCGGCGTCATCACCTTCGAGGGGTACGGCCTGACGGAATGTTCTCCCGTCGTTTCGAGCAATCCCAGCGATGCCCTCCGGAAGACCGGCACGGTGGGGCCCGCCCTGCCGAGCTACTCGGTGGAAGTCCGGAACAGCGAGGGAAAGGCTCTTCCCAGAGGGGAAGAGGGCGTCCTCTGGCTGAAGGGCCCCTCCGTCGCCCGGGGATACTTCAGGGATCCCGTCCTCTCGGCGGAGCGCTTCAAGGACGGCTGGCTGAACACCGACGACATGGTGCGGGTGGACGAGGACGGATACATCACCATTCTCGACCGGGTGTCGGACATGATCATCGTGGGCGGATTCAACGTCTATCCCCAGGAGGTGGAGACGGTGATCAAGGAACTTCCCGGCATCAGGGAAGCGGTGGTCATCGGCGTGGAGAATCCCGTCAGCGGAGAAGTTCCGGTGGCCTTCATCATCAGGGAGGAAGGGGCCGAGCTCGAGGCCGGAACGGTGATTTCCCACTGCAAGGAGAAAATGGCCCACTTCAAGGTGCCCCGGAAAGTCCAGTTCGTCACTGAACTGCCTCTTTCCGCTGTGGGGAAAGTTTTGAAACGGAAGCTCAGGGAACAGATGGTGCGGGAACGGTAGAACAAAGCGACGAAAAGTCAGCCTCCCCGGTGCTCCGGGGAGGCTGACCGGCCTGCAGGGGCAATGGTTCAGTAGATCTCGATGTCCATGTCGTGGGAGGCTTTTTTGTCGTTGGAGCGGTCGGTAGCGACAAAGCCCAGGGTGTATTTTCCCGGGGGAAGCTCCGCCAGGTCGATATTCACCGTGAAGAAAAAGTCCCTCCAGGGGCTTTTCACGATAAGGTCGGAAGTCACCACGTCTTTCTGCTCGATACCCACGTTTCCCTTGTCGTCCTTCACCAGGAGGTCGAGGCTGAGGTGGACCTCGTAGGCGTTGTCCTTCTTCAGGTTCTGGAAACCGTCGATTTCGAGGTAGACCGAGATCCTTGACCCCTTCTCGAAGCGGGAGGACTGCTCCTCGGTGTACATTCCATATCCTTTCACTTCCCTGACGAAAAGTCCCTTCAGAAAGGAAAACTCCGAAGCTGAGGCAGCCAGGGGAGGAAGCGCTGCGAGGAAAAGAGGAAGCAGGAAAAGGACAATGCAAAGCCCCGCAAGGACCGTTCCCGGCCGGGAAGGAAGGCGGCGCGATCCGGGTGCATGGTTCGGCGAAAGCGTCACTATTGAACAACCCCCTAAATGAATATATAAAAGACCTTATGCATTATAGTCTATTTTACCGCAGGAGGTCGAAAGTAATTTAACTTCAGGGGCCCCTGGGGAAGGCAAATGAGCCCTGAGAACCAGCGAAAGGAAGTACTAAATGAGAAAAAAATCACCTGAAGTGGCATCAAACCAATTCCTGGATCTTGATTCCGACTGGGACGACGTTCTCGCACCCGGCACCGGGGACAGGAGCCACCGCCCTTCCGGCAAGGACAGGCTTCGGGGGCATTTCGACGGGGCTTCCAGGGGGAACCCCGGTGAAGCCGGGGCCGGGGCTGTGCTTTTCGATGAATCGGGTGCCCCCGCCTGGGAGTGCGCCCGGCCCCTGGGCAAGCGGACCAACAACGAGGCGGAATACCTCGCCCTTCTTCTGCTGCTCGAAGAAGTGGAGCGCCGCGGAATTTCCGCCGACATCCTGGGAGACAGCCAGCTCGTGGTGAACCAGGTGACGGGCCGGTGGAAGATCAACGAACCCAGGCTGCGAGAGCTTGCTGACCGGGCGATGGATCTGCTGAGACGGACGAAAAGCAGCATATCCTGGGTTCCCAGGGATCAGAATGCCGCGGCGGACCGGCTTTCCAACATCGCCCTCGACGGGCCGAAGGAACCGGCAGGCCCCCCCCGTGAACGTCCCGCTTTCGACCCTGACAGGCTGGAACGGGTCACCGATTCCATTCTCATTGCCCACGGAACGGAGGACTACGCGGTGGACCTTCTTCACAGGGCATGCACCTGCCCCGCCTTCCAGCGGTCGAGACAGTGCAAGCACCTGGATGCGGCACTTGTACGGTTTGGAAAATAAGCCCTTTTACGCATCAGCCTCCCCTTTCTTTCTGTTATGCTGTGCGAAGAAATAGCAGCCTGGAAATGGAGGGATGTTCCAGTGAAAAATGCAGCGGTTCTGGCCCTTTTGATCTTTTCAGCCCTGATATCCTCTGTGACTGCCGGAACGGCCGAGGCATGTGCCGCCTGTGACGACGACGACGGGGCGGTAGTCGCTTTTGTCCCGGTGGGAAAGGGCAGCTACGGAGGGGTCAATGACCGGCGGTTCGTGGTGGTGAAGGACGAAATTGAATGGAAGGAACTGTGGGGCGAGATAAACGGCAACGTGCTTCCCCTTCCCCCCCTGCCTGAGATCGATTTCTCACGACAGGTCCTTGCGGCCGTCTTTCAGGGGCTCAAGCGGAGCGGAGGCTATTCCATATCGGTGGAGGCCATCATCGAAACAGGCGACAGGGTGACCGTTTCCGTCCGCGAACAGGAACCGGGGCCCCAGAATCTCGTCACCATGGCCCTTTCCAGCCCCTGGGAGGTTGTGGCCTTCCCTCTTCCCCAGAAACCGGTGCTTTTCACCTCCATTCAGTAGACAGCGGGTAACAGGACATAAAAAGAAGCGACCGGCCCCGGCCGGTCGCTTCTTCGTGCTTTTCTCTGTTTACCCCGGGTCGCCCTTTACTTTCGGACGAGCAGCAGCAGGGGGAGAAGGAAGAGCAGGGACGGTATTCCCGTGACGCTGCATCCGCCGCCGGAGCCGTCGTCCGGCACGGCGGCCCCCAGAGACCGGGCCAGGTTCAGCCTTCCGCCGGTGGAAACCTTGCCGCTCAGGGAGGAAAGACGATCCACTCCGCCCAGGATCCTGGACCGGATCCGGTCCATGGATTCTCCCGGGAACTGGGACGACACGAGGGCCGCCGCCCCGGTGACGAAGGGTGTGGCCATGGAGGTGCCGGAACCGGACATGTAGCTCCAAACCCCTCTGCCGATCCCCACGTCGTCGATCTCGACCCCCCCGTACCCTGTGGAAGAGAGTCCCGTCTCAAAGACAAACCGGAACCGGAACCGGTCCGTCCTGAAGGTACCCGGAATCGGCGTGGAGAAGGAGGTCCACTCGTCTCCGCCTCCTGTGAAGCTGTGGACCGTGGTCCAGGTTGTTCCACTGTCGGGGGAGAACTCGAGACGAAGGAAATCCGCCCCGTTTTCCAGATCCGGACGGATCTGCATGCCGAACACGAGAGGTTCCGTTTCCCGGCCTGAAAGGTCGATATCGTCCCTGACGGTCAGGTAGGTTTTCTGGTTTCCAATGGTATGCTGCTCCGGCTCGTCGGTCCAGACCTTCGTGGGGCGGCCGTCCCTCGTGGAGTCTACGATCATCCAGTGGATCTGCGGTGAATAATGCTCCGCGGAGGTCGTCCATTTCCCGTCCCCCGATTGCATGTCGTCGAAGAAGATGTCCCCCGCCGACGGGGTGTACGAAGGGGTCCACGTGCTCCAGATGTCGGTCCCCGGAGCGGCCAGGTGGACTGACGTCCTCCCGTAGTTCGAAAAGTCGGAGAGGGCGTCATTTCTGTCCGTGGACGCCACGGAGATGATGTTCGGAAGGCCGTAGGAGGCCGGATATTCAGGGCTCTGGTCGTTGTCCGTGGCGTAATTGCCCGCCGCGGCGACGAAAAGGATCCCCGCGTTTCCCAGGTCCTGGATGGCCTGTCTGGCCTCGCCGCTGAACCCCGGTCCTCCGTAGGATGCGTTCACCGCCACGATGTCCACCCCTTCCCGCTTTTTCTGCAGGATCCACCCATAGGCTTCCAGCTCGTCTGAAGTTTTTCCCGTTCCCTGGGAATTAAAAGCCTTGACCGCCATGAGCTTCACGTTCCACGCCACCCCGGCGGTGCCGATGCCGTTGTTTCCCTTCGCGCCGATGATCCCCGCCACGTGGGTGCCGTGGCCGTGGTCGTCCTCGGGGTCGTCGTTGTCGTACACGCAGTTCCGGCCGTGGATGCCTCCCGGGCCCGTCCAGAGGTTGTCCTTCAGATCCTCGTGGTTTTTTGTGATGCCGGTATCGATAATGGCGACCACCTTTGCTGTCAGGGCCGAGGTGCGGATTCCCCAGGCTGTGGGGGCGTCAATGTCGGCGCCGGCCCTGCCGCTGTTCTGCCCCGTGTTGGAGAGCCCCCACTGGCTGGAAAAACGGGGGTCGTTCGGTGTCACCGGAGAAAAGATGCGCAGGATGTAGTTCGGTGAGACTCTCTCCACGCCGGGGTCGGACGAAAAGCTGCGAAGAAGCTCTTCTGTGGACTTCCCGGGGATTTTCACGACCGCCACGGTTTTTCCCCACTCACGGGAAAGGCCGCTGATCTCCTGTACCGAGCCTCCGCCGGCGCCTGCGGCCTGAAGGCTGGAATGTTCCTGAGGGGTGCGCCAGGTGACGATCACCTCTCCCTCCACCCATATCGGTTCCTTTTCTCCCGTTCGTTTCCCTTCTCCTCCATCGGCGGGAAAGGATGCAAAAAGAGCAAGGCACAACAACAGCAGGACTCCCGTGGCGAATCTTTTCATCAGTCTCTCATCTCCTGACGGTGTGATGACCGGAACATGGATGGACTGTTTCTACCACATTCCGGTGCAGGTGTACATGGGGATTTCCTGACTTTTCCCCGAAAGGTTTCTTCAGCGGGAAAAGCAAAGGGGAGCCCGAAAGCTCCCCGGAAGAACGGAAGCACAGCCCGGCGAAAAACCGTCAATACCGGGCGTCAGCCTCTCTTCTTCAGCGCTTCCTCCATCCTGTCCATGGCTTTCCCGAGGTCTTCCATGGAAAGGGTGCAGGCGATGCGGATGTGCCCGGCTCCGCTCTTCCCGAAGGCGGTGCCCGGAATGACCGCCACCTTGCCCGCCTCGAGAAGCCACCACGCGAATTCCTCGTCGGTCATGCCCGTCCCGGAGATGTCCGGGAAAAGGTAGAAGGCTCCCTTCGCTTCGGGGCAGGACACTCCCGGCATGGCGTTGAGCCGGCCTGCGCAGTACCGGACCCGCTTTTCAAATTCCGCCGTGCGGGCCTTCACTTTTTCGTCCTGGGTCGCCAGGGCAAAGGCGCCGCCCTTCTGGGCCAGGGTGTTGACGCCGAAGGTCTGGGAGACCGACAGGGTGGTCATCACCTTCAGCAGTTCCGCCGGGCCCATGGCGTAGCCGATCCGCCAGCCGGTCATGCAGTGGCTCTTGGAGAATCCTCCCACGGTCATGGTGCGCTCTTTCATGCCCGGAAGGGACGACAGTGGAATGTGCTTGCCGGAGTAAATGAAGGCCTCGTAAATTTCGTCGGAGATGACGAAAAGATCGTGCCGTACCGCCACGTCGGCGATCTCCAGGGCCTGCTCCATGGTCAGCACCCCTCCCGTGGGGTTGCAGGGGGAGTTGACCACCAGGATTTTTGTCCTCGGCGTCACCGCCTGTGCATAATCCTCCGCCGTGGGGAAGAATCCGTTCTCTTCCCTGGAAGGTACGGGCGCCACAACGCCGCCGTTGTTCTCCACCTGCTGGAAGTAGGCGGAAAAGCAGGGCTCCGCCACCAGAACCTCGTCGCCGGGGTTGAGCATGGCCTGGAAACAGAGGTGGGGAGCCTGGAGCCCTCCCACGGTGAGCAGTATGTCCGCGGGGTCCGTCTCCAGTCCGTGATGGCGCTTCCAGTAGGCGGCTATTTCCTTTCTCAGATCCTCGAAGCCCTGGAGGGGAGGGTAATGGGTACACCCTTCCCGGGCGGCTTTCGCCGCGGCGTCGACGATCTCCGGCTCGGTGTGGAAATCCGGTTCGCCGAAGCTCAGGTTGATCAGGCCCTCCACGGCCGAGGCGGCCTGGAATATTTTGATCATGGACGAAGGCTGAAGCGAGGAAAAACGGTCCGCTATCCTTATTGCCGGCATGAATGTGTCCTCCTTGGGAATGTCAGGCTGTACCCCTTCTTTTCGCTGATATGATACATCACCGCGGAACGGGCCACAACACCCGGCCTTTTCGCCGCGAAATGACGGGTGCAAAGTCTCCTCCGGGAGGGGAACCAGCCAGGACCGATTCCGTTCCTCCGGCAGGAGATCGGAGAAAATGGCAGCGGACCGGTGAAATGTATATATTGCGAAAGATAGGGAAGTGCCGTATGATTCGAAAAAATCAGCCCCCCTTTTTTGCGGAAAGAAGAATCACGGTCTGTACCCTATCCGATTGTCCTGGAGAGTGAACGAAATGCCGAAGAGAAGGATGCATTTTACACCACTGGCTGTACCGGCGGCGATTCTTCTGGTCCTGTTTTGGGGAGAGGTCCTGTATGGGGCTCCCGCATGGGTTTCTCCCCCGGGCGGGGGGGACGGCAGCTATGCCGTCGCGGTTCCCGCGGAGGGGAAGCATTCCGACGCGGATCCCGGAGGAGACTCGGGAACCGTTCGGGCGGTACCTCCCGCCGTGGGGCCGAACACGGATGCCCCCGGCTCCCGGAAGGTTCCCACCGCCGACTGGTGGACCCCCCTGGCGTGGCTCGATCCCGCCGACCTGCCCGACCCTGCTGCCCTTCCATCCATGAGAGGCCTTTCGTGGCAGGTTTTCAGCGAACCCCTGGTTTTCCAGCCCCAGAAGGGCGGACTGGCGGTTTCTCTCAACATTCCCGACAGCCGGAGAGCGGCCGTCAAAGGAGGCATCCTCACAGCCGGGGAAGGTTTCATGCTCGAGGTGACGGGTGACGACGCCCACGGAGGAAAGGGAATCTCTCCCTATTTCAACGCCTTTTTCGACCAGGACATGTACCTCGGCTCCACGGCGGCCGGATGGAATTCGGCTTCCTTCGGGCAGGTGAAGGTGACGGGGTGGAGCGACTGGTTCGTCAACTTTTCCCTCACCTCCGCGGCTCCGGCGGAGCGGCTGGACGTGACCGCCGGGGCCGGATCTCCCTTCCTCCTTGTGAAGACCGAATCGGGAAGGCCCCAGGTGACCTTCCGGACATGGAACGTGGGCAAGGTCATCCCTCTCCATGGCGCGAGCTTTTCCCTCAATTCCGGGATGGCGAAAGACCAGAACATCTCATCCAGTGCCTTCGCCGTGGTCAACAAAGTGCCCTACGGAAAACCCCAGGCCCCCGCAGATGCCAGGGAATACGCCACCTATACCGTCTACGCCGTCTTCGGCCCCTCCGGGTCAACCTGGCAGCTGAAGGATACCCAGTACAACTCCGAAATTCGGGGACCCTTTCCAGCCTGGCAGGCCTCTCATGCCTACTCGCCGGGAAATCCTGTGGAACCCTCGGCAGCCAACGGATTCTTCTACACCGCCAACGGTGCGGGGACAAGCGGGGCGTCGGAGCCCGCATGGCCCGCGTCGGCGGGGGGAACCGTGACGGACGGCACCGTCACCTGGACGGCCAACGCCAAGGAGCTGCGGAACGTCCTGAACACTGCGGAATGTTCGGCGGGGACGTATTATGCCGTGGCCGTCTTGCCCTATCCATGGGGCAAGGGAATCTACGACGAGCCGGACGAGCAGAAGGTGAAGGACCTGCTTGCCCATTTCGCGGGGCATGCCTTCGCTGAAGTCACCGACACACGGGTAACTCCGGGGTACGCCCCCCAGTCGGACGGCCACGACATCACCGTAACCTGCGCCTACACCACCGCCCCCGTGGGCACGGAAGCCCCGGCGACAGGGGCCCCCCTTCGGGCCATGTATCCCCACCAGTACCTGGGTCAGTCCCAGGTGTACATCCTCGACCAGTCGATGAACCAGGTCTCTTCCGCTTCATGGCGGACGGGGTGGTACTGGCCGTCTTTGAAGGGCCCCATGCTCCTGGCCTCGGGGAATTCTTTCGTGAACGTCCTTGAAGTCCCCCCGTGCCTTCCCGCTCCCATAGACGCCCCCGACCGGCAGAAGGCCGACCGCATGGCTGCGTACCTCCGCCAGGCGCTGGATTCGCAGAATCCGAGGTTTCTCTCCCAGGGGAGCTATTTCGGCGCCCAGCAGATGTACCGGCTGGCCATGCTCCTCCCGGCGGCGAAAATGATACGGGACACGGCCTCCAGGCCGGCGGATGCGGACCAGGCTGCCAGGGAGATTTACACCGCCGTGTCGGAATCCATGGCCGGCTGGCTGAAAGCCACGAAGGACGGCACGACCCTCAAGAACGCGGCGCAGCACCTCTTCTACTACGATTCCCGGTGGGGCGCCCTCATCCCCACCCCAGAGGACGGATTTGCGGCGGACAGCCTGCTGAACGACCATCATTTCCATTACGGCTACTTCATTAAAATAGCGGCCGAAATCGCCCGGTGGGAAAAGACCCACCCGGACGACCCCGCCAACAGGGGGTGGGCATCCGCCTACGCCCCCATGGTACGGCTGCTCATCAAGAACATCGCCAACACGAGCCGCGAAGGCCGTGGAGAGGATCCCGACTTCCCCTTCCTCCGCCACTTCAGCCCCTATGCGGGACACTCCTGGGCCAGCGGCTCGTCGAGGGGCAACCAGGGAGGGCAGCAGGAGTCCACACCTGAGGCCATCCAGGCCTGGGCCGCCATTCTTCTCTGGGCGCAGCTCAACTACCCCGAGAACGGGGAGAACGCCGACCTCGAGCGGTGGGCGGCCTACATGTTCGCCTCCGAGGCGAGAGCGGCGGAACTGTACTGGTTCGGCCTCACCGACGACGGAACCTTCAGGCCAAACCTGAGTTTCCGGCAGTATTCGGTGAAATCGCACGCCGTTCCCAAGCCCTATGTGCCCTCCATGGTCTCCCAGGTCAACCAGAACGAAATGACTTACCAGACGGACTTCGGGAATCCCCCGCTGCTGAAGCTCGGAATCCAGGTGCTGCCGTTCACCGGGTCATCCTATTACCTTGGTTCCACGCCCGGAAACGCGGACGCCATCGTTTCAGGCTACCTGGACAACGACTTGCCGAAGCTGGCCGACGGAGGCACGTCACCCAGCAACAGGGACAAGCTGCTCATGCTCCAGGCCATGACGGCGAGGTACACCGCCGACCCCCGGGCTCTCATCACCCCGGCCGGAGGAGGAGCCTTGCCCCTTGACTCGTGGAAAATGCAGTGGGAGATCCCCACGCCCACCTTCAGCAACCTGATCCTCCAGGACACCTCCCGGGGCGCCGTATACTGGTGGATCGACACGCTCCTTGCCCACGGCGTGCCCCATCACGGGGAAAACGACGCGAATCACACCTCCGCGGCCAGCTTCCTGGATGGAAGGGGCGGCAGGGTGTATACGGCCTACAACCCGGGAGAGTCGCCCCTGCTGGTGACCTTCGCCGACGGAAATACCCTGGAGGTGCCCCCCCTGGCCTACGCTCATGAAACATCGGACGGGGCGGGGGGAGGGTGCACTGCCGGGGCATTCAATCTGACGGGGCTCGTGCTTTTTCTTCCGCTGCTGCTCCTGCTGAGGGAACGGAACCGCTGATTTCCGTAGTGAAGAGGCCGCGGTGCTGGTTCCCCGATGGTGTTTTGGGGCAAAGGAAATGATTTTTCCGGGACTGTCCCGCAGAGTGCCCTTTCTTTCAGATTTATTTGTTTTGCTTGACAGGTGAAACCGGCCGTTCTAAGATTATCCGCATCTTTTCCGGTCCGGGACCCGTTCCGGAAAATCCGCGGATACTGTTAACGGGCTGAGATAGCGGAAGCCGGCCTTTCTCCTTCATGACAATGTTCATGCCGGCATTATTGTCACTGCTCCTTCCGGGAGGGGCAGCGGTCAGCCATGAAAGGGAAAGAGTACACATCCTGTCAGGGAGGGGATTTATGATGGAGAACGAGAAAAAGGGCGGTCCGCTGAGTTTTTTCATGAACTACGGATGGTACAAAAAGTACCTGCTGCCGGGATTTATCGCCCAGTCGGTGCTTGTTGCCGGCGGCTACGGCACAGGAAGGGAACTGGTTGAGTATTTTGGCCAGTATGGTCCTACCGGGGGGCTCATGGGCATGGGGCTGACCTTTGTCCTCTGGGCGGCGCTCTTCGCCCTGAGCTTTGAATTCGCCCGGGTGTTCAAGGCCTACGACTACCGGACCTTCTTTGAAAAGCTCATCGGCCCGGGGTGGGTTATCTACGAAATTGCCTTCATCGTGCTCCTCTGCCTCATCATGGGAGTGGTCGGCGCAGCCTCCGGAAGCATCCTGAGGGATTCCTTCGGCCTTCCGCCTCTCGTCGGCTCGGGTATTTTCCTCGTTTTCGTGGCGTACCTCACCTACAGCGGAAGCAAGACCATCGAAGTGGCTCTTTCCTGGTGGTCTTACCTCCTGTACGTCGTCTTCGCGGTATTTCTCTACCTTGGGTTCTCCAAATTCGGTGACGCCATCTCCGCCAATTTCGCGGCGGACACGGTGAAGCCGGGGTGGCAGATGGGCGGGTTCAAATACGCCTTCTACAATATCGCCGTAACGTCCACGGTGCTCTTCTCGCTGAACTATCTCGAAAGCCGGAAAGAGGCGGTTATTTCGGGCATAATGGCGGCCTTCATCTGCATCCTTCCCGGGGTGTTCTTCTATATCGTCATGACGGGATTCTACCCGGACGTTCTTTCCATGGAGATCCCCTCCAACGGCATCATCGCCCAGCTTGGGGTGAAGTTCCTTCTGCCCGTCTGGCTTATCGTTCTCTTCGGAACCATGATCGAGACCGGGGTCGGGTTCTTCCACTCCATCAACGAGAGGATCAACGCCACCCTTCTTGAAAAAAGAGGAGTCGGCATGAGCAAGGCGGCCAGGGGCGCCGTGGGAGCCTTCCTCGCCCTGATGGGACTGTTTATTTCCAATTTCGGCCTGATCGGGCTGATCGCCCAGGGATACGGCACCATAAGCTGGGTGTTTTTCGGCCTCCAGGGAGTCGCCCTCTTCACGCTGGGCCTCTATAAGCTCTCCAAACAGGGACAGTAGTATCAGCTGCTTTCAGGACGTACGAAAAGAAGCCCCTCCGGTGAAAACCGGAGGGGCTTCTTTACTGGAATCACAAGGAGGCGATCCGCCGGAGGAACTCGTCCAGCTGCCCCGGAGACGGAACCCGTAGCCGCGCCGATCGTTCATCCAGGTCGAAGAACCCCGATCCCGCTTCGCAGGAAATGCCCGCTCCCGCCAGCCTTTCCGCGAGGTCGCCCGTCTCCTGGGTCAGGAGGCAGATGGGAACCCTGGGGTCCGTCTCAGCAACGGAAAGGTTTTTTTCCCCCCCCAGAACGGCGGTCATCTTCTCTTTGGCCGTCCGGACGTACGTCCTCGTTTCTTCAAGAAAGGAACCGTCCTGCAGAATGGCCTCCGCCAGAAGGGAGTCCACAGTCCCGACGGCGAAAGGCGGCTGGAGTGTTCTGAATGCCGCCGCAAGCTCGGGACTCCGGGAGACGGCGAAGCCCACCCGAAGCCCTGCGCCGCCCTGCCCCTTAGAGAAGGACCGGCATGTGATGACGTTGGGCAGATCGATGGATGCCGCGGATTCTTCGTCGGGCAGAAAGTCTCCGTATGCCTCGTCGATGATGACCCAGGTTCCCCTCTCCATGGCCTCCCGGGCAAGCCGTTCCGCCGAACCGAGGGAAATTGCCTGTCCAGTGGGGTTGTTTGGGCGGTCAAGGTAAATCAGCGGGTGTCCCTGCACGGTCAGCCGCTCCAGCATGGCGGAGTCGATGGAGAAGTCCGGGCCTCTCAGCCGGAGAGGCTTGTAGAAAGCGCCGGTGAAGAGCGCCTGCAGAACGGCGTCGGTGAACTGCGGGGAAATTCCGGTAAAGGATGCCCCGGGGCCGAGAAGAAGCCGTGACAGAGTGACGAGGACGCCCATGGATCCTCCGCCGACAAGGATCTGTTCCGGAAGGACCTGCCAGGAGACGTATTTCGAGGCGATGGTTTTTTTCAGGTTTTCCGGTTCCGGCTGGGGGTAGCCGGAGACGGAAACGTCCTTCAGCCCTTCAAGAAGCCGGCGGACGGATGGAGGCGTCCCCAGGGGGTTCGTTCCCAGGGCGCAGTCGATAATCTCGATCCCTTCCGGGTACACGGGCGGGCGGGCAGATGCGTATCCCTGCTGTCCCGTTGACAGATGCTGGTGCTGCAGTTTCCCTTTCCACATGCTGTTTCCCCCGTTCAGTTCGTTTATGGATGCTGCCGGCTTACGCAGGCAGTTTGTCCCAGCCGCGGCAGTGCGGCCACAAGAGCCCGGGTGTAGGGGTGCTTCGGGGCGGAGAGGATGTCCCGGCACAGGCCTTCCTCCACCATCGTCCCCCTGTGGAGGACCATGCCCCTGGGCGCGGCCTTCCGGGCGAGGAAGAGGTCGTGGGTGACGAAGATCATGGACATGCCTGACCTCTGGCGCTTTGCGAGGATTTCGATGATCTCCCCCCTGGTGGAGGCGTCCTGCATGCTGGTGGGTTCGTCGCAGAGAAGGAGTTCGGGGTCGAGGATCAGCGCCCTGGCGATGGCCACCCGCTGGCGCTGGCCCCCCGAGAGGGAGAGGCGCACCCGGGAGGAGAGGATGGCCTCGTCCCGGAGCCCGAGTTCTCCAAGAAGGTTCCGGGCCCGTTCTTCCCCTTCTTTCGCGGCATGTTTTCCCCTGACGAGGAGCCAGGGTTCCATTGCCGCCCCGAGGACCGTGAGGGTGGGGGGGAGGGAGCCGTAGGGGTCCTGGGAGACCATGGCGCACCGCCGCCGGAGGGCGGTCATTTGCTCCCCGTCCGCCGAAGCCGTGTCCTGCCCGAAGAGGGTGATGGATCCCTCCGACGGGGGAACGTGGCCGAGGATGCACCGCATGAGGGTGGTCTTGCCGCTGCCCGATTCGCCGATGACGGAAAGGCTTTCTCCCCTTTCCAGCGTGAGGGTGAGGCCGGAGAGGGCCCTTACGGGTTCCCGCCGCCTCCTGCCGGGAAAGACCGCCGAGAGGTTCCTGATGTCCAGCAGGGTTGTCATGATCCTTCCTCCAGGTCCAGCAGGGCCTTCACGAGGGCCCGGGTGTGGGGATTCCGGGGCCTGGCGGTGATCTCGGCGGGATCTCCCTCCTCCGCCAGCTCTCCGTCCTTCAGTATGTGCAGCCTGTCTGCGACGGAGGCCGCAAGGGGAAGGTCGTGGGAGATGAGGAGGAGTCCGAGCCCCTTTTCATCCACGAGATTTTTCAGGGTGACGATGATCCCCCGCTGGGTGATCACGTCCAGGGCCGTGGTGGGTTCGTCGCAGAGAAGGTAGTCCGGAGAGCAGGCCAGGGCGAGAGCAATGGCCGCCCGCTGCTTCTGGCCTCCCGAAAGTTCGTGGGGGTACCGTCGGGCCAGTTCCCCGTCCAGACCGGCCAGGGCGAAGAGGGGGGTGATTCGGTCCAGGGCCTCCTTCCGGGAGAGCCCCAGGTGGACGGAAAGCACTTCCTCCACGTGGCGGCCCACGGTGAGCACAGGGGTGAAGGAGTTCATGGCCCCCTGGGGGACGATGGCGATCCTCCGCCACCGGATGCGGTTCAGTTCATTCTCGGGCAGGGCGAGGAGGTTTTTCCCGTCCAGGAGGATTTCCCCGGAAACGGCGGTCCCCGGGGGAAGCAGCCCCGGGATGGCCATGAGCACCGTGCTCTTGCCGCTCCCCGATTCGCCGGCGAGGGCGGAGAACTGTCCTTTCCTGATGGTCATGGAGACGTTTTTCACAGCGGCGGCCTGGCTTCCCCTTCCTTCGGAGGTCATCCGGCCGTAGGTGACGGAGAGATTCCGTATGTCGATCACAGGACATTTCCTCCTCTCAGGCGGGGGTCGACCCGCTCTTCAAGGTATTTTCCAAGGTCCAGAAAGACGAGGCAGAGGAGGGCGATGCCGAGGCCGGGGGGCAGGAGCATCCACCACGCTCCTGCCGTGAAGGCGCCGAAAGACTGGGCTTCGTGGAGCATCCTTCCCCAGGAGATCACCCTGGGGTCCGAGAGGCCGAGGAAGGAGAGCCCCGCCTCGGAGAGAATGGCCCCGGGAACGCCCAGGGTCATGGTGGCCAGCAGCACGGGGAGGGTCTCCGGCAGGAGGTGGCGCCGGAGGATATAGCCAGCGGGGGCTCCCAGTCCCCGTAGGTCCTCGATGTACTGGGCGTCCCGGAGGGTCAGGGTCAGGGCCCGGACGGTCCGGGCGGTGCCCATCCACGAGAAGACGGACAGGATGAGGATGAGCTGCCAGAGCCCCTTTCCCCAGAGGGCGGCGAGGGCCATGAGGATGGGAAGCAGGGGGATGGAGAGCAGCAGGTCCACCGCCCTCATGATCACGGCGTCGGTCCATCCTCCCCGGTAGCCCGCTGCGAGGCCGAGGGAAGTTCCGAGGAAGGTGGCCAGGAGGGTGGCGAAGATGCCCACCAGGAGGGAGACCCTGATTCCGGCCACGAAGAGGGCGGCGATGTCCCTGCCCCGCTGGTCCGTTCCGAGGAGGCCCCATCGTCCCCCTTCAAGGCGTATTTTCACCGAGCCCTCCCATTCCCCTTCGCCGGACAGCCCGATCCTGTAGGTTCCCCTTTCGGGAAAGAGGGCGGAGGAGGCGTCCCCGAAGGGAGGCAGTCCGAGGGAGCGCTTGAAGGCGATGTCCCGCCCGTCGAGTTCCACCCCCCTGTTGAGGGGGGTGAGGCGGAAGGTCTTTCCGCCGGGGATGGTCCATTCCACGAACCGGGACGGGGCGGGAAGGGCCGTTTCGACCCGGAGGGAGAAGCGGGAAGGGGCACCGAAGACCCAGTCCAGCTCCGCGGCGGGGTGGCCGCCCGAAAGTTCCAGGTCCATGGTGGGGGGAAGGGAGCGGTCCAGCCACAGGGGCTTCGAGAAGGGGGCCGCCACCTCCGCTTCCGGGAGGGCGTCAAAGAGCCGGGTCCCGAACAGGGCCAGTGCCGCGAGGACGAGAAGGCACCAGAAGCTCCACCGTTTCAGCAGCCCCTTCATCGTCCGCCGCCCCTTTCCATGCGCACCCGGGGGTCGGTGAGGCCGTAGAGCAGGTCCGACAGAAGATTGCAGCTCACCGTGAGGAGGGCCAGCAGGAAGAAGGACGCTCCTGCGGCGGGGTAGTCATGGCCGGTCACCGCCTCCAGGAGGAACCGTCCCACCCCGTGAAGGGAGAATACCGTTTCGGTGATCACGGCCCCGGAGACGATCCCGGGAAGGGAGAGCAGGAAGATGGTGAGGAGCGGCGGCAGCAGGGTCCGGAAGGCGTGCCCCAGGATGATGTTCCGTTCCGGAAGCCCCCTGGCGCGGGCGAGAAGGATGAAATCCTCGCCGAGAATCTTCACCATGAGGTTCCGCACGTAGAGGGCCCATCCTCCGAATCCGAGGAGGACGAGGGAAAACACCGGCAGGGCCATGTGCCACAGGTAGTCGAGCAGCAGGGGAAGCCCCCCCGCAGGAGGAGGGACCGACAGGGTTCCCCTCAGGGGAAAGAGAGGGAGGGCCGCGGCGAAGGCCATGAGGAGCACGAGCTGGACGAAGAAGGAGGGGAAGGAGAAGGACAGGGCGCCGCTCCAGAGGACGCATTTTTCCAGGAGGCTTCCCCGCTTCAGCGCGGCCTTCATGCCGAGCCAGGTCCCGATAAGGGAGGACAGCACAAGGCTGGTGCCGAGAAGCATTACCGTGTTGGGCAGCCTGGATTTCAGCTCTTCCACCACGGGGCGGCCGGTGAGGAAGGAGATGCCGAAGTCGAAGGTCAGAGTGGACCTGACATACCGGAGAAACTGCACGGGGAGGGGCCTGTCGAGCCCGTAGACTTCGCTCAGCCGGGCCTTGGCCTCGGGAGAGAAGTTCGGGTCGATGATGGAGGCCACGGGGTCTCCCGGCATCATGCGGAACAGGACGAAATTGAGGACCAGCACCAGCCCGAGGACCAGCAGAGCGCTCCCCGTCCGTCGTGCCCAGTAGCCGCTCACCCCTCCGTCACCTCTTCCTGCCGAGCCAGAACCGTTCGTTCCCGCTCAGCCGGACGTATTCCCCGGGGCGGTACTCCCGGAAGACGAAGGGACCGGTTCCGACGATTCCTGTCAGGCCGGGGTCCGAGGGGTGCTTTTCCGATGCGGGAAGCCAGCTTCTCCAGTCGTTCACTTTTTCGATGACGTGCCGGGGGAGGATGGATATGCCCCCCACCCTGTGGAGGTGCCAGAAACTCACGTTTTTCATGGTCACTTTGAGAGTGCGGTCGTCGGGGGTTTCCACGGTGTCGATATTGTCCACGTTGTCGAAATACCGGGGAACGGCGTTCTTTTTGAGCGTCTCGTAGGTGAAGGCGGCGTCCGCGGCGGTGAGGGGCTTGCCGTCATGCCACTCCACCCCTTCCCTCAGGCGGAAGGTGAGCACCGTGCGGGGGCCGGCCGGACCCGCCTCCGTCCCGATGGTCCAGCTTTCGGCGAGCCAGGGGATGGTCTCCAGGGTGTAGGGGTCCACGGCGATGAGGGAGTCGTAGATCAGGCCGAGGACCTGCCAGTCGTAGGCGGAGCTGGACGTGAAGGGGTTGAGCGCCCTCGGCTCGTCCGCCTGGACGAGATAGAGGGGCCTCATGGGGCCCGACGCGGGCTCCATGGCCAGCAGGCTCCACGTGTTGTCCGCGGTCACCCTGTCGGTGACCAGGGTACCCTTCCACTGCTTCGACACGGCGGAGATGGTGTACCGGCTGTAGACGGGGACCACCGGAACGAGGTCCGAGAGAAGCTTCTGGGCCTCCGACGCGGCCGCCCGGGCCGCCGTCTCGTCGGGGGCGAAGCGGAGCCGGTCGAGAACCTCGTCGAGGGCGGGGTCGGAGATGCCGGGCATGTTGTATCCGCCCCGTATGTCCATCTTCGATGAGTAGAAGGCGTAGAGAGAGTCGGGGTCCCGGGTCATCTGCCATGCCAGGACGTACATCTGGAAATCCCGCTCGTCCAGCCGGGAAATCATGGTGGAGAAATCCATGGGCTCCGCCTGCACCGGAATGCCTATGGCGGTCAGGGCCTCGGCCATGCGCACAGCGATCTCCGCCGTGGTGGGCGCCGTGGACGCCGTGGGGCAGAGGAGTTTCTGGGGAGGGATTTTCCTGCCGTCGGGCGAGACGAGAACGCCGTCGGAACCCCAGGTCCATCCCGCGCCGGCAAGGCGCTTTCTTGCCGCTTCGGGGTCGTGGGGATAGGCCGTCACATCCGGCTCGAAGTAGGGAGACACCGGAGGAAGGAAGGTGGCAAGGGGTTCGGCGTACCCGGCGAAGAGATCCCGGACCATCCGCTCCCTGGGAAGGGCCTGCCAGGCGCTGCGTCGCAGTTCGAGACTGTTCCACGGAAAGGTCCGCACGTTGAACCCGAGAAAGAACCCGTGGAAGCCCGAGGCGAGGGAGAGATCCACGGCGGGGTTTTTGGAAAGGGCGTCCACGTCCACGGGGCGATGGAGGTCTCCCAGGATGTCGACCTTTCCCCGGTCCAGGGCCAGAAGCTGGGCGTCCGGGTCCCGGATGATCACCAGGTAGAGGTCCTGTATCTTCGGTCCGGCGAAGGCTTCCGGGTCGAAAGAGGCTTCCGCCCGGGGGGCGGAACAGAGGGCAAGGAGGACTGCTGACAGAAAAAGGGCGAAAAGGGATTTTCTCATTTCTCGTCTCATCCTTTCCGGAACGGGGATTCAGATTTGTCCATTATTCTAGCAGATTGCTAAAGAAACGCTGTCGGCGAAATGCCGTATTCCTGAAATCGTTTTCCTTCCCCGGCGTGGAGTGTAGAGACGGCTGAGGTTATGTGTTATAAAATATTGTAATATATAAAGGGTTGGATTGAAAACGAGGAAAATGACCATGTTATGCTTTTCTTCTCCCTGAGTTTCTGGTATAATTTTTGAAAATTCAACTAGAGGAGGAGAGTTCCATGATAAAAATCCTTTCACTCGCAGTTCTTGCGGTTTTCCTCGCTGCCGGAGGGGCGTTTGCAGCGGAAGCAGCCCGGGTGTTCGAGGAAGACCGGTTTGAAACCTCCGCCGGAGAGGTGACCATCACCTTTATCGGCCACGGAACCCTGATGTTCTCTTTCGGCGGCAGGGTGCTCCACGTGGACCCCTACAGCAAGATCGCCGACTATTCAGCCCTTCCGAAGGCGGACGCCGTGCTGATAACCCATGAGCACCAGGACCACCTGGACAGGGAAGCCCTGAAGCACATCGTCACCGATGAGACCGATATCGTGCTGAACGGAAAAAGCGCCGAAATTCTGGGCAGGGGAAGGGCGCTGAAAAACGGAGAGTCCACTGAACTGCTCGGCGTCAAAGTGGAAGCCGTTCCGGCCTACAACCTCGTTCACAAGCGGGACAACGGCCAGCCCTTCCATCCGAAGGGGGAGCACAACGGCTACGTTCTGAACTTCGGCGACACCCGGATCTACGTCGCGGGGGACACGGAGAACATACCCGAGATGAAGGATCTGAAGGATATCCGCATCGCTTTCCTTCCCATGAACCTTCCCTTCACCATGACGCCCGAGATGGCGGCGGATGCAGCCCTCTCTTTCCGGCCGAAAATTCTCTACCCCTATCACTTCGGGCAGTCGGACACCGGAAAACTTGTTGAACTGCTCAAGGACAGCGGCATCGAGGTCCGGATACGAAAAATGGGGAGATAGTTCCCGGGAATCCAGCGCCCCTCCGGCCGGAGGGGCGCTTTTTCATTCCTGCCCTTTTCTCCCCGGCAGCCACATGATGGTGGTCATCACCGCGGTGGCGATACAGATCAGGGTGAAGAGAAGAAAGGCCCGATGGGTGCCTAGAAGGGTGCAGCCGAACCCCATATACAGGGGAAGGATGAACCAGCTCAGGTCCATGGAGAAGTGGACCAGCGCCGAGGCTTTCGCCCGGAGGCGGGGCGCCGCGAGGTCCGCCGTGAGAGCGAGATGGGCGGGGTAGCCGTACCCCATGCCCATGCCGTAGAAAAATCCCCAGAGGACCAGCCCGAGGGAAGTGCGGGCGAAGGCGAGGCCGAGAAGGCAGAGGGCCATGATGAGGAAGGAGGGACCGGCGAAGACCGTTCTCTGGTACCGGTTGAAGAGGTTTCTTCCCGCCGTCCGGACGAAAAGGGCCCCCCCTCCGAGGGAGAAGATGAACCATGAGGGAACGAGTCCCTTTTCCATGAGCACCGTGCCGATGAAGACGATGGATGCGTCGCAGAGACCGAAGAAGAAGCAGGAGAAGACGATTTTTCCGGCCGGCGTTTCCCGGAAGAGGTCGCCGTAGGTCCCCCACTGCATTGACTGTCCCCGCCCGGAGGATCCCTGGTACCCTGCAGGCTGAAGCCGGAGGGCCAGTGAGAATGAAAGGGCGGCGGCGGCGAGGGGGAGGATCATGAAGAACCGGTCCAGGCCGCTCCGTACAAGATAGTCGGTGAGGGGAACCACGGTGAACATGGGAATGAGGCTTCCCACGGAGATGAGGACGAATCCGAGCCCCCGCTTCGACTCCTCGATGACAAGGGCCTGGTAGGTGGTGAGGGCCACCATGAAAATGCTGTACGCAAGGCCCATGACCACCCGGACCCCGACGAACCAGGCGAAGGCTCCCTGGTAGGCCTGGAGGGCCAGGGCGCAGGCGATGCAGACTCCCGACGACCAGATCATGCTCTTTCTCACGCCCATCCGTTCGGTGATCCAGCTCCCCACGGGGCGGACCGCCGTGGTGGCCGCATAGAAGACGCCGACGAGGATCCCTGCGGATGCGGCGGTGTACCCCCGGGCGGCGAGGTAGGGGGCGAGAAAGAAGAAGGCATTGGAATAGGAGTAGATGGCAAAATTGATAATCAAGAGGGACAGGATGAGCCGGTCCATGATGAAAGCCTCCTGGGGCCGTTGTGGTCCGGGCTGACTCCGGACTGTGATGTATTGTATGCTCTCGGGGGAGTTTGTTCAATCGTTTCCGCCCGTCGCTGCCAGGTCGGGAATGAGCCCGCCGCAGGACACGATGCATCCTTTCCCCTTTGATTTCGCCTGGTAGAGAGCAGTGTCCGCCTTTTTGAAGGCATCACCAGGAGAAGAGCCGCCCGGCGCGGAGGCCACCCCGAGGGATACGCTCAGGAACGGGGCGCAGCTTCTGACCTGGCGGCAGATGTTTTCCGCGATCACCAGGCCGTTGGTTTCCGGGCAGGCGGGAAGGAGGACGGCGAATTCGTCCCCACCGATCCTGCAGGCGATGTCGTCCCTCCGGACGGCCCTGGTGACGGCGGACGCCATTTTTTTCAGGGCATCGTCTCCCGCCTGGTGGCCGTGGGCATCGTTGATGTTCTTGAAATCGTCGAGATCGATGAGTATGAGGGTGACGCCGGTTCCTTCCAGGAGAAGCCGGGCGAGCTCCCCGTCAAAATGGCGCCGGTTGAAGAGGCCCGTGAGGGGGTCGCGGCTGGCCATGTCCCGCGCCTGCCGTTCGGCGTTTGACAGGGCGGCGAGTTCTCTTGATGTTTTTCGGTGCAGTCTGGAGAAGAAGAACATGCTGGAGACGATAAAAACATAGCAGATGGCCAGGTTTGCCGTTTCTCCCCGGAAGTCCCCGGAGAGGAGGAAGGTACCGATGAAGGAGAAGGCGTTGATCACGAGATAGGTGAAGAATACGTCCCGTCTCCGGAACTGCATGTAAACACCTGTCCCCAGGAGGGTGACGATATGCCGGAGGAGGAGGGTGAAGAATCCGGCCTCGAGGAAGGAAGCCCCCAGGGGAAGCAGGTTCAGGAACAGAAGTATGGGCGGAACGAAGCCCCGGACGGCCGAGGGGGGCATGGTGGTCATCCTGATGCGGAAAAACAGGAAGAGCAGGGCGAGGAAAAGGTCGAGTACTGCCAGAAGAGAGTATCCCATAAGCACATCGGCCCAGCCTGCGGCGAGAAACCAGACCGCGGTGATGACGCTGAGAAGACGGAGTGCGGGCAATTCTCTTTCGAGGCGGTTTCCCCGGTGAACGGTTCGGTATTCCATTGCAGCCTCCTGAATTTAGTTGACTGCCTGCGACAAGGATTATACCCTCCGGGAGGCGGGAAAAAAAGAGCCCTTTTCCGGCTTGGGCCGGAAAAGGGCGGATTCAGCCTTTTCCGAAACGGATTACTGGGTAATCGCGTTCACGGGGCAGACGGACACGCAGCTGCCGCACTCGATGCAGCTCTCGTCCACGACTGCTTTGCCATCAACCATGGAAATTGATTCCACGGGGCAGGTGCCGACACAGGTCTCGCAACCCACGCATGCATCCTTGTCCACGACTGCTTTTGCCATTGTTCATTCCTCCTCGGATATAATCTGCTGGTACACTGTGCCGGTCCGGATTATACCCCACTTTCTTTCTTCGGGCAACTTGAGGAACTCCAGAGAATGGCGGGCGGATATTCCGCTTTCGGGTCCCTGGTCAGCAGCCGTTCCAGTTCTTCCGCGGGAGAAGCTCCTTCGTAGAGCAGGCGGTGAACACCCCTGGAGATGGGCATGTCCACAGAAAGCTTCCGGGCGGCCTCGGTCACGGCCCGAACGGTAAAGGCTCCTTCCGCCACCTGCCCGATCTCCGTCCTCGCCTCCTCAAGGGAAAGTCCCCGGCCGAGAGCCATGCCGAGCCTGAAGTTTCTCGACTGGGTGCTGTAGCAGGTGAGAACCAGGTCTCCCATTCCCGCAAGGCCGGCGAGCGTCAGGGGGTGGGCCCCGAGGGCCTCGCCGAACCGCATGATTTCTGCAAGTCCCCTGCTGACCAGCGCCGCCCTCGCATTGTCCCCCAGCCCGAGGGACGAAGCCAGCCCGGAGGCGATGGCCATGATGTTCTTCACCGCCCCTCCCGTTTCTGTTCCGGTAACGTCATGGGAGGTATAGAGCCGGAGCCGGGTCGTATTGAGCAGGGACTGCCAGAAGAGGGCGGAACCGTCCTTTCCCGAGGCCACGGTCACCGCCGTGGGCAGGCCCCTTGCCACCTCTTCGGCGAAACTCGGGCCGGAGAGAACTGAATAGAGGGCACGGGGAAGAATTTCCCCCACGATCTCGCTGATCCGCTTCCCCGTGTCGATCTCGATGCCCTTGGCCACGTTGCAGATCTCCGTCCGGTCGGTGCAGAAGGACTCCAGGGCGGGGAGGAACCCCCGGAGCGTCTGGGTGGGGAGGGCCAGGATCCAGTAGTGGGAATGCAGGGCGGCCTCCGTGATGTCCGGTGTGGCTGAAATCCCTGCCGGGAGGGAAATCTCCCGGAGATAGTCGGGATTTGTCCCCGAGGCGTTGATTGCCCGTGCCTGCTCGCTCCTCCTGCACCAGAGGCAGACGGAGTGTCCCGAGGATGCCGCCGACGCCGCAAGCGCGGTGCCCCAGCTTCCTCCGCCGAAAACCGTCAGGTCAGCCATGGTGTACCTCCTTTCGCTTCCAGTCCTTTTCTTCGGAATTGCCCGGCGTGAACAGAAGCAGCACCGAGCCCCCGAACATGAGGATGCTTCCGGCGAGGATCGCCGGGACGAGGGACCCCGTCAGGTCCCGAAGAAATCCGGAGACCAGGGGAGCCACTACGGCAGACGACATGATGGTGCCGTTGAAAAAACCGATGGCGGCACCCATGGAGCCGGGGTGCCTTCTGCTGACGATGTCCCCGATCCACGCCACGGCGACCGGAGAGAATGCGGTGTTGCTGAAGAGGCCGAAGAAGAGCAGGGTGGCGATGATGGCCGGTGCGCTTTCCACCCTTGTGAGGAGGAATAGTGCGGCGGCGCTCACGGGAAGGACGAAGAGGGTTGTCCGTTTCCTTCCCAGGCGGTCGGAGAGCCTGCCCCAGAGGACTCCCCCGGGAAGGGCGGTCAGGGCGATGAGGCCGGTGTAGAGTCCCGACTGGTTGAGAGAGAAGCTCCGTTCCGCCTGGAGAAAGGTCGGGCCCCAGGTGGCCGCCGCCCAGAAACCGTACAGCGATGTGAAGGTGGCGATGTTGATCTTCCAGATGTCCCTGTCCCTGAACAGCTTTTTATACACCCCAAGGGAGGGGGAGCTTTCGTTCTTCACGTCGGGCAGGTATTTTTTGAACAGGGGGAGCATGAGGGCCGTGGGAACGGCGAGAAGAAGAAAGGGAGTCCTGTAGTTCCCGAAAAACTGGTACAGGGGGCCGCTCACAGCCATTCCGCCGAGAATGCCGAGGGCCATGCCCATGCCGATGAGTCCGGAGCTGATGCCCCGCTTTTCCGCCGGGACGGTGGAGAGCATGGTCCCGAAGCAGCAGGGGTAATAGGCTCCGGCGCCGAGTCCGTGGAGAGCCGAGAAGAAGACCAGGAGGGAGAAGGATGTACCGAAGAGGCCGAACCCGAGGATGCCGAGGCCGGAGAGGGCGAACATGGACATGAGTACCCGCTTCGCCCCCCACCTGTCGGCTGCGAGGCCGCTTGGAATCTGGAGCAGGACGTAGAAAAGGAAGTAGGCGCTGGTAATGGCTCCCGCCTGGGTGGAGGTTATTCCCAGGGTGTCGGCGATGACGGAAAGCAGGGGATACAGGGCGGTCCGATCGGCATAGAGAACGGCCCAGCCCAGGATAAGGGCAGCGATCACGATAAATTCCTCCCGGAGTGATGGTGTACGGACTATTGTATCCCTTTTTCCGGCGAAGAGAGGGCGGAAATTGCCAGACTTCCCCCGGAGGGCTAAAATGCTTTCATATAGTTTATCTGCATCCGGGAAGGAGACATGGAAATGGCGCCGGACGACATGGCCATGAGACTGAAGGAGATCCAGGACAAGGTGAGCGAATCCCTGCAGTACAGCATCGACAGCCTGGCCACTCTCCGGGAGGAGGAGCGGGAGCGCCTTTTCGAGATCCGCACCCGCCGGGAGAGCGTGCAGAAGGAGCTGAACGAAGTTATTGTCGCCTCGGAGAAGGCGGAGGCGGAATACAGGCGCTCAAGGCAGATCCTCCTCGATGCGTCCAGGTCCGGGGACGAGTCCAGGAAAAAAGAGGCCTACGAGCGGGCCATGAACCTCATGAAAATCCGCGGCGCCTTCGAGGAGAGGGAAAAGCACCTCGCCGCCCAGCGAGATGACCTTGACCGGGAGGAGCGCCGAATCGAACGGCTCATCACAAGGAGCGAGGAGATGGGCAACCGGTTCAGGGTGGTGCTCAATCTCCTCAACTTCAGCATCGAGGGCGAAGAAAACGGCTCTCTTTCTCCCGAGCAGAGAGATTTCAGCGCGGGGCTCCTGCTTGCGGAAAGGGAAAGCGTATCCCTCGCCCGGGAGCTCCATGACGGGCCGATCCAGAAGTTTTCCGCCGCAGGCCTCATGATCGATCTTGCCGGTGAGTTTCTCTCCAGGGGTGATTTCGGAAAAGCCAGGGAAGAACTGGCCAGAACCCGCTCCCACATCGGGGACGCCCTGGAGGAATTCCGCTCCTTCCTCTTCCAGCTCAACCCTACGGGACTCAAGGACGGCTTCGACGTGGCCCTGAACCGTCTCGTCTCCCAGACTTCCGCCGTTTCCGGGGCGGACGTGCGCTATGCCGTGGAAGGGCAGTCAGACCGGCTTTCCCTTCCCCTGAGGACCGCAGTGTTCAAGATAATCCAGCAGGCTGTGGTCAACGCGGTGAAGAACGGCCGGGCACACCGCATAAGGATACTGGTGAGCATCGGGCGGGAGATGCTCCGGGTGAAGGTGGTCGACGACGGGCTGGGCTTCGACGTTGAAAAAGTGCGCAGCGAGGCGGAGGAAAAGGGTACATGGGGGCTGATGAACATGGAAGACCGGGCCTCCATGATAGGGGGAGAACTCACCATCGCGAGCGAGCCCGGTAAAGGGACCAGCGTCTCCCTGTCGGTGCCCGTACCCCTTCCCAGATAGGCGAAAGGGCCGCTCCCTTCCGGGGCGGCCCTTTTTTCATGCGGACAGTTTTTTCGCGGCTTTTCTCCGTTCCCCGTCGTCGAGGATGATCTTCCTCAGCCGGATGGACTTGGGGGTCACTTCCACCAGCTCGTCCTCCGCAATCCACTCCAGCGCCTTTTCGAGGCCCATCCTCCGCGGCACGTCGAGCTTCACCGTGAAGTCCTTCGTGGAGGACCGGTGGTTCGTGGCCTGCTTCCGCTTCGTGGGGTTGCAGGGCATGTCGCTGGGACGGGAATTCTCGCCCACGATCATCCCGGTGTAGATTTTGTCCATGGGAGAGACGAACAGGGTGCCCCTCTCCTGGAGGTTCTCCAGCTGGTAGCTCGTGGCCTCCCCGGTATCGAGGCTCACCAGGGCGCCCCTGCTGCGGGGGGTTATCTCCCCCGTCCAGGGGGAATACCCTGAGAAACGGGAAGACATGATGCCCAGGCCCCGGGTATCGGTGAGGAACTCGCCCCGGTAGCCGATGAGTCCCCGGGTGGGGATGTTGAAGAAAATGCGCATGAGCCCGGTACGGAGGTTCTGGATCTCCTTCACCCGGGCCTTCCGCCTCGAGAGCTTTTCAAACACCACGCCCTGGTATTCCTCCGGGATGTCCACCACCAGATCCTCCATGGGCTCGTGAAGGGCGCCGCCGATCTCCTCGGTGATCACCTCGGGCTTGGAGACGCAGAACTCCATGCCTTCCCGGCGCATCTCCTCGATGAGGATGGCCAGCTGCAGCTCTCCCCGGCCGGAGACCTTCACTCCGTCCGGCCGTCCCAGGTCTTCCATCCGAAGGGCCACATTGACGTGCATCTCCCGTTCCAGCCTCGCCTTGAGCTGCCGGAGGGTGATGGCCTGTCCCTCCTGCCCGGAGAAGGGGCCGTTGTTCACCAGGAAGAACATGGAGACCGTGGGTTCTTCTATGTCGAGGGGCGGAAGGGCCTGCCCCTCGAGCTCGGATGAGGAGAAAGTATCCCCGATGCCGATTTCCTTCGGCCCGGAGATCCAGACGATGTCTCCCGCCGAGGCTTCTTCAACTTCAAGGCGCTCCAGTCCCCGGGTGACGAAAATCTGGACGGCCTTTGTGCGTTCCGACTCCGTGACGGAGAAATTTTCGTTTTCCTTGTCGGAAGGGTTTTCCCAGCGGGTGGCCATGCGGAGAAACTCTTCACCCTTCCGGATTTTTCCCTGGAGGATCTTCCCGCAGCCCATCCGGCCGGTGTATTCGTTCCATGCCAGGGTGCTCACCTGCATTCTGAAGGGAGCCTCCTCGTCGGCCAGCGGGGGCTGAACGCATCGGATGACGGCCTCAAACAGGGCGTCCATTCCCTTCGACTCTCCGCCCTCGATCTCCGAGAGATCCGAAACGGCCCATCCCGCAAGGCCTGAACCGTAGAGCACGGGGAAATCCGCCTGCTCCTCTGTGGCCCCGAGCTCGAAGAAGAGGTCGAAGGTGGCGTTGAGAGCAAGGACCGGGTCAGCTTCCTTGCGGTCCACCTTGTTGATGTAGACGAGGGGTTTCAGTCCCATGCGGAGCGCGTGGGACAGGACGTACCGGGTCTGGGGCATGGGACCTTCGCCGGCGTCCACGAGAAGGAGTACCGAGTCCACCGTGGAAAGGATGCGCTCCACTTCCCCGGAGAAATCGGCGTGGCCGGGAGTGTCGATGATGTTGATGCGGCAGCCCTTCCATTCCACCGTGCAGTGCTTGGCCCGGATGGTGATGCCCTTTTCCCGCTCGAGCTCGTTGTTGTCCATGATCCGTTCTTCAACCCGGGCGTTTTCCCGGAAAACCTGGGCTGCCCTGAAAATGGAGTCGATGAGGGTGGTCTTGCCGTGGTCGATGTGGGCGATGATGGCGATGTTGCGTATGTGTTCCGCTCTTTTCATAAAATATCCGTTCCTCCGGTGCAGTCGGACTTGGTGGTTCTTCTCTGCAGGGGAAAAATGATACATCCTGCGGAAATGAAATGCAAGAGTATTCCGCTGAAATCAGGAAAAACGCGCATCATGCCCCGGGTACGGCCCGGCCGGGTCCGGATTCCGCCGTCAAATTTTACCGAAGCGTAACGGAACGTTTGCCCGGAGGTTACATTACGGTGGTAGTGTTCCTGCAGACAAAGCGGGAGGGAATAATGAAATGACATCTTTCATCGTGCAGGAAAAATCCCATGACCTGTTTTTGCGGAAACTTATCGAAAAAGGGGGGATTCGCCCCGTGTTCCAGCCCATTCTGGATGTCGCCGAGGGAAAGGTTTACGGTTATGAAATTCTGTCAAGAGGAATGCCCCCAATGGAGTCCCCCCTGGACATGTTTGCCGCGGCCCGGGAATGCGGCATGCTCTGGGAGGCGGAAAGAGCATGCCGAAGAGCGGCCCTGGAAGGCATACGACGGTGTGATACAGGAGAGGGGGCCCGCTATTTCCTCAATGTGAGTCCCGGGGTTCTGAGCGATCCGCGTTTCAGGGAGTTTTTTACTCCCGAACGGCTGAAGCCGTACGGGATAAGCCCGAACATGATCGTTCTTGAACTTACGGAAAACCTGCCCGTCGAAGATTACGGAAAACTTGAAGAGTCTGTCGCATGGTTCAGAAAAGAAGGTTTTTCCCTCGCCCTGGACGACGTCGGATCCGGGTATTCAGGGCTGCGGACGATGGCGGTCAGCGCCCCGGATTTTTTCAAGATCGACATGGAAATCGTCCGGGGGGTGGCGGGAGACCCATACAAGAAGCATGTGGTCCGGTTTCTCTGTTCGTTTGCAGCGACTGTCGGTGCAAAAATTATCGCCGAGGGAGTGGAGAACTGGGATGATATGAAAGCGCTTCTCGAACTGGGAGTGCACTTTGCCCAGGGGTTTCTTTTCGCCCGTCCTCAAAAGGAACCCGCTCCTCCCCCTGATCATGTGATGGCCCGGCTTTCAGCCATGTACGCGGAGTTGAGCGGTGACGACCATATTGTCGGTGAGGGCCTTCGGGCGCTTGTGATCAAGGGAATGACTGCCCAAAAGGGACAGATGTCCTGCGAGGACCTGGAGCAGCTTCTGCGGAAAAACAGGACCCTGGACCATCTCGTCGTTCTGGACGGGGATCTTCCGGCCGGCCTAATAACCAGGCAGTCCTTTTTTCTGCAGACGGGGGGCGCTTTCGGATACCAGCTGTTTCAGAAAAGACCCCTGGAAGAAGCGGCGAAGAAGGAATTCCTCTCAGTGCCCGTATTCAGCCCTGTGAGCACCCTGGCGAAACTCGCCATGGAACGGCGCCCGGATGATCTCTACGATCCCGTTGTCGTGGTGGACGACAGGGGATGCTTTCTCGGCACGGTGACCATGAAACAGATAATCTCAAGGTCCACGGAGCTGGAGGTGGAGCGGGTCAGGAGCTGCAATCCCCTGAGCGGGCTGCCGGGGAACAACCATATCCGCAAGTGGATAGGGGATGCACGGAAAGAAAGCCTCTTTTCCCTTATCTACTGCGACCTCGACAGATTCAAGGAATACAACGACCGCCACGGGTTCCTGAAAGGCGACGAGCTGATCAACTTTACCGCAACCATTCTCAGGGAGGGGCTGGACGAATTGCCGGAAGGGTCCCGTCTCGGGCATATCGGGGGTGACGACTTCGTGCTCGTCTGCCCGGGAAAGGTGTCTTCCTCCGCTCTGGATGCCATCTGCGACGCTTTCGACCGGAAGAAGGGGCTCTATTTTTCAAGGGAGGAGAATGCTGCGGGGTGCTACAGTGCTACGGACAGGCAGGGAACGGTGTGTTCCGTTCCCCTGGTGACGCTCAGTCTTTCCGTTATAGAAAAGGATAACCTTGATCCCTGTGCTCATCCCGCAGTGATAGCGGAAAAAGCGGCTTCCCTCAAGCATGCGGTGAAGCGTATTACTGCGGCTGAACGCCGCAGTACATGGCTTATCGACAGGAGAAAAGCGGGGGTTTCCGGGGAGGCCGCAAGATGACGCTCAAATCAAGGCTGTTCGTGCTCGCCTGCTCAATTTTGCTTGTAACAGCCTGCTTTGCCTTTATTTCCTACCGGGGGGGAGCGCAGATACTCTTTTCCCAGGCCGGAACAAGCGACCGGCTTATGGCCGAAAGGGCTGCAAGGGCCGTTTCAGAACGGATTGCCGCATGGGAGAATGTTCTGCTGACGGCATCATCCAATATCTCCTTTATGATAGAAGATCTTGGAGTACTTCCGGGAACTCTCGGCAATTACATGAGAAACCTCACGGAAGCATCCCTGGATCAGGGCTTTTCTGCCGTCTCCTTTGCTTTGTCCAGCGGTGTCCTGCTGGAAGGAAGCGGATGGTTCCCCCCGGAGGAATATGACCCGAAAAATGAAACGTGGTTCAAGGAAGCGGAAAAAGGCAGAGGACCCGTTTTCCTTGCCCGCTGTCAGGACGTAAAAAAAGAAAAGGAGGTTTCCCTTCTTGCCGTTCCGGTCTATTCCCTCTACCAGGAAGGGCTTTTGCTCGGTGTCCTGGCCGGTGAAATTTCGGCAGAAGCTCTTTCATCCCTTTCCTCGACGGAAAACGGCGAACTGATGATCCAGCTTATCGGACCGGAGGGAGGAAAACTGTTCCCGGAGGATAGAGAGCAAAGCGGCGTGGGAGACCTTCAAGCTCCGGCTTCTTCGGGAGGCGGAAGCTGTTCGTCGGTGAACCGGGAGGGAGAAATCTTCAGGGTAAGTGCCTATGGGTTGCCCTATGGAATGTCTCTCGCCGTTTTTTCTTCCGAAGAGAAACTCCTTCACCCGCTGAGGACTCTTGCTTTTCGGCAGGCCGCTTTTCTGGCGGCGGCCCTTCTCTTTATTTGCTCCATGCTGTATGCCACGGGAAAGAGTATCCTTTCTCCTGTCAGCAGGTTGATTCTTTCAGCAAAGGCGGTGGCAGACGGAAACCTCACCCGTCCTGATTTTCCGAAGGGGAAGGATGAGATTGCCTTCGTAAGCCGCGCCTTTTCCGATATGGTCTGCAGACTGAGGGCTATTCTGCTCGGTATCAGGGAAGAAAGTGAAAATATCTCCCGGAATGCGGCTCTCGTGAAGTTTGTTTGCATTGAAATGTCGGACAGGTTCCGTGAAATGCTTGTGGGGTGCGAACGGCTGGGGCGTTTTCTCTCAGACAGCGATGAAAGCCTTGCCGGCTTGAAAAAATCAGCCGTTGTTTCGGGGCGTGAGGCGGAGGCGGCAGAAGCCATCTCCGACATGTGCCGCCGGGAAGCTGACCGCCTGATCAATCTGGGCACCGTCGCATCGGGGACAGCGGGCGAGGCCGTCGAATCTGTCCGGGCGATGGCGGCATCCTTCGGGAGAGTGGGCGAAGCAGTCAGGGCACTGGAAAAGAGGACCGACGACATCGTTCTCATCATCAGGATTATCGATGACGTTTCACGGCGAACGAACTTCCTGGCCCTGAACGCCTCCATCGAGGCAGCGAAGGCAGGCCCTGCGGGGAAGGGATTCGCAGTGGTCGCCGAGGAAATACGAAAGCTCGCACTTCAGAGTGCTGATGCGGCGCGGAGAATCGGAACCCTGGTAGGAGGCATTCTCGAGGGAGGCCGGGCCGTCGGAGAAGAAGCCCTTTCCGGCGAGCGGATTGCCTCGCTGAACTGTACGAAAATCGAAGAGCTCATGAGTTTTCACGACGATCTCCAACAGGTCATGAAATCCATGAAGAGCAATATAGGAACGATGGTCTCGAAAGCGGAAGTAAATGCCGCTCTCGTGGAAGAGGTTACAATCACTGCAGACACCCTGGAGAATCGGTCACGGGACGGTGCCGGCGCTGCTGCAACCATATCGTCCGCTCTCCACGAACTTGGAAACAAACTTGAATTACTCCGTCAAGGGGCCGCCGAACTGGATGGCAGGGCTGCCCTGCATGTCCGGAGCATGGAAAAATATCAGCTGGGCTCCGCTCCGCATATCCTTCCCGCTGAGTAAGGAGCGTGCCGGTCCTATATGCTTCTCTTTAGATAAGCTCCCGTATCGACTGCTCGAGCTCGTCCCGGGAAGGAACCCCCTCGAAGGCCTTCCTGCCGTTCAGAATCCAGACGGGATCCGTTCCCCGGACCCTGTACCGGAAAAGGTCGAAAAAGGAGAAGATGCTTCTCGGGTCCATGACTGAAATATGGACCCTGTCGCCGAAGGTCTCCCTGATGCCCGAGAGAAGAGCGCCGATCTCTTCCGCCGAGTCCTTCCTCCACTCAGTCTCTTCGCTTCCGGGAACGTAGGTGCTGCAGCCTCCGCTGCCGCCGGCAGCGCTGCGCTCCATGATCAGTTTCAGCTTGACGTTTGCCATTTTCTCCGCCTCCTTTCTGGTAACATTTAATAATACACCAAAAAGTCGGAAAAGTGAACTCTGTTTTTGAGTCCGCGGATTTCTCCCCCTGGGAGAACGGTGCAAAATTGACTTTCCCTTTCGTGAGCAATAAAATTACTCGTGACAAAATTCCCGTAAAGAAGGCACTCATATGCTTGAATCTCTCATCACTTCAAAAACCAGGGCCCGGCTGCTGCTGAAGTTTTTTCTGAATCCTGGAACCAGCGCCTATCTCCGCGGTCTTGCCGACGAGTTCGGCGAGTCCACCAACGGCGTGCGGGTGGAGCTGAACCGCCTGTCCGAGGCGGGGCTGCTGGAGTGCGCCGACGAGGGCCGGACAAAGGTGTACCGGGCGAACACGGCCCACCCCCTGTTCCCGGAACTGCAGCGGATCGCCGCCAAGACCCTGGGGATCGACCAGGTGGTGGAACAGGTGATACGCCGGCTGGGCAACGTGGAGATGGCCTTCGTGACGGGAGACTACGCCCGGGGGATCGATTCCGGGCTCATCGACCTGGTCCTTGTGGGAGAGATCGACAGAAGCTATTTCGACCATCTTTCTGACAAGATCGAGAAACTCATCGGGCGGAAGATCCGGGGACTGATTTTGACCAGGGAAGAACTCTCCCGGCTGAAGGGGCGCCTGGAGGCCGAGAATGCCCTGCTGCTCTGGGACGGGGACGGAAAGACGGGATGAAGGGGGAGAGGCCGTGATTCTTGTTACCGGCGGGGCCGGGTTCATCGGGAGCCACGCCTGCGTGGCCCTGGCGGAAGCGGGGTATGATGTCCTGATCGCGGACAATTTTTCCAACAGCAGCCCCGACGTGCCCGTACGGCTGGAGCGTCTCGCCGGCCGGCCCATGAAGTGTGTCCGGGCCGATGTCCGGGACAGGGAAGCCCTCGACCGTCTTTTCCGGGACCACGCCGTTTCCGCCGTGATCCATTTCGCGGGGCTGAAAGCCGTGGGGGAGTCGGTGGCGAAGCCCCTGGAGTATTACGGGAACAATCTCGGCTCCACACTGGCTCTCTGCGGCGCCATGGCGGCCGCGGGGGTGAAGCGGCTGGTCTTCAGCTCCTCCGCCACGGTCTACGCCACGGGCTCGACCATGCCCCTGGACGAGGACTCTCCCCTGGGATGCACCAACCCCTACGGGTGGTCCAAGTTCATGATCGAGCAGATGCTGCGGGACCTTTCGGCGTCGGACCCGGAGTGGTCCATCGCCCTCCTGCGGTACTTCAATCCCATCGGGGCCCACGAAAGCGGCATGATCGGCGAGGATCCCAGGGGTATTCCGAACAACCTCTTCCCCTACGTCTGCCGGGTGGCCTCCGGACGCCTGGAACAACTCTCCGTTTTCGGGGACGACTATCCCACACCGGACGGTACGGGCGTACGGGACTATATCCATGTCTGCGACCTTGCCGAGGGGCACGTGAGCGCCCTGAAATATCTCGAGGGAATGCGCGGGGCGGAGGCCTTCAACCTTGGGACCGGAAAGGGAACGTCGGTGCTCGAGCTGATCAGGGCCTTCGAGAGAGCCTCGGGGAAGGCCGTTCCCTTCGAGATCACCGGGCGGAGGCCCGGGGACATCGCCGTCTGCTATGCCCGCACGGACAGGGCCCGGGACGTGCTCGGCTGGTCGGCGAAGCGCACCCTGGACGACATGTGCCGCGACGGATGGAACCGGGAACTCCTGAGGGATGACGGAGAAAAATAGCAAAGAAGCCCCCGGCCGGGGGCTTCTGCTCTTTGAAGCGGGAAGGGATCAGAAGGCCCTGAAGCCCACCACGTCCTCACGGATCTTGAGGTAGCGCTTCTTGGTGATGTCCATGTGCTCCTTCTCCATGTCCTTGATCTTGGCGAACATAAGGGCCGTCTCGCCCTTGCTCTCCTTTTCGAGGCGCTCGTAGAACTCCATGGCGCGCATCTCGGAGAGATAGGCGGCGGAGGCGATGCGGAGCACGGAAGTGACGTCGCCGAAGTCCTTTGTCTGGACCTTCAGCTCCGGGGCCACCACCAGGTTGTGGTCGATGGGGCACTTCTCGCCGTACATCTTCTCGTAGTAATTCAGGAGGCTGGCCTCGTGCTCGCTCTCCCAGTCGGAGAGCTCCAGCAGCTCCTTCTTGAGGTGTTCCTCGGCCACGCTGTCGGCCCAGGTTTTGTAGAACCGCTTTGCCTCGATCTCTGCATGGACGCCGTACCGGAGAGCTTCCTTCATGTCGAATGCCACTGTCATATTCCATCCCCTCCTGATATATGGGTTATTTCCGCTCCTCATTATACCCCATACCTGAGAAAATTCCAAAAATAGAAATTGACTACAAATCCGGACAGTTTCCCTGCCTTTCAAAAGGATTCCCCCTGTGAGAAAATGAAAACAGAATGCATTTCCGATGAAAGGCTGGGATAGTCAATGGATCTGTGGAAATCGGTGAGGGAGATCGAAGAGGATGTGGTGGCATACCGCCGCAGCATTCACGAGAATCCCGAGCTGAGCCTGAAGGAGTTCGACACCGCCGACTTCGTTGAGTCGGTATTGAAGAAGATCGAAGGGATCGATTCAATCCGCCGGATCTCCCCCACGGGAATACTCGCAGAAGTGCGGGGGAGAAAGCAGGGAGAGGGCCGGTGCATCGCCCTGAGAGGGGACATGGACGCCCTTCCCGGCGACGAGATGGCTGACGTGCCTTTCAAGTCCAAGCGGCCGGGGGTGGTCCATTCCTGCGGGCACGACGTCCACACCGCCCTGCTGCTGGGCGCGGCCCGGATATTGGCCCGCCACAGGGACATGTTCGCCGGAACGGTGAAATTTTTCTTCCAGCCCGCCGAGGAGGTCCTCGGGGGAGCGATCCAGTTTCTCGGGGCCGGGGCCCTGGAGAACCCGAAGGTCGATGCCGCCGTGGGCATCCACGTGTTCTCCGAGCATGACGCGGGCATCATCTCCTCCAGGAAGGGGCCCATGCTCGCCGGTGCCGACGGCCTGACCATCGGGGTGAAGGGATGCCAGTCCCACGCGGCCCATCCCCACACGGGGCGGGATGCCGTGGTCATAGCAGGGCAGGTGATCGGAGCCCTGCAGACCATTTCCTCCCGGTTCGTGGCCCCCACCGACCCCGTGGTGGTGACCATCGGGCAGATCAACGGCGGGATCGCAAGGAACATCATCGCCGGAAGCGTGACGCTCGAGGGGACCATCCGGACGGTGAAGCCCGAGACCCGGGACAGGGTCCACCGGGAAATTGAAAAGATGGTCCCCGCTCTCGCCGAGGCCATGGGCGGGTCCGCGGTTGTGGACATTCAGCGGGGAACCCCGCCCCTGGTCTGCGACGACGGACTCGTGGACAGGCTGCAGGCGGTGACGGAAAAACTGATCGGGAAGGACCGGTACATGTCCCTTCCCGATCCGTCCATGGGCGGGGAGGACTTCGCCTTCATCATGGAGAAGGTGCCGGGGCTCTTCATCCGTCTCGGCGTGAAGCGCCCGGGAGGGCCGGTGACGCCGGGCCATTCGGTGGACTTCTTCGCCGACGAGTCGGCCATCGCCCCGGGGCTCGCGGTCTTCGCCGGCATGGCCCTGGACTTCCTCGGGGTGCCGCTGGAGTAGGCTGGCAGAGGCAACGCTTCTCGCTGCCTCTGGATTCTGTCGAAACCCAAATCCGAAATTTCCCCTGGCAGCGAGCACCGGTAACGCTCCCCGCTGCCCGTCGATGTTCTTCGCTAATGCCCTTCCTTGACAAACTCAGCCGGAAGGTCATAATATCAGGAAGGAAGCCCCAGGGGCTTTCGCCGCATGATGCTCGGGAAGCCGGTGAAAATCCGGCGCGGACCCGCCACTGTAAGCCTGACGAACCCATCGGTCCACTGGAGGGGAAACCTCCGGGAAGGGATGGGGGAGGACGAGGGCAAGCCAGGAGACCGGTCGTGCGGAACCAGGGAAGACTCGCGAGGAATCGAGGCCGCCTTTTCGCAGCACCACCGCCGAAACCGCATCCATTCAAAGGGGCCGATCCGCACAGGACGGCCCCTTTTGTCTTCGGACGCGGGCGGCGGACTCCTTTCCTCCCGGCACGTTCCCCGGTCATCTTTCATCATTTCGGGAGGAGAAAAGGATGAGGAAGAACATGGTAACCGTATTGCTGTTGGGACTTGCGGCTGTCGGCCTGCTTGCGGGTGCGGCCGCCGCGTCGGGAAAGGCCGGAGCAGAAAAGCAGGGGATCCTGCTCGTGGCCTTCGGAACCTCCGAGCCGGAGGCCCGGGGCGCCATCGACAGGATCGTGGAGACTGCCCGGAAAACGTTTCCGGAAGCGGAGGTCCGCCTCTCCTACACGTCGAACATCATCCGCAGGAAGATCCTCAAAGAGGAGGGGCTTGCCATAGACTCTCCCCTCATCGCCCTGGCGAAGATGCAGGACGAGGGATTCACGTCGGTGACGGTGCAGTCCCTCCACATCATCGCCGGAGAAGAATTCCACCAGGTCGCCTCGGTGGTCCGCTCCCTGGGAACGGTCAGGGGCAAGTACGGTTTTTCAAGGATCTCCCTCGGGGCTCCGCTGCTCTCCACGCTGGAGGACTACCGGAAGACGGCGGAGCTTCTGAAGACGAAATACGGCTCCTTCGCTGACGATGGGGGAGCTGTGGTCTTTATGGGCCACGGCACCCACCACGGCGCAAATGCGGCTTATTCCCAGATGCAGATGATCTTCGACGAAGAAGGACTGCCCTTCGTTCTGGGTGTGGTGGAAGGATTTCCGGATATGGAGGGCGTCAAGCGGCGCCTGGCGTCCCTGAAGCCCCGGAAGGTGACCCTTGTCCCCTTTATGGTGGTAGCCGGCGACCATGCCCGGAACGACATGGCCGACGAGGACGACCCGGAATCATGGATCTCCGTGCTCCGGAAGGAAGGCTACGACGTTGAGGCGGTTTTGCGCGGCCTCGGCGACGGGGAAGGCCTTGCGGAGCTGTTCGCGGACCATATCCGGGAGGCCTCCGGGAGCAGGTAGAGGCAGTGGCGCCGGGAACACCGGGACGAAGGCTGTTTTTCGCGGGGCTGCTCCTTCTTCTTGCGGGAGCGGCCCTGTGGCGTCTTCTCGCGGGAGACATGCCCCTTTCTCCGATGGCGGTGGCGGACATTCTTTTTTCTCCCTCCCCGGCGGCCTCACCCCAGGAGATCCTGGTGGTCCGTTCTGTCCGGCTGCCCCGGCTGCTGGCCTCCCTGGGTGCGGGGGCGTCCCTGGCGGTGTCGGGGGCGGTCCTCCAGGGCGTGCTCGGGAATCCCCTGGCGGAGCCCTACACCCTGGGCATCGCCGCCGGAGCGGCCTTCGGCGCGTCACTGGCCATTTCTCTGGGAGGGATCTGGGTCTCCGGGGCCGCCTTTACGGGAGCCCTTGCCGCCCTGGGGCTGGCCCTGCTCCTCTCCCGGCTTTCCGGGCGGGGATCCCAGCTTTCCATGGTCCTGTCGGGCATCGTGGTGAGCTCCGTCCTCTCCGCGGGGGTGACCCTCTTCAAGGCCCTGGCGGACGAAAGGGTGTCGGCCATCGTGCTGTGGCTCATGGGGAGCTTCTCCGGTGCGTCCATGAAGGATGCCCGGGCGGTGTGCGCAGGGGCGGCACTGCTCTTCGGCGCCGCCCTGTGGTGGGGAAGGGACCTGGACGCCATCTCCCTCGGCGAGAGCCGGGCCGTTTTCCTCGGGGTGGAGGAAGGGAAGATCAAGACGGTGCTGCTGGTGCTGGCCTCCCTGGCGACTGCCCTCACCGCGGCCTCCTTCGGCATTATCGGCTTCGTGGGCCTGGTGGGGCCCCACCTCGTGCGGCAGGTCCTGGGACCGTCCCACCGCCCCCTGCTCGCCGCGTCCTTCCTGGGCGGGGCGGTGCTTCTGGCCGGGGCCGACGGCCTGGCGAGGTCCCTGGGGGAGCTGCCCGTGGGCGTGATCACGGCCCTTGCCGGAGGACCGGTCTTCTGCTGGATTCTTGTGAGAGAAAGGGGAAAAGGGGCATGACGGGTGTATCGGTGCGGGATCTTTCGGCAGGGTACGGCGGAAGAACCGTCCTCCGGGAAATCTCCGGGGACTTCCCCCCGGGTGCCCTGACCTTCCTCCTCGGCCCCAACGGCAGCGGAAAAAGCACCCTGCTCCGGGCCCTCGGGGGCGCTCTTTCACACGGCGGAACCGTAACCCTCTGCGGACGGGACGCGGCGTCCCTCTCCTCCCGGGAGCGGGGCCGCCTGGTGGGCGTGGTGACCCAGTCTCCCTCGCTGAACTTTCCCTTCACCGTGGAGGAGGTCATCTCCATGGGGAGGCTGCCCCACAGGAAGATCTTCGGGAGTTCCGACGTCCGGGGCAGGGAGGCGGTGCGGAGGGCGGCGGAGGCCATGGAGCTTGTGGACCTGCTGGACCGGCCCCTGACCACTCTGTCCGGAGGCGAACGCCAGAGGGCCATGATCGCCCAGGCCATCGCCCAGGAGCCCGAGATATTCCTCCTCGACGAGCCCTCCTCCGCCCTGGACCCGAAGCACACGCTGGGCCTCTTCCGGTTTCTCCGGCGCGCCGCGGCGGAGGGAAAGACCGTGGCGGCGGCGGTGCACGACATCAACCTCGCGGCGGAGTTCGGCGACTGCGTCTGGATATTGGGGGAGAACGGCCTCGCGGCATCCGGGAGGGTAAAGGACGTCCTCACCGGGGAGGTGCTTTCCTCGGTGTACGGCGTCTCTTTCGCGCCCCTCTGGCGGGGGGCCGGAGAAGGGGAGCGGGTGCTGTGGCGGGCCGTCTGACCCTTCCGGCCGTTTTTCTCCTTCTGCTCGCGGCCTGTCTGCCCGTCTCCGGGGAGATCCGGATTTCCGACGACAGCGGCAGGACCGTGGTCCTGGAACACGCAGCCCGGAGGGTGGTCTCCCTCTACGCCGGGCACAGCGAGAATCTCCTGGCCCTCGGCGCGGGGAATGCCATCGCCGGAGTGTCGGCGGCCGATGATCCGGCCCTTTTCCCGGGGGTACCGGTGCTCCCCATGCGGGCTGACGGGGAGCGCATCCTCGCCCTCCGCCCGGACCTGGTGCTGCTGAGGCCCCAGGGAGAGGCGGCGGCGGAAGGGGTGATCCGGCTCCTGGAGCGGGGGGGCGTGCCGGTGGCCTCCCTTTCCCCTCCCACCTGGGAGACCATGGAGGCCTACCTCGTCCGCCTGGGAGCCCTCGTCGGCGCGGCAGACCCGGCACGGCCATGGCGGGAGGCGGTGTCCGCCCTGGAGCGCACCGTCCCTGCGGGGAAGCGACCCCGGGTATTCCTGGAGAGCTCCTCCCGGGGGCTTATGACCTGTTCTCCCTCATCATGGGCCGCCCGGGTGATCGCCCTGGCGGGGGGGGGAGAACGCCGCGTCGGACGCGGTGCCCCTCCGTTCCGGGAGCCCCCTTGCCCCGTGGGGAGAGGAGCGGCTGCTTGCCCTCGCCGGGGAGGGGATCGACGTCTATCTCGTCCAGGTGGGGGCCATGAACCCGGTGATGGAACGGGATATTCTGGAGCGGCCGTGGATTTCCGGCCTCGGGAACGCCAGGATCGTGCTGGTGCCTGAAGAGCTTGTGAGCCGACCGTCCCTCCTCCGGCTGGAGGACGGGGTGGAATGGCTGCGGAACGTGCTGTACCCTGAAGGAGGAAAAAGGCCATGAAATTCTGGGGAGTGGGCCTCGGCCCCGGCGATCCCGAACTTGTTACGCTGAAAGCGCTGCGCATCCTCCGGGAGGCCGGGGCGGTGTTCGTCCCCCTGTCGGGAAAAGGGCGGGAGAGTGTCGCCGGCGCCATCCTGGGCGCACACCTGGGCCGGGAGACCATCCCCCTCCATTTTCCCATGGTGCGGGACGATGCCCGAAGGGACGCCCTGCTCCGGGAGGAGCTGCGAAGGACCCGTCCCCTCTGGGAAGGAGCGGCCTCCCTTGCCCTGCCGGTGATAGGGGACTCCGCCCTGTACGCGACAGTCGCCTATCTCTACGACCTCCTGAAGGAGGAGATTCCGGAACTGGCCCTGGGGCTCGTTCCGGGCATTTCGGCCCATTCGCTGGCCTCGTCCCGGGCGGGGCGGTTTCTCGCCCTCGGGGACGAGAGCCTGTCGGTGATTCCCGGCACGGCTCCGGCGGAACGGGTGCGGGCCATGCTCGCCGCATCGGACGGGGCGGCCATCTACAAGCCGTCGGCCCTCGGCGGTGAGCTCCGGTCGGTGGTTGAGTCCACGGGCCCGTGGAAAACCATCCTGCGGGTGGACAGGGCGGGCATGGAGGACGAACGGATTTTTGAGGGCGATCCGGCTCTCGACCCCTCGGGTGAATACCTGAGCGTGGTGGAGCTGCTCCGCCGGAGATGACCGGCGGGAGAGCGGGGAAGGAGGGGAAGGGATCATGGAAGGCGCCGACTGGAGCGGGCTGCTGAAGGGGATGGGGCTGCTGGCCCTGTCCGTTTCGGGCGGCCTCGCCCTGGGAAAGGCCATCATCGCCCTGTCCCTCCCCGAACGGCTTCTGGGTTCCCTGCTGCCCCGGCTGCGCCGTCTCCGGATCCCGGCCCAGGCCCTCTTCGCCCTCGGCGTGAGCCTGGGGTCCTCCCGGGCGGGGTCGGCTCTCGTGGCGGAAGCCTACGGCCAGGGGATCCTCTCGGAGCGGGAGGCCCTGTTCGGCACCCTCCTCCAGTCCTTTCCCGGCTATCTGAAGCGCTGGCTCGTCTCCTTTCCCGTGGCGGCGGCCCTCGCCGGGACGGCGGGGGCCATCTACTCCGTGGCCGTGCTGGCCCGGAGCTTCTGCCGTTTTATGCTCTTCCTGTTCCTGCTCCGGGGGCGGGGGGCCACAGAGAATGAAGAAACCGTCCGCGGAACGGAAGGCCGCAGGGGACGGGAATTTTCCTTCCTCGGAACCCTGGCGAGAACCCTGCCGGCCGCGTGGGCCTTCTACGCCCTGGCCTACCTGGCCACCCCGGCCCTGCAGGAGTTCATCGAGGCCAGGGGTGCGTCCTTCCCGCTGCTTTCGGCGGCGGGGTGGACCGTGGCTGCGGCATCCTTCGCCCATGTCAACGCGGCCCTCGGCGTGGCGGGGGGCGCTCTGGCGTCGGGGAGCCTCACCACCGCCCAGGCGGTGCTGGCGCTGCTCACGGGAAACATGCTCGCGGTGCTCTCCAGGGTGCTGCGGCAGGACATCGCCTTCTGGATCGGCATTTTCCCGGGGCGGATGGTCCGGTCCCTGTTCGTGTGGAACCTCGTTACCCTGGTGGCCACCATGGCGGCGACGGTGTGCCTGGCGGCAATCCCCGTCCTGTGGGGATGGTAAAAATCCGGGCATTGTTTTTCATTTGGCAGCGGGGAGCGTTGCCATTGCTCGCTTGGGCCGTCGGCGCACATTGTCATCCGTGACAACTGCGCCTAAAACCGACATCCCTGTCGGTTTTCCGGCCCGGGCGCTGCGCCTGGCAACACTCCCTCTGCCGTAAAATGTTCATGATGTTGGCAGAGAAAGAGAGGTTGATTGCTATGGCGACGAGTGCGGAGTGGTTCACCCGGGCGAAGGAATCCCTCGCCGGGGGAGTGAACAGCCCGGTCCGATGCTGGCGGGGCGTGGGCGGAGATCCCCTGTTCTTTTTCCGGGGGGAGGGCCCCTACCTCTACAGCGTGGAGGGGAAGCGCTACACCGACTACGTGGGGAGCTGGGGCCCCCTCATCCTCGGCCACGGCCACCCCGAGGTGGTGGAGGCCGTCTGCCGCGCGGCGTCAGACTCCACCTCCTTCGGGGCGTGCTGTCCCGCCGAGGTGGAGCTTGCCGAGGAAGTGAAGGGGGTCTTCCCCTCCATGGAGCTGCTCCGGTTCGTCTCGTCGGGGACGGAGGCGGTGATGACGGCCCTTCGGGTTGCCCGGGGGTTTACGGGGCGGGATCTCGTGGTGAAGTTCGAGGGCTGCTACCACGGCCACTCGGACAGCATGCTGGTGAACGCCGGAAGCGGGGCCCTGACCCTCGGGAATCCCGACAGCGGCGGCGTCCCTGCTTCCGTGGCGTCCGCCACTGTGGTGGTGCCCTTCAACGACGGGGAAAAAGTTGCTGAAGCCTTCCGGCTGTTCAGCGGCCGCATCGCCGCAGTGATCGTTGAGCCCTGGGCTGGAAACATGGGCCTGGTGCCTCCCTGCGAAGGCTTTCTTCCCTTCCTGCGGGCAATTACGGAGAAGCACGGCGCCCTGCTGGTCTTCGACGAGGTGATCACAGGATTCCGGGTTTCCGAGGGGGGCGCCCAGCAGAGAGCCGGCATAGTCCCCGACCTCACCTGCCTGGGGAAGATCATCGGCGGGGGCCTTCCCGTGGGGGCCGTGGGCGGCCGCCGGGAGGTCATGGAGGTGCTCGCCCCCCTCGGGCCGGTGTACCAGGCGGGAACCCTCTCGGGAAATCCCCTGGCCATGGCGTCGGGGCTGGCGACCCTCGGGGCGCTGAAGCGGGAAGGGGTCTACGACCGGCTGGAAGAGACGGCCGTCCAGCTCGCCGACGGGCTGAAGGACGCCGCCTCCCACGCAGGGGTCCCCCTGTCGGTCTCCCGGTTCGGCTCGGTGCTGGGGCTGTTCTTCGCTCCCCGGCTTCCCCGGAACCTCGGGGAAGTGAAGGGGACGGACGGGGCGAAATATCCCCCCTTCTTCCACGGTATGGAGGAGAGGGGCCAGTACTTCGCGCCGTCGCCCTTCGAGGCAGCCTTCGTCTCCCTGGCCCACGGCCGGGAGGTGGTGGAGGAGACTCTCGCCGCAGCCCGGGAGGTCTTTACCTCCCTGTGACCATGCGGGCCACTTCTACTGCGGCGTAGGTGATCAGGATGTCCGCTCCCGCCCTTCGGAGGGCAAGGTGGGCCTCCAGGAGGCCCCTTGGGCCGTCCAGGGAACCTGCCGCCGCCGCGTGCCGGAGCATCATGTACTCGCCGCTCACCAGGTAGCAGGCCAGGGGGAGCAGGGTGGACTCCCGGAGCCGGGAGAGAATGTCCAGGTAGAGGAGGGAGGGCTTCACCATGAGGATGTCGGCCCCTTCCTCCTCGTCGAGAAGGGACTCCCGGAGGGCCTCTTTCCAGTTGGTGGAGGCCATCTGGTAGGACCGCCGGTCCCCGAAGGAGGGGGCGCTGCCCGCCGCATCCCGGAAGGGACCGTAGAAGGCCGACGAGAACTTGGAGCTGTAGCTCATCACCGGCAGGGAGGAGAATCCCCCGTTGTCCAGGGCCCTCCGGAGGGCGGCCACCTGGCCGTCCATCATGGCGGAGGGGGCCACCATGTCCGCCCCGGCCCGGGCGTGGCTGAGGGCGATGCGGCCGAGTTCGAGGACCGTGGGGTCGTTGTCCACGGCGCCGTCCTCCTTCAGAAGACCGCAGTGGCCGTGATCGGTGTACTCGCACATGCAGACGTCAGTGGTGAGGTGGATCTCCCGTCCGTACCGCTCCTTCAGCCGTCTGAGGCCCTGCTGCACCGGCTGGTCCTCCGCCCAGGCGGACGTTCCCCGGGCATCCTTCCGGGAGGGGAGCCCGAAGAGCAGGAAGGACCGTATCCCCGCCTCCAGGGCTGTGTCCACGGCCTCGTGCAGGCGGTCGGGGGAGATGTGGTCCACCCCGTGCAGGGAGGAAACGGGGGTTCGCACCCCTGTGCCCGGGACCGTGAAGAGGGGAAGGATCATCTGCCTCGGCTCGAGGGAGACCTCCCGCACCATTTCCGCCAGGACGGGGTGCTCCCGCAGGCGGCGCATTCTGTTCGTTGTTCCGTTCACCATTCCGTTCATTCTTTTTCCTCCGTCGGTTTCCTTTTTTTGAGATCGGCCAGCAGCGCGGCGAGGGATTCCAGGGTCGGTTCGGCCATCACGAGGGCCTTCAGGCCCAGGAGGCCTTCCGCGGCCGCGGCGCAGGGCGTTCCCCATCCCACGGGAACCGCACCCTCCGGCATGGACAGGCCCGATGTGCTCCAGGCCCGGACCAGGGCAGCGCTGCCGAAGACCACCGCGTCCAGCCCAGTCTCCTCCCACAGGGATTCGTAGCTGTCCCATCCGGGGGGGGGGCCGGGGACCATTCGGTAAGCGGGGATGTTCACAACCGCCGCTCCCCGGGCGCGTACGGCGTCTTCCGGCAGGGGGGACCCCGCCTCGTTCCGGAAGAAGACCACCCGTTCCCCGGGCTGAACCCGTCCGGCGAGCAGGGACGCCAGGGCCTCCGACGTGGAGGGCCGGGCTTCACCGTCCGCCCGAAGGCCCGTGCGGGCCAGGGCTGCCGTGGTTCCCGGGCCGATGGAGGCGATCTTCCCCCGGAGGGTCCGCAGGTCGGTCCTTCCGGAGAGGAGGGCGGCGCCCCGGGGGCTCGTGAGCACGATCCAGTCCGCTCCTGCGAGGAGGTCCTCCTCACCGGGGAAAGGCAGTTCTTCCTCCGCGAGGAGGGGAAGGCTGAAGCCGTCGGCTCCCAGGCTTTCCAGGAACCGGGCGGTGTCCCAGCTTTCGGGGGCGGGGCGGACCACGGCGACCTTCAGTCCCGCCAGGGGCCCCCGGTCGGGAGAGAGGGCAAGCCCCGCCGTTCCGCCGGCCGTCACCACGGCGGGACCCCGCAGGGCCGAAGGGCTGCACGACAGGGAGAATCGCACCGTGGAGGCGCATCCCCATCCGCCCCGGGTGACCGCCGCGCAGGGCGTCTCCGGGGCCATGCCGTTCGCCTCCAGGAACCGGGCGAGGTTCCCCCAGGACGAAGCTCCCATGTAGACCGCCAGGGTGCCTCCTCCTTCGGCGACGGCCTTCCAGAGGTTTTCCCGGGGAGCGCCGTTCTGCTCCGAATGTCCCGTGGCCAGGGTGAGGGAGTCGGCGAGGCCGCGATGGGTGGGGGGGATGCCCGCTCTTCCCAGCCCTCCGATGGCGGCGGTGATCCCCGGGGTGTAGGTCCAGGGAATGCCCTCCTTTTCCAGGGCGAGGGCCTCTTCGCCCCCCCGGCCGAAGACGAAGGGGTCACCACCCTTCAGCCGGACCACCGTTTCCTTCGCCTTTCCAAGTTCTGTGAGGAGGGCGTTGATCTCGGGCTGTTTCAGGCTCGCCCGGCCCTTCCGCTTGCCGGCGGCGTGGAATTCGCACGTCCGGGGGGCGAGCTGGAGCAGGTCCGGGTGGATGAGGCTGTCGTAGACCACCGCGTCGGCCCGCCGGAGAAGTTCCACGCCTTCGAGGGTGATCCATCGGGGGCCGGCGCATCCCGCCCCTACGAGGTGGACGGTCATGGCCGTCCCTCCGCCTGCGCGAGGCTCCCGGCGAAGAGCCGCACCGCTGGGGGCGTTTCCCGGAACCGTTCGCCCAGGGCCGCCCCCGCCCTGACGGCATCTTCCTCCGAGGTTACGGGGCAGGAACAGGAGAGGCGGACGCTCTCCCGGCCGAGGGGGTCGAGGATCTCCGCCTTGAGGACGAGAATCCGGCCCTCCATGCGGGCAAGGGCGGCAAAGGGGACATGACACCCTACCCCGAGGGTCTTCAGCAGGGACCGCTCCGCGACTGAGCAGAGGAAGGTCTCCCGGTGGGCGACCGAGCGGCCCAGGGAGAAGAGGGGCGAGTCAAGGGGGGCCTCCAGGGCGATGATCCCCTGGCAGGGAGCGGGAAGGAAGGGAAGGCTTTCCGCCCCTTGGGGGCGGATTCCCATACGCTCCAGTCCGGCGGCGGCGAGGACGAGGGCGTCGTACAGGCCGTCCTCCAGCTTTTTCAGGCGGGTGGAGAGGTTCCCCCGGATCTCCCGGACGGAGAGGCCGGGCCGGAGCCGGAGAAGCTGGGCTTTCCTGCGGGGGCTCGACGTGCCCACCACGGCCCCTTCGGGCAGGGTCTCCAGGGTGAAGCCGCCGCGGGCGACAAGCACGTCTTCCGCGGAATCCCGGGGGAGGACCGAGGCGATCTCGAGGCCGTCCCGGCAGCAGGAGGGAACGTCCTTGAGACTGTGGACGGCCCCGTCACCCTTTCCGCCGAGGAGGGCCTCCTCGATGCAGCCGGAGAAGGCGCCGCTCCCGCCGAAAGAACAGAGGGGGCTGACGGTGTCCCGGTCGCCCCGGGTGGACAGGGGAACGATTTCCACGGCCAGGCCCTTCTCCCGGAGAGGGAGGGCCATCCGTTCAGCCTGCAGCAGTGCGAGGGCGCTGCCCCTGGTAAGCAGTTTCATGGGAGGTTCTCCTTTTCTTCAGTCATGTCTTCGAGGCTTTGCCGGAGCAGATTCTTTAGGGCGGCCGACCCGGCGGGGTCGCCGCCTCCGCTTCCCGCGCCGACCACGAACCCTTTCCACCGGAACTGGGCCGCCAGGGCCCAGGAACCGGATTCCGGGGCGCCGCAGCAGTTGAGCAGGCATCCTGTACCCTCCGCCAGGGGAAGGACGTCAGCCGTCTCTTCCGGCGGCAGGGCCAGCAGGGCGAGGCGGTGCTCCGAAAAATCCCTCCGTTCCGCCGTCCGGCGCTCCCACCGGATGGATCCCTCCGCGGCGAGGGCCTGCAGTTCCGGTACCGCTTCAGGAGAGACGAGGTCCACGGAGGCTCCCCCGTCCAGGAGGGTGCGGATCTTCCGGAGTCCCACGGGGCCTCCTCCGACCGCGAGGATGGGGCCCGAGGCCGGTGAGAGGCAGATCATGAGGGAGAAGCTTACGGGCCGGGGGTCAGTCATCGCCGGGCTCCTCCATGTCGCCGGAGAGAATTTTCCAGAGCCTCCGGGCGTGGGGGTCCGATTCGGCGAAGGCGGGGGAGAGGAGGGCCTTCACCACGCTCCACCCCATGCGGCGGAGGGATTCCCGGTCCGCGCCTGTCTTCCGGGCCGTGAGCTCCGCCCGTTCCTCCACGATGCGCTCAGCCCGGAGCAGGACGAGGCGCTTGTAGGTCTCCGCCGAGAGGGAGGTGAGTTCCGCGCAGACGGATCGGGCAGCCTCGGCCGCCTCGCTCTCGAGCCGGCGAAGCTTTGTGCGGTATTCGGCCGTAATCTTTGCCGCCTCCACGGCGAGATCGTCCATGGCCAGGAGGAACGGGGAGGCGGCTGCACTTCGCTCCACCTGGGGAGGGGAGCCGAGGTCGAAAATCCTCTGCCCCTCCCGCCTTTCGGCAAGGGAGAAGAGGGGTTCCGGGGCTCCCGTGCAGAAGAAGAGGGCGCCGAAGGCCGCCGCCTGCTCCCGCCATTCCTCCCAGGGAAGAAAAAACACCCCCAGGGAGTCCGCCAGGGCTTGCCCCCGCCCGGGGGAACGGTTGGTCACCGCCAGGGGAACGGCGAGCCCGGCGAGGACCCGGGCCGTTTCCTCCCCCATCTCCCCGGCTCCCACCACGAGGGAGGAAACGGAAGGGAAGGAAGGGTGATCCCGGAGCTTTTCCGCCATGAGCCGGGGCACGGAGGGTTCCCGGCCGGGGTGGTAGCAGGTCCGCAGCAGCTTCGCCATCCGGAGGCAGCCCTGGAAGAGGCGGTGGAGCCAGGGCCCGCAGAGGTCGCCCGCTCCCCCGTAGCTCTCCCGGACCTGCCCCACGATGGAGGACTCGCCGCAGGCCATGCTCTCCAGGCCGAGGAGCACCCGGAGGAGGTGGAGCACCGCCTCCTCGGCGGAGAACGTCCGGGCCAGGGGGTGGAGTATCTCCTCCGGCACTGCCCCGCCCGGGGGCAGGCGGAGGTAGATTTCCGTCCGGTTGCAGGTGGCCACGGGGACCGCCTCGAGAATCCGCCCGTCCTCCCTGAGCGCCGGGAGGGACAGCCATGCCCTTTTCGCCCCGTCCCGCTCGGCGGTGGAGGCGGCCGTGTAGTCCAGGGAGAGGCAGAGCAGGCTTTTCATGCGTCCGCCCCCCGTTCCCCGGCCCGCTCGGCCCGGTAGCCCCTGCGGTCCAGCAGGAGGTCTCCCACGCACTCCACCGACGACCCGGGAAGAAGCAGGAGGGTGCGCATGTCCACGCCGTCCGCCGACAGGTCTTCCAGGGGAAGCCTTCGGGCCGAGGCGCCGGGCCTTCCGGCGTCCCGGATGAGGCGGACCTCCCCGTACCCTGCGGCGCCGAAGATCTCCCGTACCGCTGCCAGCTTCTTCTCCAGGTCCCGCTTCACCGGGTTGTACAGGGCGGCGGTGAGGCCCGAACGGGCGGCGCCCTCCAGGGCCTGCCGGACGTTCTCCCACGGCTGGAGATAGTCGGACAGGGAGAGGAGTACCAGGCCGTTCACGTAGGGGGCCCCGGTCATCAGGCCTGCGGCCTGGGCCGCGGTAACCCCCGGGACCACCGACGCGGGGACGCGCCCCCGGGCCGTGCGGAGGGCGAGGGCTGCGAGGCCGAAGAGCACCGGGTCGCCCCCGGAGAGGAGGACCACCCTGTTCCCCTCTTCGGCGAGGGAGACGGCCCGCTCCACCCGCTTCTCCTCCTCCCCCATGGAGTAGGTCTCCACGGTCTTCCCGAGGAGCCAGGCAGGGGGAAGGAGTTCGGCGTAGAGGCGGTATCCCACCACGGCGTCGGCCTCCCCGAGGGCCTGCCGTCCCTCGAGGGTGAGGTACTTCCCGTCCCCGGGGCCTGTGCCGAGGACGGTGAGCTTTCCGCCTTCCCTCCGCGAAAGGAGGGAGAAGGCAGCGGTGACGCCGCAGGATGCGGTCCGCCTGCCGAGGAGACGGCCCGCCGAGGCGGCGCAGGGCTCCGCCACTCCGGGAAGGCCGAGATGGCGGGAGGCCGCCGAGGGGGTGAAGTCCCCGTCCAGGGAGAGGAGTTCCTCCCTGTCCACGACGACCAGGGGGATTCCCAGTTTTCCGGCCAGGGCCGCGAGGCCCGGCTCGTCCCGCTTCTCCTCCACGGTGCGTATCTCCGCCAGGCTTTCGGCGAGGAGCCCCTCAGCCTCCAGGGCCAAAAAGAGTACCCTTCTGAGGGTATCCGCATCCGTACCTCTCCGGCAGCCCATGCCGGCGGCGACGCACCGGGGAACGAGCTGGACCTGCCGGGGGGCGAAGTCCCTTCGATAGGGGGAGAGAATGACCGAGGCCTCTCCGGAAGACGGGACGGGGCGGTATTCCTCCGGCAGGGGAGGCAGGAAAGCGGGCACGTCGGTCCACCATGAGAGAATGCCCTCCTCAAGAAGGGCCCGGTTCACCGCGGGAAGGGCCTCTTTGCCAAGGAGCTTCCAGCCCCGCCTGGAGGCCAGGAGGTCCGGGGCGGTGAGACCGGCCCGGTCGCTGCTGGTGGTGAGCAGGAGGGAGGCGCCGATCCTGCCCGCAAGCTGTTCCGCGTAGTCCCTTCCTCCGCCGAGGTGGGCGCCGGTAACGGGGAGCACCGTGAAACCGTCCTCGGTGACCACGAGAACCGCGGGGTCGGTCTCCTTGTCCCGGAGATGGGGGGCCGCCGCCCGGACCGCCACGCCGAGGGAAGAGACGAAGACCAGGGCGTCCGTTCCCTGCCACCACCGGGCGACCGTTTCGGAGAGGGTGCCGGGGGCCACCCTGACCACCCTTTCGCCCGGTCCCCCGGCAAGCCGCCCAGCCAGCGCCTCGCCGGGATCGGAGAAGCAGAAAAAGGCGGCCTTCATTCCGACCCCTCCCGCCATCCGTGGGAGAAGGAAGGAGAATAGAGGAGGCTGCGGGCGTCTGTCGAGGCAAGGCATTCTCCGGCGATGATGAGGGCATGGCGGGTAATGCCGTGCTGCTTCATGAGGGCGGGGAGTTCCGCCAGGGGAGCGGTGAGGATCTTCTCGTCCTCCCAGGAGGCCCGGTAGACGCATGCCGCCGGGGTCCGGGGGGAGAAGCCTCCTTCCACGAGGTCTTCCGCCACGGCTTCGGCCTGGTCGGCGCTCAGGAAGACCACCATGGTGGTCCCGACAGCGGCGAGGCGGCGGAGATCCTCCTCCGGGGGCACAGGCGTCCGGCCGGCCCTGCGGGTGCAGATCACCGTCTGGTTTCCCCCCGGAACGGTGTACTGGATGCCGAGGGCTGCTGCGGCGGCCTGGAAACTGCTGACGCCGGGGATGAACTGCACGGACAGGCCCTGTTCCTCCAGGAGGCGCTTCTGCTCCGCCACGGCGCCGAAGATGCTCGGGTCCCCCGTGTGGAGTCGTACCACGGGGACTCCCCGCCCCGCGGCGTCCGCCATGAGGGCCACCTGCTCCTCCAGGGAGAGGGCGGAGGAGTCCGTCCGTTCGCATCCCGGAGAGCAGAAATCGAGAAGAGCGGCGTTCACCAGGCTTCCGGCGTAGAGCACCAGCCCCGCTTCCTCGAGGGCTTTTTTCCCCTTGAGGGTGAGAAGTTCCGGGTCTCCGGGGCCCGCCCCCACAAAGAGTATGGTTTTTTCAGCTGTGTCCATGGTCCGTACCGTCCTTGTCTGCATTCCTGTCCGCATAGACGAGAAACACTGGGTTTGCCGCCGTGAGCATCCATGAACCGCCCGCCTCCGCCGAGGAGGAGGAGGCCACGTGGAGCACTTCGGGACGGCTTCCGAGGTTTTTGAGGGTTTTCCATGCCCGGTCGGCCGTGGAGGGCATGTTCGCCGTCACCAGGAGCCGTCCGCCGGGCAGGAGCTTCTGCCAGGCGGCTTCCAGAACGGCCTCCACGGCTCCGCCGTGGCCGCCCACCACAATCCGGGTGCACCGGGGGAGGGATGACAGGGCCTCCGGGGCCTGCCCTTCCACGAATCGTATCGAGGAGAGGCATCCGGCCCGTTCCGCGTTGTTCCGGGCGGCGTCGAGGGCGTCCACGGAACGCTCCACGGCGAAGACCGTGCCGGTTAGCGTCCGCCGGGCCAGCTCCACGGTGATGCCGCCGGAGCCGGCCCCGATCTCGAGGACGGCCTGTCCGTCCAGGGGATGGAGCAGCGAGGCCACCAGGGTCCGGCAGACCGCCTTGGAGAGGGGTACTCCCGGGGTCCGGACGAACCACCCGTCGGGGAGCACCCCGAGGGTTTGGGGCGGAAGGGGGCCCGGACCGAGAAGGAGAAGGGCCAGATCCCAGGCCTGCCCTTCCCCGGCGAGGGCGAAGAGGGTCGTCCGGAGGATCCGCTCCTCCGGATAGCCCAGGTTCTCCGCCAGCACTGCCACGCGGTCGGGGTACCCCCGGTCCTTCAGGAAGGCTGCCACCGCAGGGCCGGTGTTCTTCCTGTCGAGGAGGAAGAGGGTCCCCCGGTCCTCCCGGACGGATTTGAGGGCGTCCTCCAGAGGCCGGCCGTGGAGGCTCGCCGTCTCAGTGCCGTTCCACTGGATGCCGAGCCGGGCGAAGAGCACCTGGAAGCTGCTCACCCCGGGGATGACCTCCAGCTCCTCCCGGGGGAAGCGGGTTCCCAGCTTTCCGAGGAGGCTGAAGAAGCAGGGGTCTCCTGAGAGAAGGAGGGCGACCCTTCCCGTGTGCCGCTTCTCTTCGAGGCGGTCCAGGAAGGTGTCGAGGCTGCCCTTGAGGGGGAGGAGTTCTTTTCCGGACTCCCGGTAGGGCTCCAGGTGGCGGGGGCCTCCGGCGAGGATGTCCGCCCCGGCGATGGCCTCCCGGGCCGCCGGAAGAAGGTAGTTCCCCGTTCCCGGGCCTACGCCGACGACGGCAATTCGGTCCATGGCCGGGCCTCCTTTCCGATCTCGGGGAAGCTCCCGAGAACCTCCCCGTCCAGGGAGAGCACGGCCACCCCCAGGGGGACCGCGCCGCCCATGTGAAGGGAGCTGCGTCGGTGGGCCCGCTCCGCCACAAGGGAAAAGACGGAGGAGAGGCCCCACTGGCGGAGCAGGGGAACCGCTTCCTCGGCCAGGGGAAGGGAGAGAAGCTCCCGGACCTGTTCCTTCGACGCCCCTTCGGCCCCGGCGCAGGCGGCCAGGGTTTCGAGCCGGGCGTCGCCGAAATCGCAGTGGGTGTTGAAGAGTCCCGCGGCCACCTTGGCCCACTTGCCCACGTGGCCGAAGAGGTGGACCGGTCCCGCTCCACGGGACGAGCACTCCTTCAGGGAATGTCCCACGTGGTCCCCCATGCGGACGATGAGCTCCCGGGGGGTCCCGAAGCGCTCAACCAGGCATTTTTCCCCCACATAGCCGGGAACGAGGAAGACCGTGCCGGGGCGGGGGGAGTCGAAGGCCAGGGCGGAGGAGATGTAGAGGTCGATGGAGGCCAGGTAGGCGGCGGTGGACTTGGGCTCCACGATGCCCGTGGTGCCCAGGATGGAGATGCCCCCCTCGATGCCGAGCCGGGGGTTCCATGTCTTTTTCGCCCGCTCTTCCCCCTCCGGGGCGGACAGGACGATCTCGAGGCCCTGTCCCTCGGGCAGGAGGCCGCCCACCTCCGACTCTATCATGCGCCGGGGGCCGGGGTTGATGGCCCATTCGCCGGGGGGGACGGGAAGTCCCTTCCGGGTGACTCTCCCGATGCCTGGGCCGCCGGAGACGGTTACCCCTGGGCGTGAGGACGGCCGGGCCTCGGCGGCGATGAGCATTCCGGAGGTGCCGTCGGGGTCGTCGCCCGAGTCCTTCCGGACGGCACACCGGGAGCCCTTCTCCGAAAGGGTGCATTCCTCAAGGGGAAGGGTGAGGGATTCCCCTCCGGGAAGGGTCACCGTGACGGAGGACTGGAGGGCGCCGGAAAGGAACATCCGGGCGGCACCTTTCGCCGCCGCCGCGGCGCAGGTTCCCGTGGTGTAGCCTCTCCGCAGGCCCCCGGTGTATCCCAGTCCGTCGAAGGGCTTCCCGTCCACGGTCCTACTCCTTTTCGGCAAGGCGGATAAGGGCGTTCACGATGGCCGCAGCCACCGGGCTGCCTCCCCTGGGGCCGGGGGCGGTGATCCAGGGGCAGGCCAGGGCTGCCGTCTCGTCGTGGGATTCCGCCGCGCCCACGAAGCCCACGGGAATACCCACCACGAGGGCAGGCCTGCAGAGGCCCTTCTTCACCAGGTCGCACACCTCGAAGAGGGCCGTGGGGGCGTTCCCTATGGCCACGATGGAGCCGTCGAGGAGGGGCAGGGCCTTCCGCATGGCAGCCCTGGCCCTGGTGGCGGCGGCCCGCTTCGCGTCCTCCGCCACGTCGGGGTCGTTGAGGAAGCAGAGCACGGGACTTCCCGTCCGCTCCAGGGCGGATCGGCGGATTCCGGCTCTCACCATCTCCACGTCGGTGATGACCGGTGCTCCACGCCGCAGGGCCTCCACACCTGATTCCACGGCATCGGTGGAGAACCGGAAGGTCTTCGCCCATTCCACCTCCGTGGTGGCGTGGGCGATGCGCAGCACCACCTCCCGCTCTCCAGGGGAGCCGGCATACTCGCCAAGGAGCCCCTCCAGGATCCGGAAGCTCTTCTTCTCGATCTCCCCGGGGGAGAGAAAACGGTCCGGCGTTTCTCTTTCGTCCATGATGCCTCCTCAAAAACGGGCGGACCCCCGCGCAGGGAGGTCCGCCCCTCGACCTTCTTTCAAACGTGAAAAGATCTCCAGGGAAGCCGACCCGAACCCTCGCAGGCGTCAAACCGAAATGTCCCCTCCAGGGTCTTCTGGCTTCCCTCATCCTCGCCCGCCCCTTCCCGGAAACTCCGGTGGTACGGCGGACTCGTCAGGTACACAGCGGCGGGACCGCGCCGGATTCGCACCGGCCTTCCCCTTGGAGAAGAATCGTTCATTTATGAAAGAACCCGTCTTTTATGAAAAAACCGTCTTTCATATGTGATCATCGTAATCTCAGCGGAGGAAAGTGTCAATCTGTTGCTTGTCGTCCGTTGTCTGTCGACCTGAGTCCAGCGAGGGGAGGATCTGGTCTTAAGACCCTCAAACCAGATCCTTCGGCCAAAAAGCCGGCCTCAGGATGACAGCCCGACGGCCTTGTCATCCCGAACGAGCGAATCGAAAAGCTGTCATTCCGAAGGGCGAAGCCCGATCGCGGAGCATCCCCTGAGGGGAGGAATCTCGCTTTTGACTCTGGGGTTCTCAAGCCTGGGATCCCTCCCCTCCGGGGACCCGGCCTCGGGATGACAATTCTTTGGGTATAGTATAATATGCAATGTATATGATTTCTTGATGCACAGGGGAGGACGCCATGCTGCTGAAGGAAAAGTACAAGACGAAATCCGGTTTCGTGTACGAGCTGATGCGTGAGAAAATCGTGTCCGGGGAGTGGCCCCAGGGAATGAACATCATCGTCGCCTCGGTGGCGAGGGATCTCGGCGTCTCGGCCATTCCCGTACGGGAAGCCATGAAGCTCCTGGAGTCCGAGGGCCTCGTGGTGCTCGAGCCCCACAAGGGGGCCAGGGTGACCGAGTTCGACCCCGGAAAGATCATGGAAGTCATGTCCATCCGGGGCGTCCTCGAGGGGTACGCGGCGAAAGCGGCGATTCCCTTCCTCGGGGGCGACGATTTCACCGATCTTCACCGGAGGGTGGAGGAGATGGACGGTTTCGTCCGGGCCGGGGAATGCGAAAGGTTCATCGCGGCGAACAAGGAGTTCCACAGGACGATCTATTCAAAGGGGGCCTTTCCTCTGCTGAACGAGATGATCTTCAAGCTCTGGGACGGCGGGGGGTTCTCCCACATCGTATTCGCCTTCCGTCCCGAGAGGATGGAAGTGGCCAACAGTGACCACAGAGCCATCCTCGGTGCCCTTGAAAAGGGCGACGGCGACGGTGTCGAGGATCTCATCCGGGAGCACAAGCTCGGTCTCGCCAGGGTGCTGTGCGCCATGGGGAAGAAGGATCCTTCCGACCGCTGATCAGCGGGGAAGGACCCTTTCTTCCGTCCAGCGGTTCCTGAGCTTTTCGGCCTGCTGCCTCTCCTTTTTCGACATCTTTTTCCAGGCTTCTTCCCTCAGCTCTTCCGCGTCGATGATATTCCTGTCCGCGGCCATGTCCAGGTAAGCCCAGGCAGCCGCCGGGTCCCGCTCCACGACGCCGCCGGAGTAATAGAGCGACCCGAGGACGAACCACCCGAATTCGTTCCCCTGCTCCGCGGCCCTGCGGGCCCACCCTTCTGCCGCCTTTCCGTCCGCTTTTACTCCGTGTCCCTTCAGGTACATCCAGGCCAGCAGTCCCTGGGCAAGGGATTCTTCTTCCTCGGCGGCGTCGAGGGCGAGCAGCCGGGCTCTTTCGAGATCCTCATCGACGGCGACCCCCTCGTAATACATCCATGCGAGGGCGGCCTTGCCGAGGGAACTGTCCTCCGCCGCGGCCCGTTCTGCCAGGTCGAGGGCCCGTTCATCATTCTCGTCCATCCCCTCGCCGAAATAGCAGAGAAGGGCCATGAGCCCCATGCCGTCAGGGTCCCCGCCTTCCGCCGCCTTTTCCGCCCATTCCGCGCATTCGTCTAGGTCCCGTTCGATGCCCCACATCTCGCCGTCGTAGAGCAGCCGGGCCAGAAGGCCCTGTATCTCCGGATCCGCTCCGGGCGCGGACGAAGCTTCCCTCAGAAGGGCGACTCCCCTGCCCGGATCGGCGAAGCCGTCTTCGAAGATCCTGATCAGGCCGAGAAGTGCCTTTGCCCCGGCGTCTCCTCCCGCGGAGCCTTTTTCCAGCCATTCCACCGCCTTTGACACGTCCTTCGGGAATCCGTCGCCGTCGTAATACATGGCCCCCACGGCTGTCTGGGCTTCCGCGTCTCCCTTCCGGGCGAGGTCCAGCAGTTCTCCCGGTTCGAATTCATCCCTTCCGGAGGATTCTCCCTGGGGCAGGGACGGTGCAGGAAGGGGGGACGGGATTTTTCCGAGGACCGTTCCCTGGGCTGAGATTTTCGGGGATATCCCCGCCCTGCGGAGAAAATCCACGATCCGGTCCGCCGGAAGGGAAGCGTTGACGAAGGCACCCTCGTCCTCCTCGGTATAGCCCCAGGTGTTGATGCCCACCACCTCGCCCCGGCTGTTCACCAAAGGGCCGCCGCTGTTCCCCGAGGCGATGGCGGCAGTATGGATTATGTTCCGCTTGCCTTGCTTTTCGACGATGGCGCTGACGGTCCCCTCCGTATAGACCACGGGAGGCGCCGTCCTGAGTTCGCCGTTCAGGATCTCGTCTATGCTTTGGTCGAACTGGGTGACAAGGAGGGGAAAACCCCAGGCGCTCACCCTGTCCATGCGGCTTACCCGGGGAGAGAACACAATGGAGGGAAGGGACGCTACCGGAGAGAAACGGAGCAGGGCGAAGTCGTTCCCTCCAGCCCCCCCGCCGTATTCCCGGCGGACGAGCGTCGCCCGGACAGGTTTCAGAACGGGGTTCACAAGCATAATTTTTCCTTTGCCCTCCACCACGTGGGCGTTGGTCACCACGTACCCGTCGGCGACCACGAAGCCGGTGCCCATACTGGCGGAATCCCCGTGGTCCACCAGGACATAGACCACGGCCCTTTCCATGAGAGCGGCGATCTCCCGCCGCCGGTCCTCGAGGAGTGCGAGAATGTCCGGACCGTCCTGCTGCGCCTCCGCTCCTGGAAGGGCGGAGAAAACAAGCAAAAGGGCCGCGGCAAGGATGAGAACGCGGGTCATCGTTCGGGCATCGGATCGGTGAAGTGCGGGCATGGCTGTTCCTCCCTGGCAATATGCTTTTGGCTCATAGTATTCTCCTGAAGCGGGAGTGTCAAATCTTCCCAGACGGCGGAAGGTGGTATATAGTATTTGAGAGGATCTGAAAACGCAGACTTTTCCAAAAGGGGCGATGGCGATGTTCACCGGAAAATTGAAAGTGTACCTGGCAGTGGTCGGACTGTTTTTTGCGGCCCCGGCCGCATGCCCGGAGGAGATGGATCCGGTTCTGGTGAGGATCACGGGATCGTCCGTGAACATCCGTGCCGAGGCATCGAGAACCGGGAGGGTTATCGGCCGTTTTTCCGGCGGGGAGACCGCCGTGGTGCTGCGTGAGGAGCAGGGGGCCGACCCCTTTCCCTGGTCCCTGGTGATTGCCAGGGTTCCATATCCGGACGGTCCCGTGGTGGAAGGATGGGTCTACGGACAGTACGTGGAACCCCTACCCCAGGGAGAGTGGTCGGGGAGTGTCTCCGGAGCCCAGGGACTTGCCTTTGACTCTTTTTACCTGGCCACCCAGGAGAGGTTCGGCAGTACCCCGGAAGAGGCGGTGCGGAAGCTGGGAAAGCCCCTTTCGCGGAATGACCGGGAGGTACCCGGGCGGCACGATCCGTCCTACAAAGTGATATTCACCGAGCTGTCCTATCCGGGGCTTGAACTCCGGTATTTCTCAACGAAGGACAGCAGGGCTCTCATCGGTGCCAGGGTGACGGAAGGGGATTACCTTCTCGGCAGGGCGGTCAGACTGGACGCTTCTCCCCGGCAGGTCCTGCTGGAGCTCGGTCCGCCCCAGTTCCAGGACGGCGCGGTCTTCGGCTGGTCCGACGAGGCGGATTACGCCTCCCTGGAGGTGACCTTTTCAGGCGGGAAGGCGCTCCTGGTGGATTTTTCAGTGGTACTCGACTGATCCGACGGCGGCCCTTTCTTCGGAGGGGCCGCTTTTTCTTTTTCCGCCGGTGCTCCCGGTACGGAACCTTTTTTCGGAGGTGTCCCCCATGAAGCGATCCCTGTTTTCCGTCCTGATACTTCTGGTTGTTCTTTTCCTCCCGTGTGGGGGATACGCCGCCCCTTCCGTCCGGGAGAACGAATACTGGCTGAAGGTCAACCCCATCGGCAACCCCCCGGCCCAGCCTTCCGAAGCATACAGCCTTCTCGAGTCGAGGCTCCGGAACGTGCTGGCCGGCGACCTTGACGGCATGGAGTTTTTCCGGTCCCTCGGCCGGGACGGCATGGCCATGAGAGATGTGATGGCCTTCAAGGAGGAGTTCATCCGACTGCGGGGTGAAGAGCTGCGGAAGACGGAAGCCCTCTCCCCGGCGGATGCCCTTCCCGGAGCCCTTGAGGCATGGGAGCGGACCTTCGGGGAAGCGGAACGGTCCCTCATGGACGTGCGGCGGAAGGGCGTCGAGCGTGCCTTCGCCGAGGGGGTCCGGCGGTACAGGGACGCCCATCCGGATTTTCCCTATCTCGTCCGCATGGATGCCGGCGCGTCGTCCCGAGAATCCTACGGAGAGCTCCGGTTCGAGGGGGACATCGACATCTCCACCCTGGCGGCCCAGGCGGAGAACGCCGCCGCCCTCAGGGATTTTATCTCTTCCTCCATCCGGGACAGCTTCAACCTGGATATGACGTCCCTGGACGCCCTGGTTACCGCCCACCGGCAGGCCACCCTCGACGTGTACATCACCCAGCCCGCCGCGGACTGGGCGGAGATGGACTCCCTCAAAAGAGGACGGCTGCAGGAGATTGTACTGGAAAACGGGGAGGTGGGCTACCGGGATGTCTCCGACCCGGTGGAGCGGGTCTTCATCTTCGCCAATCTGAAGAACAACCTCCGGATGAGGGGCGGCGCCCCGGACGACCTCGCCCGCCTCATGGACGAGCCTCCCGACAGGATGACCTCAGACATGGAGCCCGCGGTAAGCCTTGAGATGCTTCGCCACATGACCACCGACGCTCTGCAGGCCCGGCTTGCCTACCACGAGAAGATTCTCAAGCTGGCAAAGTACGTGGACCGGAGCGCCGCCATCGCCCAAGGTCCCCTCGGCGATACGGCCCTGGCTGCCTGGGCCCGGCAGGTGACCCTGGTGAAGCAGAACAGGGGGCTGGACGGCGGACAGAGGCTGAAGCGCATCCTGGAGATCAGCGAACCGCTCCTCGGGGATCCCCGGGACTTCGCCGGTCTCGACCGGGCGATTCTCTCCCTCGGGGAGCGGGCTTCCGCCCTGATCCGGGACAACGTGTCCAAGGGCATCGACGCCCGGCTGAAGCTCATCGACGATGCCCGGACCCCCGCGGAAAAGGACGGGGAGCGGAGGAAACTGCTCTCGGAGCTCGAGGAGACCTTCAAGGCCTATGTGGAGAAGGGAGTGGACTTCCCCCCGAAGGCCCACGAGACCATGATCGCCCTCGCCGACGCCCTGAAGGTGACGGTGCTCAACATTCCGGCGTCGGAGCTTGAGCGGATGAAGCGCTACCTGGATCTGGCCGCCGAAAAGCCCGGTTCCCTCGACCTGGCCCTCGGCATGGCGTGGCGCCTCTTCGAGGGAGCCTACACCACCGCCGACGGGGCGATCGACGCCTTCAACAACTGGTTTGACTACCTCGACAACCACACGGTGGCCCGTCTCCGGGCCATGAACCCGGAAGTGTTTCTTCCCGGCCCCGGGGGAAAGACCCGGGCTGTAACCATACCCATCGGCAGGATCAACGACCGGCTCAACGCGTCCATCCTCGGCGCCGCGGGGAACTCCCTTCCCTTCAAGGCCGTCAACCTGGGCCAGGAGCTCTACGCCTACGTGAGCGGATTCCGGGAAGGGAAGGACATGTCCGAATCGGTGTCCAACGTGGCAACCCAGCTCTTCCGGTCCCGGGTTCCGGGAGGGGATATCGTTGAAGCCGTGGTCATGGAGAACTACACCAGGGCGGCCATCGGCGTGGTCTACCTTCTCTTCCCCACGCTCGCCGTCCCCGAGGCCCTCTACGGCATGGGAACCGCCGCCGCCGAGTGGTATGTGGGTGCATGGCAGCAGTGGCAGTACGACGAAATGGTGGATGCACTGTACGAGGGAACGGCCTTCGAACCGACACGGGAGGGGACGTGGAGGGTGAAGTCCATAACGTACAGCCTTCCCGGCGGAGGAGCGGTCACCGTGGGGCGGGACGAAGCCTTCACCCTGCCGGAGCTGGTGCCGAAGATCTCCAACATTCTCGTGCCCCAGGTGAGGACCCACCCGTCCATCGCCATGTACCACGAACTCCTGGCGCGGAAGGAGCTCTCCGACGGGCAGAGCGGCATCCCCGTCTGGCCCCGGAGATACCTGAACCTCAGCCTGTACGGGGAGCGGCTGTATGAGAAGTACGTTTCGGAGGTGAAGACGGTGACCAGGCAGTACTTCGCCGACGTCATCGCCGAGCTGGAAAAGCGGAAGGCCTTTGACCAGGGAACGAACGAAAAGAAACTGCGGGAGATAGGTGAGGAACTGGGCTGCGGCGGCTCCCTTCTCGATAAGACCGGAAGCGGGCGGGAAGCCCAGGAGGCGGTTATCGCCGACTGGGAAGAGTGGCTGAAGGTCCATGGCGCCCTTATGGAGTTCCGGGAGCGGTGGAGCGCCTTTTTCATCCTGGTGCGGAAGCCCTCCTGCTCTCCCGAATCGATCCGGATCGTCCTCGAAGAGGACCGGAAAGACCTCGGGGAGGCGAAAAAGGCCCTCCGGGAGGCGGCCGCCGCCGTGGAGGAGATCGTCGGCCGGAACGGGGCCGATGAAAAGACCCTGCAGCCCGCAGTCCGGACGAGGGCGGGGGCCCTGATCTATCCCTCCGGTACCCCGGAGCGGCGCCGGATGATCGGCGAATACAGGGAATATCTCGAATCCCTCCGCAGCAGGCAGACCCCCCCGGGGGTGCGGATTTCAGGTCCGGACACCGTGGGCGAGGGGATGGAAGTGGACTTTTCGGTCGTCATCGACAGGGAGCTCCGGTCGGCCCGGTATGACTGGAAGTTCGCTTCCGGCGGCGACGGGGAGGCCCTGGAGGGGGACACGACGTCCCGCATCCGGTGGACTCCCTCGTCCCCGGGAAAGAAGGTCCTGGAAGTGCATGTCCTCGCCGATCTTCCCGGAGCCGACTGGGTACGGGCCGTTCACCCGGTAACCGTCCTCTCCGCAGCCGATACGCCCCGTCCGCGGCTGCGGCTGACATGCCCCGTGGATTCCTTCCGGGCGGGGGAAATTGTTCCCCTCACGGCGGAGACGGAGGAGTTCGGTCTTGGAGGAGAAGGGTTCGAATGGTACATCTGGTTCGCGGACGGGAGGCGGATCGCCTCCACGGCGGAACGGACCATATCCTTCGACGGCACGGGCTACGAGGGACGGACCGTGGAGATCCGGGTGGAGGCACGGACGAAGAGCCGTTTCGTCTCGGCATCCGCCCTTTCCCTGGAGGTTCTGCCTCCCGGAGGAGCCGACGGAGATCTCCGGGTCCTCCTCGAACCTGATATCACCGAGGCCGCGGCCGGAACACCCCTCCGGTTTTCGGGCACCGCCTTCCCGAGAAAGGGCGGAGGGACCCTGAAATACCAGTGGTCCGTCAACGGGGAATTCGCCGGTGACGGAGACGCCCTTCATTTCGACACGGTCCCCTGGGAGGGAAAGACGGCGGAGATCGTCTTCTACGCCGCCCAGGTCCTCGACGGGACGGTGCTCTTCGAGGGATCGGCGTCCCGGAAAATCTCGGTCGTCAAGGAGGTCTCGCTGTCCGTGGCGCTGGAACCCCACCCGTCGAAGGTGGGCGATACCGAAACGATTCGGCTCGCCGTGAAGAATCCCCTGGACGGCGTGGAGTATGAATGGCACGAGTGGGACAGCGTCTCCCGGAGATGGAGCTCCGGAGCCGCCGTGGCGGGGAGGCGGCTGGTGAAGTCCGCTCGCGGCCTGGCGGGCCAGTCTCTCAGGTTCCGGGTGACCGCCCGGGACGGAAAGGGGCGGACGGCGGCCGCCGAGTCGGGGCTCATCGAAATCACGGAGCCCTCCTGGCCCGGTCCCGAAGAGGAGGAGCCCGACCCGGACAAAGAAAAATCAGATCCTGACCCGGAAAAGAAGGACGATGAAAAGTCGGCGCCGGAAAAAGCGTCCGGCGGCGAGGAGGAAGGGGGAGAGCGCTGGGGAACGGTGGAAATACGTCTTCCTGCCCGGGTGATGGAGGGGGACGTGATACCGGTGAGGGCTGTTCTTCCCCCAGAACTCGAAGATAGGGCCGCACCGTCGTACCGCTGGATTTCGGACTACCAGAAGTATTACCGTCATTTCACGGTGCTCGATTCTCTTCCGGAGGGCGAGGACAGAACAGCCGTCCCCGAAGCGGAGATCCAGTTCCTTCCGACTCCTGATTCCCGGGGGAAAAAGACGGCGAGCGTGGGGGTTCTCGTCTATAAAAAGCTCACTGCGAACCAGAGAGGACTTCCCGTGGAATCCCTCGCCGGGGGGTACCGGGTCGTGGAGGTGCTTCCCATGGGATGTTCCGTCACGGCGTCCGCCGGATGGGAAGGAGGTCCCACGGAAACGGGCATCGTGCTCAAGAGAAAGGGGAGGAAGGATGAATCTCCCAACCCGAGCGGCGAGTTCCTCCTTGAGATCGGGACCTGGCCCCAGAGAACCCTGGAATCAGTGGAAAAACAGGTGACGGAGAACAGCCCCCACTGGAAAAAGGAAGCGGTGACAGTGGACGGCTACAAGGGATTCATGGCGGTGAACGGTCCCAAGGTGGTGGATATGACGGTGTCCTCCGGTGTTTACGAGGGGTATGCGGACCTGAAGGGAATGGTCGTCAAGGGACAGGTCTCCCTCACGTTTCAGGCACGGCTGGTGTTGCTGGGATCGGGAAGGGAATACACGTCCGAGGATATTCTTAAGTTCACCGGAGAGGGGCTTGCCGAGCTCCGGTCCATCCTGGCGAGTATCCGGGTGGTCCCTGACCCGAAGCGGACCACGGGACCGGCGGACGCAGCCGGGGAAGAGAAAAAGGACGCGGCCGTGACGCTCCGGAGGGTGAGTCCTCCGGCAGGCCCCGTGGTCGCCGGAACGCCCGTGGAATTCCTGGCGTCGGCGGAGGGAGCGAAGAAAGTGGAGATGTTCTTCCGGTTCGAGCCGTCCACGGAGGTCTCCTTTTCCCCTCCGGAATCGGAGGAGGGGCGGACGAAAGCCGTCTTTTCCGAACCCGGCACGGTTCGCGTCTGGGCCGTTGCCCTGGACGGGAACGGCACCCTCGGCGAATCGGAACAGGTCGAAATAGAAGTGGTGGGGCCTGAACTGACCGTCACGGCCATGCCCCCGAAGCCGAAGGTAGGGGAGGAAGTGAAAGCGAAGGCCGGGGCGAAGCCCGGACTGCCGGAAGGGGCCTTCGTCGTGTGGACCCTGGAGGGAAAGGCGTCCCGCAGCGGGACGAAAGCCGCGGATTCCACGGAATATTCCTTCCTCCCCCGGGAGGCGGGGAAATACGTCCTGAAAGCGGAGGCCAGAAGTCCGGGAGGGGAGACTCTGGCGGAGAAAACGCTGGCCGTGGAGGTGGCGGGGTACGAAGTGGCCGTGACGGTTCTCGGCCCGGCAGGACCCCGACCGCAGGAATGGGTGCAGGGGCAGGGCCTCCGCACCGTGGAAAAGGACACCTTTCTCCGGGACGAGCACGTCCGGATGAAGGCGGAAGTGAAGGACGCCGATGCGCCGAAGGATCTCCGGTGGAAGTGGATTCCGGGGCCGGAGACGTCCCTGGCGTCTTCGGGCATCGGGCAGGAGGCGACTCTGTACGGCACCGCCGCCGGAACGGCATCGGCCCGGGTGGAGGTGCGGGACACGGAGGACCTTCTTCTGGGCGTGGCTTCCGTCTCTTTCCCCGTGATGGAGCTGCCCCCCGAGCTGAAGGTTCCTCCCCTGAAGGGGGCCGTCAGGGCGGACCCCGAGCCCGGGACGGTGAACGGGAGAATCACCCTCTCCGCTTCCGCGGAAGGGGGCAAGCCCCCCTATACCTTCCGGTGGGGAGGTCCGGTTACCGGGTCGGGGGATATTCACACCTTCATTCCCGACCGGCCGGGGACGTTCCGGTTCACCCTGCTGGTCCTGGATTCGGCGGGGCGGCAGGTCACGGTGAACCGGGATGTGGAAGTGAAGCCCTTCACCGTAGCCATATCCGGCATCCCCCAACGGGCGATTCTCGGGGAAACGGTCTCCTGCCGGGTGGACTACCCTCTCTCCCCTCCGGGATCGAAGGTGAACCGGTCACCGGTGCCGCGGATCCGCCTCTCCGGCAACCCGGAAGTGCAGTGGAACCCCGCGGAGGGGACGGGGCCCGGGTTCAGCGGCCGGGCCGTCCGGCCGGGCGCCGCGGACATCCGGGCCGAAGTGCGGGGGGCCGGAGGAGTGGTCCTCGGCGTCTCCGATCCCGTGCGGATGACGGTGGGCGTGCCGGACCTTTCCCTGGTGCTTCCGGAATACGTGACCCCGGGCGACGGTTTTCGTGCTGCCGTAGAACTCCCGCCGGGAGTGAACGCCGACGAAGTGTTCGATTTTGACTGGAAGGCGGCCTTCCCCGCCGCCCGGCAGTACGGCCGTGAAGGAGGAAGCGCCCTTATCGGTCCCGTGAGCGGGCTCGATCCCGTCCAGGTGTCGGTCGCCGTCCGGGACAAGGGAGGAAAAACGGCGGCGGAGCTTTCGGGGACCGTCCCCGTGCGGCCCCTGGACCTCAGCGTCAGGGTCCGGGCCTTCTCCGAGAGAGGGCAGATCGTGCTGCCCGACGGACGGGTGGACTATCCTCCCCGGGAGGAGTGGATCGAAGGGCAGACGGCCACGTTCAAGACCGCTGTCTCCCCCGCGAAAGCTGTGACCTGGGAATGGTCCGTGTACGGGCCGGGAAAAATCAGCCTCGCGTCCTGGGACACCGCCTCGGTGATCCTGAACGGAACTGGTTCACTGACCGTCACTGTCGTGGCGAAGGTGGGGGGAAAGGAAGCGGGTCGGGCGGAAGTGACCCTTCCCGTGACCGTGGCAAAGGACAAAATCCAGGCGGCGAGGGAGTACCAGGCCGGACGGAACGAGTGGAACGCCGCCCGCCGTGACCGGGCGGTCATGGCCATGGAAAGGGCGGCTTCACTGGATCCAGGCAATCCCGCCATCGGGCGGGAACTGGCGCGGATGAAGGCCGAGGCGGAAAAGTCCCGGGCCGAAGACGCCCGGAAGCGGGCCGTGGAGGTCTGGAACAAGGCCGCGGAACTCCAGAAGAAGGAGAAGTATGAAGAGGCCCTTGAACAATACCGGGAGGGCCTGAAAATCAACGACGACAAAGCAGTCAGGGATCACGTGAAGAAGCTCGAGGACTTCATTGCCGACCGGAAGCGCAGGCAGGAACAGGCTTCGGCGGACGCGAGGGCCCGGGCGGAGGCAATCTGGCGCCGGGCGGCGGAGCTGCAGAAGGGAAAACGTTATGAAGAGGCCCTGGAGAAATACCGGGAAGGCCTGGCCATTTCACCGGATCCGGTGGTGGAGGAGCACGTCCGGAAGCTGGAGGACTACATCGCCAGGATGAAGAAGCAGTCCGGGACACAACAGCCGCAGCCGAAAACCCCTCAGCAGGTGCAGCCGAAACAGGTCCCGGCGCCTGACCAGAAGCCGGCAGACAAGGGGGCGGGAAAGCTGCCCGCAGGCTGGAAATCCGTGACCGTCGGGAACGTTTCCTTCGGCATCCCCTCCTCATGGAACGGGAAGACCATGAAGGAGCATGACGTGGAACAGCTTCACGTCTACTGGCAGGGGAGCTTCGACAATCCGGTCCACGGGGTCTCCGGAGGGGTGACGAAGAAGTACGGGGAGGCGAAGAAGGAGCTCCGCGGTGCCCGGACGGTCTCCCTCGGAGGGGCGAAGGTGCTCCGGGCGGACGAGGACGGAGCGGTGAACCTTCTCTTCCCGCCCCTTGGCGGCAACAGGGGCGTGGCCCTCGTCCTCTTCCGCGGAAAGGGCGGAAAACAGGAAACCCTGGAAGCCATACTGAAGACTGTCACGGTAAAGTGAAAAAAACGGGGCCCCTTCAGGGGCCCCGTTTTTTCAGAACGATTATTTTACGTTCCGGTACTTCATGTACTTCACCTGGTTGATTTTATAGAGCTCCCGCTGGGCGTAGGCGAGGTTCTTCGCCGCCGCCTGCTCCAGGAGCCGGATGCCCTGCGCCTCGTCCTTCGGTACGCCCCTGCCCTGGTAGTAGACCATGCCGAGATAGGCCATGCCCAGGGGAGACCCCTTGTCGGCGGCCTGCTTGTACCAGTGGAAGGCCTTCTCCCTGCTGAAGACGGCGCCCTCGCCCTTTTCGTAGAGGACCCCCAGGTTTACCATGGCGTCGATGAACCCGTTCTTCGCCGCCTCGTCGAACCAGTAGAAGGCTTTCATGGCGTCCTTGGGCCGCCCCTGCCCCTTATAATGCATCAGGCCCAGGCGGAACTGGGCGAAAGCCCTGTTTTTCTGGGCGGCCTGTTCGTACCAGCGGGCAGCCTCCCCGTAGTCCGGCTTTCCGAGGAAATCACCGTAGTAGAGATGGCCGAGCTGCTCCGCCGCGCTTGAATACTTGTTCCCGGCCGACTGGAGGAAGTAGTCCCGGGCTTTTTTATAATCCTTTTTCGTTCCCTCGCCGTTTTTGTGCATGATACCCATGTTGTACTGTGCCACGGCGTGTCCCTTCGCAGCTGCACGGCCCCACCACTTGAGTGCTTCCGGGAAGCTCTTGACTGCCCCGTTCTCACCTTTGTAGGCGTTCATTCCCATACGGAAGAGCTGTTCCACGGTATAGGACGGCTCCTTGGTCTCCGCCTTGGGTTTCGGTTTCGGCTGCGGTTTCGGGGCCGGTTTGGGAGCCGGCTTGGGTGCCGGTTTCGGCTCCGGCTTGGGTTGAGGCGCAGGTTTTACCTCCTGCTCCGGTTTCTTCGGTTCCGGGGCCTCCTCGCCAAAGACGGGGGGCGGCGGCGGGGCGATCTCCTCTTCGTCTCCGGGAAGAGGAGGCGGGGTGAAGGCTGATGAGGGAAGGGCCGTGAAGAGAGCGGCCCCGAGGAACAGAAGGAAGAGCATCAGCGCTCCGGTTCTCCTGCGTTCGGTCATGGCGGAACCTCCGTTTTAATGCCCTCGGGCAGTCTTGAAAATAATGAAACGACAAAGGGCCCTGGAAGTCAACCGGAAAACGGCCGCAAAATGAACAGGCAGCGGGAGATGTTCCCCGCTGCCTGCGCCTGGTGCAGCCTTACGTTTTCCGGGGCGTAAATCTTTGCTCTATCTGAACGCCCGGAGATAGAGCTCCCGTATCTCGGACATCAGGGGATACCTCGGGTTGTTCCCCGTGCACTGGTCGTCGAAGGCCAGCTCGCTCAGCTCGTCCACCTTCGCCATGAACTCCTCTTCGTTCACTCCCGCCTCGGAGATGGTGGCAGGCAGGTCCAGGGATTTCCTCAGGGCTGCGACGGCGACGATGAGATTCTCCACCTTCCCGTCCTCGTCCGTGCCCCCCAGGCCGAGATAGTCGGCCACCCTGGCGTACCTCGCCTTCGCCTCGGGGTACTTGTACTGGGGGAAGGCGGCCTGCTTCCGGGGAGAGCCCGTCTTGTTGAACCGGATCACCTCGGTGATGAGGATGCCGTTGGCTACGCCGTGGGCCACGTGGAAGGCCGACCCCAGCTTATGGGACATGGAGTGGCACAGGCCGAGGAAGGCGTTGGCGAAGGCCATGCCCGCCATGGTGGCGGCGTTGTGGACCTGCTCCCGGGCTTCGGGGTTCGCCGCGCCGTCCCGGTAGGAGGCAGGGAGAGAGGTGAAGAGCATCCGGAGGGCCTCCATGGCGATGCCGTTGGTGTATTCCGTGGCCGTGGTGGCGGCGATGGCCTCCAGGGCGTGGGTGACGGCGTCGATGCCCGATGCTGCGGTCACGGAGCGGGGCATGGAGAGCACCAGGTCGGAGTCCACGATGGCGATATCCGGAGTCAGCTCGTAGTCGGCGATGGGATACTTGATGCCCTGGGCGTCGTCGGTGATCACGGCGAAGGGGGTCACTTCCGACCCCGTGCCGGACGTGGTGGGAATGGCCACCATGATCGCCTTCTTTCCCAGGGAGGGGAACCGGCAGACCCTCTTCCGAATGTCCATGAACCGCATGGCGAGCTGGCTGAACTTCACGTCGGGATTCTCGTAGAGCAGCCACATGATCTTGGCCGCGTCTATGGGAGAGCCTCCTCCGAGGGCCAGGACGGCGTCGGGGTTGAAAGCCCTCATGCGCTCCAGTCCCCGGTCAACCGTGGTGAGGTCGGGATCGGGCTTCACGTCGCAGAAGACCTCCACCTCCATGCCGAGGCGCTCCAGGTGGGCGATGACCTTTGCCGGGTATCCCAGGTCGTGGAGGGGCCTGTCGGTGACCAGGAAAGCCTTCTTCCGGCCGGCGAGCTCGTTCAGGGCCTCGCCCAGGCAGCCCGGCTTGAAGTAGACCTGGGAGGGGATGCGGAACCACAGCATGTTCTCCCGCCGTTCTGCCACGGTCTTCACGTTGATCAGGTGCCGGATGCCCACGTTCTCGCTCACGCTGTTCCCTCCCCATGAGCCGCATCCCAGGGTGAGGGAGGGCTCCAGCCTGAAATTGTACACGTCGCCGATGGCTCCCTGGGAACTCGGCATGTTGATGAGCACCCTGCCCGTGGAGAGCCTGCGGCTGTATTTTTTTATCCTGTCCCGGTTCTCCGGCCGTGTGTAGAGCACCGACGTGTGCCCCATGCCGGCGAATTCCACCAGGGCCGCGGCCTTTTCCACGGCGTCGTCAAAGTCCTTCGCCCTGTACATTCCGAGGACCGGGGAGAGCTTCTCGAAGCTCAGGGGCTCGTCCCTGCCGATGACCTCCGCTTCGCCGATGAGGACCTTGGCCGTCTCGGGAACCTCGAAGCCGGCGAGGGCCGCGATCTTCCAGGCGGGCTGGCCGACGATGTCCGTGTTCAGGTGCCCGTCGGTGAGGAGGATGTCCCGGAGCATCTCCCGCCGCTGCCCGTCGAGGATGACCGCCCCCCGGCGGGTAAACTCCGCCGCCACGGCGTCGTAGACGTCGTCGCAGACCACCACGGACTGCTCCGAGGCGCAGATGAGGCCGTTGTCGAAGGTCTTGCTGAGCAGGATGGAGTTCACCGCCATTTTTATGTCACAGGTCTCGTCGATCACCGCCGGGGTGTTTCCCGACCCCACGCCGATGGCGGGCTTTCCGGAGGAGTAGGCTGCCCGGACCATGCCGGGGCCGCCGGTGGCCAGGGTCATGCTGATGTCCCGGTGGGCCATGAGGTACTGGGATCCTTCCACGGTGGGGTTGTCGATCCACCCGATGATCCCCTCCGGGGCGCCGGCTTTCACCGCGGCGTCGAGAATCAGCTTCGCGGCCATAACGGTGCATTTCTTCGCCCTCGGGTGGGGGGAAAAGATGATGCCGTTCTTCGTCTTCAGGGCCAGGAGAGCCTTGAAGATGGCTGTGGACGTGGGGTTCGTGGTGGGGATGATCCCCGCCAGCACCCCGATGGGTTCGGCGATGCGGAAGTAGCCGTTGGTCTCGTCCTTTTCGATGACACCGCAGGTTTTTTCATTCCTGTACTTGTTGTAGACGAACTCCGACGCGAAATGGTTTTTGATGACCTTGTCCTCCAGGACGCCCATGCCCGTCTCCTCGAAAGCAGCTTTCGCCAGGGGAATGCGGGCCGCATTGGCGGCCATGGCGGCGGAGAAGAAGATCTCGTTCACCTTCTCCTGGCAGAACGTGGCGAAGCGGCGCTGGGCCGCCCGGGTCCTGGCCACCACGGCATCGATGGATTCGCGGATGGACTGGACGGAATCAAGAACCTGGACGTCTTCCCGGGGGGCTTTCTTCGTGACCATAGCAGACTTCCTCCTGAATTCGATATTTTTTGAACGTAGGGTACTGTGTATTTGTTATTGTAATCACGAACACTAAATAATCAAGGGGTTTTGAATGAAGTCTCAAGAAACGGAACTTTCGTTACAGAAGCACCGGGCACTTTTTGCCTCGGGGAAGAAAACAGTACCCGGTGAGAAGAAGCGGCCCCGGTGCGAGAAAAGTCTGCGGGAACGGTAAATGAGCAAAAAACGGGTAATTTGAAAAAAAAACTAAATGAGCAAAAACTAAAGCGTCAGGAGGAGATGAAAGATAAAAATATAACAATATGGAGAAAAAAACAGTGGTGTGGTAAAGTGATAAAGTATGCATGATGCATGATCCAAAATGGCATGAAAAACTGAAGGGGGAGAGAGTAGAAATGAACACTCTGAGAGGAAGGCTGCTCGGCATTTTTCTTGTGTTGAGTCTCGGAGGTCTGGCGGTCATCGGTTTTCTTGCGGTGAGCAGTTCGAACAGGGCACTCGTTGCCGCGGCGGAGAAGGAAGGGCTTGCCCTCGGCAAGGGGTTGGCGGTGGAGTCGGACATGTTCTTTCGGGAGAGGCTGAATTTCCTGATCCTCCAGTCCCAGAGAAACGTCGTCAGGAGCATGGAGTGGGAGACCCAGAAACCGGGCCTTGCGGAAGCGTCAAAGATCTACGGCGATATTGTGGACATCTGGGTGGTGTCTCCTGACGGCTCCGAAAAACACCTCACCGGGGCAATGACGGACTTTTCCGGAAGCGACGGGGTGAAGAAAGTGTTGTCTGACGGGAAAACCTATGTTTCACCGGTAACGGTTGTGAAGAGTGCGGGAAAAAATGCGGTGATTTTTGCCGTTCCGGTGGAATCCCAGGGGAAACGGGCCGGAGTGCTCGCGGCAGCCTTCGACGTGGCGGGCCTTGACGGTTTCCTTGCACCGGTCCGCTGGGGGGCCACGGGGTACGCCTACGTAACCGACAGGCTGGGCATCATAACCGCCCATCCGAACAAGGGGTACATCGGGGTGCTGGATACTTCAAAGGCTGCCGGTGCCATAACCCCTGAACTGGCCGACGCCATGAAGAAGGGGCTCGCCGGGCAGCAGGGCCTTGCTGCCTACTTCTTCGAAGGGGATGACAAGTACGTGGCTTTCTTCCCCGTCCCCACTGTCGGGGGTGTCCTCGGCATGACTTCCACCGTGGCGGAGTTCCTGGCCCCGGTAAGGGCCATACGGAATACGGTGATCATCGCTGCGGTCGTGGTGGCACTGCTGGTCATCGCCGTCTCCCTCTGGATGGCGGGAAGCATTGCCGCACCCATCAGGCGTGTGGCTGAAAAGATGGAGCTCGTGGCGGCAGGTGACCTGACGTCCACGGTGGACCTCCGGAGCAGCCTGGCGGAAGTCCGTCTGCTTGTGGATGGCATCAACTCCATGATCACCCTGGTGGCCGGGGCGATGAAGGAAATTTCGAAGAGCTCCCGGGATGTCCTTGCCCGGGCGGAGGATATGAGCGCCGCAGCCGAGGAATCCACGGCCTCCATCGAGGAAGTGATGGCCATGGCGGAGAAGGCAAGCGCAAACACCGAATCCGCCGCCGCTTCTGTGGAGGAAACCAACGCGGGAGTCGAAGAAGTGGCCGCTGGCGCCCAGGCGGGGGCGAAGGCCGCGGTTGAAGCCGGGGAAGAAGCGGCCCATATCTCCGATGCGGCCCAGAAGGGCGGCAGGGCGGTCGAAGACATGGCCGGCCTGATCAGCGAAACGGCAAGGGCGGGCGAAGAGGTGAGCAGTGCTGTGACCAACCTTGCAGGCACGGTGAAGAACATCTCCGGTTTCGTGAGCATTATTACGTCCATCGCCGACCAGACGAACCTCCTGGCGCTGAACGCAGCCATCGAAGCGGCGAGGGCCGGAGAAGCCGGACGGGGATTTGCCGTGGTGGCGGAAGAGGTACGGAAACTCGCCGAGGAATCCAACCGCGCGGCGGGCGAGGTGGGAAAGCTCATCGGCGAGATCTCGAGCCGCACCGACAGTGCCCTCAGGGATTCCGCCAACTCGTCGAAGATCCTGAAGGATCTCGTAGCCAGGGCCGACGAGACGAGTACCCTCATAGCCGGCGTTGTCAGGAGGGTAAACAACGTGGCGGAAAACATCCAGACCATCGCCGCCACCATGGAAGAGCAGTCGGCCAGCGCCGAAGAGATGACGGCGGGCATGGACAACGTGGCGAAAAGCAGCGGCGAAATTGCGGAACAGGTCTCCGGAATCGCCGGGGCCATGCAGGAGCAGTCGAAGGTGGTGGAATCCATCGCTTCAGCCTCGGAGGATCTGGTGAATCTGAGCTCCGCCATGGAGCGGGCCGTTTCCCGGTTCCGGACAGGAGAAGAAGTCGGAGGGCTGGTTCCCGTGTCCGCAGTATCGGCAAAAAGGAAAAAATGATTCAAAAAGAGCGCCGGGCCCCCTTCGGGGGCCTTTTTCTTCCCCGGCATCAGCCGGATGACGGGAGAAGAAGCAAAAGAGGAGAGGAAGGGTGTTTTTCTCATCTTTTCCCTTTCCATCGAACCGGGAAGACGGTTATAATGAGCCGGAATGACCGGTCCGTCCGGAATTTTTTATAGAAGGCTGTGATTGAATGAAGGTGCGGGATTTTCTTCTGGAGCGGTACTTCGCCAGATACGAGTTTTCGGTTCGCCATCTGCTGAGCCCCTCGGACTGCGAATCCCTCCGGGCGGAAGAGCTGCTCGAGGGGAGCGGTCCCGGGATTTCCGAACTGTGGAGGGACCTCCGCCTGACGTATACCGAGTCCAGGGGGCACCCCCTGCTCAGGGAGGAGATTGCCGCAGCAGCAGGGGTGACCCCTGGCGATACCCTGGTGCTCAACCCCGAGGAAGGCATCTTCCTCACCATGAACGCCCTGCTGGACGAGAAGGATCACGTGATCATCCTCAGCCCCTGTTACCAGTCCCTCTACGAGATTCCCAAGTCCCTCGGGTGCGAGGTCACCAGGTGGTATCTCAAAAAGGAGAACGGGGCGTGGAAGCTCGATCTTCCCTTCCTCCAGGAAGCGGCAAAGGAGAATACCCGGCTGATCGTCGTCAACTTTCCCCACAACCCCACCGGCTTTCTCCCGACGGAAAACGAGCTGTCCGCCGTGGTGGATTTCGCGTCGAAGAAAGGCATCTTCCTTTTTTCCGACGAGATGTACCGCGGACTGGAGCATGATCCGGAAAAGCGGCTGCCTTCCGTTCCCTCCCTGTACAGGAGGAGCGCGGCTCTCGGGGGACTTTCCAAAACATACGGTCTGCCGGGCCTGCGGATCGGGTGGATCACCTCGAAGGACGGCTGGCTTCTCGACCGGGTGGCTTCACTGAAGGACTACACCACCATCTGTTCCTCCGCTCCCTCCGAAATTCTGGCCATCGCGGCCCTCCGGAGGCGGGACGAGCTTGCCGCGCGGTGCAGGGCCATAGTGCAGAAAAATCTCCCCCTTGCCAGGGAATTTTTCACCCGCCGGAAGGACCGTTTCGAATGGTTCGAGCCGGAAGGAGGTTCCACTGCCTTTCCCAAACTTCTCGGCCCGCAGTCCGTCCGGGACTTCTGCGAACGCGCCGTGGAGGAGAAAAGCCTCATGGTGCTTCCCGATTTTGTGTTCGACGTTGACTGGAACCATTTCCGGATCGGAGTCGGGAGGGAGAACTTCCCTGAAGCCCTGGAGGTCCTCCGGGATTGGATCGGCTGAAAATTTTGACCGCAGCAAAAGAAAGGGCCTCCGGATGCATCCGGAGGCCCTTTCTTTTGCTGACGAATAATTCATGGTATAGTCTTTGTCATTCCGGAAGGCCCCGGGGCGCCCCCGGCAACGGGGAAAAGGGGCCTTCCGCCATACTCATTCGTTGAGGTGATACGATTGTTGAAGAACATGAAGATAGGGACAAAGCTCGCAGCCGGATTCGCTGCAGTCCTGGTCATTTTTTCCGCGGCCGGGTGGTTTGCCTGGCGCAACATGGACAGCGTGATTTCCGAGGTAGGCACTCTCGAACAGCGGTATGTCCCGGGAATCGAACTTTCCAATGAAATTGAGAATATCGCCCAGAACCTCATGCTCCATATCCGTACCTACGTTCTCGCGGACAGCTTCCAGGACCTCCAGGCGGCCCAGGGGGATTTCGAGGCTATTGACGGGGTTCTGAAAAGAGCCGGGGAGCATGCCACGGCCCACCCGGGGCTGGAACGGCTTGCCGAAGGGGTGAAGAGGTCGGAGGAGCAGGTTGCCGAATACCGGAGGCTGCTTGAGGAATCCCAGAAACTGATCGCCAATATGGCCACCCAGAGACGGAAGGCCGCGGAGGCAGGGGAGTCCATGCGAAAGATTGCCTACGATCTTCTGTATGACGAAAAGGACGCCCTGGAAAAGGATCTGGACGACCCCGTCTCCCGGGGCAACGTCCCCACGAGGCTAGAGAACATAGCTCTTCTCGATACGCTGGTGGAGGCCGTTCACAGGGCGGAGTACGAGACCCTCACGGCCATCGCGAACAAGAAAACCGAGATGATCGGCCAGGCGAAAAAGGACCTGGAGGAGGTGCGCCGTACTCTGGCCGAAGTCAGGATGACTGCCTTCGATGAAAAGCTGATCAGGAACCTCGAAAGAGCGGGGAAGGATGTGGATGAGTACGTACAGGCCCTTGACGACTTTTCAGCGGCCTGGACGAACCTGGAAAACTTGGGCAGAGAGCGCACCGCCGCGGGGGAAGCGGTTCTGGCGGCGGCAGGGGACGTGATGAAATTCAGCGTCGACAGAACGCTTGAGATATCGGGAGTGGTGACCGACCAGGCCCGGAGCGTCTCGAACATGCTCCTCCTTTCGGTTTTTATCGCGGTGCTGGTGGGAATGGCGGTGGCGGTGATCATCACCCGCATGATCACCCGTCCTCTCGGAAGGGCCGTGAACCTGGCCGAGAGGGCCGGAAACGGCGACCTGACCGTGGCGAGGGATGATTTCCGGTATGATTCCTCCGATGAAATCGGCGCCCTGGCCGATGCCCTGGCCAGGATGACGGCAAGCCAGGCTGAAGCCGTCAGGGAGATCGTGGCCGCTGCGGAAGAGGTGGCCCGGGGAGCGGAAACCCTCGCAGCCCTCTCCCAGGAGACCAACGCCTCCGTTGAGGAAGTGAGGGGTTCCCTGGAGCAGGTGGCCTCCATCTCCGAAAGCAACTCCGCGGCCCTCGAGGAGTCCAACGCAGGTGTGGAGGAAGTGGCCGCAGGCGCCCAGGCGGCGGCCAAGGCCTCTTCCGACGGCGTGGAGGCGGCCCACCAGACGTCCTCCATGGCGAAGGAGGCGGTTGAGAGAGTGGAGGAGGTCATCCGGGAAGTTCGCGCCGCCGGCGGGAAGTCCGGAACGAACATGGAGAAGATCCGGGCCCTTGCGGAATCCGTGGAGGAGATTTCCGGTTTTGTCACCGTAATTACCTCCATCGCCGACCAGACGAACCTGCTGGCGCTGAATGCCGCCATCGAGGCCGCCCGGGCCGGGGAGGCAGGCAGGGGATTTGCCGTGGTGGCCGACGAAGTCCGGAAGCTCGCAGAGGACTCCAGCCGCGCGGCCCGGGAAGTGGCGGCCCTCATTACCACTCTCCACGGAAATGCGCGGGAATCCATGGAAGTGACGGAAGAGACCGGCAGAGTGATGCAGTCCACCGTGGCCGAAGCGGCGGATGCCCAGGGCAGGCTGTCCGGGGTGCTCGGAGAAATTGCCAGGATAGAGGAAACCATTGCCCACATCGCGGGACTCTCCCGGTCCCAGGCTTCCGCAAGCGAGGAGATGGCCGGGGCCATCGACCAGGTGTCCCATGCCACCATCGATGTGGTCCAGAGAGTGGACGCCATCCGTGGGGCCTCCGCGGAAACGGCGGCCGCTTCGGAAGGGGTCGCCCGGGAGGCGTCGGCCATGGCGGACAGGGCCGAGCACATGCGGAACCTCCTGTCCCGGTTCATCCTGTCGAAGGACGGGGGGGCGGAAGAAGAAACGGGGATCATCCCGGCGGAATGACATTGCTGCGGCGGACCGGAATCGGGCGGTCCGCCGCACTTTTTACTTCAGGACGGAATCCATCCTCTGGGCGAAGAAGTTGGAGATAGGGGTGACCCGGCTCAGGTCCACGAGAGTGTCGATGGTGAACTTCAGGTGGAGTCTTGAGGCCTCCCGGGCCCGGAGGAGATCCTGGGCCCTTATGGCCGACACGAGGACCCGGTGCTGCTCGAGAATTTTCTCCGTCCGGTCCGGGGCCGCCGAGTCGAGCACTTCCATCCTCATGGCGGAAATTCCTTTCTCGGACATTTCGAGGAGTGATTCGTAGAGCCTGGAAAGCAGGGTGTTCCCCGTTGCCCTGAAGATGGTGGCGTGGAGGACGGTATTCCAGTAGGCGCCGAGAGGAGCCTCGTGAGGGTCCTGCTCCCGGTGGATCTTTTCGAGCATGGAAATGCATTCGTCCATTTTTTCCAGGTCCCGCTCCCTGCGACGGAGGGCTGCCAGGGCGGCGGCGCCGGGATCCAGGAGCTGCCGTATCTCCATGACCTGGGAGAGCACTTCCATTGGCCATACCTGGGCCTGGCCGAGAACTCTCTTGATCTCATCCGGGTTCCCCTCGGCGAGGAAGATCCCCTGCCTGTCCCTGATCTCCAGCAGGCCGAGGGCCTCAAGGGCGATGAGCCCCTCCCTCAGAAGGGGCCTGGTGGTGCCGAGCAGGGCGGCGAGCTCCCGTTCCGGAGGCAGCTTTCCCCCGGTCACCACGTTGCCCTGTGACACAAGGTCCGTCAAGCGCCTGATCAGGTCCTTTCGCGTTTCGTTCATGGAGTCCTCCCGGCGGTTCAGAATGGTTTTCGGGCCTGACAAAAAGTTAAAAAAAGAACTTGAAATTTTCTGTTGATTCCCCTTGTCTCCCTTCCCGCCACCATGATAATATAAAATCGGTTTGATTGGAATACCTTGGTCGACCAGATGCTTTGAAAGCGGGTGTTACAGGGTGGCTCAGGAGTACGACGTTCTTGTCATTGGAGGCGGGGTGGTGGGCTGTGCCATCGCCAGGGAACTTTCCAGGTTCCGGGTGAGGGCGGCGGTCGTCGAAAAGGAGATGGATGTCGGGCTGGGGACGAGCTGCAGGAACAGCGGTGTGCTCCACGCAGGCTTCAACTACGCTCCGGGATCGCTCAGGGCGGTTCTCGACGTGAAGGGCAACAGTATGATGGACGATCTCTGCCGGGACCTCAAGGTGAAGATCAAGCGGATCGGCAAGCTGACGGTGGCGCTGGACGACGAGGATGAAGCCACCCTCCGCAGGCTGAAGGAGCAGGGGGAGGCCAACGGCGTCCCGGGGCTCGAGCTCATCGGCAGGGAAAGGATGCAGCAGATCCAGCCCGGAGTGGAAGGGACCCTTGCCCTTCATTCCCCGAGCAGTTCCATCATTTCCCCCTACGGGCTTACCATCGGCCTGGCGGAAAATGCCCTCGCCAACGGGGTGAATTTTCACCTCGGGCAGCGCGTGACCGCCCTTTCCCCCCTCGCGGGGGGCGGCTGGTCCGTAACGACCGGGTCCGGGGAGACCTTCACTGCGAAGGTCCTGGTGAACGCCGCCGGACTCTTCTCCGCGGAGGTGTGCCGTATGGCGGGGATCACCGATTACGTGATCTATCCCTGCCGGGGCGAATATTACGTCCTGGACAGGCGCCTCGACGGCACCCTGAAGGCCCTGATCTACCCGGCGCCGAAGAAGAACGCGCCCGGGCTGGGCATTCACCTGACGCCCACCGTGGACGGCAACATCCTCATCGGCCCCAGCGCCGAGTACCTCAACGACCCCGAAGACCACGGCTGCACCGCCGACGTGATGCAGGAACTCCGCAGGGAGGGACGGGAACTCCTTCCCGAGATCCGCATGACTGACTATATCCGGAATTTCTCGGGCATCCGCCCGAAACAGACGCCCCCCGAAGTGGGCGGCAACAAGGACTTTGTCATCGAGGACCGGAAGGACGTCCGGGGATTCATCAACCTGGTGGGCATAGAGAGCCCCGGGCTGACCTGCGCTCCCGCCATCGCGGAGATGGTCCGGGGAATGGTGGAGAAGCATATCCCTCTCATTCCCGACCCCTCCTTCAATCCCGTGCGGCCGGGCAGCCCCCTGTTCTTCTCCGAGCTGCCGGCGGACGAAAAGGCGGCCCTCATCGCCGACAACCCCAATTACGGAGAGATCATCTGCCGGTGCGAAAAGATCACCAAGCAGGAGATCCTGGACGCCATAAGCAACCCTCTCGGCGCCAGGACGCTCGTGAGCATCAAGTACAGGGCCCGGGCCTCCATGGGCCGTTGCCAGGGAGGATTCTGCGTCCCCCGCATCACCCGGATCCTTCGGGACGAGTTCGGCTGGAAGCCGGAGGATTTTCTGAAGCGAAGCGCCGGTTCGCCCCTGTTCGTGGGCAACGTCCGGCCCGGGAAGGGAGGAGCTGCCCGATGAACGGCGAGAGGAAAACAATTCCCGCAGTCCGCAGGGACGTGGTGATCATCGGCGGCGGACCGGCCGGTCTCGCGGCGGCCGTGGCGGCGAAGGAGGCAGGATGCGGCGACGTGCTCCTCATCGAGCGGGACCGCATTCTCGGCGGCATCCTGAATCAGTGCATTCACGACGGCTTCGGGCTGCACACCTTCAAGGAGGCCCTCTCAGGTCCCGAATATGCCGCCCGGTTCATCGACCGGTTCCGGGAACTCGGTATCGCCGCCATGGAGGAGACCATCGTTCTTTCCCTTTCGGCGGACCGGGTTCTTGAGGTGAGCACCAGGGGAACCTACCAGCGCATCGAGGCGGGGGCCGTCATACTCGCCATGGGGTGCCGGGAGCGCACCAGGGGGGCCATCTCCATTCCGGGACACCGCCCGTCGGGGGTGTACACCGCAGGTGCGGCCCAGAACTTCATGAACCTCGAGAACATTATGGTGGGGAAAAAGGTCTGTATCCTGGGCTCCGGCGACATCGGCCTCATCATGGCCAGGAGAATGACCCTCGAGGGCGCGAAGGTGGAGGCGGTCTTCGAGATCCTTCCCTATTCCAGCGGCCTTCCCCGGAATATCCAGCAGTGCCTCAACGACTACGGCATCCCTCTCCATCTCAACACCACGGTGACGGACATCGTCGGCAAGGGCCGCCTCGAAGGCATCAGGGTGGCCCAGGTGGGCGGGGACCGGGCCCCCATTCCCGAAACGGAACGGTACGTTCCCTGCGACACCCTGCTGCTTTCCGTGGGGCTCATCCCTGAAAACGAGCTGACACGGGAGGCGGGGGTCGGGATGGACCCCGTGACCGGCGGGGCTGTGGTGGACGATTCCTTCATGACGTCCGTCCCGGGCATATTCGCCTGCGGCAACGTCCTCCACGTCCATGATCTCGTGGACTGGGTCTCCGTGGAAGCGGCGGAAGCGGGCAGGTTCGCGGCCTGTTTCGTCCGGGAGGGACGCTGTGCCCTGCCGAGCCCCATTCCTGTGAGGCCGGGGAACGGCGTGCGGTACACCCTTCCCCAGGCTGTTTCGGGCGAGCGGGATCTGATCCTTTCCCTGCGGGTATCCGCCCCGTGGAGAGACCGCTGCGTGGTGGTCCGGGATGGCGGCAGGGAGATCGCCAGGAAGCGGGAGATGCGGCTCCACCCGGCGGAAATGATCCGGATCGACCTGAAGAAAGAAGCTGTTTCAGGCTGTTCCTCCCTGGAGGTGACGGTTGAATGAGCACGAGAGAATTTACCTGCGTGGTCTGTCCCAACGGCTGTTCTATCGTCGTTGACGTGGACAATGATGAAACGCCTGTGGTTACAAGGGTTCAGGGAAACGTGTGCAAACGGGGGGAATCCTGGGCCCGGCAGGAGGTGGAAAACCCCATGCGCACCATCGCGTCCAGCGTGCCGGTGTGCTGCGGCGATTTTCCCCTTGCCAGCGTCCGGACCAGCCGCCCCATACCCCTTGCAAAAATACGGGAGGTGATGGATGAGATCCGGAAGGTGTCTCTGGAAGCACCGGTGGAGATCGGCGACGTGGTCCTGCCGGCTCCTGCCGGGTGCGATACTGAGGTCATTGCAACAAGGAGGGTTCGGAAAGTCGGTTAAGAGTTCCAGACATAAAAGGAGGGAATGAATGTGAGGAAAAGCATCATAGCAGCAGTGGTCGTTCTCGCGCTCATCTTTGCGGCAGGCCCCATGATCGTCGGAGCCGAGGCCAAGTCCTACCGCCTCAATATCGCCACCGCCACCACAGGCGGAGCCTATTATCCCATCGGCAACGCCATGGCGCAGATCTGGTCCAAGAACATCAAGGAGGTCACCAGGGCCTCGGCACAGTCCACTGCGGGCACTCCCCAGAACGTGGAACTCATGATGAACGAGGAAGTCCAGATCGCCATCGGCCAGAACGGCATCTGCTACTACGCCTTCTACGGCAAGGGAACCTACGAGGGCAAGCCTCCCTACAAGGAGATGCGGGGCATGTTCACCCTCTATCCCAACGTGATGCACTGGATCGTCCGCAAGGACGCCGGGATGAAGTCCGTCGCCGACTTCAAGGGCAAAAAGTTCGTTCCCGGCCAGGTGGCCAGCGCCACCGAGATCAACAGCCGCGAGATGATGGAAGCCTATGGCCTGAACTACATGAAAGACCAGGGAGAAACCAACGTGACCGCCGACTTCCTCGGCTACAACGAGGCAGTGGATCTCCTCAAGAACGCCCAGACCGACGGCACCCATATCGCCGGCGGCGTTCCCACCGCGGCCATCATGGACGTGCTCTCCTCCGGCGCCGGTGAACTCATATCCATGGAAGAAGACAAGATCAAGGAGATCGTGGAGAAGTATCCCTGGTACTTCCCCTTCACCATTCCCGCCGGATCCTACCCGAACCAGGACAAGGACGTCAGGACCCTGGCCCTGTCCAACATCCTCTTTACCGACGTGCGCCAGGACGAAGAGCTCGTCTATCTCCTGACCAAGGCGACCTACGAGTTCCACGACGATCTCGTGGCGGCCCACAAGGCCACGGCCTACACGGTGCTCGAAAACTCGCTGAACGGAATGACCATTCCCCTTCACAAGGGAGCGGTGAAGTACCTGAAGGAAAAGGGAGTCAACGTACCGGATAAGCTCATCGTAGACTAGCACCGGTTTTGCTTTACGGGGGAGGGAACGGGCTGTTCCCTCCCCTCATTCGTCCGTGCGGAGGTAAACGGCTGTGACTGATCAGAACGGCAAGCTCAACGAGAATCAAGAACCGGTTGTTGACATCATATCGGAAGAAGAGGCGGAGAAGGTCCTCGAAAAGGCGGACGCGGAATCCCGCTTCCGGAAATACACGGGAAAGTGGGCGGCGGCCATAACGGTCATCGCCGTGGCCATGTCCCTGTTCCACCTTTACACGTCAGGTTTCGGCACGCTGATGGCCATGAAGCAGCGAAGCGTCCACCTGGCGTTCCTCGTGCTCCTCACGTTCCTTCTCTACCCCGGCTCGAAGCGCGCTCCCAGAGGACGGCCCTCGGCGGTTGACTGCTTCTGGCTCGCCCTCTCCCTGTCGTCGAGCCTCTACATCTTCTTCGCCTTCGATGCCTTCAGTATCCGGGGAACTGCCATAACACCGGACTACGTCATGGGAACCATTCTCATCGTCTGCATTCTCGAGGCGACGAGGCGTACCGTGGGGAAGGAACTGATGATCCTCTCCCTTGTCTTTCTCGCCTACGGCTACTGGGGTGAATACATTCCCGGCGTCATCGGCCACACCGGGTTCAGTTTCCGGCGCATCGTCTACCAGCTTTTCCTGTCCTCCGAGGGTATTTTCGGCATCTCCCTCGGGGTGTCGTCCACCTATATCTTCCTCTTTATCCTTTTCGGCGCCTTCCTCACCGAGACGGGCATGGGCCGGTTCATCAAGGACCTCGCCATGTCCCTCGCAGGGAGGACCATCGGCGGCGAGGCCAAGGTGTCCATCGTGGCCAGCGGCCTCATGGGAATGATCAACGGAAGCGCCGTGGGCAACGTGGCGGCCACGGGAACCTTCACCATTCCCCTCATGACCGGCGCCGGCTTCAAGCCGGTCTTCGCATCGGCGGTGGTGGCCGTGGCGGGAACGGGAGGCATGATCATGCCCCCCGTCATGGGAGCGGCATCCTTCATCATGGCGGAGTTCCTCGGGGTGCATTACGCCAAGATCATGCTGGCGGCGGCCATCCCGGCGGTGCTCTACTACCTGGCGGAGTACGCGGTCATCCATATCGAGGCCGTCAAGATGGGTATGAAGCCCATCCCCAGGGAAGAAATCATCCCGATCACGAAAGTCATGAGAGAGCGGGGACACCTGCTCGTTCCCATCATCGTCATCGTGTATCTTCTGCTCATCGGCAGAACGCCTCTCTACGCGGCTTTCTACGGCATCATCGCCTCGGTGGGAGTGAGTTTCATCACGAAGGAAACCCGGCTTACCTGGAAATCCTTCCTGAAAGCCATGGAGTCCGGAGCCAGGCAGAGCGTGGGCGTGGGCATCGCCTGCGCTGTTGTGGGCAACATCATCGGAATCACGAACCTCACCGGCCTGGGTCTCGTGCTTGGCGACAATATCGTCTCCCTCGCGGGGGGCAGCATCCTCATCACCACTTTCCTCACCATGATCGTGTGCGTCATCCTGGGCATGGGACTTCCCACAACGGCCTGCTACATCGTCACCGCCACCATCGCGGCACCTGCCCTTGTGAAACTTGGGGTCAACCCCCTGGCGGCCCACATGTTCGCCTACTACTTCGCCTGCCTTTCCAACCTGACACCTCCTGTGGCCATCGCATCCTACGGTGCCGCGGGCCTGTCGGGACAAAGCCCCTCGGCGGTGGGCTGGACGGGGTTCCGGATCTCCCTCGCGGGATTCCTCATCCCCTTCACCTTCATCTATAACCCGGATCTGCTGCTTGTGGGAGCGAACTACTTTTCCATCGCCCTGTCCACCGTGACGAGCTTCGTGGGGGTCATCGCCCTGGCGGCGTCGCTGCAGAACTACCTGTACGTTCCCATGAACGTCCTGCAGCGGCTGGGCATGTTCGTCGGAGCCATTCTGCTCATCTTCCCCGGCGCCGCGACGGACGCGGCCGGAGTCGGCCTTGCGGCAGCCGTGTTCTTCTGGCAGAGGGCGCAGCGGAAGGCCTCGGCCTCCCTGACCGCATAATCCGCAGAAGGGAGCTGAGACCAGTGAAAACGGTGCTGAAATGGGGAAAGGAGGACATCTTCCTCTCCATCCCCGACAAGAATATCCTGGCGGTGCTCGAACCCTCCGGAGGAGAGCCCGTGGCCGACCTGGCGGCGGAGGTCGCCCGGCTGGTGAAGCATCCTACGGCAGGGCCGTCTCTGGAGGAGACCGTCGCCGCAAACAAACCGAAAACGGCCGCGATCATCGTAAACGACATGACCCGGTCCACCCCCACCGCCGAGATGCTTCCTCCCCTGCTGGAGGAACTGGAGCGGCTGGGCGTTCCCTCGTCGGGGATTTCCATCGTTGTTGCCACCGGGACCCACCGCCCCATGAACGACGACGAGACGAGGCAGACCGTGGGCGATGCCGTGTTCGCAAAATACCGGGTGGAGAATCATGACTGCGACTCCCCCGACCTCGTGGACATGGGAACCCTGTCCACCGGAAACCGGCTGATGATCAACAAAACCGTGGCGGAATCCGATCTCAGGCTCGCCATAGGCGAGGTGCTTCTTCACTACTACGCCGGGTTCGCGGGAGGACGGAAGAGCATCCTTCCCGGAGTGGCCGGGCGGGAGACGGTCATGACGAATCACCGCATGATGACAGCCCCCGGGGTGGGCATCGGCGTGGTGGACGGCAACGTCCTCAGCGGCGAGATGGTGGAGGCGGTGGAAAAGTTCTGTCCGCTCCACTTCATCCTCAACTGCGTGTCCGACAGCTCGAAGCATATCGTCCGCGTGGTGGGGGGGCACTGGTACGACGCCTGGAGGGAGGGCATCGCCACCTTCCGCAAGTTCAACTTCGCCCCCATTTCGAAGAAGGCGGACGTGGTGTTCCTGTCGGCAGGAGGATTCCCCAAGGACATCAACATGTACCAGGCCCACAAGGCCCTCTACATGGCGTCGAGGGCCGTCCGTCCGGGGGGAACCCTGGTCTTCTTCGCCGAGCTGGCGGAAGGCTACGGACACAAGGTCTTCGAGGAATGGGCGAAGCGGCGCCTCGGCATTGACGGCGCCATCGCGGCCTTCGAGGCCGATTTCCGGTTCGGCGCCCACAAGCTGTACTACCTGGCCCGGCTGGCGAAGGAATGCACCATACTGCTGTACTCACGATCCGGCAGGGAGGACAGCGAACTGATGTTCTGCGAGAAGGCTGAATCCCTGGCGGATATCCTGCCTTCACTGGCGGAAAAGTACGGCGAAGATTTTACGTCCTACGTGATCCCCCAGGGGGGCATCGTCCTGCCCATGGAAGATGTCTGACGGTTTCCCCTTTGCCCTTCATGGGGTACAATGAAGGGCAGTTCATTATAAGGATGCCTTTTCCGGGCGGGCGACTGCCGAAGTCCGCCCGCCCGGACGCTTCCGGAAAGCCCAGGGGGGAAACTCGGTGCGACCCGTTCACGTTATTTATGTCAGTGCCGGAAACGGTCACAGGATGGCGGCGAGAGCCATCAGGGAATCCCTGGACCAGCGCATGGTTCCCAACGTGGTCATGGACCTGCTCGATTTCTCGAGCGACCTCTTCAAATGGTCCTACAGCGATGTCTACGCCTTCGTGAGCGAACATTCCCACCTGGCCTGCAGGATCATGTACGACCTCACCGACAAGAACCGGGAGGAGAGCGCCGCCCTCCGGCTTTTCGAAAAGATCTCCACCGAGAACGTGAAAAAATTCATGCGCTACATTGCCGAGAACGAACCCCGGAAATGCATCTGCACCCACTACTTTCCTCTGAACGTCCTTTCCCGCATGAAGGAAGCGGGGCTGTACAGGGGTGAAATCTACACGGTGATCACCGATTTCGGCCTCCGCCGCATGTGGGTGAAGGACCACGTGGACAGGTACTTCATCTCCGGCGACCGGGTTCTCCGGGGACTCCTGGCCCTCGGCGTCCCCAGGGAGAAGATTTCCATGACGGGGATTCCCGTTTCACGAAAATTTGCCTCCCTGAAGCGGGAGGGCCGTAACTTCTCGAAGAAGCGGCTTACCTTCCTCTTTGTGGCCAGCAGCATCCCGAACATCCTTGCCCTGGACATCCTGGCGGCCCTTTCGAGGTCCGGCCACCCCATCGACGTGACCGTGGTGACGGGACGGAACAAGGATCTCCTTGCGGACCTCGAGAACGTCACCGCGGGAGGCGGTCTTTCCCTGAAGGTCAGGGGCTTCGTGGACAACCTGGAGGAGCTCATGGCCCGGGCGTCGGTGCTGATCACCAAGCCCGGCGGCCTGACGGTGAGCGAGGCGCTCTGTGCGGGCGTGCCCATGATCCTCGTCAATCCCATCCCGAAACAGGAGACCAACAATTCCGCCTATCTCCAGGAGAAGGGGGCCGGTATTCTCGCCAGGACCGCCGGGGACGTGGAGCGGATCGTCGATCGCTTTTTCGCCGACCGGTCCGTTCTAGCCGCCATGGAAAAGGCCGCCTCTTCCATCGCCTTTCCCGGCGCCGCTGATGCCGTGGCGTCCCTGATCGCCGACGGAGAGGGGAGGGACGGAAGGTGAAGGAAAAAGGAGGAACGGCACCCCTTCAGGGAGATGTTTTTGCCGAAAGGTTCGGTGAGCTCTTCGGGTGCGGCGAGGGGACCGAGAAAGTGCGGCGGGCCCTGCAGATCATTTCCACCGTGTTTTCCAGCACGGTGGAGGGAATCGTAGTCACCGATCCCACGGGCATCATCCGCATGGTGAACCCTGCCTTTTCCTCCATCACGGGGTACAGCGCCGAAGAGGCGGTGGGAAGGAATCCCCGGATCCTCAAGTCGGACCGGCACCCTCCGAAGTTCTACGAAGACTTCTGGAAGACCCTGATCAACGAGGGGAAGTGGGAGGGAGAGATCTGGAACCGGAGGAAGAGCGGCGAAGTCTACCCCGAGTGGCTCTGCTGCTCGGCCGTCCATGATGAGAACGGGAACGTCACCGACTACATCGCCGTCTTCAACGACCTGTCGGAGGTTCATTTCAAGGATGCGCAGATCGAGCTCCGCTCCAACTTCGACCAGCTTACCGGCCTTGCGAGCAGGACCGTGTTCTACTCCCGCCTGGAAAGTGAGCTGGAGCGGCAGGGCCGGGACGGAAGGCGCCTTGCCCTCCTGGTGCTGGACATCAACCGCTTCAAGAACATCAACGATTCCCTCGGACATTTCGCAGGGGACGACGTGCTGCAGCAGGTGGGCGCGAGGCTGTCCCGCCACCTCGGCGGCAGGGACAGGGCGTCCCGGATCGGCGGCGACGACTTTCACATCCTCATCCCCGAGGCCCGCTCCGTGGAGGAGATTGCCTCCGGGGCGGAGAAAATACTCTCCCTGCTGAACGATCCCGTGGATGCGGCGGGGAACAGGATCTTTCTCAGCGCCTCCCTCGGCATCGCCGTCTTTCCCGATGACGGCAGGACGGCGGAGACGCTGCTCAAAAAAGCCGACATGGCCATGCACAAGGCCAAGGAACTCGGCATAAGCAATTTCCGGTTCTTCACCGGCGAACTGGGAGAGCAGGCATCGTCCAGGCTCCTTCTGGAGAACTCGCTGAGGCGGGGTCTCGAAAGAGACGAGTTCCGCCTTGTCTACCAGCCGAAGTATGACCTCCGGGAGGACCGGGTGTCCGGCATGGAGGCCCTGCTCCGCTGGCATGCCCCCGACCGGGTGATTCCCCCCTGGGAATTCATCCCCCTCGCTGAGGAGACGGGGCTGATCCTGCCCCTGGGCGAATGGGTCTTCCGGGAGGTCTGCCGCCAGGTTTCCCTGTGGACGGACGAAGGGTATCCTCCCCCCGAGGTGGCGGTGAACCTCTCGGCCCGGCAGTTCCACCAGGACGGGCTCGTCTCCGTCCTGAAGGCGGCTATGGATGAATATTCCGTGTCCCCTTCACGGATAGGCATCGAGATCACCGAGTCGGGGATCATGGAGGACCTGGTGGATTCGGTGGCCATTCTCTCGGCGGTCAAGGACCTGGGGATGACGGTCTACGTGGACGACTTCGGCACGGGGTATTCCTCCCTGAACTATCTCAAGCGGCTGCCCATCGACGTGCTGAAGATCGACAAGTCCTTCGTGGAGGGGGTCCTGGAGGACAGGAACGACGCCGCCATCACCCGGGCGGTCATCGGCCTCGGACGATCTCTCGGCATGGCCGTGGTGGCCGAGGGGGTGGAGACGAGAGAGCAGCTTGATTTCCTCAGGCAGAACGGATGTGATGGAATCCAGGGCTACCTGCTGAGTCCTCCTCTTCCGCCCGGGGAAACCCTCCGGTTCAGAAAAGCGGGGCATACCCCTTTGTTTCCCGCATAGGTCGGGATATAATCAAAGGAAAATATTCCGGACGCCGCTTTTTGCCCGGTGCCAAAGCATCCGGGAATGAACCTAATACGGTCATTTCGGGAAGGAGTTGGAGTGTATGCAGCATGTGAGTTCCCTTTCCCTGTACGATCAGGGCGATCACCGGTTCATCATGCTCGGATGGGAGGAGCAGGAGGAAGAGGTGGCCGTCCAGACGAACCAGTACGTCATCTCGTCGGGAGGAGAAGTGGTCCTTCTCGATCCGGGCGGAGCCCATGTCTTTCCCAGGGTCCTCGCCAACGTGGCCGAACTCTTCGAGCTGAAAAACATCAGGCATATTTTCTACTCCCACCAGGATCCCGACGTATCGTCGGGGATCACCCTCTGGCTCTCCATGGCCGAGAAGGCCTCGGTGCACATCTCGGGTCTGTGGGTGCGGTTTCTTCCCCATTTCGGAATCTACGACGTGAAGCGCATCGCCCCCATTCCGGACAAGGGCGAGACAGTCACCCTGGGCAACGGGAAGAAGCTTGTCATGATTCCGTCCCACTTTCTTCACTCCACCGGATGCTTCTCCCTCTACGACCCTGCGTCGAAGATTCTCTTCACCGGGGACATCGGCGCGGCCATCTTCCCCCGGGGCGGCCGGTATCCCGTGACGGAGGACCTGGATTCCCACCTGAAGTACATGGAGGGCTTCCACAGGAGGTACATGGCGTCCAACGCCGCATGCCGCCGGTGGGTCAAAATGGTGTCCGCCCTCGACGTGGAGCACATCGCCCCCCAGCACGGCGCTTTCATCAAGGGCCGGCAGAACGTGAAAAAATTCCTTTCGTGGTTCGAGAATCTCTCCTGCGGGGTGGACGTTCTCGACGAAATCTACGGCCGCTGACGGCCCCGGCCGGGAGGACGACGGAATGGAGCGCAAGTATTCGGAAGTGATCCACCAGCTCGGCAGCGCCTATTTTGCCAACACCCTCATGAACTCCTTCATGGCCCAGCTGGACGAGGTACTGGTGAACCGCGTCCGTTCAGTGGAGGAGGAGATAGCGGAGACGTCGGAGCGGTTCGTGCAGCTCAGCCGCGTTCTCAGCGATCTTCAGGCCGAGTTTGACAGGAGCGGCCGGGAGACCAGGGAAACGGTGGAACAGATCAACCGGATGAACGGCGACCTCGTAACAGAGCTTCAGCGTTCCGGCACCGACCTCGAAGGCATGAGCGAGAACGTGTCCCGGACCGTGGACGCCACCACCGGCACTCTCGAGTCCTTCCTGGAGATCGAAAAAATGTCGAAGGAAATCCAGCGTATCGCCAAGCAGACCAATCTTCTTGCGCTGAACGCTTCCATCGAGGCGGCCCGGGCGGGGGAACACGGAAGGGGATTCGCCATCGTGGCGAAGAACGTCCAGGAACTTGCCGCCGAAACAAAGGCGGCTTCCGAGTCCATCGGAGCCAAGGTGGGGGAGATCTCCGGCTCGGTGGAGCGGGCCATGGAGGACATCCGGGGGATCAGCGACATGTTTGACATGATCCGCCGGTCCCTGACAACCTTCACCAGGTTCCTCGACACCAACAAGGCCTTCATGGAGAGGATGGAGCGGACCATGGCCGACGCCGGGGAGAAGGTCAACAGGAGTTCCGGCGAAATGGAGAGCTCCGTGGAGGTTCTGGGTGATGCCTCCAGGAAATTCGGATCCATGGCGGCCACCATCTCGGCCATCGTCCTGGCCCAGAAGAATCTCAAGAAAATCAGGCTCTGACATGGAAAAACCGCCCTCGGCAGAACCGCAGAACAGATACGGGGAAACCGGCGGGGAGAACGTGGTCGATGTTCCCCTGGACGACCTTTCCCATTACCGGGGAAAGGTGGCCGAGGACATCATCTCGGAGGACGGGGCTCTGCTCCTTCCCAGGGGCAGCGATATCCCGCTGATGCTCCAGACCATGCCCGGAATAACGAAGACCCTCCGGCGCTGGAACAGGGAGTTTATCCCCGTCCAGGTCTCTTCCGACATCACGGAGGAAGAGTTCGAGGCCGTCCTCCGGGCCATCGAGCCGAAAACCCGCATGCTTGACCCGGGACTGGCACGAAGGGCCATCGACCAGGTCGAGGAAGTCTACTCCAGGATTTCGGAGAACGGGCATTCCCGGGAGGGAATGGAAACCCTCGAAAAAGAGGCGGACAGGCTGGCCCGGGACGTGATGCGGTCCCCCCAGATTCTCCTCTGTCTCGGCAAGGTGAAGGATTCCGATGAGTACACCTTCATCCATTCTCTCAACGTGGCCCTTCTCTCTGGATATCTCGCCTCCATACTTCATCCCGGGGACGAAGAACTCGTGAAAACCATGACCTTCGGCGGACTGCTCCACGACCTGGGGAAGGCGAAGGTCCCCCAGGAAATTCTCAACAAGCCGGGCCGTCTGACCTCCGAGGAGTTCGAGATAATGAAGACCCATTCCATCCACGGGATGGTCTCCGCCGTGGCGTCGGGGGTGAGCGACCGGCGGCTGCTCTCGGTGGTGAGGAGCCACCACGAGCGTTGGGGAGGGGACGGGTACCCCGACGGACTGAGGGAGAACCGGATTTCCATCCACGCCAGGATTGCCGCCGTGGCCGACGTGTTCGACGCCCTCACGGCAAAACGGGTGTACAAGGATCCCATGAGGAGCAGGGAAGCGGTCTCCATGATTCTCGAATCTTCCGGAAGCAGCTTTGACGGGGCCATCGTCCGGGCCCTTCTTCTGTCGGTGGGGCTCTATCCCCCGGGAACGGTGGTGGAACTCTCCGATTACAGCGTAGGTGTTGTCACCGGTGTCCGGAACAAAGACCTGCTCCGCCCACAGGTCTGCCTCTCGGTGGATTCCAGGGGGCGCCGGCCGGAGTCGCCTGCCATCATCGATCTTTCCCTCGGGACGGACCTCTTTATCCGTCGGTCCCTAAACGACATGGGAAAGGGCGTTGTCTACGGACGGACCGAACCCTGAGGCTCACCTCAGGGAATCTTCTATTTCCCCTATTTTTTCCTCGAATCCGTAGATGGTGGGATCAATGTCGTCCACCACGGCGTTCAGCTCCTTCATGGACCGGAAGGCGTATCCTTTCGGCAGGCGGTTCGCGTACCGCTTTACCTTCAGCAGGGCCTGGAGGTAGTTTCGCTCGAAGGGGAGAATGACCTGGGCCGCCATGATGGCGCCGGGGCTCGTCTCCGAAAAGAAGAGATAGGCCATCTCCAGGTTCTCCTCGATGTCCATCTCGTCGTACCAGAGAGCCGCCAGCAGTTTCCGGAACTTCTTCTTCTCGTGTCCACCCACCATCTTCCGCACCGCCCGGTCGATCCTGTTCATCCCTGACCGCAGGATGTGCTCCGTGAGATACGGATCTCCCTTCGGCCAGGAGAATCCGGCGATATACTCCGCTTCCGCCTCGGGGAGCACCTGCTTCCGAAGCAGCCGCCCGAAGGAAGGCCGGAGGGAAACCGACGCCGGTTCCGGCGGGGCGTCCACCAGCTCCCGGAAAATATCCCCCGTGGAAAAGCCCCTTCGCTCGAAGGGTGAGTTGAGAAGCCAGGTCACGTAGCCGGGATCGAAGAGCCCCTTCCGTCCCGCCCTGCCTGCCATCTGGGAGAATTCGTTCTTCGAGACGGGCATGTCGGAATGGTAGTGGACGAGCTGGGCGAAGACCACAGTCTCGGCCGGAAGGTTCACTCCCAGGGCGAGGGCGTTGGTGCCGCAGACCACGTCGAGGATCCTCTCCCGGAAGGCCCGTTCCACCAGCAGCTTTTCCTTGGGCAGCATCCCCCCGTGGTAGATGCCGACCCCTGTGAAGAGGGGCGGCTGGATTTTCGGCACCTCGAGAATGGACGCGATCTCCTGGAGACGGTCCCGCTGCCCCGCCGAAATTTTCTTCCGGCTTCTGGAGGCCTGAAAGGCCAGCTCCACAGCTCCCTTCTGGGAGAACAGAAAGACCAGTGCATCCTTCAGCCCGTCGATTCGTGCCGGCTTTGCGGGGGTGAAGATCAGCTCCGTCTCCCGGCGGGTGTTTTCGTGCAGGAAGAATGTCCTCCCCGTTACACCGCTGAGGTAACCGGCCACGGAGGAAGCGCCCCCGAGGGTTGCCGACATGACGAGGACGGCGGTGGTGGGATCCGTGTCCCGGATGCCGTCGATATAGGCCCTTGCCCGGTCGGGATCGTCAAAGATATAGTGGAATTCGTCCACGATGAGTTTCTGGCCCGGGACGAAGGCGTATTTCAGGGAATAGATTTCCTGGGTGCAGCAGATAATGGAGGCTCCCTCGTTTTTCTTGAAGTCCCCCGTCTCGATGCCCACGTCGAACCCCATCTTCCTGAGGTCGAGGTACCGTTCGTTGCTCAGTGCCTTGATCGGGGCGGTGAAGATGATCCGCCCGCCTTCAGGGTAGACCGGGAACCCCTCCTCGTCGAGGATGCCGGCCCAGAGGTAGGCAACAAGCGTCTTCCCCGATCCCGTGGGGGCGGAGAGCACGGCGTTCTTTCCTCGGATGGCCCTATGGGCCCTGAGCTGCCACGGATAGTATGAAAAAGTGTCCAGGGGATGGTCTCCTTCCGCCCGGGGAAACGGGCCTGGGTTTATTTCCGTTTCTCATGGTATCACAAAACGGGGAGGGAAAAACATGATAAGATACTGCAATGAGAAGAAGGAGGTGTCCCCTTGGCCGAGTATCGGGTTGCGGCAGGAGAAGCGGAGGCAGAGGATGGAGAAGTGCTGGTGTTCAGGCTCGAAGCGCGGAAGCCCTATGCTTCCCGGCGCAGGGAGGATGCCTTCTGGATGAAGACCGGCGACGAGGTGACCCAGGCTGCAGCGGACGCCGGGCTGCCCTTTGAGGCGGTGACGTATTTTCTGAAGAAGGCCGGCAGCGTGTCCGGCATGCCGGTCAGCCTGTACGGGCCCCGGAAGGACGACGGATGGAGAGTGCTCACCAGGCCCGGCAGGAGCGGGAAAGGAGGATCCCTCATGGATAAAGAGAAAATCCAGTTCGAGGAAGCGAAGCTCATAGCCGAAGAGATCGCGAAACGGAACAGGGACTATCTGCCCGACGAAGAAGAGGAGATCGTTACCCCCGACGAGCTGGAAAACCTGATAAAGGGTGAATGAGGAGGCGGCTCCCTCCTGTAGTTTCGGAGGAGTGCCCGCCTGTTTTGTCATCCTGCTGTTGTGTAGCCGGAACGAAACGATGAAGGGGCAGGGGATGTTGTTGTGACGTGGGGCAGTGTGTTTCAGATTATCGGCGGCGTGGGGCTTTTCCTGTACGGAATCAAGCTGATGAGCGAGGCGCTCCAGTACCTTGCAGGCGACAGGATGCGGCAGCTCATAGGTTCTCTCACCAAGACCCCGATCCGGGGCGTCTTCATAGGTGCTCTTGTGGCCATGCTCATCCAGAGCAGCAGCGGCACCACGGTCATGACCGTGAGCTTCGTCCACGCGGGGCTCATGACCCTGAAGCAGGCCGTGGGCGTAATCATGGGCGCCAACATCGGAACCACGGTGATCGCCCAGATCGTGGCCTTCAAGATCAAGGACTTCTCCCTTCCCATCCTGGGTATCGGGGTGCTCCTCGTCCTCTTCGGGAGGACCAAGCGGCAGAAATACATCGGTAACGGGCTCGTGGGTTTCGGTCTCCTCTTCCTGGGCATGCAGACCATGGAAGCCTCCATGGCCTTTCTCCGGGACAGGAAGGACCTTTTTCTTGCCTTTAGCTCCAGCCCCCTGCTCGGCGTTTTCGTCGGCACGGCGGTCACCATGGTGGTCCAGGCAAGCTCGGCCACCATAGGTCTGACCATGGCCATGGCGGCCCAGGGACTTCTCACTCTGGACGCCGCAATTCCGATCCTTCTCGGCGACAACATAGGAACCACCATCACCGCGGTCATCGCCTCCATGGGGTCCAACCGGTCGGCGAAACAGGCGGCCACGGCCCATGTGCTCTTCAACGTCATCGGCGCCTGCATCTTCCTCGCCGCCCTTCCCCTCTACAAGCAGGTCATCGTCTCCACCTCGGGGGACATCAGCAGGCAGCTTGCCAATGCCCATACCATATTCAACGTGGCCAACACAATCCTCTTTCTTCCCTTTGTGTCCGTTCTCGTCTGGGTCATCCGGCACCTGGTCCCCGACAGGGGGGAGACCTCGGTGGCCGGGCCTATGTACCTGGACATGAAGCTCATCGGCGCATCATCCGCGGCAGCGGTGGACGCCGTGAAGAAGGAGATTCTCCACATGGGCTCCCTGGCGGCTTCCATGCTCCGGGACGTACGCCGGGCCTTCGAGGAAAACGACCCGAAGATGATCAACGAGGTGACCCAGACGGAGAAGGGCGTGAACGAGATCAACCGGTCCATCACCGCCTACGCCTCGGAAATCTGGCAGAAGGGACTGTCCAGCGACCTGTCCACGGTGCTCGGCTCCTATGTCAACGGCGTGGGTGACATCGAGCGGATAGGTGACCATGCCACGAACCTCATCGAACTGTACGAATACAAGATCGACCACGGGGTCGAGTTCTCCTCCCTCGCCATGGAGGAGTTCCGGGACATGTTCGACAGCGTCGAGGATGCCGTCCGCCTGAGCCTGGAGTCTCTCGACGAGGAGGACGTGGCAAAGGCGAAGGAAGTGGACCGGCTCGAGGATGAAGTGGACCGGAAGGAAAAGACCCTGAGGAAAAACCACATCACCCGGCTCAATCGGGGCGAATGCACTCCCCAGGGAGGCGTGATATTCATCGACATTCTCAGCAACCTGGAGAGAGTCTGTGACCATGCCCACAACCTTTCCTACATCGCCGTGGATATTTCGAAGCTCCACCGGTGACGGCGAAACCGGGGCATAAGGAAGGCGGCAGAGAAGAGCCCGGCAGAATGAACAAGGAAAACTCCCAGTATCTCAGGATGACGCAGATGCCGGTGGGCAGTCTTGTATTTTCCCTGGCGGTACCCACTATCATCAGCATGCTGGTGACGGCGGTGTACAACCTGGGAGATACCTATTTCGTCTCGAAGCTGGGAACAAGCGCTTCGGGAGCTGTCGGCATCGTTTTCTCGCTCATGGCCATTATCCAGGCTGTGGGTTTTACCATCGGCATGGGTTCCGGAGCCCAGATCTCCAGGCTGTTGGGTGCCCAGAAAACGGACGAGGCAAACAGGGTCGCTGCAAGCGGCCTTCTTGCGGCCACCGCCTTCGGAACGCTTCTCTCCGTTTTCGGCCTGCTCTTTCGTGACGGCCTGATGCGCCTCCTCGGGGCCACGGAGACCATCCTGCCCTACGCAAGGGACTACGCGGCCTATATTCTGTACGCGGCACCGGTCATGGCGTCGTCCTTCCTGCTGAACAACATCCTCCGGGCCGAAGGAAAGGCAAGGTTTGCCATGGTGGGGCTGACGACCGGCGGGCTTCTCAACCTGCTGCTCGATCCGCTGTTCATCTTCGGCTTCGGAATGGGTATCGCGGGGGCGGCCATCGCCACGGCGATCAGTCAGTGCGTCAGCTTCTGCATCCTGCTCTCATGGTTTCTTCGGGGAAAGACCATCGTCAGGCTGGGGGCAGCGGGAATATCGAAGCGTCCCGGGACCTACCTCCACATCCTCAAAAATGGCCTCCCCTCCTTCTGCAGGCAGGCCCTCGCCAGCATCGCCACCATTGCCCTCAACGTCAGCGCCGCCGTCTACGGCGACGCCGCCGTGGCGGCCATGTCCATCGTCGGCAGGCTCTTCATGTTCGTCTTTGCCGTCAATCTCGGCATCGGGCAGGGGTATATGCCCGTCGTGGGGTACAACTACGGCGCCGGACTCTACGACCGGGTGAAAGCCGCGTTCTGCTTCACTCTGAAAGTAACGGGGGTGCTGATGACGGTGGCTGCTCTTGCGGGATTCACGGCCGCGCCGGTCCTGATCAGGCTCTTTATCAGGAATGATGCCGAGGTGGTGCGGATAGGGGCGGGAGCCCTGCGGGCCATGTGTCTCGCCATGCCGCTGGTGCCGCTGGGAGTGGTGTGCAACATGACCTTCCAGTCCATCGGCAGGTCATGGACGGCCACGGCGCTTTCCCTGGCCAGGCAGGGAATTTTCTTTCTGCCCCTGATCCTGGTCCTTCCGGGAGCTCTGGGGATTACCGGAGTCCAGATAACCCAGCCCCTCGCCGACGGGCTGACCTTCCTGAGCTGCCTGCCCCTCACGGTCTGGTTTTTGCGGGATCTCCGAGCCCGACAGGATACCCGCTAACGGCACCGGCCGCCCCAACGGGTGCGGTATGCCCGGGAATGTATTTCCCTTCTTGACTTTTTCATTTTCTCCGCTATGTTGGGGAAAACGTTTAGTGGATGAATGCTTTTATTGCACAATGGATTGACGAGGGAGGGACAACCCATGACATTAATGGAGAAAAACGAAGTCCGCTGCATCCTGCTGAAGGCGGAAGATTCCGTGGCGGTGCTTCCGGAAGGGGGAAAGGCCGGGCAGAGCCTTTCAGGAACCGGCGTGGTGCTGCGGGATGATATTCCGGCGGGACACAAGGCCGCCCTGCGGGACATTCCCAGGGGAGGCCCGGTGGTCAAGTATGGTCATCCCATGGGCCGGGCATCCAGGGATATCGCTCCCGGAGAGAAGGTCCACGTGCACAACGTGGAGTCCGCCCTCCGGGCCGAATGGAGTATGGACTGGAATCCCTCCGGGGCAGGCTTCCGGGAACCTGCCGGTCCTGTGCCTTATTTTTCCGGGTATGCCAGGGAACAGGGCGCGCCGGGAATCCGGAACGAACTCTGGATCATCCCCATCGTGGGATGCGTCAACGAGTACCTGAAATTCCTGGCGGACGGATACACTCCGCCGCCGTGGATAGAAAAAGTCCGGGTGCTCTCTCACCCTTACGGCTGCTCCCAGCTCGGAAAGGACCTGGACATGACTGCGGCAGTCCTCGAGGGACTTGCGAGAAACCCCTGTGCAGCGGGGGTCGTCGTGGCCGGCCTTGGGTGCGAGAATCTCCAGAGGGTTTTCATGGAGACCCGTCTTTCTGACCTCCGGAAGGCCAGGTTCTTTTCTCTCCAGGAAGTGGACGACGACCGGCAGCACCTCTACGGTTTTCTCGACGAGCTTGCGGAGGCGGCTCCCAGGGTGAGGACGGAGTTTCCCCTTTCGGAAGTGACCATCGGGGTGAAGTGCGGCGGCAGCGACGGATTCTCGGGACTTTCGGCCAACCCCCTGGTCGGAGAGGCGGCGGACATGCTCTGCGCCTGGGGCGGCAGGGTTCTCGCCACTGAGATTCCCGAAATGTTCGGCGCCGAGGATGTGCTTGCCTCCCGGATCTCCGACGAAGATGTCTTCAGGGCCTTCTCGGGCACCATCAAGTGGTTTCGGGATTACTATGACGCCCACAACCAGCCGGTATACGAAAACCCGTCGCCGGGAAACAAGGACGGCGGCATCACCACCCTGGAGGAGAAGTCCCTGGGGGCGGTGAACAAGTGCGGTTCCGCTCCGGTGACCGATGTGCTCACCATGGGGGCCCAGGCCACGAGGAGAGGGGTCTCCGTGGTCTTCGGCCCGGGGAACGACCTCATCTCCGCCACCGTCATGGCAGCGAGCGGCGCCCAGGTGATCCTCTTCACCACGGGACGGGGTACCCCCTATTCCACGGTGGTTCCCACCATAAAAATCTCCTCAAACACGGATCTCTACAACCGGAAGCGGGGATGGATCGACTTTGACGCCGGCCCTCTGCTCTCCGGGGCCGACAGGAAGGAGACCGCAGCCCGGCTGATCTCCCTGCTTGCGGAGACCGCCTCGGGCCGCCTCACGCGAAACGAGGAGAACCGTACAGGAGAGATCGCCATCTTCAAGGACGGCGTCATCCTCTAGGACCGGGAAGAAAGGAGAACGACCATGAACTATACCGTGCTTCAGTTCGGCGAGGGAAACTTCATCCGGGCGTTTTTCGACTGGATGCTGCAGAAAATAGAAGACGCCACTGGGGATAAACACAAAGTCTTCCTGGTGCAGCCCATCGACATGGGCCGGGTGGAGGAGATCGCCGCCGCCGGGGAGTACCATGTCCTTCTCAGGGGGTACCAGGAAGGGGAATACCGGGAAATACTCGACCCCGTCAGAGTGGTGGCCGGAGGCTCCAACCCCTTCACTCCCGAGGGGCTGAAGGCCATGTTCGAGGCAGCCCTGTCCCCCGGCCTCAGGGTGGTGACGTCCAATACCACCGAAGCGGGCATCTTTTTCGAGGAGAAAAAGGCGCCCCACAACTATCCCTCCCTCCTCGCGGCGGCCCTTGAGAAGCGGTCAGCGGCCGGATTGTCCCCCCTGTACGTCGTTCCCCTGGAGCTGATAGAGAACAACGGCGCCGCCCTGAAGGACTGCCTGGAAAAATACGGGCGGCTCTGGAACTATGGCCCCGCCTATTTCAGGTACCTCGAGGCGTGCACCTTCTACGACACCCTGGTGGACCGGATCGTCACGGGGTTTCCTGCAAAGGAGTCGGCGGAGGTCTTCCGGAAGATCGGGCATGAGGACAGAAACGTCACTGCAGGGGAGCTCTTCCACCTCTTCGTCCTCCAGGGAGATAAATCAATACTGGATATTCTTCCCTTCCACAAGGCCGGGCTGAACGCCGTGATCACCGAAGACAGGCTCTCCTTCTACCGGGACAGGAAAGTCCGGGTGCTCAACGGGGTCCACACGGCTTCCGTCCCCGTGGCCCTTCTCGCCGGGGTGGAATACGTCAGGGACTTCGTGGAGGACAGTCGTTTCGCTCCCAGGCTGAGGAGCCTGGTGCACGACGAGATCGTCCCCGCCTTTTCCGACGATGCCGAAGCGCACCAGTACGGCGAGGATGTTCTCGAGCGGTTCAGGAATCCGGCCCTGGAGCACGCGTTCCGGTCCATCGCCCTCAACTCGGTGGCCAAGTCGAACACAAGGCTCCGGCCCACCCTTGAGGGGTACTTCGAGAAATTCGGCGAGCTGCCCCCCGTCCTGACGGAATGCATCGCCGCCATGACGGAACTGTATGACTGTGACGGCGTGAAGGATCTTCCCGGAGGTCCACTGGAGCTTTCCGACTTCCGCCAGCTTCGGGGCCGGAGCCTCGGGGAAATGACCGACAGCTTTTTCCCCGGCCTTGACCCGTCCCTCAGAACAGCTCTTATCGACAGGCTCGGCGAGCTGCGGGAACGCACATAGGATGTTCTTTTCCGAATCCGGAGACAAAAACGGCCCGGCCTTTCCGCTGAAGAAAGGCCGGGCTGTTCTTTCCGCCGGTGGGCTGCCTATTTCCCCATGACCAGTTCGGGAACGAAGAGAACCACCTGGGGGACGAAGGTAATGAGCAGCAGCACCGCCACCATGGCCGCATAGAAGGGCAGCATGGCCCGGGTCGCCTTCTCGAGGGAGATCTTTCCCACCGCGCAGCCCACGAAGAGGGCCGAGCCTACGGGCGGCGTGCAGAGCCCGATGCCCAGGTTGAGCATCATCATGATGCCGAACTGGACGGGGTGCATGCCCAGGGTGCCCACCACCACGGGGAAGAGGATCGGGGTGGTGATGAGGATCAGGGGGGCCATGTCCATGATGCAGCCAAGGGCGAGGAGAAGCAGGTTGACGAGGAGCAGCAGGAGTACCGGGCTGTCAGTGACTGAAAGCAGGGCGCTTGTGGCCAGGGCGGGGATCTTCAGGTAGGAGAGCAGCCATCCGAAGGCCTTCGCCGCCGCGATGAGGCTCATCACCATGGCCAGGGTCTTGAGGGAGGAATAGAGGATCTTGTTCATCCGCGACAGGGGGATTTCCCTGTAGACGAAGAAGGTGACGAAGAAGGCGTAGACGCAGGCCACCGCCGCCGACTCCGTGGCGGTGAAAACGCCCGAGATGACGCCGCCGATGATGATGACGGCGGTGAAGATTCCGAGGACAGCCTCCCGGGAGATCCTCAGGGCTTCTCTCCAGGTACAGGGCTTTTCCTTGGGGTAGTCCCGCTTCACTGCGATGATGTAGCTGATGATCATGAGAGCGATGCCGAGGATGACGCCCGGGACGAAGCCGCCGAGGAAGAGCCGCCCCACGGAAACGCCCCCCGCGGCGAGGGAATAGATGATCATGTTGTGGCTCGGCGGGATGATGATGCCCTGGCAGGCGCTTGTGACGGTGACCGCCACGGAGTAGTCGGCGTCGTACCCTTCCTTCTTCATCATGGGGATGAGGATGGTGCCGATGGAGGATACGTCCGCCACGGCGGAGCCCGATATGCCGCCGAAGAACATGCTCGCCAGCACGTTCACCTGGGCAAGGCCTCCCCGGACCCTCCCCACGAGAAGGTTGGAGAAGGCGATGAGCCGCCGGGAGATCCCACCCTCGCCCATCATCTCACCGGCGGTGATGAAGAACGGGATGGCGAGGAGGGAAAAGGAATTCACCCCCTGGACCATCTGCTGCATGACGGCCATGAGAGGGATTTTCAGGTACATGGCGGTAATGATGGATGAAACCGCCAGGGAAAAAGTGATGGGCACCTTGAGGACCAGGAAGACTCCGAAAGAGCCGAGGAGCAGCCAGGAGGCGAAAGTCGTGTCAGGCATCGGGAGCGCACCTCCCCCCGGAGAGTTTTTCGTCCATGCCGGCATCTCCCTTGTCCAGGCCGAACAGGTTCATGAATCCCTCGTAGAACACCAGGATGCCCGAGAGGACCAGGGGAAAGTACATCACCGAGGCGGGCATTTCGGTGGCCGGGAGGATGGACCTGCTCGTGAACTGAACGAGGATCCATCCGTAGCGGACCATGATGAATCCGAGAAAGAGGGTGACAAGATCCGTGAGCTTCGCCAGGACAAAGTCCGTCCGGGGGGAAATCCGCTCCGGAAGAAGGCAGAGGCTGATATGAAGACGGTGTTTCACTCCCAGGGCAAGGGAGATGAAGGTGAACCAGACCACGATAACGATGGAAACTTCCTCGGACCACGGAATGCCCGAGTTCAGGACGTATCGCATGAAGACGTTGGCGAAGATGAGGACCACCATGGCAGGGAGAAGCAGTTTCGCGAAGGCCACGAGGGTGAGATGAATGAATCTGAAGACGGCAGTGAAAAATTTCAAAATTTTACCCCCCCGGAAAGGAAAAAGGGGAAAGCCTGTACAGGCTTTCCCCTGCGGGACAGCTATTTCACTTCCTGAATCTTCTTGACCACTGCCTGCAGTTCAGGCTTCAGCTCCGAATACAGGGGCTCCATGGCCTTCTGGAACTCTGCCACTGCTTCAGGGGTGAGGTGGGTGATTATGGACCCGGCGGCGGTGACTTTTTCCTCGGACACCTTCTCGAACTCCTTCCAGAGCTTGATCTGGAAGGGCATGGAATCCTTCGCAGACTTCCTGATGATCTCCTGGTCTTCCTTCGAGAGCCTGTCCATGGTGATCTTGCTGGCGATCAGGATCTCGGGAACCCTGGTATGGCCGTCGAGGGTGAAGTATTTCGCCACCTCGTAGTGGCTCGTGGAGAAGTAGCTGGGCCAGTTGTTCTCGGCCCCTTCGATGACGCCGGTCTGGAGGGCGCTGTACACCTCGCCGAAGGGCATGGGGGTGGGAACGGCGCCGAGGGCGGAGACCAGCCCCATCATGAGCTTGCTTTCCTGGACGCGGATCTTCAGTCCCTTCAGGTCGGCCACGGACTTGATCTCTCTCTTGGAGTTGTAGAAATTCCGGGCGCCGGAGTCATACCATGCCAGTCCCACGAAGTTGGCGGGCTCGAGGCTGTTCAGGAATTCTTCGCCGATGGGACCGTTGAGGACCTTCCACATATGTTCCTCGTCCCGGTAGAGGTAGGGCATCTGAAGGGCGTCGAAGGCCGGGGCGAAGGCGGCGAGAGGAGAGATGCTCACCCTGGTGAAGTCCACGGCTCCGAACTGCACCTGCTCGATGACGGCCTTTTCCTCGCCGAGCTGCTTGCTGTGGTAGACCTCGATCTTGATCCTGCCGCCGGTGCGTTCCTCCACCAGCCGGGCGAACTCCATGTCGCCCTTGGTGGTGGGGTAATCCGCCACGTGGGTTTCCCCGAGGCGGAGCACCATCTCCGGAGCCGCCGCCGCCGGAAGGGCCGAAACCGCAACTGCGAGAACAGCGAGAACCAAAAGGAACCGTTTCATTCAATCTCCTCCTTTAAATTTTGAAATAGAAGCCTTTCTTATTGTAGTCGGCCTATTCCGAAAACGCAATCAGATGCCGGCTGTATCTGAAAATGCGTTTTGTCAGGCGGAATGGAGCCGGAAGTACTCCTTCGCGTTGTTCCAGCAGATGTCCCGGACCATGCCGCCCAGCAGGGCATAGTCCTCCGGAATCTCGCCCCTTTCCACGTCGCCGCCGATGATATTGCAGAGAATTCTCCGGAAGTACTCGTGTCTCGGGTAGGAGAGAAGGCTCCTGGAATCGGTGAGCATTCCCACGAATCCCGAGAGCACGCCCACGGAGGAGAGAGCCTCGATCTGCCTGGTCATGCCGTCCTTCGTGTCGGTGAACCACCAGGCGGAGCCCATCTGCATCTTTCCCGGGACTGCTCCGTCCTGGAAGCACCCAAGGATGGAGGGGATCATGTCGTTGTCCCTGGGGTTCAGGGAGTACACGATGGTCTTTGCCAGCTTTCCGGTCCTCTCCAGCCTGTCGAGGAGCCGCACGAGGGGGCGCCCCTGCTCGAAGTCGCCCATGGCGTCGTATCCCGTGTCGGGCCCGAGCTTTGTCAGCATCCGGGAGTTGTTGTTCCTCAGCGCTCCCAGGTGGAGCTGCTGGGTCCACCCCTGGGAGGCGTCCATGGACAGAAGTTCGTAGAGCACCGCCGAGCGGAACCTGAGGAGGGGTTCCCCGGAGAGGGCACGGCCGCTCCTGAGAATGGCGAAGGAGGTTTCCACCTCTTCCGACGTCCAGTCGGAGGCGTAGCAGGTTTCGATGCCGTAGTCGGAGAGGCGGCATCCGTTGTCGTGGAAGAACTGGTGTCTCTTCCAGAGGCATTCGATGAACCGGCCGAAGGAGTCGATCTTCACCTCCGCCAGTTCCGCCAGCCGGTCAAGCCAGGGATTGAACTTCTCCGGGAGGTGTCCCTCCAGGGCCCTGTCGGGCCGGAAGGCTGGAGCGACAATGGTCTCGAAGCCGCTCTCCCGGATCTGTCTGTGCTCCTCGAGGGTGGAGGAGGGATCGTCGGTGGTGCAGAGGGCCTCCACCTTGAATTTCCTGATCAGGGATCTCGCGGAGTATTCCTTCTTCCCGAGGAGGGCGGTGCAGTGGCTGTAAATCTCTCCCGCGGTGTCGGGATTCAGGAGTTCGTTCACGCCGAAGACCCTCTGGAGTTCGAGATGGGTCCAGTGGTAGAGAGGGTTGCGGACGATCCGGGGTACCACCCCCGCCCAGGAGGCGAACTTGTCCTCGTCCGGGGCGTCGCCGGTGATGAACCGTTCGTCCACGCCGCAGGCCCTCATGGCCCTCCACTTGTAGTGGTCGCCTCCGAGCCAGATTTCCGTGAGGTTCTTGAACTGCCTGTCCGAGAGGATGTCCGAGGGGGGGATGTGGCAGTGGTAGTCGAAAATGGGCATGGGCGCCGCATATTCATGGTAGAGTTTCTGGGCGGGCTTGGACTCGAGAAGGAAATCCCTGTCCAGGAATTTTTTCGCCATAGCGGTTCTCCTCCTTGCGATGGGTTGTCTTTGGTTTCATTGTCTGGAAATACATTTTACTCCCTGGGAAGAAATTGCGCCACATCCTGCAATTTTCCCAAATCTGCGGGCAGCGGGGATGTTCACAGGACTCCGTCGGTGTCCTCCTTTTCCGGAAGGTATTTCCAGTACTTCTTCGGCATGAACTGTCTCTGCAGCTCCGCATTTTTCCTGGTCTGCACAGCCGTGGAGAAGAAATAGCGCTTCCAGAGGTCCCGGATCTCCCGTTCCTTTCCCGGGAGAGGCAGGGGACCGCCGGTCCGGAAGGCTGCAACCCGCCAGGTTCCATTCTCGAATACCGCCGCCATGTTTCTTCCCGTGTCGTGGATGATCCACCGCTCTCCGCCGAGCCTCCGGGCGAAATGGCCCGCCACGAGGGGAAGGAGGTCACCCTCGGGTTCGAAGGGGGCATAGAGCACCCCGCCCAGTTCCGAAAACCGGAGAAGGCCGAGAAATCTGTGCCGCTCCCTCGACACGGCCCTGCCCGCCTCGTGCACGGTCCTCACCCTCTCGTCCGCCAGGAGTCCCGCCGCCCGGGGTCCCATGGTCCATGCAAGGGCGAAATAGCGGTAGACAGCCATTTCCCTCTCAGGCATGGCGCTGAGAAAGGCGTAGTATCCGGCGGCGAGGATCCTTCGAGAAAATCTGGCGGCGAGGGCGGTGCGCACGGAAGCCGCCAGCCGTTCATCGGTGGCCGTGTGTACGGTTTCGAAGAGGAGGGGCTGGGTCTTGCCTGCCCTGAGGATTCCCTCGGGCCGTTCTTTTTTGAGTGCCGATTCATGGATCAGGCAGAGAAATCCGTTGAAGGTTCCGTCGAAGGTCCAGACGGCCATGATCAGAACTCCAGGCGGAGCTGGCGGAGATTGTCCTTCCCCGGGGGAGGGGAGGCGAGCAGCCTCCTGAGGTCCCCGCCGGCGGGAAAAGCGGGAAATGCCGCACTTTTGCAGGAGATGAAGAACCGGGCCCTTTTCATCACCACGCCCAGTTTTGTCAGGTCGTCGCCGTCAAGGAGGTGTCCCCTCCTGGCGGTGAGGATCCTCTTGGCGGACCTGACGCCGATGCCGGGAACGCGGAGGATCTCCTCGCAGGACGCCCTGTTCACGTCCACCGGAAAGAAGTCCGGGTGGGCCAGGGCCCAGCCCGTCTTGGGGTCCAGGGCTTCATCGAGGTTGGGCTGCTGGGGGCTCAGGACTTCTTCGGCCTTGAAGCCGTAGAACCGGAGGAGCCAGTCCGCCTGGTAGAGGCGGTGTTCCCTGAGCATGGGCGGCTTCGTGGCGGGGGCGGGAAGGAGAGGGTTTTCCGCCACCGGGATGTAGGCGGAATAGTAGACCCGTTTGAGCCCGAAGCTCCGGTAGAGTCCTTCGGACAGGCGCAGGATGGTGAAGTCGTTCTCAGGGGAGGCGCCCACCATGAGCTGGGTGCTCTGCCCGGCGGGAACGAAGGCCGGCCCTGACCGGCCGGATTTCCGCCATTTCCTCCGCTCTTCGATGGTACCGCCGATGAAGGCCATGGGGCGGAGGATGGAGTCCCTGCTTTTCTGGGGGGCCAGGGCCCGGAGGCTGGGCTCGGAGGGAAGCTCGATGTTCACGCTCATCCTGTCGGCCAGAAGACCGAGGGTGCCGATAAGGGACGGAGAGGCCCCGGGGATGGCCTTGGCGTGGATATACCCTCCGAAACGGTGCTCCTCCCTGAGGATTTTCGCCGTCCGGATGAGCTGCACCATGGTGTCGTCCGGAGATCCGACGACGGCAGAGCTGAGGAAGAGTCCCTCGATGTAATTCCGTCGGTACATCTGGATGGTCAGGTCGGCGAGTTCCCGGGGAGTAAAGGTTGCCCGCGGGATGTCGGCGCTCCGCCGATTCACGCAGTAGGCGCAGTCGAAAACGCAGTCGTTGGAGAAAAGCACCTTGAGCAGGGAGATGCACCGCCCGTCGTCGGACCAGCTGTGGCAAACGCCGCCGAGGGACGTGCTGCCCACTCTGCCCCGTCTTCCGGCACTTCCGCTGGACGAGCAGGAAACGTCGTATTTCGCTCCTTCCGCGAGGACCGCGAGCTTTCCCAGGGTCTCCATGGCAACCTCCGCACAGAAAGTGATAACAAAATGTTAGCATTTGGAGGGCGAAAAGAAAAGAGGGACCGGAGGACGGCACACAAAGGAATGGATTTCCTTTTTTTGGTATAATGTACCAAATGCATCTATCCGAAAGAATCAGGAGAACAGGGCCTTGAGGCGAACACTCAGCCGATTCTCTCTTCCCCGGAGGAAGGGGCGTTTTGATCCGTTCAGGCGCGCCCTCTTCCTTGTGATCCTTGCCGCTGCAGGTGCCGTGGCCGTGCTGTATCACCTTGACGCACGGGCGGTTGCCCGGCAGGAAGAAGCCCTCAACGACCAGCAGTTCCTCTCCGCGACCCTCGCCCGACTTGCCGCCGAGGACCGTTTTTCCTCTGTGGACGCTGCTGCCCGATTCCTTCTGAACAATGTGTTTCCCGGTACCCTCAACGGAATCTTGACCCCCGCGGAAGCCCAGAACTATCTCCAGCCCATGGTGTATAACATGCCGGAGATACTCGGTTTTTACTTCCTTCCAGCCCCGGGTGAAAAAGGGCCCCCGGTCTCGGCCTTCCGCTCCACACCGGCAGGAAATGACGGCAGGACCTTTGCCTTGGAGAGTGCCGCCCGCCTCGGTGACCACCATCTTTCTCCCGAGGAGACCGCGGCATTGTCAGGAGCCGTGAAAGTGTCTTCCCAGCGGCAGATGGCCCTTTTTGCCGACGGGCTCATGGCCGGAGGCACCCTTCGGGGGGTGCTCCTCACCGTGATTGATCTCTCGCCCCTCCTTGCCCGGTATGTCATCCCCATGGCCCGGGGAAAGAAGGGCATCTCCCTGGTGCTTTCCGAGGACGGTTCCCTTGTGTGGCTCAGCGGCCCGTCCGCGCGCTGGTCCGAAGGGAGCTTCGTGGAGGGGACCCCTGAACTGGAGAGCATCCGTTGTCTCGTTTCCGGGGCCGTGTCGGGAAAGAGCAGCCTGGAGCTGCCCGGCGGGGAAGCCGGCAGGAGATTCCTTGTGGCCTGGAATGCCCTCCGGATGGGAGGAAAACGCCTCTCCGTCATCATGGCCTCTCCCGGAGACGAGGTGGATGCTGCCCTCAGGGGTCTGCGAACCCAGAGAAACCTGCTTGTGGGGACCCTTATCCTCCTCGTTGTTCTGGGAAGCGTCTTTTTCACCGGAAAGCAGCGGCAGGAGGAGATCCGGAGAAGAGAAGCCGGTTTCAGGGCCGTCTTCAACAATGCCTCCTCTGGTATCGCCATCCTCGACGGAGAGGGCAGGTTCCTTTCCTGCAACGCCACCTGGGAAGCCATGACGGGCCTGTCGCAGGAACGGCTGCGGCAGAAGACCGTTTTTGACCTTGCCGCTGCCGGCCCGGGTCAGGGACGGGACGAGCTCCGGCAGGCCCTCCTGGAGATGAACGGAACCCGCAGGGCCGATGTGCGGTTTCTGAGGGCGGATGGTCTTGCCTTCTGGGGGGATGTCTCCCTCACTCTTCTGGATAGGGATCCTTCCATGCCCTCCGGGTCCCTTCTGGCGCTCATCACCGATATTTCCGGCAGGAAGCGGGCAGAAGACCTCCTGAGACAGAACGCCGCCGCCCTGGAAGCCCAGAAGGCCGAACTGGAAAAACTCGCCTCCGACCAGGGAATGCTGCTGGACCTGTTCGCCCTCTTCGCCGAGGCGGATACCCCTGAGGAGATTCACAGGGCCCTGTTTTCATCCCTTCCGGCCATCGTTTCCTTCAGGAATCTCTTCCTGTGCATTCGGGGAGGCCGGGAGGCCCGCTACACCACCCTGGACGCCATGGGGGAGATTGAACGGACCGGCCAGGCCGGTTTCGGCACGGAAGGGAAAGGCATCGTGGGATATGTTCTCAGGACGGGCAAGCCCTACATTGCCGGCGACCTGGCCATGGACCCCTGGTATGTTCCCCATTCCGACGAGGCCCGGTCCATTGTGGCCGTCCCTATCTCCTACAAGGGCAGGGACTGGGGGGTGCTCTGCCTGGACAGTGCCGACAAGTTCGCCTTCGGGGTACGGGAAAGAGATCTCCTCGGACTCGTGGGGTTTTATGTGGCCCTTCACCTCGAGGAACTGGAAGCCCGGAGAGAGCTCGACAGGAAAGCCAGCCAGCTCGGCTTTCTCCACAGGATGATCCGGGAGATGGCGGCGGAACGGACGAACGAGGACCTTTCGGGGAAGATTGTCGGAATTCTTGGTACTGAGCTCGGGTTTCCCACCGTGGGGATTCTGGTTCCCGGCGAGGAGGAGGGGAACTCCAGACTTCTGGCCGGGTATTCCGGAGGGGCGGAGGAAAAGGACGTGCTGCCCTGCATTTCCGGGGCAGCGGACGAAGCCCTCCGGACGGGGAAGCCCGTCGGACTTGAAGGGGACGAAGGGCCGGCGACCCTCGCGGTGCCCATGTCCTTCAACGGCCATGTGTTCGCCGTCCTCGCCGCCTGCAACGAGAGAGGTTTTTCTCCCTCGGAAAGGGAGCTTCTGGAAATAACGGCGGAACACGGCGCAACCTTCTGGGTGCTGAACAACCTGCTTGCGGAGAGACGCCAGGAAGCCCTCATCGACCCTCTCACCCAGGTGTGGAACCGCAGGTACATTATGCGCCGCCTTGAGGAGGAAAGTTCGAGGATCGCCCGGAGCGGCGGCAGGGGAGCCGTGGTGCTGGTGGATCTCGGAGACTTCAAGAGCATCAACGACCGTTTCGGTCACGTGGCGGGCGACGAGGTGCTTCGGAAAACGGCCTCCCTCATGAGCTCAAACCTGAGATCCTGCGATATGATAGGACGGTACGGAGGGGACGAATTCCTTCTCTATCTGCCGGACGTCACCGTGGACCAGGCTGCTTCCGCCATGCGGCGTATGGAGGAGCGGGCTGAAACATTGAAGATTCCGGGTGTGGATGCGGCAGTGGTGCTGGATTACGGCATTGCTTCCTGTCCCGGGGACGGCAACAACCTCGTGGAGGTCATTGGTGTCGCCGATGCCAGGATGTACGAGAACAAGACGAGACGAAAGGCGGAAACGGCATGATCCTGTCGCTGCATCATCCGAGTTTTACCGTGGAGAATCTTGAAAGGTCCGTGGCGTTCTACAGGGATGTCCTCGGCCTCACGCTCGAAGGAATATGGGAGCGGGACCCGGCCTATTCCGAGGGAGTTACCGGCATTCCCGGGGCTCATCTGAAGGTGGCCTATTTCACCCTGCCCAACGCTTCCTTCGAGCTCGTGGAGTACATGGGCGGAAAGGGAGTCAGGATCGACACGTCCACGAACAACACGGGCAGCGCCCACGTATGTTTCATCACGGATGATTTCGACGCCCTGGCCGACCGCCTCCGCAAGGCGGGAGCGGTCTTCGCCGGCGGTGTCAACGTGATTCCCGGCGGAGCCAACAGGGGAAAGAAGATCGTCTACGTGGAGGACCCTGACGGCAACACCCTGGAGCTCATCTCCTCCACGGTTTCCGGCTAGGGCAAGCAGAGACGGGAGGGCTGTTCCCAGCGGTCCCGCAGGAGTGCGGCAACTCCGGCATGATATGAACAAGGAGGGAAGAACATGCTCGGACAATACTACATGGCCACCGGCATCGGCGCTTTTTCGCTCGTGGCCGGGGCGGTGATCACAGGATTGTTCGGACGGCAGCTCAGAAAGGTGCTGCCCCCGGCGAAGGTGCTCCTGGCCCACAAGGTTTCCGCCCTCGGGGGGGCGTTCCTGGCCCTGCTCCACGTTCTGGGTGTTCACGGATTCTGAAAGGACCATCCGGCCGCAGATTCTGCGGTGAAAAGAAAGGGGGGACCCCCGTGCTGCCGCCGCGCCAGAAAATACTCGTCGCCGAGGATTCCCTTTCCCAGAGGGTCATGATCTCCAGGCACCTGCGAAAATGGGATTACGACGTCCTGGAGGCCTCGGACGGCCTTGAGGCCCTGTCGCTCTTCCGGCGGGAAAGTCCGTCCATCGTGGTCACCGACCTGGACATGCCGGGGATTGACGGGTTCAGGCTGATAGAAGCCATACGGAAAAGCGAGATCTTCAGAACCTTCATCATCGTCCTGAGCGCTTCGGACGACAAGTCAAGCGTCGTCTCCGCGCTGGCCATGGGCGCTGACGATTACCTGGTGAAGCCCTACCATCCGGACGAGCTTGAAGTGCGCCTTTCGGGCGCCGACAGGGTTCTCATGCTCCAGAACCAGGAGCTGCTTATCTTCGCCATGGCCCAGATGGTGGACACGAGGAGCAGGGAAACAGGAGCCCATCTCGACAGGGTGCAGTTTTTCTGCCGGAAGCTTGCCGAAGGACTGGCTGTCATGGGAGAGGAGGTCGTGACCCCGTCCTGGACGAACCAGCTCTTCTCCCTGGCTCCCCTTCACGACGTGGGAAAGATCGGCATCCCGGACGCCATTTTGAACAAGCCGGGCAGGCTGAGCCCGGAAGAATTCGAAGTTATGAAGGAACACGTGACCATCGGCGCCGACATGTTCGCACGGATCCACGAAAAAACCGGATATGCCCCCTTCGCCTTCGCCAGGGATATCATCCGGTACCATCACGAAAAATTCAACGGCTCGGGGTACCCGGAGGGGCTGTCAGGGGAATCCATCCCCCTGGCGGCGAGGATCGTGGCTCTGGCTGACGTCTACGACGCCATCAGCAGCAAACGGGTATACAAGCCGGCCTTTCCCCGGGAAGTCTGCTGGGATATCATCAACGAGGGGAGGGGAACCCATTTCGACCCCCGAATGGTGGACATCTTCAATGAAGAAGAATCCTTCTTCTGGAGTATCGTGGAGGAGTACCGTGACTTTGACCTGTGACCCTGCCGTTAAGGAAGGTAAGGGAATACACCTGAACAACTCTCCTTCGTCGCAGTCCGGGAACGCCGAAGAGCAGGCGAAACGGGAGAGATGGGAAGAAGAACTTTCCAGGGTTCTCGACGAACTTTGCGGGGACGAAGAAGGCCTTGAGGAAATGATCGCCGCCTTTCTTTCCGAGCTGCCCTGCATCCGGCACCGTTCGGCCCTCCTTCTGGCGGAGGGAAAGACCGCGGAGGCGGCCAGGGAGTTCCATAAACTGAAAGGAACCCTCTCCTACCTTGCCGGAACGGAGGAAAGAGAGCTCGCCCGGCGGGCGGAAGCGGAGGCACGGCAGGGGGTACTTTCCCCCCGGGGCGAGACGGTCAGGGAACTGGATCGCTTCCTCGATGCCTTCGACCGTTTTCTTAGGGAGCGGGGAAAGAAATCCGCCGGCTGAGACACTGATTTTTCTTCTTCAAAAGAAACGGCTTTCCCCCCTTGGGGCTGGAGAGTATAATGCCCCGTAACCCAACGACAGGAGGCTACATCATGAACCCGAAATTTGCCCGGCGGATGATTCGTTTCCAGGAGTCCGACCTCACCCCCATTCTTCGCCTCGCGGCCAATCCCGAAGTGATTTCCTTCGCCGGCGGCCTGCCGGCGCCGGAACTCTTCCCCGTCGAAGCCATGAAAAAAATCGCCGTCCGCGTGCTGGACGAGCATGGAAAGAGGGCGCTCCAGTACTCCTCCACCGAGGGGCACCTCCCCCTCCGGGAAAAAATCGCCGCGAGGACCAACAGAAATCTGAAAACGTCCCTCAAGGCTGAAAACATCGTGGTCACCACGGGGTCCCAGCAGTCCCTGGACATCCTCGCCAAGATGTATATCGATGACGGCGACTGCATCCTCTGCGAAAGCCCCACGTACCTCGGGGCGCTTTCGGCCTTCAACGCCTGCCAGCCGTCCTACCGGGAAGTGGACACCGACGGCGAGGGAATGGTGATCGCCGACCTGGAGAAGGCCCTGGCGGAAGAGAAGAGGGCAAAACTCATCTACGTGATCCCCGATTTCCAGAACCCCTCCGGGAAAACCTGGTCCCTCGAACGGCGGAAGGCCTTCATGGAGACCGTTTCAAAGTACGACATCCTCGTGGTGGAGGACAACCCCTACGGCGAACTCCGGTTCGAGGGAACCACGCCCCCCTCCCTGAAGTCCATGGACACAAAGGGCCAGGTGGTGGTCCTCGGCACCTTCTCCAAAATCTTCTGCCCCGGTCTCCGGGTGGCCTGGGTCTGCGGAGAGCCCGCCTTCCTCGAGAGCTTCTGCAACCTGAAGCAGGCGGCGGACCTCCACACCTCCACCCTCAGCCAGTACGAGATCGACGCCTTCCTTTCGGAGCACGACATCGAGGACCATGTCCGCACCCTCGTCTCCGTCTACCGGGAGCGGCGGGACATCATGATCCGCACCATGGACGAGGCCTTCCCCTCCGAAGTGACGTTCACCAGGCCCGAGGGCGGCCTCTTCACCTGGGCTGAGATGCCCGAAAAAGTCAGCGGCAGGGATCTCTTCATGAAGGCCCTGGAGAAGAAGGTGGCCTTCGTCCCCGGCGGGGCCTTCTACCCCAACGGCGGCCATGAGAACACCATGCGCCTCAACTACTCCAACATGCCCCCCGAGAAGATCGTGGAGGGCATCCGGCGCCTCGGGGAAGCTCTCCGGGAAGCTCTGTAGAAAAAGACCTGTCCAGGAAGCCCTCTTCGGAGGGCTTCTTTTTCTCTCCGGAAGCCCCTTTTCGCTTTCACCCTTCAGGTTGTACAAAATTCAATGTTATAATGTGACCGGAAAGAAAATAACTCTCCGAAGCAGGAGGTCCAATATCATGGCAGGAAAACTTATCGAGTGCGTGCCGAATTTCAGCGAGGGACGTCGGCAGGACGTCATCGAGTCCATCGCCGCCAATTTTCGTGGAGTGAAGGGGTGCTCCCTTCTCGATTACCGGGCGGACGCCGACCACAACCGCCTCGTGGTGAGCCTTGCAGGCGAACCGGAGGCCGTGGCCGACGCCCTCATCGGGGCGGCCAGGACGGCCATGGCCGCCATCGACATGAACGCCCACCAGGGCGCCCACCCGAGGATCGGGGCGGTGGACGTGATCCCCTTCACGCCCATCCGCGGCATTTCCATGGAAGAGTGCGTCGCCCTCTCCCGCGCCTTCGGTGAGCGCTACTTCGCCGAGCTGGGCATTCCCGTCTATTTCTACGAGGAGTCGGCGAAGCGCCCCGAGCGGAAGCGCCTCGAGGTGATCCGCAAGGGGCAGTACGAGGTTCTGAAAGTGGAATCCGTCACTCCCGAACGGCAGCCCGACGTGGGCGGCCCGGCCCTCCACCCCACGGCGGGGGCCACGGTGGTCGGGGCGCGGCAGTTCCTCGTGGCCTTCAACGTGAACCTGAACACCGCCGACGAGGAGATCGCGAAAAAGATCGGCACCTTCGTCCGGGCGTCGAGCGGCGGCTTCTGCCACGTGAAGGGTATGGGCGTGGCCCTCTCCGAGCGGGGCATGACCCAGGTGAGCATGAACATCGTGGATTACCAGAAGAACGCCCTCTACAGGGTGCTGGAGCTGATCCGCATGGAGGCCCGGCGCTGGGGCGTGGAGGTGGTGGAGACTGAAATTTACGGCATGATTCCCGCCCAGGCCCTTCTGGACAGCGCGGCCTACTATCTGCAGGTGAAGGATTTCGACCCCGACCAGGTGCTGGAGCTGAAGCTCCTCGGAATGGGGGACGGGGCGGAATGATCGCGAAACTTGTGCGGAACGCCGGGATCTATACCCCGGAAGGGGCCTCCCCTTCGGCGGGGAAGGACCAGGGAGCGGTCCGTTTTCTTCCCCGGGGGGCCATGGTGATCCGGGACGGCCTGATCGAGGCCGTGGGGCCGGAGGAGGAGATTCTTTCGTCCCTGTCCGGCAGGGAGTTCGACGAGGAGATCGACTGCGGGGGGCGGTGCGTCATTCCCGGTTTCGTGGACCCCCATACCCACATGTGTTTCGCCCGGAGGCGGGAAGAGGAATTCTCCCTCCGCCTCGCCGGCACGCCGTACCTTGAGATACTCAGGAAGGGAGGGGGGATCCTCTCCTCGGTGCGGAGCGTCAGGGAGGCGACCGACGGCGACCTGTTCGAGAACACCCTGGTCCTCGCCCTCTCGGCCCTGTCCATGGGCACCACCACGGTGGAGATGAAGAGCGGCTACGGACTGGACACGGAGACGGAGCTGCGCATGCTCTCGGTGATCCGGAGGGTGGGGCGGGAGACTCCCCTGGACGTGGTGCCCACCTTCATGGGGGCCCATGCTGTCCCCGAGCTGTACCGGGGCAACGGTGACGGATACGTGGACCTGATCGTGGAGGAGATGCTCCCTGCGGTGGAAGAGCAGGGAATCGCCCGGTTCTGCGACGTGTTCTGCGAGGAGGGGGTCTTCTCCGTTTCCCAGACGGAGCGGATCCTCGCCGAAGCGTCCCGGAGGGGCCTCGGCCTGAAGGTCCACGCAGACGAGGTGCACGACACAGGCGGCGCGGCATTGGCCGCCCGCATGGGCGCAGTCTCGGCGGAGCACCTTCTCGCCGCGGGCGACGAGGGAATTTCGGCCCTGGCGAAGAGCGGCACCACGGCCATTCTCCTTCCCGCCACGGCCTACAGCCTGAGAAAGCCCTACGCCCGTGCCCGGGACATGATCGAGCGGGGAGTTCCGGTGGCTCTGGCCACGGACTGCAACCCCGGGTCGTCCTTCACCGAGTCCATGCCCTTTGTCTTCGGGCTGGCGGTGATGGCCATGGGGCTCACTCCAGAGGAGGCTCTCACGGCCGCCACGAAGAACAGCGCCTGCGCAGTGGGCATGGGGGCGGTCTGCGGAACCCTCGAGCCCGGCAAGCAGGCGGATTTCCTTCTCCTCGACGGGGAGACCCCGGCCATACTCGCCTATCATGCGGGCGTTCCGGCCGTGGAAGGTGTCTACAAGAAAGGGGAGCAGGTGCGGTGAAGACGGCGGACAGGAGCAGGAAGGTGCGCCTTGACGGCATGTCCCTCACCCTGGAGGACGTGGCGAACGTGGCCCGCAGGGGATGGGCCGTGGAGCTGGACGAGGAGACTATCCGTAGGGTGGAGGCCTCATCGGCGGCGGTCAGGGCCTGGGAGAACTCCGACGACGTGGTCTACGGCATCACTACGGGCTTCGGTGACCTCGCGTCGGTGAACATCTCCCGGAAGGACCGGCGGCTGCTGCAGGAGAACCTGCTGAAGAGCCACGCCTGCGGCGTGGGGGCTCCCTTCCCCGAGGACATCACCAGGGCCATGATGCTGCTGCGGATCAACAGCCTGGTCAGGGGGCACTCGGGCATCAGCCTCGCCGTTCTGAACCAGTTCGTCGCCCTGCTGAACCTGGGAATCCACCCCGTGGTCCCCTGCCAGGGATCGGTGGGCGCCAGCGGCGACCTCTGCCCGCTGTCTCACCTGGCCCTCCCGCTCATCGGTCACGGCTCGGTGCGGTACAGGGGACGGACCATGGCGGCGGCGAAGGCGCTCCAGATGGTGGGGCTCGCTCCCGTGCAGCTGGGCGCCAAGGAGGGGCTGGCCCTGAACAACGGCACGGCCTCCATGGGGGCCATGGCGGTGCTTGCCCTGCTGGACGCCGAATGCCTGGCCAAGACCGCCGACATCGCGGCGGCCCTTTCCATCGAAGCCCTCCACGGGGTTCCCTTCGCCTTTGACGAGCGGACCCACGCCCTCAGGCCCCACGACGGGCAGGGGCGTGTCGCCGGGAACATCCGCAGGCTCATCGAGGGAAGCGAGATACTGGAAAAATACAGGTCCGGAAAGGTCCAGGACGCCTACTCCCTCCGGTGTGTCCCCCAGGTCCACGGAGCCAGCCGGGACGCCCTCGGCTACGTCCGGAGGACCCTGGAGGTGGAAATCAACTCCGTCACCGACAACCCCATTATCTTCCCCGACGACGGGGTGGCCATCAGCGGCGGGAACTTTCACGGGCAGCCCCTCGCCCTGGCCATGGACTTCTTCGGGATCGCCGTGGCGGAACTGGCGAGCATTTCCGAACGGCGCCAGGCACGGCTGGTGGACACGAGCCTGTCGGGCCTTCCTCCCTTCCTCGTGGAGAACAGCGGACTGAACAGCGGTTTCATGATCGCCCAGTACACCTCGGCGGCCCTGGTCTCGGAGAACAAGGTGCTGGCCCACCCATCGTCGGTGGACTCCATTCCCACGTCGGCGAACCAGGAGGATCATGTCTCCATGGGGGCCTATTCCGCCCGCAAGGGACTTTCCATTCTCGACAACGCCCGGAAGGTGGTTGCCATAGAACTGCTGGCGGGTTCCCAGGCCTTGGACTTCAGCCGCCTGCTGAAGCCCGGAGCGGGGACCACGGCGGCCCACGACTGCGTTCGGAGCGCCGTTCCCTACCTGAAGCACGATGAGTTCCTCCAGCCCCTCATAGAGAGGGTGGAGGCCCTGGTCAGCCGGGGAGCGGTGGTGAAGGCGGTGGAGGAAGCCATAGGCCCCCTGGACTGAGAAAATGAAAAAGAGGAAGCCCGCGGGGGCTTCCTCTTTTTATGCCTGCTTTCTTCGGCGCGGATCAGGCGTTCTTGGAGAGCCAGGTCCAGGCGAAGCCCGCCAGGGAGGCCACGCCGGCGGGGAGAGCGTCGTCGTCCACGTTGAACTTGGGGTGGTGGTGGGCGTTGTCCGTTCCCTTTCCGGGGTTCCCCGTTCCGAGGAGGTAGTAGGTGCCGGGGACCTTCTGCTGGAAGTAGCTGAAGTCCTCGGAGCCCATGATGAGAGGCGTTTCCTTCACGTTTTCCGGCCCGAACACTCCGTCGAAAACTTCCTTTGCCACTGCCGTGACCGCCGGTTCGTTGATGGTGGCGGGGATGAAGCGCTTGTAGTCGAGGGTGAAGTCGCACCGGCCGATCTGGCAGGCCCCGGCGATGACCCTGCGGATGGCGGATTCAACGTGGTCCTGAACGGCGGGGTTGAAGGAGCGGACCGTGCCGTTCATCTCCACCGAGTCGGGAATGATGTTGAAGACGGAGAGCCCTGCCTTCACCGTCCCGGTGCTCACCACCACCGTCTCCTTGGCGCTCACTTCCCTGCCCACGATGGCCTGGAGGTTGAGCACGATGTTCGCCGCCGTGATGGTGGGGTCGATGCAGAGCTCTGGAGTGGAGCCGTGGCCGCCCTTGCCCTTCAGGGTGAGGTACCAGCCGTCGGCGGCCGCCATGATGGGGCCGGAGCGGTACAGCACCGTTCCCGTGGGGGCCGCCGACCAGCAGTGGATGCCTGCCACGGCGTCCACTCCTTCGAGGGCCCCTTCTTCCACCATGGCTTTGGCTCCCGCTTTCAGGCCGCTTTCCTCGGCGGGCTGGAACAGGAAGCGCACCGTGCCCGGAATTTCATCCCTGATTTCGGACAACACCTTCGCTGCCCCGAGGAGCATTGCCGTGTGGGCATCGTGGCCGCAGGCGTGCATGACTCCGTCCTTCTGCGACCTGTAGGGGAGGTCGTTGTCCTCGTTCATGGGAAGGGCGTCCATGTCGCCTCTCAGGGCGACGCACTTTCCGGGCTTTCCTCCCCGGAGGTCGGCCACCACGCCGCACTCAGTGCCGCCGAAGCCGATCCTGACGATGTCGCACCCCATGGCTTTCAGGGCTTCCACCACGGTTTTGGTGGTTTCCACCTCCTGCCAGGCGATTTCGGGGTGGGTGTGGAAATGGTGCCGGTGGGCCATGATTTCGGTTTTTGATGATGCCGCAAGCTCCTTGATCTTTTCGAGCATTGAAAAGGTCACCTCGTTCACTCAAAGTTGGTCTGCCGAAAATGCAAAATACACACTATCATCCTTTCGGATGGAAATCAAGAACGTATAACGGGCCTAAATCCGCAGCTTTTCCTGGCAGAGGGAGTGTCGCCGGGCATAAGGTGAATTCGCCCCGCCAGGGGCGAAGAGATCATCCCCTGGGGGACAGCGCCCGGGCCGAGAAACCGACAAGGATGTCGGTTTCACAGGCAGGCAACCGGCGAACGCAGGGAGCCGAGTTGATCGCCTGGGCAGTTGTCAAGGATGACAATCTGCACCGACGGCCCAAGCGAGCACCGGTGACGCTCCCCGCTGCCTGCGGATTTAGGACGGGGGCTTTCCGGTCGAGCTTTCCGGTCGACTGAAGGAAAACAGGGCGGAGCTGCCCATCCGGGACCATTTCTTCCAGTTTCTTCAAATAAGTATTCCCGGGGGGTATTGACAAAACATTTCACTTTTACGAAAATTAAGTGGTCTTTATTGAAATAATGTTTCGCAGGATGGAACACTGCTTCCGGGGCGGGAATTCCCGCAGGTGTGCCGAAAAGGGCTTTTCCGCGGCCGCAGGCCGCGATATGTCACCTTAAGGAGGGGTTTTACTTGAAACAGAGATGTGCTGTTCTTGCGGTGTTTCTTCTGCTGGGACTTCTGTTTCTTCCGGCGGCGTGGGGAGCGGTGGAGCTGAAGCTCGGCCATTTCGGCCCGGAAAATCATCCCGCCACCGTCGCCGCGGCGCGGTTCGCCGAAAACGTGGAGAAGAGGACGAACGGCGAGGTCAGGATCGTCGTCTATCCCAACAACGCCCTCGGCAGTCCCCCCGAAGTGCTGGAGCAGGTCATCATGGGCGTCATCGACATGAGCCTTTCGGGCCAGGACCAGATCGCGAAGCATGTGAAGCTCTTCGACTCGGTGGCCATTCCCTTCTCCATGCAGGGGTACGACCACGCCGACAGGATCCTCGACGGTCCCTTCAAGGAATGGGCCGCCCCGGAGCTCGAAAAGATCGGCCTCGTGTACATCAACAGCTGGGAATGGGGATTCCGGCAGATCACCAATTCCAAGCGCCCCATCCTGAGCCCTGACGACGTGAAGGGCCTGAAGATCCGCACCCCGCCGGCCATGGCCTACCAGGCGGCTATCGAGGCCCTGGGAGGCAATGTGCAGACCATCGCCTTCGGCGAGCTTGTCATGGCCATGCGCCAGGGCGTGGTGGACGGCCAGGAGAACCCCATCGGCGTCATCTACGACCTGAAGCTCTACGAATCCCAGAAATACATCACCATCGTGAACTACCTTTACAGCTCCATGACCCACGTGGTGAACAAGAAGGTGTTCGACACCCTCACGGAGGAGCAGCGGAAGATCATCATCGAGGAATCCGACAAGTCCCGGCTGCTCATGAGGGAACTTGTCCGGAAGCAGGAGCAGGACCAGATAGCGGACATGAGGGCGAAGGGAATCCGGATCGACACTCCGGACCTGGCTCCTTTCCAGGCGAAGATGGGCCCCGCCTACGATAAGATAAAGAAGAACATCGGCGAGGAAAACTTCAACAAGTGGATGGAGATGGCCAAGGCCACGGCGAAATAACGGCGGCGTCGAACAGCGGACCGGGCGCCCTGCGCGGCGCCCGGTCCTTCGCCGTTCTTTCCGGCTGCCCCGACTGGAGGATCCTTCATGCTGACCCTGTACATTTTTGCCGTCCTTATCGGCCTTTTGGCCATCAACGTGCCCGTAGTCGCCTCTATCGGGCTCACGTCCGTGATCTTCTTCGCCGTCCTCGGCCAGGGCAATTTCCTTGCCATGCTGCCCCACAGGATGTACTTCGGCACCACGGGCTTCACCCTGCTGGCCATTCCCTTCTTCATCCTCGCCGGCAACCTCATGAATACCGGCGGCATCACCAGGCGTATCTTCCGGTTCGCCGGCGCCATGGTGGGGCACATCCCCGGGGGGCTGGGCCAGGTGAACATCGTGGCGAGCGTCATCTTTTCGGGAATGTCGGGCTCGGCGGTGGCGGACGCCGCGGGGCTCGGGCAGATCGAGCACAAGGCCATGGTGGACGACGGGTACGACCCCGTGGTCTCCGCCTCCCTCGTGGCCGCTTCCTCGGTGATCGGCCCTGTGATCCCGCCGAGCATTCCCTTCGTCCTCTACGGGGCCATCACGGGAGTTTCCGTGGCCCGGCTCTTCATGGCGGGGTTTCTTCCAGGCATCATCATGAGCCTCGGCATGATGGCGGCCCTTGCCGTTCTGGCCAAGAGGAGGAACTACCCCTGCTCAGCCTGCAGAACTCCCGCCAGGGAAGCCTGGGCGAGCTTCCGGGGCGCCTTCTGGGCTCTCATGGCTCCGGTGATCATCATCGGCGGCATCATGACCGGCTTCTTCACCCCTACCGAAGCCTCGGTGGCTGTGTGCATCTATGCCGCCATCCTCGGCTTCGCCTACAGGGACCTGAAGCTCCGGGACCTCCCGGGTATCCTGTTCGCGTCGCTCCACCAGTCGGTGAGCCTTCTGTTCATCATCGCGGCCGCCAATTTCTTCGGATGGCTCATCATCCACCAGAAGATCCCCGACAAAATCATCGCCGGGCTGGTGGCCCTCGGGGCGAGCCAGGCCCACGTCCTCCTCATCATGATGGCGGTGGTTCTGCTTCTGGGCTGCTTCATCGAGGGAAACGCCATTTTCCTCATCACCCTGCCCATCTTCATGCCCGTGGCGAAAATATTCGGCATCGACCTCATCAATTTCGGCGTGGTGATGACGCTGCTCATCATGATCGGCAACCTGACGCCGCCCGTGGGGATGTGCCTCTTCGCCGTGGACAGCTATGCCAAAGTGGGGATCCTTCCGCTCTCCCGGGAGGTGCTGCCCTACCTGGCGGTGATTTTCGCCGTCACCCTGCTCATAGCCTTCGTGCCGGGCATTGCCCTTTTCCTGCCCCGGCTCGTGATGGGGGGAATGTGAAATGACGGGCATTTTCCGGTCCGCCGATATTCTGACGCAGCGGGTGCTCCGCATCCTCACCGTCCTGCTGTTCTTCGTGCTTGCCCTTCTCCTGGCGACGAACGTGGCCCTGAGGCTCACCAACGACCTCGCCACGGTCCTCACCGAAAGAGGGTTCTCCTCGGCCGCGGAGATCGTCCGGGGGATCATCCCCATCGGTTCCATGCACTGGTTCGACGAGATAGTGGAGATGTGCTTCGCCGCCCTGATCTTTTACGGCTCCGCGTCCCTGTGGGCGGTGAAGGGGCACTTCTGCGTGGGGGACTGGATCTCCCCCAGGATAAGGAACTTCAGGGCCGGGAGCGCCTATCGCCTGCTGACGGCCCTTCTGGGGGCCGCCTTCATGGCCGTGTTCTTCCGGTATTCCCTGAGGCTGACCCTCCACTCCACGGAACTGACCACGGTGTTCCAGATTCCCAAGTCATTCCTGTACTCCTGCATGCCCGTCTCGTCCTTCATCATGCTCGTCTATTCTCTCGCAGACTGCCTGCGGGAGGGGAAGGCCCTCCTGCGGGGGCAAAGGGGCGGCACTCCGTCATAACAACGGCCCGGCCCTCCGGATCAGTTCCCGGCCGATCCGGAGGGCCGGTTTTCTTCCTGTTTTCTCCCGAAAAATACTCCAATGCGGGGTTTTCTTCCCTGTGATATAGTTTCGGCATGACGGGGCTCAACGGGGCCCTGCCCGGGATCGTCCCGCCTGTTCGGGGATGTTTCCGGAGAAGGAAAAAGGAGGAAACGCGATGAAACGAACGGTATGGGCGCTGGTCATGGTCCTCGTTTTTGCGGGAGCCTGCTCCGGACTTTCTTTCGCGGACGGGCAGCGGCAGCTCGGTGAGGCCGTCCTCGGGAGCCTCACGGTGAAGGACGGCGCCGTGGTGGTGAATGTGGCGTCGGGAGGCTGCACGGACACGAATTCCTTCAAGGTGCATGTTGTCAGGTCCGAGGGGACGGAGGGAGGCATTCCCCACTATGTCCTCACCTTCGAGCGGGTCGCCGCCGACGACTGCAAGGCCCTCCTGCTGAACGGCGTGGATCTCGTCTTCGACCTCGAGAAGGATCTGGGGCTCTCTGGGCAGTATACCCTCTCGGTGGCCAACAGGGTCCGCCCCGGGAAAAAACCGCAGCAGTAAGCCTGCGGCAGGTGCGGACGGAACGCCGCCGGCCCCATTCTTTCCGGCGGATGTATTTTGACAGGAGGTTTTAGTACGTGAAAATAGCAGTGCTGATCAAGCAGGTTCCCGATTCCGACGACGTGCGCATGGACCCCGAGACGGGGACCATGGTGCGGGAAGGGATGGGGGCCATCGTCAACCCTCTCGACCTGAACGCCCTCCAGGCCGCCCTCGATCTCCGGTCGGCGGCGGGCGGAGAGATCACGGTGATCACCATGGGACCTCCCCGGGCCCATGAAGCCCTCCGGGAGTGCCTCTCCATGGGGGCGGACAAAGGAGTGCTCCTCACCGACCGGGCCTTCGCGGGCAGCGATACCTGGGCCACCGCCAAGGTGCTGGCCGCGGCGGTGAAGAAGGCCGGTCCCTTCGATCTCGTCCTCGCGGGCGAGAAGGCCACCGACGGCGAAACGGGCCAGGTGGGCCCCGAGACGGCGGCGCTGCTGGGCATGCCCTTCAGTACCTACGTGAGCGCCCTCTCCCTTGCCGGCGGAGGAGTTGAGGTCGCCCGGACGGTGGAGGAGGGCATCCAGAGGCAGTACCTGCCCTTTCCCTGCCTGCTGACGGTCCTTCATGCCCTGAACGAGCCTTCCATGCCCACCCTCGCGGGAAAGAAGCGGGCCCGGCGGACGGAGATCCCCCTGGAGGGGATAGCCTCCATCGGCCTTTCACCGGAGGAGACGGGCCTCGGGGGATCAGCCACCCGGGTGGTGAAGATCTCCTACCCGACCATATCGAGAACGACGGAAATGTTCGACGAGAAGCGGATCGACGAGGGCATCGAACGCCTCGTGGCCGTCCTCCGGGACATGGCGGTCATTTAGGGGGGACGGACGATGACGGGCAAACAATTTTTCGTTCTCGGAGAGGTCCGGGAGGGGCATATCCATTCGGTCACCTTCGAGCTGACGGGAAAGGCCAGGGAGCTGGCGGATTCCTGCGGCGGCACGGTGACCACGATACTTCTCTCCGGCGGTCTGGCAGACGACCCGGAGGTTCTTCTCCGGAGCGGGGCAGACCGGGTGATGACGGTGGAACACCCGGTCCTGTCCATGTACAACCAGGAGGCGGAAGTGAAGGTCCTGGCCCATCTCCTGCGGCAGGAGGGGCCGGACGTGGTCCTCGCGCCAGCCACCACGTCCGGGCGGACCACCCTGCCCGCCCTGGCGGCGGAGCTGGAGACGGGGCTCACCGCCGACTGCACCGGGCTGGAGATGGACCGGGAGACGGGACTGCTGCTCCAGACCCGGCCCGCTATCGGGGGCAACGTCATGGCTACCATCAAGACCCCCGTGTGCCGCCCCCAGATGGCCACTGTCCGGCCCCGGACCTTCCGGGCCCCGGACCGTTCGGATGCCCTTTCCGGGGGAGAGGTGGTCCGGCCGGAGATCCCGCCCGAGCTGTTCGGGTCCAGGGTGGTCAACCTGGGCTTTGAACGGGCGGAGGACGGCGGCTCCAACATCCAGGACCTGGACGTGGTGGTCTCCGGGGGCAAGGGGCTGAAGCGCCCCGAGAGCTTCCGGATGCTGGAGGAGCTGGCGGCCCTCCTCGGCGGAGGGGTGGGGGCCAGCAGGCCCGCCGTGGAGGCCAAATGGATGGGCTACCCCCACCAGGTGGGCCTCTCGGGCAAGGTGGTGGCCCCGAAGGTCTACATCGCCGCAGGCATCTCGGGAGCGGTGCAGCACCTGGCGGGAATGCAGACTGCCGGTTTCGTGGTGGCGGTGAACAGGGATCCTGACGCCTCCATCTTCCGGGTGGCCGACCTGGGACTCTGCGGCGATCTGTTCGACATTCTCCCCCGGCTTACGGAGCGGATCAGGAAAGAGGTGGGCGCGGAATGACCCCGGCTAAGTATTCTCCCGTGACGGAGCGGACCGTTCTGGACCTGACGGCCCTGGTGGGAAAATCCAACGTGGCGGCGGACATGGAGAAGCGCATCGCCTACTCCTACGACGAAGTGCCCCGGTTCTCGTGGGACCGGGAGTACATCGCCGAGGCGGTGGTCTTCCCCGAGACCACGGAGCACGTGTCGGCGGTGCTGGAGTACGCCGACAGGCACCGCATCCCCGTGACGCCCAGGGGAGCCGGCACGGGGCTTTCCGGCGGGGCCGTGCCCTTCGCCGGGGGGATCGTCCTCTCCTTCGAGAAGATGCGGCGGATCCTCGAGCTGGACAAAAAGAACCTCACCATCACCGTGGAGCCCGGGGTGGTGACCGCGGAGATCACGAAAGCCGCCCGGCAGGAGGGCCTGCTCTACGCGGGGGACCCCTGCAGCGGCGACGCCTCCTTCATCGGGGGCAACGTGGCGGAGAACGCCGGAGGCAACAAGGTGGTGAAGTACGGCACCACGGGCAATTCCGTGCTGGCCCTCGAAGCGGTGCTCCCCGACGGCACCGTCACCTGGTTCGGCGGGAAGCGCCGGAAGGACGCCACGGGGTACGACTTCGCCCATCTCATCGTGGGGTCCGAGGGGACCCTGGCGGTGGTGACGAAGATCATCCTCAAGCTCCTTCCCCAGCCCGGCAAGGTGGTGGACCTCCTGGTCCCCTTCCCCGACGTGGCCTCGGCCATCGACTTCGCCCCCCGGATCCAGAGCGAGGGGAAGGTCATCCCGTCCTCCATCGAGTTCATGGACGGCAAGTCCATCCGGCTGGCGGAGCGGTTCCTCAACACGGTCCTTCCCTACGACGACGCCGGAGCCCACCTCGTCATCCAGCTCGAGGGGAACGACCCGAACGTGCTGGCGGACGACATGGAGCGCATCGGCGATCTGTGCCTGGCCTCCGGGGCCCTGGAGGTCTTCGTGGCGGACAACAAGACCACCAGCGACAAGCTCTGGAAGGCCCGGAAGTGCCTCGCGGAGGCCATCATGGCCTTTTATCCCAAGTACAGCCTGGAGGACCTGGTGGTGCCCACCAGCGAGATCCCAAAGCTCATGGCGGAGACCACCAGGCTCTGCGGAAAATACGGCATCGAGGAGGCCAACTTCGGCCACGTGGGCGACGGGAACATGCACGTGAACCTTCTCTTCCCCGAGGAGCGGCCGGACTGGCACGACATCATCGACGCCCTTCTCGACGAGCTCTACGACTTCACCGCCTCCATCGGCGGGACGCTGAGCGGCGAGCACGGCATCGGCCTGAAGCGGCAGAAGTACATGTGCCGGGTCATGGACAGCGCCCAGATGGAGCTTATCCGGAGGGTGAAGCTCGCCTTCGACCCCAACGAAATCCTGAATCCGGGCAAGATGATTTCCTGCCCCGGACGGGGGGAATAAACAACGGAAGGCGCCCCGGAAACGGGGCGCCTTTTTTTACTCTTCTCCCGTCCGGTCGTCCCTTATGAGGGCCGCCATCTCCTCCAGGGAGATCCGCGCCGCTCCCTCCGCCCCTTCCAGGAGGCTTTCCGCAAGTTCTCTCTTGATCCCGTGAAGGTCCACGATCTTTTCCTCCACCGTGTCCTTCGCCACGATCCGGTACACGGTGACGGGGCGCTCCTGGCCGATGCGGTGGGCCCGGTCCGAGGCCTGGTCCTCCACGGCGGGGTTCCACCAGGGGTCCATGTGGATCACGTAGTCGGCGGCGGTGAGGTTGAGTCCCGTCCCCCCCGCCCGGAGACTGATGAGGAAGCATTCCTTTTCTCCCCCCTGGAAGGAGGCGATCTGCCGCTCCCGCTCCCGGGACGGAGTGGAGCCGTCGAGGTAGGCGTAGGATACCCCGAGCCCGTCGAGGAACCCCCGAATTATGGAGAGATGGTCCACGAACTGGCTGAAAACGAGGCAGCGGTGCCCTCCCGCCCTCAGTTCCCCCAGGATCTCGCCGAAGGCCTCCAGCCTGGAGGAGGGGAGTTCCGCCTTTTCCGGCAGGACGAGGGAGGGGCTGCAGCAGGCCCTCCGGAGCCTCATGAGCTCGGCGAGGACCACGAACCGCTTGTCCCGTCCGTCTCCCCCCGACTCGATCTTTCCGGTGGCCTCCCTGCGGACGGCCTCGTAGACCGCCCGCTCCTCCCGGGTCATCTCCACCCTCAGGACGATCTCCGTCTTGGGGGGAAGCTCGCTGAGCACCTGGTCCTTGGTCCGCCGGAGGAGGAAGGGCCGGACGAGCTTTTTCAGGCGCGCCGCCGCCCCCTTGTTCCCGTACTTTTCGATGGGCACGGCGAAGCGCCTGGTGAAGCCGTCCAGGGATCCGAGCAGGCCGGGGTTGAGAAAGCGGAAAAGGTTCCACAGTTCGCCGAGGTTGTTTTCCACCGGCGTTCCCGTGGTGATGACCCGGAAGTCCCCCTGCAGCTTCATGGCGGCGGCGGACCGTTTCGTGCCGCTGTTTTTGATGGCCTGGGCCTCGTCGAGGACCACGGTGTGCCACTGCACCGACTCGAGGAGGGCCCCGTCGTGCTGCAGGAGGCCGTAGCTCGCCGTCACCACGTCGAAGGGGCCCAGCTCATCCAGGAGCTTCTTCCTGTCGCCGTTCCGGTACTCCTTTACCGTCAGGGAGGGGGCGAACCGGGCCGCCTCGGCCCCCCAGTTCGGACAGACCGACACGGGGGCCACCACCAGGGCGGGTCCGCCGGGAGCGCGGGCAAGGAGGGCTGCTAGGACCTGGACGGTCTTGCCCAGGCCCATGTCGTCTGCAAGACAGGCCCCGGCGCCCCAGGCGGCGAGCCGGAGCAGCCACCGGTACCCGTCGGCCTGGTAGTCCCGGAGCTCTCCCCGGAAGGCGGCGGGAAGATCAGGGTTCAGCCGTTCCGCCTCCGCGGCGAGGGCGAGCCTCCTGTGCCATTCTCCGTCGCCGGAGAAATTGTCCGCCCCGGATGTGAGCCGTTCCACCAGGGGTGCCGAGAGGGGAGAGAACCGGAGGTCGGTTCCCTTCCAGTCACCGGCGGCCGCCAGGTCCCAGAGCCCTCTGCGGAGTTCCTCGGTGAGGGCGAGGTATTCCCCGTTCCCGAGGGGCAGGAAGCGGCTTCCTCCCTCCGAGATCATGCGGCAGGCCTCCCGGAGGGAGACCACCGTCTCCTCGTCCACCCGGATCTCCCCGGTCAGGGCAAACCAGTCCTTCACCGACCGGACCGAAGCCCTGACGGACGAGGCGCCGGCCTTTCCCCGGATCGTCAGCCTGTCTCCCCGGGGCCATTCGATCACAGCCCGGTCACCGAGCTCTCCGGCCTGGAGGAGAAAGTCGAGGCAGAGCTCGGGGGAGTCGAGGATCCACCGGTAGTCGTCCGTCTGCTCCCCTTCCCCCAGGGCAGGGCAGAGCAGACGGGCCTCGTCGGCCCTCCTGATCTCCTCGTCGAGGGAGCGGAGCGCTTTCATCCTCTTTCCCCCGGACAGCCCGAACACGGTTTTCCCTCCGGCCCCGGGGCGGGAGGGCGGCGTTCCCGGACCGAGGGGCCGGACGGAAAAGGCGGCGGTGAAGCCCTCCCCGCCGGGGGCGAGCTGGATGTAGATCCGCTCGTCCGCAGGAACGGCGGGAAGATCCCCCGGGCCATCCAGGCCGGAGCTTACGGGAACGAAGGGCGACAGGGCCTCGAGAGTTCGGAGCACCTCGGCCTTCCCTTCCGGTGGAACGGGAATCCCTTTCTCGCCGAGAATCCGGGCTATCTCCAGGTGCTTTTCCTCGAAAACGACGGCACGGATGCGCTCCGGCCCTTCCTCGACCGCCACAAGCCCATGGAAGGGACCCTCGGAGGGGTGAGGCGCCATGCGCAGGAGCACCCCCGAGGGAAGGGATTCGGTCTCCACCACGGGAGACTCGGCCACGATCTCCACCGGCCGGCCGTCATCGGCCCGGACGACGGACGGGTGCCCGGCCAGGGCCTTCAGAACCTTGCCCTGGTCGAACTCGAACCACCGCCTGTAATACCATCCCTCGTAGCCGCTCGTCTCCCTGACCGCCCCGGCGGCAGCCGTATCCTGGCGGGTCATCCAGTCCTCCCGGACAAGGTCGTTCCGAAGCCGTTTCAGGGCCACGGGGCGCCCCTTGCTCCAGTTCCCCGAGGCCTGCAGGACCTGCTCCAGGGGAGTGAAGGAGACGGACCGTATGATCCCGTCGTCATCGCTCTCCCAGTCGGCTTCCCACAGAATTCGCCGGGCCCGCTTCTCCCCCCCCTCTCCTGCCTCTCCGAGGGATGCCAGGACGGAGAGGGCCAGCATCCAGTTTTCCCTGCGGGGGAGAATTCCGTGGAGAGGCAGATTCCTGGCGACTGGATTCTCCACAGGGAGGCCGAGAATCTCCCCGAGCTCCGTGGCCAGAAGGTGCAGTCCTGCGTCTTCGCGAAGGCTGTCCAGGGCCTTTTCGAGAAGGGGCCTGTACTCGTCCAGTTTTTCGGGGGCGCTCCAGGTGACGCAGAGGGCCGCAAAAAAGAGGAAGGAGGGAGGATAGCCCTGCTTTTCCAGCACCTTCGGGGAATAGACGGAGAAGAAGGAGCCGCTTCCCTTTCCGGCCCTGTAGTCGGCGAGAAAGCGGAAGAGGGCGTACAGGGAGGCGTAGGGGCTCTTTTCCACCCCTGCGGAAAGATGGGCCGAGGCCTTTTTGAACTCCCCTCCGGCAAGGAGAAGCAGGGGGTGGAATACCCCGGAAAAGGTTTCGTAGCAGACTTTCCGGGAACGCTGCTCCTTCCGGAGACGCTTCAGCCCCTGCTCGAAGAGGTCCAGGGCTTCGGCCCGCCGCCCGTCGAGGAAGGCGAGGATTCCCCGGACGCTGAAAACCTCCGGGGAGAGAATATCCCCGGAGGCCATCTCCGCCGCCTGGTCGAGCTTCCCGCCCAGGTATGCCGCCTCGGCTTCCCGGATGCGCAGTCCGTCCCCGGAAAGAGCCCGGCCGTTGTTTTCGGTCACCGGCACGCTCTCCTTCTAAAAGGGCCTGTAGAGGGGGGCGATGCGGAAGCAGGCGAGCATGGCTTCCTTCATGCTCACCGGGTTGGCGATGCCCTGCCAGGCGATGTCGAAGGCGGTGCCGTGGTCCACCGAGGTCCGGATGAAGGGGAGCCCGAAGGTGACGCTCACCGTCCGGTAGAAATCGTAGGTCTTGGAGGCGATGTGCCCCTGGTCGTGGTAGAGGGAGACCACTACGTCGTACTTCCCCTGGAGGCCGAAGTAGAATACGCTGTCCGCCGGGACCGGGCCCACCACGTTGATGCCGCGCTTCCGGGCTTCCTCCACTGCGGGGGCGAGAAAGCGGGCCTCCTCGTCGCCGAAGAGCCCGCCGTCGGAAGCGTGGGGGTTCAGGGCGGCCAGGGCGATGGTGCCGGCGGGAAGGCCGATGGAGGTCAGACATTTCGCCGCCGTTTCAATGGAATGGACCACGTCGTCCGTGGTGAGCCGTTCGATGGCCTGCTTCAGGGAGAGGTGGCGGCTGTGGAAGAGGATGCGGAGCTTGTCCACCAGGAACATGGTGTAGCTCTTCGTCGCGCCGGACATTTCGGCGAGCATCTCGGTGTGGCCGATGTAGGGCTCCTTCGCCGCCTTGAGGGCTTCCTTGTTGATGGGGGTGGTGGCCACTCCGGCGGCTGCGCCGGACATGCAGAGCTCCACGGCTTTCCGGATATAGGCCACCGACGCCTTCCCGGCCAGGGCGGACACATGCCCCACCTGGAGGGATGCCGGGTCGGGGACCATGCCGAGGTCCATCACGGGAAGGTCGTCCGGGGATCCTGAAATGCCGGAAGGGTCATTCACCCTGCGGAGTTTCGCCGGAAGGCCGAGCTTTCGGCTCACCGCCTGCAGGACGGAGAGGTCGCCGATGAGGAGGGGGACGCCCTCTTTCCAGACGTCCGGGTCGGCCATGGCCCGAAGGGCGATTTCAGGGCCCACCCCGGCGGGGTCGCCCATGGGTACTGCGATCACTGTACGTTTCATTTCGATCAATTCCTTTCCTTTCTGAGCCACTGGACGGCCCGGTAGATGCCGTCCTCCTCGCCGATGAGGCCCCCCTTGGTTACCGCCGCGAGCCCGGCGAACTCCCCGTCGAGAATCCGCCCGCCCATCATCAGGGGCTGGATCTCCTCTCCGGGGGCAAGGGAGGCCGTTCCGGAACCTTCAAAGAACATGGCGGCGGTATCGCCGCCGGAGAGAAGTATACCGCATATTTTCCTTCCCAGGATCCGGAGAGTCTCCCGCCCGAGATCGGCCAGCACCGCCGCCGTTGCGGCCTCGGAGCCCCTGACGATCTCCGGGGAGGGGCGGATCAGCAGAAAATCTCCATGGTCGTGGAGGTCCGCGAGAAAAGCGCGAAGCCTCGGCAGGGCGTCATCGGTCCGCTCACCGGGCAGGAGGGTGAACAGGGAGCAGCGCAGTTTCCCCTCCGTCCAGGCGATCTGCCGGGCCGTTTTTTCCGAGGTGCTCCCGATGACCGCCAGGGCGGTTCCGGTATTCCTTCCGGGGAGCTTCCGGGCCAGGAATGCGGCGGTGAAGGGACCGGGATCCACGGGGATGATCTCTGCCGCCAGGGAGGCGGCGCCTTCGGCCAGGATCTCGATGTCCTCTCCGGTCATGGCGTCGGCCACCACGACCCTGGTCCCGTTCGAAACAAGAGCGGAGAGCGCTTCGGTGACGGCTGCGGGACCCAGTTTCACCGTTTCCATGGCGACGAGCCCGCATGAAAACTTCCCGGAGAAATAGCCGGGAACGTAGCTTGACGACACTGGCCACAGGGGGTCCCGGGCAACTTCGGTCCGCTCGAGGAGGGAGCCGCCGAGGAGATGGTATCCTCCCACGGTGGTCCGCCCTGAGGCGGGGTAGGCGGGAACCACCAGGGCGAGGGCTCCCGGCCGGGCGGAGAGAAGCTCCGCCGTCTCGTCGCAGAGGTGCCCCCTCAGGGTGGTGTCGATGCGCTTCCCGATTCCCGCCGAGGGAGGAAGAAGGGAGGCGAACCGGCGGAAAACCTCTTTCGCCTCCCCGGGGGAGCGCCTGCGGGTGTCGCAGTTGATGACGAGCACGTCCCCGTCCCGGGGGACGGGGACTTCCCCGCCGGAACGGATGATCTGCCGGACGGAAAGCCCCCTGTCCTTCAGAAGGATGGACTGGACCGACGATCCCGTAAGGTCGTCGCAGAGGGCGGCAAAAGATCTCATAATCCTATTTCACCAGCCGGATGATCCCCAGGGAAAAGGCCGGGAAGTTGCTGATGAACATGACGGCGATGATCTCCGCCACAAGGAAGGCGAAAATCTTCCGGGTGATGTCCTCGAGGCGCACGTTGTGGTCCTTCACCAGGGACACGGCAACGAAGAGGTTCACCGCCATGGGCGGTGTGATCATGCCAACGGAGGTGTTCACCACCATGATGATGCCCAGCATCAGCGGGTTCATGCCGATGGACGCCGTGATGGGAAGGAGCAGGGGCGCCATGAGGAGAATGATGGCCTGGGTCTCCAGAAAGATGCCCAGGAAGAGAAGGATCAGGTTGATCAGGGTGATCAGGACGAAGGGGTTGGAGGAGACGGAGACGATCCAGGCGGCGATCTCCGCCGACACCCTGCTGACGGTGATGAGCCAGGACATGGACTGGGACGTGGCGATGACGAAAAAGACCACCGACGTGCTGATCCCGGCCTTGATGATCACCGTCCGGATGGTCTTCAGGTCCAGTTCCCTGTAGATGAAAGCGCTGATCAGAAGGCTGTAGATAACGGCCACGGCGCCGGCCTCGGTGGGGGTGAAGACCCCGCCGTAAATGCCGCCGAGGATGATGAGGGGCATGATGATGGCCAGGATTGAATCCTTCACGGCGGCGAAAAGCTGGCCACGGGTGCGGGGTTCCTCCCTGGGGATGTCGAGCCGGGCGGACTGGACGACCACCACCAGGCTGAGCACCACCGCCAGAAGGATGCCCGGACCGAAGCCCGCGAGGAAGAGGTCTCCGATGGAGACTCCGGCCACCACGCCGAAGGTGATCATGGGAATGGAGGGCGGAATGACCACGCCCAGAGTACCTCCGGCCGCTGCGATTGATGCAGCGAAGGCGGGCGGATAGCCTTTTTTGATCATGGAGGGGACCATGATGCCCCCGATGGCCGCCACCGTGGCGGGATTCGACCCGCTGATGGCGCCGAAGAAGGCGCTCGCGAGGATGGTGATGAGCCCGAGTCCACCCCTGTAGCCCCCCACCATGGCCGAAGCAAGCCTGACCAGCCTGCGGGAAATGCCCCCGTGCTCCATGAGCCCTCCGGCGAGCATGAAGAAGGGGATGGCCATGAAGGGAAAGGAATCTGCGGAGGTGAACATGCGCTGGGCCACCACCGCCGGATTGAGGGGAAGGTTCCCGAAGGTTATCCCCGCGATGGAGGCGAGGCCGATGCTCACCGCCACAGGGATGTTCAGAAAGATGAGGATTATGAGGACGGAAAACATGATTGCCGCCATGCTATTTCACCTCCGGAGTCCCGGCGGAAGCCCGTATGGCGTCCGCCGTTTCCCGAAAGGCCTGGAAAGCCCGGAGGGCCACCAGGAACATACCGAGGGGGACGGCGGAATAGGGAATCCACATGGGGATATACAGGGCTGGAGTGGTCTGCCCCATGAAAATCTGGTGGGCGATGATGTTCCTGTAGTAGTACATGATCATCCCGCAGAAGAAGACAATGATTCCGAGACGGAATCCTTCAAGAAAGAGGCGGATTTTCACGCTCCGGAACCGGTCGGTGAAAAAGCTGACCCCCACGTGGGCCCCTCTCTTCATGCCGAGTCCGGCCCCGATATAGGCCATGAAGACCATGATGTACCGGGCCACCTCCTCTCCCCAGAACATGGGGAAGAGGTTCAGGTACCGGGCGAGGGTGGCGGTGAAGACCACCGCCACCATGAGGGGAAAGAGCAGAAGAAGAGCGTACTCCTCAAAATTGTCGGCAATTTTTCGCATAGCGGACCCCCTGTCAAATAACCTCTCTGGTGCGGGACGCACGAGAGGCCGAAAAGCGCGGGGCGTCCCGGAGGAACGCCCCGCGCAATGCCGCAGGAACGGTTACTTCTGGGCGTCGACGAGCTTCTGGATGGCCTCTTTGCCCACCTTCTCCTCGAATTCCTTGTAGACGGGCTGCACTGCCTCGAAGAACTTCGCCTTGTCGGGCTCGGTGATTTCCATGCCCTGGGCCTTGAGGTCGCCCACAAGCTGCTTCTCGATTTCGATGCAGAACTCCCGCTCCCAGTGGCGGGCCTTCAGCTCGGCCTCGGTGAAGATCTTCCGCTGTTCTTCCGTGAGGGTTTTCTCCCAGAAGTCCTTGTTGATGAGCAGGATGGCCGGGGCGTAGAAATGTCCCGTCAGGGAGAGGTATTTCTGCACCTCGGCGAACTTGGAGGTGGAGATGATGATCAGCGGGTTTTCCTGGCCGTCCACGGTGCTCTGCTGCAGGGCGGTGAAGAGCTCCCCGAAGGGCATGGGAACCGGATACGCGCCGAGGGTCTTGAATGTGCCCACGTGGATGGGGTTCTCCATGAGGCGGATCTTGAGTCCCTTGAGATCATCGGGAACGGCCACGGGCCTCTTGGAGTTGGTGAGCATCCTGAAGCCGTTTTCCCAGATTCCGAGGCCGACCATGCCCTTGGAAAGGACGGAGTCGAGGATTTTTCTTCCCTCGGGGCCGTCCATCCAGGCGTAGGCTTTCTGGCGGTCCTGGATGATGAAGGGAAGGTCGAAGACGAGGAAGGCATTCGTGAAGTTCGCAAGGGGAGCGGAGGAGACCAGGGTCATCTCCAGGGTTCCCATGGAGACTCCTTCGATGGCGTCCCGCTCCGATCCGAGCTGGGACGAATGGAAAATCTGGAGTTCGATCTGTCCGTTCGTGGCCTCGCCGAGGAGCTTTCCGAGGTGTTCGAGACCCTTGTTGTAATGGGAGTCGGGGGCGATGGTATGGGCTACCCGGACGACGATTTTATCGGCGGCAAGGGCGGTTCCCGCGGCGAAAAGGACTAGGCACACGGCGACAAGACACAGCAGCTTCTTCATGGGTTTATTCCTCCTTGTGTACGGATCTTTTCGATGGGATACGGAACAAAGCTGAAAAAACAGGCCGCATTTCTCTTTCCCGACGAGGTTTTCATCCCCCTTCCCCCAGGGGGGCGGCATAAGCGGGCGCCCCCGACCGTAAACTGCTCTTCACAAAGCCGGACAATGTGAAAAGAATAATACTCCGAAAAAAGATTCGATGCTATATTATTAATATATTCACAATTAGAGCGAACATCCTGTGAAACAGGCGGTTCTTTGCGGGTTTACCCCTTCCCGCTGCCTGCGTATTTGGATGCAACATATTTGGATGCAACCGCTTGCATCAATTTGGGTTTTGTGGTATCCTTCCTCCAGTTCAGGAAAAGGAGGCGGGTGCCATGAAGAACAGACAGGATGTCCGGTATTGCTGCCCGGCCCTTTTCCGCTTTGTCGAAAATGTTCTCATGCCTTTCTCCCGCCGGGAGAAGGGCTCTTTTTTTACCATACGAAAGGGGATGGGGAAGTGACGGCACAGGCAGAACGCAGATGGGCGGAAAAAGCCTCGGTCCTGGGTGCGGAGGACATGGAGCGGGTGCTCCGGCGGATCGCCGTGGAGATCGTTGAGCGGAACAAGGGGCTGGAGCGGGTGATCCTGCTGGGCATCCAGAGAAGGGGCGTCTATCTCGCGGCCAGGCTCCGGGAGATGATGAAGGAAGCGGAGAAGGTGAAGGTTCCCACGGGCGAACTGGACATCACCCTCTACCGGGACGACATCTCCGTCCTCGCCGACCAGCCGGTGGTGCACAGCACCTCCGTTCCCGGCGACATCACGGGGAAAAAGGTGGTTCTCGTGGACGACGTCCTTTTCACAGGCCGGACGGTACGGGCTGCACTGGACGCCATCACGGACCTCGGAAGGCCCGAGCGGGTTCAGCTTGCCGTGCTGGTGGACAGGGGACACCGGGAGCTGCCCATCGCGGCCGATTACGTGGGGAAGACGGTCCCCACGTCCAGGGCGGAGAACGTGGAAGTCCGCGTGAAGGAACTTGACGGCGAGGACAGGGTTGTTATCTGCGAACGTACGGGAGGGACGGAAAGTGGAGTGGAGGCATAAGAATCTCATCACCCTTGAAGGGTGGACGAGGGAGGATCTCGGCTTTTTTCTCGACCAGACGGAGTACATGGAGGAACTGCTGAACAGGCCCATAAAGAAGGTTCCCGCCCTTCGCGGGAAGATCGTCATGAACTGTTTCTTCGAGAATTCAACCAGGACGAGGGCTTCCTTCGAAATAGCGGGAAAGGTGCTCTCCGCCGACGTCATAAACTGGTCCTCCTCCGGGTCGAGCGCGAGCAAGGGTGAGACCCTGCGGGACACCGTGTGGACCCTGGAGGCCATGGCCGCGGACGCGGTGGTGGTACGCCATGGAGAGGTGGGGGTTCCCGACTATCTCGCGAAGAAGCTCACAAAGGCTTCCATCTTCAACGCGGGGGACGGAACCAACGGGCATCCGACCCAGGCGCTGCTCGACCTGTATACGGCGAGGCAGAAACTGGGAAACCTCGAAGGCGCGAAGATGGCCATCATCGGGGACGTGCTCCACAGCAGGGTGGCCCGCTCGGATATCCAGGCCTTCAGGAAGATGGGCGCCCATGTGACCCTCAGCGGCCCGGCGACCCTTATGCCGGAGAACACGGCGTCCCTCGGCGTGGAGTATGTTTCCGACGCCCGGGAGGCCGCCGAAGGGGCGGATATTCTCTACTTCCTGCGGATGCAGCGGGAACGGCAGGAAGACGGCCTCATTCCATCCATTGACGAATACCATCGCCGCTGGGGCGCCACCGACAGCCTTGTGTCCCTTGCCTCGCCCAGGGCCGTGGTGATGCATCCCGGGCCCATGAACCGAGGAATGGAGATAGCGTCGTCCGTGGCGGACGGCCCCCGGAGCGTCATCCTCGATCAGGTCCGGAGCGGAGTGGCGGTCCGGATGGCCCTTCTCTACCTTTGCCTTGGAGGTGTGCGATAGATGATACTGCTGAGGAATGCCAAAATTTTCGACGGCGAAAACCTCGGGAAGGCATGCGAGGATCTTCTCCTGAAGGACGGCGTGGTCGTCCGCAGGGGCACGGGAATCTCCGCGGAGGGAGCCGAGGTGTTCGACCTCGGGGGGAAGCTGGCATGCCCCGGATTCATTGATCTTCACGTTCATTTTCGGGATCCCGGCTATGAATGGCGGGAGAATACGGAAAGCGGAGCCCGGGCGGCCGCTGGGGGCGGCTACACCACGGTGGTGACCATGCCCAATACCGATCCCGCGGTGGACAATCCCGTGACCGTGGAATACCTGGTAGCCCGGGGAAAGAAGGCCGGGGCTTCGAGAGTGCTTCCGGCGGGGTGTGTCAGCAGGGGACGCCAGGGAAAGCAGCTCGCGGAACTTGCCTCCATGGCCGAGTCCGGGGCGGTACTTTTCACTGACGACGGCGCCCCGGTATCGGACGCGAAACTGCTGAAGACAGCCCTTCTCTACACGAGAGACCTTGACGTGAGAATCATGGAACACCCGGAGGAGCCGTCCCTGAGCGCGAAGGCCCAGGTGAACGAGGGAGCGGTCTCCGCGGCGAGCGGCATGAAAGGATGCCCCGCCTCCGCCGAGGTCATCGATATCCAGCGGGGGATTATCCTGAGCCGGGAGACGGACAGCCCGATCCATTTCACCCACGTCAGCACGGAGCTGGGCATAGATGCCATCCGGCAGGCAAAGAAAGAAGGGCTTCCCGTTACCTGTGACGTGACTCCCCACCACCTTTCCCTCGACGAGACATACGTCCTTGTCAGCCGGTATTCCTCGGCCTACAAGGTGAATCCGCCCCTCAGAACGCGAAAGGACGTCAAGGCGCTGTGGGACGCCGTCGCCGACGGCACGGTGAACGCCATAGTCACCGACCACGCACCCTACCACCTGGACGACAAGGATGTCCCCTTCCAGGAGGCCCTGAGCGGCATCGCCTCCCTGGAGTGTGCTGTCGCTGTGGTTCTGGACACCTGGGCCAAGACAGGAAAGCCCGTTCCTCTTGAGCGTCTTCTCGGGCTCTTCACCTCCGGCCCCGCCGCCCTGCTTTCCCGTCAGTGGCGCTCCCTGGGGGCGCTGAAGGAAGGATCCCCTGCCGACGTCACGGTGCTCGACCTTGAAGCGATTCACAGGGTGGACGTGAACCAGTGGAAGAGCAAGGCGCGCGTCTGCCCCTGGGACGGCGAAATGCTCCAGGGGTGGCCCGTCATGGCGATGGTGGACGGTAAGGTCGTCATGAACAGGCTGAAGGATAAGGAATGAACTGCGGCGGCGGTTCCCCGCGGGATTATGCGGCGGCGGTCCTCGGGCATCGCCCCCTCGGCGACGGCTCCGGGCTGCTTGCGGTCAGGTGCGGGGAGATAGCATCGTCCGCGGAGCCGGGACAGTTCGTTCTGGTACGGCCGGGAACGGGGAACGATCCCTTCCTGGGGCGCCCTATCGCGGTGGTGGACGCCGCAGGCGATGTGTTCAAGATGATTTACAGGGTTGTCGGGAGGGGGACCGCCCTCCTGGCTGCAAAACGTCAGGGGGACCCCGTCACGGTGCGGGGCCCCATAGGAAGGGGCTTCTTTTCCGTCAGGGGAGAAAAGCCCCTTCCCCGGAAGGTGATCCTTGCCGGCGGCTCCGTGGGGGCGGCTCCCCTGCTGTTCGCCGCCCGCAGACTGGGCATGTCCCGGATTGAAAGGACCGTCATGGGGGTGGCCGGAAAAGGCTGGGAAGGTTTCGCCGAGTGGCTGAAGGAGGCCTTCCCGGGCGTGGATCTCTACTCCGACGACGGCACCGCCGGGACAAAGGGAACGGTGCTTTCCGGCCTTCCCGATACGCTGCCCGGAGACACGGAACTCTGGGCCTGCGGTCCCCAGGGCATGCTCAGGGCCATAGCTGCGAAGTATCCCCGGGACGGGGGCCGGATACTGGCAGCCCTGGAATCGAGGATGGCCTGCGGCATGGGCGGATGCCTGGGGTGCGTCATCCCCACGGTATCGGGAAACCGGAGGGTGTGCGTGGACGGGCCCGTCTTTACGGCCGAGGAGGTGAAGTGGAATGAACTCTCTTCGTGCTGATCTTTCAATCGCCGTGGGCGGACTGAACCTTGAAACTCCGCTGGTGATCGCCTCGGGGGTGTGGCCCTACGATCCCGCCCTCTGGTCTCCGGAGCGGCTGGAGGGAGTGGGCGCCCTCTGCACCAAGGCCGTGAGCCTTCAGCCCCGGGAGGGGAACCGGGGAGTGCGGGTCTGGGAAACCCCCTGCGGCATGCTGAACAGCATCGGCCTTCAGAACTCCGGCGTCCGCGGATTTCTGAAGAACGCCCTCCCCGTGGTGCGGAACTCGGGCCGTCCCTTCCTCGTGAACATCGTCATGGAATCGGCACAGGAAGTCCGGGAAAACCTCGCCCTTCTCCGGGATGCCCCCGAAGGCATAGAGGCGGTGGAACTGAACATCTCCTGCCCCAACGCCGACTGCGACGGCATGGCCTGGGGCATTTCACCGGAGAGCGCCGCCCGGGCGGTGGCCATTGCCAGGAGCGAGTGGAAGGGGCCCCTGTGGGTCAAGCTCACCCCCCAGGCTCCTGACCTTCCCGCCGTGGCGAAAGCCGCGGAGTCGGAAGGAGCGGACGCCCTGGTGTGCGGCAACACCTGGCTCGGCATGGCCATGGACCTGAAAAGGAAGCGGCCGGCTTTTCAGCGGGTGACGGCAGGCCTTTCGGGGCCGGCGGTGTTCCCCCTGGCGCTCCGGACAGTGTGGCAGGTCTGCGGGGCCGTGTCCATTCCCGTGGTGGGGTGCGGCGGCGTGTCCCGGTGGGAGGACGCGGCGGCCATGATCCTCGCCGGGGCCTCCGCGGTGGAGGTCGGAAGCGCGCTGTTCACCGACTTCGACCTTCCCCGGAAAATTACGGAAGGCCTCGCCGGCTATCTGGCGGAAGAAGGACTGGCGGACCTTGCGGGTCTCGTGGGTCTCGGACGGAAATAAAGGGAAAGACGGGAGGAAGAAGATGGGCAAAGGACTGAATCATCTCATTCTCGCCCTGGACGTGGAACGGGTGGAGGAAGGCAGGGAACTGCTCTCCGCCCTCAGGGGAGAACTGAAATACGTGAAGATCGGCCACCAGCTCTACGCCCGGGGAGGAATTTCCTTCCTGAAGGAGATCATGGCCATGGACTATGCCGTTTTCCTGGACATCAAGGTCCACGACATCCCCAACACCGTTTTCATGGCGGTGGACGCCCTGGCGTCGGAGGGATTGTGGGCCCTGACCCTCCACTGCGGGGGAGGACGGAAGATGCTCGAGGAGGCCAGAAGGGCGAAGGAAAAGGCGGACTCGGGAACGAACCTGCTGGGAGTGACCGTACTCACCAGCTTTGATGAGGTCTCATGGGAAGAAGTGGCTCCGGGGTGCTCCCTCCCGCTGGCCCTGGAGAAGCGGGCTTCCCTGTGCAGGGAGACGGGCATGGACGGCATCGTCTGCTCTCCCCTGGATCTCCCCGTGGTCACCGCCGCCGGGAAGGGGCTGTTCACCGTGGTGCCCGGCGTCCGCCCGGCGTCCGTGAACGACGACCAGGCCCGAACGGCAACCCCGCAGAGAACCATCGGCAGCGGAGCAGATTATATCGTGGTGGGGCGCCCCATAATGAACGCTCCCGACAGGATCGCCGCGGTGAGAAGCATCGCCGCCGCCGTGGAGGAGGGATTGTCCTGGAGGAGCGGGAAATGCTCGAACAGCTGAAAGAAATGATGAAGGAAAGCGGCGCTCACCTCGAGGGCCATTTCCTGCTCACATCGGGAAACCACAGCAGCGACTACATGCAGTGCGCCCTGCTGCTCCGCTTCCCCCGGTACGCCGCCTTCGCGGGGGAAGCCCTGGCGGAAAAGATTGCGAAATACTCGCCCGATATCATCGCCTCACCGGCCCTCGGCGGGCTTATCATCGGCCATGAAACAGCCAGAGCCCTGGACGTCCCCTTCATCTTCTGCGAACGGCAGGACGGCGCCATGACCCTCCGGCGTTTCCCCTTCCCGGAGGGCAAAAGGGTGGTGGTCATCGAGGACGTGGTGACCACAGGCGTCTCCAGCGGCGAAGTGGGCGCCGTGCTCGCCGCCGGCGGGGCTGAATGGGTGGGGACAGGTGCGGTCATCGACCGGAGCGGGGGAAAATCATCCCTGCCCTTGGCGCCGGAGTCCCTGTGGAAGGTGGACTTCCCCCTCTGGAAGCCCGGGGAGTGCCCTCTCTGCGCAAGGGGAATCCCCCTGGTGAAGCCCGGCAGCAGGCCGAAAATAAGCTGAAGCGCTTCTTCCCCTGGGCTGAAGACCGAGCCCCCTTTCGCCTAAATCCGCAGCTCTTCCCGGCAGAGGGAGTGTTGCCGGGCACAGCGCCCGGGCCGAGAAACCGACAAGGATGTCGGTTTCACAAGCAGGCAACCGGCGAACGAAGGGAGCCGAGTTGATCGCTTGGGCAGTTGTCAAGGACGACAATCTGCACCGGCGGCCCAAGCGAGCACCGGTGACGCTCCCCGCTGCCTGCGGATTTGGATTTCGGGGGCTTTTTTTCTTTCCTTCCCTCTGCGGTGATACAATGGGCATTTGAAAGGAGCGGAACGGATGAAAAAGAGAGCGGCAGTTTTCTTTCTCGCTGCGGCGGCGGTTGGGGTGCTCCTCGTCCTGGCCCTTGGAGGCCGAAACGGCGGAGACGGGCAGACAGGCGGAAACCACGGGGCGGCACGGGCACTGAGGGCTGCGGCCATCGCCGGGGAACTCGCTTCCGTGGCCAGGTCCCAGCTGGGCTCCCTCTCCGGGGATGCCCGGAAGGACGTGGAGACGATCGTCCGGGAGCTGGAGGACGGGGCGGAACGTGTCCGGCAGCTTCTTGCGGACTCCGCATCGGGAGAAACCATCGATGCGGCCGCTGAAACCCTCGAAAAGCTGCTCTCCGAAATCATCACCGATTACCGCCCCGAACCTCCACAACAAAGGGAAGGGAGCGCATCGCCGTGACGACGAACGAGGAAACGGTCCGGATCGCCCAAAGGGTGAACGGAATGGTGAAAGCCTACATGGCAGTTCAGGATGACCTGTTCCGGCCGTCCCTCCGGAAGATTCTCAGGATTCCCGGAATCTACCAGCCGGTGGATTACGAAAAAAACGGGGAGATCCTCGAGGGACTCCTGGAGGATCTCGCCGGGGTCAAGTCGGCCATACGGCACGATGTTCCCGACTCATCCCTGCAGGAAACCCGCTTTCTCGGGGCCCTCAGAGGGTACGTTTCCCTTATGGGCAGTGCGGTCGGGAAGCTGCGGTTCATCTGCGGCAGGCTCGGGGAGCGGAGCAGGGGGGCTGCCTACGGGAAAGAGGAGTACAGGAGCGACATGACGGAGCTGAGGGTCATCCAGAAGAAGCACCTCGAAGCGGGACTGAAGCTCAACGGCATGATGAAGGAGCTGGCGGACGGCGGACAGGAAGAAGGATCGGGAGCCTGAGGTTTCTGCTTCGCATTGAATAAAAAAAGCGTCCCTTTCCGGGAGTATCCGGAAAGGGACGCTTTTTTTAATCCGCAGCCTAAAAACTCCTTTGGACTGATAGCAGAACAGTGATCAGGAACTGCCTGAGAAGAAACAAACCTTCCCGGTGCGGAGCATTGATCAGGAGCAGAAACGCGGGAAAATCCACATCGAAATTCGAAAAAGAACCAGCAGGGCATGGGAATTCAGGGCGGATTCCCGATCTTGACAGTTTTCAATATATCAGATAATTTCTTCTAGAAAAAATTTACTGTCAGATTTGGTAATTTAGTTTTATCCGCAAGGAGGGAAAACGGGTATGGAGATCAGTAGGGAAACGCTGCTCGGGATGTACCGGAAGATGCTGACCATCAGGAGATTCGAAGAGAGGGCCGCGGAGCTTTATGCGGCGGGGAGGATGCCGGGATTCGTTCACCTCTATGTGGGCGAAGAAGCTGTGGCGACGGGAGTCTGCGCCTCTTTGACGGACAGGGATTTCATCACGAGCACGCATCGGGGGCACGGGCACGTGATCGCCAAGGGCGGAAAAACCGAGCTGATGATGGCGGAACTGTACGGGAAGGCAACGGGATACTGCAAGGGAAAGGGCGGCTCGATGCACATCGCCGACGTCGACCTCGGCATCCTCGGGGCCAACGGAATTGTCGGGGCCGGGCAGCCGATCTCCGTCGGGGCGGCGTTCGCCTGCAAGTACAGGAAAACGGACGCCGTTGCGGTCTGCTTCTTCGGAGACGGCGCCTCCAACCGCGGCACTTTCCACGAAGCGATGAACATGGCTTCTTCTTTCAAGCTGCCGGTCGTCTTCGTCTGCGAGAACAATATGTACGGCATCTCCAACTACCAGAAGCACCATATGAATATCAGCGACATCGCCGACCGCGCAGGGGCGTACGGTGTGCCGGGGGGCAGCGTGGACGGGAACGATGTGATCGCCGTCTACGAGGCGGCCTCGGAAGCGGTGGCGCGCGCCCGCCGAGGCGACGGGCCGAGCATCGTCGAGTGCAAGACGTGGCGCCAGCGCGGTCATTTCGAGGGTGACCCTGCGAAGTACAAGGATCCGGAGGAGCAGAAAGCGTGGCTCGCAAAGGATCCTATCCCGCGCATCGAGGCCAAGCTGATCGAACTGGGCATGGCGACGCAGGCCGATCTCGACCAGATGAGGGCGAAGGTCAACGAGGAGATCGAGGCGGCAGTGAAGTTCGCCGAGGACAGCCCCGAACCGGGGGACGACGAACTTCTCACCGACGTGTGGGCCGGCTGACCGGCGCGGATGATTGAAGGAGAGTGGCGAAAATGGCACAAATGACCTATATGGAAGCGCTCAGGGACGGAATGCGGATGGAGATGCGCCGGGACAGGAACGTCTTTCTCGCCGGAGAGGACGTGGGGTTCTTCGGCGGGTGTTTCGGCCAGACGGCGGGCCTCTTCGACGAGTTCGGCAAGGAGCGGGTAGTGGATACCCCGATCACGGAGACCGCGATCCTGGGACTCGGCGTCGGTTCTGCCGCAGCAGGGCTCCGTCCGATCGTCGAGCTGATGTTCATGGACTTCATGGGTGTCTGCATGGACGAGATCAACAACCAGGCCGCCAAGATGCGCTACATGTTCGGCGGAAAGGCCAAGCTCCCGATGGTGGTCCGCACCACGTGCGGCGCGGGAATGTCCGCAGCCGGGCAGCATTCGCAGTCGCTGGAGGCCTGGCTTGCCCATATTCCCGGGGTCAAGGTGGTCATGCCCGCGACTCCGGCCGACGCCAAGGGGCTGATGGAAGGTGCCGTCCGTGACGACAACCCCGTCTTCTTCATCGAGCACAAGGGGCTCTTCGGGCTCTCGGGCGAGGTGCCCGAAGGGGAGTACGTCGTGCCTCCGGGGAAGGCGGCCGTGCTCCGGGAGGGGAAGGATGTCTCCCTGATAGCGTGGTCGGCGATGGTCCACAGGGCGCTCGCCGCCGCGGACATTCTGGAGAAGGAAGGGATCTCCGCCGAGGTGGTCGATCTGCGGAGCATCGTGCCGCTGGACAAGAAAGCGGTTCTCGACTCCGTCTGCAAGACGGGGCGGGCCGTCGTCATCCACGAGGCCTGCCGTACCGGCGGCTTCGGCGGCGAGATCGCAGCCATAATCGCCGACGAGGCCTTCGACAGCCTCAACGCGCCGGTGAAGCGGGTCACCGCGCCCGACACGCCGGTTCCGTTCAACGCGCGGCTGGAGAAGCTCTACATACCGAGCGCGGAAAAAGTCGTCCTTACCGTCAAGGAACTCTTTTAATTCCCCTCAGGCGGCCGGGAAAGGGAAGACGCTTCATCATGGGAAAAGACGCTTCTGTAGGAATCATCGCCAACCCCGCGTCGGGAAAGGATATCCGGCGCCTGGTCGCCTACGGTACGGTCTTCGACAATCAGGAGAAGGTGAACATCGTCCGGCGGATCCTGCTGGCCCTCGACGCCCTCGGCGTGGGACGCGTACTTGCCATGCCGGACTACTACGGAATCGTCCGCAGGGCGGCGGAAGGGGTGCGCTCCGACCGCCCCCTGCGCCTCGACGTCGAGATGCTCGACATGCCTCTCACCGGCACGCAGATCGACTCGCAGCGCGCGGCGGAGCTCCTCTGCACGGAGGGGTGCGGCTGCATCGTCACGCTGGGAGGGGACGGAACGAACCGGATGGTCGCGAAGGGGTGCAGAGATGTCCCCCTGATGCCCGTCTCCACGGGGACGAACAATGTTTTCCCCCTGCTCATCGAGGGGACGACGGCGGGGCTCGCCGCCGGAGTGGCGGCGCTTGGCTGCGGCGAGGGCTGTACGGTCCGCAGGAGCAAGAAGCTCACTATCTTCAAGAACGGGGAGGCCTCGGACATCGCCCTCATAGACGCGGTTGTGCTGCAGAGCCGCTTCATCGGCAGCCGTGCGATGTGGGAGGTGGAAAACATGCGCTGCTGTGCGGTAACGAGGGGAGAGCCGCACAACATAGGCGTCGCCTCCGTCGTGGGAAACCTCTCCCCGATCACGCCGGAGGATCCGCACGGCGGTTTTCTGCAGTTCGATCCGCAGCGCGCGGATGTCTTTGCCCCTATCGCGCCGGGGCTCTTTCTGCCCGCGGGGGTGGCGTCGTTCAGGACCTTCCGGTCCGGCGAGGAGATTGAGGTAGCTCCGGTCCCCAGCATCATAGCTCTCGACGGCGAGCGGGAAGTGGATCTGCACACCGGAGACTCTGCCTCCATCCGGCTCGACAGGGATGGTCCCCGCGTGGTGGACGTGCCCGCCGCACTGCGCTGGGCGGCGGAGAGCGGTTTTTTCCGCGACGCGGAGCGTCTGCGGCGGCTTGCGCCCCTTTGACGCTGCGCACACACTCTGCCCGGGGTCTCCTCTTGATTATTGAGCGGCCCCGGGTTTTTGGCGGCGGCGGGAGATGTCTCCGTCCGCCGGCGGACTGAAAGAGAGGCAAGAAGATGGCTGTTGAACTTGTGATGCCCAAAATGGGGCTGACGATGACCGTGGGTTCCGTCGGAAAGTGGCTGAAAAAGGAGGGCGAAGCCGTCGCGAAAGGGGAGCGCGTCGCGGAAGTGCTCACCGAAAAGATCACCAATCTCGTCGAATCTCCGGCGGACGGCGTGCTGCTGCGCATCGTCGCTCCGGAGGGGACCTCGCTCCCCATCGGCGGAATTATGGGGTATGTCGGTGCGGCAGGCGAGAAGGTTCCCGGCCTGCCGTCCGTCGCCGCCGTTCCGAAGGAGGAGTCCGCCGCCGGGCCGGTTCCGCAGGGCGCATCGGGCGGTTTGGCCGGGGAGCGGCCGTTCCCCGTCAGAATATCCCCTCTGGCGAGGAAAATGGCTCTGGAGCACAACATCGAATATGCGCACCTGAGGGGAACCGGACCCGGCGGGAGAATTACGAAGGAGGATATCGAGGCGGTGCTGGCATCTCCGGATACCGCTCCGCAGGCTTTTCTTCCCGCAGCCGGATTCGACGGGGCGCTGCTCCCCGGAGCGACTTCCCCGGATGAGCCACTTACGGGCTTCGTCGACGAGCGTCCGTACTCCGGGGTCCGGCGGATCATCGGCGATCGCATGCTCTCGAGCTGGAGCGTTGCGCCCAAGGTGACCCATCACGCACGGGCGGACGCGAAGGCCCTTCTGGAGTTGCGAGCCTCCATCAATGAAATGCTGGAGAAGGAGCAGCGCTTCACCGTAACCGACATGCTGGTGAAGATCACAGCCATGGCGCTCCGGCAGAAGCTCTTCATGAATGTCTCGCTGCGCGGCGAGCGCATCGTCACGTTCCGCGAGGTGCACCTGGGCGTCGCCGTGGCGCTCGAAGGGGCGCTGATCGTGCCGGTGATCCGGAACGCCGACGAAAAGAGCCTGACCCGCATCAGCCGCGAGCTGAAGGACCTTTCCAGAAGAGCGAGGGAGAACGCGCTCGCTCCGGAGGAGATCTCCGGAGGCACTTTTACGCTGACCAACCTGGGTGGATACCGTTCCACGGAGTTCTTCACGCCCATCATCAACCAGCCGGAATCGGCCATTCTGGGTATAGGCAGGACGAACGACATGCCCGCCGCAGTGGACGGAGAGGTCGTGGTGCGGCCGATGATGGCGCTCTCGCTGGCCCACGACCACAGGGTCATAGACGGCGCCCCGGCGGCGGAGTTTCTCGCCCTGCTGATTGAGCTGATCGAAAAGCCGCTTCAGGTCTTACTCTGAGGCGTAGAACAGCGAAAAGCGCCGGCGACGCCGGGAGTACATGGAAAGAGGGTGCGGAATGGATTCGTGGAAGGGGTGCGCGTATACCACGCTGATCGTCTTCGGATACCTGGTGCGGGAGAACAAGGTCCTGATCGTCCGCAGGGCGAACGACCCCTACAAGGGGCAGCGCACCGTCCCCGGGGGGCGGAAGCAGCGTGGGGAGACCCTGTGCGAGGCGCTGGTGCGCGAAATGGAGGAGGAGACAGGATGCAGGGTGCGAAGCATGGAGTACGCAGGGATGCTCCATGCGCTCGTCGAAGGGCGGGATATGGAGTACCTCTCAGTCTACTTCATCTCGCGCGACTTCGAGGGGGAGCCCCGCGGCAGCGAGGAGGGGACCGTCGAGTGGATGGATATCGACGAGAGCCTTTCGATGAAGGACATGCACCCGACCTACCTTCGCCTCGTACCGTACATCCTGAAGGGGAACTGCCCGGTGGAGGGATCTGTGCGGATTTCGGCAGACGGCAAGTCGGAGTACAGGCTCTTCGGACCGGGGGAACGCTCCGCTCCGGAAGGGCTGTAGAGACGGGGCGACGAGAAAATGTGGACCGTACCGGGGTGAAGAACAGGGGAAGCTCCTGCGAAGGAGCTTCCCCTGAATTATTTCATCCCCTGGGCTAAGAGACGTTGTCTCCGCCGGGATTTTGATTTCTCCGCAAGCCAAGCCGGCGGCGGACAGGAAGAAGGAGCGGGAGCCTATAGTTTCTGCCCCGCAGCAGCAGAAGAATAAAAGTCCCTTTCCGGGAACTCCCGGAAAGGGACTTTTTGTTCATTTTTCTTTTTCAGCTTGACATTTATGTTCTTATGAGGGTATCCTATCAAATGTATATAGGTTGTATTTTCCCTGCATACAAGAAAGAGCGGTCCACCATCCGCGAGAGGGGCGTTCCGAGTGCGCAAAAAAAAGAAAGACCAGGCGTATGAAGAAATCCGGAAGCTGATCCTCCAGAGACGGTCCACCGACCGGTTTTCGCTCTCCGAGAATTCGCTGGCGGCCGAAATGCGCATGAGCCGCACTCCCATCCGTGAAGCCCTTCAGCGCCTCCAGATGGAAGGCTTTATCGAGATTCACCCGAACCGGGGCGTGGTTATTCCCGAGGTTTCGGTAGTCGAGGTGAACGAGACGTTTGCCCTCCGTATGGCCGTCGAAGAGTTCGTCATCCGGGAGATGACGCCGCAGATGACCCCGGAGAACATCGGCGAGATGGACCTCTTCCTCGCCCGCCAGAAGGAAGCCATGGACCGGAACGATGTCCTGGAATACCTTAGGCATGACAAGGATTTTCACGACCTTTTCTTCCGCCTGTACGCCAATTCCCTGATTTTCAACACCATACAGCGGGTCCTCGACCGGTTCTACTCCATGGGAACCAATGTGCTGAGGCGGCCGGGGAGCGTCCAGCGCTCCTTCGCCGAACACTGCGCCGTTGCCGACGCCGTACGGAACAACGACGGGGAGAAGGCCGCCGCGGCCATGCACGCCCACCTGATCACGGGAAAGAACAACGTTCTCTCCATTCCGGGAAATATCGAGAGCGTCGTGTGACGTTCCCGTTGTTTAAAAGCTGTGGCACCGAGATTTCGACTGAAAGCATTTCAATTCCGGGTTCAGCTTCAGAAAGGGGGGTGCTTTTCGCCGCTCCGGACTGCTGCGGGGAGCGGTGCCCGGCGGAATCTTTCCGCCGGGTCAGAGGAACCAAGACCAGAATTCTGACGAGGTGATCTTCATGTGCGCAATGCCGGTACGGAAAGAGGCGACTCTTCCTCTTGCACGGTACGATAAAGAAACGCTGAAGTTTTTCTATGAGACCATGGTGAAGATCCGCAATTTCGAGCTCACCGTGGAGAAATTTTTCTTTGACGGAGAAATCCCCGGGTTCGTCCACCTGTACATCGGCGAGGAAGCCACCGCCACGGGCGTCATGGCGAACCTGAGAAAGACCGACTATATCCAGAGCACCCACAGGGGGCACGGCCATACCATCGCCAAAGGCGCCGACCTGAAGCACATGATGGCCGAGCTGTTCGGAAAGAGCACCGGCAGCTGCAAGGGCAAGGGCGGCTCCATGCACATCGCCGACTTCAGCGTGGGCATGCTGGGCGCCAACGGCATCGTGGGCGGCGGCTTCACCATGGCCACCGGCGCGGCGCTGGCCCAGAAGATGCAGAAGACCGACGGAGTCTCCGTGGCCTTCTTCGGCGACGGCGCCTCCAACAGGGGAACCTTCCACGAGGCGGCCAACATGGCCGCGGCCTGGAACCTGCCCGTGATCTTCCTCTGCGAGAACAACCAGTGGGCCTCCACCACCCCCTACCGGACCACCACATCGGTGGACGACATCGCCGACCGGGCCCAGGGCTACGGCATGCCCGGCGTGATCGTGGACGGCAACGACGTGTTCGCCGTGTACGAAGCGGCGAAGGATCTCATCGAGCGGGCCCGCAGGGGAGAGGGGCCGGCGATCCTGGAGTGCAAGACCTATCGGATCAAGGGCCATTTCGTGGGTGACCCCGAGATGTACCGTACCAAGGAAGAGGTCCAGAAGGTTCTTGAAGAGACGGACCCCATCCCCCGGTTCGAGGCCAAGGTCCTCAAGGCCAAGGCCATGACGAAGAAAGAGCTCGAGGCCATCAGGACCAGGGTTGAGAAGGAACTGGCCGAGGCGCTGGAGTTTGCGCGCACCTCTCCGGAACCTGAAGTTTCTGCCCTGTACGAAGGGCTCTACGTGTAAGGCGGTGGACAGAATGAAGACAATCACATTTTCCCAGGCGACCCTTGAAGCCATGCAGGAGGAGATGGCCCGGGACGAACGGGTGTTCGTCATGGGCGAGGACATCGCCCGCCAGGGCGGAATTTTCGGCCAGTTCAAGGGACTTCCCGCCCAGTTCGGCACTGAACGGGTCATGGACACCCCCATCAGCGAGACGGCCATCGTCGGAGCCTGCGTCGGTGCCGCCCTCGCGGGAATGCGTCCCGTGGCGGACATGCACTTCGCCGACTTCGCCGGGGTCTGCTTCGATGAGATTTACAACCAGATGGCCAAGATCTACTACATGTTCGGCGGCCAGAAGCCCGTCTCCATGGTGCTCCGGGCTCCCGACGGCCTCGTGAACCAGGCCGCGGCCCAGCACTCCCAGTCTCTTGAAGCCTTTTTCTGCCACATCCCCGGCCTGAAGGTGGTCATTCCCTCAAACCCGGCGGACGCCAAGGGACTCCTGAAGGCAGCCATCCGCGACGATAATCCCGTCATCTATTTCGAGCACAAGGCTCTTTTCTCCATGAAGGGTGAAGTTCCCGAGGAGGAGTATCTCACCCCCATCGGCAAGGCAAAGGTGGTCCGGGAAGGCAAAGACGTCACCCTCGTGTCCTACTCCATGACCATGAACCTCTCCGTCAAGGCCGCCGACATGCTTGAAAAAGAGGGGATCAGCGTGGAGCTCATCGACCTGAGGACCATCTCCCCCATCGACAGGGAGACGATCCTCAATTCCGTGGCCAAGACGTCCCGGCTCGCCATCGCCCACGAAGCGGTGAAGCAGGGCGGCGTGGGCGCCGAAATTTCCGCCATCGTCGCCGAAGAGGCCATCGACTGCCTCGACGCCCCCATCGTCCGGGTCGGGGCCCCCTTCACACCGGTGCCCTTTGCCCGCCCGCTGGAGCAGGCCTACCGCATCACCCCCGACAAGATTGCCGCGGCGGTCCGGGGAATGATGTAGGGAGGGGAAACGAACGTGTCCGCTGAAAGAGTTTCCTCTGCCAGGGGCGGAATCTCGGCGACGGTTCTCGGGAGGATCGCCCCGGGAGAGGATCTATTTGCCGCCGTCAGGGAAATCTGTGCCCGCCACGGCATCCGGTCCGGCCACATCGCCACCATGATAGGCAGTCTCCGTTCGGCGGACGTGGTCTGCGTGACCCCGGACCCCGAAACCCCGGGGAGGGCGGTCTACCTTGAACCGCTCCGCATGGAGGGCTGCATAGAACTGATCACCGTTGCGGGCATTATCGGGGAGGACGACAGGGGAGAACTCTCCGTCCACCTTCACGGGGTCCTCGCGGGAAGCGACATGAAACCCGTGGCGGGCCATCTCGCCGACAGGGGAGAAAACCTGGTGCTCGCCACTGCGGAAGTGGTCATCAACGGCTTTTCGGGAGCGGGTTTTGTCCGTTCCCCTGACGAAGAAACAGGATTCGTGCTGTTCAAGGTCCGCCCCGCCGGTCCCTGAACGGGCCGGGCGGGGGTCATCCTGTTGCAGCGGGAGGTGATGGGTCCCCTAGGGCGAACAGGCACCACAACGCGCTGTAGGCAAAAGAAGGTTTCCTAACACATACTCAGGAGGTTGAGGGAATGAAAAAGATCGTTGCACTGCTTATCGCTGTTGCAGTTCTGTGTTCCGTGTCCGTGCCGGCGTTTGCCGCCTACAAGGACGAGTACAAGCTCGACATCGTGCCGAGCCTGACCACCGCATGGGGAATGGGCGCCCAGTACTTCGCCGACCTCGTGAAGGAAAGAAGCGGCGGCAAGATCAACATCAAGGTCTATCCCGGATCCCAGCTCACCACCGGAAAGCAGACCAACGCTTTCCTTCTCGTCCGGAACGGCACCATCGACTTCGCCGTCCAGTCCTCCATCAACTACTCGCCCCAGCTCGTCGAGCTGAACCTCTTCGCCCTTCCCTTCTTCATCGCCAACCAGCCCGACCGGTATGCCGCCCTTGACGCCATCAAGGCAGGAAAAGCCGGAGAAATGGTCATCAAGGCCATCGAAGACAAGGGCGTGAAGTTCCTTGGCTTCGGCGAGAACGGATTCCGTGAGCTCACCAACTCCAGGAAAGCCATCAGAACCCCTGACGATCTTGCCGGCATGAAGATCCGGGTCGTCGGCAGCCCCCTGTTCCTCGACACCTTCAGGGCTCTCGGCGCCAACCCCGTGAACATGAACTGGAGCGACACCATGGCAGCCATCCAGCAGGGCGTGGTTGACGGACAGGAGAACCCCATCAGCACCTTCTACCCCGTGAAGATGCACGACTACCACAAGTTCATGACCGACTGGCATTACGTGGTCGATCCCACCCTCTACGTGGTCAACCCCGCTGTCTGGGCCTCCTTCTCCGCCGAGGACCAGAAGATGATCCAGGAAGCCGCCGTGGAAGCGGGCAAGTACATGATCGCCCTCGCCCGCATCGGCCTCGACGACGGCACTGCCCAGAAGTACCTCGAGAGCATCGGCAAGGTTCCCGAGATCACCGACTGGTACGGCACCCTGAAGAGCGTGGGCATGGATGTGGCCATCCTTACCCCCGAGGAGATGAAGGCCTTCGCCGACAAGACCGCTCCCGTGCTTGAAGCATGGAAGTCCAAGGTGGGCGATGAACTCGTCAAAGCCGCCGAGGCAGATATGGCCTCCGTGGTCAAGAAGTAAGCGGAAGCAGATGAGACTTCCGGGGGGAGGTTTCCTCCCCCCGGGTCCCCGCGGGGGCTTTCTCTTCTCCTTTCAGGAGAAATGGGGAATTCTCCTTGTCTTTTCTTCAGAAGGGATTGTCCGATATGGCCAAGAAAATTTTCGATCATTTTGAAGAGATTCTCGGATCGCTGATCCTCATGGTGATGGCTGTGATCACCTTCGCCAATGTCGTCACCCGCTACTTTATCTTCCGTGCCCTCGCCTTTACGGAGGAGGTCACCATCAACCTCTTCGTCTGGCTCGTCATGCTGGGCACGGCCATCGCCTTCAAAAAGGGAACGAACCTCAGCATGACCTTCATCTACGACCTTCTTCCCCGAAAGGGAAAAAAACTGTGCTTCTTCATCGGAACAGCCATGTCGCTCGTATTCTTCGGCCTCCTTGCCTATCTTGGATATCTCGAGGTCATGGATGAGATCGACCTCGGCGTGACCACCGAATCCCTGGCGATTCCCGTGTATTACTACACCATTGCCCTGCCGGTCTTTTCCGTCCTTATTTTTGTGCGCATCGTGCAGGCGGCTCTTGCGACCATCCGCAGGAACGAATTTTAGGAGGGACGAGAGATGGAGTCTTTGATCCGCGAACCCGCATTCTGGACGATCGTCCTTTTCATCCTGCCGCTCCTGCTCAGGGTTCCCATCGCGGTGGCCCTCGGCATGGGAACCATTTTCGTTGTCTGGAACTGGAACATGGGGTACCAGATGCTGTCCTACAGCTTTTTCGCCGGCATCGCGAAATTTCCCCTCCTGGCGATACCCTTCTTCATCCTCGCCGGGGTCATCATGGAAAAAGTCGGCATCGCCGAACGGATCATCAACCTCATCAAGCAGCTCGTGGGTGACATGACCGGCGGCCTTGCCGTGGCAACAGTCATAGTGGCTGCCTTCTGGGGCGCCGTGAGCGGCTCGGGTCCCGCGACGGTGGCGGCTCTCGGCCTCATCCTTATTCCCGGCATGGCCGAGGCGGGATACGACAAGGCCTTCGCTGCCGCCACGGTCTCCGTGGCTTCGGGGCTGGCCATCATCATTCCCCCGAGCATTTCCTTCATCGTCTACGGCGACATCATGCAGCAGTCGGTAGGAACCCTCTTCGCGGCGGGCGTCATTCCGGGCATCGTGGTGGCGTGCTGTCTCTGCGTGGCGGTCTACCTTGTCAGCAGGAAGCGGGGCTACCGGGGCGAGCCCAGAGGAAGCGCATCCGTGGTACTGAAGTCTCTCAGGGACGCCTTCTGGGGCCTGTTTACACCCGTCATCATTCTCGGCGGCATCTACGGCGGCATCTTCACTCCCACCGAGGCCGCGGCTGTGGCGGTCTTTTACGGCCTCTTCGTCGGCGTGTTCATATACCGGACGCTCACCTTCCGGGTGCTCTACGAGATCCTTGCCGAGACCGTGGCGGGAACCTCGGTGGTCATGATCGTGGTCACCTGCGCAGGCCTCTATTCATGGCTCGGCGCCACGGTGGGACTCATCGACAAGGTGGCGGCCGTACTGCTCGGCATCTCGGAGAATCCCGCGGTCATCCTCCTGATGATCAACATCATCCTTCTTTTCGCCGGCATGCTCCTCGACGCCATTTCCATCGCCTATGTCTTCCTGCCCATCCTGGCCCCCATCATTGTGATCTTCGGGTGGGATCCCATCTGGTTCGGCGTCATGATGACCATCAACATGGCCATCGGGCAGGTGACGCCCCCCGTGGCGGTCAACCTCTTCGTGGGTGCCCGGATCAGCGGCCTGACCATGGAGCAGATCAGCAGGCCCGCGGTTCCCATGCTCATCGCGTCTGTAATCGCACTCGTCATCATCACCGCGTTCCCGGGGATCACGCTCTTCCTTCCCAGGCTCATGGGGATGATGTAGGCAGTATGTTCGTACACAGCGTTCCGATCTGCGCGCTTTAGCGCCGTTCTCCAGAAGGAGGGTTCAACAATGGCAACACCGGTAACCATGCCCAAGCTCGGGCTGACCATGAACACGGGGGTGATCTCCCGGTGGAACAAAAAGGAAGGGGAATCCGTCGCGAAGGGCGAGATCCTTATGGTGGTCGCCACGGACAAGCTGACTTTCGATGTGGAGTCCCCTGAAGCTGGTACCCTGCTGCGGATCGTCGTCCCTGAAGGAAAGGACGTCCCCGTGGGGGAAGTTCTCGCCTATCTCGGACAGGCCGGTGAGGCCGTTTCCGGAGTCGCGGCTCCTGAAGCGGCAGGAACCGCCCCTGCGGCGCCAACGTCTGTCGCTTCGGCGGAGAAGGCTTCTTCCCGCAGCGCCGCCCTGCCCGCAGGACTGAGGGCCACACCCCTGGCCCGGAAAATCGCCAGGGAAGAGGGCATCGATCTTTCGGCTGTTGCCGGCTCGGGGCCGGAGGGAAGAATTGTCCGGAAGGACGTGGAAGCTTTCGCAGCTTCCGCCCCGGAGAGCAGAAAGATCAAGACCAGCCCGGCGGCCGCGAAAGCCGCTGCGGATCTCGGCGTGGACGTTTCCTCCATAGCCGCGGACGGACGGGTCATGAAAGCCGACGTCCTGAAGGCCGCATCTCCTGCTTCCGTCAAGGCTGCTCCCAAGGATGTCCGCCTTCCCCTGACACCCATGCGGAAGGTCATCGCTGAGCGCATGAGCCTGAGCAAGGCCACCATCCCCTCCGTGGCCTACGATATGGATGTGGATTTCACAGCCCTCGCCGAATTCCGGGCGAAGGTGAAGGCCGAAGGAGCAAAGCGGGGTGTCAAAATCTCCTACAACCATATCCTCATGAAGATCTGCGCGGCGGCAGTGAAGGACGTCCCCCTGGCGAACTCCTCCTTTGACGGAGACACCATCGTTCTTCACGGAAACGTGAACATCGGCCTTGCCGTGGCGGTGGACGGAGGGCTTCTCGTTCCCAACGTGAAGGCGGTGCAGGAGAAGAGCCTCCTCGAGGTGGCCGAAGAGACCGAACGGCTCGTGGATCAGGCGAGGTCCGGAAAGCTGGCCCTGGAAGACATGCAGGGCGGAACCTTCACCATTACGAATCTCGGAATGTTCGGGACGAAAAGCTTCACCCCCATCGTCAACCCGCCGGAGGCGTGCATCCTCGGCGTGAACACCATCACTGAAAAGCCCGTGGCGGTGGACGGGGCAGTGGTCATCCGGCCCATGTCCGTGCTCTCCCTGGTGGCTGACCACAGGATCCTCGACGGTGCCGAAGCCGCCCGGTTCCTCGCCAGGGTCAGGGAACTGGCGGAAAACCCCTGGCTTCTTCTTCTGTAGGCCGGGAGGACGAAATGCGGATTGCCCGGCGGGAGATATAGCGTCCCGCCGGGTTTTTTTATTGAACAGAACGGGAGGTTTTTAGAAATGGCTGTTGTGACGATGCCCAAGCTGGGCCTGACGATGAACGAAGGGACGGTCTCCCGGTGGAACAAAAAGGTTGGGGACCGGGTGGAGAAGGGGGAAATCCTTCTCGTGGTGGCGACGGACAAGCTGACCTTTGAGGTGGAGGCCAACGAATCCGGCGTGCTGTCCGAGATACTGGTCAGGGAAGGGAACGCCGCCGCCGTGTCGGCTCCCATAGCCCGGATCGGCGAAGGGGAGACGGGAGATGTTCCGGTGACCGATCCCCACTCTCCCGATGAGGAAAAAACACTTCCGAAGGCCGTTCCGGCCGCTGCACAGGCTGCCCCCGCCGGCACGAAGAGGGTGGCGGTCATCGGCGGCGGTCCTGGAGGGTATGTGGCGGCCATCCGGGCGGCCCAGCTCGGTGCCGAGGTCACCCTCATCGAAAAAGGCGCCCTCGGCGGCGTGTGCCTCAACGTGGGGTGCATTCCCACCAAGGTGCTCCTCCATACGGCGGAAGCCTACACAGCGGCGAAGGAAGGAGCCCTCATAGGGCTCCGGGCGGAGAACGTCTCCGTGGACTGGAGCGGTCTCATGGCGCGAAAGAAGGCCGTGGTGGAAACCCTTGTAGGCGGCGTGGGCACCCTCATGGCGAGCAACGGGATCACCGTCCTCCGGGGAACGGCCTCCTTCGCCTCCGCCAAAGAGATCGACGTGGCCCTCAACGATGGCGGGAAGATGACGGTCAGGGCGGACGCAGTCATTGTCGCCACCGGTTCCGAACCTGCGGTTCCCCCCATTCCGGGCTTCGACCTGGAGGGGGTCATCACGAGCACCGAAGCCCTCTCCCTCGACGGTCTGCCGGAATCGGTGGTCCTCGTGGGCGGCGGCGTCATCGGCATGGAATTCGCCTCCATCTTTTCCACCTTCGGGGTGAAGGTCACCGTGGTGGAGATGCTCCCCGAGATTCTTCCCATGATCGACGGCGAGATAGTTTCGATCCTGAAAGGGGTCCTTTTGAGGAAGGGCGTTGTCTTCCACACCTCCTCGAAGGTCACCGCCGTGGAAAAGAAGGGAAAAAAACTGGCTGTCTCAGTGGAGACCCCCGAAGGCAAGACGGTCCTTGAGGCGCAGAAGGTGCTCGTTTCCGTGGGCCGGCGGCCCGTGACGAAGGGGCTCGGACTGGAGGCGTTGGGCGTCGCCGTGGAGCGGGGACGGATACAGACGGACAAGAAAATGGAGACGGCCGTTAAGGGCGTGTATGCCATAGGGGACTGCGCTTCGCCCATCATGCTGGCCCACGTGGCCTCCCGGGAGGGAGAGGTGGCGGCGGAGAACATTATGGGGCACGGGGTGGAAATGGATTACAAGACCGTCCCGAGTGCAGTCTACACCGCTCCGGAAATCGCTTCCGTGGGACTTTCCGAGAAGGAGGCCCTGGAGAAGGGATTCCGGGTGAAGGTCGGCCGGTTCCCCCTCATGGCCAACGGAAAGAGCCTCATCATGAACGAGACCGACGGCATGGTGAAGTACGTGGTGGACGAAAAATACGACGAGATCCTCGGGGTGCACCTCATCGGGCCCAGGGCCACGGACCTCATCGTGGAGGGAGCCCTGGCACTCCGTCTCGAGGCCACCGTGGAGGAAATCCTGACCACAGTCCACGCCCACCCCACCGTGGGGGAGGCCCTGCTCGAAGGGGCCATGGCGGTCCGGGGGCAGGCCCTGTCGCTGCCGAAAAAGGCATAAGCCGCTGGGGCGGCCCGTCAGGGGCCGCCCCAGTTCTCAAAATCTGCCCGCAGTTTTTCGCCTTACCCGAAAAGAAAGGCCAGGAATTCCTCCAGGTCCGCTCCCCGGAAGAACCGGTCAAGCTGAACGGCGGAAAGGCGCTCCCGGAGGTCCTCCTTCCGGAACGGACAGCCTGCCAGAAGTGTTTCCAGCTCCTCCCGGTTTTCCACCCCGAAAAAGTCGCCGAAGAACCGTGCTTCGGCTAGAATTCCGTCCTTCACGTTCAGCAGCGCCTCCACCTTCCCCCAGGGGAAGCGGCGGACCTTCCTCTCGGTGTACTCCGGGGACTCTCCCCAGTTCCATTCCCAGGTGGCGTACTTCGTATCCCTGAGCGTTCCGACGGCCCCTATCTCGTCCGGGGAGAGGGGGCGCTGTTCCGTTCCCGACAGGGAGTCCCGGAGGGCGGCGATGAACTCCGCCATGGAGAGTTTCACCGGGAGATGGGGGAGGATGTTGGTCACGCGGCTCCTCACGGACTTGAACCCCTTGGAGGTGAACTTCTCCTCGTCCACGGCGAGGGCCTGACCGAGAACTGAAAGGTCCGAGTCGAAGAGGAGAGTTCCGTGGTGGAGGAGCCGCCGTTTGTCCATGTGCTGGGCGCTCCCCGAAAACTTCTGCCCGTCGATGGCCAGGTCGTTCCTGCTGTTGAACTCGGCCGTCACGCCGAGTTTTTCCAGGGCCCGAACCACGGGCATGGCGTGCCGGGCGAAGTCGAAGGGGGTGCCTTCGTCGTTGGGGACGATGAAGGTGTAATTCAGGTTTCCCAGGTCGTGGTAGACCGCCCCTCCGCCGGAGATCCTCCGGACGACCCGGATTCCCCGCTCCTCCACGAAGGCCCGGTTCACCTCCTGGGCGGTGTTCTGGAACCGCCCCACGATGATGGAAGGTTCGTTCTGCCAGAGCAGGAAGTAGCCGGGGTGTCCCCCGTCCACGGTCCGGTAGAGGTGCTCCTCCATGGCCAGGTTGAATGCGGGGTCGTGGCTCTGCCCCTCGATGTAGTACATTCGATTCTCTCCTCTCGTCCATTCCTATTTTCCAGCATGGAAGCTGAGGGAGGGTTGCCGGGCACAGCGCCCGGGGCAGGAAACCGACAGGGATGTCGGTTTCAGGCGCAGTTGTCACGGATGACAATGTGCGCCGTCGGCCCAAGCGAGCACCGGTAACGCTCCCCGCAGCCCGGTGGTTCTGATGAAAAAACCTCTTGCCAGAAAGGCCGGCAGGCTTCATTATACAAAATATCCTGCAATGGAGGTGGTGCCGAAATGCTTGATTCCCTTGAAATCCTCACGCTGGTGGAGGATTCCGTGCCCATGCACGGTCCCTTCGTCGCCGAACACGGCCTGTCCTTCCTTCTGACCGGAAAGAAGAACGGCACAATCGTCCGGGGGCTTCTGGACGTGGGGCAGAGCCCCGAGGTGCTCTCCCACAACATGAAGGGCCTCGGGATCCGCCCCGAATCCATCGATTTCCTCGTCCTCTCCCACTGCCATTACGACCATACCGGCGGTGTGGCGAAGTTCGTCGCCTCCACCGGAAAGGCCAATTTTCCCGTGGTGGCCCACCCGGCCCTGTTCCGCCCCCATTTCAAGGCGGATCCCGTCCTGTCCTCCAAGGGGATCCAGACCGGTGACGAGCGGGAAGCCATCGAGAAGGCCGGAGGCCGGCTGTTTCTCTCCTCCGACCCCTTTCCCCTGGCCGATGGCCTGGCCACTACGGGGCAGATTCCCCGGGTGACCGGCTATGAAGGTCCCGGAAAGGCCTTTCTCACCCTGGAGGACGGCAGGGTGGCCCCTGACTCCCTTCCCGACGACATGGGCATCACCGCCAGGGTGAAAGGAAAGGGAGTGGTGGTGGTGGCGGGCTGCAGCCACTCGGGGATCGTGAACATACTCAAAAGGGTCCGGGAGCTGTACCCCAGCGAGCCCGTGGAAGGCGTCGCGGGGGGGCTTCACCTGGTCAACGGATCCGAAGAGAAGATGGGGAAGACCCTGGAGGGCATCCGGGAGATCGGGCCGAAATGGATCGCCGCGGGGCACTGCACGGGATTCCCCATGCAGGTCAAACTCTTCCAGGCCTTCGGGACGGCCTTCTCTCCCCTGTGCGTGGGAAAGAAATTCGTCGTCGAAGGAGCATAGAGAAGGAAGACCGCCTCTTTCAGTTATTTCCCGCTTTCAGACCGGTGCGGGGGACTGCCTGGCGGCCCTTCCTCCTCACCGGAATGTCCGGGCTGTCAGGCCAGCCCCAGGAGCCTTTCCTCCCGCTCCCTGCACCCTGATGCGGCGGCGAGCCTGGCAGCGTACGCCAGCCGCTCCGAAGTGAACCGATCTCCCAGGGGCGCCGGCAGAGGGTAGGGCTGCCTCCGGGGAGGCATAAACGGGGTGGACGCTGCCCGGAAGCTGACCTGGTCAGGCTGGGCGTTCCAGACCCTGCTGAAGATGCCGTAGAGCTCGAAACAGTCGCTGAGGCCGAAGTGGGCCAGGGGAGGTCCCAGCAGTTCCTCTGCGTCCTCCGTGGCACCCGTGGGGGAGATGCCGTCCTTCACCCGGGCGGAAGCCTCCCCGAGCTTCGGCCACTTCCAGCGGCCTCCCCGCTCCGGGCTTCCCGGAATCCGGCAGAATTCGGTGAGTCCCCTCATGGAGCACCACCATTTCCTTCCCCGGACCGCCTCGGGGGGAAGAAAGGAAATATCGAAGGACAGGTTGTGGACCACGATCCCCTCGGGGTTCCAGCCGTCCCAGAAGGCGGCCAGGCTTGTCCAGTCCTCCAGGAAATGGGGCCCGTACTCCTCCTCCCGCCGGAAATGGCCGATCCTGCCCGGAGTGAGCCCGTGAACCGATTCCGTCCGGGGGTCGGGGCGCTCCTCGGAGTAATAGAACCGGTTGAAAAAATCCAGGATCCGTCCGTCCCCCGTGAAGACGATGGACGACGCGGAAACGGCGGATGCAGCCCGAAAGCCGTTGGTCTCAAGGTCGAAGACGGCGAACCTCCTGTCGGATGCCATGGCGGATCCTCTCCTTGTGCAAAGCAGAATACCAGCCTCCCCCATGGTTCGCGGCGAGGCGGACCGGACTCTCCCGGCAGAGAGAGAAAGGAATGACGATGATGTTCCATGAACCTTTTGATGAACTGCGGCGGAGAACCTCCGCCTGCACGGAATGTCCCCTCTCGGAGAAGCGCTCCAGGGCCGTTTTCGGCGAAGGGCCGGAAACGGCGGAGGTAATGCTGGTGGGCGAAGCTCCCGGCGCCACGGAGGACGAAACGGGCCGGCCGTTCTCCGGACGGTCGGGAAAGCTCCTTACCTCCCTTCTTGAGGGGGAGGGGCTGTCCCGGGAGAAGATCTTCATCACCAACATGGTGAAATGCCGTCCTCCCGAAAACCGCCTTCCCGCCAGGGATGAGCTGGCTGCCTGCAGGCCCTTCCTGGCCGCCCAGGTCGCCCGGCTCCGGCCCCGGCTTCTCCTTTCCGTGGGCAATGTGCCGACACGGGCGTTTCTCTCCACCAGGGAGGGAATCAGCACGCTCCGGGGCAGGTTCCATATCTGCCTGTGGGAGGGGATTCCCCTGACGGTGCGTCCGCTCTTTCATCCCAGCTACCTCCTCAGAAACAGGAGCTTTGCGGAGGGCACGCCGGGACACAACACGGTGCAGGATATCCGGGAGATCCTTCGCTTTCTCGGCGACGCTATCCCCTGATTCTGACCTCGTCCGCGAAAAGGAGGACCCTTTCCCTGAAGGCTTCCGCAAACCACACCGGCAGGGGAGGCTTTTCGGCGAAGGCCGGATCGAGGGTGAGCCCCGGGCGGAAGCGCTGCAGTACGTAGAGGGGGGCACCCCGGAACAGGTCTCCGATTCCCGGGGCGTCCTCCAGCCCGTGGATGCCCGGCACCAGGGTGGTCCGGAACTCGAAGGGGATTTTCGACCGGAGCAGGAGGGAGATGCTTTTTTCCACCAGGGAAAGATCTCCGTCCCAGCCGGAGGCAAGGGAATATTTCTCCCGGGGGGCCTTTATGTCCATGGCCACGTAGTCTGCCAGGCCCCGGCCCAGCACCTCCTCCAGCACGTCAGGCCGGGCTCCGTTCGTGTCAAGCTTGACCTTCAGGCCGAGGGAACGCAGCTCCCCGAGGAAGGGAACGAGTCCCTCCTGGATTGACGGCTCGCCGCCGGTGATGCAGACACCGTCGAGGAAGTTCTTCCGCCTCTCCAGATCCCCGATAATTTCATCTGGTTCGAAGGACTCACCTCCCGTTCCCGGCAGGACCAGCCCGGGGTTGTGGCAGAAAGGGCAGCGGAAGGGGCAGCCTTTCAGGAAGATAACTGCGGCCGCCGCCCCGGGGTAGTCAAGAAAGCCGGTCGGGATATACCCTCCGATGGAGACTGTTTCCATGGCGATTCCCCTCCTTTGCGGCTCCATGATATCACCCCTTCGGGAAGAGAGAAATCTCCGCAGGAAAGAAAAGGTATTATAATATAATGTTACAGGCCGCAGCATCGGCCGGAACTGTCGCCCCCGCAGACAGCGGGGGGCAGGGAAAAATTGGGAGGAGAAACGGCAATGCGGCATCCATTCGGCCCCTTTTCGGGCAGAGGCGGCACCGCCGGGCAGACAGCGGCGGGAGGAGAAGAGAAAGCCCAGGGAAGCCCCGGAAGAGGCGCTGCCGGGACCCTCTCCCTTCTGTTTTCCTGTGCGGCGGTCCTGTATCTCCTTTTCCACCCGTACCCCAGCCTCACCCCGTCCCGGGCGCTGGAGATCACCAAAAACTCCAGGGACCTCTCCCCCCTTCTGAGCAACGAGGAGTTCATCAACGCCTACGAGGATGCGGCCAACGCCCGGGAAACCGTGGGGTGGCTCGTGGACAGGACCCGGGAGGGCGGTTTCCTCGTGTCGTACATCTATCTCGACGGGAAGGGCGATTTCAAGGGCTGGTTCTTTGAGGTTCCCGCAGGGAGCGGTGAGGCCAGGAGGGTCACCCGGTCCATGGGGGAGCATTATGTCGCTCTGATCGACGACCGCTTCGAGAGAAGCACCCCGGCCGTTTCCGAAAGGGACAGGGTCACCCGCTGGGTGAAGGAGGCGAAAGCCCTGTCAGGCGGCGGTACAGTTCTGGAAGAGATTTCCAGGGAACTCGGCAGGACGGGGGTCAGGAAGGACTACGGATGGATGGCCCGCCCTCTCGGCAACGGAAAATGGCTGGTGGGCTTCGTGTACGAGCCCGAGGGGGCCGGAGCGGGAGAAAAGAGGGGATGGGTGTTTCACGTCAACTCCCGGGCTTCCTCTCTCCTTTCCGGAGGCGGACTTCCCCTGGGGGCGGGATCGGTGGAAGACCTTCTCCGGCTTTTCGGTACCCCTGGAGACGCTCCTCTGCCCAAAGTTCCTGTCCCTGCGGACGAAACGGACTTCATCCCCCTCGGGGTCTTTATGGAGTCCACCCTTACGCGGTTCGGCGGCAGCCCTTCCGAAGCGAGGCTGCGGTTCGGCGAGCCGGGAGCGGTGAGGAGGAGAAATGTGGCGCAGCCTTCTGATCCCCCGGGAGGCAGGCCTGTGCTCACCATGATGTGGCCGGGGCTTTCCCTGGATTTTTCCGGAAGTTCGGGCGCCGAACGGCTGGTGTCCGCTGCGGTGAAGACGGGAAGCCACCCCTTCGGACCGGATCCGGGTATCCGGGTTGGGGATCTCTTCTCCAGGGTGTCTGACCTGCTGGGAGAGCCGAGTGACAGAAATTCCAGGTCGGTGGTCTATTCCGGCCGGGACGTTCCCTTCTGCCTGGTCTTCGACCTGAGGAAGGACGGCCGGATCGCCGGAATGTCCTTCTCCGTGCCGGCGGAATGAACCGCTGCCGGGGTATTTCAAGGAGGTTTTCATGTCCCTGATATTGAAGCTGCTGCTGAAGGCGGCGCCGTTGCTTCTTTTTCTTCTTGTTTCCCGGGCGGTGCGGGAGATGTTCCGGACGCAGCAGGGAGCCGGAAGAGCCTATGACCGCCCGCCCGAAGGAGACCGGCAGGGAGCAGCCGGACCCCGCAGGGCGGGGCGGAGGGATCCCTATGCCGTCCTGGGATGTCCTCCCTCGTCCTCGGAAGGGGAGATAAAAAAGCGGTACCGGGAGCTGCTCGGGAAATATCACCCCGACAAATTCATCGGCCAGGATCTCGATGCCGACTTCGTGGAGCTCGCCTCGAAAAAATTCCAGGAGATCCAGGAAGCCTACGAGGCAATCCGGTCACGGAGAGGATTCTGATGCTATGGAAGCATCTGAGGTTATTTTTCATAATAATCTTATAAGAGGGCTTCATTTTCGTTTCGTCCAGTGGTACGGCCCGTGGTACAATGACCCCGTCCGGAGACTGCGCCGGACAAAAATATCCGTCCCCTGCCCGAGGGAAAAGGAGAGTCGCCATGTCAACTCTGGAGTTCTATAAGGATCCCGGTAGCTTCTCTTCCATCAAGTCCCAGGCGCGAACCACCATTGAAACCGCCTTTTTCGGAAACAACGTGGTCCCGGTCGCAAATCTCCGGGAAGCCTACGATCTTGCCCGGACAAGCCCCGGAACCGTGGAGCTCACGGGAATGCCGGTGTACCGTCCCGAGGGGCAGGGACTGCCCTCCGGAAGCAACGTCCTGCTGATGAACGACGGCGCCGTGGTGGGCCGGTGCGCCGCCGCACGGAAAATCGTCGGCGAGCCGGGAGTGAACATGGGAGAGCTTGCTCCCCTTCTCCGGGAGGCGGTGTACGGAAGCCGGTTCCGCACCTTCTATTCCGCCGAGGCCTATATCGGCCTCGAAAAGGATTTCATGGTCAAGGCCCATCTCCTTGCGCCGAAGAACCACGAAAACCTGGTGTACAACTGGATGCTGAACTTCCAGTACCTGAACAAAACCTACATGGACATGTACAGGGAATCCCGGTCTCTTCCCGACGGCGACATCTTCATGTTTGCCGACCCCGACTGGACGTCCCCCGAGTATCCTTTCGGGCTCGCCTTTTTCGACCCTGTCCACAACTGCGCCGCCGTCCTGGGCATGCGCTATTTCGGAGAGCTGAAGAAGGGAACCCTCACCCTCGCCTGGGGAACCGCCGTACGGAACGGCTTCGCGTCCTGCCACGGGGGACTGAAGCGGTACAACCTGAAGAGCGGCCGGTCCTTCGTGTCCGCCGTGTTCGGACTGTCGGGATCGGGGAAATCAACCCTCACCCACGCCCGCCACGGCGGCAGGTACGACATCACCGTCCTCCACGACGACGCCTTCATCATCAACGTGAAGGAGAAGTACGCCATCGCCCTTGAGCCTTCCTATTTCGACAAGGTGCAGGACTATCCCATGGGGTGCGAGGACAACAAGTTCATTATCTCCCTGCAGAACTGCGGCGTGACCAGGGGAGAGGACGGGCTGCTCTACCCGGTGACGGAGGACCTGCGGAACGGAAACGGCCGGGCCATCAAGTCGAAGCTCTGGTCGCCGGTCCGGGTGGACCGCATCGACGAGCCCATCAACGCCGTGTTCTGGCTCATGAAGGACCAGTCCCTGCCGCCTGTTCTTCGTCTCAGGGGGCCCGACCTCGCCGCCGTGATGGGGGCCACCCTCGCCACGAAACGGACCACCGCGGAGCGGCTGGCTCCCGGCATAGACCCCAATGCGCTCGTGATCGAGTGCTACGCCAATCCCTTCCGGACCTACCCCCTCGCCCTGGATTACGAACGGTTCAGGACCCTCTTCGTGGACGGGGTGGACTGCTATATCCTCAACACGGGGGATTTCATGGGGAAGAAGGTCACTCCGTCCGACACCCTGGGGATTCTCGAGGCCATCATCGAGGAGAAGGCCCGCTTCGTGCCCTTCGGTCCCTTCAGCGACATGGAGACCATGGAGCTCGAGCGGTTCCCCGTGGATTTTTCGGACGAGAAGTACCGGAGGGAGTTCTTCGCCCGGTTCCGGGACAGGCTGGCTTTCGTGAAGTCAAGGGAGACCGAGAAGGGCGGCATGGACAGGCTTCCTCCGGAAGCGGAGGCGGCGCTGCGGAAGGCCCTGGACGAGATGGGCTACCCGGTGCAGGAGTAATCGGTCAGGACTGCCGCGGGCCGGGGGATTCCCCGGCCCGTGATCTTTCCGGGCGGGCGAAGTACTCTCTCAGCAGGCTGTTCCCCCGAAAAAGCCGCACCCTCGAGATGACCTGCCTCCTGCAGACCCATTCGAAACCTTCCCGTGCCTTTTCTTCCGTGGTCCTGTCCCGTTCCATGAGGGAGGACTCCTTTGCGGCGCCGGGCCATGACCGCCACTCTCCCGACAGGGGCTCCTGGTAGAGGACGAGCCATGAGTAGTCCGACCAGAGCCCCGGAACCCGGTAGCGCCTCCGGCCTTCCCCTTCGGCGTGGATGAGGATGCTCAGTTCGTCCCGGAACCTGGTGGCCGTTCCGCGGTATTCCTTCCCGTCAGCGCGGCCGGTGAAGGAGACGTTTCCGCCGTGGCCGCCGATGCCTGAAGCTTCGCACCACTGCCTGATCTCCTCCAGCAGTCCGTCGAAATCCAGGGGTATCCCCCGGGCTGAGGCGTAAGTTTCCGCGAAGCGCCGCTCAAGGAGAAATTCACCCGGCCGGGGCGCCGGGGCGCAGAAGTCCTGAAGCCGTGCGGGGAAAAGGGGCCGTTTGTTCATGGGGTCTCCTTCGGATAAACGTGCCGGTCCAAAACTGCGGGTATCTTTCTATGGCCGGCGTTTTCTCTAAATCCGCAGCTTTTCCCGGCAGAGGGAGTGTCGCCGGGAAAAGCGCCCGGGCCGGCGGCCCAAGCGAGCACCGGTGACGCTCCCCGCTGCCTGCGGATTTGGATTCTCTGTTTCGGCTTTACTATATTATTCTTTTCTCTATAATCATACTCCTGACGAAAACCACTTCGGAGGTTTCGAGTATGGCACAATCACCAGACAGAACCCACGTCATGGGGACCGATTCCATTCCCCGCCTGATGATCCGGTTTTCGCTGCCGGCCATCGGCGGGATGCTGGCCAACGCCCTGTACAACATCGTGGACCGCATCTTCGTGGGGCGCACCGTGGGCCCGGCGGGGATCGGCGCCATCAGCGTGGCCTTTCCCTTCATGCTGCTGGTCATCGCCTACGGCCTGCTCATAGGTGTGGGGGCGGGAGCCCTGGTGTCCATATCCCTCGGTGAGAAGCGCCGGGCACGGGCGGAGAAGACCATGGGAAACGCCCTCGTTTTCCTCATCGGCGGAAGCGCCGTCATTGCCGTCCTGGGGGGGATGTACAGCGCCCCGGTCCTGGAGCTTTCGGGCGCGAGCCCCACCATGCTGCCCCTATCAAAGGAATATCTCGACATCATCGTCTGGGGCATCCCTTTTTCGACCCTTGCCTTCGGGCTCAACTATTTCATCCGGGCGGAGGGGAATCCCCGCTATGCCATGTACACCCTCTTCGTCGGTGCCTTTGCCAATATCATCCTGGACGGGATCCTCATCCTGGGCCTCGGCATGGGCATCCGCGGGGCGGCGCTGGCCACGGTGGCCTCCCAGGTGCTTTCCCTCGGATGGGCTGCCGCCTATTATATCCGGAAATGGGGAATCCTCCGGTTCCGGAGGAAAAACCTCCGTCCCGACCGGGTAATCGTCGGAAAAATACTGGCCATCGGCGCGGCGCCTTTTCTTACGGAACTGAGCTTCACCTTCGTCATGGCGCTTTTCAACCGCTTTCTTCGCACCTATGGCGGCGACCTCGCCATATCCGCCATGGGGATCTTCTTCAGTCTCGACAGTCTGCTGTTCCTTCCTGTTCTCGGTCTGGCGGAGGGAGTGCAGCCCCTCATCGGGTACAACTACGGAGCGAGGGACTACGGCCGGGTGATCTCCGCCGTGCGGTCCGCCATGCTCCTGGGGCTCGCCTTTTTCGCGGGGAGCTTCCTGCTCATCATGACAGTGCCGGAACCGCTGATCCGCATCTTCAACGACAACGACCCGGCACTGCTGGCTCTGGCCGTCCGGGGGCTGCGGATCGGCTACAGCGGCGTCCTTTTCGCCTCGGTGAGCATCATCGCCTCTCATACCTTCCAGGCTATCGGGAAGCCGAAAAAGGGGATTTTTCTCACTCTCTCCCGGCATTTTCTATTCATCCTCGTCCCACTGTACTTCCTTCCGCCTCTCCTTGGGACAGACGGGGTCTGGCTGGCCATTCCCCTCTCCGACCTGGGAGGAGGGCTCCTGGGAGCCTGGTTCCTGAAGCGGGAGTTCGCCCTCATGAGGCGGGACCAGCAGATTGACGGGATGTCGCCTCCTCCGGGGCCGGCAACACCTCTTTCCGATTCTGTATAATAGCTGGTAGAAACGGAGCCGATGTTGCAAAGGGAGGTTTTTTATGAATAGAAAGCATGAATCCGCAATGGAAAACAGACGGAAGCCTGCCGGAGAGCAGGCCCCGCCGGGAGGCTTCCGGGCATGAAGTCCTCAGGGAAGATCGGGTTTGAAAAGGCCCTTGTGGGTGAGGGCGGAAAAGTCGCATTCCTCTTTTCCTTCGGGATCGCACTCTGCCTTTTCGGCCTTTCCAGGGACTCCTTCCAGGATATCCTGTCAGGCCTGTGGCGGATTCTCATCGAGCCGGACTATCTCATTTCGGACTACATGGACGTGGGAGGCATGGGAGCGGCCTTCGTGAACAGCGGGCTGCTCACCGTGCTGTTTACGTCCATTCTCGTTTTCCTTCGTGTCCATATCAGGGGCATATCCATAGCCGCCGTCTTTACCGTGGCAGGCTTCGCCTTCTTCGGCAAAAATCTGCTGAACGTCTGGTTCATCGTGGCCGGAGTCTGGCTCTACGCAAGAAGCCAGAAAGAGCCGTTCCTCAAGTTCATCTACATCGCCTTCTTCGGCACAGCCCTGGCTCCGCTGGTGAGCCAGCTCATGTTCGGCTTCCATTTTCCTCCCTACCTCAGAATCTTTCTAGGCGCGGCTGCGGGGCTTTCCGCTGGCTTCCTGCTCCCTCCCCTGGCCGCCGCCTTCCTCTCGGTCCACCACGGCTACAATCTCTACAACGTGGGATTCACCGCCGGAATGGTGGGGACTCTCTACGTTTCCGTCTTCCGTTCCCACGGATTCATCACGGCGAGCAGGATAATCTGGTCCACAGGACACAATGGACTGCTGTTCCCCGTCTGCGCCGCCTTTTTCCTTTTCCTCGCCGCGGCGGGACTGCTGCTGGGAGGGGGCAAATCGCCCGGCGCACTGCGGTCTCTGTGGAGACATTCCGGCCGCCTCCTGGCGGACTTCGTGGACATGTTCGACTTTCCCGCCACGCTTATAAACATGGGGCTGACGGGCCTGGCGGCAACCGCCTACCTCTACTTCAGCGGCGGAGACTTTAACGGGCCGACCCTGGGGGGGCTTCTGACCATCGCCGGGTTCAGCGCCATGGGAAAGACTCCCCTCAACATCACGCCCATCCTGCTCGGCGTCATGCTGGGCAGCGTCACGAAAGACTGGAGCCTGACCGATCCGCCGATCCAGCTCGCCGCACTTTTCGGAACCACCCTGGCCCCCATAGCGGGGGAGTTCGGCTGGATTGCCGGCGTTCTGGCGGGGTACATCCATTCTTCGGTGGTGCTGAACGTCGGGGTGCTCCACGCCGGCTTCAACCTGTACAACAACGGCTTCGCCGGGGGCATAGTGGCCGCCATCCTGGTCCCCCTCATCGAGGCCTTCCGAGGGAGGGAGAAGAGATGAGACACGAACGGCTCGTAGTGTCCCGGATCGTGAGCGAGCTCATGAATTTTTTCTTTTCCATGGGGGCCCGGGAGTTCCAGTCCAGGGTCACCCGGAGCGACGAGGGACACGAGATCGTCATCGAGTCGGATTACGCCGGCAGCCAGGGAAGCAAGCTGCGGGAGATGTCCCGGCTCCTCCGGATGCCCCGGGCACGGGAGATGGAGGAATACTCCTGGTCCCTGTCGGGGGACATCAGTACCGGCCAGGAGATCTACCTTGTGGGCATCCTGACCGATACGGTGTCGGTGGATCATGACGAGCAGGCGGGAAAGGTGCGCATCGTCCTTTTCCGGAAGTGGAACTGAGGGCAAGGGGGGGTATCATGGCAAAGACGGAACTCACGCGGGAACTGCTCGAAGCCGCCGTGCTCGGGGCGTCCATCCTCGGCGGAGGGGGAGGGGGCACGGTTGAGGAAGCTCTTGAAGTGGGGGAGACGGCGCTCAAGTTCGGTCCCCTGCACCTGGTTGATCCGGAAGACCTGGAAGCATGGGGAACCATCGTCACCTGTTCCACGGTCACCTGCCCCCACCGGAAGGATCCTTTCATCTCCCCCAGGGCGAGGGTGCGTTCCATAGAGCTTCTGCTGGAGAGCGGCGCCCCCCGGCCATCCGGGCTGATCCCCAACGAGTGCGGCAGTACGGGCATCGTGAACGGCTGGATCGAGGGAGCCATCCTCGGAATCCCCCTGGTGGACGCCCCGTGCAACGGCCGGGCCCATCCCACGCCGGAAATGGGTTCCATGGGGCTCCATCTCGTGGAAGGATACGTGTCCTCCCAGTCCTTCGCCGGCGGAAACCCGGCGAAGGGAGCCTACATCGAGGGCATCCTCCGGGGAGCCGTGGATACGGTGTCCAACATGATCCGCCAGGACGCCTGCGTGGTGGGCGGCATCCTGGCGGTGGCGAGGAACCCTGTGAGCGTCGCCTTCGTCAGGGAGAACGGTGCCCCCGGGGCGGTGAAGCAGGCGATCCGCATCGGGAAGGCCATGAAAGGGGCGGCAGAAAAGGGGCCTGAGGCTGTCATCGCGGCGGCTGCGGAGATGTTGTCCGCCACGGTCATCCGGTGCGGGGAGGTGGAGGCGGTGGACCGGTTCACCGCCGGAGGCATAGATACGGGGACGGCCTTTCTGGGCGGACATGAAGTAACCTTCTGGAAGGAATACATGACCCTCGAAAAGGACGGGGAGCGCCTTGCCACCTTCCCCGATCTCATCACCATCCTCGACGGAGACACCGGGAGGGTCATTCCCAGCGACTGTCTCCAGCCCGGGATGAACGCCGTCCTGTTCACCGCGTCCCGGAGGGAGCTGGTTCTCGGGGGAGGAATGCGCTCCGCCGGACTCTTCGAGCCTGCGGAGAGAATCCTCGGGAAACCCATTCTCCCCTTCCTCGCCATCTGACGGGAAAACCTTTCAGCGGGCGGCCTCCGGGCCGCCTTTTTCCTGTGTACCGCACCGGCGGACACAGGAAACCCATATTGTTGCCCGTGGATAAAAAGTTGGTCTGATATTTGACATAATATAATTTGCGTGGTAATCTTTCTACATGGTGTATTCTGCCCGGACCATGTCCGGGCATACAAAATGGAGGTGTATGAATGGGACTTGAAGACCGGGTTCTGACCGGCGTCCATTTCATGCAGGGAAACTATGCTGCAGTCGAAGGCGCCATTGCCGCGGGATGCGACTTTTTCGCCGGGTATCCCATCACCCCTGCGAACGAAGTCTCCGAGGGCATGGCCAGAAGGCTTCCCGCCGTAGGAGGCGTCTTTTTCCAGGGAGAGGACGAGCTGTGTTCCATCTATGCCATATCCGCCGCTTCCCTTGCCGGGGCGAAGGCCATGACGGCCACCGCAAGCGCCGGATATGACTACATGCAGGAGGGCATCGAGTACGCCGTGGCCGTGGAGGCCCCCATCGTGGTCGTGGACGTGATGCGCTGCCGGGGCGAGAACTTCGCCACCCAGTCGGACATCATGCAGGTCCGGTGGGCCGCCGCAGGCGACCACGAGATGATCGTCCTCGCTCCGTCCACGGTGCAGGAGACCTTCGACTTCACCGTCCGGGCGTTCAATCTCGCCGAAGAGTACCGGACGCCTGTTATCGTGGTGTCCGAAATGTCTCTCGCCCTCATGAGGGAACGCCTGGATATTCCCGAAGCGTCCGCCATTCCAGTGGTGAACAGGAAACGGACCGCCAAGTCCCCTGCGGACTACCTTCCCTTCCATGCCGATTTCGAGTACGGCGTGCCCGATTTCGCCGAGCTCGGCACGGGCTACAGGGTGATCCACTCCATCAATCCCCACGACGAGAGAGGAGACATCGAGTGGGAACCCCACGCCTTCGAGCGTCTCTACAAGAGGATCACGGGCAAGGTCCGGGAGAACCGCACGAAGATTTCCACGGTCCAGCGGTTCGGCCTCGACGATGCCGATATCGCCCTGGTTGCCTTCGGCAGCGAGGTGCGCCCTGCCATCGACGCCATGGAGATGGCCCGGGAGAAAGGGATCAAGGCCGGCGTGATGAAGCTTGACGCCCCGTGGCCCTTCCCCGAGGAGGCGATCCGGGACCTGGCCTCCAACATGGGTGCCGTGGTCACCGTGGAGATGAACATGGGCAAGTATGCCGGAGAGATCGAGCGGGCGGTGTGCGGCAAGTGCCGTACCGCGAGGGCGACGAAGAACCTCGGTACGCCCCACACTCCGGACGAGATTCTTTCCGTCATCGAGGAGGTGCGGGCATGAGCGCTCCCGAACTGCACACAAACGGCAATCCCCTGCTGAAATACATGAGGCAGGACAAACTGCCCCATTTCTTCTGCCCCGGCTGCGGCTGCGGGCAGGTTGTCAGCGCATTTCTCCGGGCCACGGAGTCCCTCGGCCTCGACCTGGGCTCCATGGTGGGCATCGGCGGCGTGGGCTGCACCGCCAGGATCCCGGTGTACATCAACATGGACTGCCTCCACGGAGTCCACGGAAGAACCCTCGCCTGGGCGACGGGAATCAAGCTCCACAAGCCGGACACCAAGGTGGTGGTCTTCGCCGGAGACGGCGACGCCCTCTCCATCGGCGGAAACCATTTCATCCACGCCGCCCGGCGCAATCTCGACGTGACCTTCGTGGTGGTGAACAACTTCAACTTCGCCATGACGGGCGGCCAGGTGGCGCCCATGACTCCGGACGGATCGGTCACCATGACCACCCCCTACGGAAGCAGCGAGCCCCCCTTCGACCTGTGCAGGCTCGCGGCCGCCTCCGGTGCGACCTATGTGGCGCGGACCCTGACCTCCAATCCCGCCCAGATGACGACGTTTATCAAGAATGCCCTGAATCACAAGGGATTCTCCGTGGTGGAGATTCTCTCCCAGTGCCCCACCCATTTCGGCCGGTACGCCCTCGGAAGCGGAAGCCCCAAGGGGCTGGTCGAGTGGATCAAGAGCCACACCGTGCCCGCGTCCGCCGCTGAAAAGATGTCTCCCGAGCAGACGGCGGGGAAATACCTCGTTGGCGAGTTCGTGAACGTGGAGAAGCCGGTGTTTCGGGGAAGCACTGTGTATACCCCGTCGTCCTGCGGCTGCGGCGGGAAGGAGGCATAGGCATGAACGCGAAACAGACAAGCATCCGTTTTTGCGGCTTCGGCGGCCAGGGGATCATCCTGTCCTCCGTCATTCTCGGCGAGGCGGCCGTGACCAAGGAAGGCATCTACGCCGCCCAGTCCCAGTCCTACGGCTCGGAGGCCAGGGGCGGCCAGTGCCAGTCAGAGGTTGTTCTCTCGAAGAACCCCATCGGCACGCCCACCAATGAACGGAACGACATCCTCGTCGCCATGTTCCAGGCGGCCTACATGAGCCACAGGCATGAACTGAAGAAGGGCGGCACCCTGTTCGTGGACAGCGGCCTCGTGCCCGATCTCGGCGAGGTGGATCCCTCCATAACCGTGTGGAAGGTTCCCGCCACGGAGACGGCCATCCGCCTGGGCAGCAAGATGGCGGGCAACATGGTCATGCTCGGCTTCATCCAGGAAAAAACCGGCCTCGTCTCCAGGGACAACCTCCTGGCGGCCATCCAGGAGTCTGTGAAGAAAAAATACGTGGAGATGAACACCGCCGCCTTCGAAGAAGGCATCCGCATGGCGAAAGAGGATACAGGGGCATGAAGCTCTACGAATTCCAGGGAAAGGCCCTGTTCCGCGAAGCGGGCATTCCGGTGCCCCGGGGTGCCGTGGTCACCGCCGCGGACCGCTCGGGGCTCTTCGCCCCCTCTGCCGTGAAGGCCCAGGTCCTCTCCGGGGGGCGGGGAAAAGCGGGAGGTGTTCTGCTCGTCTCCACGCAGGAGGAAGCCGAAAAGGCAGCCGACTCCATCCTCTCCATGGAGCTGAAGGGAGAGCCGGTCCGGGCTCTTCTCGTGGAGGAGAAGATGAACATCCGGGCGGAGTACTACCTCGCCGTCACCTTCGACGGTGAGGCCGGGACGCCCCTGTTCATGGGCAGCGCCTCCGGCGGAATGGATATCGAGTCGGTGGCGGAGCACACGCCGGAAAAGATTCTCAAGCTCCCCGTGGACCCGCTGTGGGGGCTCACCGACTACAAGCTGCGCGCCATGGCCGACTTCCTCGGCTATGAGAACAAAAAGGAGTTCGCCGCCTTCGCCCGGAAGGTCTGGAACCTCTTCAGGGAAAAGAATGCAGTGCTGGTGGAGATCAACCCCCTGGTGGTCACCGACTCGGGCCTTGTGGCCCTCGACTCGAAGATCGAGATCGACGACGACGCCAGGCCTCTGCTGAAGGACCTTTTCGAGAAGAATCTCTCCGAGCAGTCTGCTCTCACCGGAACTGAAGGCGAAGCGGACCACGGCACCATCACCTACGTACCCCTCGAGGGGAACGTGGGCCTCATATCCGACGGCGCAGGCACGGGTATGCTCACCCTCGACCTCATCCGGGATCTCGGAGGCGATGCAGCGGATTTCTGCGAAATGGGCGGCCTGACGAGCCCTGAAGTGATGTACTCCGCCATGGACCAGGTCTTCTCGGACAAGAAGGACATAAAGAGCCTTCTCGTGGTTCTCATCGGCGGCTTCAACCGCATGGACGAAATGGCCGAGGGCATTACGGCCTTCCTTCGGGATCACCCTGTCTCCATTCCGCTGGTGGTGCGGCTCTGCGGCACCATGGAGGAGGAGGGCAAGGCCATCATGAAAGAGGCGGGCCTTCCCGTCTATGACGATCTTCGAACCGCCGTCGCCGACGCCGTGCGGTTCGCCGCGGGAGGGAACTGACATGGCCATACTAGTGGATCGCGATACCCGGGTCATCGTCCAGGGAATCACCGGAAAATCCGGCATTCTCCAGACGAAGTCCCTCATTGATTACGGCACTGCGGTGGTGGCCGGTGTCACCCCGGGAAAGGCCGGCACCTCCGTGGAAGGGGTTCCCGTGTTCAATTCCGTGGAGGACGCGGTGAAGCAGGTGTCCCCCAACGCCGCCATCAGCTTCGTTCCTCCCCTGTTCGCCAAGGATGCGGCCATGGAGGCCATGGAGGCCGGAATCAAACTTCTCGTCCTCACTATGGAAGGAATTCCGAAGCATGACGTGCTGGACATCCTCTCCTACGCCTCCGGCAGGGGAGTGAGGGTCCTCGGCCCCGGAACCGCCGGGGTCATCTCCCCGGGCAAGTGCAAGCTCGGCGCCCATCCCGCCCGTATGTTCACCGAGGGGAAGGTCGGCGTGGTGTCGAAAAGCGGCGCCCTGTCCTACGAAGTGGGAAAAACCCTCACCGACGCCGGCATCGGCCAGTCCACGGTGGTCGCCCTCGGCGGCGGCCCCATCTGGGGAACCACCCAGCGGGACATCGTGAAGCTCTTCAACGAGGATCCCGAGACGGAGATCATCGTCCTCCTCGGCGAGATCGGCGGCGGAACGGAAATCGCCGCCGCGGAATACATCGCCGAATCGGTCCGCAAGCCCGTGGTCTCCCTGATCGTGGGCCGGGCGGCACCGGAGGGTAAATCCCTGGGTCACGCGGGAGCGATCATCCGGGGAAACAAGGGAACTGCGGCGTCGAAAATGGAAGCCCTGGAAAAAGCGGGAGCCTCTTTGGCAACTTCTCCCGCCCAGGTGGTGGAATTAATCCGGAAGCTGGGGTGATGAGATCATGGCTGTGCATGTAAACAAGCGGCTTTGCAAGGGATGCGGCCTGTGCATTTCCGTCTGCCCGAAGAACGTGTACGAAATTTCCTCCGAGACGAACCAGAAGGGGTTCACCGTGGTGGCTGCAGTGCGGGAATCCGACTGCATCAAATGCAAGCGGTGCGAGATAAACTGTCCCGACATGGCGCTCTGGATCGAGGAGTAGAATAAGCGGACGGGAGTCGGGGCGGCGGAAGAAATTCCGGCCGCCCCTGTCCCGTTGAAAATGACCGCCCGAAAAGGGCGTAAGGAGGCGGAAGCAGTACAATGACACGCATTATCGGACTTCAGGACATAAAAACGGCCGCGGGAAGAATCGCCGGCAGGGTGAGGCGGACCCCCATCCTTCGGGGAGACAAGCTCGACGCCCTGTGCGGCGCGGAGGTCTACTTCAAGCCGGAAAATCTCCAGCTTACGGGATCCTTCAAGATCCGGGGAGCCACCAACAAGATCCTCTCCCTCACCGACGAGGAGCGGGCGAAGGGCATCATCGCCTCGTCCTCGGGGAACCATGCCCAGGGCGTGGCCTACGCAGCGAAGATGCTGGGCATCAAGGCCACCCTGGTCCTTCCCGAGAACGCCCCCAAGTCCAAGATCGAGGGAACGAAGGCCCTAGGTGCCGAGGTGGTCCTTTACGGCTTCGACTCCATCCAGCGCTACAAGAAGCTCTACGAGATCAAGGCGGAGAAGGGCTATACCCTCGTCCATTCCTACAACGACCCCGAGCTCATCGCGGGTCAGGGCACCTCGGGCCTTGAGATCATGGAAGACCTTCCCGACGTGGACACCGTGGTGGTGCCCCTCGGCGGCGGCGGACTCCTCGCGGGCGTGGCCGCGGCCATCAAGGAGACCCGGCCCTCCGTGAGGGTCGTCGCCGTTGAGCCCGCCGGGATCCAGCGGTACGCCGAAAGCAGGAAGGCCGGGAAACCCGTGGAAGTTCCCATGGGGGCCACCCTCGCCGACGGCCTCATGATCACCATGACCGGCGAACACAACTATCCTCTCATCGACAAGTACGTGGACGAGATCGTTCCCGCCTCCGACGAGTTCATTTACAAGGCTCTCATGGAGATTGTCTTCAAGAGCAAGCTGCTCGTGGAGCCCTCCGCGACGGTGGGTGTGGCGGCGGCCCTCGAAGGCAGCTTCAAGGTCAGGCCCGGGGAAAAGATCTGCTTCTTCCTCTCCGGCGGCAACATCGACCCTGACAAGCTCGCGTCGTTCATAGCCCACGAAACGGTGTAAAATAGGACGAAACGGCCCGGACATCTCTCCGGGCTTTTCTTTTATGCGAAGGAGGCGGTACGGTGGTATTCGACCTGGTTATTACAAACGGAACCATAGTGACGGGGAGCGGGGTGTTCAAAGGCAGCGTGGCCGTATCTGACGGAACCGTGGCTGCCGTGGCGGCGGCGGGAACGGAACTTCCGGGGAAGAGCACGGTGGACGCCGAAGGGCTCATGGTCCTTCCGGGACTGATAGACGCCCACTCCCACGCCGGCCACGGAGATCCCGACAGGGAGAACTTCACGGCCTACAGCCGGGCGTGTGCCGCCGGGGGAATCACCACCTTCATCGACATGCCCCTCTCCAATCCCTCCACCCTCACGCCGGAGACCCTCCGGGAGAAGATCACCTCCTCCGGCTCGGCCAGCCACGTGGACTACGCCCTTTATGGCGGAGTGGTCCCGGGATACCTTCACCACGTGGAATCTATGGTGAAGGAGGGGGCCGGGGCCTTCAAGTCCTTCACCTGCCGGTGCTCCAACTATCCCATGACGGACGACGGCACCCTTCTGGAAGGCATGACGATTCTCGAAAAAACGGGAGGAATCCTCTCTGTCCACGCCGAGAACGACACCCTCATCCAGAATCTGACGGACCGCCTCGTCGCGGAGGGAAAAAACGGCCCGAGGGCCTTCCTGGATTCCCATCCCCCCTATTCGGAACTCGAGGCGGTGCAGAGGGTATTTTTCCTGGCGAAGCAGGCGCCCCGCTGCCGGGTGCATATCGCCCACATGAGCATACCCGAGGGGATGGAACTCCTCCGCCGCTGCCGGGGCGAGGGGATGGACAACCTTTCCGCTGAGACCTGCCCCCAGTACCTGGGCATGAGCGAGGACGATCTGGAGGCCATCGGCGCCCTGGCGAAGTGCGACCCCCCGGTCCGCACGGCCGAAGCGGTGGAAAGGCTCTGGGGATATGTGCTCGACGGGACGGTGGACATTGTCGCCAGCGACCACTCTCCCCATCCCTTCTCGAGAAAAACGGAGAGGGAGGCGGACTTCTGGACCGTGGCGGAGGGGTGCACGGGCATCCAGACCATGCTCCCCGTGGTGCTCACGGAAGGCCGGAAGAGGGGCCTCTCCTGGGAGCGGCTCGTGCAGCTCATGGCGGAACGGCCTGCGGACCTCTTCGGGCTCAGGGGGCGGAAGGGCCGGATCGCACCGGGCCACGACGGGGATATCGTTCTTCTCGACCCGGAGAGGGAGTGGGTTCTCGAGGCCGGGGACCTGCAGCACCTGGTAAAGCAGAGCCCCTTCACAGGCAGGACATTCCGGGGCAGGGTCGTGAAGACCTTCGTCCGGGGCGAACTTGTCTACGACGACGGCGCACCGGAAAGGATCGTGAACAGGCCGGGGTACGGCCGGTACTGTCCCATGGAGGTCAGACAGTGAAAATCCTGGTGATCAATCCCAACTCCGACAGGGCCTTCACGGAACTCATAGGGGAAGCGGCCCGGAAGGCCGCCTCGCCGGGAACGGACATCCTGTGCGAAAGCGCCCCCGGAGCACCCGCCTTTATCGAGACCTCCAGGGACGAGGTTCTCTGCGCTCCGGGGATGATGGAGCTCGTCAGCCGCCACGGTGATGCGGATGCCTTCGTGATCGCCTGCACCTGCGACCCCAACCTTGACGCGCTCAGAGAGATGGCCGCCGGTCCGGTGGTCGGGGCGGGGGAGAGCTCCATGCTCTTCGCCCTCCTCCTCGGCGCCCGTTTTTCGGTCATCCAGACCACCGAGGGATCGGTGCAGGCAAAGCGGGAACTCGTCCGGAAGTACGGTCTCCAGGACCGGTGCTCGTCCGTGAGGGCCATCCGGGAGCACGGGGAGGAGTCCCTCGAGGAGCGGCTTCTCGAGGCTGCCCGGCTTGCCAGGGACTGCGACGGGGCGGAGGTCATCACCCTGGGATGCGCGGGCCTCGCGGGCCTTGACACGAGGCTGCAGAAGGCCCTGGGCATACCGGTGATCGACGGGATCGCCGCCGGGGTCCGCCTGGTGGGGGCTCTTGCCGCCGGAGGCGCCTTTACCAGCAGGCGGGGAAAATACAAGGGATCGTAAATTTCGAATCTGAAACAGCGGGGAGCGTCCCCGGTGCTCGCTTGGGCCGCCGGCGCACATTGTCTTCCATGACAACTGCGCCTGAAACCGACGTCCCTGACGGTTTCCCGGCCCGGGCGCTGCGCCCGGCGACTCTCCCTCTGTCGAGATGTGTTAATTTCTGACAGACCGGAGGAACGATCATGTTTGACATTCTCATCACCGGAGCGCTGGTTGCCGACGGAACAGGCCGGGAGCTCTTCCGGGCCGACGCCGGCATCGTTGACGGGCGGATCGCCCGCATCGGGGCCGATCTCGGGGAGGCCGCCCGGGTCATCGACGGGACGGGGAAGGTTCTCTCACCCGGATTCATCGACATGCACACCCACATGGACCTGGAGCTGCTCCGGGACAGGAAGCCCGACGCCAAGATCCGCCAGGGAGTCACCACGGATCTCCTGGGTCAGGACGGACTGGGGGCGGCGCCGGTTTCGCCGGCCAACAGGAAACTCCTTGCCGACATCCTCTCGGGACTGAACGGCGTCCTGGAGGACGAACAATGGACCTGGGGCTCCTTCGGGGAGTATCTCAACGCCCTTGAAGCGTGCGGCCTGCCGAACAACGCGGCCGTCCTCCTCAGCCAGGGCCCTGTCCGGATCGAAGCCATGGGCATGGACGAGCGGCCTGCGACGGCACGGGAACTGGACGTCCAGCGTTCCCTCATCAGGGAAGCCATGGAGGAAGGTGCCTTCGGCCTGTCTTCGGGGCTGATCTACCCGCCCTGCCCCTATGCCGGAATGGAAGAGCTGACGGAGCTGAATCGGGAAGTGGCCGCCTTCGACGGAATCTTCGTGGTCCACCAGAGGGACGAGGGATACCATCTTTCCCGCTCCTTCGACGAAATCTGCGAGATTTCCCGCCGCTCGGGGGTCCGGCTTCACGTCTCCCACCTCCAGGCGTACGGAAGGGTCAACTGGCCCATCATGGACGAGGTCCTTGCCAAGGCGGACGCCTTTCTGAAGGAGGGGGGGAGCGTCACCTGGGACAGGTACCCCTACCTGGCGGGATGCACAACCCTCACGGCGGTTCTCCCCACCTGGACCTTCAACGAGGGAACGAAAGCACTCATTTCCAATCTCACCGACCCGGCCTACAGGAAAAAAATACACGAGGAGTTCACCAAGGGACTCGATGTTTGGCACAACCGGCAGATTTCCGTGGGGTGGGAGAACATCATCGTCACGGCGGTGCATCTTGAAAGGAACCGGTGGATGGAGGGCCTCTCCTGTCAGGCCATTGCCGACCGGCAGGGAAAGAATCCCGTGGACGCGGTATGCGACCTCCTGGCTGAGGAAAAGCTCGCAGTGACCATGATCAGCTTCTACGGTTCCGAGGACGTGCTCCGGAAGGTGCTCTCCCATCCCTGCGCCACCGTGGGCAGCGACGGTATTTACGGAGGCCGTCCCCATCCGAGGCTCTACGGGTCCTATCCGCGGTTTCTCCGTCAGTATGTCCGGGAGAGCCGCACCTTCACCCTGGAGGAGGCGGTGCGGAAGATTACGTCCTTCCCCGCGAAGATTCTGGGCCTCGGTGACCGGGGAACGGTGGAGGAGGGAAAATGGGCCGACCTGGTGCTCTTCGACCCCGATACCGTGGGCGACAGATCGACCTACGAGGAACCGGAACTGTACCCGGAGGGAATCTGCTCGGTCCTTGTCAACGGCGTGGAGGTGGCCGGGGCTGATGGCACCACCGGAAAACTGCCCGGCAAAGTCCTCAGGAAAAGGCGCTGACCCGGCGGGAAAACGGGGCAGTTTCTGGAGTATACCGTGTACATGGTTGACGAAACTGCCAAAACAACATACGATTGACCGGGAAACACATATATTCGATCAGGAGGGGATTCTATGAAAAAGGGTATCAGGGTACTCGCGTTGTTCGGACTCGCAGTGATCTTCACCGCCTCCGCGGCATTTGCCGCTCCCCAGCAGCTCACCATGGGCACCGGGGGAACGGCGGGCACGTACTACCCGTTCGGCGGTGCCATGTCGCAGATCATCAGCGACAACTCGAACGGCACGGTGAACATCACCGCCCAGTCCACCGGAGCCTCCATCGAGAACATCAACCTCCTCGCCGCCGGCGACGTGGACCTCATCATCGTCCAGAACGACCTTTCCGACTACGCAGTCAACGGCACTGAATTCTTCAAGGACAGGAAGATCGGCAACCTCACCGCCATCGCCCGTCTCTATCCCGAGACCATCCACGTGGTGGCCTCCAAGGCCAGCGGCATCAAGACCTTCGCCGACTTCAAGGGCAAAAACATTTCCGTCGGCGCCCCCGGAAGCGGGAACGAAGCCAACGCCCGGCAGATTTTCGACGTTTACGGCCTCAAGTACGACGACATCAAGCCCCATTTCATCTCCTACGCCGAGACCACTGACCACTTCAAGGACCGCCTTGTGGATGCCTTCCTTTACACCACGGGAACGCCCAATCCGTCCATCCAGGACATCAGCACCCTCCAGGACATCGTTTTCGTTCCCATCGACGGTGAAATGAGAAACAAGCTCATCGAAAAGTACCCCTTCTTCGCCAAGGACGTTCTTCCCGGAAAGACCTACCGCGGACAGGACGAACCCGTGGAGACCGTCGCCGTCCAGGCGATCCTCGCCGCCCGCAAGGAACTCTCCGAGGAAGTCGTCTACACCATCACCAAGGCGCTCTTCCAGAATCTGGAAGCCCTTGGCAATGCCCACCACAAGGGCAAGAGCGTGAAGATCAGCCAGGCTCTCGACGGAATTTCCGTTCCGGTGCATCCGGGAGCGGTCAAGTTCTACAAAGAAGTCGGGTTGATGAAGTAACCGATAGTCCTTTAGCCGGGAGGCCTTCTCCGGAAGGCCTCCCTTCGCTCTTTTTTGCAGGAGGAGGGTGTGTGAACCCTGAACGGAAAGCACCTCGTACTTATTCCTCTCGTCCTCTTCTTCACCGTTCTGTTCTGTTCCCCGGTTCATTTTCTCACACTCCGAGACGGCGACGGCTCAGGCCTCGCCCGGTACAGCCTGAGAGGCGGAGAGGAGTTTGCCGTCCGCTACATCCATTCCGTGCAGAAGACTCCCGTCATCGAAGTGTTCCGCCTTGATTTCCGGCAGGGCATCGAGCTGAGAGAGACGGTGTACCATGATTTCGGCGCCGGCCTGCCGTTTCTTGTGGAAGAGGGGGCGGTATTTTCGAGCGGAAACGGGAAATACAGGATTTCGGGCATACGCAGATCCCTCGGAGATATCGTGTTTCGCGTGGGACGCTTCGCGGACTACCAGCTCCTGATCCGGGGGAGGGAAATTCCCTTCACGAATTTTGAAAAACCGGGCCGGTCTCTTCGATTTTCCGGCGAGAGGCGCCCTTATCTGCTTTCATTTTTTTACTGATTGATTTCTGAGGAGGAACGGTCATGGTGGAAAACAACGAGATCAAACCGCAGGAGGAGATTCTGGACTCTTCGGCGGCGGAAAAGGCATCTGAAACCATAGACGTGGAGAAGATTCTTGAAAAATACGACAGGGAGTCGGCAAGCAGGACCCTCAGCACCTTCTGGCAGAACGTGGTGCGGTTTGTCTGCATCGCTTTTTCTCTCTTTCAGCTCTACACGGCCGCCTTCGGCGTGTTCGAGGCCCAGATCCAGCGGGCCATCCACCTCGGCTTCGCCCTGGTGCTCGTGTACCTGCTCTATCCCGCCCGCCTGAGCAAGCGCAAGGAAGGAGTCAAGTGGCTGGACATTCTCTTCGCCCTTCTCGGTCTTGCCGTGGGAGCATACGTCGTGGTGGAGTATACCGACCTCATGATGCGGGCAGGACTTCCTACCACGGGTGACATCGTCTTCGGTGCAGTCTGCATCCTCCTTGTCCTCGAGGCTTCCCGGAGGGTTGTGGGCATACCCATCACCATTGTGGCCATGTTCTTCCTGGCCTACGCCTACTGGGGGCCCTATTTCCCGGGAATGTTCGCCCACAGGGGCTTTTCCTACACCAGGATCATCACCCACATGTACGTCACCACCGAAGGCATCCTGGGCATGCCCGTGGGTGTGGCAGCAACCTTCGTCTACATGTTTATCCTCTTCGGGGCCTTCCTTCACAAGACGGGCCTCGGCAAGTTCTTCATCGACCTGGCCCTCGCCGCAACAGGGCACAGGATCGGCGGCCCGGCCAAGGTGGCCGTGCTTGCCAGCGGTTTCTTCGGCACCATCTCGGGAAGCTCCGTGGCCAACACGGTGACCACGGGAACCTTCACCATCCCCCTGATGAAGAGCATCGGCTACAAGCCTGAGTTCGCCGGCGCCGTGGAAGCGGCCGCTTCCACGGGCGGGCAGCTCATGCCTCCCATCATGGGGGCCGCGGCCTTCGTCATGTCACAGTTCATCGGCATCGCCTACATCGAGATCGCCATAGCCGCGGCGCTGCCCGCGCTGCTGTACTACCTCGCGGTGGGTTTCATGGTCCACATGGAGGCCAAGAGGCTGGGGCTCCAGGGCATTCCGAAGAACAGGCTCCCCAACCTGAAGAAGGTTCTCTCCGAGGGCTGGCACCTCCTCATCCCCCTGTTTGTGATCGTCTATCTACTGGTCCAGGGCTATACCCCCCTCCGGGCGGCCCTGGTCTGCATCGTCGTCACCGTGGCCATCGCCATGATGAAGAAAAGCACCCGCCTGAACGTGAAGGATATTCTGGACGCCCTCGAGAGCGGCGCCCGGTCCGCCATAGGCGTGTCGGCCGCCTGCGCCTGCGCCGGCATCATCATCGGCGTGGTAACCCTCACCGGCGTTGGCCTGAAGATCGCCAACGGCATAGTGGTTCTCTCGGGAGGCAGCTTCTTCCTCACCCTCTTCCTCACCATGATCGCTTCCATCATCCTGGGCATGGGCCTTCCCACCACGGCGAAGTACATCGTCCTCGCCTCCATGGCGGCCCCGGCCATCATGAAGTTCGGCGTCCCGATCATGGCGGCCCACCTGTTCATCTTCTACTTCGGCATCGTGGCGGACCTGACGCCCCCCGTGGCCCTCGTCTCCTACGCTGCCGCGGGCATAGCCCAGTCAAACCCCATGAAAACAGGGTTTACGGGCCTCCGTCTCGCCATGGCCGGTTTCCTCATCCCGTACATCTTCGTCTACAACCCGGGCATCCTGCTCATCGACACCACACCCCTCGAGGTGGTGCTTATCGCGGCGACCTCCATCCTGGGAGCCTTTTCCCTTGCCCTGGCAGGTTCCGGCTTCTGGATGCGTCCCCTGAACATCATCGAGCGGCTGGTGCTCTTCGGTTCGGCCATCTCCCTCATCTTCCCCGGAACACTCACCGACATCGGCGGAGCAGTGGTTCTCGCCGGAATCTGGTTCCTCCAGAAGCAGGGGCTGAAGCGGGACGCGCTGAAATAGGCCGGATTTCCAGGGTACCGGAATATTTCTGTGCAAAAGAGACCTTCCGAGTCCCAAAAGACTCCCCATCCCCTTGTCGGGGTGGGGAGTCTTTTATCCCGCAGCTGAATCATGAATACATTATACATTTTGCTTTTCCCGGAGGGTACGTATAGAATATATTATGCATCTAATATAAGGGGCACTGTGTCAACATTTTTAAACACCACTTTGGAGGGAATTGAATGGCAAGGGAATTCGGCGTTACCGAGTGCGAACCGGCAACCCAGGGAGAGGCGGTCCTGAGGAAAGCCACCAAGGAGTGCAGCTACCGGACGGAGATGGCTCCTTTCTGGACTACGGCGATTATCGTTCTGTCCTGTGTTTTCATCCTGTACCACCTGATCACCTCGAGGTTCGGCATGCCGCCCATGTTCAAGCACAGGGCCATTCACCTCGGCTTCATCCTGTGCCTGGTGTGGATGTACTACCCGGCCTCCAAACGGTCGGTCCAGTCAAGACCAAGCGCCGTGGACATGGTACTTATCGCCGCTTCCATCGCGGTGTGCAGTTACACCGTTTTCAATGTGGACGCCTTTGCCCTTCGGGGAGGAGTGGCCCTCCAGCGGGACTACTACTTCGGCGCCGTTGCGATCCTCCTCGTCCTGGAGGCCTGCCGCAGGGTAGCGGGGAAGGGACTGCTCATCCTGGCCATCGTCTTCCTTCTCTACGCCCTATACGGCCGGTATATCCCCGGAGTTCTCTCCCACAGGGGGTACACCATCCAGCGGGTGATCTACCAGATGTACCTCACCACGGAAGGCATTTACGGCCTTCCCATCGGCATTGCCGCCACCTACCTCGTTCTGTTCATTGTCTTCTCGTCCTTCCTTGAAAAGAGCGGTCTCGGCACCCTCTTCAACGATGTTTCCCTCGCCCTCGGCGGCCGGCTCGTGGGCGGCCCCGCAAAGGTGGCCGTCATCGGCAGCGGCCTCGTGGGCATGATCAGCGGCAGCGCGGCCACCAACGTGGCCACGTCGGGTGCCTTCACCATACCGCTGATGAAGAAGATAGGGTACAAGCCCTACTTCGCCGGGGCCATAGAAGCCGCCGCCTCCACGGGCGGCCAGATCATGCCCCCCATCATGGGCACCGGCGCCTTCATCATGGCGGAATTCCTCGGTGTGCCCTACATCTCCATCGCCGCGGCGGCCATCATTCCGGCGGTTCTCTACTTCGCCGCCGTTTTCTTCCAGGTGGACCTCAGGGCCCGGAAGATCGGCCTGACGGGCATGGCGAAGGAAGACATCCCCGATGTGAAGAAGACCATCCTGCGGTACGGCCACATGTTCCTGCCCATTATCGTTCTCGTGGTCCTGCTCATGCAGCACTTCACACCCCTGTACGCCGCCTTCTACTCCATCGTGGTGACATGGCTCCTTTCTTTCCTCCGGAAGGAGACCCGCATGGGTTTTGACAGGCTCATTCCCCTGGCCGTCTCTTCCGCCAGGTCATGCCTGAGCCTCAGCGTGGCCATGGCCAACGCCGGTTTCGTGGTGGCAGTACTGTCCATGACGGGCATCGGCATCATCCTTGCCGACAACATCGTGGCCCTTTCCCACGGCAGTCTCTTCGTCACCCTGGTGCTCTGCATGGTTGTCTCCATCGTCCTCGGCATGGGACTTCCCACGAGCGCCTGCTATATCATCGCCGCCACCATCGCCGTGCCGATTCTCCATGAGATGCAGGTACCCGGTCTCCAGGCCCACTTCTTTGTCTTCTACTTTGCCTGCCTCTCCACGGTGACCCCGCCGGTTGCCCTGGCTTCCTACGTGGCGGCGGGCATGTCCGGCGCAGGGACCAACGAAGTCGGCTGGGCCGCCTTCAAACTTGCCCTTGCCGGTTTCATCGTGCCCTTCTTCTTCATCTACGCCCCTGCCATCCTGCTTGTCGCCGACAATGCGGCGGTTATCGCCTGGGCGGCCATCTCCGGCCTTATGGGTGCGGCACTTCTCTCGGTGGCGGTGGAGGGATTCCTTTTCATTCCCCTGCCGTGGATACTCAGGGTTCTGTTCTTCGGCGCCGCCCTGTCGCTCATCGCTCCCGGAGTGCATTCTGACTTGATCGGCTTTGGTCTTACCGCAGCAGCTTTTGCCGGGACGTTGTTCCTGAGGAAAAGGGAGGTGAGCCGCAGGGAATAGAAATGAGCAGATCTGCGGAGCCTGTCGTTGCAAATTCGTGGGAAAATACCACAAAAGAGGGCTGCGGCCCAAAAGGAGGAGAAGACATGTTGAAAGGCAGAAGAAACCTGATCGTTGCGGCTGGAGTTCTTTTCATGTTCCTGTTTGCGGGTGCGGCCTTCGCCGTGACCCACATCACCATGGGAACGGCGGGAGTGGGCGGCATGAACTACCCCGTGGGCATGGCCATGGCCAAAATCTGGAACGCCAACATCAAGGACATGAAGGCTGTCGCCATCGCCACAGCAGGTGCCGTCCAGAACATCGACATGATCCGGACGAAGGATATCGAAGTGGCGGTCTGCAGGGCCAATGAAGCCTACCGCGCCTTCAACGGCCTTGAGAAATATGAAGGCAAGCCCCATACCTGGCTCCGCGCCCTTACCGGCGGCGTCATGTTCGACGCCAAGACGGTGGTGGCCCTGAAAGACCAGGGGATCAAGACCATCGCCGACTTCAAGGGCAAGAGAGTTGCCGTCGGACCCGTGGGAAGCGGCGGCGAGCTTGACGCCCGGGAAATTCTCGCGGCCTACGGCCTCACCTACAAGGACATCACTCCCGAGTACGTGGAAGCAAGCCAGGCGGTGGACATGATGTCCGACGGCCTGATCCAGGGCGCCATTCTCGGCTTCACTCCCGGCGCCTCCGCCATCAGCGAACTTATGGTTACCGGCAAGGTCATCATTCTTCCCATCGAGGAAGAGGGATACCAGGCCCTGAAGAAGATCAATCCCCTCATCGACAAGAGAGTCCTCAAGGCCGGAACCTACCCGAACCAGGATTACGACGTGGAAACCTGCGGTGACCCCGCCGACCTCATCATCACCAGAGAAGACATCCCCGAGGACCTCGTCTACCAGATGACGAAATCTCTCTATGAGAACCTCGATGGAGTCCGCAGCGTGGCGGCGGCGGTCCGCGGCTTCGGCCCCGACCTCGTGGCCGAGCCCGACAAGATGCTGATTCCCTACCACCCCGGCGCGCTCCGCTATTTCAAAGAGGCTGGAATCCTGAAGTAAGGAACCGAACGGGATACTGCACGGAAAATCGCCCCGGCGGGCCTATGCCGCCGGGGCGATTTTTTTTTCATTCCGCCAGCGGAATAAAATTGATCACGGGTACCTCGTAGGGGTGGACCATCCGTATTATCCGTTCCACCTCTGGGCGGTCTTCGGTACGGCACCGGAATTCCGCCTTGATCTCCGGCGCTGCGGAGAGCTTTCCGATCTCGCCGTCATAGGGAGAGGCGCCCTCCAGGGGCATCCATGTCCCCGTTACATTCATCAGGGCCATGACACAGGCATAATGCCCCTCCCGGAGGAAGCCTTCCCGGTCCAGGGCACTGCGGAGAGGGGGGACGTACTCCTCCGGGATGTAGACCTCCACTTTCAGATATTCCGGCATTCTATTCCTTCCCCGCAGGCAGGGCCTTGGTAAGCTCAGGAATGAAGGAGACGGAGACGGCCTCTCCCTCGGCGAAGATCTGCCGGGCGTCGGGGTTGTCCACCTGGACGAGGATCTCTCCCAGCTCAGTGGAGACGAAGGATTCGATGCTGTGCCCGAGGTAGACGTTGGTGGTCACCCGTCCGTCCAGGATCCCCTGTCCGGGAGGTAGAAGGGTCAGCGATTCCGGGCGGCACATGACCAGGGCGGAATCTCCGGCTCTGAGGCCCGGGGAGAATCGGGGAAGGGTGAAGGTTCTTCCCCTGACCTTGACGGTACAGTGTTCGTCCACCCCCGCCACCTCGGCGGGGAAGAAGGCGACCTTGCCGATGAACCCCGCCACGAAGGCGCTTGCAGGGTCGCGGTAGACCTGGTGGGGCGATCCGATCTGCACGATCTTCCCTTTGTTCATGACGATGATCCTGTCGGAGAGGCTCATGGCCTCCACCCGGTCGTGGGTCACGTAGGCGGCGGTGATGCCGAGGGATTTCTGGATGCGTCGGATCTCCACCCGCATCTGCTCCCGGAGAAGGGCGTCCAGGTTCGACAGGGGTTCGTCCAGCAGGAGGACCGCCGGTTCCACGATGAGGGACCGGGCCAGGGCGACCCGCTGCTGCTGACCCCCCGAGAGCCTGGAGGGAGGGCGCTTCGCCAGGGCGTCGAGGCCCACCATGCCGAGAAAGCGCATGACCTTCTCCGTGATCTCCTTCTCCGGCATCTTTCTGAGCCGGAGGCCGTAGGCCACGTTGTCGAAGACGTTCATGTGGGGGAAGAGCCCGTAGCTCTGGAAGACCATGGCGGTATCCCGTCTGTTCGGGGGGAGGAAGGTGATGTCCTCGCTCCCGATGAGGACCCGGCCCCTGGTGGGCAGCTCGAACCCGGCGATCATGCGCAGCGTGGTGGTCTTGCCGCACCCCGACGGCCCGAGAAGGGTGACCAGCTCGCCGGGGGCGATGACGAAGTCCGCCTGTTCCACGGCGGTGATGTCCTTTCCGGACTGGGGATCCTGGAACACCTTCCACACGTTTTCAAGGGTGACTGATTTCGATATGTTTTCCATGGTTTGTCCCACCTCAGATGCTCATGGTCTTTGCGAGATTTTCGTTCTTCCTGACCACCAGCCGGAGGAGCCCGAAGGTCAGAAGGACGATCACGATGAGCGTCGTCGCGAGGACGCTCGCCAGGCCGAACCGCAGATTTTCCGAGAAGTTGTAGATGAGGACGGTTAGGTGGTACCACTTGGCGGAGATGAGGAAGATGACCGCGCTTACCGCCGTCATGGACCGGACGAAGGTGTAGGAGAGGCTGGAGATGAAGGCCGGCCGTATGAGCGGGAGGACGATGGTCCGGAACACTGTGGGGGTATCCGCCCCGAGGTCGGAGGCCGCCTCCTCGATGGCCGGGTCGATCTGCTTCAGGGAGGCGAGCCCTCCCTCCACGCCCACGGGGAGTTCCCTGATGACGTAGTTGATCACGATGATGGCCGCCGTGCCCACGAGGATGAGGGGGGCCTTGTTGAAGGCCAGGATGTAGCTGATGCCCACCAGGGTGCCGGGAAGGGCGAAGGGCGTCAGGATGAGCATGTCGAGCAGCCGCTTGCAGGGGAATTTTTTCCTGGCCAGCACGAGGGCGGCGATCATGGCCAGGATGCCCGCTATGGGCGTGGCCGCCCCTGCGAGGGTCATGGTGTCAAGGAGTACCCTCCAGCCCCGTTCGAAGGCCTCCCTGAAGTTGGCCAGGCTGAAGGTGTAGTCGATGCCCCAGTTCTTCACGAAGCACCCGGCGATGATGGTGCCGTAGAGGCTGAAGAGGAAGAGAACGATGAGGACCATCAGGGTGACGAGAACTCGCTTCACTCCCGGCGACACGAGCTCCGTCATCCGCCCCGAGGGTTTCCCCGTGACGGTGACGTAGGATTTGCGGCTCACCCAGTACCGCTGGGCCAGGAAGGCCGACAGGGTTGGAAGGAGGAGCAGCAGGGAAAGGGCGGCCCCGTGGCCGAGGCGGTTCATCCCCGTGACCTCCATGTAGGATTCCACGGAGAGAACCCGGAAGCTCCCGGAGAGGATCAGGGGATTCGCGAAATCCGCCAGGGAGTTGGTGAACACCAGGAGCCAGGAGCTGAGCAGCCCGGGCACGGAGAGGGGGAGGGTCACCGTTTTGAAGGTCTCCCACCGGGTGGCACGAAGGTTCAGCGCGGCGTCCTCCAGGGTGGAGTCAATGGCTTCGAGGATGCCCACCATGGTGAGGAAGGCGATGGGGAACATCCCCATGGTCTGTACCAGCGTCAGTCCCCCGAGACCGTAGATGGTGAAGTTCTCCAGGCCGAGGACCTGTTTCGTGATAAGGCCGTTGTTGCCGAAGAGCAGTATGATGGAGAGCGTGAGGGAAAAGGGGGGCGAGATGATGGGGAGGGTCGCCATGGCGGAGAAGAATTTCTTCCCCCGCAGTTTTGTCCTCGAAATGACGAAGGCGAAGAGAAAGCCCACGATGGTCGAAGCGGTGGCGGTGAAGGCCCCCAGGGTGATGCTGCCTCTCAGGGCGGTGACGTACTGCCTTGTGGTGAGGATGGATTTCCACGTTTCGAGGGAAAATTTCCCGTCCTTGAGGAATGTCAGCCGGACCGCCTCGAAGAGGGGATAGGCGACGAACACCCCCACGATGGTGAACAGGCCGAGAATGACATAGCCGGTGATGGGATCCCTGCTGTAGCTCGCCACGGCGAACACCGCGGCGAAGAGGACCAGGGCGAGGAGGAAGAGCCCCCGCAGGAGGGAAAGAAACCGGTCGAAGCCTCCCGGGGAGAAGAGAAACACGGCTGTTCCGGTGACGTCCCCGGTCTCGCCGTCATGGGCGGGAGCGAAAAGCACCCTCCGTTCCTCCCCGCCGAGAAGAAACCTTTGGGTGGGCTGGTATATTTCGTCGTACATGGCGCTCTCAATTCCCCTGGCGAAATCACGGTCCTTCCCGTGGCGGGCGAAAAATTCCCCGAGAGCGGGAGTGGGGGCGAAGACCTTCATGCCTCCCTGGTCCTCCGGAAAGCCCCTGAGGAAGAGGAGGTCGAACTCCCGGGAGGGGCCGCTGATCCTGCGGATCCAGCCGTCAATGGCCTCGTCCTTCGAGGGAACCGAGCCCATGGCGACCTCGGCGGCTTTTTTGTAATGGTTTTCAGCGATGGCGCCGAAGGAGCCGGCCAGGGCGTTGTACATCCAGAAGAGCAGGGCGGCGAAGAGCAGAACGGAGAGGGCCAGGGAGAGAAATTTTCTGGAAGGAATGGTCATCTCCTCCTTTCCGGTGAAAGAATGAAGGGGTCCCGGGCAGGACCCCTTCCAGTTTTCCGACTGCAGGCCGACTTTACCGTGAGGCGCCGATTTCCTTGTTCCACCGGTCGAGAAGCCTGCCCTTGTTGGCGGCGTCCCAGACGTCGTCCTGGTTGACCAGCTTCATCTTCGAGAAGGAGAAGCCCGTCTCCACCGGGGAAGCCTTGTCGCTCAGGGGAATGACATACCACGTGGCGATGATGTCCATGGCGGACTGGCCGAGGATCCAGTCGTAGAGCTTCTTCGCGTTCACGGGGTCCGGACCGTCCTTCAGGAGTGAGAGGGCGGCAGTTTCGAAGCCCGTTCCGTCGGAAGGAACGGCGATCTCGATGGGGGCGCCTTCCACCTTCAGCTTGACCATGTCGTGAAGGTAGCCTATGGCCACGGGAATTTCTCCGATGGCGCAGTTCTTGCCGGGGGCGGAGCCGGACTTGGTGTACTGGTCGATGCTCCTGTCCAGCTTCTTGAGAAAGTCGAAGGCCTTGTCCTCGTCGTTGTCGAAGACCCGGATCAGCGTGGTGACCATGTTGTAGGCCGTTCCGGAGGTTCCGGGGTTGGCGACCCGGACTTTTTTCTCGTACTCGGGTTTCACGATGTCGGCCCAGGATGCGGGCAGGGGAAGGTTCAGCTCGGCGGACCTGTTGGTATTGATGCAAAAGGCGATGGGGCCTACGTACAGGCCGATCCAGAATTTCTCGGGATCCTTGAACTGGTCGGGGATGGAGCCTGCCATGCGGGAATTGTAGGGAGCCGTCAGCCCCTTGTTCTTGGCGTCGATGTGGAGGGTGCCCACGCCGCCCACCCAGATGGACGCCTGGGGGTTGGCCTTTTCGGCCTCGATCCGGGCCACCGCCTCGCCGGAGGACAAGCGGACCCATTCCACCACGATGCCGGTTTCTTTTTCAAACTGCTCGAAAAGGGCCTTCGCCAGGGGCTCCTCCATGGTGGTATAAGCCTTCACCTTTTCGGCGGCGAGGGAATTCCCCGCGATCATGGTGACGCACAGCAAAACGAGAACAGCCAGGACAACGATTTTTTTCATTGCTTCATCTCCTCCTGTAGTTTGCGGGCAGCCTCCGGTTGCGCTGTCTCCGCCTGAGTATAGAAAGGGAAGGAGAGCCTGTCAATTCTTCCCTTCCTTTTTGCCCGTGTATTTCAGGGAAACCGTTCCACCCATGGAAAAGGAGAGCCGGAGTCCGTCTCCTGCCAGGGAAAACCGCTCCAGGACAAGGGAGCCCACCGAGCCGTCCATCACCAGTTCGTCGGAGACCTGCCGTCCCCGGACCGCTTCGCCGAGGGAAAGGAGAGTTTTCTCCCGGAGCTCCCCCAGGGGGAAGACCAGGGCATCGCCGATCTCCTTCGCCAGCAGGGGCCTGACAACCCAGGACGCCGCGCGCATCAGGCCGCGGGTGGAATCTTCGTCGAAGTCCACCCCCTCGATGCGCAGAACCTGTTCTTCCCTGGAAAAGACAGGCTTTCCAGCCAGGTAGACCTTTCCCTTCAAAGGTGCGCCGAAGGGAGCCTTTCCCGAAATGCCCGCGGCGGCCACCAGTTTTTCCCCGCTGCCGAAAAGGGAAATCTTCTCCACGGTGACGCTGCCTCCGCCGGGCAGGTCGAGGGGGTCCATGGGGCGGCCGGAGAGAAACTCTTCCAGTGCGCCGTAGGATATGAAGGCGTCAAGGTTGACGAGCACCCCCGGGTCGAGGTTCGGAGGCAGGGGAGAGAGTTCGGGAAGAGGGGGGCGGGAGGAGACTGCCTCAGGCTCGCCGGAGCTGACCATGAGCAGGCAGCGGAGGGCCAGGTTGGCGGAAAGAACGCCCCCCTTCGCTGTAAATGGGGGAATGGATACGGCAAGGGGCCGCACCGAAAGGGCCAGCCGGGGAGAATCCGTCAGCGGGATGGGGGAGTCCAGCTTCTCCCACTGCTCCTTGGCGCGCTCCTTCAGCCGGGCGGAGCGGTTGAGCTCCTCCTCGGCGCGGCGGAGCAGGTCGCCCGAACGTTCTTCGAGGAGGGACGACAAGAAGCGGGCTATCCCGATTTTCTGCCCGAGGATGGTGATGGCCGGATTTTCCTTCCATTCAACGGACAGGGAACCGTCGAGACGGATCATCCAGTCCCTGTCTATCCGGGGCTTCACGTTGAGACGGAGCCTGCCTCCTCCGAAAACTTCCTGTTTCGTGCTCGAGGTGATGCCCAGAATGTTCCCCTTCCACCGGACGAGGCTTTCAAACCTGAAGGGGAGGGTGACGCAGGTCCTGCCGTCCTCCATGGAAACGGTCACGGGGCCGGTCCGTTCCACGAGCACGTCGGCTGCCGATTCACCGTAGCTGTCGTCGAGTTTCTGTCCCTTCACGTTGTACAGGGGGTTTCCCAGGGCGTCTCCGAGGAGCCGCTCCGCCTCCTCGGCACTGATGCTCAGCGGAACGGAGAGGAAGGACTCGGCGGGAGGGGCCGTGGTTATTTTCTTCTCGATTGCCGGCGGGGCTTCCGGGGCAAGGACGACCTCCTTTTCCTCAGTTGTGGCGGAGACGAGGAAAAAGGCAAGGGATCCGAGGGCACATGCCAGAAGGGCAGCTACAATTTTTTTCATGGGAATACCTCTCAGCCGGAAAATTCGCTGTGTTCCGCGTCACCATTATAGCGCGAAAGGGGGACAGCCCGGAAGAACCCGCCCGTGAGACGGGAGAGAGAGGTCCATGAGCCGTCATTGACAATCCTCCTCCGCCGGATACAATGAAGCCGGCGGGAGAGATAAAGCGGACCGGATGCCGCCGTGGGTCCCGTGCCGGTTTCTGCCCCGGCCGGGATTTTGGACAGAGGCCTTCAGCGGGGAATATCCTGTGCTGGGGGTCATTTTCATCTGAACGAAGGAGAGAAAAACGATGGAGCAGCTTTTCGAAGGTTTTCTGGCCCTCACCGGCAGGCAGGCGGTGATGATGGGTGTAGGCGCGGTCCTGCTCTACCTGGCCATAGTAAAGGAGTATGAGCCGTCACTCCTTCTTCCCATGGGGTTCGGGACGCTGCTGGTGAACATTCCGTTCTCATCCGCCCTGACGCAGATGGCGGGGGACCACCTGCAGCACGGAGCCCTCAGTATCCTCTTCGACGCGGGCATCGCCAACGAAATGTTCCCCCTGCTGATCTTTATCGCCATCGGCGCCATGATCGACTTCACCCCCCTCTTCCAGAACCCGGTGACCTTCATCTTCGGCATTACCGCCCAGGCGGGAATTTTCCTCACCATGGGGCTGGCCCTTCTCTTCGGCTTCGACCTGAAGGAAGCGGCCTCCATAGGCATCATCGGCGCGGCGGACGGTCCCACGTCCATCTATGTTTCCGCCAAGTTCGCCCCGCACCTGCTGGGTCCCATTTCGGTGGCGGCCTATTCCTACATGGCCCTGGTCCCGGTGATCCAGCCGCCGGTGATCAGACTGCTCACCACCTCCGAAGAACGGAAGATCCCCATGCCCTACCATGAAAAGCCCGTTTCAAGGAAGATGAAAATTCTCTTCCCCATCGGGGTCACCCTCGTCGCGGGAATGTTCGCGCCCCCGTCGGCCTCCCTCATCGGTTTCCTCATGTTCGGCAACCTGCTGCGGGAGAGCGGCGTGGTTGACAGGCTCGCGAAGGGGGCCCAGAACGAACTGGCCAACATCGTCACCATCCTCCTGGGGCTTGCCATCTCGGCCACCATGACCGGGGAGCGGTTCATCCAGCCCCAGACGATCCTCATCCTCTCTATGGGACTCGTGGCCTTCATCCTGGACACGGCGGTGGGGGTGCTTTCGGCGAAGGCGATCAACCTGTTCAGGAAACAGAAGCTGAACCCCATGATCGGCGCGTCGGGCATCTCGGCCTTCCCCATGTCCGCCAGGCTCGTGCAGAAAATGGCGGCGGCGGAGGACAGGAACAATTTTATTCTCATGCATGCCGTGGGAGCGAACGTGTCGGGACAGATCGGCTCGGTGCTCGCGGGAGGACTGCTGCTGGCGTTCCTGGGGTAGAGCAATTTTAGGCAGCGGGGAGCGGCAACGCCCCTCTGCAAGAATTCGCTTTGGTCTTTTGAGGCAGAGCAAAGAAAAGGGGCCGTTTCCGGCGGTTGTGCCGGGAAGCGGCCCCTCTCTTTTCTGCCCCGGGAATCAGAAGTACAGCTCGTACTCCTGGGGGGTGGGGGCGTTGTACACGTACTCCGCCTCCTCGGTCTTTCTTTTCGTCCACAGCTCGAGCAATTTCTGGGGGAAGGCGGGGGCCAGGTAGCCGTTGTCCTTCCGCAGCCCCTCGAGTACGGAGAAGAGGTTCAGCGGGAAGACCTTGTCCTCCTTCGCCTCGGGGCTGTCGAACCCTGCCGCCACGGGGTCGGCGTTCCTGAGGATTCCGTCGGCCCCGGCGAGGACCATGGCGGAGAGCATGTAGTGGATGTTCGCCGAGGCGTCGCCGGTGCGGTATTCTATCCTGACCTCGTCGCTCTTCAGGTATCCCGGAATGCGGACCGCGGCGCTTCTGGATCCCTTGGCGAAAGTGGCGCTGATGGGGGCTTCGTACCCGGGGACAAGGCGGCGGTAGCTGTTGGTGCCGGGGTTGGTGAAGGCGAGAAGGCTTCCCGTGAGGCTGTGTTCGAGGAGCCCCGCCGTATAGGCCAGGGCCTCCCGGGAAAGCCCGTGAAGGCCGTCGCCGGGGAAGAGGGATTTTCCGCCCTTTTCGAGGTACTGGTGGACGTGCATTCCGCTGCCGGGCATTTTGTAGAGGGGCTTGGGCATGAAGGTGACGGCGAGGCCCATCTCCTCCGCCACGGTCCGGATGATCCACTTGGCCACACAGACGCTGTCGGCGGCCCTGACAAGATCCATGAAGTCAAGCTCGATCTCGAGCTGGGAGGCACCGACCTCGTGGTGGTGGTACTTCACGGGTATTCCCGCCTGCTCCATTATGCGGACGGTGCGGTTCCGGAAGTCGAGGTACCGATCCTCGGGGGGAAGCTTGTGGTACCCCTTGTGGGGACCGAAGCGGGGAACGGAGGCGTATTCTTCTCCAAGGCCTTCGGAGGAGCCGATTGAATAGCCGGCGTGGTCAAGTCCCGTGGAGTACTCCACCGACTCGAAGACGTAGTATTCCAGCTCCACGAGCATCATGGCCCGTTCGGCCAGGTTTTTCTCCCTGAGGAAGGCTGCGGTGCGCTCCGCCACCGACCGTGGATACTGGTCAAAGGTGTTCCGCTCGGTGGAGACCACGTCGCAGATCACGTGCACCGTGCGGAATTCATCCCGCTCCTCGAGGAAGGCGGACGTCCTGTCAGGAATGGCTACCATGTCGGACTTGTCCACCTTGGCGAAACCGTAGTTCGAGGCATCGAAGCCTATGCCGTCCCGGAAGACCGCTTCGGAGACGTAGCCCCGGGGGATGGTCACCGAGCGCATGCCCCCTGAAATGTCGAACATGAGCAGGTTCAGGAAATCGGCATCGAAACTTTTTTCCGTGAAATCCGGAAAGGCTGACAGGTTCATCTTCATTCCTCCACATTGTGCCCGGTGTCGGACCGTGTATGCCGGAGAATGGCCGGCCCGCTCCACCATTATAGAAGGAGTGCCGGTTTTCTCAATTTCTGCCGGACAATTCGGAATGAAAAGTTTTGAAATCACGGGCTTACATTTTTTCATCTACCAAGGAAATCAAGAACCCTGAGGAGAAAACCCCTGGAAAAACCGATGGCATCCGCAGGACAGACCTCCTGGCAACAGTAGCACCGTATGCATTTTTCATAATCAATGTAAATGGTATTTGGGGTTTTTCTTGTCATGGCTTTCGCCGGACACACTTCCACGCACTTTCCGCACCCTATGCAATCCCGGGGGCGCTGGACGGGGCGGGAGGAAAGATGGCGCTTACCGAAGCCGTCGAGAAGGGTGGGAAGCAGATGGAGGGAATCGAGCCGCGGAATGTCAACCTTTTCAAAGACGAAGTCCGGCGGAAGGTCTCCGGCAGTTGTTCCGAAGTCTTTCGGCACCAGGTTCCGCCGTCGTGCGGAACGATACAGGGGAAAGGCCTGGAGGTCCGCCCCGAGAAGGGTACAGAGGCGCAGGTCCAGTGCCAGCGGATCGGCGGAGGCGGCGAGGAGCCCGAACATGCGGGGCCGTCCGTTCCCCGGACCCCGGCCTTCCATGCCCCCGATGCCGTCCATGATGGTGAGGGTCGGAGCGAGGCTTCTGGCGATGTCCAGGTGGAGGTCGGCGAAGACGTCCCTGTCCAGCCCGACGGTGTAGTGCCACGAGGCCTTCCGCTGCCGGACCACCGTGCCGAAGAGATTTTTCACTCCCAGGGTGAGCATCATCTGGGCGTGGGTCTTGAGCTTGGGCAGGTTGATGATTTTGTCGGCTTCGAGGGCCTTCCTGGAGACTTCCACCCGCTGGAAGACGGATCCCTCGGCCATGGGAAGGGGAACGGGGTCGTCCAGCTCGGCGCAGGGTATGCCCAGTTCCCCGGCGACGGCCGCCATGCCGGTCTTTGCCGCCACGCTGCTGAAACCGTCGAGGCCCGGGCTGTCCCCGATGAAAGGATGGGCTCCCGCCTCCAAAACCCGGAGGGCCGCTGCACGTACCACCTCCGGGTGAGTGGTGACGCACTGTTCCGGAGACGAGGCGGAGAGGAGGTTGGGCTTCAGGAGGACCCTCTCCCCGGGAAGGACGAACCGGCCCATTCCTCCCAGGGATTCCAGGAGGATGTCCAGACGGTCCTCCACTTCCTCCCGTTCGTAGGATCCGCACCGAAAGAGCGCCGCGGACGGCATGTCTGTCATGAATAATCCTCCTTGCACGGTTTAGTATAATAATACTCTACCATCTGCGTCCCTTTTTGCCTCCGGTCCGAACGGCCGGGAGGCGGCGCAGAATGACGGTAACTGAAAGCGACAGGAAAGGACCGGTGAGAGAATGGCCTATGCGTCCCAGCAGTTTTTCCTCCAGAAGCGGGAGGTGGGGCTGATTGCCCCAGTACTGTGCACTCTGCGGATTCTTGGGGAGGATGACATCGGGGAAGCCGTCACCTTCCACAAGCGCATAACGGACGAGATCGGCGACGCCGGATTTTTCGCCGAGGACAACACCATCGTGGAGAGCATCCGGGGAGAAGGGGCGGTGTCCGGGATCTTCGCCGAAGGAAGGCTAATCGCTCTCCGGGCGGTCTCCTACGTGAAGGAGTACGTGGACGATGCGCTGGAGGATCTCGGGCTTGACCCGTCCGAGGCCGGAAACACGGCTGTGATGGATTTCTGCGTCACCGATTCCGCCTTCCGGGGAAACAGCATCCAGTTTTTCACCTATCTCTTTATGGAAAACATCCTCTACCCGAACAGGTACCACCTGCACACCACCGTTTCCCCGAAGAACATCTTCAGCCTCACGAACATCCTGAAGTGCGGCTTCCACGCCATGCGCTTCAAGAGCAAGTACGGCGGCCACCCCAGGTTCGTGCTCTACAAAAACCTTCGGAAGCCCATGGCAGTCCAGACCAGGGGACACAAGGAGATCCTCCTGAGAAACTATGACTACCACCCGAAGGTGTTCGCCGACGGGTACGTGGGGTACAAGGTGAAGCACAAGTCCAACGGCATGGCCCTGCTCTACGGCAAACCCCTCGTCGTCAGGGAGGAGCCGAAGGCGTCATGAATGACCTTCTTTCCGGAGCGGGGGAGATTCTCCGCCGCCTGGAAGAAGAAGGGCAGGAGGCCCTCCTGGTGGGAGGCATGGTGAGGGACCTGCTCTGCGGCCTTGCTCCCTGCGATGCCGACATCGCCTCCGACGCCCCCCTGCCCGTCCTGGCTTCCCTCTTTCCGTCCGGCAGGCTGATCGGCCCCGAGGGGATGCAGGTCTTTCTCCTCCCCTTCGGGGAGGGGCACTGCGAGGTTTTCCCCTTCCCCCGGGGAGGCTTGAAAGATGATCTTGCCAGGCGGGATTTCACCGTGAACGCCCTTGCCCTCCGAAGGACGGGGGAAGTGGTGGGAAGCAGGAGGGCCATGGCCGATATTGCCGCCCGGGTTCTCCGGTTCAACGGGCCGGCATCGGAACGGCTGGCGGAAGATCCCCTCCGGGCGCTTCGGCTTGCCCGGTTCGCGGCCGTGCTTCCCGGGTTCGTTCCCGATCCCGGGACGGTCCGGGAATGCCGGGAGGCCCGTCCTTCCCTCGAAAGATGTGCCCCCGAAAGGGTGGGGAGGGAAATCCGCCTCGGCATGGAAGGGAACCCCCGGATTTTCCTGGAGACGGTGAAGGAATGCGGTCTCCTGGACGCCCTGTTTCCGGGGATGCCGGCGAGGGAGTTTGACTTCTCCAGGCTGTGCCGTATCCAGGAAGGACTGGCCCGGGAAGGGGCTTCTCTCGAAGTCCGTGCCGCCGCCCTTTTTTCGGTGCCGGGGGGGAGGTCTTCCCGGTCTGACGACGGCCCCTCCAGGGCGGAAGAGGCCCTTCTCGCCTGGAAATGGCCTGCCCGGTCAGCCTCGGAGGCTGCGGAGCTCGCCAGGCACAGGCGCCTTCCCCTGGAAGCGCCGGACCCGGAGAGGACGGCTGCCCTGTTCGAGGCACGGGGAATGCCGTTCATGGACTCCCTTTTTCTTCTCTCCCGGCAGTACTGCGCCGGAGAGCCCCATTTCCGCCGATGGAGCGAGAACAGGGCCCTGTACGTTTCCATGGCCGTACGGGCACTTCGGGACGACGTGCTCCCCTCGGGGGGCGAGATCATGAAAAAATACTCCCTTGCCCCGGGCCCCTTCCTCGGAAAGCTCGCGGGTGCACTGAAACTCCGCAGGCTGCACCCCGGCCTCGCCTCGAAAGAGGACGCCTTCCGCTATATTGAAACCCTTCTCAGGCATTCCGGCCGCTCCTGATCTTTCTTCCCGTACAGAAGAGTGATACAATTCAGCAAAAGGCTCCGCCGGACGAATTTCTGCCGGCGGAGCCTCAAATACCCGCAGCTGGGGGAGGGGTTCCCGTGAAGAAGGCTGCTTCGTGGTTCATTCCGATGGTGTTCCTTGTGCTGCTGACAGCCTCCTCTCCGGGGGAGGCGGGTGCTGCTCCCTCCATCACCGAAGCCTACCTCGCGTCCGGCGTGGAGGCCGGCGGCTCTCCGGTGGGCAGGGTCTCCGCCTACGACCCGTCGGCAAAGGAGTTCGTCGCCGTGGCGGAGGTCAGGGACGCTGAAGCCGGTACGGCCGTCCGATTCGTCTGGTTTTCCTCGCCTCCGGGCAGGGGAAGGGTCAGGCTCGGTGAGCGGACCGTCACCAGCCCCATAAGGGAATCCTCCGTGACCTTCCACTCCTCCCTCTCCCTTGGAGGGAACTGGCCCGAGGGACGGTACGTGGTGGATATCCATCTTCTTCCTGCTTCGCGGCCTTCCGTATCCCTCCGTTTTGACGTGAAAAAAGGGGAATTTCCCGGAAAGGGGAACGGCCCGGACGGAAAAAAGCCCGTTCCCGGCGGCCGGGAAACCGGGGAGAAAACAGCGGCGGAAAAGGAGTCGGCCTTCAGGGAAAATCCGGGCAGCTTCAGGGCGGCCCTGGAACTGGCGCAAGCCTATTCGGACATGGAGGACGCCGCCTCCCTGGCTCTGGCGGTCTCCCTGTTCAGGGGCCTCGCTGCAGCCTCTCCGTCGGACACTGTCCTGGCAGGACTCGCGGACGCCTACTGCAGGTCCGGCCGGTTCGGCCAGGCCTTCGACACCGCCCTCAGGAGAGCGTGGAACCCCATGGTCTCTCCGGCGGGGGCAGTCTCCCAGATTCTGCTCTTTTCTGCGGTGAGCGGCGACCCGGACAGGGGAATCGAATGCCTGCGCTCCATCCTGGAGCTCAGGGAAGACGGAAGAGAGGACGTTCTTCCCGCCCTGGCCGCCCTTTTCCTGGAAAGAGCATCGGTTGCAGGAGATGCCTTCGAGCGGAGGGAGTATGAAAAAGCAGCCGAAGACGTGCTCGAAGAGATCCGGGCATCCTTCCCTTCATCCGTGCCCGCCGTCTCTGAATCCCTCCGCCTGGCGGAGGAGCTGGAAAGAAGATGAGCCCCGTGGCTGCCTGCCGTAAAGATCCTTTCTCCGCTTTTTCCGGGATACCGCCGGTCGTCCTGCTTCTCCTGATTCTTGCCTTTTGTCCCGCCGCGGCCTCCGGGGCCGACGACGGGGCGATCCTCCGGGCGGCTGAAAGGACTGCATCGGGCGCCGCTACGGCTTCCGACGAAGCGCTGCTTTTTATGGAGAACAGGCGGGTGAACCACCTGGCCATGGAGGGGAAGCTGGACGGGGAGACCTACAGGAGGGTCCAGGGTGCCTACGATAAAAAGAACCGTACCCTCGCCGCGGGAGCGGCGGCGGAGGCGGGGCTCTCGGCGGAGCAGGGGCGGAAGAGGGGGCCTTTCCGTCCGGGAACGGATACGGACGTGCAGCTCCGGGGAAAAGACCTGACCGCCGGAGACGTGGAACGGGCGAGGATGGCCTATAACGCCCGGGTGGAGGCCTATCTCCGGGAGAACGGCCTTTCCGTTGAAAAAGGAACCAACTGGGCCGCCAGGACGGAGACGGACATCATGCCCTCCCCGGCGGACATGAAGAGCCCGGGGGAATTCGCACGGGCTGCCGCCTACATCAACGGCGACGGGGGAAACATGTACGCCTCCCCCCTTGCTGCCGAAGCCCAGGGAAAACTCGACGGGGGGGATCCTGTGAGCGTCGCCGAGGGAAGGGCCTACGCCGAGGAGATGAAATCCCGGGTCGATGCCATGAAGCGGGAGAAATCCTCCCTGATGAAACAATACGCGGCCTCCGCGGACCCCGCGGAGCGGAGCTTCCTCGCCGCGGAGGTCCGCAAGGCGGAATCCCATCAGGCGAAGTACATCGACCGCATCAACAGGCTGGAGCGCAGCATCGGGGAAGGGGCCGGCCTTCCTCCCCGGGACGGGGGAACCACTTCACTCCTGGACGCCGCGAGAGCACGGGATTCCGGAGCGGCCTCCAGGAGAGGGGAAGCGGCGGTGGACGCCCTCAGCGGTCATCTTACGGAGAAGGCACTGAAAAACTACGCTTCCACCCTGGGAGAGATCGCGGATGCATCTTCCAGCCCCGCAAAACGGACGGCGCTTCAGAAGGCTGCCGCGGAAACACTGAAGGGGCTGCCTCCCTCCCGGGCCGGAGACGTCCTTGCGGAAATGGAGGCCAGGCACGGCAGGGATTTCGCCCGGGAAATGGCGGCGGAGATGAAAAAGACGGCTGCCGCGGGGGAAAAGACTCCACGGGGAGATCCCGGGGCGAAGGGGAGCACCCTTCTTCGGTCGGCGGGGTTCGTCTCCGCCGCCATCGGCGGGTACAACGCCCTGATGGAAGAGAACCGGCGCACCTCGGGAAACCCGGACTACGGAAAGTTCGCCCTGGGCCTCGCCTGGGACATGACTCTCCGGGGAACGGCCGAAGCGGTCACCACCCAAACGGCCGAATATACGAAGGCCGAGGTGGAACGGCTCCGGGAGTATTACAGAAACCGCGGAGAAGACCCCGACAGCCTCGGCGTGAAAATGAAGATCGCCGCCGGGGCCGCGGCGAAGGGAACCGCCTACGGTGCAGTGAAGGGCGGCTACGAGTTTGCCAAAGTTGCGGGCCGCTGGATCGGCGGCGCCATCGTCGAGGGGGCGGAAACGGTCATATCCCTTGCCGGAGAGGCTCTCGACACCATCAACGTCCTCGAAACCACCTCCGCCGAGCTCCGCGCCCAGGGGATGGCGGTGGAGGTGCAGAATGCCCGGTCCGTTTCATCGGGGAGGGAGCTTGTGCGGGAGCTCCGGAGAACGGCATCCCTGGCGGAGTCCCTTGGCGCGGCCATGGAACAGAACGTGCGATGGGCCCGGTCTCTCGACATCTGGAGAAGCCGGACGCTGGACTCCCTCCGGGGAAGGTCGGACCGGCTCTCCGAACTTCGCTCCCTGGTGAAGGCCATGGAAAGAGGCGCGAAACACTGGGGGCCGGCACTGAAAAAAACGGAGTCTGACAGTTCCCGGCTCCTGAAAAGGATCGATGGGCTCAGGAAGGATCTTGCCGCCGGGAGACCCGTGGCAGGTCTGGAGGCGGACATAGCCATGGCGGCGGAGGACCATGCCCGGAACCGGGCTCTGTTCGAAAAGACCCTTGAGGAGATGGAGATCCTCCGGGAGGTTGCGGAAGCTGAAGAGCTTCTTTCCGCTCTGGAGGAGGACCGGGCGGCCCTTCGGGAGGCGGCGGCGCTGTCCCGGGAGGGAGCCGCGGCCATGAAGCGGAACCGGGAGGCGTGGCAGTCCGCCATCTCGGAGTTCGATCGGGTCAGGAAGGCGCTCCGGAGGGGATACGCCCACTTCTATGAGAAGAATGGTGTCCCCGGGTGGATGGTCATCGGGAGGGACGAGCAGGCCGTCGTTTCACCGGAGAAAAATCTCCCGGAGGAATTCGGTTCCTGGCTCGAGACTCTCCTGCGCATGGAGGGGAGCATCGGGGCCGACCTGAAAAAAATCCCTGCCCCCGACGAAAAGACCGGTAAAGAATGGGCTGAAGCCGCAGGAAAGGCCCGAGTCCTCGCCGGAGACCTTCTTCCCCGGGCAGGAGAGGCCCGCAAAAATCTCGAGGCTGCTGACGAGGCCCTCGGCATTCTCCTTGCCGCCGCAGCGTCGGCTCCCCGGATTCCTGTTCTTGCCCTGACCGTCCCTGGGGAGGGAAAACCGGGGCAGAATCTCGCGTTCTCCGCCGTAACGGAAAATGTCCCCCCGTCCGCCGTCATCAGGTGGGATTTCGGCGACGGAACGGGGGGGGAAGGCCCCTCGGCGGTCCATGCATACTCCAGAGAGGGACTCTACCGGGGATCGGCGGTCCTTCTCCTTGAGGGGAAACAGGCAGCCCGGAAGGACTTTTCCGTGAAAGTGGTTTCAGCCGGCGCCGGGACCCAGCCGGGAGTTCTTCCTGCCGTTCCCGGCGTCCACGAAAGGATCCAGGCTCTTTTCGGCCTGTCCGGCATCCCGGAAGGTGAACGGAAGAGCAGGGAGGACGTACCGAACGGGTATTACCTCAACACCGAGATTTTCAGCTCCGAGTGTTTCCTGGTGTACCTCACCCCCGACGGAAAGGAGATCAGGACCGCCTTCAAGGGGGCGAAGAGTATGCCCGGTCCCGGGCCCAACCGCCTGGCAGCCATCGCGGGAACCCTGGCCTACAGCAGGAAAAAACTGGTGGTCGGCTTCTTCCATGACGGAAAAGCGCTCAGGGAAAGGTCGCCTGCGGAGGTCTTTTCCGGCGGAACGGTAGTCAATTATTCCGTCTCTGATCTCCGCCAGGCTCCCGACGCCGAAGAAGCGAAGCGGTTCCACAGGGCCCGTTTCGGCCTTGACGGGGCCATGACGGCGGAGCACCTGAAAGCCCTGGGAATCACAATCCTGGAGAAAGGTTCCCTCCGGCTTTCGAGAAAGGGTCCCGCCTCCGGGGATGAGTTCGGCACATGGGTCTATGGTGCGGTGGAAGGGGACTTTCTCCTGAACTTTTCCGTCAACCGGTGGTCGGTGAGGCCCGATAACTGGAGCCCTCCGGCGTTCGACCCGGACGGGGCGGCGTTGGCCATTGCGGAGATGCTGCTGCCGAAGTGACATTCTCTCAAATGTAATTTCATTCGTGCATGATATAATTATTGCTTACAAGTCAGCCTATCGAGAGATGCAATGAAGGAGTGGTTCTGATGGGACTCCTGAACGTGGAGCAACTGAAGCCCGGAATGATTCTGGAAAAGAATCTCCTGGCTTTCAATGGACGTTTTCTGCTGCCCAGGGGGGCTGTGCTGACGGAAGGACACATCCGGACCATGAAGGTCTGGGGTGTGGTGGAAGCCGACATTGAAGGTGAATCCGACGCCGGGACCGCTGACACCTTGGTGCCGGAGATTCCCGCAGAGATCCTCCGGCAGGCGGAAAACTCACTGAAGGCCCTTTTTGCCCTTCCTCCAATGCGTTCCCCCATGAAGGAAATCTACGCCCTCGCCCTTGAACGGGCGGCGGCGGACCTCAAGGAAGGACGGAACGGCGCTGCCGGGGAACAGGCGGACAAGGGTTTCCCCCAGGGGAAAAAGAAGGGGACGGCGGGGAAAATAAAGGGGAGCCTTACCCCCTCCGATCTGGTGTCCCGGGAACTCCGCCTCGCTTCACTGCCTGACGTCTATTATCAGATCATGGAGGTCATCAACTCGGCCCGGAGCTCAGCCTCTCATATCGCCGAGGCGGTGAGCAGGGACACGAGCCTTCTCGCCAGGCTCCTCAAGCTGGTGAACAGCGCTTTTTACGGTTTCCCCTCCAAGATCGAAACCGTGTCCAGGGCCGTAGCGGTCATCGGAACGAAGGAACTGTCCACCCTCGCCCTCGGCATAACGGCAGTCCAGTATTTCAACGATATCCCCCCCGAGTTCGTGGACATGAAGAATTTCTGGAGGCACTCTGTGGCATGCGGTGTCTATGCCCGGCTGCTCGCCTCGGAAAAAGTGGGGGTGTCGGAGGAGCGCCTTTTTGTTGCGGGGCTGCTTCACGATCTCGGCAAACTTGTCCTCTACCGGCAGATTCCCTTCTCGGCCAGGGAGGCCATGGAGCTCTCCGCGGAAAGAAGAATTCCCATCTGCGAGGCGGAAAGAGAGCTCCTCGGCTTTGACCACGCCCAGGTGGGGGCCCTTCTCCTGAGAGAATGGAAAATTCCCGCCCCCCTGGAAACGGCGGTCCGCTTCCACCACGGTTCCGCAGGCATTCCCTCCGCCCTCGAACCCTCCCTTCTGAATGTGGCGGACACGCTCGCAATCGCCATGGGCATGGGAAAGAGCGGCTCCTCAGTTGTCCCCGAAATTGAGCCTGCCGCCTGGGAAGCCACGGGACTTTCCGCCGGGGTCTTCCAGCCGGTGGTCCGGCAGGGGGACAGGCAGATAGACGACATCACGGCGGCTTTTCTCGGAAACGGGGGACGGTGAAGTGGTCTTCCCTGAAGAGCGTATTGCCTGCCTCGAGCGGCGCCTTCGGGTTCTTGAAGAGACGAACGCCTTCCTGTGGAAGGAAAAAAGCTTTGCCGTGGAAAACCTGGAATCGGCGGTCACCCTTGGCAGCTTCGACACGAGCCTCAACCGTCTCGACGATCCCCGTCCCATCCTCGAGGAAATCCTCGCCCGGGCGGCGACCATCCTGCCCTTCAAATCCGCCGCAGTATATCTTGTCACGGAAGATTCCTCCTTCACCCAGGCCCTGTGTTCCCCTCATGGACAGGGAGCGGAACTGGAGGAGCTCGTTTCCCGGAGGATCGAAGACCGTACGTTCGCCTGGGCTCTCAAGAGAAGAAAATCAGTCCTGTCCGGCGTATCCGGACCTGAACCCCTCCATCTCCTCCACGCCCTGTCCACCATATCCCGGACCAGGGGAATGTTCGTCGGCATTCTCGAAGGAGAGTGGCAGCACCTGTCGGATTATTCCCTTTCCCTTCTCTCGGTGCTGCTCTCCGCCGCCGCCGGAGCGCTGGAGAGCTTCGAGCTGTACCGGAATCTCAGGCGGCTGAACAGGGATCTCGCTGACCGGATGTCCCAGCTTGAGGAATCCCGGAGAGAGCTGGAAGAATACCGGAAATTCCTCGAGCAGCAGGTGGAGCAGAGAACCAGGGAACTCTCCCGGGCGAACGAGGAGATGAAGATGGAGATCGCCGAGCGAATGCGGGCCGAGGAGGACCTCCGCTCGAGCGAGGAGATGCTCAGGCTCGCCGTGGAAGGCATGGGGGACGGAGTCTGGATCTGGAACAGAACGACCGGCAAGACCGATCTCTCCCCTCTTTCAGCGGAGATTCTGTGCGGAGGTGCTGAAGATCCGGCGTTCTGCATCTCGAAATCGGCGTCTGCCGAAGCCTGGGAGCGGATTATCCACGAGGAAGACCGGGAACGGCTTTCCAGGAGAAAGGAGCGGTGTTTCGCCGGGGACGCGGCGGCGTACAGTGCGGAATACCGGGTTATGGGAAAGGAAGGACAGGAACGGTGGATCCTCGAGCGGGGAAGGGTGGTCCGGAAGGACGGGGATGGGCGGCCTCTCACAATTGCCGGTACCCACTCGGACATCACCGGAAGAAAAAAACTGGAGGACCACATCCGTTTCCAGGCCACTCACGATTTCCTCACCGGGCTGCCGAACCGCTTTCTCTTCGAGGACCGGCTCACCCAGGTTCTGGCCCGGGCGAAGAGGCAGAAGAGAAAGGCCGCCCTTTTCTTCGTGGACATGGACGATTTCAAGAAAGTGAATGACCGGTACGGACATCCTGCGGGTGATGCCGTCCTAAAGGAGGCGGGCGCCCGCATTGTTTCCTGCGTGCGGGAAATGGACACCGTCTGCAGGCTGGGAGGGGACGAGTTCACCGTCATTCTGCCGGACATCGGCGGCGCAGGCGAGGCTGAAATGGTAGCCGGCCGGATCCTTGAAGCCTTCAGAGAGCCTTTTTTTCTCGGGGGAGAGAGAGTATCCCTCTCTCTGTCTGTGGGGATAGGAATCTTCCCGGACCACGGCGAGACCATGGAGCAGCTTCTGGTCAACGCCGACGAAGCCATGTACAGGACCAAGGGACAGGGGAAGAAGATCTGCTTCCTCCCTCCCCGGAACACGTTTGCCCCCTGACGAACACCCTCTCTTCTGACCGGTGTGCCGTTGACCTTTTTTCCGTTTTCCGCAACAATACTTCCCGAACATCCGGCAAGCGGAGGTTCTGAAGACCTGTGCTTTCCCGCCGGTGACCGGTCCGGAACCGGTGAAAAAAGGAGGCGATTCCGGGTGAGGGTATTCCTTCCCTACGGCAGTTCCCACATAACCTGCGAAATACCTGATTCCAGGCTTCGGGCGATCCTCTCCCCGAAGCTTCCGGAAGCGGAGGAGAAGACGGGAGAAGCGATCGTCAGAGCGTCTCTCGCCCGTCCCGCCGGCAGCCCTCCTCTCAGGGAGCTCGCCGGAGGAAAGAAGAACGTGGTCATTCTTTCCAGCGATCATACCCGTCCCGTCCCCAGCGCCGTCATCATGCCCCTTCTCCTGGAGGAAATCCGCGCCGGGAATCCCGGGGCCGACATCACCATACTCGTCGCCACGGGATGCCACAGGAGCACAACGGAGGACGAACTCGAGGAGAGGTACGGCACGGAAATTGTCCGCAGCGTTCGGATCGTGGTCCACGACAGCCTGGACGAGAACAGCCTCGTGTCCGTGGGCACCCTGCCCTCGGGAGGAGAACTGGTTCTCAACCGCCTCGCAGTGGAGGCGGACCTTCTCGTTGCGGAAGGATTCATCGAACCCCACTTTTTTGCCGGCTTCTCCGGCGGACGGAAGAGCGTTCTTCCCGGCGTGGCGGCCTACAGGACGGTCCTGGCCAACCACTGCGCCGAGTTCATCGCCTCCCCCGGGGCGAGGACGGGGATCCTCGAGGGAAACCCTATCCACGAAGACATGGTCTACGCCGCCAGGAAAGCGGGGCTCGCCTTCATCTGCAACGTGGTCCTCGACCCGCAGAAGCGCATCACCGCCGCCTTCAGCGGGGACATGGAGAAAGCCCACGAAGAGGGGTGCGCCTTCCTGAGCCGTTTAGCAAAGGTGCAGGCTGTGCCTGCGGACATCGTGATCACGGGCAACGGCGGATATCCCCTCGACCAGAACATCTACCAGGCAGTGAAGAGCATGACCGCTGCCGAGGCCTCCTGCAGGCCGGGAGGGATCATCATCGAGGCGGCGGAATGCAGGGACGGTCACGGAGGAGAGGCTTTCTACCATGCCTTCCGGGATATACCCACCGCCCGGGGGGTGCTGGACAGCATTCTCGCCAGGGGGAGGGACAGCACCGAACCGGACCAGTGGGAGATCCAGATTTTCGCCAGGATCCTCATGAACCATACCGTCATTCTGGTGACGTCGGCGCCGAGGGAGACGGCGGAGTACATGAACATGAAATGGGCTCCCTCCCTGCAGGATGCCCTTGCGCTTGCTGAGGAGATCCTGGGTGACGGGAACGCCGCCGTGACGGTTATCCCCGACGGAGTGTCGGTTATCGTGGATACCCCGGGGAAGTGACGGGAACACGCCGGTCCGAAACAGCCCCCTGTATCGTCCTGCCCGGCCTGGGCCGGGCAGCTATTATTCTGTTCCGGAGGAGAGATCGTCATGACAAAGCCCGTAATCGGCATCACCATCGGAGACCCCTCGGGAGTGGGTCCCGAGATCAGTCTTAAAACCCTGAGGAACGAAGAAGTACTGGCCTCCTGCATTCCTGTCCTGTACGGCGACGAGGCGGTCCTCCGCAGGGCGGCCCCTATTGTGGGCTGTTCGGAAAAGATCGCGGCCGTCAGCGGGCCGGAGGAGGCGAAGGCTGGGCAGATAAACATCGTATCCCCCGGCGTCCTGACGGGGGACTATGAATTCGCGAAAGTCCAGGGACACTGCGGCAGGGCCGCTTTCGCCTACATCGAGAGGGCCATTGCCGACGCCGCTGCGGGAAAGATTGCCGCCGTGGTCACCGGTCCCATCAACAAGGAAGCTCTCCACGCCGGAGGAATCAATTATTCGGGCCACACGGAAATTTTCGCCGACCTGACGGGAACGAAAGATTACGCCATGCTGCTCATGGGCGGGGGCGTCCGGGTGATCCACGTTTCTACCCACGTGGCTCTCCGGGAGGCATGCGACAGGGCGAAGAAGGAACGGGTCCTGACGGTGATCCGCCTCGCCGACGCAGCGGTGAAGGCCCTCGGGGTGCCGAAGCCCCGGATCGCCGTGGCGGGGCTCAACCCCCACAGCGGCGAAAGCGGACTCTTCGGCCGTGAGGAGATCGAGGAGATCATCCCCGCCATTGAAACCGCCAGGGCCGAGGGGATGGATGTCACGGGCCCTGTGCCTCCTGATACCGTCTTCGTGAAAACCCTCCGGGGCGAGTCGGACATCGTGGTGGCCATGTACCATGACCAGGGACACATCCCTCTCAAGATCACCGATTTCATGGGAGGAGTCAACGTGACGGTGGGGCTTCCCATCATCCGCACCTCGGTGGACCACGGCACGGCCTACGGCAAGGCCGGCAAGGGGACGGCGGACGAATCGAGCATGGTGTCCGCGGTGCGGGCGGCGGTGCAATTCGCCCGGAACCGCTAGAAGGCTGAAGTGCCTCGCCCCCATGGACAGGCGATACGTCATCATAGCCGATGACCTCACCGGCGCGAACGATGCGGGTATCCAGTTTCTCAAAGCGGGGTATTCCTCCTCAGTGACCCTGGATCCTGCCGCCCTCGGGACACTGGAAGAGGACGGGGCGGCGGTTCTCGATACGGAGTCGAGAAACATCCCGGAGGAGGAGGCAGCCGCCCTCCTGGAAAAAGCTCTCCCCCATCTCGCCCCGCTGAAGGGGAAGGGTATTTTCTTCAAGAAAGTGGACTCCACCCTGAGAGGCAATATCAGGGCGGAGACGTCGGTGCTCCGGGACGGCCTGGGTTTTTCCCTCACGGTCTTCGCCCCTGCCTATCCAGGAAACCGGAGGACTGCCGTGAACGGCCTGCTGCTTCTGGACGGCGTTCCCGTGGCGGAGACGGAAATGGGGCGGGATCCCAGGAAACCGGCGGCCACATCTTCCCTGGCGGAATGCCTTCAGGGAAAGGAGATTGCCGGGGCGAGGCAAGTGTCCCTGGACGAGATACGGAAGGGAATGGTCCCCGCCATCCTCGAAAGAGCCGGATTCAGGGGGAATTTCTGCTTCGATTCCGAAACGGAGGAGGACCTGGAGCTCATCGCCCGGAGCGTTCTCGCCTCCGTTCCCGCTGAAGACGTGCTGTGGGTCGGATCGGCGGGGCTCGCGGGAGCCCTGGTTTCTTCCGTACGGCCCGTACTGCTCGTGGTGGGGAGCCTCAGTCCCAGGAGCGTTCTCCAGGCGGGGCACGTCATTAAAAAGGGGATGGCCGCTCCCGTTCCGGCAGACATCGGCGCTCTTCTCTCCGACGGTCCCGGGGAGGCGGAGCGCCTGGCCCGGGAAGCTGCGGTCCTGCTCCGGCAGGGAAAGAATGTCCTTCTGACCTCCTCCCTGGAGGAACAACAGGTGAAGGCGGGGCGGAACGCAGATGCAGGGGAGCGCATCTGTGCCGTGCTGGCGGATGCGGTTTCCCGCATCCTGGCGGCGTGGGGGGCAGGCGGGGTCTTTGTCACCGGCGGCGAGGCGGCCATCCATGTGGTCCGGGCCCTCGGGGGCAGGGGCGTCTCCCTGGTCGGCGAGGTTGAGCCCGGCATTCCCCTGGTACGGCTCATCGGAGGTCCCCTGGAGGGACTTCCCCTGATCACCAAGGCCGGCGGGTTCGGCGCGCCCGAAACCATGGAGCGATGCATCGGCGTCCTGTCCGCCTTCCGCGGGAAGAAAAATTCGAAAAGCGAGGTGACCGCTGGATCATGAAACGAATTCGCGATGACGCCATGAAGATCGGACTGAAGGCCATCGAGACGGTCCTGCCGGAAAATGCGGTGAGGGCGGCTCTTCGGGGCGGGGAGTTCTCCGGCCGGACCAACGGCGGGGGGAAAGTTGTCCTCGTCGCTATCGGAAAGGCGGCCTGGCGGATGGCGAAGGCCGCCTCCGAAACTCTCGGGGACAGGCTCTCCGGCGGCACGGTGGTCACCAAGTACGGCCACTCCATGGGGCAGATAGAAGGACTGGAAATTTTCGAGGCGGGGCATCCTTTCCCCGACGGGAACACTCTCAGCGGCACGGCCAGGGCACTGGAAAAAGTGAAACATCTTTCGGAAGGGGACACGGTGCTCTTTCTCGTGTCGGGGGGAGGTTCCGCCCTTTTTGAAAAGCCCCGGGACGGTGTGACCCTGGAGGATCTCGTGTCGGTGACGGACCAGCTTCTTGCCTGCGGCGCCGACATCGTGGAGATCAACACGATCCGGAAGCGACTCTCGTCGGTCAAGGGCGGCAGGTTCGCCCGCTTTGTCGAGCCCGCCCGCCTTTTTGCCGTGGTGCTCTCCGACGTGCTGGGAGACCGTCTGGACAGCATCGCTTCCGGTCCGGCCCATCCTGACGGATCCACGGTGCGGGACGCCCTCCGGATCGTGGAAAAGTACGGCCTGTCCCTGCGCCCGGGCCTCCTCGAGGCCCTCGGGGAGGAGACGCCGAAGGAACTGGGCAACGTCTCCACGGTGATTGCGGGAAGCGTGTCCGCTCTCTGCGCCGCCGCGGAAAAAACCGCTTCGGAACTGGGGTACCGGACACTGCTGCTCACCACCACCCTGAACTGTGAGGCCAGGGAGGCCGGATCCTTTTTGGCGTCCATCGCCCGGCAGATCCGGGCGTCCGGGACTCCGCTGCAGCCTCCCTGTGCGGTGGTGCTCGGAGGGGAGACAGTGGTGCACCTCAAAGGAAAGGGCAAGGGCGGACGGAACCAGGAACTGGCTCTTGCCGCAGCCCTGGGAATCAGGGAACTGCAGGACACGGTTCTTCTTTCCCTGGGGTCCGACGGTACCGACGGTCCCACCGACGCCGCGGGTGGGCTCGTGGACGGCCATACCGCCGGGGTTCTCGCGGGCCTGGGCATGGACCCGGAATCCCTGCTTGCGGAGAATGACTCCTACCGGGGCCTTGACGCCTGCGGCTGTCTCGTCAGAACCGGGCCCACGGGGACAAACGTGAACGACCTGGCCGTGCTGCTCTGCAGGTAGCCGGCTTTTCCGGGAAAAGAAGAAGGGCTCCCCCTTCAGGGGGAGCCCTTTGTCATCGAAAGAGGGGGAGAGGAGGCTATTCCCCGGCCGGTGCAGGTTCTGCAAAGACGAAGCAGTCGCCTCCCGCAGTCTTCCCCGAGGAGAGAGCTGTTTCCGCCGACCGGAGGAGGGTCTTCCCGTCCAGTCCGTTTTCGGGGAACAGGCTGATGCCGATGGTGGCCGACAGGGAAATGTTCCCGCTGTACCCCACGGCCGCCGTTCGCACCGCCCCGAGGATCCGGTCCGCCGTCATGGCGGCTTCCTCCCTGTTCCGCAGCTTCGGGAGGATGAGGTAGAAGTTCACTCCCTCCATTCGGTAGAGGATGTCGTCCTGGCGGCAGGCGCCCTGAATTTTTCGGGCCACTCCCTTAAGCAGGAGGTCGGCCATGTCCCGTCCGATGGCCTCGTTCACCGCGTTGAAATGGTCCAGGTCGATCATGAAAAAAGCCAGGGATGAACTGGTCCGCTGGGCGTCCGCCAGGGAGAAGAGCAGCTTCCTGTTGAAATGCCCCCTGTTCGACGGGCTTCCGAGGGGGTCGTGGCCTGCCTGGAGCATGATTTCATCCTCCAGTTCCTTCCTGGATGTGGCATCCAGGGCCACCACGATGGCCGACCGTTTTCCCCCGAAGGATCCGGCGAAGGGAGATACCCGGGCCTCCTGGAAATAAGTCCGCCCGCCGACGGAAATCTCAAAGGTGAAAAACTGCGGGGTTTCCGTTTCGATACACCGTTTCACCGGAATGAGGAGTTCACTGCCCCGTTCCGGGGGCAGCACCTCGTCAACTTTCTTTCCCACAAGTCCGGCCGCTTCCTTCACAAGGGGGGTATCCGGCGACCCGGTGACCCGGAGGCATTCCCCGTCTTCCGCCACGACGAGAAGCACTGCGGGAATGGCGTTCAGCAGTGCCTGGAGATCCTCTTCGTTCTTCCTGAGACGAACGTCCGCTTCCTTGTGGGCCGTTATGTCCGCAAGAGTCCAGAGAAATTCGTCGGGAACGCCGGGGGAGTGCTCCAGGCGGCATACCCTGTGGGATACCCACCGCCAGTTCCCGTCTGCTGCGGCGATCCTGTACACCCTGGATGCGCAGTCCGGCACCAGGTCCAGCCCGTCCCTGTCGGCGGGGTGGATGATATCTGCATAGCGGACTTTCCCCGAGGTGAAATCGGAAGGGGTATATCCGAAGGAGGCGATGGCTCCCGAGACGAAGCACGGCACGTCCCTGCTGCCGGAAAGCCAGACCATGGAAACCACCGGACTGATGTTGACCACGTGTTCGAAATTGACTCCGCCGCAACTCTCCATTTCCGCTTCAGCTCCCTTTGCTCTGTTCTTCAACGACCGGAAAGGCATGCCCGCGACCTTCCGGAGCAATTGTACCATACGCTGTCGTACCCTCTCCCTCCCAAATCCGCAGGCAGCGGGGAGTGTCACCGGTGCTCGCTTGGGCCGCCGGTGCAGATTGTCGTCCTTGACAACTGCCCAGGCGATCAACTCGGCTCCCTGCGTTCGCCGGTTGCCTGCCTGTGAAACCGACATCCTTGTCGGTTTCTCGGCCCGGGCACTGCCCGCCAGAGGGTCTCTCCGCAAAGTGCGCGGAGCGAGATCTCTTCGCCCCTGGCGGGGCGAATTCACCTTATGCCCGGCGACACTCCCTCTGCCAGGAAAAGTTGCGGATTTAGGTCCCTCCGGCCCTCTTGACAGGATGCATTTGATTGATTATTCTTGTGGTATACCATGGAAGGAAGTGGTATACCACTTGAGGAAGGACAATCTTGCCTCCGGGGTGTACGAGAGGATCAAAAAGGGCATTCTCTCCCTGGAGTATCCCCCGGGGTATATTCTGCAGGAGCGGAATCTCGCCGAAGAGCTCGGCATGAGCCGGACTCCGGTCCGGGAGGCGGTCCACCGCCTCTCCCAGGAGGGGTGGCTGCGGGTGAATTCCCGGAAGAACATCCAGGTCCGCCCGGTGTCGTCTTCTGATCTTCGGGAGGTGTTCCAGGCGCGGAAGATTCTCGAGCGGGACGCCCTGGAGCTTCTTCTCGCCACGGGCCTCGCCCGGGAGGCGGGGCGGAAGATGGCCGCCATGGCCGGGGCGATGAATGAGTCCCGGGGAAGCCTGTTTTCCTTCATTACGGCGGACCAGTCGTTTCACTCGGTGCTCTTTCTTGTTCTGGGGAACTCCGTTCTCCGGAAATTCTGGAACGCCGTGAGCGAGGAGATGATCTGGCTGGGTATGCTGGCCATGAACGAAAAACGGTATGACGACGTCCTGGCGGAACACGGCAGAATACTGGCGGCAGTGGAGGAAGGCAGAAAGCGGGCTGCCCGGGATGCCCTCCTGGAGCATCTCGAAAACACAGAGGACATACTGTTGCGGAAGATCGACGACGTTTCGTCCTCATACGGAAGAGGGAGCTGACGACATGCGGATGAAAAGTGCTGTACTGGGAAAAGACGGCGTCTCCGGAGAAGTGCTTCTCTCCTGGGATGCCTGCGTGGCGGCGGGGTACACCGGCCGGGACCAGGCTGGAGTGCTCGCCCACGTGGAGGAGCTGCGGAAGATCGGCGTTCCGGCTCCCGAGAAGGTGCCGTCCATGTACTGGGTGGAGCCGGAGCGGGTGTCGAACACGGGCCTGCTGTGGGTGGTGGGCGAATTTTCCTCCGGCGAGGGAGAGGTGTTCCTCGCCCGGGACGAGAGGGGAAACCTCTGCGTGACCGTGGCCAGCGACCATACGGACAGGGCTCTCGAGACGGTGTCGGTGGCCAAGGCGAAGCAGGCCTGCTCGAAGGTCATCGGCTCCCTCTTCTGGAGGGTGGACGAGGTCAGGGGACACTGGGATTCCATCGAACTGAGAACCTGGAATGACGGGAAGCTCTACCAGGAGGGAACCCTCGGGAAAATGCTTCCCCCGGAGAAGCTTTTCGAACTGGCCAGGGAGGACGCCCCGGCCGGGACGGGAAGGCTCGCCCTGTTCAGCGGCACCCTGCCGGTGCTCGGCGAGGGGATCGTCTACGGGACGCGGTACGTCCTCTCCCTGAAGGATCCCGTTCTTGGAAGGGAGATCCGGCACGAGTATTCCGTCCGGGTCCTTCCCGACCGCAATTGAGGAGGTGGTTCCGTGAAGCTTCGAGTCGGCGTGCTGCAGCTTGATGTCGCCCTGGGCGACCGGGAGAAGAACAGGAAAAACGTGGAGAAGTGGATGGCCTCGGTGTCCGTTCCGTCCGACATGCCCACGGCGGTGGTCATACCGGAGATCTGGGACGTGGGGTACGCTCTCGACAGGGCGGCGGAACTCGCGGACCCGGAAGGCAAGGGGGCGGCCGAGTTTCTTGGAAGCCTGGCGAAGAAGTACGGGGTGTGGTTCGTGGGCGGTTCCGTGCTCGCCTCCACGGGGAGCGGCTTCGCGAACCGCGCCCAGGTGATCAACCCCAGGGGCGAGCTGGTGGCCTACTACGACAAGGTCCATCTCATTCGCCTCATGGAGGAGGAAAAGTATTTCACCGGCGGCAGAAAGGAATGCCTCTTCTCCCTCGAGGGAGCGAAGGCGGGCTGCGTCATCTGCTACGACATCCGGTTCTGCGAATGGCTGCGCACCTATGCCCTCCGGGGCACGGAGGTGCTTTTCGTGAGCGCCGAGTGGCCGAGTCCCCGGGCGGATCACTGGAAGACCCTTCTCCGGGCGAGGGCCATCGAAAACCAGATGTACATGGTGGCCTGCAACCGGTGCGGCACCACCGGGGACACCCATTTCGGCGGCGGCTCCATGATCCTCGGCCCCAAGGGAGAGGTCCTCTTCGAGGGTGGGGAAGGCGAAGAGGCGGGGTTTGTCACCATTGACCTCGACGAGGTGTCCAGGACCAGGAATTTCCTGACGGTCTTCAATGACAGGGTACCCGATATCTACGGGACCCATCTTAAATAGGAGGGGAAGAAAATGAAGAAGAGCGGAGTGTTTCTTGCGGCAGTTGCGGTGTTCATGTTCCTTCTGACCGGGGCGGCGTTTGCTGCGGTGGAGTTCAAGTTCGCCCACTCGGGAAGCCTGGAGCACCAGTACCAGATCGGAGCGGAGCAGTTCAAGAAGCTCGTGGAGGAGAAGTCCGGCGGAGAGATGAAAGTCAACATCTTCCCGCAGGCTCAGCTCGGCGGCGAGAGGGACCTGGCCGAAGGAGTCCGCATGGGCACCATCGAAATGAGCTCCGTGGCGGCGGGCAACATGGCAGGGTTCGTTCCCGAGCTCCAGGTGTTCGGCGTGCCTTTCCTCTTCCAGACCAGGGAGCAGGTGTACTCAGTGCTCGACGGCCCCGTGGGCAAGGATCTTGCTGACATCATGCTCGGCAAGGGCTTCGTGAACCTCTCCATCTGGGAGGTCGGTTTCAGGAACATCACCAACAACATCCGGCCCGTGAAGACCCCCGACGATATGAAGGGACTGAAGATCAGGGTCCAGGAGTCCAAGATCTGGATCGAGTTCATGAAAAGTCTCGGCGCCGTAGCCACACCCATTCCCTTCGGCGAACTCTATACCGCCCTGCAGCAGAAGGTTGTGGACGGCCAGGAGAATCCCGTGGCCACCATCTACTCCATGAAGTTCTACGAGGTGCAGAAATACCTCTCCCTTACGGGGCACACATACGAACCCGCTCTCGTGGTGGCCAACCCCAAGTGGTTCAACGGCCTCGACCCGAAGCACCAGGCCATACTGAAGGAAGCTGCCATGGAAGCGGCCGTCTTTCAGCGGCAGAAGCTTGCCGAGCTGGACAGGGAGCGCTTCGAGGTTATCCGGAAGGCAGGAGTGGAAGTGGAGGAGAACCCCGACAAGGCAGCCTTCGCCAAAGCCACGGAGGATCTTCATAAGGTTCTCGCCGACTCCGTTCCCGAGGCCCTTGTCCAGAAGATAAAGGATGAAGTCGCAAAGGTGAAGTAGCACCCCGCGGCTCCGGGGGGACCTCCCCCGGAGCTTTTTTTCGAGAGCTCGAGGTGGAGTCAGGTGAAAAAAATACAGACGTTTTTTTCCGTTCTCACGGGAATCTGCCTTGCGGTAGTTTTTGCCGTGACCTTCGGCCAGGTAATCCAGCGGTATGTATTCCAGCTCCCCATGCCCTGGGCGACGGACATTATCAGGATTTTCTTTGTCTACTCAGTGTTTTTCGGCATGGCGGTAGGGGTCTTCAAGAAGGCCCACCTCAACATCGACGTCCTTGTTCAGGTCCTGCCTCCGCGGCTCAAGCCCTGGTTCGACCTCCTGTCCAACATCGTGGTCTGCACTTTTCTGACCGTGGTGCTGCGGTACAGCTTTTCCTTCATGACGGCCAATGCCGACCAGGTGACCCCCTATCTCCTTTTTCCCATGAGTTACGTGTACATGGTCATCCCCTTCACGGTGGGCTTTATGGTCCTCTTTCTCGCGCTGGATACGGTAAGGCTCCTGGGGACAATGGCAGGAAGAGGGAACGGATCCTCTTCCGCCGGGAGGTGACGGGCCATGCTCTGGATAGCCGGTCTTTTCGGAGTTTTTCTCCTCGGGATTCCCATCTCCTTCTCCCTGGGGGCCACGACCCTCGCAGGGCTGCTCGGCATGGGGCTGCCCCTTGAAGTCATTGTCCAGCGGATGTTTACGGGCATCGATAACTTCGCCTTCGTGGCCATCCCCCTGTTCATCCTCGCGGGCAACCTGATGGCCGTGGGCGGTATTTCGAAGCGGATCACCACCTTTTCAGAAGCCCTGGTGGGGCACTGGCCCGGCGGGCTCGGCATGGTGGCCATCGTGGCCTCCATGATCTTCGCGGCGGTCACCGGCTCCGCCATAGCTGCCACGGCGGCCATCGGCGCCCTGCTCATCAGCGAGATGATCTCCAAGGGGTATTCCCGGGCCTATTCGGCCTCCCTGGTGGCCACGGCGGGATCCATAGGGCCCATCATCCCGCCGAGCATCCCCCTGGTGGTGTACGGCGTCATCGTGGGCAGCTCCATCGCGAAGCTGTTTATGGGCGGCGTCATTCCCGGTCTTCTCATGGGCTTTTTCCTCATGGTCGCCAACTGGCTCATCAGCAAACGGAGGGGCTATGTGGGACGGGAAAAGCGGGCCTCGGCGGCGGAACTCCGCCAGGGCCTCAAGGATGCAATACTCGCTCTTCTCATGCCGGTGATCATCATCGGCGGCATCGTGGGCGGCATCTTCACCCCCACCGAGTCGGCTGCCATCGCGGTAGCCTACGCCCTTCTCCTCGGCGGGCTCGTCTACAGGGAACTCTCCTGGAAGAAGATCGCCCACGCCTTTATCGAGGCGGCCATAACCAACGGGGTCATTCTCACGGTGCTCATGACGGCGAGCCTCTTCATCTGGTTCATGACGGTGAAGATGATCCCCCAGTCCATCACCCAGAGCCTGCTCCAGGTCATCGACACCAAGTGGGGCGCCCTGATGGTGATGAACATCATTCTGCTCATCGCCGGAACCTTCATCGACACCACCAGCGCCCTCACCATTTTCGTTCCCCTCTTCCTTCCCCTGGTGAAGACCTTCGGCATCGACCTGATTCATTTCGGCGTCATGGTGGCGGTGAACCTGACCATCGGCATGTGCACCCCGCCCCTGGGAGTGTGTCTCTTTGTTTCCTGCGAGATTGCAGGCACCTCCCTCCGGGAGATGTTCAGGGACCTGGTGATCATGCTCATACCCCTGCTGATCCTGCTGCTGCTCATAACCTACGTCCCCGCCGTGGTGACATGGCTGCCCGATTTCCTCGGGCTCTGATTTATCCATAAGGAGGATTGTCATGGCAAAACCGGAGATGGAGTTTACCGATACCCTGCCCCTGGGACAGTGGAGACAGGTGGAGGGAGCGGAAAAAGGGGTGTTCGAAAAGATCCTTTCCTGGGACCCCGATACGGGGAACCTGACCCGACTGGTGAAGTTTGCCTCGGGCGTGCGGATCCCGAAGACCCAGGTCCACGATTTCTGCGAGGAGGTGTTCATCCTCGAAGGGTACATGGTGGACACGGCGAAAAAACTGACCGCCCCTTCCGGGTATTACGCCTGCAGGCCGGTGGGCATGATCCACGGCCCATACGAGGTTCCGGTCTCGTGCCTCTGCTTCGAGACCAGGTACCAGGATCCGGCCCGTCCGCTGAACCCCGGCTGCTCCCTGTACGGGATGAAACCGGAATAACCGGCCGAACCGCCCCGGATTTTTTCGGGGCGGTTGTTTTTTTTCAGCGTTCGTCCTTACGCATGTTTTTCTTCCCGGCGCACCGTATAATAGAAAAAAAGGAAACTCTGCATTGAAAGGACGGACGCTCATGGCCCGGAAACGGTACCAGCACGAACTGGAGCTGCGCCAGTTCACCCTTGAAGATTATGACGAAGTGAAGCGGATAATGGACAGAATATACCCGAAAATGGGAGGAGCCTGGACCAGGGAACAGTTCAGGTCGATGATTACCCGCTTTCCCGAGGGGCAGCTCTGCATAGAGGACAAGGGCAGGGTGGTGGCCGGGGCCTTTTCCCTCGTCATAGACTATTCCCGCTTCGGCGACAGGCACACCTACAATGAGGTCGTCGGCGACGGCACCTTGAAAAACCATGATCCGGAAGGGGATTTCCTCTACGGCATCGACATCTTCGTCTCCCCCGACTACAGGGAGAAACGGCTCGGCAGGCGCCTCTACGACGCCAGGAAGGAACTCTGCGAAACCCTGAACCTCAAGGGGATCATCATCGGAGGCCGGATTCCCGGCTATGCCGAATGGGCGGACAAAAAAACCCCCCAGCAGTACCTCCGCATGGTAAACAACCGGGAGATCTCCGACCCCGTCCTCACGTTCCAGGTCAGCAACGACTTCCACTACAAGAAGATGGTGGAAAACTACTGGCCGGAGGATTACAGCTCCAAGGGATACGGCGTCATCATGGAGTGGAACAACATCTATTACGAGGAGCGGAAGAGGCTCATCTCCAAGGTGAAGACCTACATGCGCCTCGGGGTCGTCCAGTGGCAGATGCGGAGCTTCGAGTCCTTCGAGGACTTTCTGCAGCAGGTGGAGTTTTTCGTGGACACCCAGGCCGGGTACAATACGGACCTCATGCTCTTCCCCGAACTGTTCAACGCCCCTCTGCTGGCCCAGTTCGACCAGGAGGACCCGGCAGAGGCCATGCGGTCCCTGGCGGGGTACACGGCGGAACTCCGGAAGAGCCTTGTGGAGATGGCGGTCTCCTACAACATCAACATCGTGTCGGGGAGCGTGCCTGAGCTCAGGAACAACCGGCTGTACAACGTCTCCTTCCTCTGCAGGAGGGACGGCACCTGGGACCAGCAGTACAAGCTCCACATCACTCCTGACGAGTACCGGTACTGGGGCCTCCAGGGAGGGCACGATCTCCGGGTCTTCCAGACGGACGTGGGGAAGGTGGGCATCCTCATCTGCTACGACGTGGAATTTCCCGAGCTCTCCCGGTACCTGGCCATCAAGGGAATGGACATTCTGCTCATCCCCTTCTGGACGGACACCAAGAACGCCTACCTCAGGGTGCGGCGCTGCGCCCAGTCCCGGGCCATCGAGAACGAATGCTACGTGGCCATCGCCGGGAGCGTGGGGAACATCCCCAAGGTGGAGAACATGGACATCCAGTACGCCCAGTCCGCCATCTTCACCCCTTCGGACTTCGCCTTTCCCCACGACGCCGTGGCGGCGGAGGCGACTCCCAATACAGAAATGGCCCTCATCGCCGACCTCGACGTGGAGCTCCTGAAGGAACTCCGGCTCCAGGGAAGCGTCCGGAACCTGTCAAGCCGCCGGACGGACCTGTACTGGATCGACTGGCTGAAGGAAAAGGAACGGGAAGAGGAAGAGTAGCGAAAAAGGGCGGGCCCGGAAGGCCCGCCCTTTGTACGATGTGCCCCTATTATTCCGCCATGCTCCCGAGGTGCCTGGCAAGGAAGCGCTCCATGGCGCGGTAGAAGTCGAACCGGTTCTCTTCATTGAGAAAACCGTGTCCTTCGTTGTCCTTTACCATGTACTCCACGTCCACTCCCCGCGCGCGGAGGGCTTCCACGATCTGGTCCGATTCCGCCTTCTTGACCCGGGGGTCGTTGGCGCCCTGGGCCACGAAGAGGGGAGCCCGGATCCTGTCGGCGTGAAAGACCGGGGAAACGGATTTCAGCAGGTCCCTGTCCTTCTCCGGGTGGCCGATCTGCTCGTAGAGCATCTGGCGGCCGAGTTCCCAGTAGGGAGGTATCGTCTCCAGGAGGGTGAAGATATTGGATACCCCTACGTAGTCCACGCCGCAGGCGTAGATCTCCGGCGTGAAGGCCAGCCCCGCGAGGACGGCATATCCCCCGTAGGAGCCGCCGTAGATGCCGATTCTTTCCGGATCTGCGATTCCCTGGTCAATGAGCCAGTGCACGCCGTCGGTGATGTCGTCCTGCATGGCCCGTCCCCACTGTTTGAAGCCCGCTTCCCAGAAAGCCCGTCCGTAACCCGTGGAGCCCCGGAAGTTCATCTGGAGCACGGCGAGTCCACGGTTTGCGAGGAACTGGGTTTCGCTGTCGTATCCCCAGGTGTCCCGGGCCCACGGTCCGCCGTGGGGGTTGATCACCACGGGGAGGTTTCTGCCGTCGCTCCCGGCGGGGAGGGTGAGATATCCGTGGATGGTCAGCCCGTCCCGGGCGGTGTACTGCACCGGCTTCATGGGGGCGAGTTTCTCCTCGGGCAGCCAGGGAGTGAGGTCGGCGAGTTTCCGGAAGTCCTTCGTCTTCATGTCGTAAAAGTAATAGGCCCCCTGGGTCCGGTCGCTCCCGGCGTGGAGGAGAGCCCTGTCTTCCTCTTTGTTCATGGATGTCACGGTGACCACGTACCCGGGGAGCCGGGACTCGAGTTCCTTCTGGAGTTCCGCCCGCTCTTCGTCGAAGAAATGGTACCGGAACCGGTCGGTGGTGTACCCCGTTCCCGTGATCACTTTCCTTTTCTTCGACCGGAACAGGGCGTACACGTCCACCTCGGGGTGCTCGAAAATGAGCTCCTCGTTTTCCGCCTTTTCGGGGTCGAAGACGAAGATGGCGGAGGTATTCCTTCCCAGGTTGGAGGCAACGTAGAGCTTTTTGTTGTCGAAGGTGAAGAAGAGAGGAGACACGCTCTCCCGAAAGTCGGTGGTGAGGAGCGTCCGGAAGGGGTAATCCTCCCTGTCGCGATAGAGGAGGGACCGGTTGACCCCGTCGGTCCGGATGGCCACCCTGAGCTTCCCCTCGTGGTCGGTCATCCATCCCTCGATGTCCCCGGGGTTTTCCTCGATGAGAGTCAGTTTCCCGGAGGCGATGTTCAGCCTGTAGACATCGAAGAGCCGGGGATCCCTCCGGTTCATTCCGATGAGAACCTCGTCCTCGATCTCCTCGAGTCGGTCCACGATGGTAACCCGGACCTCTTTGAAGGGAGTGAGGTCCCTCGCCTCGGACCCGTCGGCGTCCACGGCGTAAAGATGGTAATTCTCATCCCCGCCGGAGTCCTGGAGATAGAGAATGCGGTCATTCCCCGCCCAGAAATAGGCCAGGATGTCCCGTTCCGTGGCGGACGTGATTCGTGCTGCTGTTTCCTCTCCTATTTTCTGGACGAAAATGTTCATCCGCCGCTCCCAGGAGGCCCGCCAGGATATGCGCGACCCGTCGGGGGATATCTGGAATCCGCTCCTTTCGGGATTCCGGAAGAAATCCTCCATGGGGATGAGCCCGCCGGCCGCACGGGCCGGAGAGGGGAGAAGGGAGAGAGCCAGAAGAGCCGCCGTTCCCAGAAGTATGGATTTCATCATCGCTTATTCCCCCATGATCTTGACGACCACGCGCTTTCTGCGCCTGCCGTCGAATTCAGCATAGAAACACTGTTCCCAGGGTCCGAGATCGAGCTTTCCGCCTGTCACCGGCAGAATCGCCTGGTGGTGGACCATGATCCGCTTCAGGTGAGCGTCCCCGTTGTCCTCCCCCGTGCTGTGGTGGGCGTAGGACGGATCTTCGGGGGCTGTTTTCTCGAGCCACTCCATGATATCCCCGTGAAGTCCCGTTTCATCATCGTTCACGATGATTCCGGCGGTGATGTGCATGGCCGATACAAGCATCATCCCGTCCGAAACGCCGCTCCGCCCGAGAATCTGCTCAAGCTTCGGCGTGATGCGGACCAGTTCCTTTCGTTTCTTCGTTTCGAACCACAGATATTCCGTATGAATTCTCATTGAATGCCCCCTTTCCCGGGTATCGGATGCAGGGATATGGTAGCATAAATACCGCAGCGGAAAAAACCGGCGGACGGTTTTGCCGGAAGGGCTCCGCGTAAGGGAGGTCAGGCCCGTGAAACACTGCCCGCAGAGCGGAAATGAAGAACAGCTCTTTCCCGGAGAGGACGTGGTCTCCTTTCTCCTCTCCTATATCGGGGAAACGGACGACATCGTGACCGTCAAAGACAAGGACCTGGTCATTCGCTATCTCAACCGGGCCGGGGCGGCCTTCCTCGGGGTTTCCCCGGGAGAAGGTGCGGGCTGCAGATGCTTCGAACTGCTCGGAAGGCAGGACCTCTGCATCGGATGCCTTTCCGGACTGGCGGCGGAAACGGGGATGTTCCAGTTTCGGGAAGTGTTCATTCCGGAGAGAAATACATGGTTCGAGGTGAAGAGCTGGCCGGTCAAGAACGCCGCCGGGGAAACGGCGGCCGTGGTGGAGATCCTGCGGGACTGCTCGGAAAGAAAAAGGGCGGAGGAGGAACTTGCGGCGGCGGTGGTCTCACTTGAGGGAAAGAACAGGGAGCTGGAGGAGGAGAGGAAACGGGCCGAAAGCCTGGTCGCGGAAGCCGGGAGGGCTGAGCGGGTGAAAAGCGCCTTCCTGGCGAACATGAGCCACGAGATCCGCACTCCGCTGAACGGAATTCTCGGGATGACCGACCTTCTTCTGGATTCTCCCATGTCCGGGGAGCAGGAAGAATACGCCGAGACCGTACGGAGGAGCGCCGAGCACCTGCTGTCGCTGGTGGATGATATCCTCGACCTCTCGAAGCTGGAGGCGGGAAAGGTTGAACTTGAATCGGTCCCCTTCGACCTGAGGGAGATGATGGAGGACCTCGTCACCGAGGCGGCGGTCCGGGGAAGGGAAAAGGGCCTCGATACGGTGTTTTCCGTGGATCCGTCCATTCCGTCCATCCTGCGGGGCGACCCGCTGCGTACCCGGCAGATACTGGGCAACCTTCTCGGGAACGCCGTGAAGTTCACGCTCTCGGGGCATGTAAGGCTGGACGTCTCTCCCGTGGAGCCGGGACTCACGGGACTCGTGCTCCGCTTTGCCGTTTCCGATACGGGCATCGGTGTTTCTGAAAACAGCCTGCCTACCCTCTTTCAGCCTTTTTCCCAGGGGGATCCTTCCACGACCCGGCGGTTCGGGGGGACGGGGCTCGGCCTTTCCATCTGCAGGGGGCTCGCGGAGGCCATGGGAGGATCTCTGGGAATGACCCCGCGAAGCGGAGGCGGATCAGTTTTCTGGTGTGAGCTGCCCTTCGGGAGGGTGCCGTTCGGTGATGCGGAAGATCTGCCGGTAGACCAGCGCCTCCTGGGGTTTCCAGTGATCGTGGCGGGAAGCGGGGCCTCCTGGCCGGCTGAAGTGTCAGCCCAGGCGGGGGCGTGGCTCTGCTCCGTCCAGAGCGCGGACAGCCCGGAGGAATTGAGGAGTCTGCTCGAGAAGCGGACAGGGAGATCCGGGGAGGGGCGGTGCGCCGTTTTTCTGGACGGAGAGCGGCTGAGAGAGGCAGCTGGCTGGTCACCCTCAGCTCTTCCTGCGGATCTTCGGAGGGGGGTCCTGTTCTTCTCCGTGGATTCACCCGGGACAGCCAGGGAGACCGGTGATCTTCTCCGGGAGGGCCTTGCAGGCCGCATAACCAGTCCTGTGCGTCGGGCGGCCTTTCGTGAAGCCATTCTTTCGGCGTCTGAGCCTGACCGGGGAAAGAGGCAGGGGTTCCGGAACGCCGGTGAACCGGAAAGCAGCTATCGAAGCGGCATGCTTCCTGCCAGGGTTCTGCTCGCCGAAGACAGCCGGGTGAACAGAAAAGTTGCCGGGAGAATGCTGCAGAAGCTCGGCTGTTCGGTCAGGGCGGCGGCGGACGGGGATGAAGCCCTCCGTATGCTGGAAACGGAGACTTTTGACATCGTTCTCATGGACATCCAGATGCCTGGAAAGGACGGCATTGAAGTCACCGCCCTCCTTCGGAGCCCGGAATGGACCGGACGCAACGGGGACGTCCCCGTGATCGCCATGACGGCTCATGCCCTGCCGGGAGACCGGGAGAAGTGTCTCGCCGCGGGCATGGACGATTATCTTCCGAAACCGGTCAGGTTCAGGGATCTCGAAGAAAAGCTCTCGGTTCACCTGTCCCGGCGCCCGAAGGAGGGTACTGCCGGGCCGGCGGAAGAAAACAACGGGGTGTACTGCAGAGAGGAAACAGTCCGGAGACTGCGCATCGACGGAGAGGAACTCGACGCCCTGGCAGAGGAATACCTACAGGATGCCCTTGACATCCTCGCTCTGTTGACAGGTGCGGAAGAGCGGGGGGACAGGAAAGCGGCGGCGGAGGCTGTCCATACCCTGAAGGGGATGTCGGCCAACATAGGGGCGGAAAGAGTCCGGGCTGCGGCATGGAGAGCGGAAAAATCGTGGCGGGAGGAAGGGAGCGCCCCCGTGGCGGAAATCCTCCGGTCGGAGCTCCTGAGTTTCAGGAAAGTTCTCGACGAGATCAGGGAAAGGGGGTACGGGGATGAAAACCGATGAGCGGAGAAAAAAAATCGCCGCCGAGCTTTCCGGGGAAGGGGAAGCGATCACGGGAGGCGACCTGGCTTCCCGGTTCGGGGTCAGCAGGCAGGTGGTCGTCCAGGACATGGCGGTGCTCAGGGCGGAAGGTCTTCCGGTTGTGGCGACTCCCAGGGGCTATATCCTGCTGCGTCCCGAAAGCACGGGCAGGCTCGTGAAGACGGTGGTCACAAGGCACAGGGATTACGAATCCATGGAGGAAGAACTCCTGATCATGGTGGGGTGCGGGGCGAAGGTGCTTAACGTCATAGTGGAGCATCCCCTCTACGGAGAAATCACCGGCAACCTCATGCTCTCCAATCCGGACGACGTGGCCCGTTTCATGGAGTCAATCAGGAAGAGCACGGGGGAACCTCTGTCCTCCCTGACGGGGGGCGTTCATCTCCACACCCTGGAAGTGGACGGCGAGGAGACATGGGAGCGGCTTCTCGCCGGACTCGGGGAAAAAAACTACTTGCCTGAGAGAATATAAAGGTGTATTCTTTACAGGTGACAAGACACCTGTAAAGGAAGTGGTCCAATGGCAGGAACGGCGTCTTCTCCTCTCCGGGGATACCTGATCAAGGTCTCAAACGGTATGGCCCTCGGTCTTTTTTCCTCCCTCATCATCGGTCTTATCCTACGGCAGTGCGGACAGCTGCTCTCCCTTCCCCACCTCGAACACTTCGGCCGTGTAGCCCAGCTCCTGATGGGCCCCGCCATTGGCGCTGGGGTGGCTTTTGCCGTCGGTGCTCCGCCCCTGGGTATTTTTTCCTCTCTTATCGCCGGGGCCGTAGGCGCAGGGACCTTCTCCGGACCTGCCGCTGCGGTTGGAGAACCTGTAGGCGCCCTTGTGGCCTCCTGGGCCGGCGCGGAAGTTTCCCGAAGGGTCGCAGGGAAGACGGGCGTGGATATCGTGCTCGTTCCCGCCGCCACCATAGTGGCCGGCAGTGCTGTGGGCGTGGTCGCCGGACCGGCAGTTGCCCGGATGATGTACTGGCTCGGCAGCGCCATAAACGCCGCCACCACCCTTCACCCCATCCCCATGGGGATGGTCCTCTCCGTGGCCATGGGGATTGTTCTTACCCTGCCCATCAGCAGCGCTGCCCTTTCCATCTCCCTGGGGCTTTCCGGCCTTGCCGCGGGAGCCTCCACAGTAGGGTGCTGCTGCCAGATGATCGGTTTTGCCGTGGCGAGTTTCCGGGAAAACGGCACGGGAGGGCTCATTGCCCAGGGACTGGGCACCTCCATGCTCCAGATTCCAAACATCATACGGAACCCCTGGATCTGGGTTCCCCCCACTGCGGCGGCAGCCGTGCTCGGTCCCTTTTCCACCGTGCTCTTCCGGATGGAGAACAGCTCCATCGGTGCCGGCATGGGAACCAGCGGCCTGGTGGGACAGGTCTCCACCCTTGATGTCATGGGGCCCTCTGCCTGGCCCGGGATCCTGCTGCTTCACTTCCTTCTCCCCGCCGTTCTTTCTCTTCTCTTCTCGGAAATACTCAGAAGGACGGGACACATCCGGCCCGGCGACATGAAGCTCGAAAAATAAAGGGGCAGCGGACGCTGCCCCTTTTCCGTATGTCCGCTCTTCGTGGAGGATCAGCCCAGCACAAGCACCCTCCGGGCCACTTCGAAGTAGAGCAGCAGGCCAAGGATGTCCACTACCGTGGTGATGAATGGACCGGACATGACCGCCGGGTCGATGTTCAGCTTTTTCGCAGCGAAGGGGAGAAAGGCTCCCACGAGGTTGCCCAGCATGACCACACCCACCACGGACGCCGCCACGGTGAGGGCCACGCCGTATCCCGTTCCCATGGTCCACGCCCGGATGGAGGCCAGCACCGCAAGGGATATCCCCAGGAGGAAGCCGGAGACGATCTCCTTCGAAATGACCCTGAAAAGGTCTTCCCTGACGATTTCCCCCACGGTAAAGCCCCGGATGACCAGCGTGGCGGCCTGGGTGCCCGTGTTGCCGCCGGTGCCGATGAGGAGGGGGATGAAGAAGGCGAGGGCCACCACGCTTTCGAGGACGAAGGAGTACCGTTCCAGGATGAAGGACGAGAAAAGCTGGGTGACGATGCAGACGAGCAGCCAGGTAAGCCGCTTGCGGGTGAGGGTCATGATCCCGGCATCCAGGTAGCTTTCGTCCACCGGCGAGATGCCCGCCATGCGCTCGAAGTCCTCGGTGGCCTCCTCCTGGACGATGTCCAGTATGTCGTCGAAGGTGAGGATTCCCACGAGACGGCTTTCCCTGTCCACCACCGGGATGGTCTGGAGGTCGTATTTCGACATGGTCTTCGCCGCTTCTTCCTGGTCGGTGTCCGTGGTGACGAAGACCGGCAGCCCGTCCATGAAGTCTGTGACGGGAGTGTCGGGGGAGGCGAGGATCAGGTCCTCGAGGTGCACCGTTCCCTTGAGCTTTCTCTCCGGGCTGACCACGAAGGAGGTATAGATGGTTTCCTTCTTCGCCGCCGTTGCCCGGATCCGGGCCAGGGCCTGGGAGGCGGTCATGGTCTCCTTCAGGTCGATGAACTCGGGAGTCATGATGCGCCCGGCGGAATCCGCCTGGTAGTTCAGAAGGGCATTGGCCAGTTTTCTTTCTTCGGGAGAAAGATGGGCCAGGAGTTTTTTTACTGTCTTGGCGGGAAGCTCGTCGAAAAGGGCCGTCCGGTCATCGTCGGACATCTCCTCGATGATGGCTGCCACTTCCGTATCGGTGAAGCTCCCGAGAAGCTCTTCCCGTTCTGCCCCCTCGAGAAATTCGAAGACTTCTATGGCGATATCCTTGGGAAGAAGGCGGAAGAGGAAGACCCGCTCGGCAGGCGCCTTCTCCGCCAGGACTTCGGCGATGTCGGCGGGTTCCATGGTGCTCAGCAGTTCCTTCAGGCTCTTGAACTGCTTCCGTTCGAAGAGTTTTTCAACGCTTGCGAGAAGCTTGTTCTGGATGTCCTTCATGACCCTTCCCCCTGTCCCATGGCCTGTATGGAGGCGCTTCCGGGGAGGCGTCCTCCGTACCTTTCCTTTTCGTCGGTTTCTTGTCGCGGGATGTCCGGCGGAGAAACGCTCCAGGCATGCGCCGGAATTCCGCCGAAGGGAGGGCGGGCGGCGCTGCTACGTCGTTTCGAAACCCTGTGCAGGTTGCGGTCCACTATCCATGATGCCATCTCCTTGAAACGGGCCGGATTGGGATCAACGGGAAAAAACTATCACAAAGGGAAAGAAATGTCGAGGCAAAAGAGCCCGGAACGAGACATAGGGCCGGCCCGTAAAGGCCGGCCCGCTTTTGTCAGTCCACCTTGTTCCTGCTCTTCTTGAAATGGCCCGAAAAGGCCGGGATCATGAGAAGGATGGTGATGGCCCAGAGGAGCATGCAGAGGGGCCGTTCGAAGAAAATCATGGGGGAGCCTCCGGCCATGATGAGGGACTGGCCGAAGCCCAGCTCCGCTATGGGACCGAGGATGAGCCCGAGAACGAGGGCTCCCGTGGAGAATCCGCCTTTTTCCAGGAAGTAGCCGGCGACACCGAAGCCGATCATGAGCCACACATCGAACATGTTGTTGTTGATGGCGTAGCTGCCGATGACCGAAAGGATGGCAATGCCCGGAATCAGGAGCGCGTTTGGGGTCGATGTGACCTTCGCGAAATAGGGCGCCAGGTACAGCCCCAGGACGAGGAAGATCACGTTTGCGATAAAGAGCGAGAGAATGAACCCATAGGTCATGGCACCGTACTTGGAGAACAGCTCCGGCCCGGGGATGAGTCCCTGGATAAGGAGCCCTCCCATGAGAGCCGCAGCCACGCTGTTGCCGGGAATGCCCAGGGTGAGCAGGGGGATGAGGGATCCGCCCACGCAGCCGTTGTTGGCGCTTTCTGAGGCGGCCACTCCCTTGGGGTTTCCCTTGCCGAAGGTGTCCGAATCCCTGGCGCTCTGCTTCGCGAAGTTGTAGGAGATGAAAGCGGAAATGGTCGCACCGGCTCCGGGCAGCATGCCGACGATGGTCCCGATGATGCTTCCCTTCGTAATCGTTGGCCCGAGCCCCTTGGGAAGCCTACTTCTCTTGATGGAGGCGATGGTATCGTTCAGGTCGTCCACGATATGGGTCTCCGCCGTCAGGTCCAGGATCTGGCTCACGGAAAAGAGGCCGATGAGGGCGGGCATGAAGGGGATGCCGTCGTAGAGGTCCACGACCCTGAAGGTGAAGCGCATGTAGCCCGAGATGGGATCCATGCCGATGGTGGCCAGCACGAGGCCGAGAAATCCCGAGATCAGCCCCTTGACCATGCTCCCCTTTGTCAGGGTGACGATGCTGGAAAGGCCCATGATGGCCAGGACGAAATATTCCGGAGGACCGAACCTGAGGGAGAACCTGGCCAGGGCGGGGGCCATGAGGAGCAGGGCCACGGTGGAGATGATGCCGCCCCAGAAGCTGGCCCAGGTGGCCACGGTGAGCGCCGTGCCGCCCTTGCCCTGCCTGGTCATGGGGTAGCCGTCGAAGGCTGTGGCGGCTGCTGCGGGAGTGCCCGGCGTGGAGAGGAGGATGGAGGATATGGCCCCTCCGTACATGCCTCCGCTGTAGACTCCGCCCATGAGGGCAAGGCCCATGAGAGGATTCATTCCGAAGGTCACCGGGATGAGCAGGGCCACGGCCATGGTGGCGGTGAGGCCCGGCATGGCGCCCACAATGATGCCCACCACAGTCCCGGAGAAAATGGCGAAGAGAACGCCGGGGTTCATCAGCTCCGAAAGCGCGGGCAGAAAGAATTCAGTCATGGTCTATTCCCCCCAGATGCCCATGGGTACGGGTACCCCAAGGAAATGAACGAACACGAGCCAGACGAAGCCCAGGATCAGGCCTGTGCCCAGGATAATGAAGAAGGGGCGCCGGAATCCGAGCATCCAGGACAGGGCGGCCATGAAAAGGGCGCTGGCCGGGAAAAAGCCGAGATAGGACGTTAGAATGCCATAGGCTGCCATGGATGCCACGGCCAGGGTGAAGTTTTTCGGTGAGCGGACCCACCGGACATGGGAATCGGGCGACGGCGTCTTCTGCAGGAGAAGGATCAGGGACAGCACCGCAAGCATTCCCGCCAGGAAAAAGATATACCGGGCCGCATCCGCGGCCCGGTCGGGAAAGCTGTTTGCCCCAAGGAACAGGGCGGCGGAAAGTCCCAATCCTCCGGCCGCGAAGAGACGGTTCATGGAAGATCGGGTCATGGAAAGAACCCCGCCCTACCAGGGGTCCTTCTCGTAGGCCTTGTCGGTTACCACAAGAAGGTCTTCGAGGTATGCCTTGTACTCCTCAGGGGTCATCACGTTCATCTGGAGCTGTTCCTTGGCCGCCGCCTGGAATTCTTCGTCGGCAAGGACTTTCTCGAAGGTCTCCACAAGCTTCTTCATGGCATCCTCGGGAATGCCGGCGGGAGCGGCGAATCCCCTGGAGGAGTCGGAAATGACCTTGTAGCCCAGTTCTCCGAAGGTGGGGATCTCAGGCACGTTGGGGTGCCTCTTGGCCGTCATCATGGCCAGGACCCGGACTTCGCCGGCCTTGAGGTTCGATTCGATCTGGGAGAGGTTCATGAAGCCCATGGACACGTGGCCGCCCATGACGGTGGCCTTGGCGTTGGAGGAACCCGTGGAGGGAACGCTCTTCACGGCGCAGCCCGTGGCCTCGTTGAACTGGGCGAGGGCGAAGGCGTCGTCGCTGCCGGGACCGGACGTGGAGCCCGTGAGGGTTCCGGGGGCTGCCTTCTCGGCGTCGATGATGTCCTTAATGGAATTGAAGGGGCTGGAAGAGGGAACCACGAGGACGCCGGGGTCGGTGACAAAGTTGAACAGCATGGCAAAGTCGTTGAGGGTGTAGTTCGCCCTCTTGGCGGACATGTGGGCCGTCAGGTGGGGCGTGTAGAGGGTACCGATGGTGTAGCCGTCCTTCCTCGCCCTGGCGAGGGCGTCAAATCCCCTCTGGCCGCCTGCGCCGTCGATGTTGTTGATCACGAAGGGCTGGGGGAAATGCTTCTCGGCGAACTTGGCGAAGAGTCTCGCCATGGTGTCGGTGCCGCCTCCCGCATTGGAGGCCACGATGATGGTGACAGCCTTCGTCGGGTATTCAGCTGCGAGGGCTGCCCCCGCTCCGAGGGCAAGGCACAGTACGAGGATAGCCAGAATTGCTTTTTTCATGTTCTCGTCTCCTTTCTGAAGTGGGTTCCCTTGATCAGTGTTTCCGTGTCGTTTCCCGGCGTTCAGCCTCCTTTGTTTTCGGAGAGGGCTTTTCTCTTCTCCTCGAGAAGGGGTTTCAGCCGTTCTCCCTTGACCATGAAGAATACCCGTTCCGCTACGTTGGTGGCGTGATCGCCTATCCTGGCGAGATGCCGCGCCACCCAGAGAAGCCCGGCGGCGCACTGGGCGGTGGCCTGGTCTCCCTCGGGCTTGTTGCCTATGATGAGAAGAAGTTCGTCGAAAATGTTCTCGTAGAGGATGTCAAGCTCCTCGTCCCTGAAGCAGATGCCCTCGGCGAGGGCTGTGTCGTTCTCTTCGAAGGCCTTAAGGGAATCGGCCACCATCTCGGTGGCGATGACCTTCATCTTCGGTATGTCCACCAGGGGCTTCAGAAGAGGATACCGGTTCAGGACCTTCGCCTTTTTCGCGATGTTCACGCCCTGGTCGCCGATGCGTTCAAGGTCGGTGATGATCTTCAGGACGGCGAAGACGAACCTGAGATCCTCCCGGACGGGCTGACGCATGGCAATGGAGCTGAGGCACTCCTGGTCGATGGATGCCTCGAGATCATCTATGGCGTCGTCCGACCGGATGACTTCGTCCGCCAGGGCGTCGTTCCGCTCTTCCAGCGAGCGGACGGCGCTGGAAAAGGCCCCGCTCGCCATGGACCCCATCTCGCGGACCATGGAAAGGATTTTCGCCCTATCGGCAGAATACAGAAGGGATTCAACCTTCCCGTTTTTCTTCCAGAACATCTCTGCAGTCCCTCCCTCGTCGGTACAGCCTGCCTGCGGGAAGCGTCTTTTCTTTCCGGGCGCCCCGTGGGGGCCCTTGCCTTGTAAGCGGGGGAAAAGTCCACAGCGAGGTTACAGGCGTGTAACGATAATGTTACAAACTACGATATACCGGGAAGATTGTCAAGAAGCGGATCCCTGATTTTCCTGAGGCGGAGGGTTAACCTCCCGGTTTCTCATCATTTTTCTCTATGGTAGAATCGTTCCTGTGCCACATTGGAAAAGAACAAAAGAGAACACGCCGGAGGAGAAAATAATGAAAAGAATGTTCGTGCGGTGCGTCATAAAGGGAAAAAGGGAAACGGGCCTGGTGGAGAACGGCATTATTTACCGCCTGGAAGGGGATATGTTCGGTGAATATACCCGGGGGCCCGCCCTCGGGTCAGTGGACGAAGCCGAGCATTTCCTTCCCCCCGTGGAGCCGTCCAAGGTCGCCGCGGTGGGACTCAACTACAGGGACCACGCCATTGAGGTGGGGCTTCCCATCCCCGGGGAACCCCTCCTGTTCCTGAAGCCTTCCACCACGGTCATCGCCCACGGAGATCCCGTGGTCTACCCCGGGCACATGTCGGAGCGGGTGGACTACGAGGCCGAGCTCGCCGTCGTCATAGGAAGAAAGTGCTCCTCCGTGGAGCCCGGTGAGGCAAAGGACTGCATCCTGGGCTACACCTGCGCCAACGACGTTACGGCCCGGGATCTCCAGTCCAGGGACGGCCAGTGGACCCGGTCCAAGTCCTTCGACACCTTCTGCCCCCTGGGACCGTGGATCGTCGCCGGCATCGACCCCGCCGATCTCGAAATAGGCATGTTCCTCAACGGGAAACAGGTCCAGCACTCCAGGACCAGCAACTTCATCTTTCCCGTGGACATTCTGGTAAGCCACATCTCGAAAGTCATGACCCTTCTGCCGGGCGACGTGATCATCACCGGCACCCCGTCCGGCATTGGCCCGGTGAAAAGGGGAGACGTCATGCAGGTGAAGATCGAAGGGATCGGGACCCTGGAAAACGTGGTGGAGTAGCGGGGGGCGAAACAACCTTCCGCCATGGGGCTTATGCTGCAGAAAGTCCCCGCCGGCTGACCGGCGGGGACTTTGGCTATCGTACATTGAAGCTGCATATTTTGGAAAAATGGCGGAGGGCAGAGGATTCGAACCCCTGGGGCTTTCGCCCAGCTGATTTCAAGTCAGCCACCATAGACCACTCGGACAGCCCTCCGCGGAACGAGGAGATTATACATGTATTTTCCGTTGTTGCCAACGGATGAAGGGGCGGCGCCTGCGAAAGCTGCGGAGAGTATAATGAACGGGAGTGGACCGATTTTTCCTGAGAGGTGATTCCTGGTGAAAAAAGAAGAAATTCTCGAGAGGTTTGTGTGCACCCCGTCCCGGGTGGCCGTGGTGGGAGCGTCGCCGAAGGAGGACCGCCCGGTGTTCCGGGTGATGAACTATCTTGCCGGGGCCGGCTTCACCCTCTTCCCCGTGAACCCGGGGTATGCCGGAACCGAGATCCTTGGACGCCCCTGTGCCGCCGGGCTCGAATTTCTCGAAGGTGGAGTGGACGTGGTCGCCCTGTTCCTTTCGGCGAAACAGCAGGGGAATGTGGCGGCAGATCTGGAGAAGCTGCCCTCACGGCCCGTGGTCTGGTTCCAGCCGGGTGCGGAGAATGAAGATCTCGCCGCGGAACTGGAGCGGAAAGGATACGATGTAGTGCCGTCCGACTGTCTGATGGCCGACCACATGAACAAATGCAGGTGAGAATTATTTTGTGCTTCTGACGCCATCGGAATGATAAAAATTTCTTGCTCCAGGGTGCGAATTTATATATAATTACAGAAAAGACCGCACTTGCCTCCCTAACTCCTGAGTATTCCCCACAGCCTTTCCCTGGGAGGCAGAAATCCGCACCGCAGAGGAGGTAATTCCGATGTCCTCCGAATACCCGTACACCCTCAGGGTCCGGTACGGCGATACCGACCAGATGGGAGTCGCCTATTACGCCAATTATCTCTACTGGTTCGAGGTGGGCCGGACTGAATTCTGCCGCGCCCACGGAAAGTCCTACGCCGACTGGGAGGGAGAGGGCATTTTCCTTCCCGTGGTGGAATCCCACTGCCGCTATAAGCATCCTGCCCGGTACGAGGACGAGATCACCATCTTCACGAAAATCGCCGAGGTGAAGATATCGTCCGTAATCTTCGAATGCCGCATTGAACGGGCCTCCGACGGCAAACCCCTCGCCTCGGGATGGACCCGCCATGCCTTCGTGGACCGGAACGGAAGGCTTCTTAGAGGAGACAACCCCCTGCGCCGATGGATCGAGGCGCTTGCGGGATGACGGAGGTGTCGCGTACAGTGAGCACGAAAGCCATACTTTTGGGAAACGAGGCAATCGCCAGGGGAATTGTTGAAGCGGGGTGTCTTGTGGCGTCCGCCTACCCGGGAACGCCGTCGTCCGAAATACTGCCTGCGGTGGCAAAGTTCGCCGACGAACTGGGCTCTCCCATGGCGGTCGAGTGGGGCGTGAACGAAAAGGTGGCCTTCGAGGTGGCCGCCGCCGCCTCCTTCACCGGTGCCCGCTCCTGTGCAGTCATGAAGCAGGTGGGGTTGAATGTGGCGGCCGATCCCTTCATGAGCGCCGCCCACTTTCAGCTCAAGGGCGGCATGCTTCTCGTCGTGGCCGATGACCCGGGGCCTCACAGCTCCCAGACGGAACAGGACAGCCGGTATTTCGCCATGTTCGCGAAGGTACCCTGTTTCGACCCCTGTTCCGCCGTCGAGGCGAAGGAAATGGTTTTCGACGCCTTTGACCTGTCCGAGCGGTTCGGCATCATTACCATTCTCCGTCCCACCGTGAGGGTGGACCACTGCCGCCAGGACGTGGAACTCGGGGAACTCCGCCCTCCGAAGGGGCAGGTGAAGTTCGACAAGGAGCCTTCCCGGTGGGTCTGCCTTCCCGCCAGCGTGAAGGTGAACCATCCCCGGCTGAACGCCAAGGTCGAGGAGATCCGGACCGCCTTCGAGAGCGAGTTCGGGAAGTACAACTACGAAGTTCCCTCCCGTGAGAAGAGCGTCCTGGGCATCGTGGCTTCCGGTGTGTGCTTCTCCGTGGTCAGCGACATCCTGAAGGGGTGGGGCCGGGAGGACGTGGCGGTGCTCAAGATCGGCACCCCCCACCCGCTTCCGGTGCAGATGGTGACTGATTTCATCTCGCGCCACCCGAAGGTGCTCTTCCTCGAGGAAACCTACCCGGTAATGGAAATGCAGCTTCCCGACAGAACGGGCATCCTCGGCAGGTGGAACGGTGTCGTACCGGGGGCCGGAGAGCTTCTTCCCGAGGTTATCGCGGGCATTCTCGCAAAGGTCCTCGGCATGGACCACACCGCCGGGGAAGCATCGCCCCTTCTCAGGGAAGCCCTGGAAGAGCTGAAGATAACTCCCCGGAAACCCATGCTCTGCCCGGGGTGCCCCCACAGGGCGAGCTACTTCTCCATCAGGCAGGCCCTGCCCAACGCGGTGAACCCCTCGGACATAGGCTGCTACACCCTCGGAGTGAACCAGAAGGCGGTGGATGCCGTGATGGACATGGGCGCTTCGGTGACCATGGGTTCCGGATTCTGGCTTGCCCACAAGGCCGCCGGGACGGAACGCCCCATCGTGAGCACCATCGGGGATTCCACGTTCTTCCACATGGGTATTCCCGGCCTCGTGAGCGCGGTCTACAACAGGCACGCCTTTGTCCTCGGAATACTGGACAACAGTACCACAGCCATGACGGGCGGACAGGCGAACCCGGCGGTGGGCGACAAGCTCAGGAAGGGCGACGAAGGCCGGAAGGTGGATATCGAGGCTGTCTGCAGGGGCTGCGGTGTGACCTTCGTCAGAACCATTGAAGCCTATGACGTCGCCTCCGGGAAAGAAGCGGTGAAGGAAGCCTGGGACCACGCGAAGTCCCGCTCGGAACCGGCGGTGATCATTTTCCGGCATCCCTGCATGCTCCTCCGCCCCCAGCAGGCTGTGGTCCAGGTGAAGGTGGATCCGGAGAAGTGTATCGGCTGCAAGTTCTGCATCAATTTCTTCAACTGCCCCGGCCTCGTCTTCGACGAGAAAAGGAGCAAGGCATACATCGACGAGCGGTTCTGCGTTTCCTGCGGGGTCTGCGTTTCCGTCTGTCCCCACGGGGCCATCGGGGAAAATTCCGGGGAGGGTGAATAGCATGCAGTATGTCATCGTGGGCATCGGCGGCCAGGGTATCCTTTTCGCAAGCAAGGTCCTCGGAAAGATCGCTCTCGAGCGGGGCGAATCCGTCATCGGCAGCGAGGTGCACGGCATGGCCCAGCGGGGCGGGTCGGTGATAAGCCACTTCAAGGTGGGGAATTACCGAAGCCCCCTCGTCATGGCAGGAGAGGCGGACATTCTCCTCGCCTTCGACCAGAACGAAGCGGTCCGAAACCTCCATTTCCTGAAGAAAAAGGGCAGTCTCGTGGTGAACGTCCACGATCGTATAGCCCTGGAAAACGCCTCACTCGCAGGGATGATCCGGGACAGGGAGATTTCCGTCCATTCCCTGGAGGGGTATGCTCTGCTGAAAGAGCACATGGGGGGCAACTTCCTCTTTCTCAACGTGCTCCTCATGGGGGCCATGTGCGGTGCCGGGGTGAGCGGCCTTTCCTTCGGGGAGGTTTCCCGGGCGGTGAAGGAGCTTTCTCCTCCCAAGTTCGAGGACGCCAACATGAAGGTCCTGGCTCTTGGAGCCGAGGCGATCCGCGGCGGGAGGTAGCCTTGAGATGTGCTGACAGGGGAGGCCGGTTCCGGCCTCCCCTTTTTCGGGACCGGGGCTTTTCACTGGCCGAACTCCTTGCTGTCCTCGCCATTTGCCTCGTCCTCGGAGGCGGCGCGTCTGTTGCTCTTGTCTCCTCCTTCGCGGGGGCGCCTTCCGACGAAACGGCGGTGCGGGAAGGCAAGTACGCCGCCCAGTGGCTCCAGCGGGTCTTCCACAAGGCCCTGCTTTCGGGCAGGTCCTTTGTTTTCAGGCTTTCTCCCTCGGTGCCCCAGAAAAGGCTGAAGATACAGTGGGCTGACGGGAGCGAGGAAATTTATGACGGAAAGGGGCGCGTCTGGTTCACCAACCGCAGCGCCGTCATGGCTTTCTGCACGTACTCGCCGAAGTGGAACACCATTTCCCCGGCGTTCACCATAGAAGCCGGATCATCACCGGACCGGAGGCGCCCCCTGAAATACATCGTGGTCACTCCCTTCTGCAGGGTTTCCTACAGAGATGATCCTCCCCGGGATTGAAAGACACCTTCTTTCGGGGTATAAAGAGAAACCGGCGTTCCCGTTTTTTCAGGAGCGCACATCGGAAACGGAGGTTGTCCTGATGGCGGCAGCGGCAAAACCATGGTGGAGGGAGACGATCGAGACGGTGCTGTGGGCACTCGTCCTCGCTCTCGTGCTCCGTACGTTTGTTGTTCAGGCGTTCTGGATCCCCAGCGGGTCCATGATCCCCACTCTCGAGGTGGGCGACCGCGTCCTCGTGGCGAAATTCTGGTATCACTTCACTGAGCCGAAGCGCGGACAGCTTTTTGTCTTCAAGTATCCCGTGGACCCCAAGCGGGATTTCGTGAAAAGAATCATCGGCCTTCCGGGAGACGTGCTCGAAATCCGGGGCGGGCTGGTCTACGTCAACGGACAGCCTCTCCGGGAGGAGTACGTTAAGAACCATGATTCTTTCTCCCTGACGGCGGGCCCCGTTTTTGCGGAGGTTCCGGTGAAGATTCCGGAGGGCAGCTATTTCGCCATGGGGGACAACCGTCCGAACTCGCAGGACAGCCGGTTCTGGGGATTCGTACCGAAGCAGAACATCCGGGGACCGGTGTTTTTCCGATACTGGCCCCTGAACAGGATCGGGACGGTGGACTGATTGGGACGGACCGTCTGGTATCCCGGCCACATGGCGAAGGGAAAGCGAAAGCTTGCCGAACTCGCCGAAAAGCTGGATATCATTCTGGAGGTCCGGGACGCCCGGGCTCCCCTGGTGACGTCCTCTCCCCTGTCGGAAGAGCTCTCCCGGATCTGTCCGGTGGCCGTGGTGCTGTCGAAAAAGGACCTGGCCGACGAGAAGGGCACGGCACAATGGCTCTCCTGGTTCGCCTCTTCGGGCAGAAAGGCCTGGGCGGTAAACCTGCTCAAGCCGCGGATGGAGCAGGTACGGAAGGATTTAGCCCCCTTCGGGCCCTCCCACAGGGAAGTCCGGCTCGCGGTGGTGGGCATACCGAACGTGGGTAAATCCATGTTCCTGAACGCCCTGGTGGGAAAATCCTCCGCCCAGGTGGGGGGCATTCCCGGAATCACCAGGGGAGTCTCGTGGTACAAGGGGAAGGGCTTCCTGGCGGTGGACTCACCGGGCATCCTCGACCCCCGGTCCGGCGACTCGGTCCAGCGGTGCCTCGCCTGGCTGGGGAGCAGCAAGTCGGAGGTGATCGGGGGGTATGACCTCATCGCCCTCGACCTGATCTCGGCACTCCGGAAGCGGAGCCTCTGGGCCATGGTGGAGGACAAGTGGGGCGTTCCCGCGCCCATGGAACTCTCCGGCGAGGAGATCCTTGAATCCCTGGGGCGAAGGCTCGGGTGCCTTGTCTCGGGAGGGGCCGTGGATATCCTCTCGGCGGGCCGCAAGTTCGTGGAGGCCTTTTCCACCGGCAGGCTCGGCCCGGTGACCCTGGAGCTTCCGGGGGACTCTCCATGGATCTGAGCCGGTGGGGAAGGGTCGCCGGGGCGGATGAAGCCGGACGGGGCCCCCTCGCCGGACCGGTAGTCGCCGCAGCGGCGGTTCTGACCCCTGCCCAGGAAGAGGAACTTCTCTCCCTTGGCCTCACCGATTCAAAGAAACTTACCCCCCGGAGGCGGGAATTCCTTTTTGAGCGGATGCTCATCCTTAAGGTCCAATGGCGGGCCCAGGCAGCCTCACCGGCCAGGATCGACGGAATGAACATCCTCAGGGCGTCTCTCTGGGCCATGGGGCGCAGCGTGGAGAAGCTTCCCCCGTGCTTCGACACGGTCATCGTGGACGGCACCTTCCCCCTTCCGGGGCTTGCCTTCCGCCAGGTTCCCCTTCCGAAGGCCGACAGCCTCGTCCCCGCCGCGGCGGCTGCTTCCGTGGCCGCCAAGGTGCTCCGGGACAGGGTCATGGATATTCTCGACGGCCTGTATCCCGGCTACGGCTTTCGAAAGCACAGGGGATACCCCACGGCGGCCCACAGAAAGGCCCTCGAGGCCCTCGGTCCCTCCCCCGTCCACAGGGCCAGCTTTACCTGGAGGGCACCCTGATGGCAGCCCAGGGCATCGGCGGCATCTCCGGCCCGTCGGTCCGGCCGGGCTTTCCCGAGGGGCAGACCCAGCCCCGGGTGGACGGCAGCCCCCGACAGCCTGGAACCCAGCTTCCCCGGATCGCCGACGGAACCGTGGTGAACGGCCTCGTCATGGAAGCCAGGGAGGAGGGATCCTACCTTGTCCGGGTGGCCGGGCAGGCCCTTCTTGCCCGGGCGAACCTGCCCCTTCTTCCGGGACAGCATTTCCGGGCCGTGTGGGACGCTTCCGGCGATATTCCGGTCCTCCGCCTCTCCGACGCGGAGGCGGCCCTTCTCGGAAAGCTCCCCGCAGGGGACAGGGAAATGGCCTCCGCCCTGTTGTCCCGGGGCCTTCCCCTCGACAGCCAGGCTCTCGCCTCCCTGAGAAGCGCCTGGGCGGGCATGGGCGGACAGCCGTCCCAGCTGGGCCCCCTCGCGGAACTCTGGGCTCGGGGTATTCCGCTCACAGCGGGCAACGTGCAGGTTCTCGCATGGTATTTCACCCTCGGCGAAAAAGACGCCGGTTCCCTGTGGAAAAGGGTACGGGATGAAATCCGCAGCAGGGCGGCCAGGGGGGAAAATCCGCTGGCCATCCTGAAGGAAATGACGGAGGGAGACGACGACCTGGCCGCCTTTCTCCGGGGGCATGCCCTGCTTTCCAGGCCGTCACGGGAAGGGATCGACCCGTCCCTCCTCGCGCCCGCCCTTCTTCCGGCGGGCGAAGGGGAAGGGGCCCTCACGGCACGGATCACCACCGGGGCGTGGAAACGGCAGGGAAAGTCTTTCTGGTCCATTTCCTTCGAGATGGAGGGTGACCGTATCGGCCCCGTCGGGGGGGACGTGGAGAGCGACGGCAAAAATCTCGGGGTTACCCTGAAGGCTGAACGGAACGAGACTTTCGAGGTTTTCCGCATGCGCCGCCATCTTCTGCGGCAGCAGCTCGGGGACCTTCCCCTGGCACTGCAGCATATCGCCGTGGCCCGGGGGCGGAGAGTGCCCCGGATTCCCGGCAGGGGGCTGGACATAACGGTATGAACGGAAAGGGAAAGAAGCGCCTTCAGGCGGCGGCGGTCCAGTACGATGAAAAGCATGACGACGCCCCGAAGGTAACCGCCTCGGGGAAGGGATACGTGGCGGAGAAAATCCTCGAGCTTGCCAGGGAGGCGGACGTTCCCGTGGTGGAGGACGCCGCCCTCGTGAGCGCCCTGATGGTGCTGGAGCTCGGCGAAGAGATCCCTGCGGAGCTCTACGAGGCCGTGGCCCGGATTCTCGCCTTCATCTACAAACTCGACAAAGGAGAAAAACCATGACGGCGGAACATCTCGAACGGGGGCGGCGGGGCGAGGAAATCGCCGCAGCCTACCTGGCTGACCTGGGGTGGAAGATACTCGACCGCAACGTGGTATTCCGGGGCGGAGAGCTTGACGTGGTGGCGCTCTCCGGCGGGGAGCTCGTGGTGGTGGAGGTCAGGACCCGCTCCGAGGGGTGGATGCAGCGGGGCGAGGAATCCGTGGGGCCCAGGAAGCTGGGGCGCCTCGTACGGGCCGGCAGGCGGTACGTGGAGACCCGGGGATGGGACGGACCGTGGAGGATCGACATCCTCTCGGTGACCCTTCATCCAGGGAAGGACGCTTCGGTGGAGCGGTTCGAGGATGTCACGGCGGGGGCGTATCTCACGTGAATCCCGTCTGGGGCATCACCCTGAAGGGCATGGAGGCCCTGAGGGTTGAAGTGGAGGCGGAAATCACCGGGGGCCTGTTCGCCATCTCCATTGTCGGCCTGCCCGATACGGCGGTCCGGGAGTCGAAGGAACGGGTAAGGGCGGCCCTCCGCTCCCTCGGTCTTTCCGTCAGGGGGCGCGTTGCGGTGAACCTCGCGCCGGCGGACCTGCCGAAGGAGGGAGCGATCCTGGACCTTCCCATTGCCCTCGGCATTGCCGGAGCCATGGGAAGCATTCCGGAAGTCCCCAGGGCAATCTTTCTCGGCGAGCTGGCCCTGGACGGACGCCTCCGGGGCGTCCGGGGGGCCGTCGGAGCTGCCATTCTCGCCAGGGATACGGGAATTCCCCTCTTTGTACCCGCGGACAACGCAAACGAAGTCTCCCTGGTGGAGGGATGCGAAGCCTGGGGCGCCGAGAGCCTGGGCGACGTGATCGCCTTTCTTCGGGGGGAAAAAGACCTGGCTCCGGTGGTCCCTGCGGTTCCGGAGGCGGAGCCTGTCGTGGCCGACCCCGATTTCGCCGACATCCGGGGGCAGTCGGGGGCCAAGAGGGCCCTGGAAATTGCCGCCGCCGGGCATCACAACATCCTCTTCACCGGGGCACCGGGCAGCGGCAAGACCCTTCTTGCCCGGGCCCTCCGGGGAATCCTTCCCCCTCTGTCCCGGGAGGAGTTTCTCGAGGCCGCCCTTGTGCGGAGCACCCTGGGCATTCCCTTCGACCGGGGAATGCATCCCCCCTTCAGAACTGTCCATCATACGGCCAGCATCGTCTCCATCTGCGGGGGCGGCGCCACCCTTCGGCCAGGCGAGGTCAGCCTTGCCCACAGAGGGGTTCTGTTCCTCGACGAATTTCCCGAATTCCGCCGCGACCTCCTGGAAGCCCTCAGGCAGCCCCTGGAGGACGGACGGATCACCGTGAGCAGGGCGTCGGGTTCGGTGGCCTATCCCTGCAGGGTTCTTCTCGTGGCCGCGTGCAATCCCTGCCCGTGCGGGTGGGACGGCGACCCCGTGGAGCGGTGCACCTGCTCGTCAGCGGAGCGGGAACGGTACCGGAGAAAGATTTCCGGCCCCATCCTCGACAGGATCGACCTTCACCTGGCTGTCCCCAGGCTGCTCCCGGAAGAACTTGTGGCGGTGGAGTCGGAGGGAGGAGAACCAAGCGCCGCCATTGCCGCGAGAGTGAGGGCGGCCAGGGAGATCCAGAGAAAGCGGTGGGCCGGAACAGGGTTCACCTGCAACGCCGAGCTGCCCGAACGGCTTGTGAAACGGGCCCTCTCCCTTTCTCCTGGTGTAAGGCCCTTTCTTGCGTCCATGGCGGAGCGTCTCCGCCTCTCAGGAAGGGGCATCAGCAGGGTCCTCAAGGTCTCCCGGACCATAGCGGACCTGGCGGGAAGCGGCGACGTGGAGGTGCCTCACGTGGCGGAGGCCATGGCCTACCGGGACGGAGGGGAAAACAGATGACAGGTGTCCTGAGAGTACTTCTGCTCCTTGCGGCGTCAGGAGGGTTTCCTCCGGTTCTCTGGGAATCCTTCAGGAAGGAGGATCTCCCGCCCGAGGCGTTTCTTGAGGAAGGACCCGGGCTGTGGGAACGGCTGGGATATTCCGAGACGGTCCGGAACAACCTTGCGCGGCTTGCCCTGGCCGGGTGGCCCGAGCGGGAGGAAGAGCGGGCCCGACGGGCCGGCGTACGGCTCGTTCCCTTCGATTCCAGGGATTATCCCCGGGGACTCGCCGGAACGCCCTCCGCCCCCCTGCTTCTGTACGTCAGGGGAAAATGGCCCGTTGCGGGGCCGTCCGCAGCCGTGGTGGGAACACGAAAATGCAGTTCCTATGGATGGCGGACTGCGGCGGAAATCGGCCGGGCGGTGGCAGGGGCCGGCGGAGTGGTGATCAGCGGCGGAGCCGCCGGCATCGACGGCGCCGCCCACGAAGGGTGCCTCGACGGAGGCGGCGCCACCATCGCTGTGCTCGGTACGGGAGTGGACATGGTCTATCCCCGGGGGCACGAAGGGCTCTTCGGCCGCATAGTCCGGGATGGAGGAGCCCTGGTCGCCGAGTATCCCCTCGGTTCTCCTCCCAGGCAGTGGCGTTTCCCCGAGAGGAACAGGATCATCGCCGGAATGGCCGATCGCCTGGTGGTGGTGGAGGCTCCGCTGAAAAGCGGCGCCATGAGTACCGCCCGCCATGCCCTGGAGGCCGGCAGGGAAGTCTGGGCCGTTCCGGGCAGGATTTCCGAGGAAGGGTGTGCCGGTTCGAACCGGCTGCTCTTTGACGGGGCCCAGCCCCTTGTCTCCGTGGCGGAGTTCGTCTCCGTGGCTTTCGGAAGACAGCTCGGCCTGTTTCCTCCCGGAGAGGAACGTCAAAAAACTCCTTCATTGACTGAAAAAGAGCAAAGAATTCTTTCCGTTCTAAAAAAATATGGAGAAAGAACTGTTGACAACCTCGCCGTTGAATGTACAATGTCTCCCGCTGACGTTTTTTCCTGCCTGGCCCTTCTGGCCGCGGCGGGGCACGTTTTCCCCTCTGGACCGGGGCGGTGGAGTGCCGTTCCCCGATAGACAAGACTGGATCGGAAAGGAAGAGCCTGGTGCCCAAATCACACAATACGGACCGAGCCCGCGGAGGCAGGCTGGTGGATTCGCTCCTCGTCCGCCGCGTTCTCCATGACTGCGAACGAAGATACCTCGCCCCCGAGGCGCAGGGAAGAATATACCGCTACATCGCCACCGAAGAGATCCCCCTCGAGATCACCGAGAGGGCCATCCAGGAGGCCGTGTCCCTCGGCGCCCTGAAAAACTCCGCCGTGGAGGCCTCCCTGTTCGAGGCCATCGTGGACGCCCTTCTCGACGACTGGTCCTTTGAGATTCCCGGCAGCCCCTCGGAGAAGATGTATCCTTCGAGCTGCTGGATCTGCTGAGAAGGCTCCATGGCGAAGGCAGGGAAAAAGGAAACGGCGGCACCGGACACGGCGCCCCTTTCCCCTTCTGAAAAAAAGAAGACGGCGGTGACGGCCCCTTCCGCAGGCGGAAAGAAGACTTCCCCCGCCTCCGGGAAGAAACCGGCCGCAGGGAAATCCGCACCCGCCGGAGCGGCGAAAAAGGCGTCCCCTTCCGGCAGGAAGTCTCCGTCTGCCGGGACGGGCAGAAAAGCCTCTTCCGCCGGGAAAAAGACCACAGGAACGAAGAGCGCTCCCAAAACACCGCGTCAGAAAACATCCGGACGGTCCGGGACAGCTTCCGCCCTCACCGAAGCGGGGGCCGGAAAGTCCCTCGTCATCGTCGAATCCCCCACGAAAGCCAAAACCCTCACCAAGATTCTCGGGCCGAAATACGTGGTCAAGTCGAGCGTGGGGCACATCCGGGACCTGCCGAAAAGCAGGCTGGCCATCGATGTGGACAACGACTTCGCTCCCGAGTACATTCTCGTCAAGGGCAAGGCGAAGGTGAAGAACGAGCTGACTGGGCTGGCCCAGAAAGCCTCAAGGGTCATTCTCGCCTCGGACCCCGACAGGGAAGGGGAAGCCATCGCCTGGCACCTCTGCGAACTGCTCGGCATCGACCCCTCATCCCCCTGCAGGGTGCGCTTCTACGAGATCACCCCCGGGGCCGTCCGGGAAGCGGTCAACAATCCCGAAGAAGTCAACATGAGCAAGGTGGAGGCCCAGCAGGCCCGCCGGATACTCGACAGGCTCGTGGGGTACACCCTGAGCCCGCTGCTGTGGAAAAAAATCCGGAGAGGCCTCTCTGCGGGAAGGGTGCAGTCCGTGGCCCTGGCCCTTATCTGTGCCCGGGAACGGGAGATCCGGGAGTTCGTTCCCAGGGCCTATTGGCTCGTCACCGTCACGGCAGCGGCGGACGACGGCAGGAAGTACGCGCTCCGGGCGGACAGCCTGGACGGGAAATCCCTCTGGAAAGAGGGCAAATCCCTTCTCATAGATTCCGAAGAGGTTGTGGAGGCCATACTCGGCGAGGTGGAGAAATTCCCCCTCACCGTGACCGATTTCAAGGTGAGGGAGAGCCTGAGGGCCGCCCCCGCACCCTTCAAGACGAGTACCCTCCAGCAGGAGGCCGCCCGAAGGAGCAGCCTGTCCCCCCGCAGAACCATGAGCATAGCCCAGGAACTTTTCGAGGGAGTCGCCATTCCGGGGAGGGGGCCCACCGGCCTGATCACCTACATGCGTACCGACAGCCTCAGGATAGCGCCCGAGGCCGTGGAGAAATGCAGGGCCTACATCGCCTCCTCCTTCGAGCCGTCGTACCTGCCTGAAAAGGAGAACGCCTATTCCGCCAAGGGCCGGTCCCAGGATGCCCACGAGGCCATCCGGCCGACGGACGTGACCATCACCCCCGAAAGCCTGGAGGGGATCCTCACTCCCGACCAGATGAAGCTCTATTCCCTCATCTGGCGGCGGTACGTGGCATCCCAGATGACCCCCGCCCGGGTGGCCAACGCCACCCTCGCCGCTTCCGCGGGCAGGGCGGGTTTCCGGCAGCTCGGGGAAACCCTGCTCTTTCCCGGGTGGAGCGCCGTGTGGCCCCTGGACCTCAAGGGAGAATCCCTCCTGCCGGCGGTCCGGGGAGAAGTGCTTGCCGTGGAGGGAACGGAAAAGGAACAGAAATTTACCCGTCCTCCGGCACGGTATTCCGAGGCCACCCTCATCAAGGTACTCGAGGACGAGGGCGTCGGTCGGCCGTCCACCTACGCCTCCATCGTGGAGACACTCTATGACCGGGGGTACGTGATCCGCAACGAGGAGCGGCGGCTCCAGTCCACTCCCCTCGGGGAGACGGTGGACGAATTCCTGATGAAGTACTTCAACGGCGAAAGCCTCTCCTCCATCGTGGACACAGGGTTTACCGCCCGCATGGAGGAAAGCCTCGACGACGTGGAGGAGGGAAAGATCCCCTGGCTCTCCGTCCTCCGGGATTTCTGGAAAAATTTCACCGTCACCATGTCCGAGGCCGAGACCGCCCCGGCGGCTCAGCTCCCTCCCCCGGAACCCATAGGGGAGGACTGCCCCGAGTGCGGCAAACCCCTTGTGCTGAAAAACGGACGCTTCGGCGAGTTCGTCGGCTGCAGCGGCTACCCTGAATGCCGGTTTACCCGTCCCGTCCTCGTCAAAACGGGGGCCGTCTGCCCGAAGTGCGGCACGGGGGACGTGGTGAAGCGCAAAAGCAGGAAAGGGAAGCCGTTCTACGGCTGTTCACGCTACCCCGACTGCGATTTCGTCTCATGGAACCCCCCGTCGGGGAAGGACTGCCCCGAATGCGGCGCAGCCATGATGACCACAGGGCGGAAGGGCGGCGAGGAGTGCCCGAAATGCGGGTACGTGCCGCCGAGGGAGACCCGGGACGATGACTGACCGTACCGTATCCGTGGTCGGCGGAGGGCTTGCCGGGTCCGAAGCGGCCTGGATGCTCGCATGCCGGGGAATCCCCGTAACCCTGTACGAGATGCGCCCCCAGGCCACGACGCCGGCCCACAGGACGGACGGACTGGCGGAGGTGGTCTGCAGCAATTCCTTCGGGGCCGATTCCACCACCAGCCCTGCAGGGATTCTGAAGGAGGAGCTCCGCGGCCTCGGCAGCCTCATCCTGAAGTGTGCCGACGCCGCCCGGGTGCCTGCCGGGAAGGCCCTCGCCGTGGACAGGGACATCTTTTCCCGGCTGGTGACGGAGACCCTGGAGAAACATCCCCTCGTCACCGTGGTCAGAGAGGAATGCGTCTCCGTTCCGGAAGGGCCGGTGATCCTTGCCACGGGCCCCCTGACCTCGCCCGCCATGGCCGGGGAGATCCGCAGGATGGCCGGGGAGGAATACCTTTCCTTCTTCGATGCCGTCGCCCCGGTGGTGGAGGCGGACTCCATCGACATGACGAAGGCATTCCGCCTCGGCCGGTGGGGGCAGGAGGACGATTACATCAACTGTCCCTTCACCCGGGAGGAATACGAAGCCTTTATTTCCGCCCTGACCGGCGCCGAAAGAACCCTTCCCCACGATTTCGAGGACTCGCCCTCCTGGTTCGAGGGGTGCCTTCCCGTGGAGGTTATGGCCTCCCGGGGAACGGACACCCTCCGGTTCGGCCCCCTGCGGCCCGTGGGCCTTCCCCTCCCCGGAACGGGGGAAGAAGCCTGGGCAGTGGCCCAGCTCCGGCAGGACAACAGGGAAGGTACCCTCTACAATCTCGTAGGGTTCCAGACCAGCCTCCGGTGGGGCGAGCAGGAGCGGGTCTTCCGGATGATCCCGGGACTTGCCGATGCGGAATTCGCCCGCTTCGGCGTCATGCACCGGAACATCTACGTCAACGCCCCGGCAGTTCTCGATGGCCGTCTCCGGTTCCGGAACGGCCGGGAGGATCTCTTCCTGGCGGGTCAGATCACAGGCGTGGAAGGGTACATGGAAAGCACCGCCATGGGGTGCGTCGCGGCCCTCAACATGGCCGCCCTGCTCCTCGGAAAGCCGTTTCCCGAGTGGCCCCGGGAAACGGCCGCCGGTTCTCTCCTTCACTACCTGGGAGACGCCCTGGAGCGCCGTTTCCAGCCCATGAACGTCAACCTCGGCATCTTCCCCCCCCTGGGGAAAAAAGTCAGGAACAAGGCCCTGCGGTGCGAACAGGTCGCCCAGCGCGCACGGGAGGCCTTTGATCCCTTCCTTGCGGGCCTGGCGGAACTCGCGGGACCTGCCAGATAGCTCCACTTCCGATTTTTCTCTTAATTTTCTCTCCCAAAAGATGGGAAAAAAGAGATGCAGGAAAGAAAAACTCCGGTCAGGGACAGATTTTACATCACTGCCGAAAAAACATTAATTGATTCTTTTGAAAAATATCGAGAATCTAGAAAAAGATGCTAAAATATGCTTATGCAGGAAAAGATATCCGTTTCCCTTGACCAGTTTTTCGATCACCTCCGGTATGAAAAGGAGGCGTCGCCCCACACGGTGACCAATTACTCCGTGGACCTCGCCCAGTTCGCCGAGTTTCTCGAGGTGCAGGGGATAGAGTCCCCGGCGGAGGTGGACGGAAAGACCATACGGTCCTGGCTTCGGGAGATGATGGGCTACGGCTACGCGAAAACGTCGGCGGCCAGGAAGCTTTCCTCGGTCCGGAGCTGGTTCGCCTTCCTGTTTGACCGGGGGCTGATCTCCTCCGACCCCGCGAAGGGAATCCGGGGACCGAAGCTCCCTTCCAGGCTGCCCCGGGCTCTCTCACGGGAGGACGCCTTCCGGCTGGTGGACGCTGGACAGCAGGGGGAGGATCCCCTCCGGGATACGGCTGTTCTTGAGCTTCTGTACGGCTGCGGCCTCCGGATCGCCGAGCTCGCCTCCCTGCGCTGGCAGGACGTGGACCTGGACGAACGGATGGTCCGGGTTCTCGGCAAAGGAAGCAAGGAACGGATTGTCCCCTTCGGGACGTGTGCGCTGAAAGCCCTCGGGAACTGGAGAGATTCGGGAGAGGGAAGCAGCGGGTTCGTCTTCCCCGGCCGGAGGGGAGGGGCAATTACGGTTCGGACGGTCCACCGGATCGTCCGGAGAGCGGCCCTGAAGGCAGGGGTGGCGAACGTGACGCCCCATGTTCTCCGGCACAGCTTCGCGACCCACCTCCTTGAGGGAGGCGCATCGCTCAGGGTCCTCCAGGAGCTTCTCGGGCACGAGAGCCTGCTCACCACCCAGCATTACCTCGCCGTCGGGGCGGATCACCTGCGGAAGAGCTATGAAATGGCCCACCCCCGGGCGAAAGGAGACAACGGAGATGTTCAAGGGAACGACGATAGTGTGTGTCCGCAGGAATGACATGGTGGCCATGGCCGGCGACGGCCAGGTGACCCTTGGAAACCAGATCATAAAGGCGGGAGCGAAAAAAGTCCGCCGGCTGCACAAGGGAACGGTCCTCGCCGGGTTCGCCGGGAGCACCGCCGATGCCTTGACTCTCCTGGAGAGGTTCGAGAGCCGGCTTGAGGAGAATTCGGGAGACCTGATGCGGTCCGCCGTGTCGCTGGTGAAGGAATGGCGGACTGACAGGGCTCTGCGGAGGCTCGAAGCCCTCATGATCGTCGCCGACGCAAGGCTTACCCTGATGCTCTCTGGAGCGGGGGACATCCTGGAACCGGAGAACAACGTGGCTGCCATAGGATCGGGATCCGGTTACGCCCAGGCTGCGGCCCTCGCCTTTCTTGAAAGCGGGAGCCTGCTCCCGTCGCAGATTGCCCGGAGATCCATCGAAATCGCTTCGGAAATCTGCATATATACGGACAACATCGTCACAGTGGAGGCACTGGGAGAATGAACATGCAGGAGAATGACCGGTTCGACCTCACTCCGCGCCAGATCGTGGAGTACCTCGACCGGTATATCGTAGGACAGGAGAAGGCCAAGAAATCCGTGGCCATCGCCCTGAGAAACAGAATCCGGAGAAGGCGCCTTCCCGAAAATATCGCCAAGGAAGTGGCGCCGAAGAACATTCTCATGGTGGGACCCACCGGCGTGGGCAAGACCGAGATCGCCCGGCGCCTCGCCGACCTTGTGAAGGCCCCCTTCGTCAAGGTGGAGGCCACGAAGTTCACCGAGGTGGGCTATGTGGGACGGGACGTGGAATCCATCGTGAGGGACCTGGCCGAGACGGCCGTGGCCATGGTGAAGAAGCGGAAGATCGAGGACGTCCGGATTCCCGCCGCGGAGCGGGCGGAGCAGCGGCTGGCGGACGCCCTGCTGCCCCGGCCGGAGAAAAAAAGCGCCGTGCCCGATTTCATGCGCCTCTTCGGGGGCGGAGGCTCACCGGAAAAGGACCAGGAACGGGAAGATTCCCCCGAGGAGGAGAGGCTCCGGGATTCCACGCGGAAGAAGATCCTCGCCCTGCTCCGGGAGGGGAAGCTTGACGACCGGGAAGTGGAGATCGACGTCACCGAGAGCCAGTCGGTGGGAATTCCCCTTCTCGGAGGAGCCGGGATGGACTCCATGGGCATCAACATCGGTGACATGCTTGGCGGACTGATGCCCAAGAAGACGAAGCGCCGCAGGATGAAGGTCTCCGAGGCGCGGACCATGCTCGCCGCGGAAGAAGCGGAGAAGCTGGTGGACATGGACGCCGTCGTCCGGGAGGCCCTCGACAAGGCACAGGAAGAGGGAATCGTCTTTCTCGACGAGATCGACAAGGTGGTGGCAAGAGGCGGCACCGGCGGCCCCGACGTCAGCAGGGAGGGCGTGCAGCGGGATCTTCTGCCCATCGTGGAAGGTTCCCCGGTCCAGACCAAGTACGGTACGGTGAACACGGACCATATTCTTTTCATCAGCGCAGGGGCTTTCTCCAGCGTGAAGCCCTCGGACCTGGTGCCGGAACTGCAGGGCCGGTTCCCCATCCGGGTTGAGCTTCAGCCCCTGACAAGGGAGGACCTTGCCCGCATCCTGGTGGAGCCCGAAAACAGCCTGCTGAGGCAGTATACGGCCCTTCTCGCCACGGAAGGCGTACATCTGGACTTCACCCCCGGGGCGGTGGCCGAAATGGCCCGCCTGGCTGAGCGGATGAACGGCGAAATGGAAAACATCGGGGCCAGGAGGCTCCATGCCATGATAGAGCACCTTCTGGAGAACATCAGCTTCGGCGCCCCTGAGGAGGGGCAGGGCACGGTCTCCGTAACGCCCGAATTCGTTCGGGAGAGGCTGGAGCCCCTAATTTCGGACAGCGATATCAGAAGATATCTTCTGTAGATTACATTACATAATCCGGTACGGACAGTACGGACGGATACCATATCAGGAGGGATTTTGAGTGGCTACAAAGAAGAACAAAATAGTCGAAGAAGCAAAAGCGGCGGGACCTCATATGATCGATGAGGATCCGGGACTGAAGGATCTCCTCGAGAAAACGCGGCAGGTGGGCAGGGCCCTCCAGAGCCGCCGGGAAGGTACAAGGCCCGATTACAACAAGCTCGCCAAACTGCTGTGCGAGTTCTCCACGGCCAACGTGTACCTTATCAACAGGGAGGGCAAGATCCTCGGCCATTCCTGGATTTCCGAGTACCATTCCGAGGAAGTGTCCAACTTCATCGATAAGGGATATATGCCCGAGGTCTTCGTGGAGAAGATGAACCAGCACCGGGAGACCATGCTGAGCGAGACGGACGGCTACCTGTTCGACGACGCCAACGCCGACGCGCCCGAGAAGCACATGCTGTACATTCCCATTTACGGCGCTGCGGAGAGGCTCGGCACTCTGCTCCTCGTGCGGTTCTTCCAGCCCTTCTCCATGAGGGACCTCGTGCTTGCGGAGTACCTGGCCACCCTCGTGGGCATCGAAATTCTCCACGAGAGGACGAAGAACATCGAAGAACGGTCCAGGGAACGCCTCATCGTCCAGATGGCCATGAGAGCTCTCTCCTACTCGGAAGTGGAATCGGTGAAGCACATCATCAGCGAACTCGGCTCCTTCGAGGGCGTGGTCATCGCCAGCAAGGTGGCCGACCGGGTGGGCGTCACCAGGAGCGTCATCGTGAACGCCCTCCGGAAGCTGGAAAGCGCCGGCATCATCGAAAGCCGGAGCCTCGGCATGAAGGGAACCTTCATCAAGGTGCTCAGTCCTCTCTTCGTGGAAGAACTGGGAGTGCTGCAGAAAGACTGATTCAAGTCCGGGGGAAAGCCCGCCGAAACACACAGTAAGAACCGGGGCGGGAGGGAACGGACCATGATGGGCGACTTCAACTGGAAAATAATGGAGAAAAACCTTGAGGGGCTTTCGAAGCGCTTTGAAGCCACGTCGAGAAACATTGCCAACGCAAACACACCTGAGTTCGCCCGGCGGAACGTCTCCTTCGAGGACCAGCTCAGAGATCTCGTGGACGGTCCCCGGAGGCTCCCCATGACCGTTACGGACGAAGGTCATATCCCTTCGGGACCGCTGGCAGTGAGTTCTGTGATTCCCGAGGAGATCAAGGTGTACGACGAGAAATTCCGGCTTGACGGAAACAACGTGGATCCCGAAAGGGAGATGGCCGTCATGTCCCAGACGAGAATGGCCTACAATGCCATGACCCGTTTCGCCGCCAAGAAAAGCTCTCTGTACCGCCTGGTCATAGGAGGAAGATAGCCATGAGAATGTTCCGCGCCATCGACGTGTCAGGGAGCTCTCTCACAGCGCACAGACTCTGGCTCGACTCCATATCGGCGAACCTGGCGAACGTGAACACCACCCGGACCGCGGAAGGCGGCCCATACCGCAGAAAGGTGCCGGTCTTCGCCGAGATGCTCGACAAGACCATTGGCGGCTACGAGGACACCGGGGGAGTCCGGGTAGTGGAAATCGCCGAGGATGACACTCCTCCCCGGCTGGCCTACCAGCCCGACCACCCTGATGCGGACGAGGAAGGGTACGTTGCCTTCCCGAACGTGAACGTGGTCCGGGAAATGGCGGACATGCTAACCGCAAGCCGGGCCTACGAGGCAAACCTTGCGGTGGCCGACGCCGCCCGGAACATGTGGGCAGGGGCCCTGGAAATAATGCGGGGGTAGCATTCCCCCCGCTATCAATCGGGCAGCATATGGAAAGTTCTTGAATTCAAAGGACTTTCGGCTCATGGAACAACAGGCGGGAGGCGCATGTATGCACCTCCCGTTTTTGTTATAACTGTCCCTGCTGTGTTAAGGAACCTCTGAACAAGAACTGACCCAGCGTCCAACAGTTGAACCTTGACAGCCGAATCCGTTTCCTGTGTTCTTTTTACCCCATATTCAAGCTATATGGTCAGCTTTTCTGCATGTTTTATCGCAATTTCTGGTTTTTAAGGGTCTTTTACCTATTTTTGGATACACTACGCCCCTGTCGTCGCCAGCAGGCCCCTTCGAACCATGTACAGGTTCGACAGGGCGAAGAGCACAAAGACGAAGTTGGTGTTCTTCGCCAGGCCCTTGTACCTGACCTTCGAAAAGCCGAAGATCCTCTTCGCGATGAGGAAGATGTGCTCTCCCCGGCTTCTGGTTTTCGAGAGCAGGCGGTTCGTTTCTTTTTCTTCTTCGGTGAGCTTTTTGTTTTTTGTTCCACGCGTCTGAGTCAGATCAAGTGCGCCGGGTGCTTTTTTCGCAATCTCTTCCGTCTTGCCCATGTAGGCCGAGTCACCGAAGACGGCGTTTTCTTCACCGTGAAGGATGTCTTCCACCATCTTTGAGTCGTGGACATTGGCGGGGGTGGTGACGAGGCTGTGGACAGTTCTGCTTTCCCTGTCCACTCCGACATGGATCTTCATGCCGAAGTAGTACTGGTTTCCCTTCTTCGTGGAGTGCATGTCGGGATCCCGCTTCTTGTCCTGGTTCTTCGTGGAGGAAGGGGCGTTGATGATGGTGGCGTCCATGATGGTCCCTTCGGAGAGTCTCAGTCCTTTCTCCTCGAGGTGGGCGTTGACTTCCTGAAAGATTCGCTCTCCGAGGCCGTGGGCCTCGAGAAGATGGCGGAATTTGCAGATGGTGGTCTCGTCGGGGACAGGTTCGTTTCCGAGGTCGATCCCGACGAAGCGTCTCATGGATTCCATGTCGTACAGGGCTTCTTCCGCGGCCGGATCACTGAGGTTGAACCAGCTCTGCAGGAAATGGATTCGGAGCATCCGCTCCAGCCCGACGGGAGGACGGCCTTTGCCTGCCTTGGGGTAGAAGGGGTCGATGAGGGCATAGAGCTCCTTCCAGGGAACGACCCGCTCCATTTCGGCGAGGAACTTTTCCCGCTTTGTGGGTTTCTTGTATTTTTCGAAGGCGGAGGCGTTCGCGAGCGTTTTCTGGCGGTTCATCGGTCCTCATCTCCCCGTATGGTCTGGAGTAAGAAACAGTTCCCAAGCGCTATTTTACAGGGTCGAAGGGCAATTTGCCTGAGACTTTTTCAGAGGTTCCTTAATATATGGCTGCACTATCGATATTGTCAGAAAAAAAGGAGGAGAGGGCCCCATGGGTTCGCTGAACATCGATCTTATGAAGCTCGCTTCACCCGCTGCGGTCCGCGGGCCGGAAGCGGTTCCCGCGAAGGACCGTTCTTCCGGCACGGGCCTTTCTTTTGAAGAACTTCTTCAGGATTCCATGAAGAGAGTAAACGATCTTCAGGTCGAATCCGACGGCCTGGTGAACAAGCTCGCCACGGGAGACGTGGATGACATTTCCAGGGTGGTCCTCGCTTCCCAGAGGGCCGAATTTGCCCTCAGAATGATCACCGAGGTCAGGAACAAACTGCTTGACGCCTACCAGCAGCTTGGCCGGATGCCTGTGTAAGGGCTTTGTGAATGGACTGGTTCCGAAGGTTTTCCGCCCGTCTCGGACTCTTCTGGTCTTCCCTCAAGCCGTGGCAGAAACTCTCCATTGTCGGGGCGTCCATATTGGTGGTCTCTGCACTTGTCCTTGCCGTCTACTGGGCGGGCAAACCCTCCTATGAACCCCTTTTCACCGCTCTCGAGGTAGAAGACCAGTCGGCCATCGTGGCCTACCTCCGGGAAAACCGGATCGACTACAAGCTTGACCCGGCGGCGAACGCCATCCTCGTTCCACGGGACATCGTGTACGAAACCCGCCTCAGCCTGGCCCAGGGCGGCCTTCCGAAAGGGGGCAGCGTGGGCTATGAGATCTTCGACACCACGAAGATGGGCCTGAGCGAATTCCAGCAGAAAATAACCTACATACGGGCTCTCGAAGGAGAGCTTGAGCGGACCATCCGCCAGATCGACGCGGTGGATTACGCCAAGGTGAACATCGTCATCCCCGAACAGCGTCTTTTTCTCGAGCAGCAGCAGCCCTCCACGGCATCGGTCCTCGTCCGCCTGAAGACGGGGATGCAGATCGGCCCGGACCAGGTGAAATCCATAGTGCACCTCGTGTCCCACGGAGTCCAGGGCCTGCTCCCCGAGAATATCACGGTGGTGGACACTTCAGGAAAGGTCCTCTCGGACCTGCTCGATCAGGATCTGCTGATCTACGGGCAGGGAGGAGACGGGCGGACTGTTTCCTCGGTCCAGCGGGAACTTGAGCGGCAGCAGGAACGGGAGCTTGAAAACAAGGTCAGGATCATGCTCGAGCGGGTGTTCGGGCCGGGCAGGGTTGTGGTCCGGATCAAGGTGGATCTCGATTTTGACCGCAGGACCAGCTCCTCCAGGGAGTATATTCCCGGAGAAACAGGCAGGGGGGTCCTCCGGAGCCAGCAGAACATGGAGGAAACCTACACCGGAACGGGCGGCCCCATAGGAGGCGCCCCCGGAACCACCACGAACATCCCCGGCTACGCCATTGCCCAGCAGCAGGGAACGGCGAGCGAATACAACAAGACGGAGACCACCAACAACTACGAGATCACTACCCGTGAGACCCAGCAGGTGGTGACTCCCGGGACCATCAGGCGGCTTTCGGCGTCGGTCCTGGTGGACGGAGAACTCGAGCAGGAACGGCTGACGGAGCTCCGGGCCCTTGTGGCTCCAGCCCTTGGAGTGGACGCCGGCAGGGGAGACCAGCTCGTCATCCAGTCCATGAAATTCTCCACCACCTTTGCCGACAGTCTGGCGGAACAGCTGCAGGCCCAGCAGAGAATGCAGCTTCTCTTCGCACTGGTCGCCGCCGCAGTGCTCCTCCTCGCTGCCGCCCTCGCCGGAGTGCTGTGGATGCGGAAGCGCAGGTCCAGGAAAGCCGCGCTCCCTCCCGCGGAGGAACGGAAACGCATACCGAGCATTCAGGAACTTCTTTCGTCCCCGGAGCTGCTTGAAGCCCAGGGAGAGCTGGCCGTACTGGAAGAACAGCTTCGCGCCTACGCGAGAAGCAAACCAGAAGAAATAGCCAACCTTTCCCAGGACTGGCTTGCAGACGAGTCTTAGGAGGCGGGCCATGGCGAAGACAGCGACCAAGGGACTGACAGGAAGAGAAAAAGTGGCCATCCTCATGGTGGCCCTCGGAAACGAAGTGGCCGCCGAAGTCTACAAGAGGCTGGACGATGCCACTATCGAAGTCGTCACACTGGAAATCGCGAACCTGAGAAAGGTGACTCCCGAACAGCGGCTCGGAGTCCTGAAGGATGCCCAGGAAATGCTCCTCGCCAGGGAGTACATGGCCAGGGGCGGCGTGGACTATGCCCGGGATATACTCGAACGGGCCCTTGGCCCTGAAAGGGCGCAGAATCTCCTCACACGGATCACCGCCAGCCTTCAGGTCCGGCCCTTCGACTTCATGCGGCACACCGACGCCCAGCAGATCCTCGGCTTCATCCAGGGAGAACATCCCCAGACCGTGGCCCTCATCATGTCCTACCTCGAACCACAGCAGGCGGCGTCCATCATCGGCGGCCTTCCCGGGGCCATGCAGGCCGAAGTGGCCAAGCGGATCGCCAGGATGGACCGGATCACTCCGGAAGTGCTCCGGGAGGTGGAGCGGGTGCTGGAAAGGAAGCTGAGCACTGTCATGGGACAGGACTTTACCCTTGCAGGCGGCATCGACGCCATCGTGGACATAATAAACAACGCCGACCGCGCCACGGAGCGGAACATCATGGAACACCTGGAAGAGAACGACCCCGAACTCGCGGAAGAAATCAAGCGGCGGCTCTTCGTCTTCGAGGACATCATCAAGATGGACGACCGGTCCCTCCAGAGGGTGCTCCGCGAGGTGGAGATGAAGGAACTGTCCCTGGCCCTCAAGGGAGCCACGGAAGAGCTCCGGGGAAAGTTTTTCAGGAATATGTCCAAGCGGGCCTCCGAAATGCTCAGGGAGGATATGGACTACATGGGCCCCGTCAGGGTGAAGGACGTGGAAGAAGCCCAGCAGAAGGTGGTCAACGTGGTCCGGGCCCTGGAGGATGTGGGAGAAATCGTCATCTCCAGGGGAGGAGAGGAAGAGCTGGTTGTCTAAGCTTCTTCGGCCCAATGTCCTCCGGGCTGTTCGCCTGCTTCCGGAGGCCGTCCGGATCGGGAATGCCCCCGGAGGGGACCGGGAAATCCATGAGACGACACCCCGGGAACCGGAGGCAGGGAACCATCCTGTCGACCTGATTTCCCAGCTTAGTGAAGAACTTTCCCTTCTCAAAACAAGGCTGGAGGAATCGGAAAGGGAAAACCGGGACCTCGCCTCCAGGGCCTCCGTTTTCGAGGAAGAGCTCTCCAGGGAGAGAGTGCGTCTCGAAGAGGAGCGGGGGAAGATGGTGTCCTCTCTCGAGGCGGAGGCAGCCGCAGTGCGGAAAAAGGCGGTTTCCGAAGGGTTCGAGGAAGGACGGAAGGCGGGGTACGAACAGGGCATTGAAAATGCCCGGAAAGATGCGGCAAAGGAAGCCGAGGAAAAAATCCGGTCGGCTGTCTTTCTGCTTGAATCGGTCCACCGGTCCCTCGGCGAACATCTTGATGCTCTCTGTTCACTCCAGATGCCCAGGCTCATCCGCATGTGGGAATTCCTTCTTTCAAGCATGCTCCGCAAAGAGGTCTCCCTCGACGGCGAAACGGCCGTCAGGATGCTCCGGGGAGTTCTGGAGCGCATCAGCGACAAGGAAAGGGTGCTCGTCTACCTGAATCCGGAGGACGTGGACGCCTTACGGGGACGGAAGGACGAATTCGGCGACCTTCTTCGGGGAGTCCGTCACCTCGAGTTTATACCGGACGGGAACGTGGACGCCGGAAGCTGTATTGTGGAGACCAACCTCGGAATTTACGACGCCCGATGGAGGATCCAGCTTGAACAGGTTTCCGGAGAGATAGAGCGTCTGTTCATCGAGGGAGGGACCGGGAATGACGGCAGCTCCTGAGACAGGCCTGCTGTCCATTCTCGAGCAGCGTCTTTCCGGAGTCCAGCTCACCAAGATCAACGGACGTATCGTCCAGGTGGTGGGTCTCGTGGCCGAATCCAGAGGGCCGGACGTCCGGGTGGGCGATCTTTGTTCCATACGGTACCGGAACAGCGCCAGGGCATCCCTTTCGGCGGAGGTTGTCGGCTTCCGGGGTGACAGGGTCCTCCTCATGCCGCTGGGCAACCTCAAGGACATCGGTCCGGGGTGCGACGTCCTCTCCATGGAGCGCCCCCTGGGCGTCCGGGTTGGTGATTCCCTTCTCGGACGGATTCTCGACGGCCTGGGAAACCCCATCGACGACAGGGGACCCGTGGCAGCCTCCGGCTTTTACCCCCTCTATGCAGACCCTCCCCATCCCCTCCGCAGGAAAATGATCACCTCCCCTCTTCCCGTGGGCGTCAAGGTCATCGACGGCCTTCTCACCCTCGGGACAGGGCAGCGGATCGGCATCTTCGCGGGATCGGGAGTGGGAAAGAGCACCCTGCTCGCCATGATGGCCCGGTACACCGAGGCGGATGTGAACGTCATCGCCCTGGTGGGGGAAAGGGGAAGGGAGGTCCGGGAATTTGTCGACCGCGACCTGGGCGAGGAGGGACGACGCCGTTCAGTGCTTGTCATTGCCACCTCCGACCAGCCTCCTCTCATCCGTCTCAAGGCATCCCTCACCGCCACCGCAATCGCGGAGTATTTTCGCGACCAGGGAAAAAACGTGCTCCTCATGATGGACTCGGTGACCAGGGTGGCCAGGGCCCAGCGTGAAGTGGGCCTCGCCATCGGCGAACCCCCCACCACAAGGGGATACACCCCGTCTGTCTTCGAAATGCTCCCCCGGCTGCTTGAACGGGCAGGGGCAGGAGAACGGGGGAGCATCACTGGAATCTACACCGTCCTGGTGGAAGGGGACGACATGAACGAGCCCGTGGCGGACACGGTGAGAGGCGTTCTCGACGGCCACGTGGTCCTTTCAAGGAAGATTGCCGCCCGGAATTTCTACCCCGCCGTGGACGTTCTCGAAAGCGTGAGCCGCGTCATGCCCTCCATCGTCGACCCTGAGCACCTGTCAGCGTCGGGGCGGCTCCGGGAGCTTCTCGCCGTCTACGGGGAGGCAGAGGACCTTATAAGCATAGGGGCCTACAAAAGCGGCTCCAACCCGAAAGTGGACTGGGCTGTAGAGCATCTCCAGGGGGTCCATTCCTTCCTCCGGCAGACAGTGGGGGAGAAAGTCCCCTTCGGGGAGATGGAAGGGCAGCTCCTTTCCCTTGTTCCCTGACCGGGGTCAAGACTGGGTATCCGTTTGCCGATGAATATGTAAAGGCTGCAGCCGGAGGATTTCATGAACGCGAAAGTGAACAGGTTTGAACGTATTCTCAGGACGAAGGTCAAGGTGCGGGATGACGAACGAATCCTTCTCTCCATTGAAAAGAAGGAGGAGGAGCGTCTTCTCTCCGTCCTCGAGACCCTCGGAACGGAAAAGGAAGAAGCTCTCGCCTCCTTCGGTTCCCAGAAGGACGAAACCTTTACCCTGCAGGATATCTGGTTCAGAAGGAAGGCCATCGACCTCCTGGAAAACCGTATCTGCAGCGAGGGAGAGTCTCTTTGCGGGGTGCGGCAGTCCATCGAGGATACCGAGACCAGGCTGCTGGAAAAACACAGGGACGTAAAAGCGATGGAAAAATACATTTCCTTCATGGTCATGGACCTTCAGGACGAAGAGAAAAAACGGGAACAGTCGGAACTGGATGACATCGCGGGCATCCGCCACGGTTCACCGAAGGAGAGAAGACGATGAGAGCGAATCTTTCGGGAGTGTCGAGGGTTATGGGCCGCATAGAGGAGATTGAGCGCAAGATCCGGCCTCAAAAGGACGAAGAAGTGCGGGAAGAGAAGCAGGACCGCTTTGTGGATGTCCTTGAAAGGGCGGAGAAAAAAGAAAGAAACAGGCCGGAGGCGGATGAGAAGACGCGGCACCCCGTCGTTCCCGGCATTGTTTCGCCGGAAAGGACTGTGTCCGGCGGCTGGGAGAACCATATCGCCCCGCTGGCGGCGAAGTACGGCGTGGAAGAAGCCCTGGTCCGTGCGGTGATCCGGATGGAATCGGGAGGGCAGACCGGGGCCGTCTCCCCGAAGGGCGCCATGGGACTCATGCAGCTCATGCCCGGAACGGCACGGATGCTCGGGGTGGACGATCCTTTCGATCCCGTGCAGAATCTCGAGGGCGGAATTAAATACCTTTCACAACTGTCCGATAAGTATCAGGGAGACCTGGTAAAAACTCTTGCCGCCTATAATGCCGGGCCGGGCAGGGTGGACTCCTACGGAGGGGTGCCTCCCTTCGCGGAGACGCAGAAATATGTGAAAAACGTCCTCTCCATGTACCGAAAGAATTCAGGGAGCGATGACTGATGGCTGACGAACCCAGGAATCAGACGGAAGACGTCCTAGAGGAGAGCTCCCCCCGGCCGGTGCGGATAAAGGAAAAGAAAAAGAGCCGGAAAGGAACTCTCCTCTTTTTATTCTTTGTTCTCGCGGCGGGGGCTGCGGCAGGACTCCATGCCTCTGGAAGCTGGGATGCCCGACCGGTGATGTACTGGTCCATCCCCCGCATTCCATGGATCGGGAAGGATCTGGCAACCGCCCTCGGAATTCCCGGAGAATACTCCCTGACCGCCGGGCAGAGACGGACTATCGAGCTTCAGCGCTGGAACGACCGGCTCAACGAAAGGGAGAGGGAGCTTGAGGAGCAGGAAAAACGCCTCGCCGCCCTCTCGGCGGACCTGGAAAAACGGTCTGCTGTCCTGGAAAAAGTCGAGGCGGAACAGGCTGCGGCCCAAATGAAACCTCCCGAGAACCTGCAGGAGGAAAAAGAGTACCTGGATATGCTCATGAAAACCTACCAGGAGATTTCTCCCAGGAGGGCGGCTCTCATTCTCGAGCAGCTGAGGGAAGATCTGGCGGTAAAACTCCTTGAGGCAATGCCCCGGGATGCCCGGGCATCCATTCTCGGCCGCATGGAGGCGGTGAGAGCGGCAAGGCTGACGGAACGGCTGGCGGCCGGCGGGTCGCGGTGACACATTCGGAGGTGCGGCCTATGATCTCGCCCATTTTTGCGGCAGGCCGGGAAAAGAGCGCTTCGGAGCTCTCCCCGGATTCAACCGCAACAAAACCGAAACCTGAAGGAGAAAAAAACGGCCTGTTCTCGCGCCTGCTTCACCGGTGCGAGCAGTGTTCCGAGACTCCCGTGCCGGAAGACAGCCGGACGGGTGTCCATTTACAGGTGATCCATGCAGTTTTTCCGGCGATACTCCGGGGAATGAACGGCTCCATCAAAGTTGACGACCCCTCCATGGAGAACGAAGGGGCGGAAGCAACACTTGCCGGCGAAGAACCGGACAGCCTTTTTTCCGGCGAAATCCAGGAAGAGAAAGTGTTTTCCGCGGAAGAAGCGCTTCAGTTTCCCGAGTACCTCCCCCCGGACGGTACAGCCCGCAACGAATCAGAGGCTGCAGCGGCGGTAATGATGGTCCGGGACGGCGTCTCTCTCCTCCCCGCGGGGGAAGGAATCCGGGGGCCTGAGAACGGAGCCGGTCCGGCTGAAGAGAAAGGGACGGTTGCCCTTCCCCCAGGTTCCTCGCCCCTTATTTCCTCCGGAGTAGTTCTCTCTGAGATAAAGGCTGAAACAGGACAAGCTGCTTTTATTCCAAAGGATGGTACGGAGAAGCAAGACTATCCGGCTGAAGAGAAAGGGACGGTTGCCCTTCCCCCAGGTTCCTCGCCCCTTATTTCCTCCGGAGTAGTTCTCTCTGAGATAAAGGCTGAAACAGGACAAGCTGCTTTTATTCCAAAGGATGGTACGGAGAAGCAAGACGTCCCGGCTGAAAGGGAAGCAATTCTGGAGAAAAACGAACAAACGGCCCGGACTTCCCCTGAAAAACATCTCTCCGATGCTCTTGCAGGGGAAAAACGGGCAACCGATAGAGCTCCCGGTAACGGCGCGGACCTGGGGAACACTGCCGGAGCCCTTCCTGTGGACCATACTCCCGGGGAACAGGAAAAGAACGGCGGCACCCAAGGCCGGGACAGCGTACCGTTGTCCTTTGCTTCAGGGAAAGATGCCGTTTTTCAGGGAACTTCAAGGGGCGGCGGAGAGAAGGGAGAGGGACGGCAGTCCCTTTTCGGAAAGAATGACGAGCCGGGCGCGGCCCTTTTCGCACAAAAACCGGCGCAGGGGGCGGACGGAGTCCGTGCCGAAAGGCCCCCTCTTCCGGCCGGGTTCGCCCGGGAACTGGCTCTGGCCGGACGGGACGGTGCCGCCCTCGAGGACGGGATGCACAACGTGGTGAGGTTTATGCGGACCGAAGGACATCACAGGGCATCCATGATCGTTGATCCTCCCGCTCTCGGGCGGGTGGAGATCGAGCTTTCCGCTACAACCGGAGGCGTGGAGGCGTCCATCAGGGTCGGCAATGAACAGCTCCGTCAGCTTGTCCAGGACCAGATAACGGTTCTGAGGACCCATCTCCAGCAGCAGGGTGTTCAGGTGGCCGAACTGACGGTTGACATCAGGGACAGCGGCAAAGAGGGGCGCGGAGAAACCAGGGATGGCGCGAAAGACAGGAATCTCCGCGGATCCAGGATGGTCGGGGCGGCAGAAGAAGACATTCCATCCTTTGCGGTGGATCTTGAACAGGGCCTCCTTCACTGGGTGGCCTAGGAGGTGGAGAAATGAACGTATCGGCAGTGAACGGCGGAAATGAAACAAACTATACGGCGGCCGCGAACCAGGCTCTCAGGGAAACGAACAGCGAGCTCGGAAAGGAAGCCTTTCTGAAGATACTCATCGCCCAGCTCAGCAACCAGGACCCCCTCGATCCTCTCAAGGACAAGGATTTCATAGCCCAGATGGCCCAGTTCAGCACCCTGGAGCAGATGACCAACATGAACAAGAGCATCGAACAGATGAACGCCGTGACCAAGGGATCCGCGGTGAACTATATCGGCCGCGTGGTGGAATATCTCGACGACGAGGGGCTGAGTACCTACGGCACGGTGGCCTACGTCCGGTTCGACAAATCAGGGGTCATCCTCACCACCACCGAAGAAATCGAAATTCCCCTCGAAAAGGTCGTGGCGGTGGGCTGAGAAAGGGCTACAGAAAACAGCCGAAACCTCCGATTCAATAGAAGATCGGTTCAATGACGACAAGGACCAACCACCGCCCCCAGGGAAGGCCGGGCGTAACGGAAACTGCAAGGGACTGCGGCATCTCAGAATTGACAGGGAGGAAATAATACCATGCTTCGATCCCTTATGTCCGGCGTATCAGGCGTGCGGGGGCACCAGACCCTCCTCGACGTGGTCGGAAACAACATCGCCAATGTAAATACCGTAGGCTTCAAGAAATCGACCGTGACGTTCCAGGACCTCATGTACCAGACCAGCAAGGGCGCTTCCGCCCCCGGCGAAGCGCGGGGCGGCATCAACCCCATGCAGGTGGGCCTCGGTGTGAACGTGGCCGCCATCGAAACCATCCATTCCCAGGGGCAGCTCCAGTTCACGGGAAACAGGACGGACATGGCCATCGAGGGCGACGGATACTACGTGGTCAGCGACGGAACGAACCAGCTCTACACCAGGGCAGGTAATTTTATCCTCGACGCGAACGGAAACCTTGTCCAGTCGGGCACCGGGTACATGGTGAAGGGCTTCGGCATGTCCGTGGACCCCAATAACCCTTCCTCCTACACCATGGGCTCCAATCTGATGAACATCAACATTCCCGTGGGGCAGAAGATCCCCGCGAAGGCCACCGAGCTCGCAGGATTCCGGTGCAACCTCGACAGCCGGGTGGATGCCTATCTTCCCATGGGCATCGAGACCAACGACTCTTCACTGACGGTGAACCTCGGGACCGACCGGTATGTTCTCAGCAACATTTCAGGGAACAGCACCCAGGCGGGATTTCTTACCCTGTCCACCGCAGCGGGGGCGACGGCTCCTGCCGGTATAGCGTGCGCCTACGACGGGATCGACGCTACATCAGGATACCCTCTGCTTGACGTCACCCTGACCGGAGCATTCGCCGACCCGGCGAACCCTCTCACCGCGAACTACGACTCGTCAACCGGCACCCTGACCCTGCTCAATTCTTCGAACCAGATTGTTTCGAAAATAGAGCTCTCCGGGTTCATGAACTTCCAGATGGTGACCGATTCCTCCTCGGGAACTGCCGTGAACTACCTCGTGGAATTTGACGACGATGCCGCCACGGGGAACCGTATCCTAAATCTCTGGAGCGAAACGGCCGCCGACCCCGAGACCCTTGAGATCACCATGAACAGCGACGGTACATTCCAGCTTGCCGCTGCGACGTCCGTCGGAGGGAGCCCGTTGAGCGCCCGGGCCACTGAGAACGGCCTCGGCATCACTCTTCTCAATGGAAGCGCATCCGTGGCAACCATCAACCAGAAGATCGCCAGCGTGCACAACACGAAACTCGATGTCTACGACAGCCTGGGAAACGCCCACACCCTCGAGGTGAGCTGGGAGAAGATCGACAACAACCAGTGGCGCTGGAGAGCCTGGCTTCCGTCCGAGCCCGGGATAACCATTTCGAACAATACGGGCATCATGGAATTCAATTCTGACGGCAAGATCACGGCGGGGTCCTCCGGGGTCATCGGGCTGAACTTTGCGTCCCTCGGCGCTGACGATGCCACCATCACCCTCGACTTCACCGGTGAGGCTTTCGGCAAGGATGTCATGGAGGGCGTGACGCAGTACGGTTCTTCCTACACTACCAAGGGATATTTCCAGGACGGCTATGCCATGGGCGTCCTGAACGATTTTGCCGCAGGCAAGGACGGCACCATAACCGGCGTCTACAGCAACGGCGTCAACATCCCGCTGTACCGGATCGCTCTGGCGCTCTTCTCCAACCCCACGGGGCTCACCAAGGTGGGGAGCACGGCCTTCACGGCGAGCAACAACTCGGGCCTCGCCCAGGTCGTGGCGGCGGGTGAAGGCGGAGCGGGCACCATTGCGGGAGGCACCCTGGAAATGGCCAACGTGGACCTTTCCGAGGAGTTCGTCCGGCTCATCGTCGCCCAGCGCGGTTTCCAGGCCAACGCCAGGGTGGTCACCACCAGCGACCAGGTGCTCGAAGAAGTCATCAACATCAAGCGGTAGGGGAGGCCTGAATCATGATCACCCTGCGCAGGATCAACGGCGAAGCCTTCACCGTCAACGCCGATCTCATCGAAACGGTGGAGTCCACTCCCGACACGGTCATCCGCCTCGTCAACGGTCACCGGTACGTGGTGGCCGAACCCATGGATGAAATAGTGGATTTAGTGGTAAAGTACAGGCAGAAGGTTCTTTTCTCCTTCTTCGGGGGAAAATCCCCCCTTCCGGAAGACGGGGAAAAAGACTGATCAATAGTTCCGGCAACTGACGCGGTAACCGGGGAGGCAGGATTTTCGTGGATCTTACAACCGTCATCGGCTTGGCTGTCTGTTTCATCCTCGTCATCGGAGGTGTGGTGGCGGGAGGGCAGGGACTCGCTTTCATCGACTTCCAGTCCATGCTGATCGTCCTCGGGGGAACGAGCGGCGCTCTCATAGTGTCGAATCCTCCCGAGAAGATCAAGGGTTTCATGAAGGTCCTGAAGATGGCCTTTACCGGAGGATCACCGGACCTGGTCTCCCTGGTGCAGACCATAGTGAGCTTCGCCGAGAAGGCACGGCGGGAGGGACTTCTCGCCCTCGAGGCCGATGCCTCGGAACTGGACAACGAATTCCTGAAGAAATCAATCCAGCTTGTTGTGGACGGCACCGACCCTGAACTCGTCAAGGCCATTCTCGACACGGAAATAGGCATTCTGGAGAACCGTCACTCGTCCAACAAGTATTTCTTCGATTCCATGGCCGAACTGGCGCCGGCCTTCGGTATGCTCGGAACGCTCATCGGGCTCATCACCATGCTCGGAAACCTCTCGAATCCGGACGCTCTCGGTCCCGGCATGGCCGTCGCCCTTGTGACCACCTTTTACGGATCGCTCATTGCCAACGGCTTTGCTCTTCCTATAGGAAAAAAGCTCGCCGTGCGCTCCTCCCAGGAAGTACTCTCCATGGAGCTCATGGTGGAGGGGGTGCTTGCCATCCAGGCGGGTGAAAACCCCAGGATAGTGGAGGAGAAACTGAAGGTTTTCCTTCCCCCGAAGCAGCGTCTTGACCTCGAGGAGAAGGCGGCAGAGGCGAAAGGAGGAGCCTGATGGCACGGAAGAGGAAAGAGGAATCATCTCCCGGAGCTCCGCTGTGGCTTGTCACCTATGGTGACATGGTGACGCTCGTCCTCACCTTTTTTGTGCTTCTGTTCTCCTTTTCGTCCATCGACGTCCAGAAGTTCGAGATGATGATCATGTCGTTCCAGGGAGCTCTTGGTTTCATGCCCGGAGGAAAGGCGATACAGCAGGACGCGGCTGTCTTCGGAGGACAGCCGGCCTCCCAGGCCGGAGAGTCCCGCAGGGTTACGCCCAATATCCAGCAGGTCGCCCAGAACCTCAGGAACTACCTCAGGAGCGAAGGGCTGGACAAGCAGGTGGTTGTGCGGATCGACCAGAGAGGCGTGACAGTCTCCCTTTCAGACCAGTTCCTTTTCGATTCCGGAAAGGCGGAACTGAAGCCGGAGGGGATGAGAGTTCTTTTCAAAATAGCGGAGTTCATAAAGGATTCTGTTCCTGCGGTAGCCGTGGAGGGACATACCGACTCCGTCCCTCTCAGGGGCGGAATCTACCGGGACAACTGGGGGCTTTCCTCCGCGAGAGCTGCGGCGGTAGCGTCGTACCTGCAGTACCGGGCAAATTTCGACCCCCGGAAACTGCAGGCAGTCGGTTACGGGCCCAACCGGCCCCTCGTGCCTAACGACACGCCTGAACACATGGCGCTGAACAGGCGGGTGGACCTGGTGTTCCTGTCCCAGCACCCGAAACAGTAAAGCCGGCTCGAGTCAGCGCAGCCGACAAGGGGGATGATCGAATGAAACGGATGTTGCTTTTTCTTTTCCTGGCGCTTCTTCTGCTGTCCCTCGGGTTCGGCGGCGGCGTGTTCGCAGGGAGGATGTGGCTGAGCCCCGAGGGCGGATCGCCGGGGACGGTGATCGAAGAACCCGGTCCGGTCTTTTTCGTGGGGGACTTTATTTCCAATCTCGCGGGTGCCGGAAGCCACGTGGTCAACTTCAAGCTCTCCATGGAAATGAGCAGCCCCAGGGCCCTGGAGATGATCTCGTCCCCGAACTGGCTCGCCAGGGTGAAGAACGAGGTGATTCTCCTCGCCAAGGACAGGGTGTTCGAGGACCTGACGAATGCCGAGGGAATTCTTTCCCTCGCCGAGGACATCAAGAGAACGGTCAATGCCATTATGCCCCCCGTGCGGGACAAGGTCCCGGTGGTCAGGGTCCTTTTCGAGGGATTTGTTCTGCAGTAGACCGGGCGGGGTTATCCGTACACCGGAAGGAGGTGGGGATTATAGTGACACCGGATGTGCTCTCACAAAGTGAAATAGACTCTCTTCTCGAAGCTCTTTCAAGCGGAAGCGTCGACGTGGACGCCATGCGGAAGGAAGACGAAAAGAAGATCAAGCTCTACGACTTCCGCCGTCCCGACAAGTTCAGCAAGGACCAGCTCCGGGCCATCCAGATGATCCACGAATCCTTCACCCGGCAGCTGACCACCACCATGTCGACCATGGTCCGGTCCATGGTCTCGGCTGAAATCGCGTCGGTGGACCAGTTCGCCTACGACGAGTTCGTCCGTTCCCTGGTCCAGCCCACGGTGATCGGGATCCTTGAGATGTACCCTTTCAGCGGGAATGCCCTCATCGAGATCAACCCGAATCTCGTGTTCGCCATCATCGACAGGATGCTTGGCGGCAAGGGGGAATTTTCGGGAAAGATCAGGGAGCTGACCGACATCGAGAGAACCGTGGTGGAAAGGGTCATCATGAGGATGCTCGAACTCCTGGAGGAGAGCTGGAGTACCGTGGTGGACGTCCGTTTCCGCTACGAGAACCTCGAGAGCAACCCCTTCTTCGTGCAGATCTGCCCGGGAACCGACATGGTGCTCCTGGTCATTCTCAAACTGAAAGTGGGCGACGTGGAGGGAATGGTGAGCATCTGCATCCCCTACTTCCTCATGGAGCCCATCATGGACAAGCTGAGTTCCCAGCAGTGGTTCGCCTCTACGGGCAGGAAGAGCGACGAAGGTTCGCGGGACTACATTCTGAGGCACATGCAGCACGTCCGCGTTCCCCTTGCCCTGGAACTGGGGCACACGGTGCTCAACGTGGCCGATCTTCTGCAGCTCAGGACGGGCGACGTGATAAAACTCGACGAGACCCTTGAGGATCCCCTGAGCGTCCGCGTCGGCAACCTCGTCAAGTTCAGGGCAGTACCGGGTTCGGTAAACGGCAGGTATGCCGCTGAAATTTCTGAGATTATCCCGGGCGAGGATGACCTGCCCGAAAGAGAGGGAGGGGCGGGCAATGATTGACGAACTTCTGAGTCAGGACGAAATCAACGCCCTCTTGTCAGGAGCCGATTTTGGCGGAGACGGAGGAGCAGGAAAGAATGAGGGGGGAATTTCCCCGGAACAGAGGAGCATTCTGGACGACCTGGCAGGTATCTTTTCCACGTCGGCATCGAGCGTCTACGGCATGCTCGCGGGCAAGGAAGTCACCGCCCTGGTCCGCGAAACTGCGGTGCTTTCCCAGAGAGATTTCATCGCCAGGCCCGAAGGGGCGGCATTTGCCTTCCGGGTCACCTGCGGCGGGCTCAATGACGCCCCCCTGGTGCTCGTCATCACGGAGCGGGGTGCCCTTACCCTCGCCGACCTTATGATGGGCGGAGAAGGAAAGGATCTTCCCGAGGAAGCGGGGGAGCTTTACCTGAACGCCGCCCAGGAAGGACTGAGTCAGGTTGTGGGCGCCGCCTTCACGAGTGTGAGCGGCATGCTCGGAGGAAAGCGCCTCATACCGGAGAACATTTCCTCCGCCCTGGAGCCGGACGACTGGCTTCCCTTTCCAGCCAGGTCTCCCGAAGAGGCAGCATGGACCATCTCTGCGGCCGTTTCCATCGAGGGGCTCGGCGATTTCCCCCTCTGGGTGCTTCTTCCCCTTGGCACGGCTACGGCACTGGCTGACGAGGTCCGGGAGCTCGTTGCCGGGAAGGAGAAAAAAGAAGCTTCGGCAGCCGCCAAGGTTCCTTCGGCAGGACCGAAGCCCGCTCAGGCTGCTCCCCAGGGAGCTTCCCGGATGGATACATCGGCGCCGGAAGCGGATCATCCCTCCTTCGGAAACGTCTATGACCAGTCCTCCGTGGATGTCCGTCCTGCCGAGTTCGTTCCCCTGGTCCAGAAGCCCGGGACAGGATACGGCAGCAGCAGGATCGACCTCGTGGCGGATATTCCCGTCCGGGTGACCGTGGAATTGGGCAGGACGAGAAAAAATATCTCCGATATCTTGAACATGACACCGGGTTCCGTGATAGAATTAGACAAAATGGCCGGTGAGCCTGTGGATATTCTGGTCAATGGCAAGCTTGTCGCCAAGGGCGAGGTCGTTGTCATTGATGAAAATTTCGGCGTCCGCATAACGGAAATCGTGTCTTCCGCAGGAAGGGTCCATTCACTCTAGGAAGGATCCGCCGTTCAAGCTATTACCGAGAGAGGGATGTGGAAGTATGGGGAGGAAAGTGCTGATAGTCGACGATGCCGCCTTCATGAGAATGATGCTGAAGGACATTCTGACGAAGAACGATTTTGAAGTGGTGGCCGAGGCGGAAAACGGGAAAGTCGCCGTGGCCTCCTACCAGAAATTCAAGCCCGACATCGTCACCATGGACATTACGATGCCGGAAATGAACGGAATCGACGCAGTGAAGGCCATCAAGGCTATCGACGGGAGCGCCAGGATCGTCATGGTGAGCGCCATGGGGCAGCAGCCCATGGTCATAGAGGCGATCCAGGCCGGAGCGACAGATTTCATCGTGAAACCCTTCCAGCCTGACAGGGTGGTGGAAGCGCTCAACAAGGCTCTCGGCTAGAAGGATTGTCATGACCCGTTTCTGCGCCGCGGCCGCGCTTCTTCTGATACCGGCCGCCGCGGAGGCTTCTCCGGCTGAATCCCCCTCTCTGACCGGGTACATGATCCGGATAGGGCTGAGTCTTGCCATTCTCGCTCTCGCGGGGTACGGCATGATACTTTATTCCCGGCGAACAGCTCCCCTGAAGGCCAAGGGAGCTGTAAGTGTACTGGCATCCTTGCCCCTAGGCAAGGATGTTCTTTTTATCGTCCGGCTGGGACCGGACGTGGTTGCCCTGGCATCGGGAGGTGCCGGGACGAGGGTGATCGGCAGGTGGCGATATGAAGACTGGAAGCAATACGGGGACGAAGACCGTCCTCAATAGGATCCTTTTCCTTTTGCCGGTGCTCCCCGCCCTGGCGGGAGCAGTTCCCGCCTTCGGGCAGGACGGGGCTCCGTTCATCCCTCTGCCGGCGCTCCAGTTCGGTGTCCGCATGGCGGAATCTCCCTCCGACGTGGCGGTGACCCTCCAGATTCTTGCCCTCCTGACCGTGCTGAGCCTGGCCCCGGCCATCATTCTCATGGTGACGAGCTTCACGCGTATTCTCGTGGTCCTCGGGTTTGTCCAGCGGGCCATCGGACTCCAGCAGACTCCGCCCAACCAGGTGATCGTGGGCATCGCCCTGTTTCTTACACTTTTCGTCATGGCGCCCACGTGGGGAAAGGTTTACGACGGCGCCCTCTCCCCCTACCTCGCCGGGAACATCAGTTCCGCCCAGGCCTGGGAGGGCACCATACAACCCGTGAGAGAATTCCTTTTCAGGTTCACCAGGCAGGAGGAGCTGTCCCTCATGGTCACCATGGCGAAGATGGAGCAGCCCAGAAACCAGGACGACATCCCCACCAGGGTGCTTCTGCCCGCCTTCATGCTCAGCGAACTGAAGACCGCCTTCCAGATGGGGGTGGTCATCTTCATCCCCTTCATAGTGGTGGACATGATCGTGGCCAGTGTCCTCATGGCCATGGGAATGATCATGCTTCCGCCCATGATGATCTCCCTTCCCTTCAAGGTGCTGCTCTTCGTCATGGCCGACGGCTGGAATCTCGTGGTGACGAGCCTGCTGAAAAGTTTTACCTAGGAGGCGGTGAACGGTGTTTTCGGTGAACATGTACGATGTGCTCAGCAACGCCATCTGGACCACTCTCACCACCGCCCTCCCGGTCCTCCTCGTGGCCATTCTCGTAGGGCTCGTCATAGGCATTCTCCAGACCGCCACTTCCATTCAGGAGCAGACCCTCATCTTCATTCCGAAGATCGTGGCCGTGCTTCTCGCTCTCGCTGTCTTCGGCCCCTGGATGTTCGGCCGGGTGGGGGACATGGCGAGGCTCATCTTCGGGCAGCTTGAGCGTTTTGTCCGATGACGGCTGAACAGACCAGGTTTGTAACCCTCCTCCTTTTCTACCTCCTCGTGGGGATCCGGTTTACGGGGATGATGTTCTCCGCTCCTGCTTTCATGGCGTCAAGCATGCCCCTTCCTCTCCGCTTCTGGTGCGCCTTTTTTCTCACTCTCGCGGCGGTGGGAACCATCCCTGACGCCTCGGTGCCCGTCGCGGTTTTTGAAAACTGGACCTCCATCCTGCTCGCGGCGGCAAGGGAGTTTCTCGTCGGAGTGGTCATCGGCTTTCTCGCAGCGCTCCCCCTGTACGCGCTGCAGATCTCGGGAGAACTCATCGGCATCTCCATGGGACTCTCCATGGTGAGCCTCATGGATCCCCTGAGCGAGACCCAGGCCTCCATTATCGCCCAGCTCCAGTTCCTCGTGGGACTCTGGTTCTTTTTCCGCTGGAACGGGCATCTCCTGATGACCCAGTCCGTGGTCGAAAGCCTCAGGCTTGTTCCTCCCGGAAAGCTGGCCCTTTCCGTTTCCTGGGATCTTGGTATCGGAGGGTGGCTGCAGCAGGCCTTCGTTCTGAGCCTGCGGTTCGTCCTTCCCTTTTACGGGGCGATTCTCCTGGCGGACGTGGGGCTCGGGTTTCTTGCCAGGACAGTTCCCCAGATGAACATCTTCGTCCTCGGCCTTCCCCTGAAGATCGCCCTCGGTTTTTTCGTGCTCATGGTGGTCCTTCCCGTCACGGTGGAGATCATGGCGGAGCAGATGGAGCGGTTCGTGGAATTCGCCCTCCAGGGAGCGACCGCGTGGCGATGACCTTCGATCTCCAGTTCTTCTCCCAGGAACGGACTGAGCCCGCCACCCCGAGAAAGAGGCGGAAGGAGCGGGAAGAGGGGCGGGTGGCGAAAAGCCAGGACCTCGGAGCAGCGGCCGTCATCCTCGTGGGACTCTTTGCCCTCCTGGTCTTCGGGAGGTTTCTTTTTTCCCGGATCCTTGCTTTCACCACGGACATGATCGCCTTCATGGGAGGGAACACCCTCAGGGAGGACGGCTGGTTTTCAGTGATCCGGGACGAGACCATGTACGCCCTTGTGGTTCCCTGGCTTCCCATCGGACTTGCCGCCGCCGTGGGAGCCCTCATCGTCACCGTATCTCAGGTGGGTTTTTTCATTACCGCGAAGCCCCTGGCTCCCAAAATGGACAGGTTCAATCCCGTCTCGGGACTGAAAAAAGTCCTGTCCCTCCGATCCCTGGTGGAGATGGTGAAGGGGCTGCTCAAGGCGGCCCTGTTCGCCCTGGTGATCTATTTTTCCCTCCGGAAGGACACCCCCGAACTGGTCCATGCCATCCGCTTCCCCCTCGAGGCGGGGGTTTCCCAGCTCCTGTGGAAGCTTCTTGGGCTGAGCTTCCGCCTGGCCTTCCTGCTCCTCGTCATCGCCGTGTTCGACTACGCCTACCAGAAGTGGGAGTTCGAGCGGTCCATAAAGATGAGCAAGCAGGAGCTGAAGGAAGAGTACAAGCAGATGGAAGGAGACCCCCAGATCAAGAGCAAGATACGGCAGAAACAGCGGGAGCTTGCCCGGAACCGGATGATGTCCTCCGTTCCCAAAGCGGACGTGGTGATTACCAACCCCACGCACCTGGCGGTGGCCCTCGAATACGACAGGAAAGTCATGGACGCCCCGGTAGTCTGTGCAAAGGGCAGCGGTTTCCTTGCCCGAAAAATACGGGAGGTCGCCGAAGAAAACAGTGTTCCTGTCGTGGAGAACAAGCCCCTGGCCAGATCCCTCTTTGAAACGCTCGAGGTGGGGGAGGAGGTCCCGGAGGAATTTTACAGGGCCGTGGCAGAAGTGCTCGCCTTTGTCTACAGGATCAGAACGGAAAAACGGCCCGCTTCCCCCGGCGGTAAACGGGAGGGTCCGGAAGAAAAGGACGGGCAGTCCCCGGTTTTCATGTAGAATAGAACGAATCAGGCAGGGTCTCCAAGGGAAGGACGGATAGCGTGGCGGAATCGACGACGAACATGTCAGTGTTCAAAAAGATGCTCCATTATTCGGATATAGGCATGGCAGGGCTCGTGATGCTCATCGTGGTGATGATGATCATCCCGCTGCCCACGTGGCTTCTGGACGTGCTGCTGACGGTGAACATCACCCTCGGCGTGGTGGTCCTGCTCTCCACGTTCTATGCCCAGAGGGCCCTCGACCTCGCCGCCTTCCCCACCATGCTCCTGATCGTGACCCTTTTCCGCCTCGCCCTGAACGTCTCCACCACGAGACTCATTCTGCTGAACGCCGATGCGGGCCAGGTCATCAGCGCCTTCGGCAATTTCGTGGTGGGTGGAAACTACGTGGTCGGAGCCGTGGTCTTCCTCATCCTCGTGATCATCCAGTTTCTCGTCATTACCAAGGGCGCCGAACGGGTAGCTGAAGTTGCGGCACGGTTCACCCTTGATGCCATGCCGGGCAAGCAGATGGCCATCGACGCCGACCTGAACGCCGGGCTCATCGATGAGTCCGGCGCCAGGGAGCGGCGGCTCACTATCCAGCGGGAGGCGGATTTCTACGGCGCCATGGACGGAGCCTCCAAATTCGTCAAGGGAGACGCCATCGCAGGTCTCATCATCACTCTCATCAACATTATCGGCGGCCTGTCCATCGGGGTGCTCCAGCGGGGACTTCCCCTGGAGAGGGCCCTCGGCCTGTACAGCCTCCTGACCGTGGGAGACGGCCTCGTCTCCCAGATTCCCGCCCTCCTGTTCTCCACCGCCACCGGCGTCATCGTCACCCGGGCGGCAGGGCAGACGGACCTTGGAAAGGATATTTTCACCTCTCTGACCAACTATCCCCGGCCGCTCTTCATCGGCGCCGTGCTGCTCTTTGCCCTTGCCATGGTGCCGGGGCTTCCCACCATTCCCTTTCTTCTCCTGGGTTCCTTCCTGACACTCATGGGCTACTGGGTCTACAGGGAAGGGAAGATCCAGGAAGCCGAAGGAGGGGAGAAGCGGCGGGAGGGAGGGAAACCCCAGGCGCCGGGCGCTCCCGGAGAAGGGGCAAAGCCTCAGGGGGCCCCGTCCTCACCGGAGGATGTCATGCGTCTCCTGACCGTGGATCCCATGGAGGCGGAAATCGGGTATGCCATCATTCCCCTCGTGGACCCCGGCCAGGGAGGGGACATGCTGGACCGCATCGGGACCATCAGGAAGCAGATGGCCATGGAACTCGGTCTCATCGTGCCCCCCATACGGATCCGGGACAACATCCAGATCAAGCCCACGGAATACATTCTGCGGGTCAAGGGGGCGGAGACAGGACGGGGAGAGCTTCTCCCGGACCATTATCTCGCCATGAACACAGGGTCCGCGGAAGAGGAGATCGTCGGGGTTCCCGCCGTGGAGCCCGCCTTCGGGCTGCCCGCGGTGTGGATCTCTCCGGAGATGCGGGACAAGGCCGAATCCCTCGGGTACACCGTGGTGGATGCTCCATCGGTTCTGGCGACCCATCTCTCGGAGGTCATCAAGCGGTTCGGCGCCGACCTGCTCACCAGGCAGGAGGTACAGAAACTCACTGACATGGTGAAGGAAGCCGCACCGGCCGTGGTCGAGGAGATGATGGCCGCCCTGTCCCTCGGCGAGATCCAGAAGGTCCTCCAGAATCTCGTCAGGGAGCAGGTTCCCATCCGGGACCTGGTGAGCATCTTCGAAGCCCTGGCCGACTACGGCAAGACGTCCCGGAGTGTGGATTTCCTCACGGAACGGGTGCGGGAATCCCTGGCCCGGCTGATTACGATACGCATGCAGGATGAAACCGGCACCGTCACCGTTGCCACCCTTTCTCCCAACTGGGAGCAGAAGATCAAGGCCGCCATGGAAGGCGACCTTCTCCGGGGATGGCAGTTCAACATGGATCCCAGGGAAGTCCAGAAGATGATGGGAGCCGTTTCGAGAGCCGCGGAGGATATGTCCGTGAAGGGCATGGTTCCCGTTCTGCTTGTTCACCCCGATGTACGGCTCGTCATGCGGCGGATTCTTGAAGGATCGTTGCCAAGCCTGTTCGTGATATCCTATAATGAAATATCGCAGGGTGCACAGCTTAAATCGGTCGGGATGGTGGAATAATTGGCAATAAAAATCAAGAGGGGGACGCAGATCACCTTCGAAGCGAAAGATGACGCTGAAGCACTCCGGACCGTCAGGGACCGTCTCGGGCCGGACGCGGTCATTCTTTCCTCCCGGCAGGTGAAGACCGGTGGTTTTCTCGGTCTCTTCCGCCGCACCGTCCTCCAGGTGAGCGCCGCTGTTCTCGAGGAAGAACGCCGTTCCGAGAGCGACACGGAGAAAAAGGAACGGCTCGCGGCATTCCAGAAACTGCTGGAGATAAAGCAGGCCATGGTTTCACCCGGAGAGGGCGTTACCGGCGGTGAAGCTTCCGTTCTCGACGGAGCGCCATTTCGGGGAGATCAGGTTCTTTCCGCGGCGGGCGTCTATTCCCCCCGGCCGCCGAAAGTGAAGAAAGAAGTTCTCCCCCGTGAGACTGTCTCTGACGGCGTGGATTTTTCTCGGCAGGGGCTTGCCCTGGCGTCGGAAAAAACGGCCCCTCCCGCGGATCCTCCGGAAACGGTCTCTCCGGAGAAACTCCAGAACGAAGTCAACGAAATTGCCCGAAGACTGGACCTCGTCCTGAAACGTCTTGAAACCGAGCGCTCAGAACCAGCCCCTTCGCCTCCTCCCTGCGACGGGGGGAAGGATATCCTGGCAAAACTTCTTGCCGCGGACGTGAGTGAAACCCATGCCCGTTCCCTGGTGGAGCGGTTCAGGGACGACCCCCAGGGGAAAGATTTTCCCCAGTGGCTTGGCAGAAAGATACCCGTGGCTGCCCAGGAATCCTGGGAAGCCCTGGGAGGCCGGAAGATTATGCTCATCGGCCCCACCGGGGTGGGTAAAACCACCACCATTGCCAAGCTGGCGGCCATTCATTCCCTGTGGAAAAAGAAAAAGGTCTTCCTGCTCACCGCCGACACCTACCGAATCGCAGCGGTGAAGCAGGTGGAAACCTATTCCAAGATCCTGGGAATCCCCATGGACGTGGTGGACGACCCCAGGCATATCGGTCCCGTCCTGGAGAAGACCGGCGAGGCGGACCTGGTTCTCCTTGACACGGCGGGACGCTCCCAGAGGGACGGGGCCCGCATCGAGGAAATGCGGGAACTTTTCCTGGCCTATCAGCCTGACGTGGTCCATCTCGTTCTCGCCGCGAACATGAAATACCGGGACATGCTCGACGTGGTGAAACGAATGGGCGTGGTCCCCATCTCACGGGTCATCTTCACCAAGACTGACGAGACCACCACCTACGGCGCCCTTCTCAACATTCTTCTGGATTTTGACCGTCCTGTCTCTTTCATCACCACCGGACAGAATGTTCCCAACGATATCGAGGTGGCATCGGGAATGCGGCTGGCCGAAATGCTCCTCGGGGAAGAGAGGCGAACAGGCAGTGCCTGACGTCGGGACCAGGAAGGGAGACCAGGCGAAAGACCTGCGGCGTATCGTCGATATGCAGCGCAGGCCTGCCGGCAGACTTACCGGGCTCCGCTCCCTTGCTGTCCTGAGCGGCAAGGGAGGGGTGGGGAAAAGCAACATCTCGGTGAACCTTTCCCTGGCCATGGCCGGGAGAGGCAAACGGGTCGTCCTTCTCGACGCCGACCTCGGGATGGCGAACGTGGATCTGCTCTGCGGCCTCTCGCCCAGGTTCAACCTTGCCCACGTCATTCGGGGACAAAAGCAGGTCCGGGATATCCTTCTTCCCCTGGGGGAGAACCTTTCCGTTCTTCCCGGAGGGCCCGGGGTCCGTGAGCTGGCCGACCTCGACGAGGAGGCCCTTTTAAATCTCATTGACAGCATGTCAATCCTTGAGGGCCTGGCAGATGTTCTCGTTATCGATACCGGGGCCGGCATCCACAGGAACACTATCTCCTTCGGTGCCGCTTCCGATGCAGTGCTGCTTGTGACCACCCCGGAACCCACATCCATCCGGGACGCCTACGGCGTGCTGAAAGCCCTGGTTTCGGCCACGGCGGGCAAGACGGAGGTGACCGTGGTGGTGAATATGGCGGCCTCCCCGGAAGAAGGGGAGGATGTCGCTGACCGCATCAGGAGCGCCGCGTCCCAGTTCCTCGGCATCTCGCCGGCCTTCGGGGGCACGGTGCTTCGGGACGAGACAGTTCCCCTTTCGGTGAAACGGCGGACGCCGCTCCTTTCCGCCTACCCGGACAGCGACGCCTCCCGGTGCATCAGGGCAGTGGCCGGAAAGATTCTCGGCCTCGGCGGCGAGCAGGAACATCTTCCTCCGGGCAAGGGAGTCAAGTCTTTCTTTTTCAGGCTTGCCCGCGGGCTGGGATTGGGGCAGTAGGCCATGGAGACCATGACTCCCCGGGCGTTCCTGTCATTCCTGAACGGCAGGATAGGCTCGAAGGTCCTTCTCTTCAACGAAGCGGGGCTCTACAAGGGAACCTATCCCTCCCGGGTGGAAGATGTGAAGGGAGATCTGATCGGCCTTTCCCATCCCCTTCTCCGCGGGGCTCTTCTTCCGGTTCTCCGGAACGTGGAGCTCAAACTCAAGGTGGAGACGGATGGAGCCCTGTACCAGACCACCGTTTCCGTCGCGAGGGGAGGTCCCCAGGACGGTGTCCCCATGCTCTGGGTTGCCCCCGTTTCGGATGCGGAGAGGGTCCAGCGGCGCTATTTTGTACGGGTTCCCTGTCTTCTCAAGACATCTTTTTTCCGCCTTGAGGGAGAGGGATTGAAACCCGAAACAGAAGGGTGGGTTTCCGCTGTCTCGCGGGATATCAGCCTGGGCGGGGTCGGGGTTCTGGTGCCCGAGTCCCTTTCGGGTGGTTTCGCGGAACAGGATAGGGTTCTGGTGAGACTTCCCCTGCAGGATGGGACGTTCTATCTCTCCGGAAAAGTTGCGAGAAAGCTGAGAAAAGAGGATGTCTGGGAGATTGGATTCGCTTTTGAATCCATGCCAGGGTCCGTGGAAAAACCGCTCGGCGCCTTCATCCGCCAGCAGGAGCTGGCGGGACGCCAATAAATCAATGAAGGGATTGCCATGACAGAGTCGAGAATACGTGTGCTTGTGGTGGACGATTCGTCCTTTATGAGGAAGGTTCTGAGCGATATCCTCGGAGGAGACCCCCGCATCGAAGTGGCAGGAACTGCCAGGGACGGGGAGGACGCCCTGAGGAAGATCGCGGAGCTCTCCCCCGACGTGGTTACCCTTGATGTGGAGATGCCGAGGAAGGACGGGCTCTCCACCCTCGAGGAGATCATGAAGCAGCGTCCCCTTCCCGTGATCATGGTGAGCAGCCTGACCCAGGAGGGGGCCCAGATTACCCTGCGCGCCCTATCTGCAGGAGCAGTGGATTTCGTGGCCAAGCCGTCGGGGCATATCTCCCTCAACATGAGGGACGTCTCGGCCGATCTCGTTGCCAAGGTCATCGCAGCCAGCACAGCCAGGGTGGGGGGCAGAGAACGGAAGGGAATACGTCCCATGGTGCCTCCCTCCGTACTGCAGCCGGCAAAACCGCGGCTCCAGCCCTCTTTTCCTCCCAGGGCCGGCCGTCCGGAGATCCTTGCCATTGCCGCTTCCACGGGGGGCCCGCGGGCCCTGCAGCAGGTCATTTCCCAGATTCCCGGAAATTTTCCCGTGCCCATTGTCATCGTTCAGCATATGCCGAAGGATTTCACCCTGTCCTTCGCGAAACGCCTCGATGCCATGTCGGAGCTTGACGTGGCCGAAGGGACGGAAGGGATGGATTTGAGACCGGGACTAGCCGTAGTCGCTCCCGGAGGGTATCATATGATAGTACGGCGGAATCAGGCGGGCCGCCTGAGCTGCGGCCTGTCGGACGCCCCGCCCCTCCTCTCTGTGAAGCCGTCGGCGAACATCATGTTTCTGAGCGTAGCCGATGAGCTTGGGGGCAGGGCAGTCGGCGTTATCCTCACGGGAATGGGACGGGACGGTGCAGACGGAGCGGCCGCCCTGAGGTCGAAAGGGGCCAGAATAATCGCCGAATCCCAGGAAACCTGCATTGTGTACGGCATGCCGAAGTCGGCGGTGGAACTTGGAGTGGTGGACGAGCTTCTCCCCCTGTATTCCATACCTGAAGCCATGATCCGAAGCGTGAGAGAATGAACAGACTTTACGAAGCCGGAGATGATCAGCCATGACGAATATGGATATGAGCCAGTACCTGGGGGCGTTTCTCGACGAGGCGGGAGACAATCTGAAACACCTCGACGACCTCATCCTCGCCGTAGAAAAAGACCAGACGGACATGGACAACATCGCGGAGATCTTCCGGTCCGCCCACACCCTCAAAGGCATGTCGTCCACCATGGGATTCGAGAGGATGGCTTCCCTCACCCACGCCATGGAGGACATGCTGGACTCGGTCCGAAGGGGGGCATACACCCTTCGGGCGAAGGATATCGATCTCCTCTTCAGGTCCCTGGACACACTCCAGTCCATGGTTGATTCCATCCGGAACGGAGGCGGGGACGGTTCGGTAGAAACTGAAGACCTCGTGTCCGCCATGAGGAATGCTCAGAAAGAGGATAAAGCGGCCGCCGGGAAACCGGAGGAAGCCCCCTCTCCCGGAGAGGAAATGGATTTCTCAGGGCAGGAACTGCAGTGGATCTCCGAGGCCTCCGGCCTGGGGCTGAACGTATATGAGGTCCGGGTTTCCCTTTCTCCGGACTGCCTCCTGAAAGCCGCCCGGGCCTATATGGTGGTGAGCAGGCTCGATGAAATGGGAGACATCATCAAGACGATTCCTCCGGTGGAAGCTCTCGAAAACGAGGAATTCGACCACGATTTCCTGGTCTATGCCGCCACCTCCCAGTCTCTTGAACAGGTCCGGGAAGCCGTTGCCAGGGTCAGCGAAGTGGTCGGCGCAGATGTCCGGGAGGTCAGCCGCGACAGGGAGCCCCTTCCCGGGGCATCCGCCGCCGCCGAACCCACGGAAGAAAAAACTCCGGCGGCAGGAACACCCCTTGAAGAAAAGGCTCCTCCTGCCGGCGGGAGCTCTCCTTCCGCCGCCGTCCAGCCCCAGCGAAAATCCGAGTCTGCCAAAAAAGCCAACCAGACAGTCAGGGTCGACATCGGACGGCTGGACAAACTCATGAACCTTGTTGGTGAACTCGTTATCGGGCGGGCGCGGATCGAGCGCCTGGTCCAGGAGGCGCACCTCAGGGAGTTTGACGAACCCCTCTCCCAGCTCGGGAGAATTTCCGGGGACATCCAGGAGCTTGTGACCAAGCTCCGCATGGTGCCCGTGTCCTTCATTTTCGAACGGTTCCCCCGCCTCGTGCGGGACCTTTCCAAGACCCTCGGCAAGGAGATCGAGCTGGTTATGGAGGGGCAGGAGACCGAACTCGACAGGACGGTCATCGACGAGATCGGCGACCCCATGGTGCACATCATCCGGAACTCCATCGACCACGGCATCGAAATCCCTGCGGAACGGAAAAAGGCAGGCAAGCCCGAAAAGGGTCTCATCAAGATTTCTGCCTACCAGGAAGGCAGCGGCGTCATCATCGAGGTCACTGACGACGGAAAGGGAATCGACGCGTCGAAGGTCAGGGCGAAGGCCCTGGCGAACGGCACCATCACCGAGGAAGAATCGGCGGCCATGTCCGACGAGGAAGTGGTGAACCTCATTTTCCTGCCCGGCTTCAGTATGGCGGAGAAGGTCACCGACGTCTCGGGGCGGGGTGTCGGCATGGATGCGGTGAAGACAAAGGTTGAGTCTCTCGGCGGCCAGTTTGACGTCTCCACGGAAGTAGGGGTGGGGACCAGGGTCTTCGTCCGCCTGCCCCTCACCCTTGCCATCGTTCTTGCCCTGCTCATCAAGGTCGGGGACGAAACATACGCCCTTCCCCTGGAGAACGTGGAAGAGACGATTCTCGTCAAAAAAGAAAACGTGAAGACCGTCCACGGAACCCCCGCCACCCTCCTCCGGGGAGACGTGCTCACCCTGTGCAACCTTGCGGAAATGCTGGGCACCTCCAGGAACGGGGAGGAGGCAGGGGACGAGTATCCCGTGGTGGTCGTCAAGACGGGGAAGACGCGGATCGGCTTCATCGTGGACGAACTGATAGGCCAGCAGGATATCGTCATCAAATCCCTCGGCCGCTTCCTGTCGAAAATCCGGGGAATTGCCGGCGCGACCATCCTCGGGGACGGAAACGTGGCGCTCATCCTTGACGTGGCCGGTCTGTACGGCAGATAGGGAAAGGAGCCGCCCTTTCATGGATCTTGCAAACTTCAGCAGCCTGCAGCTCGACGCCATGCGGGAAGTGGGCAACATAGGCGCGGGAAACGCCGCCACCGCCCTCTCCATGATGCTCGCGCGCCCCGTGGACATGGATGTCCCCAAGGCGGAACTGGTGTCCATCTATGAACTGGCGGAGTACTACGGAGACCCCCTGACCATGGTGTCGGCGGTGTTCGTCCGTTCCGAGGGCGAGTTCACCTGCAGCCTTATTTTCATCCAGGAAGAGGACGAGGGCAGAAAGCTCGTCGATCTTCTCATCAGCCACCAGATGGGCGGCATGGATCCCGCCTCGGTTCCCGAAGAGATGCGGGACAGCGCACTGACGGAAGTGGGCAACATCATCCTCAGTTCCTTCCTGAACGCCATCAACGTCCTCATCGGGGGAACCCACAGCATTTCGGTTCCCGGAATCGCTCACGACATGCTCGGTTCCATCCTCGACGTGGTGGCCTCCATCTTCGGCCAGTCCGGGGAACACGCCCTGATCGTGGACACGGCGCTGAAAGTGGAGAACGTGGAAGGGGGCATCTCGGGAAAAGTAATCATGCTTCCCGACCCCGGATCTTTGGAAATACTTCTCGGAAAGCTGCAGGTGCTCTGACGAATGGAGAAGGCGCATCACGTCGGGATGGCCGATATGGTGGTCGTATCAGCTCCCGAGTCCCTTGTGACGCTCGGGCTGGGCTCGTGCATCGGACTTGTGCTTTTTGACCAGGCGGCAAAGGTGGCGGGTATGGCTCACATTATGCTTCCCGACAGCCGCGGTGCCGGGCAGAAGGCGCTCGAAAAACCGGGAAAATTCGCCGACACGGCTGTGCCTGCCCTGATCGCGGAGGTCTGCCGGAAGGGGGCCGTCAGGTCCCGCCTGAAGGCCAAGATGGCCGGGGGGTCCCAGATGTTTGCCCTCCCCGGGGCCCAGACCGACTTTCTCGCGGTGGGCAGCAGGAATGCCAGGGAGACGGAGGATCTGCTCAAGCAGCACGGAATTCCCGTGGCAGCCATGGATACGGGAGGAAACAAGGGAAGGACCGTGGAATTCTCCACGAAAACATGGATGCTCACGGTAAAGGTGCTGGGAAAGGGAACGACTGAAATTTAAAACTTCGTCCTGACAGGAGGAGCCATGGAACAGGAACGGAATGAAGTTCGGGAAGACCTTCGCGAGGAAACCGACCTCTCTTCCGCCCCCGCGCCGGACGGCGGAGGACAGGATGCCGGTGGACAGGGGACTCCCGAAGAGGCTCCCTCCCTGCTGGATGCCATCCCGAAGGAGACGGCGGACGAGCTGTGCTCCCTCTTCTCCTGCTCCCGGGAGGCCCTTGAAGTCATCCTCCAAAGCACCTCCGGAGATCCGGCCAGGATCCTTGCCCTGGTCAGTGCCCTGACCCCCGAGTATATCGCCGTCAAGGCCCGGTTCGACGCCCGGAAAAGGGGAGAGCTGGGGGGTGCACTGTGTTTCGTGGCCCGGGGCAACACCGGCGAGATCCTGGACGAGAGCTTCTGGGTCAGCGGAAAGAGCCTTCCGGAAACTTTCGACATAGATGCAGGCTGGGAGTCCGTTCGAACGGCCATAGCCACCATAGGGGGCACTCCCGACCGAAATCTCTACACCCGCATGCTCAAGGCGGCCAAGGCCGTCCTTTCCCCCACTGCCGTCAACAAGCTCTACCAGCCGCAGAACTCCCGGGCCGTGAAGGATGAGATACTTTCCGCCCTCGGCGATGCCTTCGCTGAAATTGTCCATTACGATCTTGTCTACGACCTGAGGACGGAGATCTTCAACAAGGCACGGCTTGAAGCCGGGGGAATCACCCTGGAGGACAAGCCGAAGGAGGCCCCGGCCCGGGAAGAGGAGGGCGAATCGTCGGCTCTCGGCGCCCTGGGAACGGTTCAGGTGCTCTGCAGGCCGGTCCTTGACCCTGTTCACGGCAAGGCGGTCTCCGACCTCAAAAGAGGCGATATCGTCATGGTGGGACTCGAAAAGACGGGCGGTGTTTCCGCCATAATATCAAAGGTTTTCGAACGGTCCGGGGATACTCCGGCTTTCCCCGTCCTTTCCGTGGAAAGGCTGCCGAGCGGGCAGCTTCTCGTGAAGCTCCACATCAGCACGGGCATCGAAGGGGTGCTGAGGGCCGGAACCGACCTGAAACTCAAAACGGGCGGCACGGCGTCGGGGAAGACACAGGGAAAGGACGCGCCTTTCACGGTCGGAAAGGTGTTTACGGGAACAGCGATCTTTCTGCTGCTCGCCGTTATCTTCTATTTCCTCTTCGGACGGTAGGGGGTGCCTTTTTGGTCCTGAAAGCCTCGGATGCCGAACTCTGGGATGAATATCTCCGCACGGGAAGTTCCCGGGCCAGGGAAAATATAGTCAAAAGGTATCTTCCCCTCGTCAAGTACGTGACTGCCAGGATGGCCGTCTCGCCTCCGTCGGGGCTGGACTATGACGATCTTCTCAGTTTCGGCGTATTCGGACTTCTTGACGCCATTGACCGGTTCGACGTGTCCAAGGGGTTTTCCTTTCAGACCTTCGCCGTTCCCCGAATCCGGGGGGCGGTGCTTGACGAGCTCCGGAAATACGACTGGATCTCGAGGACGGGCAGGGAGAAGCTCCAGCGCCTGGGAAAAGCCATGGAGACTGTCCTCCAGGACAGGGGAACCCTTTCGGACCAGGCCCTCATGGACGCCCTGGGAATGGACGAAAAAGAATACAGGGAGACCCTTGAACTGTCCAGCAGGAGCTACATCGTCTCCCTCGACGAAGTGCTCTCCCTGGAGGACGGCGACGTCAGCAGGGAAGGAATCATACCCGACGACGGTGAAAGTGCCGCCGACCTGCTGGAGGATGAGGACGAAACGGTCCGGGTGGCGGGCGCCCTGAAAAGACTGCCTGAACGGGAAATGCAGGTCATTTCGCTGTATTATTATGAAGGACTGACACTCAAGGAAATCGGGAAGGTACTGGGAGTCACCGAATCCAGGGTTTCCCAGATTCACGGCAAGGCCCTCGCGGCCCTTAGGGGAATTCTCGCAGCGAAAGGGTAAGGAGAGCATCACCGGCAATATCCCGGAACTGTGGGGAGTTCAGGGAAAAGGAACAGACGAGGCGGGGCGGCGCGGCAGCACTGCGGTTCGCGGAAATGTCCCGGCGCCAGGGAGGGTAAGGGATGGCAGACGACAGGTTTCATCTTGAATTCAGGGAGGACGGAGTCTATCTTTCGGCGTCCGAAGGAGCTGACTATTCCATGCCTTCGGTGGTGGGTTTTCTCAAATCGAAGGGCGTGGAAAATTACAACGGCGACGCGGTGATGACCTTTCTCTCCCGGAAGGACGGCGTTCCCGCCAAGGTGGCGGAGAGAGACCCGGAGCAGGAAAAGGAAGCCTCCCTCGAAGTGAAGATCTCTTCCGATGCCATGGCCGCCGAACTCTGGATCGAACCTCCTTTCGGCGACAAACCCTGGCCCTCGGTGGACCAGGTCGTGGAATTCCTTTCCGCTCAGGGGGTTGTCGAGGGAGTGGACAGGGGGCTTGTTTCCGAAGTGCTGTCCGAAAAAAAAGCAAGATCCTGGACCGTTGTAGCCTCCGGGACTGCGGCCATCGACGGGGCTGAAGCCGACTTCGACTACAAGGTCCAGTTCGGGTCCGCAAAACCGAAGGAAGAAGACGAATCCGGAAGGGTAGACCTCAAGAACCTGAGTTCAGTGACCGTGGTGATGAAAAACCAGATGCTAGCCGAGAAAATTCCGGCCACCGAGGGTATGGACGGCGTCACTGTCAAGGGCCTTGTTCTCAAGGCAAAAAAGGGCAAGGACCGGCCGCTGCCGGCAGGAGCCGGGACCTACGCTTCCGAGGACGGCATACATCTCTTTTCCCTTATCGACGGAAACCTTGTCCTGAAGGGCGGCAAGCTCCACGTGGTCCCCGTCTTTCAGGTGGACGGAGACGTGGATTACAGCGTCGGGAACATCAACTTCATCGGTGCCGTCCTGGTCAACGGGGCTGTCCGTGAGGGGTTCGAGATCGTTTCCTCCGGCGACATTGAAATCCGGGGCGTGGTGGAGGGAGCCCACCTTGCCAGCAAGGGAAGCATATCGGTTACCGGCGGCATCCGGGGCATGAACAAGGCGAAGATCGAGGCGGACGGCAATATTACCGTCGGCTTCATCGACCAGGCCCATGTCCGGAGCGGCCAGAACATCACCGTGACCAACGCCGTTCTGCACAGCGACCTTGCGGCTCACGGCAACGTCACCGTCCTCGGCGGCCAGAAATCCCAGATCGCCGGAGGAAAAGTGCAGGCAGGTCTCGAAGTGCTCTGTCTCACCCTGGGCAGCGAAATGGGAACCAAAACGGAAGTTGTGGTCGGCGTGCTCGCCGAACTCACGGAGAGAAAGAAGCACCTCCTTTCTCTGCTCGCCGAGTCCGAGGAAAAAGGCGAGAAGATCGAGGCGAACCTCTCCTTTTTGAAGAAACTGGAAGCTTCGGGCCAGCTTGACGAAAACAAGCGGGCTCTCATGATCAGTCTCACGAAGGCCAAGTTCCAGCTCCAGAGCCAGCTTGGAAGCGCAAAGGACGAACTCCGGATCATCGAAGAGCAGATGGAGAACAGCAAGACCAAGGGATGTGTCCGGGTGAAGGGAATCTGTTACCCCGGGGTGACGGTCTCCGTCCGGGGCCTGACATACATAGTCCGGGAAAAGCAGCAGTTCTGCTCTTTCGTCTATGACGGAGGAGAAGTCAAGGTCAAACCCTTCGACTACTGAACGGAAGGAAGGTGAACGACCGTGGTGACGCCAGTGAATATGCAGCTCGCCCACTGGAATCTCGAGCATACCGCCCAGCAGCTCCGGGATCCGTCCGCCGCTGCGTTTCAGGCCGGCCGCCAGGGAGAGGGTGCGGCTGCGGCCGTGCACAGGGACAATTCCGTCCAGGGGGCGGAGCAGTCCGCCGAGGAAGAACGTCTCGGGGCGAAGAAAAAGAGGGACACATCGGAAAAAGACGGCAGAAGAGGCAGAAGAAACCTGTCACCCCGGAACGGGGAGGAAGGGGACGACGACGCCCGGCCCTCTTCCGGGGAGGAAAAGGGACGGCTTGATTTTTACGCGTGAACGGACATCCCTGAAGGAGGAAAAGGTGTGGCATCCCAGGCAGCAGGCAAAAATATCGGGTACGTGCTCGTGGAGGGAACGGAAGGGACTTTTCGGGGAGCCGTCCTTGTGACGGACTTTCGGGGCATTCCTGCCGACTTCCGGTACACTGACCCCATAACCCCTTCCAAAATCGAAAAAATCCTCTACGGGAACGCCCTCGACGTCTACATCAAGGAAGAACTGATCCTCGAGAGTCTCGTGGGAGCTGTGGAGGTCCCGCCGGTGCTGTGGATCTGCAGAGACGGGGATATTCTGGACCCGCTGGCGAAACTGGCCAAATCAAAGACGATCCTCCTGGCCCCCACGGCGAGAGCTCCTCTCGATGCCACGGGGGATATGGAGAAGCAGAATGATCCGGGGTCCTATATCGTTCAGGCCGACGGGGTCAGCGCCCCGCTCCGCTTTACCCTGCCCGGGGAAAAGGGCAGGGAGGAGGATGCCAGGTCGGCTGCCTCCATTCTCGTGGAGGCAGCCGCTACCATGGACCTTCTGGAGCCCTTTTCCCGAATGGGGAAGGCCATGAATGCCCTGGGCGAGGAAAAGAGTGGATCTTGACCGGCTCCGGGAGAATATCGCCAGGCTTTTTCTCGGGAAGGTATCCGTCCGTTCCTGGCACCCGGAAAGAGGCGGCGTTGAAACCAGATCTCTGAAACGGAAGACGGACGCCCATGCTCTCAGGCCGCCCCGGAGGGTGCTGGGTACGGTCCTGTACGGAGCGGCCATGGAGTCCATGGTTTCCGGAGGCGTCCTTCCTCTGCCGGAAATGGCCGAAAGGGCCCGGCCGGAAAAAATAACCCTCTCCGTCAGGCCTCCATCGGTGTACGGGTGGAGAAGAGAGGAGACCGGCGGAAGAACACCGGGAAAAATGGAACCCCTGAAAACCGGTCCGGCAAGAAAAGGACTGCGGCTGGCGGCAGGTCTTCCCCAGGAAAGGGAAAACAGACTGCCCCACGCCCGGGGAAAAATCCGGTCACGGGAGGGGGAGATCCCCCTCGCCTTCTATTATCCGGTCATCCAGGACGGTGTGGCGAAAAGTATTCTGAACAAAGAGAAAGGAACGCTCCTTGTTTGGTATAATTCCTACAGTCGAGCTTTTTCTTCCCGGGGCCTTCTTCTTGTCCGCCTGCTGCGGCAGGGAGGGGGGCTCGAATGGAGATGGACCGAAATACAGTGACACAGCCAAACCTGCGGAGGTGGTTTCTACCGGAAACATTCAGCACCACGGCGTTTCTTTTTTCCAGGAACATACATCCTGATCCAATACTCGTGGAGGGTAGAAAACCGCATGGCAGATGAAAGAAAAGCAGAAAGCACCCCCCTCGCTCCCGGGGAAGTGGTGACCTGTACGGTGGAACAGATCATGCCCTACGGCGCTTTTGTCCGGATGAAGACGGGGCAGAGGGCCATGATCCACATTTCGGAGCTTTCCCACAGCTTCGTGAAGAAGGTCGAGGACGTTCTCTCCCTCAGCCAGGAAGTCCAGGCGAAGGTCATCAAAATCGACGAAAAGGGGAGGATCGACCTCTCCCTCAAGAAGATGGAGGCCCCGAGACCCGCTTCCGCCTCCAGGGGCTCGTCGTCCTTCGGGCCGGCCGCGCCTGAGGACACCAGGGACTCCTTCGAGAAGAAGCTGTCCAACTACCTCAAGGCCAGCGAGTCAAAGATCGCCGACCTGAACAACAAGCTCAACAACTCCAGGGCGGCGAAGAAGAGAGGCAAACCGGCGAAGTGAACCGGCTGAACGGAAAGCTTTCAGGGGGGCGGATCCGCCCCCGTTCCTTTTTTGAGCCGCCCCGAGCGGAGGACCTTCCGACCGTCTCACTCCAGATGAAGGGACGAAAGTTTGACCCTGGAATGGTCATCGGCACCGCCCGCCGGTGCGTCTTTGGTCTCCCGTCCGTCATTGTCTGCAGTCCCCTCCGGGACGGGAAGCCCTTTCCTACCACCTTCTGGCTCACCTGCCCCCACCTTGTGAAGCTGTGCGGCGCCCTGGAATCGGAGGGAGCCGTCACGGAACTCGAACGGCGGAGGATGGAGCGTCCTGATCTGTGGACGGAATACAACCTGTTCCATGCCAGGCTGCGCCTTCTCCTGGTGCAACCCGCCGCCGCACGCTTTCTTCGGAAATACCGCCGAGGAGTGTGGGATACCCTGCGACGCGGAGGGGCGGGAGGAATCGACTATCTCTCCCGCGCACGGGGCGGGGCGAAATGTCTCCACCTCCAGGCGGCGTCGTGGCTTGCCCTCGGCTTTCATCCTGCGGGAGAGTTCCTGCACAAAGCCCTCGTTCCCCTGCACTGCGCGGCGCCGGCGGCCTCCGGATGCGTCCGCCGCTGCTGAAGACATTCACCCCTGAAAGGAGACACCTCCATGTGGAAGGGCAGATTTTCCGAAAATACCGCCCAGGCAGTCCAGAAATTTACCCAGTCTCTCGATCTCGACTGGGCGCTCGCCTCCTATGACATCGACGGGAGCATAGCCCACGCCAGAATGCTCGGTTCGGTGGGCCTGATCCCTGCGGACGAAGCCCGGCAGATCGAGGACGGGCTCAGCAGGATCAGGGAAGAAATCGCCTCCGGGGCCCTCGTCCCCGCCCAGGAACTGGAAGACGTGCATATGAACATCGAAAGCCGCCTTATCGAACTCCTCGGTCCTACGGGGGCCAGGCTCCACACCGGGCGGAGCAGGAACGACCAGGTGGCGGTGACCATGCGCCTCTTCCTCCGCGACCGGCTTCACCGCATCGGTTCCGGAATGGACGCCCTTCTTGCCGTGCTGCTGGAACGGGCCGCCCTGCACAGGGACATCATCGTTCCCGGCTTCACCCATCTCCAGCAGGCTCAGCCCATCTCCATGGGGCACTACTGGATGGCCCACTTTTCCGCTTTTTCACGGGACTGTGACCGGCTGCTCTTTGCCCTTGAATCTCTCCGGGAATGCCCCCTCGGCGCGGGAGCCCTCGCCGGGTCCACCCTCCCCCTCGACCGGGAGATGACCGCCCGGGAACTCGGCTTTGCCCGTCCCACGAGAAACAGCCTCGATACGGTGGCCCAGAGGGACTACATGGCGGATTACCACTCCTTCGCCGTCACCTTCGCCACCCACTGCAGCCGGCTCGCCGAGGACTTCGTCATCTACTCCTCCCGGGAGTTCGGATGGCTTCTTCTCCCCGACGCCTTCTGCACCGGCTCGAGCATGATGCCCCAGAAAAAGAATCCCGACGTCCTGGAACTGCTCCGGGGCAAGACAGGACAGATCCTCGGCCATTTCCTCGACCTTCTCGTGACGCTGAAGGGTCTTCCCATGACCTACGACCGGGACCTGCAGGAGGATAAGCGGGGGCTCCAGGCCTCCCTGAGGACCGTGGAGGACATGCTGGCCGTTCTGGTTCCCCTCCTGTCGGCGGTGGAAGTGGACGGGGAAAAGGCCGCTGAGGGAATGAACGACGGATTCCTCCTGGCCACCGACGTGGCCGAATACCTCGTCGCCAGGGGCGTTCCGTTCCGGCAGGCCCACGGAATGGTGGGGGGCCTGGTGAAGGAATGCATCGCCCGGAAAAAAGGGCTGTTCGATCTCACCCGGGATGAATGGAAGGCACTTCTTCCCGAAGCCGGGGAGGATTTGTTTCCTCTCCTCTCGCTCCGCTCGGCTGTGGAACGGAGGAACACCTACGGGGGCACGGCCTTCGACCAGGTGGCGAAGCAGATTGAAGAAGGAAAGACGTTCCTGGAGAGCTTCAGGGAATCTTTCAAACGCTAGATTGTTCTCGTTCCGGATGAAAATGGTTTGGTGTCATCCCGAGGCGGATTCCATGGCCGAGGGATCTCGTTTTTCGTTTTGCCGGATTCAAACCCGAGATCCCTCCCCTCCGGGGATGCTCCCTCCGCTTCGCTCTGGGTGCTCCGCGAGCGCGATCGCGTTCGCTCGGGAGGACAAAGAGGTTTGTCATCCTGAGGGCAGTTCCACGCCCGAAGGATCTCGTAGTTGCTTTGTTTTGCCCAACTGCGAGATCCCTCCCCTCCGGGTATGCTCCCTCCGCTTCGCTCTGGGTGCTCCGCGAGCGTGAGCGCGTTCGCTCGGGAGGACAAAGAGGTTTGTCATCCTGAGGGCAGTTCCACGCCCGAAGGATCTCGTAGTTGCTTTGTTTTTTCCCAACTGCGAAATCCTTCCCCTCCGGGGATGCTTCGCGATCGCGGTCGCTCGGGAGGATAAAGAGGTTTGTCATCCTGAGGGCAGTTCCACGCCCGAAGGATATCGTAGTTGCTTTGTTTTTTCCCAACTGCGAGATCCCTCCCCTCCGGGTATGCTCCCTCCGCTTCGCTCTGGGTGCTCCGCGAGCGTGATCGCATTCGCTCGGGAGGACAAAGAGGTTTGTCATCCTGAGGGCAGTTCCACGCCCGAAGGATCTCGTAGTTGCTTTGTTTTTTCCCAACTGCGAAATCCTTCCCCTCCGGGGATGCTTCGCGATCGCGTTCGCTCGGGAGGACAAAGAGGTTTGTCATCCTGAGGGCAGTTCCACGCCCGAAGGATATCGTAGTTGCTTTGTTTTTTCCCAACTGCGAAATCCTTCCCCTCCGGGTATGTTGCGCGATCGCATTCGCTCGGGATAACGATGGTTTGGTGTCATCCCCAGGCGGGTTCATGGCCGAGGGATCTCGTTTTTTCGTTTTGCCGGATTCAAACCCGAGACCCCACCTTCGTTCAGAATGACAGCCTCGATGGCAAGAAAAGACTATTTTTTAGAACAATCGGTTTTCCGGCTTGACGCCCTCCGATTTTTGTGTAAAATAATCACTTGCGCACGCCGGAAAGAGTCGAGCCGTTAGCTCAGATGGCAGAGCACCGGACTTTTAATCCGGGTGTCGTGGGTTCGACTCCCACACGGCTCACCAGTTTTACGGTCCCATCGTCCAGTGGCCTAGGACACAGCCCTTTCAAGGCTGTGACACGGGTTCGAATCCCGTTGGGACCGCCATTTTTTTATTACGTGCCGGTGTAGCTCAGTTGGCAGAGCAGCGCACTCGTAATGCGCAGGTCTCCAGTTCAAGTCTGGACACCGGCTCCAGTAACAGCAAGGGTTCCCGAAAAGCTCGGGGACCCTTTTTTGTTTTCTGTATGTCACCCGTGTGTACCAGCCTCCACATAGCTTCCAGTATCCGTTCCTCCGGAAAACACCTCTTCAAATCAGCAGGGCATCCTCATAGTACCGTTGCATTGAAAAAGACCTGCGGCAAGCCTCTTTTCGTGCTATCATCGTCGTATCAAAAAGTCCGCTCTTCGGAGGCTATTGTGCCCAGAAAAAGAATACTCCTCGTGCGCCATGGAAAGACGGAATGGAACGGTCTCTCCCGTTTTCAGGGAAAAAGCGATATTCCCCTCAATGACGAAGGAAAATGCCAGGCTGAGCTGCTGGCGGCAAGGCTGGAAGGCTGGGAGCCTGCCGCCGTCTTTTCGAGCCCCCTGTCGAGAGCCCGGGAGACGGCGGAAATTATCGCCTCCCGCAATCCCGGAGTATCTCCTGTCCTCCGTGAGAATCTGGCCGAGATGGGGTTCGGCACCTGGGAAGGCCGTTCGCTCCATGAAATAGAGTCCGCCGACCCCGAATCCTTCTGCCGGTGGAAAGAATCCCCCTTCGAGTGTCCCCCTCCCGGAGGCGAATCCTATAATTCGGTGAAATCAAGGGTGAGATCCGCCCTGGACGAAATCCTGTCAGAGGACGGGGACAGGACGGTGGCGGTGAGCCACGGAGGAATACTCAGGATGATGCTCGTTCTTCTGCTGGATCTGCCCCCCCGGCAGGTCTGGAGAATGAAAATCTCCAACTGCTCGGCCACCGGTATCGATGTGGGGAAAAGAGGGGCCTCCCTTGCCTTTCTGAACGACGACCTGCACACCGGGATGTCAGGGTCGGATCTGAAAAAACTGCCTTTTCCTGTTTAGACTTCTCTTTCTGTTGCTGATACAATGAACCGAGTTGCGGAACAAAGGAGGCGCTGGGCAATGCCCGACCGGGAGCAGAATGCGCACACCATGGAATCCCATCTCTTCCCCGGAAAAACGGAGGAGGAGGACCGTAACGTCCCCGGAAGAAGGGAACCCCGGGGTCATTCCGGCAATGAAAGAAACCTTTCCCCCGAAAGAGAAGAAGAATTGTGGCGAAGGCTCTCATCCCAGGGCGACGAGGACGCCAGGGACGAGATCATTGTCTCCTATCGGCCCCTTGTCTTCTGGCTGGCCCGGAAATTCCGGGTTCGGCCCTCCTCTTACCAGGATCTCATCCAGGAGGGAATGGTGGCGCTGATACGGGCGGTGGACAAGTTCGAGCCCGAACGGCATCTCCGGTTCACCACGTATGCCTTCTACCGGATCAAGGGACAGATGGTGAACTTTCTCCAGAGGAGCGAACTCAAGGCCCCTATTCCCGTGGACGAGGAGTACCTCATGCCTGAGGATTCCTTCACCCCCGATTCCTTTGAAACCCTCATCGCCGTTTCCGAGGAAATGCACCGTCTTCCCGCGAAGGAGGAAGAGATGGTCCAGGCCCTTCTTGTGGAAGGTCAGGACGCGAAGGAAGTGGCCAGGAAGCGGGGCATCGACATCAGCCATGTGTACCGGCTCAAGCGGAACGGTATAGCGAAGCTCCGCAGGTGGCTCGGTCCGGAGGGAGACGCCACAAACAGGGCCTGAGACGGGATAAGAGTAATGCGGAAAAGACTTTTATCCCCGGGGGGAACTGACAGATGGAAAAAAAGATCGCCCGGATCACCCGTTGGCTCGACAGATGTGCAAAAGCCTGCTCTGCCAGGTCGTGGCAGAGCGCCCTGCTTGACATGGAATGCGCCAAGGCGGAACTTGACGAAGCCCGGAGCGAACTTTGGACCAGGGCCGAGGGAGGTTCCCAGGCTTCTCCCGTGATACGCAAGGCGGGGCGGTTGACATTGACTGCGGCGTTGGGGCTTTTTCTCGTCCTTTCGGTTGCCGGGCCCCTGGCAGTCCAGACAGCCAGGGAGGCGGTGTCCATCGCTTCAGGCCCCTCCCTGGAGTGGGTGTCCACCGATGAAAAGGCCCTTCTTTCAGCTCTCCGGCGGAGCCTGAGCGACGCAAACCTGGCCCGTCTTTCCGCGGAACCGGGAGATGAAATCAAGCATCGGGAACCAGCAATAACAGCTGCCGCAAGGCCTTCGGACAACAGGAGAAATCTGTCCGTCCTCCAGGGGCGGGAAAATGAAAACCTGCAGAATGGCTCCTCTTCCGGCAGGGAATTTGATACAATAATCACTCTGGTGCAGATAGGGCAGAAGGCGCTTCGGGAAAGAGAGTCCGCGATTCGTTTCGATGCCCCGTAACGAAGATTTTTCTCAATTTCCGGAAGGAGAGATCGTGCGTGAATGAACATCTGAAAAAAACGTGGCGGATCCTGCTGTTCCTCTTTGTGGTGCTCCTGCTGCCGAATGTTGCTGCATCCGCTGCAGAACCGCTGGTTTCTGCCCTTGGCGTGGACGGAAACGACCACGTGGTGGCGGAACATATCCTCGGGGTCGTGGGAACCCGGGTGGGGGAACCCCTGAGCAGGGAGCAGCTCCAGTCCGACGTGGAGGCCATTTACAATCTCGGTTTCTTCTCCTTCGTGGACATCAACCTGCAGAGCATAGCGGGCGGAGTCGGCGTAACCTACATCGTCAGGGAGAACCCGGTGGTAGAACAGATCACCTTTTCCGGCAACAACATCTACAAGGACGAGGATCTCCTGAAGGTCGTCTTCACCATGCCCGGCACGGTTTTCAACAGGGTCTTCTTCCGGAACGACCTTGACCGGATCCAGGAAAAATACCACAAGGACGGCTACGTCATGGTCAAGATCGCCGACGTTGTCGTCGAAGGCGGCCTTATCGACGTGAAGATCGTGGAGCCGAAGGTCGGTAACATCATAATCCAGGGAAACAAAAGAACAAAAACAAACGTCATAGCACGGGAGATCAAGCTGAAGAAGGGCGATCCATTCAATGCGACCATTCTTCGCCATTCCATCAACCGGCTCCAGGCCAAGGGCTTCTTTGAAGACGTGAGCGTCGGTTTCGAACCGGGAGAAGACCCGGAGGAAACGGACATCATCCTGACGGTGTCGGAACAGAAAACCGGGCGCGTTGGCCTATCAATAAGCCATGGAACGGAAAGCGGCTGGTCGGGAGGACTTTCCTATACGGATACAAACTGGAAAGGCCTGGGGCACATCGGGGAAGTCGGTTTTGAGACGGGAGACAATGAGCAGTACTGGATTTCCTACCGTGAACCCTACATGGATTCGCAGTATTTCGCATGGAAAATTGGCTTTTCCAAGCGGAAATGGGAAGACCGCTATTACTACCGTCAGGGGCAACGAGCGCTTCGTTATGATGACGAAGTGAAAAATATTTATCTTGGAGCCGGAAGAAAGTTCGGGAAAGATGAACGGTACAGCTGGTTTCTCACTCTCGACTGGAAAGACGTAGATGCCTATAATATCCGGGACATTCTTATTCCTGGCAGTGAAGGGGATTTGACCAGGGGAAAGATTTTTTCCGTAATAGGAACCCTGACGAGAAATAACACCGATCCTTATCTGAGCTATTCCAAGGGAGACATCATCGATCTTAACGTCGAGCACGCCCTCGAAGCACTTGGAGGAGAGTACTCCTTCACGAAATACTGGCTTCAGGCGAGATATTATGTCCCTGTTAAAGGACTGGGGGATCTTTTTGACAGCAGGATAGGAGACGAGGATAACCCGGCAATTTTCGCTGCTCGCCTGAGAATTGGTTTTTCCTCTGGTGATCTTCCGACGGCAAGCCTTTATTCCCTGGGCGGTTCCGGGACACTGAGGGGGTACGACGATGCGGAATTCGAGGGAGCCGAAATGCTGCTGGGAAACTTCGAACTCAGAATACCGATTGAGAAGGCCTTCGGCTTTGTTGTTTTCTACGATATCGGGAATACCTGGAAAAGTCCCTGGCAGAGCAACAGCGGGTCCTTCAGCCTTTCGGACCTCCATGACTCGTGGGGTGTCGGCGTCAGGGTGAAGACTCCTCTCGGAAATTTCAGGCTCGATCACGCCACAGGTGAAAGAGAGTCAAGGACCCATTTCGGCTTCGGGGAAATGTTCTAGGGGAGCGGAGGGCGGAACGCGGTGTCCCCGACAGGGACAGTAATCGGAAACGGCAGAATTTTCATGAGGGCTGTGGCGGTGCTGATCCTCGCCGCAGCCCTCCTTTTTCCGGGTCCGGCCAAGGCGTCCGTCGTCATTGAAGGAGCCCCCCTCTGGCTCAGGGAAAGGATGGAGCGGAGCGCCGCCTCGGTGTGGGCGGAAATCCGGCAGGGCGGCTCTTCCTCGGCGAATGACGGCCTCCGCCTGCTTTCTCTTGTGGCGGAGCGTGTTTTTGCAGGGTTTGATGTGGCGGATTCCTTTTACCGGGGAGAGAAGGCCGTTCTGCAACTCAGGCCCCAGGAAGGAACGGCACCCTGGAAGGTGGAGATCTTTACCCCCCAGCTGGCTTTTCCCGTGGACGGTTGGTTCCGGGAGGATGTTTCGGGACTCGGAGAAAAAATCAGAAGTCACCTGGGTCACCTTTCAGTGGATGCCCTTTCATGGGCTGACGGTTCCCTCAAAGAGCTCATCGACACGCTGTGTTCGCCCCGCCTCCCCGGCTGGAGCGCCTCCCTGCTTGTGAGGCTCGAAAAGGAGGGGCCCATCCTCAGGGTATCCTTTGTTCCCAAGCCCCCCTTTGTCCTGGCCGTGGTTCCCAGGGTCTCATCGGACACCCTTCCGGTGATGCTCCGGTCCGACCTGAACGAAAACATCCTGCGCACCCTTTCTCCGGTGGTGGGGCTGCCCATCGAATGGGTCTCCGCCCACAGGGGCAAGGTGGAAGAAATGGCCGCCGGATCGCTCCGGCAGACGAATATCGTGGGAAACACCCGGTCGGCGGTGGAGGTTTCCTTCAAGGCTGCCCAGATTGCCGCAGCCGACGCCTTCGTGGACAGTCCGAAGTACTCAGTCCGGGCCTGGGTGGCCGCCTATGCCGGATCCGACACGAAATATCCGGAGATCGGTCTCCACATGGGCCGGAAATTTCTCCCCGTATCGGGATGGGACATGGAGTTGTACGGCGAATGGATTCTGTCCGCCAATGATTTTTCCCTCGAAAGCCGGTGGGGAATCCGCTGGAGTCCATGGAAAAATATCCTTGCCGGCGTTGAACGGGCTTTCCCCGGGAACGTCACCTGGTACCGGATCTGGATTGAAGGCGGCGTTCGGGCTCCCTATCTCTGGTGGCGAATCAGCGAAGACGGAGATCATCACGTGGGTGCGGGGTACAGGCTGAATCAGCGGATTTCACTGGAAATTCACTATGATGGCCGTGACGAGGACAAGGTCAGCATCAGGGCGCTGAGCGACCTCTGAGCGGCGGAGCAGAAAGACGGAGAGATCGTATGAAAAGTGAAAAGAAATCCTTGGGAGATATTGCCCGGATACTCGGAGGAACGGTCATCGGCGACCCTGCCGTTGAAGTGAACCGGCCGGCATCGCCTGCAGGAGCTCTCGCAGGCGATATCTGTGCGGTGTGGGAGGTCCGGGATCTGGAAAAAATACAGGGCGGGGTTCACCTCCTTGCTTCCACCGATGCCTTTGTCTCACGGTCCGGACTGACCGGTATTTCGGTGAAGGACCCCCGGGCAGCCTTTCCGGTCCTTCTTTCCCTTTTTCAGCCCGTTCGAAAGGACAGGGGAGTCCATCCGTCGGCGGTGGTTTCGCCCCATGCCGCCGTGTCTCCCGAGGCATGGATCGGCCCTCTCTGCGTGGTGGAAGGCGGCGCCGTGATCGGGGAAGGTGTCCGGCTCCGGGCCAATGTCTTCGTGGGAGAGGGATGTGTCCTTGGCGCAGGGACGGTGGTCGAACCCGGCGCGGTTCTCCTCGAAAAAGTCCGTACCGGAAAGGACTGCCTCATCCACGGCGGTGCGGTCCTCGGGTGCGACGGTTTCGGAATTCTCCCCGCCGCGGAAGGGAACGGGCCCGTCAAAATCCCCCAGCTCGGCGGCGTGGTTCTCGGCGACGAGGTGGAAATAGGAGCCTGCACCACCGTGGACAGGGGGACCCTGGACGACACTGTGGTGGGCAGTTTCACCAAGGTGGACGACCACGCCCATATCGCCCATAACGCGGTTATCGGAAAGAACTGTATCGTGGTGGCCATGACGGGTATCGCCGGCAGCGCCGTCCTCGAGGACAACGTGGTGATGGCGGCAAGGAGCGGCGTGAAGGACCATACCCGGATCGGCAGGGGAGCCACCGTGGCCGCCAACGCCGGGGCCATCAAGGATGTGCCTCCCGGTGCCGTGGTGTCCGGATTCCCCGCCCGGGACCACCGGGAGAACTTCCGGGTTCAGGCGGCCCAGCAGCGCCTCCCGGAACTGCTTCTTCGGGTCCGGAAGCTCGAACAGGCTGTGTTCTCTCCGGATGAAAGCCGCCCCGAAAAAAAGAAGAACGGGGACGGAAAGTAATGGAATACCGGCGGCTGACCCGGGACATTGGTTTTTCCGGTAAGGGGCTCCACACGGGGGAACACTGCCGCGTGACCCTGTCGCCGGGCGTTCCCGGAGAAGGGGTGACGGTGGACCGGGGGCGGGGTTCTTTTCCCCTCGAAACCTGCTCTTTCTCAGGAACCGGGCGGGGGACGGAAGTCCTCCTTCCCGGCGGACAGTCCGTAAAGACTCCGGAACACCTCTTTGCCGCCCTCTATGGCCTCGGCATCTGGTCCGTCCGCATTTCGGCGCAGGGGCCGGAGATTCCTGCTCTGGACGGCTGCTCCGCCGCCTTCGCAGAGGCCCTTCTGGCAGGCTCAAGCCCGATAGCGGAAGGGGAGGAACAGCCGGAGCCATTCGCCCATTCAGTGCCCCTGGCAGTGGAGGATCCGGCGCGGAATGCCGTTCTTTTCGCCTTTCCTTCCGAAGAACTGGTGATTTCCTATGTCATCACTTATGACGGAACCCCCATCGGGACCCAGGCGTTCGACTTCCGCCTTTCCCAGGGAAGCTTCCGGTCCCTTCTCGCTCCTTCCCGCACCTTCGCCCTGGCGTCGGAAGTGCAGGCCCTTCTCGACCGGGGGCTTGCGAAAGGAGGAAGCCTTGAAAACGCCGTGGTGGTGGGAGAAACATCCGTTTCCGCCGCCGGAGGGCTTCGGTTTCCCGACGAGTTTGTCCGCCACAAGATTCTTGACCTCCTGGGCGACCTCTATCTTCTCGGCCGGCCTCTCCGGGCCCGGGTGGTCGCCCTGAGGGCCGGTCACGACCTGCACTGCCGCCTCGCTGAGAGGCTGATGTTTCTGTCCCGTTCCAGACATTCCCGAAAAAAGGAGAAAAACCATGTTTGACATCCAGAAGATCATGAAGTTCCTTCCCCACAGGTACCCCTTCCTTCTCGTGGACAGGGTGCTTGAAATCGACGAACAGCATGCCGTGGGCATCAAGAATGTCACCATCAACGAGCCCTTCTTCCAGGGGCATTTCCCCTCGGAACCGGTCATGCCCGGTGTCCTCGTCCTCGAGGCCATGGGACAGGTGGCGGCCATGATGATGTCCGCCCGGCCCGGAAGTGAAAATCTCATCACCTTCCTCACCGGGGTGGAGAAGGCGAAGTTCAGGAAGCCGGTGAAGCCGGGCGACCAGCTCGTCACCACCGCCGAGATGGTAAGGCTCCGGGGAAAGATGGGCAAGGTCCGCACAGTGGGCCGCATCGACGGGGCTGTGGCCGCCGAGGCGGAGTTCAGCTTCGTGGCCGCCGAAACCCTGGCCGCCCCTGCGGGGAAGGAAGAGGCGGAAAAAGCATGAGCTTTATCCATCCCACGGCTCTCGTTTCTCCGGGGGCCGAACTCGGGGCGGATGTAACCGTCGGCCCCTACTGCATCGTCGAGAACCATGTAAAAATCGGGAGCGGCACGGTGCTCTCCTCTTTCGTCACCCTCCTCGACTACGTGGAGATCGGCGGAAACTGCCGCATCGCCCAGAACGCCGTAATAGGAGGCGAACCCCAGGATCACGGCTTCAAGGGAGAGGAATCCTGGGTCAGAATCGGCAGCGACGTCATCATCCGGGAAAACGTCACCATCCACAGGTCCACCGGCGAAGGCACCGCTACCGAGGTGGGCGACGGCTGTTTCATCATGGAGGGGGTCCACCTGGGTCACAATGTGGTCATCGGGAAGAACGTCACCATGGCCAACAAAGTGGGCATGGCGGGATTCTCCTCAGTGGGCGACGGGGCGGTCCTGGGCGGCATGGCCGGAGTCCACCAGTTCGTCCGGGTGGGGAAGCTGTGCATGATCGGCGGCCTGTCCAAGATCGTGAAGGACATCCCCCCCTTCCTCATGGCGGACGGACATCCGGCGGGCATTTTCAGCCTCAACAAGGTGGGAATGCGCCGGGCGGGGTACGACGGTCCGGCACGGGCGGCGGTGAAATCCTTCTACGATCGCCTGTTCCACGGCGGGCTTCCGTTCCGTAAATCCCTGGAGCAGCTGGCTGCTTCGGAGGAAGGAATGAGCGGGGTTGCCAGGGAAATAGTCGAATTCTGCACCGGGTCGAAACGGGGGGTCTCCCTGTGGCACCGGCACCACAGGGGAGGAGAGGACGGGCATGACGATCAGGCTCCTGGCGCTTGACGTGGACGGCACTCTCACCGACGGGGGAGTCTACATGAACGGCGAAGGGGCCGAGTTCAAGCGGTTCGATATCCGGGACGGCATGGGGATTGTCCGCCTCAGGAAGGCCGGGGTGGAGATCGCCCTGATCAGCGGACGGCATTCGGCGGCCACGGAGCAGAGGGCCCGGGATCTCGGCATCATCCGACTCTGCAACGGCGTGGCCGACAAGATGCCGGTACTTGCCGCCCTCGTGGAGGAGCTGGGGATCACCTTTGCTGAGACGGCCTACATGGGTGATGACGTGAACGACGTGGAATGCCTCCGGGCGGCCGGCCTGGCCCTGGTTCCGGCCGACGGCGTGCCGGAGGCCCGGGCGGCCGCCGATTACGTGACTTGTTCCCCGGCGGGAAGAGGGGCCGTCCGCGAGGCAGCCGAACTCATCCTCGCCGGAAACGGAGGGCTGTGACGTGGCGGGAAAGGGCAGAACCTTCGGTCTTCTCGACAGGTACATTCTGAAGGAGCTTTCCGGCTCCTTTCTTTTCGGCGTCACGGCCTTCACCATGGTGTTCGTGGCGGGGGATCTGCTCTTCCAGGCGGCGAACCTCATGATCGAGCAGGGGGTCTCCCTTTCGGTGGTGACGCGGCTCTTCGTCTACCGTCTCCCTGAGGTGGTGGCCATGACCCTTCCCATGGCGAGCCTGCTGTCGTCCCTGCTCACCTTCAGCCGCCTGTCCACGAACAGCGAACTCGTGGCTCTCAAGGCGGCGGGCATCCCATTCCACCGCATTCTCCGTCCCGTCTTCCTCGCCTCCATACTGGTGGGCATCGGGGCCCTTGCGGGCAACGAAACCCTGGTCCCATTTTCCAACAGGGCGGCGGAGAACCTCATGAAGTTCGAGGTCATGCGGGAGAAACCGTCTCTGCTCAAGGAAAAAGTCTTCCTCCGGGAGGAGAGCAGGGGGGTCCTCCAGCGGGTGATCTACCTGGACCAGCTCAAGGCCCGGGAGGGCACCATGAAGGACGTGATCATCCAGGAGTTCGAGGGTGGGCGCCTCAGCCGCATTTCTTTGGCCGACAACGGGATCTGGGGGGACGGTGAATGGTGGCTTCAGGACGGGCAGGTCTTCGAGGTCACCCGGGAAGGGCGGGTCAACCCCCTTCTCCGGTTCCAGCGCCAGAAGCTCCAGCTGAACCTGACCCCCGCCCAGGTGGAAAAAGCCTCCCGCAAGCCCTCCGAGATGAGTTCCACGGAACTTCTCGTCCAGATTGCACTCCTCTCGAAGGAAGGCCGGAACCTTGCCCCCCTCAAGGTGATGTTCCATCTCCGGCTCGCCCTTCCATGGGCAAGCGTGGTTCTTGCCGTCCTCGGCGCCAGCCTGGGAGTCCGGTCGAGCAGGGCGGGCCCGGGGATCGGCTTCGGTCTCAGCGTCCTCATCGTGTTCGCCTATTATGTCACCATGTCCTTCAGCCGTGCCCTCGGCGAAGCGGGATACCTGTTCCCTGCCATTGCCGCCTGGATACCAAACGTGGCATTCCTCCTCGTGGGGGGATACTTCGCCCGCCGGGCAAACGGCTGACACGCTGAAAGGATTGATCTCATGAAAAACATGCCAGGTCCCGCCGCTCTCATCGCCGGAAATGGAGCCCTTCCGGAGGAAACCGCCCGGCAGATGGCCGGAGCGGGGATGGACGTCACCGTCTATTCCTTTCCGGGCGGAGCGGAGGACCGGTTCCCCTTCCTTCCGGAGGACCGGGTGCTTTCTCTCCTCTCCCTTCCCGGAGGGGACGGGAAGCTGAGCCTTCAGGCCCTCCTTGCCGACCTCAGGAGCAGGGGTATACGGTCCGTCTGCATGGCGGGGCTCATCCCCAAGACGATGATGTACGGTGCCGCCGCTGACTCTTCTCTGCTCGGTATGCTCTCTTCGGACGGGAACGATGATCACAGCCTCCTGGGCCGCATCGTGGGTGCCTTTGAGAGCTTCGGCCTCCAGGTTCTCCCCTATGCGGGATTCGTAGATGAAAGCATTGCAACGGAAGGATTTCTTGCGGGCAGGGAACCGTCAGGGAAGGAGCGGGAGGACGTGAACTGCGGAAAGCGGATCCTGTCCGTCACCCTTCCCCTCTCCTTCGGCCAGTCCGTGGTGGTGGCCCGGGGCGCGGTGGTCGCCGTGGAAGCCATGGAAGGCACCGACGAAATGATCCGGCGGGCGGGCGCTCTTCTTTCGGGAGCGCCCGGCGTGGTGGTGAAGATGATGCGCCCCGACCAGGACATGCGGTTCGATCTCCCCACCGTGGGGACGGGAACCCTCCGGGCCATGGCGGCAGCAGGACTGACCTGCCTTGCCGTGGAGGCCGGGCGGACCATCATCCTGGACCGCCCTGAATTCGCTTCCCTGGCGGAGAGCCTGTCCATCGCCGTGGAGGGCATCATTCCGTGACACCGGCCGGGCGGGGGATTTTTTTCAGCTGCGGGGAGGTTTCCGGAGACGGGTATGCCGCCGCTCTGCTGGAAGCCCTGCGGAGGAGGGGATTTGCAGGGCCTCTCTTCGGCATGGGGGGATCCCTGGCCGCAGGGGCAGGAGCGGAGATCGTCTCCGACTCCAGGGCCCTTCACCTCATGGGCGTGGCGGATGTCCTTCCCGCCGTTCCCCGGCTTCTCCGGCTCAAACAAAGCCTCGTCGGCCTCGTCCTCTCCCGGCGGCCCGGTGTCGTGCTCCTCATCGACAGCCCGGACTTCCACCTTCCCCTCGCCGCCTCGCTCCGCAGGAGCGGATGGCGGGGCCCCATCGTGTACGCCGTGCCTCCCACGGTGTGGGCCTGGCGTTCGGGGAGGGTGAAGAACCTCCGCCGGGACACGGACCTCTGCCTCCCCCTGTTCCGGTTCGAGCACGAGTATCTTCTCAAGGCCGGGGTCAATTCGGCATGGAAAGGGCATCCCCTGGTGGACGAATTTTCCTCCCCCCTCCCGAAGGAGACTGATCCTAAACAGATCGCCCTCCTTCCGGGGAGCAGGCGGTCCGAAGTGGTCCGCCTTCTGCCCCCTCTGAAGGAATGCGCTTCCCTTTTGAAGGACAGGGGATACCGTCCGGTGTTCTCCATCGCTCCCGGAATGCCGGAGGATCTCAGGAACCGCCTCCGGGACGAACTGAAAGGCCATGAAACCTGGGAAGGCCCCGGGCGGGATTTGCTGGCATCGAGCGCTGCCGCGGCGGGGGCGAGCGGCACCGTGGCCGTGGAGGCCATGATGCTCGGCAAATTCATGGCCGTTCTCTACAGGGGAGGCTTTCTCTCATGGCTCGCCTGGAAGACCCTGGTGAAGACGCCCCGCATTTCCATCCCCAACCTCCTTGCGGGGGAGGAGCTGTACCCCGAGTTCATCCAGGGCAGGGCCACGGGCAGGAACGCCTTCTCGGCCCTTCTGGGCTTCCTGGAGGACGAGCGAATCGCGGAGCATGTCCGGGCGGGCCTCCTGTCGGCCAGAAGTGCCATGGGACTCCCCGGAGCCGTGGATTTCTGGGCTGAGCGCCTTGAAGCCCTGGTTTCGGGGCAATCGGCCTTCCAGGGGAAAGGCGGGGATCCATGAAGTCCATTCTTCTCCTTGCCAACGGCCCGGGAGAGCTCTGGGGGTGGGTCCGGCCCGTGGCGGCGGAACTGAAGCGCCGTTCCCGGAAGGTCTCCCTCCTTCTCCTTCCCTGCCAGTTCGCCTCCGGCGAGGAGCGAAGAGTGGCGGAAAGCCTCGTCCCTGACGAACTCCGGGGGCCTTCGGGTCTCGCGGGAACGCTGAGGGACGCACTGTCCCTGGGCCGGACGGCGGAGGCTGTCCTTCAGCTCGGGGGTGACCTGGTCTGGGGGCGGATAGCCGCCGGGGCTGGACGGGCCCCTCTTTTGTGCTATGCTTACGGCAGAAAAAACGGCCTGTCCCGGTGCGACAGGGTTTTCACCGCCTTTCCCGCCATGGCGGAAGCCATGGGGGAAAGGGTACGGGTTGCCGGAGACCTGGTCAGGGATTCACTTGCCCTTGACGGACCCTTTCCTTCGGGTGAAGGTGAAGACCGGTCAGTCCTGTTTTTTCCCGGCAGCCGGGCCGCCATCCGGGAGTTTTCCTTCCCCTTTCTCAAGGAAATGCTCCCTTTCCTGAAGAAGAACGCTCCGGAATGGCGTTTCCGCATCGTCCTCTCCCCTTTTTCCACGCAAGGCGAGGAGGCAGTGTGGCAATCCGCCGGCTTTTCCACTGCCAGGGGAGCCGAAGCTTTCCGGGGAGCGGGGTTTGCCGTCACCCAGCCGGGGACCAATACCCTGGAACTCATGCACAGGGGAATCCCCTTCTGCGTGCTTGTTCCCTTCGCCTCCCTACGGAAGGTGCCCCTCCCGGGGCTTCCCGGGCTGATCGCCTCCCTTCCGGGAATCGGGCCGAGGTTTCGTGAGGCGGCGCTCAGGCGCCGGAGGAGAAAAATGGAGCTTCTGGCCTGGCCGAACCGCCTCGCCGGAAGGATGATGGCGGAAGAATGTATAGGGGACTATTCCCCCGAAGCGGCGGCGGCGGCGGTGATTCCCTGGCTTCGGGACCGTCCCAGGCGTGACGCCCTCCGGGCCGCTCTCGGGGAAACGGCCGCATCCGCACCCTCCGGCGCCGCCGCGAGGATCGCCGACGAAATAGAAAGGATGACCGTCCGGGTATGAGCCTGACGACAACGCAGCAGGGCGGCGAAAGCCCGGGAAAAAAATCCGTCTACCTTCGGCTCCTTGCCAGCGCCCGCCCCTACCGCAAACGGTTTTTCTGGGCGGTGGGGTGCATGCTCCTCGCTTCGGCATGCAACGTGGTCCCTCCCTGGCTTCTCAAAAACGTGGTGGACGACGTCCTCATCGCCCGGAACCTGGCCATGCTCAACGCCCTCCCGTTCCTCCTGGTGGGCCTCTTCGCAGGAAAGGGCATCGCCTCCTACGGCCACCAGTACCTGATGAACTGGGTCGGACAGAACGTGGTCATGGATCTCCGTCTCCGGCTCTACGACCACCTCCAGAGAATGTCCCTCCGGTATCTCCACGGAAACCGCCTCGGGGAGATCATGTCCCGGATCACCAACGATGTGACCATCCTCCAGAACCTGGTCACCTCAGTGGTGGTCAACCTGGTGGTCCAGTCGGTCACCTTCCTCGGCATGGTGGGGTTTCTCTTCTATATCAACTGGAAGCTCACCCTCATCACCTTCGCCATCCTGCCCCTCACGGTGCTGATCCTCGACCGGGCGTCGAAGAAGCTCCGGATAGTGGGGCACGCCATCCAGAGCGAACTTGCGGGACTCTCCGCCGTGGTGCAGGAGGCCTTTTCGGCGGTGCGGGTCGTCCGCTCCTTCGCCACGGAGGACCTGGAGCTTTCCCGATTCCGCAGGAGCAATCGGGAGAACTTCAGGGCCGTAATGCACGGCGTCCAGGTGCAGGCGGCCCTTGCCGCCGTCATCGAGCTGGTCCTCATCGCCGCCCTGGCCCTCATCCTCTGGCTCGGCGGAAGGGAAGTGGTGGGAGGCGGCCAGACACCCGGAGAGCTCATCGCCTTCCTGGGGTACCTCGGTTTCCTTGTCCAGCCCATCCGGGTCTTCACCTCCGTGGTCAGCTCCATGCAGCTCGGCCTTGCCGCCGCGGAGCGCATCTTCAGCCTCCTGGACATTCCCGGGGAGGTCGAATCCCCGGTGAACCCCGTCCCCCTGGGGGTGCTGGAAGGGCGCGTCACCTTCCGGAACGTCACCTTCTCCTACGCGGAGGGGCAGCCGGTCCTCAGGGACATCTCCCTTGAAATCGTCCCGGGGGAAAAAGTGGCCCTGGTGGGCCCGACGGGATCGGGCAAGTCCACCCTCGCCGACCTCATCCCCCGGTTCTACGACCCCGACAGAGGTGCCGTCCTCGTGGACGGCGCGGACCTCCGGAGGGTGAACCTCCGGGAACTTCGGAAGCAGATCGGCATCGTCCCCCAGGAATCCCTCCTGATGAAGGGGACCATCGCCTTCAACATCTCCTACGGCCTGCCGGAACTTTCTTCTGAACAGATACGGGAGGCCGCGGACATCGCGGGGATCCTCTCTTTCATTGAATCCCTCCCCGAAGGGTTCGAAACCGAGGTGGGGGAGCGGGGCGTCACCCTGAGCGGAGGGCAGAGGCAGCGCATCGCCATAGCCCGGGCGGTGGTCCGCGACCCGAGGATCCTCATCCTCGACGAGGCCACCTCCTCCCTGGACCTCGAAGTGGAACGTCAGGTCCAGGAGGCCATGAACCGGGCCATGAAGGGACGGACCTCCCTCGTCATCGCCCACCGCCTTTCCACCGTACGGAATGCCGACCGTATCGTGGTCCTCGACGGCGGGCGCATTGTCGAGCAGGGACGGCACGAGGAGCTTCTCACAGGCGGAGGAATGTACGGCAGGCTCTACCACCTCCAGTTCGACCGGGGAACGGGACAATGAGCCTCCTCAAGAGCTACCTTTCCTTCGCCCGGGGAGAAGCGCCCCTCTCCCCCTGGGGGATCACCTACCCCTTCGGGCTCGTGGCAAGAGCAGTGGTAACCCTCCGGAACTTCGCCTACGACCACGGCTTCGTTCCTCCCGTGGAGCCCTCCCTTCCCGTGATCAGCGTGGGGAATATCACCCTGGGCGGGACGAACAAGACCCCCTTCGTGGAAATGCTCTGCCGCATGCTCCTCGAGGCGGGTATCCCCGTGGGGATTGTCAGCAGGGGGTACGGCGGAACGACCGAGGACCCTGTGGTCCTCTCCTCGAACACCCTTCATGGAAGCGACGGCTTCTGCGCGGACGACATCGCCGCCCTCCGGGGGCTCGTGGGCGACGAACCGCTCCTGCTGGCCTCCCGGCTGCGGGGCGTTCCCGTGGCTGTTTCCAAGGACCGGCTCCGGGACATCGAAGCCCTCTCGGACAGGAATGTGAAGCTCATCGTCGCCGATGACGCCTTCCAGCACCGGCGGATGGCCAGGGATGTGGATATCGCCCTGGTGGACGCCTGCTGCCCCTTCGGGAACGGGTGGGTGGCTCCCGCGGGCATACTCAGGGAACCTCCCGCCGAGCTGTCCCGGGCCTCCCTGGTGGTGATCACCAAGTCGGACCAGGTTCCGGAGGAAAAGCTGCGGACCCTGGCGGATGAAATCCGGCGGTTCGTGCCGGAGGAAAAGGTATTCTACTCCAGGCTATCGGTTCCCACCTGGCGGCGGTGGAACGGATGCTGGGGTGCGGAACGATGCGCCGCTCCCCGCACCGTCCTCGCCTTTTCCGCCATCGGAAGTCCCGAGAGCTTCCGGAGATCCCTGGAGCAGCAGGGAATCGCCATCCTCCGGGAACACAGGTTCAAGGACCACCACCGGTACGGCCGGGAGGACATGGAGATGCTGGAGGAGGCCTTCGCCGGGAGCGGGGCGGAAGCCATGACCTGCACCGAGAAGGATATCTACAATCTTCCCACTGACTGGAGACCATCCCGGGACATCCTCGTCCCCCTCATCTCCACGGAGCTCGACGACGAGTCGCGCTTCCGGAAGGCCCTCGCCGAAGCCCTCCGGCCGAGGATCGTGGTGGCGTCCAACGGCTACGGTGAAGACTCCATGGGAGCCCTCCTGGCGCGGAAGCTCAGGGAGCGGTTCCCCGCTGCGGCGGTCTCCTCCTTCCCCATCGTGGGCAAGGGGGAGCATTACCTCAAAGAAGGCATTCCCGTGGACTCCGTGCCCGAGGATTCCCCCAGCGGCGGGGTCATCAAGTACCGCCTGTCCGACCTCTGGAGGGACCTTCGGTCGGGTCTTCTCCGCTCCATTGCCCGGCAGATGGGGGCGTGGAAGCGGCTCCGGGGGGCCATCCGCACCCCCGTCTGCGTGGGGGACGTCTACCTCCTGCTCCACGCCCTGTGGGGCCAGGGACAGCTCCCCGTCCTTGTGGCCACCGCCAAGACGGTCTACCTCAGCGGCCACTGGCGGCTCGAGCGGTTTATTATCAAGCACAGGAGCCGAATCGCCTGGACCCGCGATATGGACACTGCGGAAGAGCTTCTCCGGTCCGGCGCCGCCGCCAGGTTCGACGGCAATCCTATTATGGACCTGACCTGTGATAATACTATCGAGAAGGTATCATGGGGAGAAAAAGACGGTTTCCGGGTCCTGCTCCTGCCCGGCAGCCGCCGGAGGGCCTACGAGGACGTCCGCCTCCTTCTCGACGCCGTGGAGCTGCTGAGCGGGCGCATGGTCTGCTCGTACCTCATGGTGATCGCCCCCACCCTCGACATGGAGGAGCTGCTTGCGTCCTGCCGGGGATGGACCTCCTTCGAGGAGGACGGACGGAAGGGAATACGGAAAGGAACGGCTTCCATCTCCTTCTTCTTCGGTCCCCTTCCCGCCGTTACCGAGGGAGCCCACCTGCTCATCGGCCTGGGCGGCACGGCGAACCAGGTCTGCGCCGGCATGGGGGTCCCCGTGGTGTCCATAGAGGAGAAGGGGAAGTTCGTGCAGAAAAAGCTGCTCGGCGAATCGGAGCTTCTCGTCCCGGCCACGGCCCGGGACCTTGCCTGCGGCGCCGAGAAAATACTCTCCGACAATGAACTCCGCCTCCGGATGGCCAGGGAAGGCCGGGAGCGCCTCGGCGGCCCCGGCGCCCTCGACATGGTGGTGGAGCACACTGCGTCTGCCATGGGATGGGGACTCCGGTGCGAAGTGTATTCAATGCTGTCGGAACGCTGGGGCAGCGAATGATTGTGTTGTCCTGAAGCGTTTTTTTCTGTCATTCTGAGGTGTTTGTTTCTGTCATCCTGAGGCCGGCCTCTTGGCCGAAGGATCTCGGGCCTGGTTTGTCATCCCGAGCAACGCGAGGGATCTCGGGGTTGGTATGTCATCCTGAGGCAGTTTCACCGCCGATCGCGTCCCCGGAGGGGAAGGATCTCGGGCCTGATTTTGTGATTCCTCAAAACCAGATTCTTCGCTCCGCTCAGAATGACAGCACGGCTTGTCTGGTTTGTCATCCTGAACGGAGTGAAGGATCTGTTCCCAGGGCTTCAAAAACCAGATTCTTCCCCTCCGGGGATGCTTCGCGATCGTCGCCTGAAACCGCTCCTCGGGATGACAGACAAAGACGGACAAGCAAAGGGCCTGGTTTGTCATCCTGAACGGAGTGAAGGATCTGTTCCTAGGGCTTCAAAAAACCAGATTCTTCCCCTGCGGGGATGCTTCGCGATCGTCGCTTGAAACCGCTCCTCGGGATGACAGAAAGGCTTGTCATCCCGAGCAACGCGAGGGATCTCAGGCTTGATTCTGTCGTTCTTGAGGTTGTTTTTTTGTCATCCTGAACGGAGTGAAGGATCTGTTCCTGGGGCTTCAAAAAACCAGATTCTTCCCCTGCGGGGATGCTTCGCGATCGTCGCTTCGCTCCTCAGAATGACATAATTACGGACAATTAAAGGATGAGAACTAACACTAGGAGATGATTCTCGATGAGCGATACAGAACAAACAGCGGCCTTCACCCCGGTCCGGGTAGAAGACCCCTCCGGCGAGGGGCGCTGGAATTTTGCCATAGGGGAAGGTAGCCTCGCCCTGATCGCCGGGCCCTGTGCCCTGGAAACCCCCGAACTGGGACTGGAGATCGCCGAGACGGTGCGGGACCTCTGCAGACCCCTGGGGATCAACTACATCTTCAAGGCCTCCTTCGACAAGGCCAACCGCACGTCCCTGAAAGGATTCCGGGGCCCGGGCATGGAAGAGGGGCTCGTGCACCTGGTCCGCATCGGCCGGAAGGTCGGCGTTCCCGTGCTCACCGACATTCATGAATCATGGCAGGCCGATTCCGCCGCCCGCTCCGTGGACATCCTCCAGATACCGGCCTTTCTCTGCCGCCAGACGGACCTGCTCCTCGCCGCGGCCCGCACCGGCAGACCCCTCAACGTGAAGAAGGCCCAGTTCCTCGCCCCCTGGGACATGAAGCACGTCCTGGAGAAGTGCAGGGAAGGAGGAGCCCCTTCGGTGATGCTCTGCGAGCGGGGGACCACCATGGGATACGGCCAGCTGGTGGTGGACATGCGGTCCCTGCCGGTCATGCGCTCCTTCGGTTGCCCCGTGGTTTTTGACGGCACCCACAGCGTCCAGATGCCCGGGGCTGCCGGCAACGCCAGCGGAGGCGACCGGAGATTCATCCTTCCCCTGGCCAGGGCTGCCGTGGCTGCCGGGGTGGACGCCCTTTTTCTTGAAACCCACCCCTGCCCGGAAAAGGCCCTCAGCGACGGCCCCAACCTCGTCCCCCTCGGGAAGATGAAGTTCCTCCTGGAGCAGCTTGCCGAGCTCCATGCCCTGGTGAGGGACAGGCTCGGCATGCCCTCTCTCGAGTGGGCGGAGGAGGACCGCTGATATGTTCTGCCTTCCCTGGGAACGGGAGGGGCGATGCCTCTCCGACGAACAGCTTCTCGAGGCCGGAAAGGGGATTCTCCGGTCCGAGGCCGCCGAGATTCAGCGAGCGGCGGATCGAATGGACATGGAGCTCGTCCGGGCCGCCCGGATCATCCACTCCTGCAGGGGGCGTCTCGTGGTGGCGGGCATGGGAAAGTCGGGGATCATCGGCCGGAAAATCGCCGCGACCCTCGCCTCCCTCGGCACGCCCTCCTTTTTCCTGCATGCCGCCGAAGGCTCCCACGGCGACCTGGGGATGGTCTGCCGGGACGACGCCGCCCTCATCCTGAGCAACAGCGGGACCACGGCGGAGGTGCTCTCCATCCTTCCCCACTTCCGCAGGCTCGGGGCGCCCATCATCGCCATAACCGGAGGGCTGAAATCGCCCCTGGCCCAGAACGCCGACGTGGTCCTCGACTCCTCGGTGCTCTCCGAGGCCGGCATCCTGGCGAAGATCACCCCTGCCGACGGCCCGGGACAGGACGAGGACGCCCTGAACCTGGCCCCTCTTTGCAGCACCACCCTCCAGCTTGCTCTCGGGGATGCTCTCGCGGGGATGGTGACGGAACTCCGGGGCCTCCGTCCCGAGGATTTCGCCCTCTTCCACCCCGGCGGAGCCCTCGGCCGGAAGCTGCTGACCAGGATCCGGGACGTGATGGCCACCGGGGACAAGCTTCCCTTAGTGGGACTTTCCGTGAAGGTGAGCGACGCCCTCTTCGAGATGACCAGCAAGGGGTACGGGGCCACCATCATCGTTGACGACCGGGGGGACCTTGCGGGGATCTTCACCGACGGCGACCTCCGGCGGCTCATCGCCCGGAAGGGCGTGGAATGCCTCTCCGAGGCTGTGTCGGGGGTCATGATTGCCACCCCCCTCGTAATCGCCCCGGACAAGCTTGCCGTGGAAGCGGTCCGCATCATGGAGCAGCGGGAAATCTCCGCCATCATCGTGGTGGAGGGGAAGCGCCCCGTGGGCATCCTCCACCTGCACGAACTTCTCAAGGCGGGGGTGGCCTGACCTGAACCCCCTGCTGTACCGGGCCCTCGTCTCGGCGGCCTACCCGGTGCTCTATCCCTGGCTGGCGAAGAAATACGCCGTCGGACTGGAGGAGCGGCGGGCTCTGTATCCAAAAGACAAGGCGGATAGGCTCCCTGAACGGCCTCTCTGGGTCCATGCGGTCTCGGTGGGGGAGGTGCAGTCCGCCTGGCCCCTCCTGGATCTGCTCGCCAGGGAAAACCCCGGGGAAAAAGTTCTCCTGTCCACCACCACCGCCACGGGCCGGGAAACGGCCTTTCGACTCGCTGACGGACTCTTCGGAGAACACATCTACTACCCCTGGGACGTTCCCCGGATCGTCCGGCGGTCCCTCGACCGGATCCGCCCGAAGGGGTATATTGTGATGGAGACGGAAATCTGGCCCGTCATGCTCATGGAGCTGAAGAAGCGGTCCATCCCCGCCTTCCTTGCGAACGGACGCTTCTCCGAGAGGACGGCCCGGAACGTCAGGAAGCGTCCCGCTTTCTGGAGGCAGGTCTACGATCTCTTCTCCCTGTTGCTGGTGCGCTCCGCCGCCGACCGGGACTTCCTGGCGGACCTGGGGGTGCCGGAGGAAAAGCTGCAGGTCACCGGCGACTGCAAGGTGGACGCCCTGCTGCTCCGGAAGCGGGCGGCGGATCTTTCCCGAATCCGGGAAATTGTTGCTGGACAGGGCCCCGTATTTGTGGCGGGAAGCACCCACCAGGGGGAGGAATCGATTGCCCTCGCCGCGTTCCGGAAAGTGCGGGAGCGGATCCCCCAAGCCCGCCTGGTCATTGCTCCCCGCCACCCCGAGAGAAGCGGGGACGTACTGGAAGCGGCCTCCCGGACGGCCGAAGCCGCCCTTCTGTCACAAACCGAACGGTCCGGCGGGACTTCCTGGGACATCCTCGTGATCGACCGCATCGGGGTGCTCTTCGACCTCTACGGCGTGTCCGACGGTGCCTTCATCGGCGGAAGCCTGGTGGACAAAGGCGGGCAGAACATCATGGAACCCGCCGCCTTTGGCATACCCTTTTCCCACGGCCCCTTCATGCGGGATTTCGTGGAAGCGGCAGGGGAGCTGGGAAAACTGGGGGCGGCAGCACTCGTTCGAACAGATGCTGAAATGGCCGCTCACTGGGAGCGGTGCCTGGACCAGAATGAACGGGAGAAGGCGCGTCGTGCCTCCGGGGACTACTTTCAGGCCGTGGGGGGAGCGGCGCGGGACACTCTCGACGAAATCCGCAGGGAGATGACAAGGAAATGACCATCAATGAGCAGCTTCTGAAAGAGTTCTACGAAGGCCTCGACGAACGCTCCAGGGAAGCCCTGGACCAGGCGGCGGAGAAAATGACCGCAGCCAAGAGGCGGGGAGGAAAAATCGTCGTGGCCACGGGGAGCGGCCCCAACATCCACGAGGGGGTGACCACCCTCATCGCCGAGCTCATGGACAAGGGCATCGTGGACGGGGTCACCACAAGCTCCGCCGTGGTGGGCCACGAGATGGGGGGCGCCCTGGACCTGGTGAAGATGTGCAAAGCCTCCGCCCTCGGTTTCGATGAACGGTACATGCCCCGGGGCGACGTCTTCGAATTCACCCAAATGCCTGAAGAACAGCTGGCATCCCTCCGGAACGAGATGGTCCTGGACGATGACCTTCTTGCACGGGGGGAGAAGGCCGAGGGACGGCTTGTTATCAAGGCCGCCGGGAACATGGCCTATCCCATGGGGCTCCGGAACGAGAACCTGGCCGGGGAGATCCTCGTCTTTTGCAGAACCCTGGGCCTTCCCTTCGAAACCGTGGCCGGATGGGGCGCCGACCGGCGGACCATGATAGGCATGGGGGCGGAAAAGAACATCCCCGTGCTGGTGAGCATCCCCCAGCTGGTAGGCAGCGGCCATATCGGCATGGCCATCGGCGACAGCATACCGGTCTTTGAGCGGTCGAAACGAATCGCCGCCATGCTGGCAAGTGCGGACGTGATCATCGAATCGGCGGTGGTCCTCAGCCAGGAGATCCACGACGGCCCCTTCGAGTGCTACACGGGCCATGGGATCTGGTCCTGGTGGAAGGGGTACCCCACCTACTCACTGAAGGACAAGACCCTGGTCCGGATCGACCTGGACGAAAACCTCAGGAAGGCCAGGGACCTGGAGACCGGCAGCTCCCTCATCCAGGAGGCCATCAACCGGGGACTGCCCAAGACGAAGATATCGAAGATCCCCTTCCGGATGGAGATGTCCGCCTTCGCCCGCCACGAGGGCAGCATTCCCGTCATCGGGGACATCGGGCAGGTGTGGCCCGTCCTGGCATGGAAGGTCGCCGGCGCCCTCGGAATACCCCTCGGCTTTTTAAGCTATGCCCAGCACACCCCCGAAGGGAAGGCCATGAGGGAATGGATCGTGAAGGAAGTGAAGCCCGTGGACAGGGAGAAGATTCTGGCCCGGGCGAGGAACTGCGGAGCATCGTTATGAAGGTGCTCGGCGTCATCCCGGCCCGGTACGCCTCCACGCGCCTGCCCGGCAAACCCCTGGCGGACATCTGCGGCAAGACCCTCGTCCGCAGGGTCTATGAACGGGCGTCCCTTTCCGCAATTCTCGACCGCCTTGTGGTGGCCACCGACGACGAACGTATACTGCAGGAGGTGCGGAGCTTCGGGGGAAACTGCGTTCTCACATCCCCGGACCACCCCAACGGCACCTGCCGGGCGGCGGAAGCGGCCGAAAAGGAAGACGCCGACGTGGTGATCAACATCCAGGGAGACGAACCTTTCCTGGACCCCGTCATGATCGACGAGACGGCCTCCCTTCTTTCCGAGGACGGACAAGCCCTCTCGTCCACCCTCTGCGAACCCCTCGCCGACCCGGAATCCATCAGGAACCCCAACGTGGTGAAGGTGGTCATGGACAGGTCAGGCAACGCCCTGTACTTCAGCCGATCCGTTATCCCCTATCCAAGGGTGGAAACGGGCGCTCCCGCCTACAGGCATATCGGCATCTACGGATTCCGCCGGGAGTTTTTGTTCACCTACGCCTCCCTGCCCCCCACGCCCCTTTCGGCGGCGGAATCCCTCGAGCAGCTCCGGGTACTGGAGAACGGCTATTCCATGAAGGTGGCCGTTACCCGGGGGCGGTGCGGCCCGAGCGTGGACACGCCCGAGGATCTCGAGAACGTGCGGGCAATCTTCCGGGGGATGGAAAAGGAGTGATACCGTGACGGCCTGTCCCTCCCCGGTCTTTCTTCTGAGCGACGGTATCCGGGGGCACCTCTTCCAGGGAAGAGGTGTCGCAGGATGGCTCTCCCGCTTCACCGGGGCCGACGTGGTGGAGATGGACGTTCCGCGCCCCACAGGATGGGAGCGGACCCGCCTCTTCAAGTGGAAGGCCCGGTTTCTTCCCTCCATGGACGGCGCCGGGGCTGTCCGGTGGCTTGAAGAGGCAGGCGGATCTTCCCTTCTGGACAGGGCAGGGCACGAACTGGCTGCAAGAAACAGCGGCCAAAACACAGCCCTCTTCCTCTCGGCGGGGAGCGGCGCAGCGCCCTTCACCATTGCCCTCGCCAGGGCGACGGGGCAGAAATGCTGCACCCTCATGACCCCGTCGGTGCTGGGGACGGCTCCCTTCGATTTTGCCGTTGTTCCCGAGCACGACCATCCGGAAAAAAGAGAGAACGTCCTCTCCACCCTCGGCGCGCCGAACGCCATCTTTCCCGACGAACTCGAGCGGCAGGGATGGGAGCTCGCCCAGAAATACCCTCCCCGGGAAACGGGCGGGGAGGAGAACCGGTGGGGTGTACTTGTGGGGGGCGACGATGCGAATTACCGGGTCTCCCCTGAGTGGGTGCGCAGGGCACTGGGGCCGATACTCGAGGCCGGGGCACAGGCGGACGCTGACCTCTACATCACCACCTCCAGGAGGACGTGCCCCGGGGCCGAGGAAGAACTCCTCAGGCTGACGGAAGGTCACCCCTCCGTCAGGATGGTTCTTCTCGCGTCAAAGGATCCCTTCAATCCCGTTCCGGGCATGCTCGGACTCTGCTCCCGCATTTTCGTCACCGAGGACTCCGTCTCCATGGTCTCCGAGGCCGTCACCGCCGGCAGGGAGGTCTTCCTCCTCAGGACGGAGCGGCAGAGCCGTAGCCGGACAGCCCTTCAGGAGGCGACGGCCTTTCTGGTAAGAAAAAAACTCCTCCCGGGAACAATGCTCTGGGGAATTCCCCGGTTCGATGTCCTTTTCGACTCTCTGAAACAGCGGGGCTTTTTGAATGAAATAAAATATGATACTCTTAAATTTCATAGAGAAGGTGTATCCTTTCCCCTTGCCGACGGACCCCTTCTAAACGAATCCCGCAGGGCGGCGGAGTGGATTGTGGAACGGTGGAGCGGTGCATGAACCGGTTCTTCCGTTCCGCGACCTTCAGTTTGATAACCTGAAAGAAAAGAGCCGATGCCCATGAACGTCCTTTTTTGTTCTGACGCCCTCATTGTAGATGGAGTGACATCCTTTGTTTTTCATCTCTCCACGGCTCTCAGCCGGTCGGGGATAAATGTGGCTGTCCTGGGCAGATGGGCCGGAAAAGGATTCCAGTCCCGGCTTCGTGAGCATGGCGTCCGGGTCATTCAGTGCCTTTCCCCCACGGTCGGGAACACCTGGTTTGACCGTAAGGCAAGGGAATTTGCCCCTGACGTCATCGTCACCGATTCTCGCCGTTCTTTCCCTCTCGCGGCCAGATTGAAGACCGTTACGGGAGCGAAAGTCCTCACCTTTTTTCTCGACAGCCTGGAAAAAACCGACCGCAGGGGACGGGACGTGGATTCTCTGATCCGCTTCAGTGATGCATGGCTTTCCGCCGAACCTCCGCTGCTGGAGGAACTGGACCGGATCAAGACCCCCTTTCCCAAGTTTCTTTTCCGGAGGCCCCTCAGGGGGTTGATCACGCCGACATCTATTCCTGACAGGGAGCCTTTTAGGGTTTTATGCTTCGGCCGCATCAGCGGGTACAAGTCGGCCGGTCCCCGGGCTCTTCTGGATGAAGCGGTCCGGCTGAAAAAGGCAATTCCTTCCCTCGAGATGGTCTTTGTCGGCGGCGGATGGAGGACCATGAAGTTCCGGCTGGCAGCCATGAAGGCGAACCTTGAAGCGAAAGAAAACTTTGTGCGCGTGGCCGGAACGCAGACAAACCCGGATGAGTGGTTCCGGTGGGCATCCCTTGTCTGCGCCGGTTCTACCTCCGCGATAGAAGCGGTGCTGGCGAACCGCCCCGTGGTGGTCATGTCCGGATTCTGGATGGGACTCCTCACTCCGGACAAACTCGAGGAAGCCTTCACGTCCTACTTTGCCGAACGGAAAGGTTCGGTTCGTGTGAGAGAGCATCCCGAGCTGGTTGCCGGAGAAGTCCTGAAGGTCTATGAAAACTGGAACCAGCCAAAAATGGAAGATTTGGCCGCTTTTCTCAGGAGGGAAATCGAACCCCGGTTCGAACGGGAGAATGCCCCGGACGAATTCCGGCGCATCATGAACGAACTCGGTGCACAGCCTGCCCAGGGCCCCGGAGAACGATTCTGATTCCATGAATATTATCCACATCCTTCCGGAAATGGACGAAGGCGGTGTTGAACGGCATGTCCTTTGGCTGGCGAATGAACTGGCGGCCATGGGGCATGATGTCACCGTCGTTTCTGCGGGAGGGAAGCTGGAAGCCCGGCTGAAAGGGGTTACAATCGTCCATTTGCCGGTACATCGGAAAAACCCGTTGACGGCCCTGTATTCAGCGCTTCGAATCGCCCGGATCGCGAAAAGGGAGAAGACGGACATACTGCATGCCCATTCGAGGGTCCCGGCGTGGATCGCATGGTGGGCATCCTTTCTCTCAGGTGTTCCATGGATTGCGACCTGCCATGCTTTCTACAGCAGAAACGCCGGCCTCATTCCCTACAAACGGGCCCGGTTACTGGTCTGCGTGAGTGAGTCGCTGCAGCTTTTTTATTCCGGAATTTTTCCCGGGAGAGATTGCCCGGTCATTTATAACGGCCTTCCCTCTTCTCCGTATACGTGGAAGGGAAGTGAAGGGAACCCTACGAAGTTTCTTTTTGTCGGAAGGCTGACGCGAAAGAAGGGCCTTCTTGTCCTCATCGAAGCGTTTTCGGGGCTTGGCAACGGAACGTGGAGCCTGGATGTCCTGGGCGATGGTCCATTATCTGCCGAAACTCAGGCTCTGACTGTTTCCCTCGGTCTTCAGGACAGAGTTTTTTTTCACGGTTTTTGTGACACTCCAGAGAAATGGATGGCAGAATGTTCCTGTTTCCTGTTCCCCTCCCTGGAGGAAGGTATGGGACTGACGCTGATGAGAGCCATATCCATGGGAGTCCCGACAATAGCTTCGGATTTGCCTGCGGTAAGGGAACTCTCCAGATCAACACAGGGGCTTGTGGCGGCAGGGGATGCTGATGCATGGGCGCAGTCAATCGGCTATTTTCTGAAAAACGGAACGGCAGCGGCTCGATTCGACAAAAGTAAAATACCTTCAACTGCGGATATGGCACACAACATGGAAGGGTTGTATAAAAAAGTTTTGCATATTTCGGCGAGGTCGGTCCAATGAAGAAAAAAGCGCTTATAACAGGCATAACGGGGCAGGATGGGGCGTACCTGGCGGAATTTCTGCTGGGAAAGGGATATGAGGTCCATGGCGTCAAAAGACGCAGTTCCCTGTTCAATACCGGCAGGATAGACCATCTCTACCGGGATCCCCATGAAGAAGGCGTAGCCTTCAGGCTCCATTACGGCGACCTGACCGATGGATCCAACCTGCTCCGGATAATGCAGGAGGTCCAGCCGGACGAGATTTATAACCTTGCCGCCCAGAGCCACGTCCAGGTTTCCTTCGAGACTCCGGAATACACGGCGAACAGCGACGGGCTTGGGACGCTCCGGCTCCTTGAGGCCGTCCGCATTCTCGGGCTGGAAAAAAAGACACGGTTTTACCAGGCATCCACCAGCGAGCTTTTCGGGAAAGTACAGGAAACTCCCCAGAAGGAGACGACGCCCTTCTACCCGAGAAGTCCCTATGCGGCAGCGAAAATTTATGCCTTCTGGATCACCGTGAACTACCGGGAGGCTTATGGGATGTTCGCCTGCAACGGAATCCTTTTCAACCACGAGTCCCCTCTCCGGGGCGAAACCTTTGTCACGAGAAAAATCACCAGGGCTGCCGCGAGAATCGCCCTCGGACTGCAGGAAAAATTGTACCTCGGAAATCTCAATGCCCGCCGCGACTGGGGGCATGCACGGGATTACGTCGAGGCCATGTGGCTCATGCTCCAGCAGGAACGAGCCGATGATTTCGTCATTGCCACGGGAGAAAGCCATTCCGTGAGGGAGTTTGTGGAGAGGGCCTTCCGGGAGGCGGGAATTCCGGTCGTCTGGACCGGTGAAGGCGTGGATGAAAAAGGAATTCACGGTGAGGACGGCAGGGTACTGGTGGAGGTTGACCCCCGGTATTTCAGGCCCGCCGAGGTAGATACCCTGCTCGGGGATCCCTCGAAAGCCGCAGGCATTCTCGGATGGAAGCCCAGGGTATCCTTTGAGGATCTTGTTTCGGAAATGGTCCGCTCCGACCTGGAGCATTTCAGGAAGGATCTGCTCTGCAAACAGGCCGGATACGGAATCTGCCCGGCCATAGAAGACAGATGCTGAACAAAGACGGTGAGGGAACATGACCAGGATTAGCGCTGAAAACACCATATTCGTCGCTGGACACCGGGGGCTTGTGGGATCGGCCGTTGAACGCAGACTCAGGGAAAAAGGATTCCGTAAACTGCTCACAAAAACAAGGGAAGAACTCGACCTTGCGGACCAGGGACAGGTTCGGGCTTTTTTTCAGGATCAGCAGCCTGACGCCGTTGTTCTCGCCGCGGCGAAGGTGGGGGGTATCGGGGCGAACAGCACGCTGCCCGCCGAATTCATATACAGCAACCTTGTAATCGAGGTGAACGTCATACACCAGGCCTGGCTGAGCGGGGTAAAAAAGCTGCTCTTTCTCGGCAGCTCCTGCATTTACCCGAAATTCGCCCAACAGCCCATCCGGGAAGAATCCCTTCTGACGGGGCCGTTGGAGCCCACGAATGAAGCCTATGCAATAGCGAAAATAGCCGGGCTCAAGATGTGTGAATACTACAGCAGGCAGTACGGGGCATCCTTCATTTCGGTCATGCCGACAAACCTCTACGGACCAGGAGACAACTTTGACCTGGAGACATCCCACGTCCTCCCCGCCATGATCCGGAAATTCGATGATGCCAACCGAAGGGGCGAACCCAGGGTCCTTTTGTGGGGAACAGGAAAGCCGAGAAGGGAGTTTCTCCACGTGGACGACCTTGCCGATGCATGTGTTTTCCTGCTTGAGCGTCATTCGGATCCTCAGCCTGTGAATATAGGATGGGGCGAGGACATCGCCGTCAGCGACCTGGCCGAAATGGTCAGGAGGGTTGTGGGATACGGAGGGCAAATAGAATGGGACACCTCCAGGCCTGACGGAACACCCCGAAAACTGCTGGATGTTTCACGGCTGAAGTCTCTTGGGTGGGCCCCGTCCATAAGCCTGGAAAAGGGCATTGAGCAGACGTACAGGTGGTATTGTGAACATAGGGAACACATTCTTGACGGAGACAGGAAATGAAAACAGGCCTGAGAACGATAATCCTTGCCGGCGGAGGAGGCACCAGGCTCTGGCCCCTGTCTCGGACGGGAATGCCCAAGCAGTTTCTTCCATTGCTGGAACAAGAGAGTCTTTTCCAGAAAACGCTCAAACGGCTGGTGCCCCTTTCCGGAAACGAAATCCGTGTAGTCGCCGGGGACAGATGGAAAAAGATCATCCAGGGCCAGGCAGAAATGGCGGGAATAGAACCGGACGGTCTTTTCGTACCTGAACCGGTACCCAGAAATACGGCCCCTGCGGCGGCCCTGGGAATAGCGTCTCTTCTGGACGAGGGATGCGGGGAAGATACCCCTGTGCTGCTCTGTCCGAGCGACCACGAGATTCTGGATGAAGCAGCATTCCATGAAACGGTGTCCGGCGGACTGGAGGCGGCGGAGAAGGGGTACATCGTGACATTCGGCATTCCTCCCCGGGCACCGGAAACGGGGTTTGGCTACATAAAGGTCGGAGAGAACTGCGGCCGGTGGTGCCGCGCTCTTTCTTTCACGGAAAAGCCGGACCGTTCCCGGGCGGAAAGTTTTCTCCGGGAAGGGAATTACCTTTGGAACAGCGGAATTTTCCTCTTCCGCATAGGCGATATTGTGGAAGCCTTCTGCAGGTATATGCCCGAAGTTGGCTCCTCTATGAGCAGGGGAACCGTCAGGGAGGACTACGGGAATTTCCCTTCTCTCTCCATGGATTACGGCATCATGGAGAAAACGGACAATGTGGCGGTAATGCCCCTCAACGCAGGATGGAGCGATCTGGGCAGCCTTGATGCCCTCTATGATGCCGGGAAAAAAGACAGGGCCGGTAACGTGGCCGTGGGGGATGTTTTCCAGGAAAATTGCACCGGATGCCTTCTCCGCGGAAACAGCCGGCTGATTGTGGCTGCGGGGATCAGCGACATGATAGTCGTTGATACTCCCGATGCCCTCTTTCTCTCTCCCAGGGGAAATACGGAAGCCATGAGGAATATTGTGGCGGACCTTGGGGCCCGGAAGAGGAGCGAACTGGACAACCCTCTCGAGGTCTCCGGGCCCTGGGGGAGCGTTTCTCTTGTACATGGAACCGGAAGTGAAGCGGTGAGGAAGATACGTCTTCTCCCAGGAGCCGGTCTGCCCTCCGAACTGCTGGAATCTGCGCGGGGTTCTCTATATGTTCTGGAGGGACTGGCCGTGATAACCGACACGAAAGGAGAAACAATTGCACTCCGACGGGGCGGAGTGTTTTCTCTTGACGGCAAACGGCTCGACAAACTTGAAAACCCCGGTGAAACTGTTCTTGAAATCATTGAATGTACCGTGTGCGGAGATTCCGGAGCGGGGGAAAACAACGACCGCGGCGGGGAGTGATTTTTTTATGAAGCTTGCAGTGGTAAGTTACAGGCACTATTTCGCCCTGGAGGTGTTTCAGTCTGACCGGCCGGAGTTTCAGGAGGACAGGAGTACCTGTTTCCTTCGTGTCCTCAGGGAGCGCCTTGCGGAAAGCGGCATTGAGCTGGTTCACTGCGACGATGCCGCTCCTGAAGACGTATGGGGATATATCTTCATCAACCATAACGGGAAATACCTCGAAAGGCTTGAACGGACCGGATACAAGGGACGTCTTTTCCTCATCGTTTTTGAATCGGCTCTCATCCAGCCCGACAACTGGCTTCCTGAAACCCGCTGCCGGTACAGTGCCGTTTTTTCCTGGGAGAATCCGGGCGGCGGTTCTTCGGGACAACCGGAACGATTTCTGTTCTTCTGGCCGAATCCCCTTTCCCTGGAGGAACAGCCTCTTCCTTTCTCGGAAAGGAAAAAGCTGTGTGTTCTCATGGCGGCAAACAAGTGGAAAAGACGGCCGAACGAGCTGTACACGGAGCGTTTCCGGGCGATCCTCTGGTTCATGAAGCACCATCCCGAAGATTTTGATCTCTTCGGATATGACTGGAATCTTTCCCTCGGCAAAAAAATTGTCGAGTATGGAAGGAACGCCTGGCGGTCTTTCAGGGGAACCCAGGTCCGTCCTGTTGACGTCTCCCCGGTGTACAGGGGAAGCGTTTCCGTAAAGAAAGACATACTGAAGAACTACCGGTTCTGCATCTGCTATGAGAACGCAGAGAACTTCCCGGGGTACATCACGGAGAAAATCTTCGACTGCTTCATTGCCGGCGTCGTACCCGTCTACCTCGGCTGGGACGGAGCAGGCCGGTTCATTCCGGAAGACACCTTCGTCAATAAACGACACTATCCCGATTATGAATCCCTCTACAACTATCTCGCCACCATGGGCGAAAAGGAGTACAACGGCTACCTCGACGCCATCGGCCGTTTCCTGTCTTCAGAAAAAGCGAAGCTGTTCGATGTCTCTTTTTTTGTGGAAACCCTCGTTGAAGGCATGGGGCTGAAACAACCTCCGGCGGAGAGTGATGAGCCGTGATCAGCGTTATCATCGCCACGAAGAACAGGGACGAAGCATTGCGAAACATATCCCTCCCGTCTCTTCTTCGCCAGGATACTACAGATTTTGAGGTTATCCTCTGGGATGCGAGCGACTCGGAAAATTCAAGGCTTGTGGCGGAACAATACGTTCCCCTTTTTGAAGAAAAGAGAGTCCCTCTGCGTTATTTCAGGGCACCCAGGGTTGGAAGCGCATCCCAGAGGAACGACGCCATGCAGTCCGCACTGGGGGAGATCTTTTTTTTCATAGATGACGACAGCGAAGTGTCATCGGACGGATTGTCGTCCCTAGAGAAATGCTTCGTTGAATCACCGGAATGTATGGGAGCGGGGCTGGCTGTTTTAGAGAATTGTGGCCCAAGTGCAAAAAAAATCTCTTTTAGAGAAAGATTAAAACGGAAGCTTTACGCTGCTCTTGGTCATGTGAAGAGGCGAAAAGTTCACCCCTCGGGATCGAACAGGGGCCTGACGGCCCCGCCCGGGCCTGCTGAATGGCTCTCAGGATGCTCCATGGCGTACAGACGCGACGTCTTTTCCCTCATGAAATTCAATGAAAAGCTCCAGTTTTTCGGAGGATATGCCATGGGGGAAGACGTGGAATTCTCCCACCGGGTGTTTTTGCGCTTCGGTCATCCGCTGGAAGTTCCTGCAAAGGGGACGGTGGTTCATCATGAGGTTCCCGGAGGCAGGGGAAGGATGGACGAAAACAGGATGGCCATGGTCTTCTACAACAGATATATTGTAATGAAGACCGCATCTCAAAGAGACCCTCTTCTTGGGAGAATCGCCTACGGTTGGAATATGGCCCGCAGTTTTTTCTCCATGGGATTCCGGCATGATTTTTCTGCTGCATGCAAGGGAGTGGCGCTGGCTGTGCGGCAGATTTTATCCGATAAAAAGAACGAGAGGGCTAATAGATAAAAGGAGTTGTAGGAATGGATCGTTTATGCTGGATTTTTCGGGAAAAAAAAGATAAAACCGTGATGGGAACCCTGATTTTGAGTTTCTTTGCCCCGTTATGGGGAGTCGGGTATGTACTCCCGTTCCTTCTGCTCCTGATTTTCCTGATTCTCTCAGACTGTAAATGCCTTGGTGAAAACACAGGAAACCTTCTGAGGAAGAACCCCGCCCTTTTCACGTCTTTTTTTCTTTTTCTGTGTTTGGTTCTTCTTTCCTCTTTTTATCACCCGGAGTCGAAATGGGGAAGCACGGAAGGGTTTTGGGTTGTGCTTTCCGCTTTCCTCTTCTTTTTTTTCGGCGCGATCGCTGGTTATTCGAACACCGTTCTTCAAATTATCACCCTGGTGAAGGGACTCTTTTTCATTGGTTTCTCCTTCGTGGTTCTCACCACCCTGAAAAGTAACTGGTTTAACGGGGGTGTGTGGGGAAGTATGAACGATCTCACGACGACAGTGCTCATGGCAACGGGCGGAATGACGGGGCTGTTTCTGGGGGGCATCAGAAAAGGAAGAGACCTGTTGGAGGCATGCCTTCTTCTTCCTTTTTTCGCCTTTGCTTTTTATTTTTCCCTGAAAATTTCTTCCTCCGATGCGGCCCTGGTTCTGCTTGTCGGCCTGTTCTTTTATCTTGCAGTACTCGTTCCCGACTGGCGGGCATTTTCTGTCATGTGGGTTTTCTTTCTCATGATCGTCCTTGCCGGCATTGTCCTCATGATTTACAGTGAACCGCTCAATTTTAAAGCATTGCTGAGCACAAAGAAACTCGAGTCCTTTCTTTCCTTCCGGCCCCAGGGGTGGCTTGCCTCCCTGTCGCTGGTCCGGGAAAACCCCTGGTTTGGCATCGGTTCAGGACTGTACAGGCAGTTTTACGAGGCCCTCCTCCCCCTGCTCCCTGGAAAATCCGTTGTTTTGGCTCACTCCCACTGCCTTTATCTTGTACATTTTGTTGCCCACGGGGCGGCTGCGGGTTTTTCTTTCATTACTCTCATCGTCCTCAATCTGCGGCTTGTGCTTTTTTCCCTGAAAAGAAAGGATACCGCTTCTTTTGCTCTTATGGTTGCAGGAATATGGTTCTTTGCCCTTACTTATGGTTTTGTCGAGCTGACACCAGCTTCCCGGGAGATTGTTCCCCTTGTCTGGGGCAGCTCGGGCTTGCTTGCGGGTTTTGTTTCGAGAGATGAAGCCCTGGTCTCTCCGGTTGAAACCTCTGGAAACTAGAATTTTGGTAAGGCTCTTTTCAGTAATTCTACGTAAAATAGTTCTTAGGTCCTATTTGCAGAAATGCGGTCCTCGTCTACAATGCATCAGGAAACGGTGTATTGGCGTACTTTGACAATATAACCTTGGATTCATCAGCTTCTACGCTTCCGTGAAGAAATCCCGACGGCGCGAAAGGAGGTGCAAACCCCCGGCCAACAAGGACGAGCGGGAGCTGAAGGCGGAAAACCTGTTTTGCGAAGCGGAAGGGAAAAGGGAAAAGGAAACGAGGAAACTTCGTCCCGAACCCCCAAAGCGGAAAGAACAGAAGTCCGCGAAATAAAAAAACACACAAACCAAGGGGGTTAACACACAATGAAAAAGATTCTTGCGCTTGTTGCAGTAATCGCGCTCGTGGCTTTCGCAGCTCCTGCGTTCGCCGCCGCCAATCCTTTCATGGATGTTCCTATGAACCACTGGGCCTATGATGCAATCGGCCAGCTTGCCGCCCGCGGCGTGCTTTCCGGCTATCCCGATGGCACCTACAAGGGCAACCAGCCCATGACCAGGTACGAAGTTGCTTCCGCAGTCGCCCGCGCTCTGGCAGTCGTTGACATGACCAAGGCCAGCAAGCAGGACGTCGAAATGCTGAAGAAGCTCGTTGTCGAATTCAAGGACGAACTTGACGCCCTCGGCGTGAAGGTCGACAAGCTCGACAGCAGGGTCGCCGTTCTTGAAGACGGTGTCGGCGGCTGGAAGTTCTGGGGCGAGTTCCGCTTCGATGCGAAGTTTGCCGGTGAAGAACAGGGAGCTGGCGGACTTTACACTACGAATGGCGACACGGACTTCAACCTTAACCGCTTCCGTATCTGGGCCCGCAAGCAGGTTGACGACAAGGCAACCGTAACCTTCCGTCTTGGAAAAGACGGTACTAATAATGTTCGTTGGGAGCGCTATTTCCTGACGCTGCAGCTTCCCTACGACATGGTCATGAACGCAGGCCTCTACCTCACCGACTGGCAGGCCGACGACAAACTCTACGCCGACAACGATGCGTGGTTCACCGATCGCGATATGGAAGGATTCTGGTTCACCAAGAACTTCGGCGCCGGCATGTTCCAGGCGTTTGTTGCTCATTTCGATCCTACAGTCAACAGAGGTACGGGTTTTCTTGATGAAGGTTATGAATACGGCGCCCGGTTCCGCTGGAACTTCAACGAGAACTTCTGGCTGTCCGGAAACTACATCGGCTGGAATTACGAGACCGTTCTCGACCAGCACGTGTGGTGGGCCGCTTTCGGAGCCCGGTTCAATCAGGATTGGGAATTCCGCGGCGCATACTACAACTTTGACGACGGCGTGGACAACAACGGCGCCTGGCAGGCTATCCTCGATATCAGCCAGAACGCCCTGAAGTTCACCTCTCTGTGGATCGAGTACGTTAATGTGTCCGATGCAGGATTCAGGGCTGTCACCGATGGTCCCTGGGACAATTACGGTGCAAACGTGACCGGCAACAACCTCGGCAACTATGACAACATTCTTTTCATCAAGGCCGAGCAGAAGTGGAACGACAAGTGGAGGACCTTCCAGCGCTACCTGAAGGGCAACGCGCGGTTACTTGGTGCTGAAGACACCACCAACTACACCTTCGGCGTGAAGTACTTCTACACTCCTGCAGTTTCCTTCGAACTTGCCTATGACAAGATCGAAGGTTCCGAGACCAATGTTGGTGCCGACGATCACCTGATCCGCTTCCGGACCCACGTGGTGTTCTAAGAAACTGTTAATGTAATACGGAAAGAGGAACCCGCAAGGGTTCCTCTTTTTTTTTCCCGCCCCTCCTGTATAATGGCTCTTGAATCTCAAAGTGAGGGGGACGTTTAATGAAACGTAACTGGGTTCTGTTTACACTGGTGATTATGATTATTGCACTTCTGGCCGGAATGGCATCGGCGGATGAAAAGATTTTTTCCAGGTGGCGTCAGACGCAGCATTTCGAGGGGGAACTTGGCGGGTATCTCGATATAACGGCTACCTACTATTCAGCAGAGTACATCGAGGCCCTTGTTCAGGACGAAGCGAAGAAGAACCTCTGGACCGCCGACGAGATGGAGACCTACAAATACCAGATGCTCAGGTCTCTGAACCTCGATGAAACCATTCCGGTTCATATCGAGTTCGAAAATATGGCATCCTCAATGCACATGGCTCCCTTCGACAAAATGGTAACGTTGTGGATCGGCAACAAGAAATACTCGCCGGTGGATTATGACAAGCGCTTCAACTTCAAACTCCAGGGGAAGCGGGACGGTATGGTGTTTTTTCCCCGGTTCGACGAAAAAGGGAAACCGCTTCTTCAGGGCGCGAAAACAATACGCTTTTCATTAAACTCGGGCATCAGCGGAGAAACGATGAAGTTTAGTTCCATTGATTTTTTCTGGGACGTCCACCGGGACAACCCCGAAGGTCTCTACAAGGGACGGGCTGCATCCCGACTTGAGCTCGACCGCCTCATCAAGAGAATTGAGAAACTCAATGCCGAGAAGCGGGATCTGGAAAGCAAGCTCAACGAAGTGAACAATGAATTGCTGACCATCAATAAGCGTGTGGAAGAACTCCAGAAGCAGTAGGTGCTTGCTCAAAATGAAAGAGGGTCCGTTGACGGACCCTCTTTTTTTTAATGCCTGCTGTGGTAGGATAATTCCTGTCTTTATTCAGCGGGTTCAGGAGGGAAGAAGGGAATCATGATGAAACGAATCGCGGTGCTGACGAGCGGGGGAGATTCGCCGGGAATGAACGCGGCCGTGCGGGCGGTGGTCCGGACGGCCCTGTATCACGGTATGGAGACCATCGGGGTGATGCGGGGCTTTGAAGGACTCATGGACGGCGACTGCATGACCCTCGACCGGGCCGCTGTTGGAGGGATCATCCACCGCGGGGGAACCATCCTCCGGACGGCCCGGAGCGAGCGGTTCAAGACGGAGGCCGGACAGCGGGCCGCTCTTGTGCAGATGGAGAACCGGAAGGTGGACGCCCTGGTGGTAATCGGCGGCGACGGCTCTTTCCGGGGGGCTCTTGAACTGGAGAAGAAAGGACTGCCAGTTATCGGCATACCGGGCACCATCGACAACGACATCGCGGGGACGGACGTGACCATAGGCTACGATACGGCGGTGAACACGGCCCTCTCTGCGGTTCAGAAGCTCAGGGACACGGCGAGCAGCCACGACCGGCTGTTCATCGTGGAGGTCATGGGGCGGGACGCCGGTTTCCTTGCCCTTGAAGTGGCCGTTTCCAGCGGTGCGGAGTACGTGGTGGTGCCGGAGATCCAGCTTGACATCGCGAAAATGTGCGACCATCTCCATTACTCCCGGAAGCGGGGAAAGACCCATTCCCTTATCATCCTGGCCGAGGGGGTCATGTCGGCCCACGAGCTGAAGAACCGCCTCCAGGACACGGGCGGGTACGACGCCCGGGTGACGGTGCTGGGATACATCCAGCGGGGCGGCAGCCCCTCGTCTTTCGATACCGTGCTGGCGTCACGGATGGGCGCCTTCGCTGTGGAGTCCCTGCTTGAGGGGAAATCGGGCTCCATGGTCTGCTCCATCTGCGGGCAGATGACTCTCTGCCCCCTGGAGGACGCATGGAAATCCCCGAAGCATCTCAATCCTGAACTGCTGGCCCTCGTGGAAAAGCTGAGCGTGTGAGATGGATATCCGCGGCTCCGTCGAAAAGCTGATAGCCGCTGACCGTGGGGGGAGAAAGGTCTCTTCTCTCTTCCGCCCCGGTTTTCTGGACGACGCCCTCGGATTGCTGGAGTGTTCGTCCAGAGTTGCCGTGGTGACAGGTTTTTTTGTCCCGGCCTGCGGTGCCCCGGAGACGGACGGGCCCGGCGGGGCCGTGATGCTCGGACGGTCCCTTTCGAGGAGCGGAAAAGAAACGGCGCTGTTTACCGACAGGCTGTGCCTGGGCGCTGTGACGGCCTGTTCCGCGTCGGTGGGAGGGCCGACCGTTCGGAAGGCTGCGGTTGCGGAGGAGATTCTCGCTTTCCGGCCCGACCTGCTGGTCTTCATCGAGAGGCTGGGGCGGGCGGAAGACGGGCTGTACTATAACATGCGGGGCGAGGACGTCTCCGCGACCACCGCTCCTCTGGACGGAGCGGCTCTCTCCGGGAACGGCCTGAAGGTTCTGGCGGTGGGCGACGGGGGGAACGAGGCCGGCATGGGCCTGTTCAGGGGGAAGCTGGCGGAACTCCTTCCCGGCTACGCCCCCTGCCTCTCCGTGGTGGGGGCGGACACGGCCCTTCCGGTGGACGTCTCCGACTGGGGAGGATATGCCCTTGCCTCCCTGCTTTCCATGGCGTGCGGGGAATGGATCGGCCCGGAGGAGCGGGAAACGGGCACCATGCTGGACGCCCTGATTTCAGCCGGTGCGGTGGACGGGGTGACCCGGCGCCGTGAACCCACTGTGGACGGCTTCCCGGAAGAGGAGCACCGGCATGTTCTCAGGGAGCTCAAGGAGCTTGTTATCTCCCGTCTCCGGAGCTCCGGGAAAGGGCTTTCCTGAGGGGATTCAGCGCCGCCAGGGCAAGGGCGGCCCCCATGCCGCACTGTACCAGGTCTGTGACCAGTTCCACCGGTGCGGCGGCCCATCCGTAGAGGACTCCGGCCATGGTGGTATAGCCTGCGATCATGACGGCGGCTCCGGCGGCGATGCCGAGAAGGGGTGACCGTTTGCCGATCTTTCCTGTGACGTAGCCTTCGGCACCCTTGATGAGCAGGGTGAAGGGAGCCCAGAGCGGATAGCCGAGAATAAGATCCGCCAGGGACGCGCCGATGCCGCCGGCGGCCGCTCCCCATGCGGGGCCGAGGAGCAGGGCGGCAAGGTAGATGATTCCCTCCCCGAAGTTGAAGTAGAGCCGGAAGCCGGGCACGGGGATGCTGAGCATGGTGGCCCCGGTGACGGCGGCGATGAGGAGCCCGCGAAGGGCGACTTTTTTCGAGAGTGTTGCGTTCATGGGATGATGCCTCCTTTTTTGAGTCTGGTTGAGGAACGTCATGTCTTCGTTTCTGTCATCCCGATGAGGTTCCTCAAGAGCGAGATCCTTCGCTCCGCTCAGGATGACAGGCAAGGGCAACCCCGCGATCACTCCGTTAGGGATGACAACGGTTTGGTGTCTTCCTGAGGGTACGTTTCACCGCCCGAAGGATCTCGCTTTTGATCATGGCCCCATTCAAACCCGAGATCCTTCGTCGCTGCGCTCCTCAGGATGACAAGCAAGGGCAAAACCGAGATTCCTCCCCTCCGGGGATGCTCCGCGATCGCTTCGCTCGGGATGACTGCTTTTGGGTGTCTTCCTGAGGGTAAGCTTCACCGCCCGAAGGATCTCGTTTTTGATTATGGCCCCATTCAAACCCGAGATCCTTCGGCCTAAAATACAGGCCTCAGGATGACAAGCAAGGGCAAACCGAGACCCCTCCCCTCCGGGAATGCTCCGCGATCGCTCCGCTCAGGATGACAGCCGGGGAGAATCCTCCCTCGCTGAAACCCGTTCCTTCTTGCCTTATACATGATATTCGTGGTAGAGTGCTTCGGGGAAGATCCAGGCGGCGCGGTTTTTTCGTTTTTCTGGACTGGTTTTCGCGGCCGTTCCGGATAAAGGCGCCTTCTTTTTCTCTTTGCACTTGTGTTTTTTCGGGGGCGGTGGGTATAATGTCGAGGAACGGAAGATTTTTTCTTCTTCTGATGTCCTGTGTTATTATTTTGCTGCTGTTTTTCTCTTTTTGGGCTGTGCGCTCGAACAAGGCTGCGGGATCCTTCGAGATTCACAACGTTCTCATGTGTGACGAAGTGGACGACCGGATGCAGCCTCTCGGTGCGGGATCGGTGTTCAGCTACGGTGCCAGGCAGTTGTGCCTCTGGTTCGATTATTCCCGGGCTTCCGGCGGAGACGGGGTTAGGGTCCGCTGGTATTTCCGGGGGCGGCCGATTCATTCCGAAGTGCTCAGGCTGACGCCTGGCGACGGGGCCAAGGCATATTGCCTTCTTCTCGAGGATGGCTCCCCTCTTCCCAAGGGTTCGTATTCTGTTCGCATTTCAATGTATGACAGGGTTTTTTCGGATGTGCCCTTTGTAATTTCCGAGTGAGCTTTGCCGCTATTCATTTTGCCGCGTTCCGGCGGCTTCGGGCATTCATTGCCGGGTTCCGGGACGGGGGTTTCAGGAAGGGGATGCTTTTTTTCGTGTTGTCAATTCTTTCCATTTCCCGCGCAGTATTCCAGAGTCCTCCGGGGCCGGGGAACCGGTAATTCCGATCATGTCCGACACCATACTCGAAAACGAATTGAACGGGCAGGAAGCGGAGCCGGTCGAACAGGACCTTCCGGCGGTCACCGCCGGACAGGATTCTGAAGGCGAAGCGACGCTCAAGCCCGCGCCCAAACCGCGGTACACCTTCGGGCAGCTTGCCGCCCTCCTCAATCCCGAGCTTCGCAAAATTGCGAAAGAGCTCGGCCTTACAGGTTTTTCCTCTCTCCGCAAGGACGACCTCATCATAGCCATCCTCAAAGCCCAGGCCGAGGAGCTGAATTACAGGTTCGGTGGCGGAACCCTCGAAATTCTCCAGGAAGGGTACGGTTTCCTGAGGCCGAAGGGGCTGCTTCCCAGCGATCATGACGTGTACGTGTCCGCTTCCCAGATCCGCCGGTTCGGTCTCCGGAACGGCGACGTCATCTGGGGCCTGGTCCGCCCTCCCAGGGATTCCGAGCACTACGAGGCCCTGCTGCGGGTGGAGATGGTCAATTTTTCCGATCCCGAGGCTGCGAGACGCAGACCCCACTTCAGCGCCATCACCCCCATATTTCCCGATGAACGGCTTGCCCTGGAGACAGATCCCAGGGAGATTTCCACCCGGCTCGTGGACCTTTTCGCTCCCATAGGAAAGGGCCAGAGGGCGCTGCTCGTGTCGCCCCCCAAGGCGGGAAAGACCACCCTGCTGAAGAAGATCGCCAACGCCGTCACGGTGAACTACCCGGACATCATCCTCATGGTGCTCCTCATCGACGAGCGGCCGGAAGAGGTGACGGACATGTCCCGTTCCGTGGACGGCGAGATCATCGCCTCCACCTTCGACCGTCCCGCCGACGAGCACCTCCGGGTGGCCAACCTCGCCCTCGAGAAGGCGAAGCGCCTCGTGGAAGTGGGGAAGGACGTGGTCCTTCTCCTTGACTCCATCACCCGTCTCGCCCGGGCGTCGAACCTGGTGGTTCCCCCGTCGGGGCGGACCCTCTCGGGCGGCATGGACCCGGCGGCCCTGTATTTCCCCAAGCGCTTTTTCGGCGCCGCCAGGAACATCGAGGAGGGAGGCAGCCTGACCATCATCGGCACCGCTCTTGTGGATACGGGCAGCCGCATGGACGAGGTCATCTACGAGGAATTCAAGGGTACGGGCAACATGGAGCTCCACCTGTCCCGGAAACTCTCCGAGCAGCGGATTTTCCCCGCCATCGACATCACGAAGTCGGGAACCCGGAGAGAAGAGCTTCTTCTCGGGGAGGACGAGCTGAGCCGGGTGTGGCTTCTGCGGAGGCGCATCGTGAACGTGGACGAATCAGGGGCGCTGAACCTGATCATCGATAAACTGAAGCAGTCGGGCACCAACAGGGATTTCCTGCTGACCATCAAGAAGTCGTGAGACGGGGGCGGGCCCGGCGCAAAAAATTGAAAGTGCAGAGGAGGCTGAAGAGATGAAGAAAAAAAGAACTTCTCCTTCATCCTATGGAGTCCGCGGAGATCGCCCGAAGGGAGCTTTCCCCCCAAAGGGCGGTTCCGGCGGACTGAGAACAGGACGTTTTGGTTTTATGCTTGTCATTTTATGCATGGTCGGCGCCGCAGTGCTTCTCGCCGTGGGGGCGGGAAACAGGACGGCGGGAGTTGCATGGGGCGGCCTCTCCGATTCCGATGGTCCGGAAGAATTTGTCCTTCCCTCTTCGGGGTTCATCGTTGTGGATATGTCCAGCGTGTACCTGACTGACGACGGCAGGGAACTGAGCCACCGCTCCCTGAAGCCCCGGGGCTCCTCCGGAAAGAATGCGGCCGCCCCGTCGGGCGCCCCTGTGTGGAGCTTCCCCGAAAGGGTTGTGGTCAGTGCGGGAGGCGACGGCGTTTCCGGCTCCCTGTCCGCCAATTCAGGCACCTCCCGCCTTTCAGGCTTCCGCCTGAAGATGCCGGAGCAGCTTCCTGTGGAGGGAGAGGCCTTCGGGCTGTCCGCCGAATCCCTTTCCAGCACGGGGATGTCCCGGCTTTCGGGATTCCGGATCCCCCTGCCCGAAACCCTTCCTGTGGAGGGAACTCTCTTCGGAACCGGTGGAGCGGATATGGCGAATTCGGCCGAGTTTCGCCTCGGAGCCTTTGCGGTGAACACTCCTGCGTCCGAAGCGGCCCCGACTGCGTCAGGGACCGCCCCCCCTGACCTTGGAAGCCTGATGCCCGGCAAAATGGAATCGGACTACGATTTCGTCGTGCTGAGCACTGCTTCTGACGGAAGGAGCCTTCCGGCCGAAGAGGACCCGGAACTGGCGGCAGAGGAGGAGGACGTGGTGCTCACGGAGGTGAAGCCTCTCTGGAAGGAGCATATCGTGAAGGCCGGCGAGACCATGTCCGACATCGCCGTTTCCTATAATGTTCCCATGAGCGACATCGTGAAAGCCAACGAGCTGAAGGATCCCAACAGGCTCTCAGAGAAGCAGCTTCTTCTCATTCCCGACAGCAGCGACGCCGTGGATGCCACCCTGGAAGAAGTGATGACCCGGAAGGCCCGGGTTCTTGCCGCCCAGGAGAAAGTCGTTCCCGTGAAGGTGACCGCCTACGTGGTGGCCCAGGGCGACAGCCTGTGGTCCATCGCCAACTCCCAGAATCTCGAAATCGACACCCTTTTCGGATGCAACGACCTTAAGAATCCCGACCTTCTGAAACCCGGGGTGACCCTGCGGATTCCCAACCAGGACGGCATTTTCTATACCGTGAAGAAGGGCGACACCCTGGAGAAGATCGCGAAGACCTACGGCATTCCCGTGGACAGGATCCGGAAGGGGAATGCCGCCGATTCCCTGAACCCTCTTCAGGAAGGCCGCGAAGTGTTCCTGCCCGGTGCCAGGCCGGAAGCCGCCGATGCTTCCCCGGTCCCGAAGGGCGGAAGCGGAAAAAGTTCTCCCAGGAGCGGCGGGAGCACTGTTTCTTCTCCTGCCTCCAGGAGCTACCGGTGGCCGGTGGTGGGAAAGATAAGCAGCCCCTTCGGATGGAGGCGGCACCCGGTGACCCGCAGAAGGGATTTCCATACGGGCATCGACGTCAGGGCCCCGAGGGGAAGGGAAATCAAGGCGGCGAAGGCGGGCCGGGTGGAATACGCAGGCTGGATGGGCGGATACGGCAGGGTGGTGGTTATCCGGCACAACGACGGGTATTCCACTCTCTATGCCCACTGCAACTCACTTTCGGTGCGCAACGGACAGTCCGTGTCCCAGGGGCAGACCATCGCCTCGGTGGGAACGTCGGGAAGGACCACCGGGCCTCACCTTCATTTCGAGATCCGGCAGGGAAAGAGTCCCATGAACCCTCTGAAGCTGTTAAGATAGGCAATAGTGACCATGACATTCCGTGACAATTTCGCTATTCTGGACCGGGGAATTCCCTGGTCCATGTTTTTTTGATGCTTTCTGCCGAAAATTTCTTTATCGTGGAGGATGGAGGAAATGTCGAAGTATGTTTTTGTCACCGGCGGGGTTGTTTCTTCATTGGGCAAGGGAATTACCGCTGCGTCCCTCGGGGTGCTTCTGAAAAAGCGGGGGCTCAGGGTCTCCATAATCAAGCTTGACCCCTATCTGAACGTGGACGCTGGAACCATGAACCCCTTCCAGCACGGGGAGGTTTTCGTGACCGACGACGGCGCCGAGACCGACCTGGACCTTGGCCACTACGAGCGGTTCATCGACGAGTCTCTCTGCGCGGACAACAACGTGACCACGGGGAAAATCTATTCTTCCGTCATCTCCAAGGAGCGGAGGGGCGACTACCTCGGCGGAACAGTGCAGGTCATCCCCCACATCACCAACGAGATCCAGGAGCGGATCCTCCGGGCCGGCGAGGGGCGGGACGTGGTGATCGCCGAGATCGGCGGCACCGTGGGCGATATCGAGGGGCAGCCCTTCCTTGAGGCCATACGGCAGATGGCGACCCGGGTGGGGCGGGAGAACGTGATCTACTGCCACGTGACCCTGGTGCCCTGGCTCGAGGCGGCCAGGGAGCTGAAGACGAAGCCCACCCAGCACAGCGTGCAGGAGCTTCGCCGTATCGGCATCCTGCCCCAGATCCTTGTATGCCGGTCTCATTACGCCATCGAGGACGAGATGCGGGACAAGATGGCCCTGTTCTGCAACGTTCCCCCGGAGGCGGTGATCCAGGCCCTGGACGAGCCCACCATTTACAAGGTTCCCCTGAGCCTCTACGAGCAGAAATTCGACACTCTGGTCCTGAAGTATCTCTCCCTGGAGTCTCCCCGGGAGCCCGACCTTGCCGACTGGCAGAGGGTGGTGGACGGATTCTGCGCTCCCTCGGGCGAGGTGGAGGTCGTCATGGTGGGGAAGTACATCAATCACAAGGACGCCTACCTCAGCGTCACCGAAGCGCTTTACCACGCAGGCATCCACCACGATGTCAGGGTAAGGATCCGGTCGGTGGAGGCGGAGGATATCGAGGAGCAGGGAGCCGACGCCATTTTGTCCGGCGCCTGCGGCATTATCGTGCCGGGAGGATTCGGTTCCCGGGGTATCGAGGGCAAGATTGCCGCAGCCAGGTATGCCCGGGAGAAGAAAATTCCCTACCTCGGCCTCTGCCTGGGCATGCAGGTGGCGGTGGTGGAATTCGCCCGCCACGTGTGCGGCATTCCGGGCGCGAACAGTTCGGAAATCGACCCCGGGTGCACCAGCCCTGTGATACACTTGATGGAAGAGCAGACCCACGTGGAGGACAAGGGCGGCACCATGCGCCTCGGCGTCTACCCCTGCGATCTCATCGCCGGTACAAAGGCCGCGGATGCCTACGGGGCGGACCAGGTGCTCGAGAGACACCGCCACAGGTACGAGTTCAACAACGACTACAGGAGCCGCCTCGAGGAGAAGGGAATGAGAATCGCGGGCGTCTATGCGAAGAAAAACCTTGTGGAAATCGTGGAGCTTCCGGACCATCCGTGGTTCGTGGGTGTCCAGTTCCATCCGGAGTTCCGGTCCCGCCCTGTGAAGCCCCACCCGCTGTTCATGGGCTTCATCGGCGCGGCGGTGCAGCTTGTAGATTCCAAACCAGGGAGGGAATAGGCATGAAAAAAACGCTTCTCGGTCTTGTGCTCGCACTTTTTGCGGTGTGTGCCGCCGGTATCGGGGCATATGCGGAAGAGCAGCAGTCCACGGTATTCCTCATGGGCAGGGTTGAGCGCCTTCTGTACGGAAGCGAACGGACCGGAGGCCTTATCGAGCGGCTGAACGGCGTGGAAAAGGAAATGTTCGGCCGGGAGCTTCCCGGAAGCATCGCCGAGCGGCAGAATGCCCTTCTGAACTTTATCGAAAAGGGAGCCCCCGAACAGCCCTCCGTGCTGTTCAAACTCGCGGTGGCCGAGTGGGCCGTGGGGCAGAAGATCAACTCCCTTTCGCCCGCGGTCAGGAGGGTGGAAGCCCTGGAAGTGGATCTGGAAGGAACGCCCCAGGTGGACCGGCCGGTGTCCATGCGCCTTGAGAGGATTCTCAGCCTTCTGCTCTCCGACACCGTCACCATGCAGGACGCCGAGGTTCCCGCCGGAACTGTGGTCCGGGGAGCCCTCAGCAAAACCCTCTCCCCCAGGACAGCCAAAAAAGGCGACCTGGTGGACATCACCCTCGAGAGCGATCTCGCCGTGGGGACAAACCTCGTGGCCCCGCGAGGGAGCCGGATGCAGGCCACGGTCACCGAGGTGACCAAGCCCCGGAGTTTCGGCAGGCCTGCGGAGGTCAAGATCTCAGTCGAGAAGCTCTTCCCCCTCGGGCCTGAAGAGATATTCCTGACGGTGGGAGAAAACACCAAGAAGGCCACGGAAGCCGAGTCCGCCCAGATGGCCGCCGCCGGAACCAGCGTGGTGGGTGCCATTCTCCTGGGGCCCATCGGTCTTGCGGGGGGATTCCTTGTCCGGGGGGACCTCAAGGAAATTCCCGAGGGATCGTTGGTCTTTGCCGAGACCGCCGATACCTTCCGGGTGTCGTCCTATCCCGTTCCCCTTGGACTCCAGGGAATGCTCCAGAAAGAAGAGCCCAGACCCGAGGAGAAGAAAGCACCGGATTCAAAGTAAGGAGGTACGCACATGAATACACTGAAAAAGAAAGCCCTTGCCCTTGTGTTGGCTTCAGCTCTCGCCCTGGGCGGGACAGCCTGGGCGTTCAACCTGGGGGACCTCATCGGCGTCGTGGGCGGCGGGTTCGTCGTCTCCGCCATTGCAGGGCCCATCAATGACTTCATCAACACCATCACCCTGAACAGGGGGGCGAAGGTGGAGGGACACACCAAGGTCGTTCCCATCGTTTCCATCGGATCGGGCACCCATATCGGCGCGGCCCAGGTTGCCGGGCCCCGGGGCGACTCCATCAACGGAACGAAGGCCGTGGCCCAGATCGAGGCCACGTTCCAGAACCGCCTGAGGGTGAAAATCCTCGTGCCCATCGACTCGGAGAACCCCATCCAGAGGTTCCGGCGGGTCCAGGGCGTGGGCGTTTCGGCCATTATCGACCTGCGGCTTTAGGAGGCAGATTTTTCTGTGGTATTTTCCGGTATAGCAAAAATCAGGAAAAGGATCCTTCCCCTTCTGGCGGTTCTGCTGCTCTCCGCCGTTCCTGCGGCCGGGAGCGAGGCCATCAGGGAGGCGACGGAAATCCTCGAGCGCTGGACCTCTTTTCACTGGGGACGGGACTGCCTCGTCTGGATAGTCCATTACCCGGAGGAACTTGTTGACCCGTGGGTGGAGTCGGAAGCAGCCCGGGGCGGGATGTCCGAAGGGGAAAAGGAAGAATACAGGAGGGCTTTTATCTCCGAACTCCGGATTTCCGAGACGGAACCCTTCCTTGTCACCATTTACGCCTTCGGCCCCCGCCCCCTGGACTTCGGAGGATTTGCGTCGGCCGTCAGCCTGGTGAACAAAAACGGGGATAAGGCGGCTCCCCTGAGCTACGAACGGAAATTCGACCAGCCCGTGAGCGGGATCGTCCAGGGGCTGGTCTTCTTTCCGAAACAGACGGACAAGGAATTTTCCGTCTCCATGAGGCGCCTCGGCGTGGTGGAGGAACAGCTTTTCAGCTTCCGCCGCGATGCGGGGGGAAACACCCCCGTGGCTTCCGTTCCCGAGGTGAGGGAGAAGGAAGTGGTGGTTGTGGAACTTCCCCCGGCCCCCCGGAAGGAGCCGCCGAAACCGAAACCCGTGAAGGAGCCTGAACCGCAGCAGGTGCTGCCCCCTCCGCCGGTACCTGCCCGGCCCATAGAGCTGGCGGAGCTGCAGCCCCAGCCTGCTCCGGAGCCCGTCAGACCCGATCCGCCAGAGGAACCGAAAAAGAACGTGATCTTCATCAGCCGGGACAAGACGCTGGAGCTTTTCATCGGCCACTGGATAGAAGGAAATACCGAGGCCATGTACGGTCTTCTCTCTTCGGCCACGAAGACGCTGCTGAACGAGGAGGAATTCCGAAGACAGGTGGCCTCCACGGGGCTCCGGGTATCCCTCCGGGACGGCTACAAGGTCCAGTGGCTCGACGGCGACCGGGCCAAGGTTGTAACCGCCCAGAAGATGCTGGTTTTCCGGACTCTGCGGAGCAAAAACCTGTCCCTGGTCAAAGAGGACAAAATCTGGAAAGTGACGTGGTAGAATCGTGTCGGATGCGCCGGTGACGGAAAAAAGCCCCTGGTTAAAAAGGATCCTCATCCTTCTGCTGGTTCTTGGCATTGGGGGATACTTTGCCTTAGAGGTCGTCAAGGATGCGGCCCGGGACCTGAGCGAGGGGCGTATTCCCGCGGGAATACCCGACTCCATTCTCGAGAACATCACCATCGACCGGGAAGTGAACGGCGATCTCTGGAAGGCGAACGTCGGAAAGGTCGAACGGGGAAAGGACTGGGCAAACCTCTTTGCCATCGACGTGGAAGTCGAGCGGGAAAACGGCCAGGTCTGGACCCTGAAGGCCCCCAGCGGGCAGTACTTCGAAAAGAATATGCGGGCTGACATCTCCGAGCCCAAGGGCACCATGACGGACGGGGCGGTTCTTTTTCACTACAGGGCTCCCCTGGCTTCGTGGGATCAGAAATCAAATAACGTGGTCTTTTCCCGGGGTTTTGAAGCTTCGGGGGATTTAGGCGCTTTCGAGGCCGGGCATATGACACTTATTCCAGGCGGCATCATGCAGGCGGAGAAGGGAGCCACTCTGAAATGGTTCGACCAGGGGGAGAAATGACAATGAGACGATACTGTATTTCCGTGTTTTTGGCCGCAGTGTTTGTGTTCGCCTGTTTCGTCCCGTCCTCTTCCGGTGCCGAACCCCGGGGTGACATCACTCTGGACGGCGATCGGGTCATTTTCGACCAGGCCAGCGGAATGGCCGAGGCCGAGGGTACGGTGCGCCTCAGACAGGACAATGTCCGGATTTTCTCCCACCGCATGGAGTATGACACGGTGAACCAGTTCGCCGTGGCAACCTCAAGGCCGGGAGAAGTGGTGACGCTGCTGTACGGCGGCAACCGGTTCACCGGGAAGACTCTGGAATATGACATGGAAGCCGGGGAAGGCATGCTCACCGATGCTACCGGTGATCTCCCTGCGGGAACACGAGGGGGGACGGTCTATATCAGGGGGAAAAACCTCGAAGTGGTCCCCCTGAATTCCGCCCTCGAAAAAAAGTGGATCACGAAGCGCCACACCCGCCGGGTCAAGGAGGAGGACCAGCAGGTGGCCAGATGGACCGACGCGTCCATGACCACCTGTCCCCTGCCGAAGACCCATTACCGCCTCATGACCAAGCGGCTGGTGGTCATCCCCGGCGTCCGGGTCATCGCGAAGAATCCCCGGGTCTACATCGCCGAGAAGTTCCTCTTCTCCTACCCGTTCGACTACGTGGTGCCGCTCCACGGAGAGAAGGACTACCTGCTGGGCATATTCATTCCGAGCGTGGTGTACGATTCCGACAAGGGAGTCGGCTATGCCCTCACGGGGCCCTATGCCTGGGATACGGGGGAGGTGAACATGGCCTTCCGCTACTGGAGCAACATCGACTTCGAGGCCCGTGCGGGCCTGAGGCAGCGTTTCGGCAGGAATTTTTCCGTGTTCGCCAACATGGACTACTCCTGGGAGGAACTGGAAGAGGACGAGAGCGGTAAGAGCATCGGCGAGAAGAAGCACAGGCCGTCCTGGGGTTTTGATTACTCCCGGCAGGGATGGAATGCCAAAGTACTCTGGTCCCAGAGGGAGAACCTGGACATCGAGAAGCGGAACCAGGAGATCGACGGCGTCCAGCAGACGAAAAACTACAGGAACATGCTCCACCGGGAGCCTGAAATCACCATTTCGAGCCCGTGGTTTTCAGCGGGAGGAATGAAGGATTTCTCCTGGAGGGTCACGGGTCTGTGGGGCGAGTATGAAACGTCCAGGACCCGCCCCGGAGAAGCCAGGTCGGGCTCCCGGTCCGTCTGGGATGTCCAGGCCCAGTATATCGTCAGGACCGGCGACATCCGCCCTTTCTGGAGGGGGCAGTACCGGAAATTTTCCTATTCCGGGTTCGACAACCCCACCGGCAGGCTCCAGGATTACCAGGAGACCACGAGTATGTGGCTGGGATTCCGGACGAGGCTGGGCATGTTCGACTTCGCCAGCGCGTGGCACATCCAGAACGTGACGGGACGCTCCCCCCTGGGATGGGACCGGGCCGGCGACAGCGAAGTCTTCTACACGGAGCTGGGTTTTCCCGTGGGGCGCGACCTGTATCTTTCCGCCATGTCCACCTACAACATCAAAACCCACAACGTGAGCGAAGTGGCCTACCGGCTCATCCTGGACCACGACTGCAGCCGGTGGGAATTCATCTTCCGGGATGACCATCTCGCGAGCAACGATGACTGGATGACCCTGCGGTTCATGGTGAAGGCCTTCCCGGAGACGCCCCTGGCTTTCGGCGACAAAAAACTCTCCAATCCCTTCCCCAACCAGGGGGAATTCAAGGGAAAAAAGCCTGAGGGGGTGCCTTCCCGCAGGCCGATCATGGAGGACGACTGGGGCGACGACGGCCTGACCTACAAATCCGACCCCACACAGCTGAAAGAGACAGGGGAGAACCCTGTCCCTTCAACCGGCGCCGATTCGGAAGAGGCTTCAGGCGAGGACGGAAATCTCCTTAATCCGTAAGTGCCTCACGCCCCGGGGAACCTTGACGTGCACCTCGTCGCCCACCTTCTTGTTGAGAAGGGCCTGTCCCACGGGGCTGGACGATGATATCTTGCTCGCCTTCGGGTCCGACTCTTCGGAGCCCACGATAGTGTAGGAGAATTCGGCGGAGTTGTTGATGTCCTGGATGGTGACCGTGGTTCCGAGGGTTACGCTGCTGTTGTCGATGGTGGAGGAGTCGAGGATCTTCGCCTTGCTGAGCTGGAATTCGAGGTATGATATGCGCGTCTCGAGTTTTGCCTGCTCTTCTTTCGCCGCGGCGTATTCGGCGTTCTCGCTGAGGTCCCCGAAGGACCTGGCCTCTTCGAGCTGGCGGGATATTTCCGCTCGTCCCGTGCTTCGGAGCTCCACGAGCTCCGCCATGAGCTTTTCGTATCCCTTCCGGGTCATGGTGGAGGGGCTGTCGCTGGTGTGATTGCTCAAACTTTCTACCTCCCGGTAACGTCCTCTGAGCGAGGCAAGGTTCATATTACGTTTGATATGGAATTCTAACAAAGAATTTTCTGTTCGGCAATATGGAAGGAAAGATTCCTCCTTCCCGCCGGAACTGAAACGGAGAAAGGTAAGGTGTTCCAATGGCGCGAGATTCAAGGAGCCGCAAGAAGAAAGCCTCCCCCTCGAAAAAAGACGGGAAGCTGCGGTATATACCCCTGGGCGGCCTGGGGGAAGTGGGTAAAAATATGTACGCCCTCGAGTACGAGGACTCCATCCTCGTGGTCGACTGCGGGCTCATGTTCCCCGACGACGAGATGTTCGGAATCGACTTTGTCATACCAGACATCGCCTATCTTGAAGAGAGAAAAGAGAAGATTGTGGGCATCGTGATCACTCACGGCCACGAGGACCATATCGGCGGCCTGCCCTTCATCCTGCCGAAGATTCCGTCCCCCCTCTACGGGACGAAACTCACCCTGGGCATGGTGGGAAACAAGCTCTCCGAATGGGCCCCCGCCTTCACTCCCGACTACCGGGAAATCCGGGCGGGTGAACGGGTGGAGATGGGCCCCTTCTCCGTGAGGTTCATTGCCGTGTGCCACTCCGTCCCCGACGGCGTGGGGCTGGCCATCGAAACTCCCGTGGGGACTGTGGTCCATACGGGGGACTTCAAGCTCGACCCCACGCCCATCGACGGCAGGCTGACCGACTATGCCGCTTTCTCCGAGGAAGGAAAGAAGGGCGTCCTCCTGCTGATGTCCGACTCCACCAACGTGGAGCGTCCCGGCTTCACACAGTCGGAGCATACCCTCTCCGGCACCATCGACAGGCTCTTCCGGCAGCACCGGTCGAGGCGCATCGTCATCTCCGCCTTTGCCAGCAACCTCCACCGGGTGCAGCAGGTGGTGGACGCCGCGGCCCGGTTCAACCGGAAGGTCGTCCTGGTGGGGCGGAGCATGGTCAAAAACGTGGATCTCGCCAGGGAGCTGGGCTACCTTCACGCCGACGACAAGACCATCGTGGACATCGAGGATATCGGGAAGGTCCCTCCGGGGTCGCTGGTGGTCATGACCACGGGCAGCCAGGGAGAGCCCTTTTCCGGCCTTGTCCTCATGAGCCGGGGAGAGCACCGGGTGATCACCCTTACGGAGAAGGACGTGGTGGCCATCTTCGCCACCCCCATCCCGGGAAACGAAAAGATGGTGAGCAGCACCATCAACCGGCTGTTCGCCTGCGGCTGCGAAGTGGTCTACGAAAAGGAGCAGGCCATCCACGTCTCCGGACACGCCGCCCAGGACGAACTCCGGGTCATGCTGAACATGGTCCGGCCGAAGTTCTTCGTCCCCGTCCACGGGGAATACCGTCACCTCGTCCGCCACGCGAAGCTCGCCCGGGAGATGGGAGTGGCGCCCAAAAACGCCTTTGTCCTGCTGAACGGGGACGTGCTGACCCTGGAAAAGGACAAGGCCGTCGTGAAGGACCGGGTCCAGGCGGGGGGCATCATGGTGGACGGTATCGCCCTCGGCGAGATGCAGGGGAGCGTGCTGAAGGAGCGGAGGGAACTTGCCGAAGAGGGGACCGTGGCCGTCTCCCTCATCCTCACGGGCGAGGGGACCCTCGCCTCGCCTCCCGTCTTTGAAAGCAGGGGATTCCTTCACCTGGAGGATGCGGCGAAACTGAGGGAGGACCTGACGGTTTCGGTGGAAAAGGCGGTGGAATCCCTCGGGGCCAAGGCTGCTTCCGACAAGGAACTCCTCGAAACGCGGATAAAGGGCAGAATGCGGGATGCCCTCCGGCGGTTCGGAAGAGGGCGGCCCATGATCCTTCCCCTTGTCACCGTTCTCGGTGAAAAGCCGCTGCCCGAACGGCCCAGGGCCTCTTCCCAGGGCAGGGGGCGGAGGAGGAAAAGCTGATGGAAGCCCTTCCTGCAGTGTTCCTCGGGCTGGTCCAGGGAGTGACCGAGTTTCTCCCCGTGAGCAGCTCCGGGCATCTTGCCCTGTTCCAGCAGCTTTTTGGCATCGAGGAGGCGGCTCTCTCCTATAACCTTCTCCTTCATTTCGCCACCATGCTCGCCACCCTGGTCTTCTTCGGCAAGGACGTCGGCCTTCTCCTGTGCCAGTGGTGCAGGGGGTTCCTGTCCGCTGAAAACAGAACGGCGGAGGGATGGACCTTCGGCTGGGCCGTCATTGCCGGAACGGTGATCACCGGGGCGATAGGGCTTTCCCTGAAGCCTCTCGTGGAACGGGCCATGACCCTCCCGTGGGCAGTGGGGACCGGACTCCTGGTCACTGCAGCTGTCCTCTGGTACGGTTCGTCCCTCGCCACCGACCTCTGCGGCCGGCCCGTGACCCCGGCCAGGGGGGTCATGGTGGGGATCGTGCAGGGGATTGCGGTCCTGCCGGGCATTTCCCGGTCCGGGTCCACCATCGTCGCCGGCATGAAGACGGGACTCTCCGCCCCGTCCGCATTCCGGTTTTCATTCCTTCTCTCCCTGCCCGCCATTTTCGGGGCGACCCTGCTGGAGATGAAGGATCTTCTCCAGGTTCCGGACTGGTCCTCCACCCTTCCCTCAGGCTGGGCCGCAGGAACCGCCGCCGCCTTTTTCTCCGGCCTCGTCTCCCTGGCGGTGCTCCGCAGGCTGGTCACCCGGGGGAAATGGCGCCCCTTCGCCGTCTACTGCGCCCTCGTCGGTTTTCTGGCGCTGGCGCTCTCCCTGGGGAGGTAACGGCATGGCCGCCTCGTCTTCCGCGAGATGGTGGATCATCATCGCTTCCCTTGTCCTCGGGTCTCTTCTCGGGGTGTATCTCCAGCGGTTTGCCTTGACCGAGCCTTATTTCAGGGATATTCTTTCAACCGGTTTCAACGTGTCGGAGGTTAACCTTGCCTTTGCCGACTTCGGGTTCCGCTTTTCCCTGAGGTGCAACCTCGGAACCCTCATTGGGGGCGTCTTCGGACTATGGGCCGCCCGCTAGAACTGGTCCTCGCCTCGGGGAGTCCGAGACGAAGGGAGCTGCTCTCCTCCCTCGGATGGACCTTCTCCGTCCTTGTGCCGTCCGTGGACGAGTCCCTTCTGCCCGGAGAAAGCCCCGGGGAGGCTGTGAAGCGCCTTTCCCGGGAAAAGGCGGAGACTGCCGCAAAAGAGTGCCCTGGCAGGTGGGTCGTGGCGGCGGACACGGTGGTGGCTATCGGGGACAGGATACTGGGGAAACCGTCCAGCAGGGAGGAAGCCCTTGAGATGCTCACTGTGCTGAACGGCAGGACCCATTCGGTCTTCACGGGAGTTACCGTGGATTCCCCCCGTGGAAAGGAAACTGCCGCCGAGAGGACTGACGTGGTCTTCCGGGAGCTTCCCGAAGACGCCCTCAGGGCCTACGCGGCGAGCGGCGAGGGAGACGACAAGGCCGGGGCCTATGCCATCCAGGGACTTGGAGCCCTCCTCGTGGATTCCATCAGGGGAGATTATTTCAACGTGGTGGGCCTGCCCCTGTGCAGGCTCAGCAAAATGCTTGAATCCCTCGGCTTTTCACTGGCCGATCAATGGAGGAAAACGCCATGAAGAAGAGAATATTCCCTCCCGAAGGAGCCCGTATCAACCTGGGACTCTGCGTCGTGCTCGCCCTGTTCCTCCTTTCATCCGCGGCACTGCTGCCCCGCATGGGTGCAGAGCGGGCATCCCGGAACGCGGGTATTGTCCTTGACTTCCGGGACGTGGCCTCCCTTGCGGCGTCCACCGGCAGAAATGCGGAGGGGGCCTGGGGAGAAATGGCCGGGAAGGGCGCCACGGGACTGATGATCTCCGAGCTTACGGGCACCCAGCTCTCCCTCGGCGTTCTGCCCCTCTATTACGGTCCCGCTTCGGGGCTGCCCGATGCTGCGAGGAAGGCCCTGTCCGCCCCGCTTTCCTCCGCGGCTCTCTTTTTTCCGAAGACGTTCCCCGCCGGCCGGAAGGCCCTGCCCTACCTTGCGGCCCGTTTCCCCGGGATGCGGACGGCGGAAGCCGACGGAGGCACGGCGGTCCATCTTCCCCGTACCCTGGAAGAACTGTTCCTGACCGGAGTTCTTCCCGACATGGACGGCCTTCTCCTGGCTGAAAAACTGCAGATTCCCGTATTCTACCGGATCGCCCCCGCTCTTCCCCGGGACACTGCCCCGTCGGTCTCCGCCCTTGACAAGCTTCTCGCTGATTTCCCGTCCATCCGCACTCTCGCCCCCGCAGGGGAGACGGCCATCGGCTTTCCCGACCTGAGGCCCCTCGCCGGAGCGGTGAAGAAAGCGGACCGGTCCGTGGCGGTGGTGGAGTTTTCACGGCAGCTCGGCGCCCCCCAGCTCAACTGGCTTGTCTTTCCCTCCCTGCTGCCCCTTCACAGCGTGACCCACGAAGAACTCCTGAGCAGGAACATCTCCCGGGCCGCCCTGTTCGAACGGCTTCTCCGGGCAGTCAAGGAGCGGTCCGTCCGCCTGCTCGTCTTCCGTCCTTCCGCCATGGAATCCTCCGCCGATCCCTACGGCACTTTCCTCAGCGAGCTGGGTGACCTCTCGGCGGGACTTACGGCCCACGGCATCGCCGTCACCTGGCCTGAACCCTTCTCGCCCTGGAGGACGGGGATAATCGGCGCCGCTGCCCTGGCTCTCGCGTTTGTCTACTCCCTGCTCCGGTACCTCCAGCGGTTTTTTCTTTTCTCCGGAGATGATGGCCGTGAGCGGACAACCAGAGTATCGCGAAAAGGAGCCCTTCTTCTCGGCGCTCTCGTTCTCGTGACGGCCCTCGCGGTCCGTTTCGTTCCCCCGGCGGCCCGGATCATCGGGGCCCTGGCCGCGGTGTTCGTGGTCACCGAGGCGTCCTTCCTCGCCCTTGACGGCTGGCGGCGCCCATGGGCAGGGCTCGTGGGGAGCTTCCTGTTCGCCGTGGCCGGCGGACTGGCCATCGCCGCCTTCTTCAGCGAACCCGTCTATATGCTTCGCCTCCGGGCCTTTTCCGGCGTCAAGGCGACCCTCTTTCTTCCGCCGCTCCTGGTGCTGCTCGCCGATCTCAGGCGCAGGGAACATCCCGAGTCCCTGGGAGAAATATTCCGCCGTCCCCCTCTCTGGGGGGAACTCTTCCTCATCGGCATTCTCCTGGCCGGAGCGGGGCTGGTTCTCTTCCGCAGCGACAACGTCCAGTTCGTGCCCGCCTTCGAGGTCCGCATGAGGGAATTCCTCGAGCGCATCCTCGTGGCCCGGCCCAGGAACAAGGAGATCTTCCTCGGGTACCCGGCGCTGCTGCTCTGGTACTACGTCCGCAAGGCCGATATCTGGCCCCGGTACAGGGAAGTGCTCCGGATGGCCACCGTCCTCGGCTTTTCGTCGGCGGTGAACAGCTTCTGCCATTTTCATACGCCCCTCTATTTCATTCTCTTCAGGCAATTTAACGGATTGTGGACGGGAGTCCTCGTGGGTATGATGGGAATCGTTCTTCTTCGGTTCGTGATTCTTCCCCTATGGGAGAAGTACGGGAGGATGGTGACGGAGTGAACCGGCGCTACCGCGCTGTACTCTGCGGCTATTACGGATTCGGCAACCTGGGGGACGAGCTTCTTGCCTCGGCCCTTGTGGATGCGTTTGAAAAAAACGGCGTTCCGAGGGAGGAACTTGCCATACTCTCCGCGTCTCCCGAGGATACGGTGAGATCCCTCTCCATCCGGGCCGTGAACCGGTGGAAAACGACGGAGGTTTTCCGGCTTCTCCGGGAGAGCGATACTCTCCTTCTCGGCGGAGGAGGTCTCTTTCAGGACGTCACGAGCGTCAGGTCCTCCGCCTATTACTGGGGGATGATCCGCCTCGCGTCCCTTGCGGGCGCCCTGCCCTGGGCGGTAGGGCAGTCGGTGGGGCCGTTCCGTACCCTGTCGGGGATGTTCTTTGCCCGGAATGCCCTGGGGAAATGTGCCCTCAGAAGCGTCCGGGACGAACGGTCCGGCGCGTTGCTGAACTCCTGGGGGCAGAAGACCTCCAGGTCACCGGACCCGGTGTTTCTCCTGGGTCAGCATTCCTCATGCAGCGAGCGGAGGGAGGGTCATTTCCTGGTGAACATCCGGCCCTGGGGGGGAAGCCTGCCGCTCCGCACGGTGACGAAGGCCGCCAGGATGGCCGCAGAGAAAAAGCTGCCTGTGGTCGGAGTGGGTCTCTCCGCGGAGGATGTGGTCCTCATGGAGCGGCTTGCCGGAAGCCGGATCTTCCGCCCGGAGAGAATCATCCTGCTCTCGGCGACGAACTGGCGCACAGAATCGGAGCCGCTCTTCTGCAACGCCGCCGGCGCGGTATCCATGCGGTACCATTTTGCCCTTCTCGCCCTTCTCTCCGGCGTTCCCCTGAGCCTCTCGGCCTATGACCCGAAGGTGGAGGAGTTTGCCGCCGAATGGAAACTTCCCGTGTGGAAGGGGGAGGGACCGCTTCCGCACCCTGCCGTGTCGCCGGAACAGGAGAAGACCGCCTATCGGGCGGAGCTCTTCCTCGAAGAATTCAGCCGGATGTGGAACGAAGCCCGGCGGCTCGTACTCAGAAAGGGGACTGGTCGTTCATGACCCCGGAAACGGATATTCTTGCTGAACAGGCTTGCGCGGTACGGAGGGACGTGGTCCGGATGATCGGCGTCGCCCGGTCGGGCCACCTGGCCTCTTCCCTCTCCATAGTGGATCTTCTTGTCTGGCTCTACTGGGAGGTTCTTTCCCTGCGGGCGGACGAACCGTCCTGGGAGGAAAGGGACCGGTTTGTCCTCGGGAAGGGGCATGGATGCCCCGCCCTGTACGCCGTCCTGGCCAACAGGAGCTTCTTCCCCCGGGAAGAGCTGTGGAGCTACCGCCGCCTCGGCGCCATGCTGCAGGGGTTTCCGGAATTCCGCAGGACCCCCGGCGTGGACGCCCCCGGCGGGTCTCTCGGCCAGGGGCTCGGCCTCGCTAACGGGCTGGCCCTTGCCCTGAGGGAAAAAACTTCCGCTCCGTCGGTCTACTGCCTTGTGGGAGACGGGGAGCTCCAGGAGGGAGTCTTCTGGGAGTCGGCCATGACCTCCGCCCATTTCTCCCTGGACAGCCTGCTGCTCCTTGTGGACAGGGACGGTCGGCAGATGGAGGGGGCCACGGAGGACATCATGTCCCTTGAGCCCCTCCGGGAGAAGTTTCTCGCCTTCGGCTGGGCCGTGGAGGAGTGCGACGGCCATGACTTCGCCTCCATGAGGGAGGCTCGTGCCCGTCTCGGCTCCCGCCGGGGAAAGCCGGGATGCATCGTGGCGAAAACCGTGCTTGGAAAGGGAGTTTCCTTCCTCGAGAACGACCCCTCCGGAGGACGGATGGTGCTTGGACGGGATTTTATGGACAAGGCCCTCCGGGAACTCGAGAAAGGAGGGGACTGACCTATGCCGGCCCCTGAAAGAAGCACCAGGGACGCCTACGGGCAGGCACTGATAGAACTCGCTGCAGTTGACCCTTCGGTGGTTGCCGTTGACGGCGACGTGGGATCCGCCACCCGGGCGGCGAGGTTTTCCGCCCTGTATCCCCACAGGCTGTTCAATGTGGGCATGGCGGAGCAGGACATGATCCTCACCGCTGCCGGACTGGCCCTCGGAGGAAAGAACGTCTACGTATCCTCCTACGCGTCCTTTCTCGTGGGGCGGGGATACGAGCAGATCCGGTCCGCCGTGGCCATTCCCGCTCTTCCCGTGAAGATCGTGGGAAGCCACTGCGGAGTTACCGTGGGAGAGGACGGCGCATCCCACCAGATGCTCGAAGATCTTGCCCTCATGAGGGCTTTCCCCGACATGACCGTCCTTGTTCCTGCCGATTACGTCTCCGCCCTCGGGCTGCTCAAAAACGCGGTATCCTCCCGTGGCCCTGTGTATATCAGGCTCGGCCGGGCCCCGGTTCCGGACGTCTACGCCGACGGGGATGAAGGCTTTGTTCCCGGCGGGGGAAGGGTGCTCCGGGAGGGAACGGAAGTGACGGTCTGCTGTTGTGGTATCATGGTTTCCGAGGCGCTCCGGGCTGCGGAAGTGCTGGCGCGGCAGAACATCAGCGCCGAGGTGATCGACTGCTACAGTGTATCGCCCCTTCCTGCCCAGATCATCCTCGATTCTGTCCACAGGACGGGATGCTGCGTCACCGCCGAGGAGCATTTCGCCCGGGGCGGCCTGGGCGAAGCGGTCGCCTCCCTCGTGAGCGGCGCCTACCCCGTCCCGGTGAAGCCGGTCGCGGTATTCGACAAGTTCGGCCAGAGCGGTTCGCCGGCCGAGCTGCAGGAATATTACGGCCTGACGGCATCCCAGATCGTGAGTTCCGCAGTGCAGGCCTGGACCATGCGCAGGAGGTAAGAAATGGATATTCGCCTGGCAGGAGTCACCAAGGTATTCGAACCCGACATTGTCGCCCTTGAGGACATTTATCTCTCCATCGACAAGGGGGAGTTCGTCTACCTTGTGGGAACCACAGGCTCGGGAAAGACCACCCTCCTCCGGCTCATCTCCCGGGAGTACCTTCCCACCAGGGGGCAGATCACCGTGGGGGACGTGAATCTGCGGAAGATAGGCCGGGGCCAGCTTCCCTTCTACAGGAGGGACGTGGGGGTCGTCTTCCAGGACTACAAGCTGCTGCCCAACCTGACCGTATTCGAAAACGTGGCCTTTGTGCTGGAGGCCATGGGCATTCCCCCGAGGGTCGTGCAGAACAGGGCCAACGAAGTGATCGACCAGGTAGGGCTGTGGAGACGGCGGTTCCTCAAGCCTCCCCAGCTTTCAGGGGGAGAACAGCAGCGGGTCGCCATCGCCAGGGCCATGGCGAACTCCCCGTCCATCTTCCTCGCCGACGAGCCCACCGGAAACCTTGACCTCCGGACGTCCGAAGAAATAATGCGCCTTCTCCTTTCCATCAATGCCGCAGGAACCACCGTTCTCGTGGCCACCCACGACCAGTATCTCGTCGATGCCTACCGCCAGCGCCTCGTGGAGCTCCACAACGGACGGCTCAAGCGCGACGAGAGGAGAGGGAGGTATTTCATCGATGGCGAGCTTTAAATACGCTCTGCGTGACACCTTCCGGCTTATCTGCCGCCACTGGGGACTGAGCGTCCTCACCCTCATCACCGCGGCCTCGGTGCTCTACATCCTCGGCTTTACCGCCCTTTTCGCCCTGAACGTGCGGCACATGGTCTCCCGGATCGAGGGCGGGCTGGTGGTACAGGTCTACATGAAGAAGGGCGAAAAACCTGACGACGTCTTTGCCAGGGTGAAGGCAAACCCCACGGTCACCAGCATACGGGCCATTTCTCCCGAGGAGGCCCTTGACAGGCTCCGGGCCAAGCTGGGGAACCAGGCCAGGGCCGTCACCCTCATGGGGGAGAATCCCCTGCCGTGGAGCCTGGAGATCCAGGTCCAGCGGGCGGAGCACATTACTCCCCTCGTCCGGGATCTCGTGGTCTTTCCCTCCGTGGAGGAAGTGATCTATTCGGGCAAGCTGGTGGAGCGCCTTTCCACCATCTCCAGGGCGTCGGCGGCGGTATCGGCAACCATCCTCGTCCTTGCGGTGATCATCAGCGCCCTGGTGATTTTCAACACCATCCGGATTGCCATCTATTCCAGAAAGGAAGAAATCGAGGTGATGCTCCTTATCGGGGCCACCAAGACCTACATTTCCCTTCCCTTCGTTATTCAGGGAATGTTCCTCGGCGCAGGGGGGGCCCTTCTGGCCGTGGCGGGCCTCTGGGCCACCTACGCGTCGGCGGTGAACGCCGTGCGTTCGACCCTCGCGTTTCTTGATATAATTGTCAACCAGCAGGTCCTGCTCCAGTTCTTTCTCCTTCTCTTTGCCACTGGTGCGACCATGGGCTGGATGTGCAGCTGGCTCGCCGTGAGCCGCTTTACGTCGAGGGCGCTTCGCCCCCGCTGACTCCGACGAAGGGAGCTGACCACAGTGAAGACCGCACGAACAGCCTGTTTTCTCCTTGCGATCGCCCTTTTTCTCGCCTCCGCCGGCCCCCTTCCCGGTGCCTCGGGCCTTGACAGCAGGATAGCCCAGGAAGAGGCCAGGATGAGAATCCTGGAAAAGCAGATTTCCGAGCACCAGAAGCGGGCAAAGCAGATGGGGGAGAAGGAGAAGGGTGTGCTCACCCAGCTCAATTCCCTGGACCAGAAGAAGAAGGTGACGGAACAAAGGATACGGGTGCTCGAACTGAAGCTTGAAAAAGTGAAAAACACCATCTCCAACCTCAGGGCGGAAGTCCGGCTGACGGAGCAGGAGCTCGCGGAGATGATGCACGTCTTTGAAAACCGTCTCGTGGACATTTACAAGTACGGCGGCGTGGCGGAATTCAACCTTCTTCTTTCCTCCACCACGGCCCACGAGGCCATGGAAACCTCCTACCTGCTGAACCGCATCGCCCTCCAGGACCAGGCCATGATCAGCGGAATGCTCGAAAAGAAGGACCGCCTGCTTCAGGCGGCCGCCCAGATGGAGCAGCAGGAGAAGGAACTTGCCGTCAACACCTCCCATCTCGGCAAAGAGAGGAAAACTTTCCGGGAAGAGATCAACAAGAGCAACGCCTTTCTCGGCCAGGTGAGGCAGGAGAGGGCCCTCCACGAGCAGGCGGTGAAGGAGCTGCAGCAGTCCCAGAAGGAAATCCAGCAGACCGTGACGGCCCTCATGAGGAAAAAGCGGGATGAAGAGTCCCGGGACAGGGGGCGCTCCGCCCAGTACACCTATCTTCCTTCGGGAGGGCAGCTCTCCTGGCCTGTCCAGGGGCAGATCAGCAGCACCTTCGGCACAAGGGTCCATCCTGTGTTCAAGACGAAGATGATGCATACCGGGATCGACATCCGTGCCCCCAGGGGAACCCCGGTGAGGGCCGCCGGACCCGGCGAGGTGCTGTTCGCAGGTTGGCTGAGAGGGTACGGCCAGGTGATTATCATAGACCACGGCAATAATCTCTCATCCGTCTACGCTCACCTTTCAAGCATGTCGGTCCGGGAGAGCGCGGCGGTAAAAAAGGGACAGACCATCGGGTCAGTGGGGAGCACGGGAACGGCCACGGGCGCCCACCTTCATTTCGAGGTGCGCGTCGGCGGCGATGCCAGGGATCCCATGCGGTATCTGAGAAAATAGAAAAGGAGAAGGACAATGTCCGAACAAAAAACACACTTTCGAAAAAGAGTTCGGGACTGGCTCGGAGGCATCGTTCTCGGAGCGGCTGCAGCGGGGCTCATCGTGGCTGCGGGTGCGGCCGACCTCGGCGACTTCGAGCGGATCGCCCCCTTCAACCCCCAGGCCATGTGGCTCATGAAACAGGCCCGGGCCATCATAGAGACCTACCAGGTGGATTCCGCAGAGAAGCCCGCCGATGAAGACAAGCTCCTCTACGGCGCCATCAAGGGGATGGTGGAGGCCTGGGGGGATCCCTACACCCGTTTCGTTGACCCCGGCCAGCTCAAGGAAGAGGAAATCGAGATGGAAGGGGAGTACGGGGGGCTCGGGATATACATCGGCCAGCGGGACGGAAAAACCCTGGTCATCAGCCCTATCGAGGATACCCCCGCAGACCGGGTTGGCCTCAAGCCCCAGGACCAGATCGTGAAGATAGAGGACGAGATTATCCTCGGCTGGGATTCCCAGCAGGTGGTGAAGCGCCTTCGGGGCAAACCGGGTACCTCGGTGACCATCTGGGTCCGCCGGGAAGGCGAGGAGGAGCTCCTGAAGTTCGAGATTGTCCGGGAGAACATCAAGCTTATCTCCGTCCGCTCCGAGATGATAGACAAACAACTAGGGTACGTGAAGATCACCCAGTTCAAGCAGAAGACCGCCCAGGAAGTGCGGAGCGCCTTCTCCGCACTGATGAAGGACGGTGCGAAGGGGTTCGTGCTGGATCTCCGGAACAACGGCGGCGGCCTCCTCAACGGAGCGGTGGAGATATGCGACATGTTCCTCAACGGCGGTCTGGTGGTCGGAATGAAGGGACGGGTGGATCGGGCCAACGATGAAATCTACGCCAACCCGGGCACCTTGACGAGCCTGCCCATGGTGGTGCTTATCAACGAGGGAAGCGCTTCGGCCTCCGAGATCGTTGCGGGCGCCCTTTCCGACCGCGGCCGGGCTGTCTCGGTGGGAAAGAAGACCTTCGGCAAGGGATCGGTGCAGACCCTGTTCAACCTTACGGACGGATCGGGGCTCTACGTGACTATCGCCCGGTATCACACTCCTTCGGGGAAGGTGATCGACCACGTGGGACTGGAGCCGGACATCGTGGTCGAAGGCGAAGTCACCCGGGAGAAGGACAAGGACGAGCAGCTCAAGCGGGCCCTGGAAGAGCTCCGGAACATCATCTCCGGTAAAAGTTCTCCTGCGGTGAAACTGCCGAAGGCATCCTGAGAGCAGGACGGCTGAGCTTTGAAACACGGAAAAGACCTTCGGGGTCTGTTTGTTGGTTTATGTCTTCTCGCTGCCGGCGCCGGGGTGCTTTTTTTCGGAGCCGGCGGCGGGAAAACGTTGCCGGAACCTGTACGGGAAGAGCCGGCCGGGCCGGGTGCATTCCCCGCTGAAAACGGAGACTATCCGGGACGGGAAACTCCGGGCGGAGAAAAAGAAGAAACCGCTCCCTCCGCAGAAAAAGAGGGAGGCGGTTCCCGGAAGCTCGGGCCGGGACCCTATATCGCCATCGTCATCGACGACTTCGGTTTTTCGAAAGCCATTACGGACGGTTATGCTGAGCTGACCCTCCCGCTGACATGGGCTATCATCCCCTTCCAGTCCCACTCTCTCTATGCCGCCGAGCGGGCGGAAAAGGCAGGGATTCCCTTCATGATCCACATGCCCATGGGTGCCGGGGGAGACAAAAAGTGGGATGAAAAGACAGGAGTCATCGACTCGGGCATGTCCGCCGAAACAGTCACCCTGCTCCTTCGGAGGGCAATGGCTTTCCTCCCGGGAGCCCTCGGGATGAACAACCACAGGGGGTCCAGGGCGACCAGGGATGAAAAGCTCATGGAAATCGTTATGACCGAGCTGGCCTCCACCTCCCTTTTCTTTCTCGACAGCAGGACATCTTCAGTCTCGGTAGCGTATAATACAGCCCGGGCAAAGGGCATACCCGCAGCATTCTGTTCCATTTTCCTCGACCACGAGCCGGCGGAGGAATTTATGGAGACGCAGTTTCAGCGGGGACTGGCCCTCGCTTCCAAAAGAGGATGGGTGGTCATGATCGCCCACACCCGGCAGGGGACTCTGGATTTTCTGAAGAAAAAAAGCGATTCCCCTCCGGAAGATGTTACGTTCGTCACCATGCCCGAACTGATGCACATCCTGTGGGACCGGAGCGGCATGTCGTCCCGGGAGCACCTGTCCGGAAGAACGGTATTCAATGCAGGCTGCCGAAGCCGGGCGGCCAACGAGGAGGATTTTTCGTGAAAGGTCGCGTTGAGGTCATTATAGGCGCCCAGTGGGGCGATGAGGGAAAAGGAAGGGTTGTGGACGCCCTCGGGTCAAGGGTGGACATCTTTGCCCGGTACCAGGGAGGCGCCAATGCCGGACACACGGTGATCGTGGAGGGAAAAAAATACGTTTTCCACCTCCTGCCCTCGGGAATGCTCTATCCCTGCAAGATATGCGTCATAGGCAACGGGGTGGTCATCGATCCCGAACAGCTTCTCAACGAACTGAGGGAACTCCAGGACCAGGGGAAGGACCGGGCCCGGCTCGTCATCAGCGGCGCCGCCCACGTGGTCATGCCGTACCATAAAAAGCTGGACACCGCCCAGGAAAACCAGCGGGGGAAGGGGCGGAAAATAGGCACCACCGGAAGAGGCATCGGTCCCGCCTACGTGGACAAGTACAGCCGGTGCGGCGTGCGGGTGGAAGACCTGCTCGACGCCGATTCCCTCAGGGAAAAGCTGGAATACAACCTGGACGAGAAAAATTTATTTCTCTCCAAGATATACGGAGAGGAACCTCTTCCGTTCAACGAGGTCTTCGAGCAGGCTGTTGAATGGGGCAAAGCCCTCGCCCCCTACGTCGGAGACGCTTCCCTCGTCATCGGGGAGGCCATACGGGAAGGCCGGGGAGTCCTTTTCGAAGGAGCCCAGGGTACTCTCCTCGATGTGGACCACGGCACCTATCCCTATGTCACAAGCTCATCGCCCGTGGCCGCCGGAGGCTGCGTGGGGCTGGGCGTGGGGCCTTCCGCGGTGGACAGGGTCATCGGCGTGGTGAAGGCTTACTGCACCAGGGTGGGAGAAGGTCCCTTCCCGACGGAAGATGGGGGGGAGAACGGGAACCGACTGAGAGAAAAGGGATGGGAGTACGGAGCCACCACCGGAAGGCCCCGCCGCTGCGGCTGGCTTGATCTCGTCGCCCTGCGCTATGCTGTCAGGGTGAACGGCATGTCCTCCATCGCTCTCACAAAGCTTGACGTGCTCACGGGTTTCGAGCGGATTCCCGTCTGCACGGGGTATGAGATCGACGGAAAGGCTGAGGAGCATTTCCCCAGCGGAGCTCACCGACAGTGGAAAGCGAAGCCGGTGTACGGATTTCTCGACGGGTGGAACGAAGACCTCTCGGCGTGCACTGAATTCGGGCAGCTTCCTCTCCAGGCCAGGAAATACGTGGAATATATCGAGACAGCCTGCGGTGTTCCCGTAAACCTTGTCGGTGTCGGTCCGGGAAGGGACCAGACTATCCTCAGGAATTTCTAGAAGGGAGAATCCTCCGATTCTGCCCGTGGAACTGGAATTCTGCTCCTCTGCCGACCTGGAAGGGATCTGCTCGGTGGAGGAGCAGTCCTCTGCTTCCCCCTGGCCCCGGAAGGTCATTGAGAGCGATCTCTCAGGCGACAGCCCCTATCTCTACCTGTGTGCCAGGGCGGGCGGCATCATCCTCGGTTTCGGTGCCGTTCTCAGGAAGGGGAAAACCGCCGGGCTTGCAAACCTTGCCGTGCTTCCGGAATTCCGGAGGAGGGGAGTGGGCTCCCAGCTTCTGGCCGGGCTTGCGGAAATCGCCGAATCTCTGGGATGCAGCCGGATGAGTCTCTATGTGAGACAGTCGAACACCGGAGCGGCGGACTTGTATCGCCTCTTCGGTTTTTCTGTGCTCGGGCGGCACAAAGGATACTACGCCGGCGGAGAAGACGCCCTGCTCATGGAAGCGCCCCTTCCTCTCCGTCTTCCGGGGGACAGAGGGGAAGGCCCTCCGGAGCAGAGCTGAGCACTACCTGCGGCTTACCACGTGGGCTCGAAGACGCTCGGCTCGTACTCCCTGACCTTTCGCCGGATCTCTTCCAGGGATTTCCGTATCCGTTCTCTTCGAAGCCGCTCGGCCTCGTCCAGGTATTCCTTCATGTCTTCCGGGTTCCCCTTCCGGGCTTTCACTCCCTGCTTCAGCGAATCCGGATCCCTGCCGTTCTTCTCCGGCTGCTTTTGGGGAGGGGCTGTGCGCCTGGAGAGAGGAGTTCCGTCCCTGTCCGCTGAAGCCGGTTCCTGGTACTCCCGGTCGGCGGAAGGCACGAAAGCGTCTGAAAAAAGACCGGCCTCTCCCTCGAAAACAAGCACTGTTCCCCTGTTCCCACCCCGGAACGAAAGCGGTTCCCCGGAGGGCAGGGCCCTGAAAAGAGCCCCCAGCAAAATGAACACCACCATGGCTCCCCATGCGGCTACGTTCTTTCTCATGCCATCCTCCTTCTTCGGGTGTATTATAAATCAAAATCATTCCCGGCATTCTTCCGGCACGTACAGGCCGGAAAGGAAGAAGAAAACGTGAAGAAAACGGTCTGCCTTTTCTGTGCAAGGACCGCTTCCGCGTCTTGGGAGAACGGCTCTGGGTGCCTGTAGTCCAAACATCAGGCTCTCCGGTCGCCGGAGAAAACCCAGTGGTTCTGAAAATGGAAGAGAAGAAGTATTGTAAAGGTTGACTGCAGGGGGATATGTGGTAAAATTGCCACATAAAGGGGGCGTGCCCCGTGGAAAATATCATGAATCTCCAGGAAGAAAAAGCGGCCATACTGAAGGGAATTGCTCACCCTGTCCGGATTCGGATCGTAGAAATTCTGGCGAAACGGGAAATGTGCGTCTGTGAGATCGCCGACCTGTTTGATTTTGACAGGACCACCATCAGTAAGCATCTTTCACTGATGAAAGACCTGGGCATACTGGACAGCCGGAAGGACGGGCTTAACGTATGGTACAGCCTGAGGATGAAATGCCTCTCCTCCCTTCTTTCCTGCGTGGAAAAAGTGGTTCTGGAGCAGGAGGCGGACCTCACCGCCCTGTTCTGCGGATGCGGTTCTTTATCCAACAATGATCGGGAGGAGGAACAAAACCTATGAAAATCCAGATTCTGGGGACGGGGTGTCCCAAGTGCAAAAAACTTGCCGAGCTGGCCGAGCAGGCCGCCGGAGAACTCGGGCTTTCCTATGAGCTGGAAAAGGTTACGGAGATCCCGAAAATCATCGCCTTCGGAGTGGTGACGACGCCGGGGCTTGCGGTGGACGGCAAGGTGCTGTCGGCAGGGAGCCTGCCCTCCTATGAAAAGGTGAAGGAACTCCTTGCGGCTTCGGCGAAATAGCGTATGAAGACGAATCCCCGGGAGGACCGGGGTTTTTCTGGACCTTAAGGGTGAAATAAACGCCACATATCTGCACTGGAGATGATTTTTTCATGAACGACCGTAGAAAGTTTTTCTGGATAGCCACTTTCTTCCTGACCTTTTACTTCCTCCCCGAGGGGAACGAACGTGTATTGGCAGGTCTTGCGGAATCGGTGGCCATGATGTCCGAGTATGCCAGGGAGCACGTTCTTCTCTGCCTGATCCCCGCATTCTTCATCGCGGGCGCCATTTCGGTATTCGTGAGCCAGCAGTCGGTGATGAAGTACCTCGGTGCGAAGGCGAAAATATGGATCGCCTACTCCGTGGCCTCCGTCTCCGGGACCGTGCTCGCGGTGTGTTCCTGCACCGTGCTGCCCCTCTTCGCCGGAATTTACATGCGGGGCGCCGGGCTCGGCCCGGCGGCGGCGTTTCTTTATTCCGGACCCGCCATCAATGTTCTCGCCATCGTCCTGACCGCCCGGGTGCTCGGCCTTGAACTGGGCATCGCCAGGGCTGTGGGTGCGGTGATCTTCAGCGTGATGATCGGACTTCTCATGGCAGCCATCTTCGGCAGGGAGGAACAGGCCCGCCAGGAAGGGTTCGCCCAGCTTCCGGAAGAAGAGGGCGGCCGCCCCCTGTGGAAGACCGTTGTGTACATGGCCAGCATGGTGGTGTTTCTCGTATTCGCCAATTGGGCGGCCCCGAAGACCTCCAGCGCATTCTGGGAAGGGGTTTACAACCTGAAGTGGATGCTCTCGGGGGCAGGACTCGCCGTCACGGTGCTGACCGCCCGGATGTGGTTCAGCAGAGATGAGCGGCAGGACTGGTACACGTCCACCTGGGGATACGCCCTCCAGGTCATGCCCCTGCTCTTCGGCGGTGTTCTTGTGGCGGGCTTTCTCCTGGGGCGTCCCGGCCACGAGGCCCTCATCCCGGGCCGCTACGTGGCCATGCTCGTCGGAGGGAACTCTCTCGGGGCAAATTTCTTCGCCTCGGTATCCGGCGCGTTCATGTATTTCGCCACCCTCACCGAAGTCCCCATACTCCAGGGACTTATCGGGGCCGGCATGGGCAAGGGACCTGCCCTCGCCCTGCTCCTGGCCGGCCCGGCCCTCTCCCTGCCCAGCATGCTGGTCATCAACAGCATCCTGGGGCCCAGGAAGACGGGAACGTATGTCATCCTGGTTGTCCTTCTGTCCACGGCGGCGGGCATGCTGTTCGGCATGATGTTTTCCTGACGGGATAGGTGGAGTTTTTTAGAGGCGGGCAGGCTGATTGTCCGGCACGGATCGGGGCCTTCCCTCAATCAAGAGACACGGAGAAAAATCCTTCAAAAGAACCCTCCGAAATAATTCCGCAGCATTCAGAAAATACGGCTGAACCGGATAAGAGCGAACCGGAAGAGACCACTCCAGAAATCTTAAGAAATTAAACTGGCGGCCATTCCCGTGGCGCTTGCCGGCAGATAAGGAACGCCTGTTTTCCACCCCTGAAACAACCCCGCAAGCATTTCCGTTGTCTCTAAAATTCTCCCCCGCTCTTCCCCGAACCGCAAGGCGAAATGAAAGGCCTTGCAGGGAGTCCTGCCTGCGTTCCGATCACCTTTTTCGCCGCGCAGCTCGTGTGTTCCTTGAAGTCCGCTGGTCCTTTCCTGTGATTCGCTTTTTGTCTTTTGCCCCTGCAAGGCTCAAGGGTGCGTTGGCTGCCGCCAACACTCCCTTTCGGCAGGGGGCCTTCGCCCCCTTGCATCCCCCCAAAAGCAAAGGATGAAAGGTGGGTCAGTCTTTCTCTTCCGGGGTCACTCCATTGCCCAAGGCCATTCCAGGAGCCAGCGGATCGCCTCCGCCCGGGACTGGAACCTGTGTTCGAAACGAAAATCGTCGAGCCTGTCCAGCAATTCCTTGTCAACAACAAAAGTCAATAAAGGACTTGTCCGCTGGCCCATTCATCCTGGATTCCCGGCCACACCTAACGAGAACGCCGGGTTAGCCGCAGTAAATCCAGTGACAATCGAACTTTGACAACAAAAGTACTTGACGTGCTCCTCGTTATGTAATAATATATACGTAACGAGGAGGTGGGGCTATGGCAAACATTGTCTTCCAGAAGGACAAACGCTCCGGGATCACCTACGCCTATGAATCGGTCTCCTACTGGGACAAGGAAAAAAAGCAGTCACGGGCGAAGCGGACCCTGGTCGGCCGGGTCGATGAAAAAACCGGCGAGATCAGTCCCACCGACGGCAGGGGACGAAAGAAAAGAGCCGGGGAGACAGCGGCCAAGCCCGGACCCGTTCCGGCCACCCGGACCGCGAGGCTCTTCTACGGTGCGACCTGGCTCTTCGATGCCATCGGGGAACAGCTGGGCATCACCGAGGACCTGAAGAGGTGCTTACCGAAGACCTTCAGGCAGATTCTATCCATAGCCTATTACCTGATTCTGGAGGACAAGAATCCCCTCTACCGGTTCGAGAAGTGGAGCTCCCTTCACAAACACCCCTGCGGGGAGAGCATCACCTCCCAGCGGAGCAGCGAGCTCTTCGCGTCCATCACGGAAGAAGGGAAGAACGAGTTCTTCAGGCTTCAGGGGAGGCGCCGTTTGGAGAACGAGTTCCGGGCTTATGACATCACCTCCATATCAAGCTGCTCCGAGTGCCTCAGGCAGGTTCTCTACGGCAACAACAAGGAGAACGACCGTCTGCCCCAGTTGAACCTGGCCCTTGTCTTCGGCGAAAACTCCGGGCTTCCCTTCTACTACCGCAAGATGGCCGGGAACATCCCCGACGTGAAGACGGTCAAGCTTCTTCTGTCGGAACTGGACATTCTCGGATACTCAAAGGTCAAGCTGGTCATGGACAGGGGGTTCTACAGCGAGGACAACCTCAACGCCCTCTTCAGGGAGCATGTCAAGTTCCTGATCGCGGGGAAGATGTCCCTGTCCTTCGTCAGGCAGAATCTGGAACCCATATACGGGCAGTTCCGCTCCTACGACCGCTTCAACGACACGTATGGGCTCTACTGCCATACGGTGCAGGCCGAATGGAACTACAGGCAATACCGTCCGTACAAGGGGGATACTGTCTCGGAGCCGAGGCGCATCTACGTGCACTACTACTACAACATCGACAGGGCGGCCGAGGAAGAGAAGGCCTTCGACCGCCGGCTGATCGCCCTCAGGAACGAACTCGAGTCGGGCAAAAGGGTTCCGGAGCACGAGACCGGGTACAGCAGGTACTTCGACATCAGGACCGCTCCCAAACGTGGGATCAAAGTCACCGTCAGGGAGGAAGCTGTGGCCAAAGAGAAAGAGCTGTTCGGTTTCTTCGCCCTGCTCACCAACGAGACCATGGACGCAGTCACCGCCCTTGAGCTCTACCGCAACAAGGACCTGGTCGAGAAGGCCTTCGGCAACCTCAAGGAGCGGCTCAACATGAGGCGAACTCTTGTTTCTTCGGAACAAAGCCTCGAAGGCAAACTGTTCGTTGAGTTCATCGCCCTGATTTACCTGTCGTACATAAAGAAGCGGATGCAGGATACGGGCCTGTTCAGGGACTACACCCTTCAGGGACTTCTGGATAAACTTGATGTGATCGAATGCTTTGAGCATCCGGGACAGAAGCTGCGGTTTGGTGAAGTTTTGGAGAAACAGAAACAAATCTATGCCGCGCTGGGTGTTCCGCCTCCAGCCTCGTTATGAGTGGGCGGGAATCCAGGATTCATATCTCTCCCTCTCAAACGGTACATAAGAGTTTTTTACGGTTGGTGCGGTTGGTTTTAATGACGGCGCTTTGCTTTTATGAAAATCGGAGGAGGAAAAAACATAAGCGGCTAAGCCGGATTTTAATCTCCAAACAGTACATTTAAGTGAGAGTCACTTGCAATGTGTGATTCAGTGTGTATAAATCAAATCATTACAAAGATTTACGAGGTTAATCAGCGCACCCATGAATACAAAAAAACTTCAATAGTGGTCAGAGATATCTGTGAATTTCTTTTGTAAAAACAGTTTCATTCCAGAATATTCACAGCAAAAATAAGGTACAATAACATAGCGGTTGAAAGACACACTAAAATTTAAAATTTAGGCTATTGAAAGTGTGAGACAGCAATTTTAGGCTATGTAGCGCAAAAAAGATACTGAGTTAGTTGCGCAACGGCCTCCTGAGGGAGAATAACAAAGATGAGCTTAACTGATCCGATAAGGGGTTTTTGGGGGAAAAGCGACCGAAATGACCCTTCCAGAACTCACCCCCTTCTTGCCCATTCAGCTGATGTCGCCGCCGTTATGGAGGCGTTGCTGGCACTTCCCGTCTATCGAAGAGTATTCAAAGCGATATGCGGTACCGAGCTTGGCAGTACAACATCTGCGCGTTTTGCTGTTTTGGCCGGGCTTCATGATATGGGAAAAACCACTGCGGGATTCCAGGCGAAAAACCTTGGAAAATCCCGTACCCACGGACACATTCTTCCTATGGGGGCTCTTTGCGACAGTGGTTTCCGAAAATCTTTCCAAGAAATATTTCCATGGCTATTTGAATGGGGGGAAAGCACTTCCGATTACCTTACCTGCATGTGCGGTCATCACGGTTCTTATCCTGAAACCATTGATGAAGCCTGCAGGAATGATGTAATAGCAGCCCAGCTGGTAGATTTATGGAACAAGAAAATCCCTTCTGGCCTTTCCTCATTTGATGGACTCAGATCTTTAGCTGCGAAATTTCAAATCTGGTTCCCTGATGCGTTTTTAAAATCCGCTCCTTCTTTACCAGAAATGGCTCCCGTTCAGCATCTATTTGCCGGCTTACTCATAATGGCTGACTGGATAGGCTCAGACGAACAATTTTTTCCTTTCGCTGACTTGGAAGAAAATTTGGAGAATTATATTGATACGGCACGGGAACGAGCTGAACTGGCTCTCCGTACAATGTGGATTGATACCGGAAAACAGCGTAAGAATTTTCGGTTTCCTAAGACATTTTCTGAACAGTTTAAATATAAACCCCTCCCCATCCAGAAACAAATCGATGATCTGAAACTCGATTCCGAAGGATCCCTCGTCATTCTCGAAGCAGAGACTGGCAGTGGGAAGACGGAGTGCGCTCTTCGTCTCTTTCTTCGCCTTTTCGAGGCAGGGATGGTCGATTCCCTCTATTTTGCCAATCCTCTCCGCTTTGCCGCAACTCAACTTCAAAAAAGGGTTTTTCAAAATATGGGTGTTGTGTTTGGAGAGGGTAATATGCCGACAGTACTTGCCGTTCCGGGATATCTTGTCGTCGATGATCGTAAAGGAGTACGTTTGCCGGGCTATTCAGTTTTGTGGGGAGATGAACAGGATGCCAGGCGAAATTGGGCTGCGGAACACCCGAAGCGGTATATGTGTGCCCCGTGCGCTGTAGGAACTATAGACCAGGCGCTTCTTGCGGTATTGAAAGCGCCTCACGCCCACCTCCGCGCGGCCGCTCTCGCCCGATCGCTTCTTGTAATAGACGAGGTACACGCCAGCGATCATTTCATGACCAGAATTATAGAATCTCTCGTAGAACTATTCGCTCTTAGCGGGGGGCATGTTCTGATGATGTCGGCAACTCTGGGAGGAGCTGTTCGGGAACGTTTTCTTCATGTCTACCGGAACCGTGGTGCGGTTGGGCGTTCTCCGGTTCCCGACGAGTATAAGTGCATCGAAGCTCCATACCCTTTAATCTCATCTACCGTATCAGATCTGACTGTTCCTTCGCTCACCGGAAGATCCAAAGCAGTTGCAATTGAATTGCGTCCTGAGATGACTTCTCCTGAAAAGATTGCAACTGAAGCAATCGAAGCGGCAGCTGCTGGAGCATGCGTCCTTATTCTTCGCAACTCTGTCACATCGGCCATTGAGACGCTCAAGGAGCTGGAAAATCAGTCATTAAAAGAAAAGGGGCTCATATTCAATATTGAAGGTATACCGACGCTTCATCACGCCCGGTTCGCCCCTGCAGACCGAGCGCGTCTCGATCAAGAGGTCGAGTGTATTTTCGGAAAAAACGGTGAGGGACGGCGGCCGTGCATAATTGTGGCGACGCAAACTCTTGAACAGTCTCTGGACGTCGATTTTGATCTTTTGATAACCGATCTTTGCCCAGCGGATGTTCTGCTGCAGAGAATAGGACGCCTCTTCCGACATGACCGCGTGAGGCCGCCTGTCTTTGCGTCTCCTCGCTGTATTGTGCTGGTTCCCAACGAGGGGAAGGAATGGTTGCTCAAACCCGATGCTCGACGGCGACAGTTTGGAAGAGAACGTGCTTACGAAGACCTGAGGAGCGTTGCCGCAACATGGGAACTGCTTGAAGAAACGATCAAGGATGACGGAATTCTACACATACCTGGAATGAACCGTTACTTCGTTGAAAAAGCAACCCACCCCTCTTTTTTAGATAGCCTTGCAAAAACACTTGGCCCAGATTGGGAAAAGATCACGGTGGAAGTTGCGGGTGTCACTGGTGCGAAAAGACAGAGAGCTGCTTTCGACACTATCAGCTGGAAAAAAGGATACGAGGCGGAGTCCGTTTCCGCAGCCGATGATCATATTATCGTGACTCGCCTCGGCCTCGACGACGCCGCGGTTTTCTTTCAGAATCCACCCGTCGGCCCTTTCGGGGTTTTCATTGAAAAGCTGACGGTTCCAGGATGGATGCTTCAAGGGAAGGATTTTTCAGAACTCGACCAAGGGATCGAAGCGAGGCAAACGGAATTCGGATTCGAGTTTTCAATATGTGGGAAGTCATTCCGCTATAGCCGGTACGGCTTGGAAAGGAGCTGATGCGCTTTTGTACAATATCTTGGAAGAACCGTGTATCGAAGTGCGGGCTATGGACTCTTCAAGTGTAAAACTTACCTTACCCGGTGTATTTGCCGCTTTGGGGAGGAATAGTGTCGAAGCTTTCACCAACTTGCGTCCTCACCAGCGGCACCCCTGGCATGCATTTCTCTGCCAACTTGGCGCAATCGCACTTACCGACGGAGGAGTAAATATGCCTTCAGCGGGCAAAAATACTCCGTATTCGCAACTTCCGGGAGTATATGACGAGGATGAATGGAAAGAGCTTCTTTTTGCCCTTGCGCCTGACGATGATTCATGGTGTCTGGTGGTTGAGGATATGAACAAGCCGGCCTTTCTTCAGCCGCCTATTCCGGATGGTATAGATGCATTGACGACAACCATCAGGACGCCGGATGAACTCGACGTCATTGTTACATCGAAAAATACCGATGAAAAGTCCCGTCGAATTACCTCCTTTGAAACCGACCACTGGTTTTTTGCGCTCGTATCAATTCAGGGGCAGTCGGGGTATTCAAAAGCCGGGGCGAAAGGAAACTATTACAATACCGTCAGACAGAACGGGGCATATGCAACGAGGCCAGGAGTGGGCATAATTGGCTCATCCTTTTGGGGTGATCAATGGGGCCGCGATTGCAGGTTGCTTTGCGATTTGATTGATTCTTCCAGGGAGATAGACTGGGACATAGAAAACGGAAAACGGCTGTTATGGCTTTACCCTTGGGATGGTACAGAATCGCTGCCTTTAAAGGATCTCCATCCCTATTTCATTGAAATATGCAGAAGATTTCGTTTGCGCGCCGATGGCAACAATTCTCTTTACGTAAAACTTGGTTCGTCCAAAACAGCTCGTGTTGGTGGTGGCGATTACAAAGGTGCAGTGGATGACCCCTGGATTCCCGTGAATCTAAAAACTGGCAGCGCATTCAACAATAATCCTTCTTGGGAGAATGTGGCGAAGATATTGCTTGACGGAGAATCCTTTGTTCGCGCACCTGCCCAGATCCCCTTGGCTTTTGACAGGTCTCATATATCGGTTAGGTTTTGCGTTTTAAAAAGAGGTCAAGGAAGTACTGATGAGTACCAAGAGAGAGTTGTCCCCATCCCCCTCGAAAAAAGACGTTTTTTGAGTTCGCAGGATGACACTGGTGGGCGGATTCTAAACACCATGATTGACCTCGTGACTAGTGCAAAAAATAAAGTCTTGTATCCAGCCGTTAGTCGTCTTTTTCAGGAAAACTCCGAACAGGGCAGAAAAAGTAAGAGAAAAAAAACTCTGCCCCTTGCATCTGCCGCTGCTCGTCTCATGGATGACGCAATATCCGACTGTTTTTTCCGATACCTTTGGAATGCTCTCCCAAATGAAGGTGAGGAAGAGGACAAGGCCCGTCAGTACAACCCATGGGTTAAGTTCCTGCGATGTACGGCAGAAAAAATCTTTCTGGACATACTGAATAGCAGGCTCAATTCTTCAGAAGCTGAATTCTTAAGAACTGCTGATGCTGAACTCTTTTTCTACGGCGCAACCAACAAGCATCTGCCGCTATTTGAAATCTCTTCAGGAGGTGAACAACTATGATCGAGCCCAGCGACCTTAAAAACGTAATCGACTCTTTAGCTGGGGTGCTAGGCAGTCCTCACTTTCCTAAGGGTGATCTTGCCGAGTTGAGGCGTATGACCTACGACACTCCACCCCTGCCTTTTTGGAGAGTACTGTATGACTATGTTCCGGAAGCTTTGCGCACAAACGAATCCATGGAAAATCACTGGATAACGATTCTAAACGGAATGGCAATAATGGCACCTAAAATCCACTCGAATGATTCTTTACATACAGTTGGCGCAGTATTTTCGCTGTTTCCTGCTCAAAGAATGAACCACTTTTTGCGCAGCAAGGGAAAGGGGCTTTCTGATCAGATAAGGTTGTTTGCGCGGCTTTGCGCATCTAAAAATACTCCCGTTGACTGGTACACGCTGGCTCTTTTGTTGATTGCATCAGGAAAGCAGAGTGAAGGGAAAATAAAAAGAAAGATTGCCAAGGAATACATCAGACAATCTCAAAAAAAGGAGGCAGTTGCATAATGTCCATTACTCCGCGTTTCATCCAGATCTCCACTTTGACGAGTTATCCTTCTGTGCTTTTAAATAGAGACGACAGCGGTTTGGCTAAGCGTATACCGTTTGGAGGGTATACGAGAACAAGAGTCAGTTCACAGTGTCGCAAGCGTCATCTTCGAACAGTCGACGACTTGTACGGATTGGACAGGATCGCAGACGGTTACGAACTCTCCGTACGCTCTCGGAAGACGTTTAGCCTGCGGATTGCATCGGTACTGGAAGAAGAAAGGTTTTCAAAAGACATAGTTAGCGAAGTGCTTAAAGTATTCCAAAAAGAACTATACGAAGGAAAAGATAAAGAGAAAAACGGGAAGAAAGAAAAGGAAGAAAAAGACACTCTTGACCGTGAGGAAGTTATTGTCCTTGGAGAACCGGAAATCCGTTTCCTCACGGAACAGGCTAGAGAAATCTGCCGAAAATCGGAAGATGCGAAAACGGCAAAGGTTGCTGCAGAAGGACTCTGGAAGGAACGACGAAAAGACTTTCTAAATCTGAAGCGCGGCGCAGGAATCGACGCAGCCCTTTTCGGCCGTTTCGTCAGTGGTGAAGCCGAGGCGAGGATAGACGCCGCAGTTCACGTGGCGCACTCTTTCACGGTACACCAGGAAACATTTGAAAGCGACTACTTCACCGCCGTAGACGATCTGGTCGAAATGGGTAGCGGCCATATCAACTCGGCAGAGCTTACAAGCGGACTGTTTTACAACTATGCGGTCGTGGATGTACCCCAGCTTGTATCGAACGTCGGCGAAAGCTCGTCCCGCGATTGGCTTGAAAAAGGAGTTGACAGGACACTTGCAGCCCGAATTGTTAAACACCTGATACACCTCTTCGCAACTGTCACACCCGGCGCAAAGCTCGGTTCCACTGCACCGTACTCCTATGCGGATTTTTTCCTGGCAGAGATAGGAGAGAGGCAACCACGGTCTCTTGCGAATGCATTTGCCGACCCGGTCGAACTTGGACACGGACAGTTGCTGGTGAATTCCCTGGAAAGGATTGAACGGTACGTCGCTTCCCTGGACGAGATGTACGGCCCTCACGAAATACGCTATGTTGCATGTCGTTTAAACGCCCCCTTTAAAGAGAAACTATCGCTGCACACCCTGGCGGATAACGTAGAAAAAGCCATTGTCAGCGGAAACTGCGTGTAAATAATATGCGTTTCGCGCACTTGTGTTTCGATGGAATGTTTTCATTCGGCGCCCCAGCTGTGGGTGAAGCCAGGCCCACGGATGTTTTCCCGGCGTTGTCCATGATTACCGGTCTGCTGGCGAACGCGCTTGGTTATGAGCGCACAGAGCGAAAACGCATGCAAGATCTGCAATCTGCGATCAACATGGGAACAAGGGTAGATTGGCCGGGGAGTCGTTTGATAGACTTCCAGACATTCTACATCGATAAGAAGATTGAACTTTGGCGGTCTGATCTTTTTGGAGGGAAAGCTAATGAGACGCACGATGGTACAGCTATCAGACGCAAGCACTTTTTGTCCGATAGTGTCATTCATACCGTAGTCGGAATAGACGCAACTCAGAGCGACACTCTCCCCTCGACTGAGACAATCGGCCATGCTCTTAAGTATCCGTTTCGCGTTCTTTTTATCGGAAGGTACTGCTGCATTCCCTTTTCGCCGCTTTTTCAGGGAATAATTGAAGCAGATTCAGTCTATTTGGCTTTAGAACAAATTTCCTCAGAGTTTGGAAACGGTCCTTTTGAGGCCGAATGCACAGTTACTTCCAGTACTACAGAAAATCGGGGTGGGCATATTATTGAACGCCAGGACTTGCGTGACTGGATAAACGATGTCCACTCCGGAAGCCGGCTTGTTTGGCGGGGGCCGATACAGGGGGTGAACGCGTGACGTTTTCGATGATCCATCTAGAGATAAAAACATCAGCTCTTGTCTACTGGGCGAGGCAGAGCAAGCTTTCTCTTGCCGATAAAGATTACCTGATCCATGCCGCAATGAGGCTCTCTTTTGGCTCCAAGGCTCCTCAACCATTCGAGGTCTTCGACAGCTGCGGCAAAGCTTTTAAAGTGCTTGGATATGCCGACTGCACAGGAAACGAGCTGGTCGAGGAGATGGTTTTGGGAGCCGAACCGATGCTCCATGAAGTCATTTCTCCGGACACAGTACGCTCGAAAAACATGCCTGCGTTATGGCCTGTTGGGAGAGTGTTGGGATTTCGAGTACGATTCTGCCCTATATCGCGTCGCAGCGGTGAGGGCGGAAAAATCGTTGAACGGGATGCCTTTTTGGCAGCCTGCGAAAGGACTCCTAACGAATCCATCGAAAGAGAAACAGTATATGCAGATTGGCTCAAAGAACGTTTCAAAGCGTTCGGCGGGGCTGAGATTCTGGATATGCGGATGAAATCATTCCGTTTGAATGAACTTCGCCGAAAGGACAAAGGACGTCTACTACGAAAAATGACGCGCCCCGAAACCGTTTACGACGGTGTTTTAAAAGTCGCTGATTCCGATGGCTTCACATCAATGCTGCGCGAAGGAATAGGCAGGCACAAAGCGTTTGGCTTCGGCGCCGTCCTTCTCCGTCCGGAAGGACGTTGAAGTATGGGCATCCCTCGCCTCGGAATCGAAACATCGCGCATACCTCATTCCGATCGTCACGGTCTGTTGTGGTTAAGCAGGGGAGAACTGTTTGTCTCTTCCGGAACTCTTCGCTTTGTCACTGCAGGGTGCGAAGGGCTCGATTCGGGAACATACGATATCCCATACCAAAATATTTCGATGATCCTTCTCGGACCGGGGACTTCGATTACTCACGACGTGTTTCGCCTCACCGCCAGCCATGGAACGGCGTTGATCGCAATCGGAGAGGATGGCGTTAGGATGTATTCGGCGCAGCCGCTCGGGCCTGACTGGAGCGCTCTCGCCCGTAAACAGACAGCTCTATGGGCGGATAAGGAGAGCCGTTTGTACATAGCCAGAGGCATGTATGCCAGGAGGATGGGAGAACTCTATCCAAATGAAGAAATAGCCGTACTCCGCGGAATGGAGGGCGCAAGAGCGAGGGAAACATACTTTCTGATGGCTCGCAAATACGGAATACCGTGGAAGGGAAGAATTTACGACAGGAAAAACCCGGAAGGTTCCGATATCCCGAACCAGGCTCTGAACCATGCAGCCACCGTGGCGTACGCCGCTGCCTCCATAGCAGTGGCTGCAACCCGAACAATACCCCAGATCGGATTTATTCACGAAGACTCGGGGCAAGCGTTCGTCTTGGACATTGCTGATTTGTTCAGGGATACATTCACACTTCCGGTGGCGTTCGGTGCCAGCAAAGAGTACTTTCGCGAACAGTCTGTCTCCATAGAGCGTCAAGTCCGCAAATTTGCTGGTGTTACCCTGAAACGCCGGGGAATCATACCGAAAATGATCGATGTGATCAAGGAATTGTTGGAGGACGGAGCATGATAGTCGTTTTAACAAGAAACGTTCCTGAAAAATTCCGTGGTTTTCTGGCCTCCTGCATGCTTGAGGTAACGCCTGCTGTATATACATGCCCTTCGATGACAAAAGGCGTGCGTGAAAGGACATGGAATGTGCTATCCAAATGGTTTGCCGAGATTGAGGATGCTTCCATTGTCATGATCTACAAGGAAAACACTGAGCCGTCCGGGATAGGAGTTCTCTATTTGGGAGAGCCTCCTCGAAGAATCATCGATGCAGACGGAGTTGCGTTAAGTTACATTGGATAATGATTTTAAAAGTAAAGGAAGAGGTTCCCCCGCGTGCGCGGGGATAGACCCCACGCAGAGGGGGTGTGTATTTCAGGAGAAATGGTTCCCCCGCGTGCGCGGGGATAGACCATTTTATGGGAGGTTGCCACCTGATGCCTGAAAGGTTCCCCCGCGTGCGCGGGGATAGACCCGTTTGAATCCTGGCCGACGGCACGGCTTCGGGGGTTCCCCCGCGTGCGCGGGGATAGACCCATCATCCAGCTGATGCGGCAGGAGCGGATCGAGGTTCCCCCGCGTGCGCGGGGATAGACCCTCCGGCCCAATCCGGTCAGCCGTCCTTGCACTGGTTCCCCCGCGTGCGCGGGGATAGACCCTCCGGCGGGAAGAGGCGCGGCTTTCATCCGCGGGTTCCCCCGCGTGCGCGGGGATAGACCCACGGCAAGCATTTCCTTCCCGTCAGAGGAGAAGGTTCCCCCGCGTGCGCGGGGATAGACCCCTCAATTCCGGACATGACCGATGTGGTCAACCGGTTCCCCCGCGTGCGCGGGGATAGACCCTCGTACCATGCCATGATATAATCCTCCTGAATGGTTCCCCCGCGTGCGCGGGGATAGACCCCACCGGAAGCCCTCACTGGAAGACCGAGAGAAGGTTCCCCCGCGTGCGCGGGGATAGACCCATTTCACAAACGGTGGTCAGACCAGCTGTTAAGGTTCCCCCGCGTGCGCGGGGATAGACCCACCACTCCCATCCGGGCCGGATACATCGCTGTGGTTCCCCCGCGTGCGCGGGGATAGACCCCTGGTAGATGCCATTTCGGAGGGAATCATCCCGGTTCCCCCGCGTGCGCGGGGATAGACCCCGGCGAATACTCCGAAACCGGGCCCCTTCGCCGGTTCCCCCGCGTGCGCGGGGATAGACCCCCTCTCCTTCGGGAATGCCTTCTTCAGATACCGGTTCCCCCGCGTGCGCGGGGATAGACCCTGATCCACTTCGATATGGACAGGGACGAGGATGGTTCCCCCGCGTGCGCGGGGATAGACCCAGGTATGATACGTGGTTCCTGCACAAAGAGGCGGTTCCCCCGCGTGCGCGGGGATAGACCGCAAATGCTTCGCGAAGTAGATACACGTTATACGGTTCCCCCGCGTGCGCGGGGATAGACCCTACTGTTCCCGGTGCAAATCGGGCACGTTCACGGTTCCCCCGCGTGCGCGGGGATAGACCCCGTGGGGAGTGCGTCCGGTACTGCTGTTTTGAGGTTCCCCCGCGTGCGCGGGGATAGACCCTGTCCGCGACAAGAACAAAGGCTTCGGCTTCTGGTTCCCCCGCGTGCGCGGGGATAGACCGAAATAAGAAATCTCCATCATTCTTAATAACTCAACTTTCGCAGGACCTTGACAGCCTAAAAACCGTTGAAATGACTGGATAAAAATGACAGGAAGGCCCCTGTTTTGTAAAATTGTAGTCGCGAGATAACAAAACTACAAAAAGGAGGCCTTCC